>Ga0182027_10000112_pt1 | contig 126658 bp, 124 predicted proteins | sample 712E1DmetaG_FD_121300 | JGI IMG/M metagenome (GOLD analysis project Ga0182027, IMG submission 121300) | Permafrost microbial communities from Stordalen Mire, Sweden - 712E1D metaG (Illumina Assembly) | ecosystem: Environmental > Terrestrial > Soil > Wetlands > Permafrost | place: Sweden...
ACGGACGCGGTTGCGCCATTGACCGTCACGCCCTTGATCCCGCTGGCATCACTGGTCGTGCCGGTGACAGTGATTACTGCGTGGGTGAACACCTGATAGTCGGAAGGACTCAATACCGTTAGCGTCGGCGGTATGGTATCCGGGGGCGTACTCGTGCCCGTTCCCGTCAACGGATTTGTGGAACTGCCGCTATTACTGCTAAACAGGACGTTGCCGCTGAAACCGCCTGCGCTCGGCGGCGTAAATCCGACAACGACATTGGCCGAGCCGAACCCTGGTATACTGAAGGGATTACCTGATACCACGGCGAATGCGCCGCCACTGGCTGTTGCCGTTCCTGTCAGTGTCACGCCACTGGTGTTGGTCACCACAAACGTAGTCAGCGCCGTCGTGTCGGTGGAGACTATGCCGAAGTCGTAGCTCGACGGGCTGACACCGAGTTGACCTGGGGCCAGAACGGTGGTCGTCGCAGTGGCGGTGTTGTTGGCCGGATTCGGATCGGACTGGTCGGCGGTGATGGTGGCCGTGTTGGTGATCATGCCAGTTGCCGTGGGAGTCGCCACAATCTGCACGGTGGCCGTTGCGTTGCTGGCTAGAGAGCCGAGGGCACAATTCACCGCGCCGCCAATGTGGGTGCTGGTTCCCCGGCTCGACGCGACGGAAACGAACGTCATGCTGGCCGGCAGCGTGTCAGTAAGGGTGACACCGGTGGCAGTGGACGGACCGTTGTTGGTGACAGTGATCTGGTAGGTCAGATTAGCACCCATCACTACCGGATCGGATGAATCGGTCTTGGCCAGGGCCAGGTCGGCGACGGCCGCGCCAGTGCAGCAAACGTAGCTGGTGTCGGCGACGGAAACAGTGTCGATATACCAGCCTGTAACACTGGTGCTATTGCCTTCATCCGTGCTGCAGCGCCACTTCAACTGGATGTTCTGGCCGGCCGCGGTTGCAGGAAGGTTGACGACGGTCGTGACAAAGCCACCGGAATCCCCGCTCCACGCCTGCCGGTTGCTCAGCGGGTTGCCGCAGCAGGAACTGATGGTGTAGTTGTAGCCGCCGCTGACAAAACTTCCGCCAGCCGCAACGATATCGGTGAACGAGCCACTGCCGATCTGGATCTCCAGCACGCCCCCGTCGTAGCCCGGTTCGAGGTTGTAATAGTGATGAAAAGTCAACCGGGCAGATGCTGTGGTGATGAGAATTGTGGGCGACACCAGTTCATTGACGCCGGGAAAGGCCGGATCAGGGGAAAATGCTGCATTTGGCGCAGTGTCATAGGCGGTAGTGGTGGTGACCCAAGGAGACTGCGCGCCGCTGGCGGAGGTGGTCCAGCCGGCGGGCAAGGCGGGTGCCTGGACCGTGTCGAAGTTCTGCGTCAGGGCCGTCACGGTGACGGGCGCGCCAAGTGAAGAGACGAAACTCACGGTGCCGAGATTCGCCGCGCCATCCTGAAGTTGGAAAGTATTGGTGATCGTTCCACCGCAAGTGCCGCTGGCCGTGAACGTGAACGGTTTGGCGACCGCCGCGCCGCCGGCCACAAGTGCGCCGTAAGTTTGCGGCCCGCTCGGCGCAGTGACGCCGCCGCTGGCTTGAAGTGTGGCAGCCAAATTCACGGTATTTGCGGTGCCGACGTTCTTAACCGCGAAATTGACGGTGACCGTCTCGCCGGGATCGATCACGCCGTTAGTCGGCAGACAATGCTCGGTAACCAAGGTGGCACTGTCAGCAACAATAACTGGGATGGAGCTGGCATTCGCGTTGTAGATCACGAGGGCAAAATCTTGGTCGAGCGTGTGGGCGTTGTTCGGCACACCGTCGGAATTGATGTCCGCCGCAGTCACTGTGGCCACGAAACTTCCTGAGGTGCCGGCCGGCAAGAAAACGCTTTCGATGTTGTTCTTGAAGTCCGCGGTACCACCCGTAACGGAATAAGCACCGCTGAACACGTTGCCTTTGTAGGCGTTGCCGCCCACTGTCACCGTCAAGTCGAGGTCGTTGTTGTAGGCGTTTCCGGATGTATTGCCGGGCGCGTCGGTCCATGCAAGCGTCACGCGAAGCGGTTTGCCAGAGTCGGCGATTGTTCCGGTGAGCGTCCGAGTTTGTCCGCTGGCGGTGAACAGATCGGCGGGCACTTCGTCGCGCAGGATGCGCGCGGTGCCGTCAAAGGCCATGCCAAGGTCTATTTCGCCCATGCCTTGGTTGTTCGATGGCAGCGTGTCGTTGGCATAGGCGCCGGTCATGTAGCGCGTCGAGTTCATCAGGTACGCCTTGGTCATTGCGGGACTTGGCGGCCCCCAGCCGTTATTGATGAAGTACTGGCGAAGTAATGCGCAACCGCCGGCGACGCCAGGCGTCGAGTGGCTGCTGCCGGACGACGCGGTGTAGAACTGTTGCCCGGACGGATAGTAGCGATCGGGGTACACGCCACCGCTAACGCCAAGGAGATCGATGGGCATGTTGTTGAAGCAGGCAAGTCCGGTGCCGGTGGGACCGGGCGAGGCCGCTTGAGGCGCGCCGCCACTGATGTGAGTACCCGGAGCCATGATGTCCGGTTTTATGCGTCCATCCGCACACGGCCCACGGCTGGAGAAATCAATGATGTCGTTTGCGTTGTCGGCGCCGGAATCGTCAACCCCACTACCGTCCGTGCCACCGAATGCCTGTACATTCTCGGCTACGCCCACAGCGATCACGTTTTTCGCAGTGCCGGGCGACTCCACTGTCTGCGAGCTGGGGCCTTCATTGCCTGCCGCGAACACCATAACCATCTCCTGATTGCCCGCCGTGGCATAAGTCGAGCCTGCCGGTTGCGCATCCCGCACCAGCGCATCATAGGCCTGCGCGTCGGTGTCGTAAGTGCCGTCACCCGGCGGACTGCCCCAACTGTTGTTGCTGATACGTGCTCCGCTATGATACGCCTGCGACATCAGGTTGTTGTAATTCGGGAACGTAAACGTGTCAGGGTCGAAGATCACCGACGAGCCGACGCGCACGAACGGGCAAACACCCAGTCCGTAATGAAATCCGTTCGTGTCGGTGAACGGAAAACCCATGAAATCATCGTAACCGGCGATGATGTGCGCGTTCAAGTTGCCATGCCCGTCGCAGCCTTGGATCGTGCTGCCAGAGTTCGGCGTGCCTTCGAGCCGATTGTAGATCACGCGACTGGCGTTATTCGTGTTGCCACTGGTGTAAAGACCGAAATGATTCGGCTTGTTTGTTCCGTTATCAATCCCGCTGTCGGAAACGTCCACGACAAACCCGGAGGTGGTAAACTGTGCCTGTGTGAAGCCCTTGCTCTCGAGCCACGCCAAGTAACCGGGACCCGTCGGCACATTGCCGAAAAGATTACCGGCGACGATCTGGTCCTGCCGTTCGCAGAGCTTACTCGGTTCGAAATAAGGCTGTATGGAAACGACGTCGGGTCGGCTGGCGATCTGCTGCAAGCTCTCCGGCGCGAGTCGCACTTGGACGTTGTGGTATTCTAAAACCTCGTGCTGCCGCTGGATCGGTTCCAGCTTGAGCTGGTCAATCAACTGCAGCGTGGCGGCGTTCGCTTCCGCATCGGCCACAAGTTGAATCGTGAACACGTCGGTGCCGATCGTCCGAGGATTACCCTTCTTGTCCACAAGGCGAGCGTGTGGATGGATCTTGTAATCATCCGCGTACTCGCCGTCCCACTGCACATTGGGCGCGGTGGCCGCCCATCCTTGCAGTTGCGCCATGGTTGTCGCGTCGCCGTAGACCAGATAAGCATTGTGCGGGATGTAGGTCACGACACGGCCACCCGCCGCGCGCAATTCGTCGTGCCACGCGGGCTGTACCGGCCCGATGAACTGGACCAGATGCAGCCGCTTACCATAAAACGCGCCGACGGTTTTCCGCAGCGTCTTGGCCACCGGCGCAGTCGTGTCGATCGGCCCGGCATTGAGTTCGATGCGGTTGTATTCATCCCGGATCTCAGTGCCGGTTTTTCCAGGAAGGTCGGGACTGATCTGCTCAACTTCATACAGTTGAAAGTGGCCGTAGTCGGCCAGCAGACGACCGCCGCGCGCGACGATTTTTTCTGCCGAGGCCGGATCGTTGACTTGGACCTTGTGGGGAGCCGCGAACACCGACGTGCTGAGAACCACACACGCAAGTAACACCAGAAACCACCGACGGCTCCAGCGATGTTCTGACCGAGAATGTTTCACGAACTCAAACACCGGTACTCCAGCATGTCTGCTTTCGCAAATGGAAAAGCAAACGGCCCCGACGAATTGCCGGGGCCGTTCTGTAAGTTACGGTAGTGCGGGCGTTTTTACAGCTTCTTGCCCACGAGCCGGATCAGGTCCACGCAACGGCAGGAGTAACCCCATTCGTTGTCGTACCAGCTCACGAGCTTGAAGAACCGCTTATTCAGTTCGATGCCACTGCCCGCATCGAAGATGCTCGAGCGCGCGTCGTGAATGAAGTCGCTGCTAACCATTTCCTCCTTGGTGTAGCCAAGGATGCCTTTGAGATAGGTCTCGCTGGCTTTCTTCATCAGCGCGCAGATTTCTGCATAGCTGGTCTCTTTTACCGTGCGGACCGTCAGGTCCACCACCGACACCGTCGGCGTCGGCACGCGGAACGCCATGCCGGTAAGCTTGCCCTTCACTTCCGGAATCACCAGGCCAACGGCCTTCGCCGCACCAGTCGTGGATGGGATGATATTTTGCGCCGCAGTACGCCCGCCTTTCCAATCCTTCTTCGACGGGCCGTCAACCGTTTTCTGCGTGGCGGTGTAGCTATGGATGGTGGTCATCAAACCTTCTTCGATGCCGAGGCCTTCCTTCAACAGCACGTGCACCACGGGCGCGAGGCAGTTGGTCGTGCAACTAGCATTGGAAATAATGTTGTGTTTGGCAGGATCGTACTTGCCGTCGTTGACCCCGAGCACGATGGTGATGTCCTCACCTTTGGCCGGAGCTGTAATGATGACTTTTTTCGCGCCGGCATCGAGATGACCTTTCGCTTTTTCCGCCGCAGTAGACAAACCGGTTGCCTCAACAACGATGTCCACGCCAAGCGCCTTCCACGGCAACGCCGCGGGGCCTTCCCTGACGGCGAGACATTTGATCTTGTTGTCGTTCACCACCAGCACATCGTCTTCGGCGACGGACGGGCCGGACTTCTCGCTGGTCACTGTGCCGGGGAATCTGCCCTGCGTCGAATCGTACTTCAGCAGGTAGGCCAGGTTGTCGGCGGGCACGATATCGTTGACCGCGATGACATTAATCTCCTTGCCGAGCAAGCCCTGATCGCAGATTGCGCGAAATACCAGCCGCCCGATGCGACCGAAACCGTTAATCCCAACTTTGATTGCCATGTTGTAATTTTCCTGAATTCGTTCCACTAAAAACACGCCCCGAAGATGCCCTAAAAGCCTCGACGGTATCTGGGTAAACCTTATGGGCGACTTCCGAACGCGGCGCATCCTACGGCAGGCTCCTCTGTCCGTCAAATGGAAATCGCGTCATAGTGTCATAGGAATTTGGCAAGAACGGTAAAATCTTCGGCCAACCATCGCGCGTTCTCAGGGGGCGAACTCGTAGTCTACCGCGTCGAGCAGCGCGTGCAGCAGGAACGTGTGGGCTTCTTGGACCCGCGCCGTGTCACGGCTCGGCACGATCAAGTCCAGATCGGCTTTCCCCTTCGCTTTGCCGCCGTCCTTGCCGAGCAACGCAACGGATTTTACGCCGCGTTTCTTTGCCGCTGCGAGCGCGCGTAGAATATTCGGCGAGTTGCCGCTGGTAGAGAAGCAAATCAGCAGGTCGTCCGGCGCACCGAGCGATTCGATTTGCCGGGCAAACACCTCATCGTATCCGAAATCGTTAGCGATGCAGGTCAACACGGTCGCATCCACGTTCAGGCAAACCGCTGGCAGGGAGCGGCGGTTGCGGTTGTAGCGGCCGACGAGTTCCTCGGCGAGATGCATGGCGTCGGCAGCGCTGCCGCCATTGCCGCACGTTAACAGTTTTCCACCGGATCGTAGCGTGCCAACGACGGCAGCAGCAATCTTGTCAAAGGCAGCTTGCTGCACTGCTAGTGCTTGGAGCGTGACGCAGGCGTCGGCGACCAGTCGGGACAGCAATGGTTCCATACGATGCATGATAACCGTCGCGGAGCGCGCTGCCAATGGAAAAACCTTTCGAATGGACACGGCGGCAAACGTCGAATATTATCTGATAACCAGAGAGGGCGAAGGTATGGGTGTGTCCGAGTGAAGCTAATCCGACCAACGAAGTTATCGCGACAGCAGATTGATCAATGGCCTGTCAAGACTGCTGGATTCAATGCCCGCGTTGTTCACTGTCTGGGGCATGCCAAAATCAATACGGTGAGGGAATTGCGTTCGTGGAATGACAAACGGTTGCTCGCGCTGCGCGGTTTCGGTGTCGGTTCCATGCAAAATGTGCGCTGGTTTTTCCGATGGACCGAGCGATTGGAGAAAGGTGAATTCACTGTTGCCGACCTGCGCCAATGGCTGCGCGAGTTCCTCAATGACCGTGAGATTGCCATGCTGGAACGCCGTTACGGGCTGAACGATCCGTTGTTCCGCCCGACAATGAAACGCATGACACTGCAGGAGATCGCCAATCAGCTCGGCGGCGTGACCCGAGAACGCGCACGCCAAATGGAAGAAGCCGGCTTGACGAAGTTGCGTTCCCATCTGGGCCGCGCCGTTGCCGCGCCACTGGAAATGCATTGGGTCGAGCGGATGAAAGAGTTTGGCGGGGCGGTTTCCTCGAAAGATTTAAGCGATTGGCAGGGTGATCCTGTGATGGGCGGCTACCAACCGTGGGGCGGACTGATATTGTTGAGCGACACGCTGGAAGGCATCCACGCGCATTACGGATGTTTTTGCTGTTTGTCGTACGAAACCGTGCTGGCTCTCGAAACAGCTGTGCTGCACGTGCTGCGGGAAACGCGAACGCCAGTGGCGTTCGACGCGATCCGGGCGCGGGTGGCTGTCTCGACACGCAGTGTCGGGGTGGAAATCAACAGCGAACGTCTCCTCCGCGTTCTATTGAATTATCATCCCGAAATCAACGGGACGTTGGATGGCCATTATTTTCTGTTCCCGCACGGAGCTGGGGCGCTGATCGTCGAGATTCTGAGGGCGGCGGCAGAGCCGGTCCACTATTACGAGATCACGCGCCGCTATAATGAACTGATGCAACCGCCCAGCCGCCGAGGCACGGGCTTTATACTGCATCTGCTGCGCGGGATATCCGCGGCGCAACGGGTCGGTCTCGGACAGTATAGATTGCGCGGTGTCTAGGTGCGGACGCTGCTGGTCTTTCCCCCGTCGGTTCTGGTATTCTTACGGTCGTGCGCATTCTAACCAAGTACCTGTTGCGGGAATTCGCGTGGCCGCTGCTGTACTGCTTTGATGCATTTGTCATGCTCTGGATCGTGATGGACCTGTTCGGCCACCTCGATGATTTCATTATCAATCACGCCTCCTTCGCAACGGTCTTCCGCTACTACCTCACGTTGTTCCCCGAAGGATTCGTGGAAATCCTGCCGATGACGCTGCTGCTTGCCCTGCTGTTTTGCCTGACCAACCTTGGCCGCCACAACGAACTAACTGCGATGCGCGCAAGCGGCGTCAGCCTCGCACGGCTCGCGCTGCCATTGCTAGGCGTCGGCGCGCTTGGCACGGTGCTGGTGCTCGCTGTCGGCGGACAATTGGTGCCGCTCGCGCGTTTGCGTGCCGAAGCGATACTAAGCGGCGTGCGCGGCAGAGAAACGCGCGATGTGTTGGAGAGCTTCTTTTTCTCCAGCCTAACCGGGCACCGCGACTGGTACGCGCAGCGCTTCAATACGCGCACCGGCGAGATGGATTTCCCCGAGGTGCACGAGCAGAACCCTGACGGCACACCCCGGCTCGACGTGTACGCGAACCATGCCACTTGGCGGAATGGTTCCTGGCGGTATTACGATGTTGACCTCTATGACTACGCCCGCGGTCCTGCGCCGCCGCGTGTCCACGTCGTTGAAACCAATTTCACCTCGTTCCAAGATCCCCCCCAACGGATGGCCTTGGAAGGCAAGGCATCCGCCCAGATGACCTCTTCGGAGTTACGACGGCAAATCCGCACACTGAAACGCGCCGGTCGCCCCCACCGTTTGTCCGACCACGAAGTCGAACTATACGACCGCTACGCGTTTCCGTTCATATGCTTGATCGTTGTCTGGATTGCTTTTCCACTCGGTATGCACATAAGCCGCAGCGGACCGATGTTGGCGGTCGGGACGGCGCTCGGGCTGGTGGTAGCGTTCTACATCCTGCGCCACTGGATGCTGGCGGTGGGAAGAGGCGGCAACATCGCGCCCGTGACAGCGGCGTGGCTGACCAACATCATCTTCGCGGCCATCGGCTTCGTCTTGGCATGGCGTGCGCGTTGAAGAGGTGTCCGACTATTATCCCGAAAAAGACAAAGCCTATCCGCAACACTTGCGCGACATTCAGTCACCTAACGCCTTATGCGTCGGCTGGTGGACTTGACACGCACGCCATTCATCCTTATCTGCAATAAACTTGGGCGGAGTTGTGGCCTTTGTCTTTTGCCTCTGACTTTGTCCCATTAAAGCATGTTAGATCCCAGATGTGAGGTAACAATGAAGAAGTTCAGGTTTGTCGCATATTTCGCCGGCATTACTCTCGCCTCAAGCGTGGTATTCACGCTGCGGGCGCGTTCTTCACGCGCGCCTGCGTTGCGGGATGCGGGAAACGTGAGGAAATCGGGTGCATGAACCATGGCACGATCATTGCTTCGATGGAAAACAGCTGGCGTCCCGTAGTCGTGGGATCGCGGACGCATGGTTCTTTCGGAACATTTCCGGTGTTGACAAGGTGGCGTGACGTTTGCTAATTTGCACGCGCTTTCTACGGAAAGTGGCGTGAGGCGGGGCAGGGAGTTCTGCCGGCACGGGAAACAAGATGAGCGACAAGTACACGGAACCATAAAACAACCTAGCATAGAGGACAACAAGATGAGAAAGATATTCAAGAAGAACTTCGGCGGTTTTACCCTTATTGAGCTGCTGGTGGTAATCGCCATCATCGCCATTCTGGCGGGCATGCTCTTGCCGGTGCTGGCCTCGGCCAGGGAAAGGGCGCGTCGCACCCAGTGCCTGAATAACTTGAAACAAATCGGCTTGGGCATTGGCATGTATGCGGACAGCTACCAGAGCCGTGTGCCGTGGGATAGTGCTACTAAGGGGAGTAGTTGCGTTACTTCTTTTTGCCTTCTGAGCAACGTCGTCACATCGCCAGGGCTTTTCAGCTGCCCAAGTGATCAACAAGCAGTTCCAATAGGGAGATGGCCATTTGTAGGTGGAGGTGCAGACAACGTTTCTATGGATCAAGCCGTGAAAGCCATGAGTTACTGCTTGGTGCCGACGCTATTCTGGCAGGATAGCCCCGACTCCATTGTGGCATTCGATCGAATGGACGCGCCTGGAACTGTCGGCAATTACGCCCTGAACTCGGTGTGGTCCACGCTTGGGCCTCACAAGGAGCAAGGTGGCAATATTTTGTTCAATGATGGGCATGTTTCGTGGAACAATATGTTGCCGTCCTCAACCAGTTGGGTAAACCCGACCGATTCTACCGTCGCCCCCGGCTGTCTGGGACCGAAGTCCGCATCATAGCTCAGTTCAAGCATGCGCGAACCCCGGCATCTCGATGTCGGGGTTTGTGTTTTTCAGGGATTTGTTTTAGAAGAGATTCCGAACGAATCCTTGCACGTGCCGCAGATGCGCTCGCGAAAACAGGAGATTGTCGGATTGTTGCTGGTGGCGATCTTGCCACTGTTAAGCTTCCCATTGAGCTGGCTGCCACAGCAGGTTGCGCACTACCGTTTCATGGTGACGCTGCCGATTGCAGCGGTAGTGTTGGCAGGGCTGCTGCTGGCGATCGCGTACTGGGCATTGAGGAGCAAGTCGCCCATCATGCCTTCTCATGGCGCCGTTGGGAACATCTCGCTATCCCCGATGGGAGTCAGCATTTCCAGCACGATTCTCTGGCCTTCGATCTTGCTCTTGCTCAGTTGGCTGATCTCAGTTCGCTTCAGTCAACGCCCGTACATATCGATCGGCGTTTTCCCGTCATTGCTGGCTAACCTTGCTGTTTTTCTTCTGGCGACGCGGTTCCCTGCATATGCGTTGCGAAAGCTGCTGTGGGTCTGGTTGTTCGCCGCGGCCTTTGTGGCGATGATCGAAATCGTGCGTCTGCGGTCAGAAACAGAGGTTATTTCCACAATCGGCAATCGGAACTTCCTTGGAGCATACTTGGCTGCCTCGATCGCATTAGGGATGGCCCTCTGGGACAAACGCGCAACGGTGATTTGCGCCTTGCTGCTGGCAGCGATGTATTTCTGTCGATCACGCGGGGCGTGGCTGGCCCTCGGCATCGCAGCGTTGCTTTGGTTTTTCCTTGGAAATCGGGAACGGCCGACCGTGCGAGTTGTCTGGAGAGTTGTTGGCGCGATGCTGGTGATCGCCACGGTCTTTCTGAGGTTCGGCTATGCGGCCCGTGCGTGGCGGACGGAAGTGCGGCCTATGATTTGGAAATCAACCCTGGCCATGATCGCTGAACGTCCATTCTTCGGCCATGGAGTGGGGGTTTTTGTGGCGGAATATCCGCGGGTTCGGTTGCCGGAGTATTTTTTGCGGAGCCGGGCGACGAACATCACAGACCACGCGCACAATGAGTTGCTTGAAATCGCGACGGAACAAGGGCTTGTCGGCTTGGTGGCCACTCTGTGGTTGTGGGGAGTTGCCTTTTGCAGGGGGGTGCGCTCGTTGCGCACGGACGGCCAGTGGAAACCGGGCTTTGGGATTCTGGGCGCAACCACAGTGTTGCTTGTGCATGGGATGTTGGATGTCGGACTGCGGTATCCCCCGGACGAGACGTTGTTCTGGTTCCTGCTGGGGTTGTTGGCGAGCGGGAACAACCCGACCGGGGATGAACAAATGCAGTCTGGCATGCTCTCAACCAATTCAGAAGCTCCATTGCGATTGCACTCGCCATTCACGCGAGCGATCATTGTGGCGGTTTGCATCCTAGTCAGCATTTGGATCACGTTTGCCGCCGTCGTGAGGCCGGTGATGGCCGGAGTGCGGGAGCGCAGTGCGCGGATGGCCGAGGAGAGCGGCAAACTGACGGAGGCGGAGGCCGATGCCCGTCGCTCGTTGAGTTTTCAACCTTTCCGTATAACAGCGCGCTACTTTCTGGCTGGCATATTGTCGGGTTCGAAGAGAAGCGAAGCGCGACAATTGGCCATTGAAGAATGTCTATTTATTGAGGAGTTGTCGCCCGATTACGCCGACGTGACCTATAACCTGGGTCTGCTTTACATCGCACAAGGTCAGCCTCAAAAGGCACTGCCGTATTCGAGGCGGGCAGTCGAAATCAATCCATATAATGCAGACCGACAAATTGTGCTCGCCTCCGTCTACGCGCAGTTGGGGCGGATGGATTCTGCGCGCGCATATCTCGAGAATGCGCTCCGTCTTGATCCGCAAAACATGGCCGCGCGCAACCTATTGGCGAAACTCAAACAAAAGAAGTCGCCGTAACCGGTGCCCCCTCCAACGCAGTGACGGCGCTCGTTGGCGGAAAGCTGAGTAGGCGTGGACCCGACGAACGGTTACGACCCTCGCTAGACGCTTCAAAACTCTACGATCTCTTTACCCGGGTGCCGTCGTTGTCGGCTTGAAGGATGTGAGTGACACAGCGGATGCGGTTGCGGGCAAACACACCGGCCATCGCGTCAGCCACGGCGCGTTCTTTCTGCTCGGTCGCGCACATGATGGCCGGGCCACTACCACTTAGCCAGCCGGCCAGCGCGCCTGCTTCAACGCCCGCGGCAATGACCGCATCGAGTTGCGGGATGAGTTTCTTGCGGTACGGCTGATGCAGATTGTCGTCGAACAATCCGCGCAGCAGAGCGTAATCGCCCGTGGCGAAGATCGAGGTGATCAGCGCCACGCGGTTGAGGTTCTCGACGGCATCGCGCAACGGGACTTGTTTCGGCAACAGCGCACGGGCTTTTTCGGTTGAAACTTCAAACTCGGGAATGCAGACGACAAACTTCAGTGATGGCGGCACGCTGAACCGGCGATACCGCACAGTGCCGTTGATGATGGCCGACACGGCGAACCCTCCGAACAACGCTGGCGCGACATTATCAGGATGATGTTCGAGATCGGAAACGAGATCGAGTAGTGCAACGTCGGGAAGCGGTCGGCCGTTGAGTTCGTTGAGCGCGTATACGATGCCGAGCCGTATAGTGACACTGGAGCCGAGTCCGCCGGATATGGGCAGATCGCCTTTGACTTCGATTTGCGCGCCGTGCGCCTTGATCTTGCTGCGACGAAAGAACGCGTCTGCCGCTTCGCGCGACATCGCGTTGGCCGCCGCAGAATTCCGCTGATTGTCCACGCGCTCGATGATCAACTCGTCGGTCTCGCAGATGGAGATCTGATTGTGAAGTTTGAGCGCGATCCCGAGCGTGTCGAACCCCGGCCCGAGATTGCTTGTCGTAGCCGGCACGCGAACGGTAACGGACGATTTCCTCATCGGGCCGGTGATATTGCATTTGCCAACAGGACAAGTCAATCGTCCGACGGCGCGTACTTCAGTTGACTTCCCAGCGGGTGAGCCGTTACCCTACCGGGAACGGTTTCAATATCAGGCCAATTCATGAAACAATTATCATTTTACAGCACCAATGACCAAGCCGTGGCGGTGAATCTGCGCGAAGCCTTGCTCAAAGGCCAGGCGCCCGATCGCGGTCTTTACCTGCCACAGCGGTTTCCCCGGTTGACAGCGAAAGAGATCGCGGCGTTTGCCAGCCAACCTTATCCAGAAATCGCTTTTGAAGTGCTCCGCCGGTTCACAATCGGCACGGTGGACGACGTGACACTGCGCGCCCTTTGCACCGACGCCTACAACTACGAGGTCCCGCTGGAGCCAGTTTACGATCGGGTATGCGTTATGCGGCTGGACCAAGGACCGACAGCCTCATTTAAGGATTTTGCGGCGCGGATAATGGCCCGGCTCGTCGGATACTTGGTGCGCGAATCGGGCCGGACGTTGACGATCCTTACCGCCACCAGCGGCGACACCGGCTCGGCAGTGGCCAGCGCATTTCACGGCATTGCGGGTATCCGCGTGCTGGTGCTGTTCCCTGTTGCCGAAGTCAGAGATCGACAACGGAAGCAAATGACCACATTGCGAGACAACGTTCGTACTATCGCTGTGGACGGCAAGTTCGACGACTGTCAGGCGTTGGTGAAACGCACCTTTTCCGATAAGTCGCTGTCGGCCATCCCGATGTCGTCGGCCAACTCCATCAACATCGGCCGGTTACTGCCACAGTGCGTCTATTACTTCTACGCTGCGTCGCGTCTGACCAAGCCGGGCGAGCCGCTCGTGATTTCTGTGCCGTCGGGGAATTTCGGCAACATGATGGGTGCAATCTTCGCGGGCAAGATGGGGTTGTCCATCCGTCGTCTGGTCGTGCCGGTGAACGGCAACAACGAATTTCCGCAGTTCCTCGCCACTAGCGTGTACGAGAAGATCGAACCATCGCTGAACTGCCTGTCCAACGCGATGAACGTGGGTCATCCAAGCAATCTGGTTCGGCTGGTCGCGATTTATGGCGGCCAGATGGACGAGAACGGTAAGATCCATCGCCCTCCGGACATGGCCCGGATGCGGCGCGACTTGTTCTCGACTTCGGTGTCCGACGATCAGACTCGCGCGACAATCAAACAAGCCTGGCGCGACCACCATCTCCTGCTGGAACCGCATGGCGCCGTTGGTTGGCGTGGCTTCATGGATTTCATCCAAACCGAACCATTGGGCGATTCGCCGGCAGTGGTTTTGGAGACGGCGCATCCGTCCAAGTTCCCGGAAGAAACCAAACGTCTTCTGGGGTTTTCGCCGCAGGTACCGCCATCGTTGGCGACGCTGGACAAATCGCCGGAAGACTATGACCGCATGGCGGTCGATTACGATCAATTCAAGCGATACCTGATCAATAATTACGCAGGTCGATGAAATACGTCATCATTCTCGGCGATGGCATGTCGGATTATCCCATCGCACGCTTGGGCGATAAGACGCCTTTGCAGGTGGCCCGCAAACCCAACATGGACCGGATCGCGCGTGAAGGCCGTTGCGGGCTGTTCAAAACCATCGAAGAGGATATGCCCAACGGCAGCGAGTCCGCCAACCTGTCCGTGCTTGGCTACGACCCGCGCAAGGTGTTGCAGGGCCGCGGCGTGCTCGAAGCCGCCAGCATGGGCGTCGATATTCATGACGACGACATGGCGATGCGCTGCAACCTGATCTGCTTGTTCGACGATGGGCGCATCAAGAACCATTCTGCCGGGCACATCAGTTCTGCCGAGTCCGACGAGATTCTGAAGACACTCCAAAAGGAGATCGGCGGGCCTGACTTGAATTTCTACACCGGGGTCAGCTATCGCCACCTGTTCGTGGGTAAAGGATTGGACCCGCGCCTCGAATGCGCTCCGCCGCATGATCATCCGAACGAACCGGCGGAAGGGCTTCTCATTCGCGCCAAGGTTCCGGAAGCACAGCCGACGGCCGACCTGCTGAATAAGCTTACGCGCCGTTCGTGGGAGATTCTTAAAAATCATCCAGTCAACCAACGCCGGCGTGCCGCCGTCAAAGACCCGGCCAACTCGATCTGGTTGTGGTCGCCCGGCAGACGGCCGAAGATGTGGACATTTCAGGAACGGTTTGGCGTCACCGGCGCGGTGATTTCGGCTGTGGACCTGATACGCGGTATCGGTGTTTATGCCGGTCTGGAAATCCTCAGGGTTCCCGGCGCGACCGGCCTGCACGACACCAACTACGAAGGCAAGGCCGATGCCGCTATTGCGGCGTTGAAGCGCGTGGACTTTGTATATCTCCACGTCGAGGCGCCCGATGAAGCCGGCCACGAAGGCAACCTCGACCTGAAGATACGCACCATCGAAGACCTCGATGCCCGCCTGATCGGCCGCATTCTGACGGAACTGGAGAAGCGGAAAATGGAAGCTGTGGTGGCCGTGTTGCCGGACCATCCGACACCGGTGGAAAGACGGATTCACGTTCGCGACGCCGTCCCATTCGCCATTCGCGATCCGCGCCGGTCGCCCGACGGAGTCGAACGTTACGACGAGCAAAGCTGCGCCGCCGGTGCATTCGGCACGCTGCACGGCGACACGTTTATCCGCGCTGTGTTTGGGAAGTAGCCTCTGTACAGTCATTCTGGGCCTGCCCCGATAGTTTCCCGCAACAATGTCGCGAAGGTTTCGGAGCGGGCGAAGAATCTCTGAATCTGTGCGGCCAGCGTGGCTCCCTTGAGGGATCCTTCTCCCGCGACTGCGGGATCAGGATGACAGGCGAAGCGCGTGGCGACCGCGTGAGGCCACGTTGCCGCGGGCCTACGCGGCTCACGTGGCATAGCGCCGCAGCCACAGTGAATTGGCGCATCTTGCACTGCCGCCGTTGAAGACCGACTCTCCGCCAGAGGAGGAACGAGTATGAGTCGGCGTGGTTTTCCATGCCCGCCGGCGCGGTGGTGCTGGCGTTGCTGTGCCTGGTGTACTACGTGTTCGGTTTGCCGCATTGATCCCGCTCCTAGCGGGACTGAGGCAGCAGCATGGTCGGCTTGCTTTCGGGTCGGCGCGCGGTATATTGGGTGCGTAATTCACGCTGATTTTTGGGGGCGAAACGGATTCGACTCTGTGAAGTGGGCGTGAGCGGCATGCCGAGGTTGTCAGGAGGCCTCGTTAAACACCTGGCAAAAACATAACTGCGAACGAAGAGCTCGCACTCGCGGCTTAATTGACCGCGACGTTCCGCCTGCGACGCCTGCTAGTGGGGCCGGAACGACGACAGCAGGCTGGCTCGTTGATGTTGTCTTCAGGTCATCGGGCGAGACTTTAACTGGAGGCTGGCGCGTCGGATAGCCTGCCCATTGGCAGTCCGCCGGGCGAGACTTAAAGATGGGATAAGCATGTAGTCGCTCTCGTTGACAGCGCAGAGGACGTGGGTTCAACTCCCACCGCCTCCACCATCTTGAATTTTGTTCAGAAATATCGTCCGTGCTGCGCACGGCCACGTTGGTTTCGGCCAAGTAATTCCACGGTTTTCTGAAGGTAACAGTTAAGGTCTGAGTGCGTAAGGTGCGGATCGAGCGCGCGCGCCGTGTCGTACGTAAACAGGGCGGCAACAAAGTTGCCGGTGAGGCGGTCATTCTTCGCTCCGCCCGTCGCGCTCAGGACGCCACTGGTAGGATTCCAGTTCGTTTATCGCATTGACGCAAGACTGGTCAACCGTCAGCCGTGGCTTGCCGTCACCGGCAACCTTCAAACGGTTCTGGATCGCCGCAATGCCGTCCTTTGCCCGTTCACGAATCCAGTGGCGTGAACCGTTGGGGTTGCAGTCACCGAAGGTTTGCAGATACGGGAGGGATCATTACGCCGCGCAAGAATTCGCGTGCCTTTCGGGCGCGAGTCGTGTAAAGGAAGCAACTTTATTGTGGCGGAGATTGTCATACGCTCTTATGAGCCGCGCGACCGCGCTGCGGTGCGCCATATTTGCTGCGAGACTGCCGACGCGGGTGGACCGGTCGAAGGTTTTTTTCATGACCGGGAATTGATTGCCGATCTTGTTACCCGGTACTACACGGACTTTGAACCGCAGCACTCATGGGTGGCCGTGCGGGACGGGCAGGTGGTCGGCTATCTCAACGGCACGCTGGACGGTCGCCGGGCGCTGCGCGTAATGTTGTGGCGGGTCGTGCCCGTATCCGTGACGGGAGCGTTGCTCCGCGGCGCGCTCTGCCGACGGGAAACATGGCGATTGCTCTGTGCATGGTCGCGCACGTTGTGGGCCAGGAGATTGCGCTGTGGTGGCGCCTCTGGTACGGGCGTTGCTCCTCATTTACATGTGAATTTGCTTTCGGAAGCGCGCGGTGTAAAAGTCGGCCCGCGGTTGGTGGAGCGATTCTTCGATCAAGTCAAGGCATCGGGCAGCAAAACATTCGAAGCGCACGTGCGCCGCGACAACATGGCGGCGTGCCATTTTTTCAAACAGCTGGGGTTCAACGAAGTGGCCTGCCAAAGATTGGTGCTGTCGACGCCGACGGGATATCGAGAGACTGATGCAGTTACATATGCAAAGCAATGGTGAAATGCGAAGGTCCCGCCACCATCCGCGCCTTTGGCGGGCGACGCTGGTGTGGAGCGCCTTGTATGTGGCGACATCGATGGCCCAGGCAGGCACGCCACCGGCAACGACGTTGACAAACTGGCCTGTACTCCGCCTGTCGCCGCAGGATCGCATTCTCGTGTTGGCGCCACATCCCGACGATGAAGTGATCGCTTGCGGCGGAATCATACAAACCGCGTTGGCGCAGGGCTTGCCGATTCGGGTGGTTTTTCTGACTTATGGAGATAACAACGAATTGGCGTTCATGATGTACCGCAAGCATCCCGTGCTCATGCCGCGAGCCGTGCAGACCATGGGGCAGATGCGGCACGACGAAGCCGTGGTGGCCGCGAAGGTGTTCGGCTTGTCCGCAGATCACCTCACGTTCCTCGGCTATCCCGACTTCGGCACGCTCCATATCTGGGAGTCGAATTGGGATGAGCAGCCAGCGTACCATGGCATGTTGACGCGGGTTTCGGCGGTGCCATACGCAAACGCCTTTCGACCGAAAGCGCCGTACAAGGGCGAGGAAATCGTCAAAGACCTGAGCAGCATCCTCCGCGAATTCCGGCCTACGAAGATCTTCGTCTCGCACCCAGCCGACCACAACGGCGATCACCAAGCACTGTATCTGTTTACCCGTGTGGCGCTCTGGGATTTGGAGAAGGAATTGAGGCCGCGACCGGAGCTTTACCCGTACTTGGTACACTTCCGAAACTGGCCGCAGCCGCGCGGCGATCATCCCACACGACCGTTGGAGCCGCCGGACGAGATTGACGAACAGATCGGTTGGAACGTCTTCCCGCTCAGCACGGCACAAGTTGACTGCAATCGCTCGGCGCTGAAGGGCCAGTCAACTGAATACAACTCCAGCAGGAAATACCTGACAACTTTCCTCCGCGCTAACGAATTATTCGGTGATTTCCCTGCTGTCACGCTCAGTGTCACGACCAACAAGCCGGCCCCACTTTCTGGTCACTTGGGACCGAAGCGCGCGGTCGAACCGCCGAAGGAGCCGACCGATACGGCACGCGCTGTATTTGTCGGCCTGCATCAGCGATTTGTGAGTTTGGAAGATGATGACCTCGTCGTATCCATCGGATTGTCGCAGCCGCTGGGCGAAGGCGTCGAGACCTCGATTTACCTGTTCGGATATCGCAATGACCGCCCATTCGGCGAGATGCCGAAGCTTTGCGTCAAATTTGGCGAATCTAGCCAGGCCGTTTTCGATCAAAATCGACGACTTAAGCGCGAGAATCTGGAAGTCATCCGTAGGCCCAACACAATCACGGTCCGTGTAAACCTGTCGGCATTGGGAGATCCGCAGCGCGTGCTCTGCAGCGCCCGCTCATATCTCGGCGACGTGCCCATGGACTGGGTTTCGTGGCGCGCGCTTGAGCTGCCCCACGAACTGCGTTGCTTCGCTCAACCATCCATAATCTTCCGGTAGTCCACCGCACGCAGGTAGATCGGCTCGAGCCGCTTGCCACTGCCGTCTGCGTCTTCGTGAAATCTCTTCTGCGCAAGTTGTCCTACTGCCGTTGCGCTCGGATACAATGACGTGCCGGCAATGTGAACGAAACGATTGCTGAACTTCCGCAACGCGTCACCGAAATGCTCATCCATCTCCGCGCTGACAAACCAGGTTGGCGCCGCGACTGCCTTGACCAGTTGTTCCAAGGACGTGATGCGACAGTCGCGTCCGCACCGGCCCGCGCAGTCATAGCTAGCGCTGTACACTTCGTTGCGGCGCGCGTCGCAAAGCAGACACATCTGCGCGCATTCCGCGGGCATCTGAGGTAGAACAGTCAGCGCCAGCGCGTCAAAACTGCTCACGGCCCTGATTGGTCTCGCGCACGGCGATGCCAGTCCTTTGGCCGCAGCGATGGTCACGCGAATCCCCGTGAACGATCCGGGTCCGACGCCGACCGCGACCAATTCGATGTCGCGCGCGGCAAGACGCTGCTGTCGTAACGCCTGTTGGATCGCTCCAAACAAGTGTTGATTCGCGCCGCTGGCCATTGTGCCTCCCCGTGGGAACGCAATTTCCACCGGTGGTTGCCCATCCTGAAGGAGTGCGACGGCGCCCCGATTGGTGGAAGTATCCATGGCCAGCGTGATCATGATACCACGATCGTACGTGCGTTTTCCCCACACCACTCCAGACGGATATGGATCGCGCGCGAGGGGAGAAGAGACATAATTTTCTCTGCCCATTCGATTACCGTAACGCCCGGGCCGCCAAGGTAATCTTCGATACCTATGTTGGCGGCTTCGCTGACGGTTTCGAGCCGGTAAAGGTCGATGTGCACAAGGGGCAACCGGCCACCCCGATATTCGTTGATGAGCATGAACGTTGGGCTGGTCACGTCTTGTATAACCCCCAGGCCGCGCGCGATGCCTTTCACGAGGCACGTTTTGCCTGCGCCCAACTCCCCGTGCAAGGCCACTACGTCGCCCGGTCCTAAATCGCCCGCCCGCCGTTGACCGAACGCAATGGTCTCTGCGGCGTTATGTGACTCGAATGTTGTCATGCTGGGGTGTTTGATAAATCAAACAATGGTGTTTGCAAATATAAACAACAAGTCATGGATCGAAGTGGTCGTAGCCGCGGGGTTGGAGGCCCTGACTTGTGCCGTCGCGGTTGATGAGCGTAATCGCGGCGCGGGCGTAGACGACACGGCCGATTTCCGTGAGCGCAGTGGTGAACCGCCGCTTCCACTGCCGTTGCAGCACAGCCCGATGACGGGGATCAAGCGTGAAGAGCAGTTCGAAGTCCTCGCCATCGTTGAGCGCGGCCGCCAAACTGCCGCGGGCCGCAGGCGCGATGGGGATTCGGTTTGCATCAATTTCAAAACCGATCCGCATCCGGCTCGCCTCGATGCACCGTCGAAGGTCGCTCGATAGTCCATCGCTCAAATCGATCATGGCGTGGATTCGGAAATGGCGCACCAGCCACCGCGCCTCGGCGACCCGTGGCGTGAACGTCAGGTGTTTGCCGCGCATGGATCCGCCGAGCGCGCCCGTGACGAACACGATATCGCCAACTCTCGCACCCGAGCGGAGGGTCAAATGCCGCTTCTTCACCTCGCCCAACAACGCGACGACGACGAACTGTTCGTGGCGAACATGCGTGCAATCGCCACCCACGATGAGGCAGCCGAACTGTTTAGCGGCGGACTGGAGACCATCATACAATTGCCGCACGTACGCCGCAGAAGTGCGGCGGCGCAAGCCCACGCTCACCACAGCCCAGCGTGGCTGTCCGCCCATTGCCGCAACGTCGCTGAGGTTGCGCGCCATCGCTTTCCAGCCAACGTCGCGAGGTGGAGTGTGAGGAAAATAATGCACCCGTTCGACCACGGGATCGCAGGTGTACAACAGGTATTTCGTCCGGTCGGCGCTACGCAGCACCGCACAATCATCACCGATGCCGACGACCACCGACCTGCGCGCCGCAGCGCCAGCCCCGCTCCGAGCGGGGCCAGTCGCCAGTTGCCGTTGAATCTGGCCGATCAAGCCAAACTCGCCAACATCGCCGACGGTGCGTGATGGATGCGAGGCTCGTCTCATGAGTGAGCACGAACGTACAATAACATCGCCACATTTGCAGCATTGAACAGGGCATGCATGGTGATCGGCGTCAACAGCGAGCCTGTTACTTCATAGGCGATCCCCAACCCAAGACTCAGCGCAAACAGCGGAGCCATCGAAGGCAGGTGCCAGTGAATCAATGCGAACACCACGGAAACGGTCACCAATGCTGCGACTGCGCCAAACCGTTGCTTCAAAATAGGGTACGCGAACCCACGGAAGAACAACTCCTCAAACAGCGGAGCGACCACAATGGCGAATCCGGCCAGCAAGGCCACGACCGCAGATGAGTTGGAACTGACCAGCGTGTCCGCCAGCGGTTGCGGCGGTGTTTCGAGCCCGACCAAACGCAGAACCAATGTGGATGCTTCACTGATAATCCAGAGCGGCGGCATTATCGCTAGGTAGAACATTACTCCCCACGTTACTGCTCGGTGACGGATGGATGGTTGCAGGCCGAACATTTCAGTCCAACCAATGCGGTGCCGGTGCAGATACCAGCCAAAGGCGAAAATGACCACGCCGCGAAACAGCAACTCACCGCAAAGCTGGACGGCGAGCGTGTGGTCCGGATCAAGCCTGGCTGATTGCGCTATCACTGCGACCAGCATGCCCAGTGCGTACGAGATCGGGACGACCATGGCGACGACAAGGATGAGGGCAGTGATCCCCCAGGGGATCGCGCCGATTCGGAATAGTGTCGAACGCTTGCGGCTTTCGAGCTGGGTCCACCGGGTAAAGAAGTACACATCGCAAAACAATCCTAGGCCGAATAGAATCAGAAAGCTGTGGGACAACTCCGGGTATTGACGGAGGATCTGCTCCTCGGACAACAGCGCGGGCTTCACCGCAGCGGCAATCCGTAGCGGGACGAAGCGGGCAAGATCCCACAGGAGATTCATTCGAACAACCTTGGCAACACTGGGCGAATCCTCAAGTATCCGTCAGACGATTGCAACTTCATTCCTTGTTTGGTGTCACGGGTCTCGTGGCGGCGCTTGACGCTAGCTGTGAGTTTATTGTAGCCTGCACAACGCGCGATGAGGCTGATGAAGAAACTGTTTTTGTGGCTCGTCGCTGCGGTGTTTTTCGCGCTCGTTTTTCCTCCGAACTGTCCTGCCCCACTGGTTTGGGCACCGGGCGAAGGCTGGACCTATGAGAAAGGCGATGCGACCGCAGCCAAGACGCCGCAGGAACAACTTGAATTGGGCAAGAAATACCAAAGCCAGAAGGACTACGACCCCGCAATTTCGGCTTACCGGCGCTTGATTCGCCGCTGGCCGACGGCCTATGCGACACAGGAAGCACGGCTGCACCTTGGCGAGTGTCTGAGCGCATTGGGATTCCATTACAAAGCGTTTCTCGAATACCAGAACCTCGTCAAAAAGCACCCCAACAGCGAATTTCTTGAGACGGCGCTCCAACGTGAGTTCGAAATTGGCAATATCTTTCTTTCTGGTGAGAAGCACAAGGTATGGCGGCTCCAGATGTTCTCGGGCTACGATAAGGCCATCGAGATATTTGAGGACATCATCAAAACCGCCCCCTATGGTAAGCTCGGCCCCAATGCGCAATTGCGGCTCGGCATGGTTTATGAAAAGTTGAAACAGTATCCCGAAGCCGTGGCGGCGTACGAGAAACTTGTCGAGCGGTATCCGCAGCATCCGTTGGCGGAGACAGCGCAGTTCGCCATCGGCGTCACGTACGGGAAACAAGCGGGCAGCGCCGACTACGATGCGACTGTAGCCAACAAGGCGATCACCGCATTTCAGGATTACCTCATCCGTTACCCCAAGAGCGATCGCGTGTCGGATGTGGAGAAGCAATTGGCAGCCTTGAAACAGGAACAAGGGCAGGGACTGTTCCACATCGGCGAGTTCTACGAGAAACAGGGCAATATCAAAGCCGCACTGGTCTATTACAACGAAGTGATTGCGGAGAATCCAAAAGCGTCCTGGGGCATTGCGGCACAGCAGAAAGTGGCACGGCTTACGCCGGCATCTCCGTCGCGTTCACCGGCGTCGATGCTCGCGCCATCCCAACCTGCGACCAAACCATGAACAGATTCATTCTATCCCGCGTTGCCGTCATCCTGACGTACCTCGGCTGTGCTCTCGCTGTGGGCTGTATGGGTTACCGCGTTGGTCCGGTACTGAAGGCCGATTACCGATCGGTCGCCGTGCCGATGTTCAAGAACAAGACCTACAAGCCGCAGTTGGAAGCGCAGATCACCAACGGCATCATCGTACGATTGCAGGCCGATGGCACTTTGCGAGTGGATTCGGAGGCCAACGCCGATATCGTCGTCACTGGCGAAATCATCCGATACAACCGCCTCGCGTTGCGGTTGGCGCAGGAGGACGCGGACGTTCCCCGCGAGTACCGGCTAGAGATCGTTGTCCACGTGGAGGCGCACGATCGCCGCACGGGCAAGGTGGTTTTGAAACCCACGGATATTACCGGCAAGGCGGACATGTTCATCGGTACAGACCAGCAGAGCGCCGAGTATCAGGCGCTGCCGCTTGTGGCCGACGACGTGGCTCGGCAGGTGGTTGACCTGTTGGTGGAAAGCTGGTAGGAACAGGTTACGCCGCGCTCAGACAGTCGGTGTCTTTAATCGGGCCACCATCCGCGATTTCTTACGTGACGCGTTGTTCGGGTGAATCACCTGAGTCTTTGCCGCCTTATCGAGCGCGGAAAACAATTGACTCAACACTGCCACGGCCTCCTCATTCTTCTTGGCGCCCACCAAATCCAGGAATCTCCGCTCCAGCGTGTGAAGCTTGTGGAGGATCGCCTTGTTATGGGCGCGGCGGCGCAACGAAGCGCGAGCTTGTTTTGCGGCGGAACGTGTTCGAGCCATTGTTTGCCTTTATTCCTTGTTTGTTAAACGGCGCGCCTGCCCGCCAAAGCGCCAGCGCGTAGACGGGCCATCTTACTGGCAGAGCTCGGAAAGTCAACGGGGAAAAACGCCCGCTTTGCCCGGTTCAGTCGCCGATGACCAGTCGATACCCGATCCCCGTCTCGGTCTGAATAAGCTTGCCGGTGGTCGCTGTCTCCAGCTTCTTGCGCAGGTGCGTAATGTAGACGCGAAGGTACTGCGACTGGGTTTCGGCGTTCGGTCCCCAAACGGAGCGCAGCAACTGCCTATGGGTCACTACCTTGCCGGCGTGTTGCACGAGCACGCGCAGCAAGGCGTATTCCGTTGCCGTCAGGCTGACCTCGTGGTCTTTAACCCTCACAACGTGCGCCGCCAAGTCCACCTGCAAATCACCGATGACATGCACAGGTTCGTCCGGTCCACCGGGCGCGCGGCGTTGGATGACGCGCAGGCGCGCCAGCAGTTCCGCCGTACCGAACGGCTTGGTCAAATAATCGTCGGCGCCATTATCCAACGCCGCGACCTTATCGGCTTCCCGATCGCGCACAGAGAGCACCAGCACGGGGGACTGGCTCCATTCGCGCAGGCGCTTGAGCACCGTCACTCCGTCCATGTCAGGCAGTCCCAGATCCAGAATCACGACATCCGGACGGCAGCCAACCGCCTCCTGCAGTCCGAGTTGACCGGTCTCGGCTTCGCGCACCTGATAGTTCTGCGGTTCCAGGGCTGCTCGCAGCAGCCGGCGGATCGCCGCCTCGTCGTCAATCACCAGAACAATCGGGTTTGGTTTCATGCGGGTTTACTACTTGTTTCGACCGGCAAGCGGATCGTGAACGACGCGCCACCGGTGGCGTTGTTTTCCGCAATCACTTCGCCCTGATGGGCCCGGGCAAAACCGCGCACGATGGAGAGGCCCAAGCCGGTGCCGCCGGGCCGGGCGCGCACGCCACGGTAGAACTTCTCGAACACCTTCTTCTCCTCGCCCGGCGTCAAACCGACACCTTGGTCGGCGACGCGCAGAACCAATACGTTGTCATCCAGTTGCGCGGACATCTGGATCAGTTTGTCGGCGGGACTGTAGGTGGCCGCGTTGGTCAGCAAGTTGCATAGCGCCTGTTCCATCAACCCGAAATCCAGCCGCACGAGGGGAAGACCATCCGGCGCAGAGATACGGATCCGCTCTGATGAGATCTCATTCCCGACCATTTCAGCAGCCGACTGCAGCAACTCGGACGGCTCACACCATTCTAGGTTCAATGGTAGTCGGCCGGTTTCGATCCGCGTCATATCCAGCAAATTACTGACGACGCGGCTCAAGCGCTTGTTTGCCTGTTTGATTTCGTCCAAAAACGTCTTGCCGAGCGGCACGGACGCCTCGGCGAGTTGCACATCCAATCCGTCCGTTGCCGCCTCAATGACCGCCAGCGGCGTTTTCAGTTCATGCGACACTGAATCCAACAGAGTGCGGTGCAACCGTTCAGATTCGGCGGTCAAATGCGCCTGACTGGCGCCCTCGATCAGACGGTACCGTTCGACCAGCGCCGCGATCTGGACTGCAAACGTCTCCAATAGCTCGCGCTCGTCGAGCGTCAACGCGTTTCGCTCCGTGAAGTTCACCCCCAGGATGCCGAGCGTGCCGTTGGAGGTTGTCAACGGCACATACAGCGCCGCACCGTCCGGTAATGTGTCGGTGAACCGGCCTGCGACCTGTCGTTTCTCGAAGGCCCAAGTTGCCACGCCAACTTCACGTTCGTTTGGAAGAAACGTGCCGGCTGGGTGCGGTACGGGGTCCAGTTTCCGTCCGTCCGCATCACTCAGCAGCACAGTCGTGCGGGCACGGAATACCGTGTCCACCTCGCGCACCGCGCGGCGCAGTCCATCTTCCAGCGACGTGCTGACTGAAACGCCTTCCAGCAGGCGATTCAGCGCCTGCGTTCGCTGCTCGCGTTTCCTTTCGGCGATCTCACGGGTGCGCAGACGGCTTGTCAACCGGCCCACCACCACAGCAACCACGAAATACATCGCGAACATCATTCGGTCTTGCCACGAGGAGATCGTGAACGTGAATGGTGGCGGGACGAACAGGAAATCCCAAAGCAGCGCGCTGAGCGCCGCGACGAACAAGACGGCCCACCGGTTCAACATCGTTGCCAGCACTACCACCGTCAGCATATAGAGAATGCCGATCGCCTGGTAGCCGGTCAGTTGCTGCAGAAACCACGATGTCAACGTCACTGCCGCCACCGTCGCCGCGCCCCAACCAAAGTCGCGCGACAAATCCTGCCCTAGGAACTGAGCCAGCGTCGGTTTGCGTGGCCGCGCGCCTTTCTCGGCGCGTATCACATGAATGTCAATCTCCGCGCCACGGCGCATCAGCTTGCCAACCAGCGAACCGCCGCGGAGAATCTCCCAGATCGGATTCACATCGGGCCGGCCGACGACGAGCTGCGTCACCTTTTGTTCCCGCGCAGTCTCCAGCATCGCCTCCGCCACGTCATCGCCACGCGTCATCACCACCTCCGCGCCCAATTGCCGCGCCAACGAGAGGTTCTTGGTCAACCGTGTCTGCGCGTCCCCATCCAACGGTGTTGATGTTTCGACATAAACCGCCACCCACGGAGCGTCCATCGCCGCCGCAATCCGCCGGGTCCAGCGAACCAATGATCCACTGAACGGACTCGGCCCGACCGCGACCGCCAGCCGTTGCCCTGATGCCCACCGTCCACCGATGCGTTTGATGCGCATCACGTCGCGCAATTCACGGTCCACCTGTTCGGTGGTGCAGCGCAATGCCATCTCGCGCAGCGCCGTCAGGTTTTCCTCGCGGAAAAAATTCTCCGAAGCTGTCGCTGCGCGCTCGCCGAAGTATACCTTGCCCTCGGACAGCCGTTGCCGCAGCCCATCCGGCGTGATGTCAATCAACTCGATTTCGTCGGCCTGATCCACCACCGAGTCCGGCACGGTCTCGCGCACGGTAACACCTGTGATTTGCTGCACCACGTCCACGCGGCTTTCAAGGTGCTGGACGTTCAGTGTCGTGTACACGTCTATGCCGGCATCCAACAATTCCAGCACATCCTGATAGCGTTTCGGGTGGCGGCTGTCCGGCGCGTTCGTGTGCGCCAATTCGTCCACCAAGACGAGTGTCGGCCTGCGTGCCAGCACGGCGTCGATATCCATTTCGGTGAGCGTGACGCCGTGGTATTCGAGCGCCTTACGGGGGATAACCTCTAACCCGGTCAGTAACGCCTCCGTCTCCGCGCGCCCGTGCGTCTCGACTAGGCCTACGATTACATCTGCGCCTTCAGCTTTGCGCTGTTGAGCGGCTTGCAGCATGGCATAGGTCTTGCCCACGCCGGGGCACATGCCGAAGAAAATCTTCAACTGCCCGCGCTGAGCCGTGCGCTCCTCACGTTTGATTTCGGCAAGCAACGCGTCCGGATTCGGTCGTTGCGGCTCGCTCATGAAATGAGTTTACCGCAACAGCGTTGTTTCGCCATTCAAATGTTGCCGGTTGAAAACCGCGCCTACCATCTGCGCGGCCTGACTGGAGTTCCGTACGTGACGCCTGCGATGGGTTCCGCCAGAATGGCCTGCTGCAGGGTGCTCAACGTGGCCTGACACACAAGCATCACCTTGCGCTTTTGATTCAGGGAAATGGACAGTGAACGGACATTGGTATTCTCGCGGGAGAGCGCGAGGATTTGCATCTTGATCTTGCTGAACTCGGCGTAATGCGCCGTTGCGGTCGCAAGTTCGGGGTCATTTCTGAATTCCGGGAGCGCCACTAGGCCATCCAGATTCTTGAGAACCTGCGCGTCTTCCGAGGCCATCAACGTCTCCAACTCGTCCATCTTCTTGTCGTTTTCCTCCACGATGTGCGGCGGCAACAGGGTTTGAATACGCAGGGCGCTGATCTGCGCGCCGAAGGCGAGGAGCATCGTCGACTTTGCCTTGGGTGAATCGGCATTCGCCGCCACGAGACGAGAGAGTGCAGCGTTCATTTCCTTGAGAGCGGTAGCGGCCGGGCCAAAGGCCAGACTGTACGCCTTGAGGTTGGTGTTCTTGACCGCCAAAGCCAGTAGATCGTTGTCAATGCGCTGGAACTCGGCGAAGGCCTCCGTGAATTGAGTCAGCAAATCCTTCTCGCCTTGGGTGCCGCCCGCCGTCAGGAGTTCTCTCAGTTCACGACGTTCCTGCTCCACTTTTGCCGAGGCGGCGCGGGCCTGGTCGGCAAACGTCTGCGAGTCTTGATCGGTGATGGCGAGGACCGCGCTCTTTTCCGACTCCGAGGCCGAAGCCAAGTCAAATTGCATCCGTCCCACCAAATCAACCCGCCGGGCTTTGAAGGCGAGTTGCGCCGCGGGGTTCTGGTTTTTGTAGAAATGCAACACCACCAGAATGCATATAAGCAGCAAAGCCGCCCCCGTGGCCATCCACAGAACGTCTTCAATGCTAGGCCTGATCTTCACAATGCCCTCCTATTTACGCCGGTCGAGCGCCAAATTCAGCAATAAAACGTTGACCCGCGGTTCACCGAGGAAACCGAACTGTGGCGGTTCGACTGATTGTTCCACCAACGGCACCAACGTCGAAGCGCGGTCAAGCCGAACGTGGCTTTCGAGGTCCCGCCGCTGGGTGGTTTTGTTTCAGTTGCCAAGTTGGTTACTCCTTGTTGGTTTAGAACATGACGTTGAAGCCGAGGTTGGTGATTGTCTCGTTGTGCTGGTGAATAGCGTTCAATGAATTCATCGCAATCGAGAACTACAGGCAAGTGTGCAATGACACGTACTGGTTGATTTACCATGTAGCGCCAATACCCCGTCATCACTGGACTGAGCCCTTCATTTAGAAGGTGAAGAGGGCGTCCACGCTGAATGTCCACTGATCGTGGTCGCGACTGGCGAAGACCGGCTCGTCAGAGTGGTCGTAACGAATTTCCGGTCGGATCAGCAAGTGCGAGAGGACATAGTCTTTTGGGAACGGCTTGATGGCCACGCCCACGGTGGCCTCGTAGTAGTTGGCGCTTACGGGCGCACCGGTGGAGAAGCCATGGGCGGCGTCTTTGTACCACTCCAGCCGCGTGTTTAGTGTGAAGTGCGGATCAAACGCGTAGCTGACGTAGCCAGCCGCACTGCCCCATTGCTTGGCACCGCCAGTTAAGCCGGGGATGTGCGGAGCATCGACGTAGTCAAAGCCCAAGCCGAGGCTCAATTTATCAGTGATCTTCTGAGTGATGACCAAGTCCAGGGCGGTCCACCAGTCGCTGTTGTCGCCTGGAGGTAGATTCCGTCCGACGCCCGCCGGGAACTCCGGGCCTTCCGTCATCACGAAAATGATGGCGGTCTTGTCGCTGGGTGTAAAGGTCGCGCGCCCCAAGAAGTCCAGAGAATTATTGCCGTCGCGAAGCGACTGGTTCCAGCCGCGCGTGAAACCGGCGTCAAACGTCCACTGGGGGTTCAGCACGTAGGTGAGCAAAGCGCCCGTCTGCGTGCCAGGCTCGGCGTATAGAAACTGGTAACTATAAGAATAGAGCGCCTTGGACGGATCACCGAAGGCCCCATAGATGTTGGCGCTGAAATGCTCGAAGCCGGCCAACTCAATCCATTTGCCCACGCGGAGTCGCACCGGCACGTCGGGGAATGCCACGTCAACATAAGCTTGGAGAAGGTCCCCTTGATTGCGATCCGTCTGCTTATCAAATAGCCCATTCGAGTGGATGAACGCAGCATCCGCACCATAGATGCCTTCCACGTGGAAGCCCACGTCAAACTTCTTTTTGGTCGGATCGACCGTGCGCTCGATATTCAAACTGATCTTGTCAAGGATGGGCGCGTCTTTGAAGCTGTTGAATCCGATAAAGGTTGAGCGGTCGTGACTGCTCGGCGCGGTGAAGTCATGCATGTAACCGCCTTCGATATAACCGTAGATGTTGATCCCGGCCTTATTCAAAGGTTCGGCCAGTCCCACCTTGCCCAAAGCGCTCATCAACAGCCCAGAAGGTGGCGCGGTCGCCTGATTCGTGGTCGTCGCTTGGTTGGTCGTAGTCTGAGCGGTTGCTGCGCAAGTGATGAGCGTTGCAGCCAAGCACACGACGATTTTGCAAACAATCTTCTGTATGTAAGTCTTAATATTCTTATTTCCTGTTGTGCCGAATTCGGCTGTCAGTTGCCCTGCATTTGAAATCACTTCGTTTCATCCAGTGCGATGTTGAGCTTCAACACATTCACACCAGCGTCACCGAGAATTCGCAAGTCTGCGCCGTCGGTGTTCTGTTGAATCAACGCGCGCACCTTGTCTTCGCCCAAGCTGCGCGCCCTGGCGACACGCGTGACCTGCAACTCCGCGTTGCGGAGGCTGATGTGCGGGTCGAGGCCGCTGCCGGACGCGGTGACGGCGTCAGCCGGTACAGCCTCGGTGTCCGGCAAACCGTTTTCTTTCCGGTAGGCCGCAACGCGGTCTTTGATTGCGTCGTTCAGCTTCTGCGAAGTCGGACCGAGGTTGCTGCCGCTGGAGTTGGCGGCGTCGTAGCCATTGCCGGCCGCGGATGGCCGCGGATGGAAGTATTTCTCGCCGGTAAAGTTCTGGCCGAGTAGCTTCGAGCCGCGCACTGTGCCGTCCTTTTCGACGATGAGACTGCCGTTGGCTTTGTCGTGGCAGGCGACTTGCGCAATGCCCCACACGACGAGCGGATACAATCCGCAACACACGACAGCGAGCACGAGGGTGGATACGACTGCGCCACGAATTTCAGAGAAGAGGTCTTTCATAGAATTACACCAGATTGAGGGTGGTGATGATAACGTCGATGGCTTTGATGCCGATGAACGGGATGATGACGCCGCCGAAGCCGTAGATAAGCAGGTTGCGCTGCAATGTGCGCAGCGCACCAATGGGCGTGTATTTCACGCCGCGCAACGCGAGCGGAATCAGCGCGATGATGATGAGCGCGTTGAAGATGATGGCACTCAGGATCGCGCTGGTCGGGCTGTGCAGGTTCATGATATTCAGCGGCGCAATGGCCGGGAACGTCGCCATCAACATTGCCGGGATGATGGCGAAATACTTCGCGACGTCGTTGGCGATGCTGAAGGTGGTCAGCGAACCGCGCGTGATGAGCATTTGTTTGCCGATCTCGACAATGTCGAGCAGCTTGGTCGGGTTACTGTCGAGATCCACCATGTTACCGGCTTCGCGGGCGGCTTGCGTGCCGGTATTCATGGCCACGCCCACGTCGGCTTGCGCCAAGGCCGGCGCGTCGTTTGTGCCGTCGCCAGTCATGGCGACGAGGTGACCGGCGGCTTGTTCTTCCCGGATGCGTTTCAGTTTCATTTCGGGCGTCGCCTGCGCCATGAAATCGTCCACGCCGGCTTCGGCGGCGATGGCGGCGGCGGTCAGCGGGTTGTCGCCGGTAATCATCACGGTGCGGATGCCCATCTTCCGAAGGTGTGTGAACCGTTCCTTGATGCCGCCCTTGACGATGTCCTTCAGATGAATGACGCCGAGCACTTCGCGGCCTTCCGCCACGACCAACGGCGTACCGCCCGACCGGGAAATTTCCTCGACGCCACTCAGGACGGCCTTGTCATTCTGGCCGCCTTGCTCGGCAACCCATTGCATGATCGCGTCGGCTGCGCCTTTGCGAATCCGGCGTTTGACACCACCGTTGCCGTCGCCGAAATCCACGCCGCTCATGCGCGTTTGCGCCGTGAACGCCACAAACTTCGCGTGCGACTCAGCGACTTCCCGGCCGCGCAATCCATGTTGTTCCTTCGCGAGCACGACGATGGAACGGCCTTCGGGTGTTTCGTCAGCGAGCGAGGCAAGTTGCGCTGCATCGGCCAGACGTTCGGCTGTCACGTTCGGTGCCGGCAAGAACGAGGTGGCCATCCGGTTGCCGAGCGTGATGGTGCCGGTCTTGTCGAGCAGCAACACGTCCACGTCGCCGGCCGCCTCGACGGCGCGGCCGCTCATCGCGAGCACGTTGCGTTGCAGCACGCGATCCATGCCGGCAATGCCGATGGCGCTCAGCAGTCCGCCGATGGTCGTCGGGATCAAACACACCAGCAGCGCGATCAACACCGGCACGGAAAACACCGCGCCGGAGTAGATGCCGAATGGTTTCAACGTCACGCAGACCAGCAGGAAGATGAACGTCAGCGCCGCGAGCAGAATGGTCAGCGCGATTTCGTTCGGCGTCTTCTGGCGCGTCGAGCCTTCGACCAGCGCAATCATCCGGTCGAGGAAGCCGTGGCCTTTTTCCATCGTGATGCGAATGACGATGCGATCACTGAGCACGCGCGTGCCGCCGGTCACGCCGGAGCGGTCGCCTCCCGACTCGCGAATCACGGGCGCCGATTCGCCGGTAATCGCGGATTCGTCCACACTGGCGATGCCTTCGACGACATCGCCATCCGCCGGTATGACGTCGCCCGTTTCGCAGACCACGAGGTCGCCCTTCTGCAAATCCGGTGCGGGCACTTTCTCTTCGCGATTGCCGCGCAGCCGGCGGGCGATCGTGTCCTTGCGCGCTTTGCGCAGCGCGTTCGCCTGCGCCTTGCCGCGACCTTCCGCGACGGCCTCGGCGAAGTTGGCGAACAACACGGTGAACCACAGCCAAACGGCGAGCTGCGCGATAAAGCCGCGCTGCGCGGGCGCGGTGAAGATGCCCACCGTGGTCAACACCGCGCCTACCTGAGTGACGAACATGACCGGGTTCTTGATCATCAGCCGCGGATTGAGTTTCTTGAACGAGTCGCCGATGGCCGGGCCGACGATGTTCCAATCGAAGAGAGATGTAGGTTTCTGCGTCATGGCTAGTACAGTTTCCCTTGGAAGGTTTGGAAGTGTTCGACAATCGGTCCGAGCGTGAGTGCCGGGACGAAATTCAATGCGCCGATCAACAACACCGTGCCGAGCAGCAGCACGACGAACGTGCCGCCCGACACCGGGAACGTGCCGGCGCTTGGCGGCGAGATTTTCTTTTGTGCGAGCGCGCCGGCCATGGCGAGGATCGGCACAATCATCAGGAACCGGCCGATGAGCATGCCCAGCCCCAGCGTGGTGTTGTACCAGGGTGTGTTGGCGGTCAGGCCGGCAAACGCGCTGCCGTTGTTGCCGGTGCAGGAACTGTAGGCGTAGAGCATCTCGCTAAGCCCGTGCGGCCCGGAGTTGTTCAAGCCGGCCAACCCCCATTCGCTCACGGCCGCCCACGCGGAAAAGCCGAGGATATCGATCGACAGTATCAGCAACGCGAGCATCGCCATCTTCACTTCGTAGGATTCGATTCTCTTGCCGAGATATTCCGGTGTGCGTCCAACCATCAAACCGGCAATGAAGACGGCGAGCACGACGAACACCAACATTCCGTACAGCCCCGCCCCGACACCGCCGAAGATGACTTCGCCGAGTTCCATGTTGAACAGCGGAACGAACCCGCCCAGCCCGGTAAAGGAATCGTGCATCGAGTTGACCGCGCCACACGACGCATCGGTGGTGACCGTGGCGAATAACGCGGAGTTGAAAATACCGAACCGGACTTCTTTGCCTTCCATGTTACCGCCAGCAGCGGCGATGCCGAGTTGCTGGTGAATCGGATTCCCCTTGGCCTCGGCCCACCAGCAAAGGAACACGCCGGCAAGAAACAACACCAGCATCGTCGCCCACACGGCCCAGCCGTGCGCCTGGTTCTTGGTCATGCGCCCGAGGTAGTAAGTCAGCCCGCTGCCAATGCTGAAGATGGCAAGCATCTGCAGGAAGTTGGAAAGCGGCGTGGGATTCTCGAACGGATGCGCGGCGTTGGCATTGACGTAGCCGCCGCCGTTTGTGCCGAGCATTTTGATGGCGACCTGCGAGGCCATCGGGCCTTGCACGATGCTCTGGTCGGTGACGGTTTGTTCCTCCATCACTGGTTTGCCGTCTTTGTCCACGACCGGCTGCCCTCTGTCGTCCGTCTTGGCGACCGAGATTTTGTACGGCTCGACGAGCTTGGCCGTCGTGTAAGGTTTGAAGTTCTGAATCATACCCTGCGACACGAGAACGACCGCGAACACGAGGCAGATGGGTAGCAGCAAGTAATAAGTCGTGCGCACGAGGTCCACCCAGAAATTGCCAATCGTCTTGGCTGAATGCCGGACGATGCCGCGGACCAATGCCGCGGCGATGGCAATGCCGGTGGCGGCCGAAACGAAGTTGTGGAGCGCCAAGGCGACCATCTGTGAGAGGTACGACATCGTCGTTTCGCCGACGTAGCTCTGCCAGTTGGTATTGGTGGTGAAACTGACCGCCGTGTTGAACGCCAGATGGGCCGTCAACGCGCCCAGCCCTTGCGGATTCAACGGCAGCAGATGTTGCAGTCGCAGAATGGCGTAGGTGAACAACAAACTCACCATGCTGAACAGCAGCATCGCGAACGTGTATTGCTTCCAACCGTGCTCCTTACCGGCGTCCACCCCCATCAGCCGGTACGTGAGCCGTTCCAACGGTTTGAGGATCGGGTCGAGCCACGTCTTGCCGTTCGGGTCGAGCACCCGCATGAGGTAAAGCCCCATCGGCTTGGTAATCGCCACGAGCGCGACGACAAACAATACGAGTTGAATCCAACCAGATGCTTGCATAGTGACTCCTCAGAACTTCTCGGGCCGAACCATGGCCACGAACAAGTAGCCGAATAGCAACAACGCGACGATGCCCACAATAATCGTTTCCATTGTTCCTCCTACAATTTCTCGCAGAAGCGCACGTACAGCGCGCTGACGACGAAGAACGCCACGACAATTCCGACGTAAATCAGGTCATTCATAAAAATTCTCCGTGCTACAACCCCCGCGCCATGAACCAGCCGAGCACAGGCGTCAGTGTGGCCAGCAAACCGAAGTACACGATGACTTGCACTAATTCGTTCTGTTTCACGAGTCGAACATGACAGCAATAGGCCGATCCCGCTAATTAAAAGGCTCGTGAAATTTGCTAAAAAACCGTTAAAAGGGGATTTCCGGTGAAGATTATCAAGTTTTGTATAGCTATTCTGCTGCTGCCGGTGTGCGGAGCGTTGACGTTGAGCGCGGGGCATGTCGGGCGAGAGTTACTTGGCCCGGCGCCTTCGTTCGTTTGGTCTTCGCCGGTAGTGGCATTCGCGGCGGGCTACGGTCTGTGGCTGGTCGCATTTGTGTTACTGCCGAAACCGATGCGCACCTACGTGCTCGGCCACGAACTGACGCACGCGTTCTGGGCGTTGCTGATGGGAGCGCGCGTCGGCGGGCTGAAAGTTGGCAAGACCGGCGGCCAGGTCAAGACCAGCAAGACGAACTGGTTTGTAGCGTTGGCACCATATTTTTTCCCGTTCTATGCGATGTTGTTTATCGGTTTGTTCTTCGCGGCGAATGCGATCTGGGGGCTTGACCATTACCTAAACGTGTTGTTTTTCCTTGTCGGACTGGGTTGGAGCTTCCATGTGACGTTTACGTTACTGACGCTGCTGCAATCTGGACAACCCGACCTGCGGTCGCAGGGCTTTTTGTTTTCAGTCGTTCTTATCTACTGCATGAACCTGCTGGTGCTGCTGCTGACGGCGACGCTTCTGTCGCGAACGTTTCCTCTGACGGCGCTCGTCGCAACGGTGGCGCGCGATTGCGCCACCGCATACGGCTGGACACTCGACAATCTCCTCACGCTGTGGCACCATGCCACCACGTTGTTGAACCGCGAGGCCCACGCCTGAGCAATCAATGCACCAAGCACCTGACATTCTCGCCGCCGCAGTGGAAGATGCGTTGCGCGCCGTAGTCGGCGCCGACCAAGCCGGTCCCGCGCAGATCAAACCATGCGCCGACCCAAAGTTCGGCGATTACCAGGCCAACGGCATCATGCCCGTGGCGAAACGACTCAAGCAGAATCCGCACGCACTGGCCGAACAAGTCGTCGCGCGGCTTAAGCTCAGCGATGTGAGCGAAACGCCAACGATCGCCGGTGCCGGATTCATCAACTTCCGCTTGAAACCGTCGTTCGTCGCCGAACAGGTCACGGCTGCCGCGCACGACGAACGGCTCGGTGTTCACCTGGTATCGCAGCCGCAGACTGTTGTGATGGATTTCAGCTCGCCAAACGTGGCCAAACCGCTGCACGTCGGCCATATTCGCTCGACGATCATTGGCGATTGCCTGGCGCGGGTCCGGCGCTTTCTCGGCCACCGCATCATTACCGACAACCACATCGGCGATTGGGGCACGCAGTTCGGAATGCTGATCGTCGGCTGGAAGAAATATCGGGATGAAGCAGCGCTCGCCGCCGACCCGATCACAGAACTGGAACGGTTGTACAAGCTTGTAAACGAGCAGTCGGAAGGCGACGTGGCGGTGCGCGAAGAAGCGAAAGCTGAGTTGGTTAAACTCCAACGCGGCGATAGCGAGAACCGAGCAATCTGGCGGAAAATCATCGACTTGTCGCGCCACGTTTTTGACGCGGCGTACCAGCGGCTCGATGTGACGTTCGACCACACGTTCGGCGAGAGCTTTTACAATCCGCTGCTCCCCGATGTTGTCGCCGACCTGCAGCGGCGTGGCATCGCCTGCGAGAGCGAAGGCGCGCTTTGCATCTTCTTCAAGGACGATCCTGAACTAAAGAAAACATCGCCGCTGATGGTGCGTAAGAGCGATGGTGGCTACGGTTACGGGGCCACGGACATGGCGACGCTCAAGTATCGCATCGAGCAGTGGCATCCGGACGAGATCATATATGTCACGGATGCGCGTCAGAAACTGCACTTTCAGCAGGTTTTCAAGGCGGCGGCGAAATGGCAGCCGACGATACCGAAACTGGCGCACGTTTGGTTCGGCTCGATTCTCGGCGAGGATGGCAAGCCGCTGAAGACGCGTGATGGTACTCCCGTCAAGTTGGCCGCGTTGTTCGACGAGGCCGAGGAACGCGCACTTGCGATCGTCACCGAAAAGAGCCCCGAATTACCTCTGGAGATGCGCAAAGCCATAGCGCGCGCCGTTGGCATCGGCGCGGTGAAGTACACCGATTTATCACAGAACCGGACGACGGATTACGTCTTCAGTTGGCCTAAGATGCTGGCGATGACCGGTAATACCGCGCCGTACATGCAATACGCCTATGTCCGCATTCGCAGTATTTTCCGTAAGAGCGCCATTGGTGGCACAAGCCCAGCCGGGCCACGTTCCACAAGCATCACCCTCACGCACCCCGCAGAACTCGACCTGGCCAAACATTTGTTGCGCTTTGGCGAAACGTTACAGTCTGTGGCCGACGACGACAAGCCGAACTGGCTGACATGCTACTTGTACGAGTTGGCCGGGAAATTCAGTGTGTTTTACGATAATTGTCCGGTCCTGCAATCGGCGGAGCCGTTGCGCTCCTCACGATTATCGCTCTGTCGTCTGACTGCCGATGTCATGCAGCGCGGGCTGGATCTTCTCGGCATCTCCGTCATCGAACAGATGTGACGACCAAGGATAACGAGATCATGAGCAACGACATTACACTTCAATCGCATGACCAAGTTACTTTTGCGCGCGATTGCGAGGTCATACAGATTCCGTCCGGCAATCGTGTCGCGATTCCAAGCGGTACGACAGCAACGGTGATTCAAACGCTGGGCGGCCACGTCACCCTGGAGGTTTTCGCGCGGGGCATCATGGCCCAACTTGCCGGAAAAGACCTCGACGCATTGCTCAAGAACGGTAGACCAGTGGTCACGGCAGCGCCGGCCGCCGCACCCGTTACCAAGGAAGAATCGCTCAGCCCCGCAGACGAGAAGGCTGTTTGGGAAGCGCTCAAGGCGTGTTACGACCCGGAGATACCCGTCAACATCGTGGACCTCGGGTTGGTGTACGATGTGCGGTTGCTGCCGCTGCCTTCGGGGCAAAGTCGGGTCGAGGTAAAAATGACGTTGACGGCGATGGGATGCGGCATGGGGCCGGTCATCGCCGATCAAGCGCGCAACGCGCTGCTGAATGTGGCAGGCGTCGGAGAAGCGGATGTGCAGATCGTCTGGGATCCGCCTTGGAACCAAAGCATGATTAGCGAAACAGGCAAGAAACTCCTTGGTCTTTGGTGAGCCTTGCCGCGCAGGATTCGTGTGCCTTTATTTGCTTGAGTCAGCATGCCTTGGGGTGTAGCGGTTCGTCGGGTGGAAAGGGGCAAGTCGGAGATGTATACTAGAGGCACTCTCGTGTGGAAGAAGACGGACGGCACGCGCGTTCGCTTTGTGGTGACCGACAAGCCGGCGATCGTCGGTCGCGGAGAAGATGCGGATGTGCATATCGAGGAAGAGGGTGTTTCGCGCCATCATTTTGTCATCGCCCCGCGCGACGATTCTTTTTTCGTTGAGGATCTGAATTCGACCAATGGCACCTGGGTCAATGATCAGCGGTTGCAGGAACCCCACGAACTGAAGGTGTTCGACCGGATTCGCGCCGGGCTTGCGCTCTTCGTCTTCGACAAGGAATTCGCTCCACCAATTCCAGCAAAGAAACCGGATACGCCAAAGTAGGTGGATTCCCGCGTTGACCTCATCATGCCTCCGAGGAGGCTTGTGTGGTTACTTCACGCGGCGGCCGTCGCCCCAGAGCTGTTCAAGCGCGTAGCGTTGGCGCATCTCCGGGTGAAATATGTGGACCAGCACACTTCCGTAATCCAATACCAGCCAGCGGCTCGCCGGGTAACCGTCTTGACGGCGCATTCGGTAACCGCGCTCACGCAAGCGCTGTTCGACTTCCGTTGCGATGGCCTTCAGATGCGGCTCGGACGTGCCGGTACAGATGACAAAACAATCGGCCACCGATGAGACGGCACTGACATCTAGGATCAAAGGATCCTCCGCTTTCTTGTCTAGCGCAATGTCGCGGCAGAGTTTGGCGAGGGTTTGAGACGGGGATGCGACTACGGGCTTTCGTGCTATTTTCTTGGTTATCTTTTTCACCGATATAGTTTTTTCCGTTCGATATAGTTCAATACCGTATCCGGCACAAGATAGCGAATGGATTGTCCGCGCGCAATCCGGGCGCGGATATCCCGCGACGCAATGTCGCAGGGGTGTCCGCGCACCAACTGCCAGCGGATCGACCGACGCAGTCGCGGACGGTTCCGTTCACATACCGGCCGCGCCAACACCAGGAAGGTGCATTGGGCTGCCAGTCGCTCAATATCGCGCCACAAACGCAGTTCCTGCAGACTGTCGGATCCAATGATGAAGAACAGTTCTGCGTCAGGCCAGCGGCGTTTCAACTCCGTTACTGTGTCCACCGCGTACGATTTTCCGCCGCGCCGGATCTCGATGTCGTCCACTATGAACCGATCATCGCCTCGGATGGCGAGTTTGACCATGTGAAGCCGGTGCCGGGATGGCACCAAACTGGCGGCACTCTTGTGGGCCGGATGAGCGTCGGGGATGAAAACAACACTGTCCAACTGCGCCTGTTCCATCGCATCCTGTGCGATCAACAGGTGCCCCAGATGAATTGGGTTAAACGTCCCACCGAGAATCCCAATTCTTTGGCTGCGCACGCGCTTCATCGTTTCCTAATCACCGAATCATCCTTTACTCACTCGATCACGATAAACCGCCGGGGCGGGAAAGACAACGGAATAGCCGCCGTTTCCGTCCGCCTGTTGAAGTTGGGAGCGTCACTTGGCGTCTTGATACGGTAGACATAAAGATTATTAAGCACGTCAAGAACTACAAGGACACCCTTGATTCGCTCTGGTCGTTGGTTTCGCCCAGAGGGGTACTCTTGATTTCAGTTCCGGTGAAAGGTTGGCGCGACCGCAATCGGGAACATGTAAACAAGTTTACGATCAAGCAGATCTTTGAGTTGCTCCGGTCGTATTCCGACTGGGTTCATGTCTCTGCGCGAACATTCTCAAAGCGAAGCGGGATCCTTGCCACAGCCTACTTTTATATTGAGAAGCCGTTATAAAGTCACACAGCAGGCAGGCGGCTTCTGTGGATGACGCTTCACAAATTGGCGACGCGGAATTTCTCTAGTTCGATTCGGCTGTTGCTTTCATTAAGTTGCAGCAACGGTTTGTTACCATAGAAGGACGCCCACTGCGAAAAGGTGCCTGTGGGCCCAAATATGTAGTCACACTTGGCCAGAGCGTAGAGGTCTCCCACCGGCGATCCCGCGCCGAATCCAACTGACAATCGCTGAAACTCCTGTTCATTCCTGGGTTCGTCACTGCATACGAGAAAAGATACTTTACGGGACGGGAACTGCTCTGCCAGTTCGTGCATCCAAGTTGCGTACCTCGAAATCGGGAAAAAGCATTTGCCGCCCCTCCATATGCGATAATCCCCCTGGCGAATATGAACGCCTACGACGACGTCCGCGTTCTGCCGCAGGCGGTCCACCGCTTGACGGCTGCGCCGTTCATACTCTTCGACCGGCTGAAAACAGGCCCTTATTTTCTCCGCGTGTCGCTGCACGTAATCGGGTGCACGGAAACGCCAACCGTACACAAAAACGATTCGTGCATCGCGGATTTCCGCTTGGACTTCCGGGCTATCCATGAAGGTGATGTCTTTCCCCGGGATCTCCCGCAATGTTACTACTGACCTTCCGAAAATCGGACAACGCTCGTTCAGCAAGCTGGCGGCGCGTGTGGCGTGATAAAACACCCGCGTCTTGCGGATCACGTCGGCAACCCCCGGAACGACATCCAGCCAGCTTTTGCTTTTTGCGGCGGGGTATTGACAGTAGATGTCCCCCCGCGTCGCCTCGAAGAGTCCAGCGTAGGAATGAAACGTGAAATTGATCACCCTATGTCCCTGTTCTTCTGCAAAGGCAATGATATTGGAGAATAGAACGAGGCGATTTGCGAGACGACCACATCGCCGCGCAATAATGAGCAGCTTGGGGTTTATTGGAAGAGGCTGGGGCGGTTGTTTGTTCTCTGTCGTCAAATGGATGCCGATCCCTTCATGGGACATGTATCCTACGGAACGACGCAGGAATCGTCAATGTCCGCGCTCTTTTACTGTCCGCCCGCCAAACTGACCTCGTGCAAGATATTGTGCTAACACCAAAATTATTCTTGGTTGGTGCTGTTTCATCCAGTAGTAATTGCGGGAGCACAATTGGGGATGAACGTAGGCTTTACGATCGCGAAAAGAGATAGTTCGGACCAATGCGAGGTTCCTTCTATTAACCCCATTTGTAAAAGTGAGTTTCTGTCAATTCCGTCCCTAACCCTTGAGTGATACTGTGATCATATTCCTGCATATACCCAAGACCGCCGGGACTTCCTTCCGTTTCATTCTCGAAAACAACTTCGGTCTTTCCCACTGCCATACCAATCACACGAACAGGAGTGTGTTCAACCAAGCCGACCTTGATTTTGCAAAGAAAGTATTTCCACGGTTGCGAAGCATCGCGGGTCATAACATTATTGACCCTCTTCAATTGTCAGTGACTGACCCTTTCCACATTACATTTTTAAGAGAGCCGGTTTCGCGAGTGATTTCTCAATACCAGGAGAGCGTTGTCAAAGGCACAAACAGAAAAAGCTTTGAAGAGTGTTTGCGTGAGAAGGGGAACCTGGAAAACTTGCACGTAAAATTAATCGCGGGAGAAAGGAACCTTGATAAGGCAAAGCGGTTCATAGAAAAGTGTAATTTTGTGGGACTAACTGAAAAATTTAACCTATCTCTTCATATTTTGGAGCGACTTTGCCCTTATAAGTTGAACATGAATTACAAAAGAAGGAGGGTCGCGACGGACAATACGATCAGGCAATCTTTGCAGAGTGACAACAGAATGATGGAAATTGCCCGGGAGTACAATAAGCTGGATATGGAATTATACGCATTTGCCGTCAATGAGGTGTTTCCAAAGCTTTGCGAGAAGGCGGGATTTAGTCCTAGTGATGAAGTTGCATCCTACGAAACTCACACGAATGAGATTCAGTTGAAGTACATCCTCGGCCGGTTGTACAATAGATTGGTTTACAGACAGATCTGCAAGATCCGGTCTAAACATGTTCTCGGCGGGTGATGCGGATTCGTGAAGCAGATTCGCAGCCGTATTCGACTTGATTTACCGTGGTCAACTTGTGGAAGATGGCGCGCAAACATGACACGCTTCATGGAGACACAAGATGCCGAGGCCGGTAAACGAGGAGAAGACAGGTGAGGGTCAGCGGATTCACCTTCCTACGTAATGCGCAGAAGTTCGGGTATCCCTTCGTACAATCGATCCGGTCCATCCTGCCGATCGTTGATGAGTTCGTGATCGCCTTGGGACCATCCGACGATCAAACGCAACCGATGCTGGAAGCGATTAGCGACCCAAAAATCCGTCTGGTGCATACCACGTGGAACGAATGCATGCGCAATGCACTCGAGCCCCAGGGCTTTGTGTACGGGCAACAAAAATCCATTGCTCTCTTCAACTGCACCGGCGACTGGGCCTTTTATTTGGAAGCCGACGAAGTCGTGCATGAGGATGATTTGCCCAAAATCCGCAGCGCGATGGAGCAGTATCTCGAAAACCCCAAAGTCGAAGCGCTCATCTTCGACTACATTCATTTCTACGGCAACGCGAACACATATGCTTGGTCGCCCCGTTTCTACCGCACCGCGCCGCGGATCCTTCGCAACAACATTCCTGCCTGGGCGCCAAAGGGCCTGTTTTTCATAGTGATGGAAAACCACAAATGCGGGCGTTATCCTCGCGCGGCGCATTCAGGGGCCAAAATCTACCACTATGGTTGGGTGCGTCCGCAGGAGCAGATGAATCTTAGAAATCGCAGCGTTGCAAAGTACTGGACGAAGAAAGCAAGCCATGTCGAATACGACGAGATTGACCCGCTCACTTTGCGCGCCTTTACGGGACAACATCCGCAAGTCATCCGCGAATGGCTTCCACCAGTGGTGGGCTTGTATGAGCCGAATCCACAGCACCGCCTCACCTTGCGTGAACGCAAGCACCGCTTCATGCTCAAGCTGGAAGACTGGTTTGGCCTTGAACTCAGCAAGAAGCACTACACACTCGTGCGCTGAGTTACCACATGCACGAATCCGACACAGTGTTGATCGACAACGGACGGATACGTGTTCAGCGCGGATTCCTCGACCTGCTGCGCCATCATGGGCTGGACAATTTCAATGCCGTCATGCTGTTCTCACACGGACTACTCATCCGGGCCGTGCCGGGGCGAAGCACGCAGCGCATCGAACTGCCGGTGCCGGGCGCGCCACTACTGATTGCCTACCTCAAACGCTACGAGCCGGAATATCTCTCGCTGCAGCGATGGCTGCTCCGTTTGTTGCACTGTCCGGGCTACGACGACGAAGCAGCGCGCGAGTGGCAGATGCTGCATGCGCTTCGTGCGCACGGCTTCAACACACCCACGCCCATTGCCGTCGGCCAAAGCAAGGGTTTCGGCATTGTCACACGTAGCTTCGTGATGACCGCAGACATTGACGGTGGACAAGCCGCGGATGTGTTTTGGCGAACTCATAATCGTTCCTGTCGCCGCGCTTTGATTGCCGCCCTCGCGTCGCTGACCCGACAGTTTCACACTGCCGGTTTCATACACAAAGATTATTACCTACCGCACGTCTTCGTGGTCGAACGCGACGGCAATCTCAACCCGTTTTTGATTGATCTCCAGCGTGTCATGGGTCCCGCACAATTTCGTCACCGCTGGATTATCAAAGACATCGGCGCTCTCGCCTTCTCTGCGGAACGCGCAGGAATCTCGCATACCGACATGCTTCGCTTCTATCAAAAATATTCTCGGGTAAGCCGATTGAAGGCGGACGATAAGAAACTGATTCGTATAATCTGGAAGCGCGTTGCCCGGATTCGCCGTCACACACCGCGTTATGGTGAGTCGCCTATCCTCAGCCCCCCTTCTGCAGGTGGACAAACCAGTTGATCGAGATGTACTTACGATAGCTCTGAAACTCGATCACCCGCAGCCCACAGCGCGCCGCCTCGGCCTTCAACTGCCAATGTGTAACAGCTTGACCGTAACCTTTCCGTCCGAAAAACTTTTCCACAGAACGTCGCGCAGCGGTGAAGCTCAGTGTGTGATAAAACGATATCAGCACCTGCCGCCGCGTCACCCGAGCTGCCTCGCGTAGAATTGCTTCTCGCGTCCGCACGTCTGGCAGGTGATGGAAAAACCTCCACAACACGATGCTATCCACAACATCGTTGCCGAACGGTAACTGTTCCGCATCCGCATTCACAAATCCCAGCACCGCCGCCTCACCGGCTGCCTTTTGTGCCTGTTGAATCATTGGCCGCGAAAAATCCGCGCCCACATACTGCAACCCAAGCTCCGTAAACACAGGCAATAGCCGCCCCGTGCCACAGGGACAATCGAGCACCATGGCGCCGCGCGGCAACTCCTTCAACCAGCGAATGATGATTGCGTCCTCACGGTGATAGCGGGTGTATTGCGCCGGTGCGCGAGCCACGCGATACGCCGCCGCACGGTCGAGCGTCTGCCACGCCTCTTTGGCCGGGTAATTATCAGGTGTTTTGGGGGTGTTCACATTCTAGACGCGAAAACTAACAGGTGCGGCTACGACGTGGCAACTCGAAACGTTGCGCATTCATCAAATACACGATTCTTACGTGTAGGAAATTCGCATATCCGTCGCGCCACCACCAAAATCGAGGACGCGCATCCCCGTCTGAAAGTCGCCGTATGCCAGGCCGCGCGCGTATTCCCGGATTTTGTGCCAGCGAATGTGGCGAAACCGCATCCGCAACGCGCCGTTTACGGCGTACGGCACGCGCTTCCACCAAAGCTGGCGGCCAAACCGATTCAAAGCCTGCACTTGCTGCGCCACTTCCGGGCGAGGAAGGTCGGAAGGGCTGATCGTTTTGTTAATATCCGCAGAGATAGAAGTCACGTGCGGGAAACTCTGCCAAAAGTATCGTCGTGGCGTCCACTAAAAACGGTTTCGCGAGCACCCGCTGAAATTGGTGCCAGGGGCGAGAGTCGAACTCGCGACCAAGGGCTTATGAGTCCCCTGCTCTACCACTGAGCTACCCTGGCGCACAACAGTGCCGTAACACTACTGACGTAAACTGAAATTTCAACCGTCTTTTCCGCTTACCCGCCCGATAGTTCCTTGCTGCGACGCGCGGCGGCCTGCATTGCCGCAACGAAGATTTCAGCGAGCTTTCGCTCGCTCATTACTTTTAGCGCGGCTTCCGTGGTGCCGCCGGGCGAGGTCACTTTTCGCCGCAACACCTCCACCTCCTCGTTGCACTCGACGAGCAATTTCGCTGCACCGTACACCGTTTGCCGCGCAAGTCTCTTCGCCATCGCTTCGTCTAGGCCTGCTTCGACTCCCGCCTTTGCCATCGCTTCCGTAACGTAGAACACGTATGCCGGGCCACTGCCGCTGAGTGCCGTGACGGCGTCCATAAATTTCTCTTCCACTCGCACCGTGACGCCGACAGCGCTGAAAATCGCCTCGGCGACCGCCATATCCTCGTCGGACGCGTGCGCCCCTTTACACAAGGCAGCGGCGCCAGCCTTAACCAGCGCCGGCACATTAGGCATCACACGCACGATGCGCGCCTTGCCGCCAGTCCCTGAATTGTTCGGAGCAAGTTCGCGTTCGATACGCTCGGTGGTCACGCCCGCGGCAATGCTAATAAAGAGGTGGCGTTCATTAATCTTGGATCTCAGTGCTGCCAGTACAACGCTCATCTGCTGCGGCTTAACGGCTAGCACCACCACGTTCGCGTCGGCAGCAGCAGTGGCATTGTCGAAAGTCGTTCGAACATTGAATTCCGCTGCGAAGTACGATAGCCGTTCTTTTCGGATGTCCATTACGATAACTTTTTCGGGGCTTACCGTCTTCGCAGCGAGCAGGCCGCGAATTAACGCCTCAGCCATGTTGCCGGCACCGATGAAAGCAATTGTCTTATTGTTCAACGTCATGTGTCCTCCGTTCTCCGAAGATTGCCGTGCCAATCCGCACCAGCGTTGCCCCCTCTTCCACCGCGACTTCGAAATCGTGGCTCATTCCCATCGAAAGCTCCGGCAACTGCCCACCAAATCTGTTTTCCACTTCATCTCGCAGTTCGCGCAGCCGCCGGAAATGTGGGCGCGCCTTTTCAGGGTCCTCCGCGAATGGCGCCATTGTCATCAAGCCTCGAATCTCGATTCGGGGCAATGCCTTTATCTGTTCCAGTGTTGCGGCCAAGTCTCCAGGTTTCAGCCCCGACTTGCTCGCCTCACCTGACACGTTTATCTCAAGCAGGATCGGTTGTGTCTTACCAGCGGGCCCGGCCCACTTGTTCAATTCGCCAGCCAGTTTCGCGCTGTCGACAGAATGAATCAACTCGAACAGTGCGACGGCGTCCCGCGCCTTGTTGGTCTGCAGATGGCCAATCATGTGCCAGCGGGCGCGGCTCGATACGAGCGAAATTTTAGCCCTGGCTTCCTGCACCTTGTTCTCTCCGAATACGGTCAACCCGGCGTCCCGCGCATCCTCGACACCTTCAGGCGCAACCGCTTTTGTTACAGCGACGATGGTCACTCCGTCGGGATTGCGGCGCGCACGTTGGGCAGCCGCCGCCAAGCGCGCCGTAACGGCGTTCAGCCTCTGTTCCAGTTCGGTCACGGCGGCATTCTATCGGTAGGGTGGCGTGTCCGCAAGTTATCGTGCTTGCGCATTTCACGGGAAGATCCTAGAATAATCGAAATGCCAGCGGCGCCTCAATTAAGTTACTTCAAGCTGCAAGAGGAAATCGGCCGTGGCGGGATGGGGTCGGTTTGGCGTGCATTGGATCCGACTCTGAACCGCGAGGTGGCCATTAAGGTGTTGCGTGACGAGATAGCCCGCGACCCGAAGTTTGTGGCGGATTTCCTTCAGGAAGCGCGCAACGCGGCGGCGATTAGCCATCCACACATCGTTCAGGTGCATCTTGTCGGCGATTATGGCGGTCAGTACTACATCGTCATGGAACTGCTACGGGGCCGTTCGCTCCGCGAGATTCTTGAAACGGACGGGCAGCTCGACGAGGAACTCGCACTTGATATCGCCATTGAGGTAACCGACGCACTTCGTGCTGCATATACGCAGAAGATGATCCACGGCGACATCAAGCCCGCCAACATTTTCATCACAGTTGACCAGGGCGCGAAGGTGCTCGACTTCGGTCTGGCGAAACTGGCCAATGTCGAAGTGCCTCCCAGCGGGGGCAGCATTTGGGGGTCACCGTATTACATCTCGCCCGAGCGCGTCGGCCAAAAGGCGGAGGATTTCCGCAGTGACGTTTACAGCCTCGGCGCCAGCCTTTTCCATGCTCTCACGGGCCGGCCGCCGTTCGACGCCGAAGACCCCGCCCAACTGGCCCTCAAACGTCTTAACGAAAAACCGCCGCTGTTGCGCGATCTTGACCCGAAGATCACAGCCAAGACCGAGCAGGTCGTCAACAAGATGCTTAACAAGAGCATCATGATGCGATACCTCGACTACGACGCGCTATTGAAAGACCTGCATGAGGCGAAGACAGAAGCGACCGCCCAGCGACTTGGGGTTGACCTGCATGCAATGGAACATTTACCGCCGCCTGCTCCCGTAACGCCTCCCCCTCCACCGCCGCCCCAAAACCTGCCGATCATCATTGGCGTTACAGTCGCCGCAATTGCCGTCATTGCCGCAGTAGGCTTTGTGCTGTGGCATGGCCACACAACTCAGGAGCCACCGATCGTACAGCCACAACCGGTGCTAACGCTGCCCGCCGCCGCCACCACCACCACCACCACCACCACCACCACCATCACCACACCGCCAGTGATGCCAACCCGCCCGGCCATAGAGGCTTGCTGGTTGCTTGATGGAGGCGGAGACGACATCTCCGCCAACGGGCAGACCTTGTCATTTATCGGCAATCCGACTTTCATGCAGGGTCACTCCGGCTTGGCGTTGTCATTGAGCGGCGTCGACCAGTACGCGCAGACAACGGGAACGGTGGTGGACACCAGCCGGCCGTTCTCCATCTCGGCATGGGTGGTTTGGAAGGGAGGTTCCTCCAACCCTTCCTCATTCATAAGCCAGGATGCACCGGGTTCCAGTGCATTCTATCTCGGCAAGGACAAGACGGCGGGTTTCACCTTCGCGCTAAAGCAAACCCGCGCACAGGTAACCAAGGCGGAATCGTCCACCGCTCTTCTCAGCAACACTTGGTGCCATGTGGTGGGCGTCTTTACGGGAAAGGAGATCAAGTTGTATGTGAACGGCAAGCAGGCGAACGCCAAATCAATGCACGAGGTTTATTCCGCGCCGGGGCCGATGATTCTGGGCGCGGACCTGTCGGACGACAAGCGATCAGATTATTGGGGCGGCCTAATCGACGAGGTAAAGGTGTTCAACCGCGCCATCTCTGACGCCGAAGTCGCGGCAATGGCCGCTGTTCGACCGGCTGTGGTAAAGAGTAGCGCCCCGAGTACTGTGGCTACGAATACCGTCCCGAGTGCAGCGGCCCCGGCGGCGAGTACCAACACGACGTCATCCAGAACAAGCACAAATATTGTACGGAGCGGCGCCGATGAGGAGAAATCGGTCCAGACTGTTGTTGCTTCACTTACCAACCTCTGGCTCGCATACGATTTTCAAACGGCGCTCACCAGATGCAACGCTCTTAATCAGCAACTCACCACACCCCAAGGGAAACGAGCGATCCGGGTCCAGCTGGCGATCGCCAAGTATCTCGCCGATTTTAAAGCGCAGTTAATTGCCGATTTCCAGCGTCAGCCCTACAACGCGACAAGCCTTACCAACCACCACAACGCGCCCCTGTCAGGCTGGGTGAACAACGCCACTGATAAGGAGCTGCTTGTCGGCACGCAATACGGCGACCTGGGCACACCGTGGGCTGATCTAAAACCAGAGTCGCTGGCAAAGGCCGCAGGCTTCTATGCCGATCCAGCCCGGTCATCGGAGCCGCAGGAAAGACGGGCGCAGCGTTATTTTCAACTCATGGTGTTCTGCAAGCAGTTCGGCCTAGATTGTCTCTCACGGGAATACTCCGTCGAGGCAAACCGTCTCGATCCTAGCTTAAACGAAGAAACCAAGCTCATCTGGGACAAGATTCCAACTCCATGTACGTCGTCAGAACAACCAACGCCTTCCACGTCAACGACTCCGCAACCCTCCAGGCCAAGAACACCAAAGAAGTAGTCGGAAAACAGCGGCCTGTGCCGGCGATAAGAAATGGTCGGGACGGCGAGATTCGAACTCGCGACCCCTTGCACCCCATGCAAGTGCGCTACCAGACTGCGCTACGTCCCGTACCGCCACACACTAGCACAATTCCAGCCCGTGCGGCAATACAACTTTAGCCTTTGCACCGAGCGGTACGACCGTTAAACTGACGTTGCTATGGAAGATCCACTGCTGAAACTGCTAGAAGAACACGCGTTGCGTACGCCAGACCAACTCGGGAAAATGCTCAATTGCCCGGCCGAGGAAGTCAAGCGCCGCATCAAACAGTACGAGGACGACAAGGTCATTCTCGGTTACAAAGCCATCATCAACGATGACAAGCTCGACACCGACCTTGTCAAGGCCGTCATTGAGGTCCGGATTCAACCGGAGCGCGAAGGCGGTTTCGACCGCATTGCCAAGCGCATCGCCAAGTTCAACGAAGTGACCTCACTGTTCCTTATGTCGGGTGGCTACGACCTCCTGATTTTCGTCGAAGGTCGCTCCCTGCGCGAGGTCGCCCAATTCGTTGCCGAAAAACTAGCCACCCTCGAAGGTGTCACCTCGACTGCGACGCACTTCATGCTCAAGACCTACAAGGAACAAGGCGTACTCGTGGACGGCGGGGAAGAGTTTGAGCGGCTGAAGGTGAGTCCATAGTATAAACATGCGTTTGACGCAGCTTTGATCTGGCTGCGAACGGTATTCTCCGTACCTACGTACGCTATTGGACGTCCTTGCTTTTCCTTTCTTGCCTGTTAGAATATGCAATTATGCCCCAGGAACGGACAGCGAAACGCGATTTTGTCGCAGAGCACGTGCGCGGGATTCCGCGCTCGGGCATTCGTGACTTTTTCGACATTGTGCAGTCGATGGACAACGTGATCTCGCTGGGCATCGGAGAGCCGGGTTTCGTCACGCCGTGGCATATTCGCGAGGCCGCCATTTACGCGCTCGAACAGGGCAAGACGGGGTACACGTCAAACCTCGGTCTGCTGAAACTGCGTCGTGCAATAAGCCGCTACGTCCACGACGTTTTCCACATCGACTACAAGCCGGAGACGGAAATACTCGTGACGGTGGGAGTCAGTGAGGCGCTGGATATTGCGCTGCGATCTGTGATTAACCCGGGCGACGAAGTTCTCTACCACGAGCCGTGCTACGTTTCGTACCACCCGAGCATTCAGCTCGTGCATGGCATCGGTAAAGCGGTTCAAACCGTTGCCGCGATGAAGTTTTCGTTGCGGGCATCGGACATCGAGGCGGCGATTACAGCGCGTACGAAAGTGCTGATCCTGAATTTTCCCACCAACCCGACCGGCGCGACGTTGGGCGGCGATGAGTTGGAGAAGATCGCAGAGGTCTGCGTCAATCATGACCTTCTTGTCATCACCGACGAGATTTACAGCGAGTTGACTTACGGCGCGCAGCATCGCTCCATTGCGGCGTTGCCGGGGATGAAGGATCGGACGATTTTCCTGCACGGGTTCTCGAAGGCGTTTGCGATGACGGGCTTCCGTATTGGCTACGCCTGTGCGCCTGCCAGCTTGATCGAAGGCATGCTGCGCGTGCACCAGTACTCGATGCTCTGCGCGTCAATCATCGCTCAGGAAGCGGCCATTGAGGCGCTTACGCACGGGATGGACGATGTAATGGCGATGCGTGAGCAGTATCGGTTGCGCCGCAACTTTATCGTGAAATCCTTCAACGAAATCGGTCTGACTTGTCACACGGCCGAAGGCGCGTTCTACGCCTTCCCATCGGTGCGCGATACGGGATTGAGTTCACGCGAGTTTGCCGTTCAGCTTTTGGAGCGTGAGCGCGTCGCGCTGGTCCCGGGCAACGCGTTCGGTCCCGGCGGCGAGGGCCACGTCCGCGCCAGTTATTGTACAGGGATGCCCGATCTGGAGCAAGCGGTGGAACGGATTGCGCGCTTCGTCCGTCGCGGCTGAAAATCCACTTGCAGCGCGAGCATCGACCGTTAGCAAAGCTCGTCTTATGGAGCTGCGTCGTGCAGGCTTTTGCCGATCAGCTTCCCCGCTCGACTTTCCGCTGGTATGCACTACCCGCGTAGCCCGAGACGCATGCCAGGCGTTCCCATTCGTGGGCCAATCGTTTATAAGCGTCTTGCGCCAGATTGTCGGCGTTCATGTTCGGGAAGGTCTTCTTTACCTTCACCCATGCATCGATCAATCGTTCGTAACGCGTGTTCACGTTGTCGTCGGATAACCACTGCGCAGCGGTCCGTGCAAATTCCTCCGCCTCATTGTGAAACGCCGCTACCGCGCGTGCGCCCTCTTCCTGCGACGCATCCGCGCGCTGCCGCAACACCGTCTCCTCAAAGTTCCGTGCCTCAATGGCTAATACTTTGGACTGCGCGCTCAAGTCTTCGCGATGCGTCTGCATCACCGACACATGTGTGGCGCAACCCGCAGCCAACATGATTCCGATCAATCCTGCCACTGTGCCAATCTGCCTCATGATGACCTCCTCTGTTGTTAGGTAAGGCATGCCCAGCGAACTGCCACGCCTCACCTTGGCCAACAATAGCACAAAGCGATGGTCTGGACAAAGTTTCCAGGTACCGCTAGACTGAGCGCCTTGGTTTCGAGGTTTTCTCGATGGGAAAAGTGTCACAACTGAACATTGGTTTGATCGGCGTCGGGGTCGTCGGCGGAGGCGTGGTGAAGAACCTCACCCGCAACGCCGACCTTGTCGCCGAACGGCTCGGCATACGTCTGAATCTGAAATGGGTTTGTGACAAGGATGCTGCGCGCTTGAAAGGGCTGCCTGTTCCCAAGAAAATACTGACCCACGATGCCCAGACCGTCTTGACCGATCCCGAAGTCCATGTGGTTGTCGAATTGGTCGGTGGGACTGGCTTTGCGCGCACTCTCATTCTTGATGCGCTCGCTCGCGGTAAGGTCGTCGTGACTGCCAACAAGGCGCTCCTTGCCCACCATGGCGAGGAAATCTTCGCCGCCGCGGCAAAGAATTCCACCAACGTTTTCTATGAAGCCAGCGTCTGTGGCGGCATCCCGATCATCAAGGCCCTGCGTGAGGGTTTCGTTGCCAACCGTTTCCCGCTCATTTACGGCATCGTCAACGGCACCTGCAATTACATCCTTTCGCGTATGACTGCCGAAGGAAAGGATTTCGACGAAGTGCTCGCCGAAGCCCAGAAACTCGGTTATGCCGAAGCTGATCCGTCGCTGGACGTGGATGGCGGAGATGCCGCCCATAAGGCAACCATTCTCGCATCGCTGGCGCACGGCTTCTGGACCGGGCTTGATAACACCTATGTCGAAGGCATTCGCCATGTCACCCTGCATGATATCGAGATCGCTCGTGAACTTGGTTACGTAGTCAAGTTGTTGGCGATCATAAAGGCCGCCGACAGTTCCGACTCGGCCCCTGTTGAAGTCCGCGTGCATCCGACACTCATCCCACGCGATCACGTTCTGGCTGGTGTCGGCGGCGCGTTCAACGGTGTCGTTGTGCGCGGCGACGTGGTTGGCGACACAATGTTCTACGGGCGTGGCGCCGGCGCAGACGCGACCTCCAGCGCGGTCATCGCCGACCTGGCCGATGCGGCGCTGAACCTGAAGTTTGGCAGCATCGGGCGCGTGCCGGCGTTTGTTACACATCGGCTCAACGCGCGGGTGCGTACCATCGACGAAGTCGAGTCGCGGTACTACTTGCGCCTGACCGTTGAAGATCGCTCGGGTGTGGTTGCGAAAGTGTCTAAGGTGCTGGGCGATGCCGACATAAGCATTGCCTCGGTATTGCAGCGCGAAGCGCCCGAACCCAAGCCCGGCCAGTCCCGCTCGGATCGGGGCCAGCCGTCGAGCAGTCACGTGCCGCTGATCTTTATGTTGCACGGGGCAAAGGACCGCGCTGTGCGCGATGCGGTGGCGGAGATTGATCGCCTTGACGTCGTCAAAGATAAGACCGTCGTCATCCGCGTGGAGAGCTTTGACTGAACATCAACCGCGAATGAACACGAATGAACGCGAATCAAACGACAGTTCTTCATAAAGAACTGTCGTTTGAGATCGTTGGGGGCGGCAATGGAGGTATTGAACACGTTGGGCCATGGCCTGAACGAAAAAGTCTACGAGAATGCGCTCGTGGCAGAACTAAAGGCGCGCGGGATACGCGTTGAGCAGCAGAAGCGATTTCCGGTTGTGTACAAGAATATCTTGGTCGGCGAATATGTTTCCGACCTGCTCGTCGACGAGAAAGTTATTGTGGATACGAAAGTCATCGAAGCTATTTCGGACGCCGAAGTTGGGCAGGTAATGAATTACCTGCGTATCGCCAAACTGGAATTGGGGATCTTACTGAATTTTCGGCGTCCGAAATTGGAGTATCGTCGAGTAGTCTTGTCTGATTAGCGTACATTCGCGTTCATTCGTGGTTGGAAAAAAGGCTTTTACGTCATGTCATTGATCATACAAAAATATGGCGGGACATCCGTCGGTAATCCTGACCGGATCAAGAACGTCGCGCGCCGCGTGTTCGCAACGCAACAGGGAGGCAACAAGGTCGTGGTCATCGTCTCAGCCATGAGCGGTGAGACCGACTCGCTCATCAAACTCGCCAAGGAAATCCATCCTGAGCCGAACGAGCGCGAGATGGATGTGTTATTGGCCACGGGCGAACAAACAACCATCGCGTTGCTGGCGATGGCGCTGCACGCGCTGGGCGCGAAGGCCGTGTCGTTGACAGGTGCGCAGGCAGGCATTGTAACCGATGGCATTCATACCAAGGCTAAGATTGCGAACATTACGCCAAAGCGAGTCCATGAATTGCTCAACGAAGGCAACATCGTCATAGTCGCAGGTTTCCAGGGCATCACGCCCGAAGGCTACATCACCACGCTGGGGCGTGGCGGCAGCGATCTCAGTGCGATTGCGATCGCCGCTGCGATAAAAGCCGATGTCTGCCAGATTTACACCGATGTTGATGGTGTGTACACGGCCGACCCGCGCATCGTGCCCAACGCACGCAAACTCAGCGAAATCAGCTACGACGAGATGCTCGAACTGGCCGCACTCGGCTCGAAGGTCATGCAGGCGCGCTCGGTCGAGTTCGCAAAGAAGTTCGGCGTAGTGTTTGAAGTCCGCAGCAGTTTCAACGATAATCCAGGAACCATTGTGAAAGAAGAAACAACCAAAATGGAAGACGTCGTCATCCGCGGCGTCGCGGTAGACAAAAACCAGGCCAAAGTCACCATTGCCGGCGTGCCCGACAAACCCGGCATTGCAGCGCGAGTCTTTCGCACTGTTGCCGACGCGCACATCAACATAGACGTCATCGTGCAAAATGTCAGCGCGAAAGGTTCCACGGACATTTCCTTTACTGCGCCAGCCAACGAAGCCGTCAAGGCCGCGAAGATTCTTCAGCCGCTCATCAAAGAGATCGGCGCGCATGGAGTCACCAGCACTGAAGGGATCGCCAAGTTGTCGGTGGTCGGCATCGGGATGCGCTCACACCCCGGTGTCGCTGCCAAGCTGTTCGAGGTTCTGGCTGCCAACGGCATCAACATCGAGATGATCTCCACCAGTGAGATCAAGATTTCCGTCATCATTGCAGCAGTTGACGCCGATAAAGCAGCCCGTGCTGTCCACGACACCTTTGGTCTGGCGAGGTAACCGCACTCGTGCCCCTCGCACGAGGGTAGCTTGAAGACTCGGTGTGCCCAGATGGAAACACAATTGGGGAACTCCTACTGAGGGTGTGGGGCCGTCGAGGCTCGCATGTTGGTAATCGCTGCGGATATTGGCCGGTTCGTGCATCGTAGCGACTCGCGCTGGAGCACGAAAGCCCATTCTGGGAACCAGACGGCAGTCGCTGGCGATGACGGACTGTCGATCATATCGGTTTCGCAAAAGACAAACTGACTTTGTCCTTTGCTCGGTTGATATGCAAGCCCGAAGCCAGCCGCCAATCCCGCCTAAAGCCAACCAAAAATTCGGCGTAACTCGTTGATTCCACGCTTGACACGCCACCGGTCCCGCGCAAATATCCGCGTCAGAAACCTGAGCCGGCTCGCCTCCTGAGAAGCGCGCCGAGTTTAGGTGAATAATAATGTTAGGCTCTTCGTTGGTTAAAGCTTTCAATTGTCGTAGTGGCTAGTCGCGCAGTTGGTCGGCATGGGCGAAATGCGGCGGGCGTAGCGGTGGGGCCTGCTGCGACTCCCGCCTGATTAGGACACGACCGGGCCGATGTCAGGTTTGACAGGGATGCCGGCCTCTGTTAGGAACCGGTGATAACCGATCTCAACGGGAGTATCACCGTGGCGAAAGTTGTTCTGGAAAACATATCCAAGATCTTCCCCGGCGGCGTGAAGGCCGTCGACAACATCAACCTTGATATTAAGGATGGCGAGTTTGTCGTGCTCGTCGGACCGTCGGGTTGCGGCAAGTCCACCACGTTGCGCATGATAGCCGGGCTGGAGGAGATTGGCGACGGAACCATCTCCATTGACGGTCGCATTGTCAACGACGTGCCGCCGCAAAACCGCGATATCGCGATGGTCTTCCAAAACTACGCACTTTACCCGCATATGACGGCCTACAAGAACATGGCGTTCGGCCTTATGCTCCGCAAGTATCCGAAAGCAGAAATCGACACCCGTATCCGTGAAGCAGCAGAGATCCTCGACATCACCGACGAACAGCTCCGGCGCAAACCCAAGGAACTTTCCGGCGGACAACGCCAACGCATCGCTCTCGGTCGCGCCATCGTCCGCAAGCCGAAAGCGTTTTTGTTCGATGAGCCGTTATCCAATCTCGATGCCAGGTTGCGCGTCCAGATGCGCGCGGAAATCTCCAAGCTTCATAACCGCTTGGGTTCGACAATGATCTACGTCACGCACGACCAGATCGAAGCGATGACGATGGGCGACCGTATCGTCGTCATGAAAGACGGAGCGATCCAGCAGGTGGACGAACCGATCCCACTTTATGACCACCCACACAACCTGTTCGTCGCGGGTTTCATTGGTTCGCCGCCGATGAACTTCATCAATGGCGCCATCGAGCAACGCCAGAAAGCGTTCTGGTTCGTCGAGAAGTTGGCCGATGGAAGTAGGAACGGGGCGCTCTCGGTACGAATCGATGAGCCGCAGGCGGGCAAAGTCGCCGGTTGTACCCCGAATTCTTTTCGGGGCTGGGCCGGTAAACCCGTTGTGTTCGGCCTGCGTCCCGAAGACATTAACGACCGGCGGCTGGTCGTAGATCCGGATTCCGGCTACTGTGCTTCAGCAATGGTCGAAGTTGTCGAACCGATGGGTGGAGAAACCTACCTGTGTTTGAGCACGGGCAGCCACAGTTTTATGGCGCGCACAACGGGACATGACCGCGTCCGCGTCAACCAACGCCTCGACGTGGTATTCAATATGAGTAAATGCCACTTCTTTGACGCGCAAACCGAGAAAACCATCACCTGAACGCCGAGTTTATCGGGAATTGCGTCGCAGAATCTACGACCAGCGGCAGTACCATCCGCGCAAACATCGGTTGCACCAGAAACAGCAACGCAGCCCCGGTGAATATCGTGACGGCAAACAGGATCAGCACAATGATCGGTTCTCCTGTCGGTTGTGCATCTGTTCCACGGCCCATGCGGCGTGCTCGCGCACCAGCGGCTCGGAATCGGTGAGCGCGCGTTCCAAGGCAGGTAAGGCGGATGCCCCGCCGGTGTTGCCTAGTGCGACACAGACGTTGCGGAGGAATCCGCGACGCTTGATGCGGAAGATCGGTGTGCCACGAAAGAAGTCACGAAACCTATGATCGTCCCACGAAAGGAACTCGGTCAGCGGCGGCAATTCACGGTGGCGGAATTCACGGACAGGCGATTGGCGGGCAAACCGGTTCCAAGGACATACTTCGAGGCAATCGTCGCACCCAAACACCCGATCACCAATCACCGATCTTAGTTCTGCCGGAATCGAGCCTTTAAGTTCGATTGTCAGGTAGCTGATGCAACGGCGGGCATCAAGCCGATATGGCGCGACAAGAGCACCGGCCGGACAGGCATCAAGACAACGACGGCAAGTGCCGCAGTGCGGGCGTTCAGGGAGGTCGGCCGGCAATTCCAGATTTGTCAACACCTCGCCGAGGAACAGCCAATTACCGAATGAGCGGTTGATCAGATTGGTGTGTTTGCCGACGAACCCGATGCCCGCCTGCTGGGCAAAGCTACGTTCCAGCACGGGCCCTGTATCCACGAACCATTTCGCCCGGCCACCGAGTGCCTCGATGAATTCGGACAGTTGTTGAAGTTTGTCACCGAGCACATAGTGGTAGTCGCGCCCACCCCAGGCGTACCGAGCAATCCTTCCCTCACATGTCCATTGGACGTCTTCTTCCCGCGGTCCGAAGAAAGAGATTGTGCGATGTGCCGAGCCGGTGAAATAGTTCATCGCCACAATAATGATTGACCGAACGTCGGGCAGTACTTCTGTCGGAGCGACACGCTTCGCGGCGTTCCGCTGCATGTAGCCCATCTCACCATGAAACCCATTAGCCAGCCATTGCTGGTATTGCGCGGCGTGCGGCGGGGGGTCGACGGTGGTGATGCCGACGAGATCGAAGCCAAGTTCACGAGCTTGCTGCTTGATTTGTTGGGCGAGCACCGGACCAAGGGGCATCTCACCGTGGCACTTGATGCCGATGGGCGCGGTGTTCATGGGGATCTAAACTGACCTCAAGGCTGCAATTCGTCAAGACAGAGAAGGCCAAGGGTGTAAGATTCAAAGCATCGGACAAATGTGACAGGGGGCATCGTCTATGCCCTGTTATGTGTATCGGCCTTTAGGGCAGATTAGGCTCGACCGGTATTATTGATTCCTCTAAGAATCGCCGCTGTGAAAAGGGCGTTGGTACCGGTCGTCGCGGTGGTATTACTCCTCGGGATCATGGCGTTCCTCATGTGGACGCCTATGCGCGAGGAGACGGCTACAGTGGATGAAACCACGTTCATGGGCGGCGGGTATGCGTATTTCAAGACGGGCTCGTGCAAGATGGCTGAGGAAAATCCGCTGCTTGTGCAGATGCTCATGGGCGCGCCGATGCTTTGTTTTCCTGTGCAGGTGTCTGACGAAGCACGAGCGATCATGGAGCAGCGGGCGTTCTCACCCGTTGGCTGGCCGTGGAGTGGGCCACCGCAGCCACTGCGGCAACTTTTTCCGCAAGGGATCAACTGGTACCATTATGGGATGGCTGAGGCGCAGCACTTCGGTCGGATCTTGGTGTACGACCTGCGCAACGATGCGGAACGGATGTTGTCTTGGTCGCGGTTCATGATGCTACTGCTGACGTTGGCAACGGCGGTACTCGTGTTTTTCTGGGCACGGCAACTCGCGCATAACGATTGGGCTGGTGTCTTCGCGTCGGCATTGTGGGTGTTCAATCCCATCGCGTTGGCCTATGGTCATCTTGCGATCACGGAACCTGGCATCGCGTTCGCCTACCCGCTCGCCGTGTGGTGGTTTGTGAAGACCGTGGACGCGCCTAGGCCGCGCAACGTCTTGCTACTCGGCGGTGCAACGGCGTTGGCGATGCAGATGAAATTCCTTGCCCTTATCCTTGGGCCGACATTCGTGGTGTTGCTGATCCTGAAATGGAGTCGTGACAAGAAGGTTACTTCCGCAAAGACGTTGGCAAAATGGCTAGGATTGTTTGTCGCGGGTGCATGGGCAGCGACGCTTGTTGTGTACTTTCCGCACTGGAGTCCGCCACCTCCGATTGACGCAGCGCAAGCTGATGCATTGGGAATACCAGGTTGGTTTAGGACCCTGCGTCCCATACTCATTCCCGGAGAATTCTTCAAGGCTGTAGCTCAAAAACTTCTTCATTCTCAAGCGGGGCAGGACGCATTTTTATGTGGCGAATGGCGCAAGATGGGCTGGTGGTATTACTATCCGGCAGCAATGTGGTTCAAGACGCCGATCCCGTTGATAGCGCTGATCGTGGCGGGAGCCAGTTTGTTATTCCGGCGCATGCGTAACGTTGAATATGCGGCGTTGGTGCCATGGGCGGCAGCGGTGTTGTACGTGTTGTCTGCGTTAACGAGCAAAATCGATATCGGGATGCGACACATGTTGCCGGTATATCCACTGCTCGCCGTGGGCGTGGCAGATCAGTTTGCCCGGACGAATCGCAAGTGGCAGATCGGTGCATGGGTGTTGTGCGGTTGGCTTGCAGTGGTCGCGGTGTTTGTATATCCGGACTTCATCCCGTGCACGAACGAATTCGGCGGCGGCACGGCCAACGGCTACAAGGTGCTGATCGACTCCAACTACGACTGGGGGCAGGACGGCAAGCGATTGAAGAAATGGATGGACGACAACAATATTAACCATATCTACCTTGACTTCTTCGGGACGGCGACGGCCATCGAGTGGTACAGAATCCCGAACACGCGGATCGCGCCTGGCGAGCGCAACCTGCACGGCTGGGTCGTAGTCAGCGTCTCACAACTTATGCGTCCTGAATGGCGGTGGCTGCGCGAGACGCGCACGCCCGACGCCCGCATCGGTTACACGTTATTTGCCTTCCAACTCGATTCTCCATCGCAGCAGGCGCCGCGCTGATTTTTCTGTTGTCCTCGCACTGCACAGCCGCCGAGACCTTAGCATCTATTCGAACTTGCGATTTGCGGCGCCCCACCCTTCTTCGCGATATACAGCACGCGTGCAGCTAGATCGCGGCGCGCAAACGGGATTACCTGTACCTCCGCGAATCCAGAGTGCCTCAGCCGCCCGCTCATTTCGGCCGTATCCTGATAGTTGAGGGCCGAACCTTTGGTAACGTTGAAGAAACCAGTTAAAGAGTCAAAAACGAGGTTGTACCAGTATTTCCAGCGCGGCTTCACATCCACATCGAGCACATACAGCACGCCACGTTCGCCAAGCGACTGCGCGCACAGTTTCAGAATGTGATCCTGCTAGTCGAAGGTCATGTGATGCAGGGTGTCCACAAGAATAACTGCATCGGCGCGGGGCAGATCCTTCTCGAAAAGGTTGCATATGGCAAACTCGATATTGTGGCGCTGACCGACTGTTCGCTGGGGATTGGCCACGTGCCGCTCGTCGATGTCGAGACCGAGCACGCGGCGTTCGAATGCAGTCAACGCAAGGAGATTGGCGAGAAAGCCGTCCCCGCAACCGATGTCGATGATGCGACCCGTCCTCGGAATGTGCGGTTCGAGTCGTTAAAACGGATTGCCGTGCTTCCAATGGATCAGAAACCCCAGACGGAAAAGCAAGGATGTCGGCGCGTACAGGTCAAGCACCTGATGCCACAGAGCTTTGCGATCAGTCATGCGGGTGGGTCACTCGTGAAATTTGCGGACCAGATATTTCGGTTTGTTGCCGATCTCGTAGTTCATACCCACCAGGTATTCGCCAATCATGCCCGTGACCGTGGTGAGAAAACCCCACAGACACAGTACCATCGTCCCCAGCAGCATGAGCACAAAGTTGGCGCGCGCCCGTTGCCACTCCATCACCAACGCGGCCATCACGCCCGCTCCGCCGAGCCCGATCGCCATCGCGCCGATGATCTGGACAAACTGAAACGGTCTGCGTTTCATGCCCATGAACACGGACATGAATTGATCGAGTCGAGTGAAAAACCCGTGCTTGGACTTCTCCCCGCCGGGCCGTTCGTGGTGACGCACCAGGACTTCGCCGACGCGGAAACCGAGCTTGGCAAACAGGACGGGGAACCAGCCGCGCGTGGTCGAGTACCCGGCCAATTCCTTGGCTGCATCCTGTGTGTAGGCACGCAGGAAACAGCCGTAGTCATGGATCGGCGTGGGAGCTTCACTGCTGATGATCCGATTGACAATCAGGGAGGGAAGCTTGCGAGAAACCAGTGGGTCCTTGCGTTCGGTGCGCCAGCCGCAAACGATATCGTAGCCTTCGCGCATCTTGTCTACCAGCTTCGGGATGTCGTCGGGATCATTCTGCAGATCGCCGTCGAGCGTGACGACGATGTCGCCCTTTGCTGTATCAAAGCCGGCGTAGGTTGCGGCATGCTGGCCAAAGTTGCGCCGCAATTCCAACACCTTCAACCACGGATACTGTTGTCGCGCTGCCACGAGTTTCGCCACCGTCGCATCCTTGCTGCCGTCGTCGACTATGATGACTTCGTTAGGGGCAGGCAGCTTAGGCAATACCGCGGCGATGCGCGCCAGCAATGGCTCGACGTTGATTTCCTCGTTGTAAACGGGCACGATGATCGACAAGGCAAGATTCATTAGCGCCATTGACCTATGTGTTTGACCTGTTTCATCCAATCCACCGTGCGCCGCAAGCCTTCTTCAACCGCGACTGATGGCTGCCAGCCAAGCACTTTCTTGGCTTTACGTCCCGAGAGGTAAATCTTGAAAATCTCGCCGGGCCGCGGCGGGGCAAACTGTGGCTGACCCTTGAAGCCAGTCAAGTTCGCAAGATGTTCGAATAGTTTCAAAACCGACGTGCCGACCTCGCTGCCGATGTTGATGATCTGGCCGTCGCCCCGGGTGACGGCCAGCACGTTGGACTCGGCAACGTCGCCGACGAAGACATAGTCGCGCAATTGCTGGCCGTTACCGAAAACAGTCGGCGTTTCACCGTCAAGCATCTTGCCGGCAAAGATCGCGATCACGCCCGCCTCACCCTGCGGATTCTGGCGGGGGCCATAGACATTGGGATAGCGCAACACCGTGTAGTTTAGTTTGTAAAGATGGCGATAGAGATACAGGTAATGTTCGACCGTGTGTTTGCTGATCCCGTACTGGCATTCGGGATTGATCAGATCTTCTTCTTCAACCGGCAACCGCTTCGGTTCTCCGTACACCGCGCCGCCTGTGGAAATATAGATAAACTTCCTCACGCCATGGCGTGCAGCACTGGTTATGAGATTAAGCGAGCCTAGGATGTTGATCTCGGCGTCGTAAAGCGGCTCTTCGGTGGACTTGCGCACATCCATCTGCGCGGCATGATGGTCGATCACATCAAAGCGCTCGGTCGCCAGCAGTTGTTCAATGCCCTTGCTGTCGCGAATATCCATTTTCACGAAGCGCACCTGAGGGTTCAGGTTGCGCCGGTCGCCCGTGATCAAGTTGTCGAGTACAACCACTTCATGTCCATGCTCAACAAACCGATCCGCGACGTGCGACCCGATGAACCCCGCACCGCCTGTGACTAGGATTCTCATGGGGCGGGACATATACCAAACGTGTCGGAGACTTACAACAGTTTCTCAGCATCGGAAATATGTTTGCCAGTGGGTTGCTGTCCCGTATAATTTGGATTGTGAATGGGCAACAACCGGACGGATCAACCGCGCGGGCGCGAGCGGAGAGTCAGTTCTACAACCGTTATGCAGAGAAACTCAGTGTCGAGAGGTTGGAGCCATTGGGCGTGTTTGCGTCCACCTGCGTGGAGAACATTCATTTGCTGGAAGCGTTCGGAGACCTGCATGGTAAACGCGTCCTAGATATCGGGTGCGGCCAAGGCGACACGTCCGTGGCGTTTGCATTGCGTGGCGCGGACGTTTGGTCGGTCGATGTGTCGGACAAGATGGTCGAGTTGACACGGCAACTGGCCGCCCGCCACGGCGTGGGCGACCGGGTGCATGCCGAAGCGGTGCGCGTCGAGGACATGCCGTATCCAAGCAACTTTTTCGATGTCGCCTTCGCCGATGGCGTGTTGCATCACCTCGACATGAAGGAAGCGGTGCCAAACCTCGTTCGCGTTCTCAAAGACGGGGGCCGCGGTTACTTTCTCGAACCCCAAAAGGGAAGCATCTTCGTCGATATTTACCGATTCTTCGCTCGGAATCTGCGGACCGAGGACGAGCGCCCACTGGTCGAGGCGGATTTCCGATATCTCGAGAGCCAGTTCGGCAAACTGGAGCACCGCGAATATCACTTTCTCACGCTGTTCCTCCTCGGCGTCCGCTTTCTCCAACTGAAGCTCACCGGCAAGGCGTACCCCTACTGGATGGACGAGGTTCGGCAAGGCAAATATTTCCCCCACCTCTTCCGCACTTTGCAGAACGGCGATGAATGGCTGCTCAAGCGCCTACCATCCCTGCGGAGACGATGCTGGGTGACGGTCATCACGGCACAGAAGTAGGTGCGCGTGGATTACCGACCCGTTGAAAGACCAACATATTGTTTTCCTGAAAGATCAAGCGGTAGGCCGTGTTCGTATAGAAGCTCATGACGAGTTCACGCGTCACGATATCCTGAAGAAAACGCCGCTCGTTGGCATCTAGGACCACGTAGTCCAGCGTGTACATCCGCTCGCGGGGTTGGGTGTCGAGATTACGAAAGCGCGGATCAAACTGCGCCAGTTCCCAAACCGGCCCGCGATTGCTCACCTGTGCCATGAGAGTCAGCGGCGCCAGAACCGCTTTGTCCTTTGGCAGCAAGTCGATCACCTTGCGCTGTGTTGCGTAATAGGGCGATCGTAAAAACACTTCCGGTGTGAACCAGAAAGGCCAACTGCTTGCCGACAGCACCAGCAGAGCCAGCGGCAAGACTGCCAGCGAGACCTTCTGCTTCCACCGGCCCGCCCAGCCACCACGCAGGTTCTGGAACCCCATCAGCGTGGCCACGCACAAACATGCGCCGACGGTGCTATTGTAGTGCCAAGGGATCGTACGAAATGCAGGTTCCTGCACTATCAGGTTCAGGAGGAGATTGGGCATGAACAACAAGAACCAAGGCGATAAGAACGGAATCAAAAGCATCAGAGGCTGAAACATCAGCAGCAGATATAACAACCGATCCGAACTCAGGATGCGATCCACGGCGATTCCCGGGTGCCTGATCAAGTTGGCAAAAGCCTCGCCGGGCGTGGCTCCCAAATCTCCCAAGTAATTGAGTGCGGCATAATGTTTGCCTGCGCGTAGCCATGGCATGATCACGCACAGGGCCAGCGCGAGGTACGCAAGAGAAAGAACGACCGGCGCGACGACCCAGCGGCGTTTGCGACGTTGCCACAGAGCCAGTGGCCCGAACATTAGGCACGTGAGTGGCAAATTCTCCTGGCCGGCAAAAGTCAAAACCAGAAACAACAGGAACAGACGAAACCGCTCGGTTTCGTAAGCCCAGATCGCCAGCATCAAGAACGGCAAAGCCAATGTTTCACCGTGGAACCCATCCAATTGCATGGTCGCCACGGTTGGATACAAGAGATAGGCCATACTCAACGCGCCTGCCGACCAGTCATTTCCCAACGTCCGCTGGGCGATGCGGAAGAAAGCGAAGCCCGACACTCCGATTGCCAGAGACTGCACAAAGAACATCGTCTGGTAACACGGCGCCACGAAGTAGAACGGCAAGATTATCGCCAACAGAAAGTCCAGGTGGGCCCCCAAATAGTTTGTTCCCACTGAGGAGCTAAAAAACCATTTTCCGTGCAGCGTGTTCGCCATCACAGTGTTGTACTCGGCCAGTTCCCCACTGTTGGCTGTCAGTGCGGATAACTTGAGGCAGGCCAGCCAAAAGAAGAGCAACACGTACGCCGTAACGATGCCCGCCAAGACGCGGCCGGGCGTGAAGTGTGGCAGCCATCGTTTCATGAGGGTGGCACCACCTTCCAGTCGGATTCCCCACCCAACCGCCGAAACACAAACACGTTGTTCTCGGCAAAGATGAGTTGGTATTTCGGGTTCTTGTATAGCGCATCAAAAAACTCCTGGGTTACAACCGGCGGAAAACGCCGTTCATTGGCATCTAGGATCACGTACTCAAACTGGGCAGCGAACTCCGGTTTGTGTTTGAACGCATTGAGGGTGTACCAGTGTTCGCGCCCGCAAACATGACCCTGCAAGCTCGCGGGGACCAGCACGGACTTATCCGGTGGCACGGTTTGCAGCGCCCGCACCAAACTATCGTGATACGGCAGCTTACGATACTGGCTCGGCACAAACCATATGTACCAATGAGCGAGAACAAGCAGCAAGAGGCAGCTCGCCAGCGTGATCCCGTACCCTCCGCCCCCGAAACGCCGAGCACACCAGGCGGCCAACTTCTTCAGCCCCGTGATTGCTCCAAGAAATAGAAATGTCCCCGTGATCACATTGTAGTGCCAGGCGATTACCTTCAACGCGTTGTTGTCCGCAACCAAGTTGATGGCGAGGTCGGGCAACGCCATCAGGCTGGCAGGACTAAGAAACGGCAGCAACCAAGCCAGAGGCTGCACCAACAACACCGCATAGCGCACGTTCTCTTCGTCAAAGAGATGACCGATAAGCAATCCCGGATGCATAATGGTGTTGCCGACGATTTCGTGCGGCGTATGTCCCAAATAAGTAAACATGCCCATCGCATGCCACTCGTGGCCACCTCGAAACCACGGCATCAACACGAATATTGCCAGCAAGAAATACGGCACGGATAATGCCAGCGGGCAAACAATCCATTTCCACGGGCGCCGCAACAGAGCGGCGTACACGCCGAACATGGCGATGGCGAGTGGCACATTCTCGCGGCCGAGGCAGGAAATGGTCGCGAACAGCATGAAAAGACCAAATCGTTGCTGCATAAAAAAATAGAATGCGAATAGCAGATAGACAGCGATGAAGGATGGCTCCTCGATCTGACAGACGTTCTGGGAGGCAATCGACGGAAACAAAAGAAAGGCCAGCGCCAGCAGGATGGCGGCTTTGTGATCTTCGAAGATCTTGCGGGCGATCAGATACATCGGCACCCCAGCCAAACCCAAGAACAGACTTTGCATTAGAATCAATGTCGTTACGCTTGGGAACAACCAGAAGATCGGCAGCAGTTGCACCCACAGGAATGCGGTGTGCAAGCCGAAGTTGGAATAGCCGCGGCTAGCAAAATAAAAGGGTTTGCCACGAAACGTCCACCAGAACATGTCGTGAAAATTGCCAAAGTCGCCCGTGTCCCAGCCAAACACCATGAACCGACGGTGGGCCAACCAAAAAAAAAACAGCACGTATACCCCGATCATCAACGCCAATTGCTTATGCTCACGCTTCAAGTGCATGGTAACGCTCATGCCCGCCCAGCAAGGCGGTAAGACAAAATCAGGCGGATCATGTTGATGCCAGTGCGTCCCGTGCCTTTGAACGTTCCGGTGATCTTGGATTCGCCGATGCGGGTTCGGTAGTTGACGGGAATTTCGAGCATACTCAGACCCGCGCGTCTTGCGAGGATCACCATCTCGGGCAGGAAATGCGACCCGGTGACCGTGAGTCTGTCAACAAACAGCAGCAGCTTGTCACGGCGCACTAGGCGCAACGTGCAGCCGCAATCTGTCAGTTGAGGCGTGTTAAACAGAACCTCCAACAATTTGGCCACGGCGATGTTACCGAAGCGCAGGAACCATTCCATATTCGCTCCTGACCAAATCAGCAGCTTGCTGGTCCGGGTACCTAGGACGAGGTTGAAATCCTCTGCATACGCCAGCAACTTTAGGACATCCCTTCCCAGGAAGGTACCGTCCGGCTCCGCCAGAATCACGAGGTCCGTCCGCGATTCTTTCAGCCCACGGGTCAATGCGGCTCCGTAGCCCTGCCTCGACTCCGATACTAGCCGGGCCTTTGTCTTGTTGCGCACCAACTCGGCAGTACGGTCCTTTGAATTGTTGTCCACAACGATTATCTCGTCCACCACGCCGGTCGAGAAAAAGTCTTCAACTGCGCTGACAATGTTTTGCTCTTCATTGTACGACGGAAAGACCACACCGACAGTCAGATTGTTGTACATGGTTCAGTCCTTTCTGCACACGAAGAGTAGATGGGCCAGATAAGCTTTCGGCATGGGCACGACCTCCACAGAGAACCCCGCCGTTCTCAGCATTGCCACAAAAACGTCCCGGCTTCGAAAGTGAAACCGGTCGCGTGGATTACGAAGGGAATCATGAAGGTAATTGGCATAATACTTCCAGCGCGGCACCATGCCCAGATCCTTGAGCAAAAACAAGCCATCCGGCGCAAGCAGCTTGTGGATCGCTTGAGCGAGGGCAAATTGCTCTTCGGTAGACAAGTGATGAAACAGGTCAATCGCCACAACCACGTCCGCATGTTCTGTCACCACGGCCTCTTGAGCGGTATGTAGCTCGAACTTCAAATTAGTCCGGTTCCCGATGGTTCTGGTGGCCGCGGCGATCACCTTGGGATTCAGGTCGTAGCCGCTAACGCTCAACTCGGACATTTCCAAGGAAACCAGATTGGCAAAGATGCCGGTTCCGCAGCCGATCTCGATTAGGCGCCCTCGCCTTGGTACATATTGCAGCAGGCGGTCGAATGGACAAATCCACGTGCGTGACACTGCCAGAAGCCGCATACCTAACCCGCACGTCGAATAGAGCTGCCAGACTAATCGGGAAATACCGTTAGCCCCTGCTTGTCTCAGGTTGACCGTCATTTCGCTCTGCTCCAACCGGTCTGGCATGACTGTTCAGCAACCGCCTCCCGGCTTGGGTGTCATTGCGGCAATTGTGGAACCTACAGCCGATAGGTGTGGAAAAGAAAAACCTAGGTTCGAGATTCGAAGTTGTCTCATCAGTCTCTCCAACTCGGCGGAAGGTTCTTGGAGATATCCAGCACGCCAAACTTCTGGCTTTGGCGCGCGCCGGTCTTCTTCACCCACGCAGACATGCGGCCGATCCCGTCATCAAGAGAGTAGCGTGATTTATATCCGAAGACGCGGGCAACTTTGTCGTGCGAAGAGTAGGCATGTTTGACTTCATTACGAGCAGGGAGGTATTGCGGGTTGAATTTCGTGCCCATCGCTTTGCAAACGGCCTGTGCCAGTTCATTGACCGTGTACGGCTGGTCGGCGCCGACATTAAACACTTGGTTATACGCATTCGGCGTCTGCACGGACTCGGCAATGATCGGTGCGACATCACCGATGTAGCTAAACGCGCGGGTCTGCTCGCCGTCGCCGAAAATTGGCAGCGGCTTGCCTTGTAGAATATTGTTCATAAAGATTCCGACTACGTTGCGATACTTGTCGCCGATGTTCTGGCGCTCGCCGTAGACGTTGTGCGGACGGAAGACGATCGAGTTCAACCCAAACAGTTCGTGGGCGGCGCGCAGGTCGAGTTCGACGGCGCACTTCGCGATGCCATAAGGGTCTTCGGGCTGCGGCACGAGTTCCTCGGTCATCGGCAGTTGGTTCTTTCCGTATACGGCTATGGACGAGGTAAACACGAAACACTTCACATCGTGGTTCACAGACGCGTTGATGAGGTTAATACTGCCGATAAGGTTGTTCTCGTAATTGAATCGTCGAATGAAATGACTCAGCCCTTCCGCAGCGTAAGCGGCGAGATGGAATACGTAGTCGAACTTTTCGTCCCGGAATAACCGCGCGATGAGATCTGCATCAACAACACTACCTTGGATGAATTTGGCTCGCGGACTTATACTGTCGCGAAAGCCGCCCGAAAGGTCATCCAGCGCCATTACGTCCTGCCCGCGCATGAGCAGTTCATCAACGATGTGCGAACCGATAAAACCTGCGGCACCGGTCACCAACGCTCTCTTTTGGTCGTCCGCCGCCATCGTGCACTTATCATCTAAAAGCTTGACGAGGCCGATGCAACACAAAAGTACGATGCGCCCTTGATCATCCGCGACGCTGACGAAAGTGTCAATCGGCTTGATTCGATCTGCGCAGTCGGACATTATTGAGGTCGCAACCTGAAGCAAGAATACAAATGATCGACGGGGAAAAAATTGTCGTTGTCCTGCCTGCGTACGAAGCGGCCAGGACGTTGGGACGCACGATTGCCGAAATCCCCCGCCACCTTGTTGACGATATTATCCTTGTGGATGATGCTAGCAGCGATAACACAAGAGAGATTGCCGTCCGTTTGGATTTGAAGACCTTCGTGCACCCGAAGAACCTCGGATACGGTGGCAACCAGAAGACCTGCTATCGCGAGGCGCTGAAGCTTGGCGCTGACATCGTGGTGATGCTGCATCCTGATTATCAGTATTCGCCCAAGCTGCTTGGCGCCATGGCGCACATGGTAGCCAGCGGTCATTACGACGTGGTGCTGGGATCGCGCATTCTAGCTCAAAGCGCGCTTGGAGGCGGTATGCCTTTGTACAAGTACATATCCAATCGTCTGCTGACGCTCATCCAGAATCTGATTATGGGGCAAAAACTATCAGAATATCACACGGGTTACCGAGCTTTTACGCGTGAAGTCCTGGAATTCCTGCCACTGGCAACTTATTCGGATGATTTCGTTTTTGACAACCAAATGCTCTGTGGCGCTATCAGCGCCGGTTTCCGCATCGGGGAGATCTCGTGTCCTGCGCGTTATTTCCCAGAAGCCTCGTCCATCAATTTTCGTCGCAGTGTTGTGTATGGGTTTGGGGTGTTGAAATGCGCTTGGCAACACGCTCGCTGGTTTAATAAGCGAACTACGCGAGCCACCCTGCGCGATTGACTTGCCATACCCGCTTCGCTAATCTTACCACTCATGAAGGGTGTGATTCTCGCAGGCGGTCTCGGCACACGGTTGCATCCGCTCACCAAAATCACCAATAAACATCTGCTGCCCGTTTACGACAAGCCGATGATCTTTTATCCCATCCATACGCTTGTCGGCGCCGGTATTCGCGATTTACTGATTGTCACGGGCGGCAACAACGCTGGAGACTTCCTGCGACTACTGGGCAACGGCAAGGCCTTTGGCCTGCCACACATCAACTATACGTATCAGGAAGGCGAGGGTGGTATTGCCGATGCGCTACGGTTGGCGGAGCATTTTGCCGAGGGTGAAAAGATTGTCGTCATGCTTGGCGATAACATCATTGAAAAAGACATCCGTCACGGGGTCGTCGCATTCAAAAAGCAGAAACGCGGGGCGCGGCTCTATTTGAAACAGGTGGACAATCCGCGGGCCTATGGCGTCGTAGAGTTGAAGGGGGATCGCATCATCAGTATCGTCGAAAAGCCAAAAAAACCAAAATCCAACCACGCGGTCATCGGCATCTACATGTATGACAATCAGGTCTTCGATATCATCCGCACACTGAAACCGTCCCGCCGGGGCGAACTGGAGATCACCGATGTCAACAATGCCTACCTCCGTCGCGGCCAGCTCGAATACGAAATCCTCGACGGCTGGTGGGCAGATGCAGGTGCATCACACCAGAAACTTCTCGAAACCAGCCTGCAGGTCGCGCGCCAACAAGGACTCATGCTGTGAAACGCGTTCTCGTCACCGGTGGCGCCGGCTTCATCGGCTCGCGCTTTGTTCGCCTTGCGCTCCATCAACATCCTGACTGGCACATCGTCAATTTGGACAAACTCAGTTACGCGGGCAGCCTCGACAATCTGAGCGATCTGTCGGACCCGAAACGTCATGCCTTTGTCAAAGGCGACATTTGCGACCGTGACCTCGTCACTTCCTTGTGGTGTGACGGTTTTGAGATTGTCGTGAACTTTGCGGCAGAAACGCACGTGGATCGCTCGATCCTCTGGGCCGACGATTTCATCAAGACCGACGTGCTCGGCGCGTTCACACTGTTGGAAGCGGCACGACAATTCGGTGTCAAGCGATTCATCCAGATTTCCACTGACGAGGTTTATGGCAGCATCGAGCGCGGTAAGTTCACCGAGAACTCGCCTCTCAATCCGCGCAATCCCTATTCGGCGAGCAAGGCCGGTGCGGACCGGTTGGCGTTTGCCTACTTCGCGACGCACAACGTGCCGGCGATCATCACCCGTTGCTCAAACAATTTTGGGCCAAACCAGTACCCCGAGAAGTTCATGCCGTTGTTCATCACCAACGCGCTGGAAGACAAACCGCTCCCGCTCTACGGTGATGGCCGTTATGTGCGCGATTGGATTTACGTCGAAGACCACTGCGCCGCCATCGACTTCCTCATCGCCCACGGTGAAGTCGGCGAGACATATAACATCGCCGGCGGCAATGAAATTGAAAATGTCGAGATCGCTCGGCGCATCGTGAGCAAGCTTGGCAAGCCTGAATCACTCATCCAATTCGTCAAGGACCGTCCCGGCCACGACCGCCGTTACTCGCTCGACGCCAGCAAGCTCGCCGCATTGGGCTGGAACCCGCAACGCGACTTCGCTGCCGCGCTCGATGCAACCATCGGTTGGTACGTCACGAACGAATCTTGGTGGCGCAAGATCAAGAGCGGCGAATTCCGCCAGTACTACAAACAGCAGTACGAGCACCGGCTGTGAAAGTCCTGCTCACAGGTGCGACAGGGTTCATCGGTTCCCATGTGGCACGCGCGCTGGTCGCTCAAGGCGCAGAGATTCACGCGCTCGTGCTTCCACAAGACAGTTTCTGGCGCATCGCCGATGTCGCTCCGCGTCTTCGCTTCCACACGGCAAACTTCTTAGACGTGGCATCGGTGGCGCGTGTTAGCGAGGCGGTCCGACCCGAACTGTGTATCCATCTTGCGTGGTACGTCGAGCCGGGCAAATACTTGGAAGCACCCGAAAACCGTGATTTCTTGCATGCCAGTATCGTTTTTGCCCGGACACTCGCTCGCATCGGCTGCCGACGGTTCGTCGCGACAGGAACTTGTTTCGAGTACGATACCGACCGCGGCGTCTTGAGTGAATCCAGCCCAACCCGTCCGCGCACGCTGTACGCGTCCTGCAAACTCCAACTTTTTCAGCAGCTGGAGCAGGTGGGACAGGAAACCGGAATGGAGATTGGCTGGCTGCGTTTTTTTTATCAATATGGACCATTTGAAGATCCGCGGCGACTCGTGCCGTATGTGATCGGTGGCGTCTTGCGCGGCGAACTAGTGAAGCTGACCCCCGGCGAACAAGTGCGCGATTACCTGCACGTTGAGGACGTCGCCGGTGCGGTCTGTGCCATTGTCCGGAGCAACCTAACGGGCCCGGTAAACATCGGATCGGGTCAACCCGTGACCGTCCGGGAAATTGCGCTCAGAATTGGCGAACTGCTCGGGCGCGCAGACCTTATCGCCCTCGGTGCGCAGCCGTACATCCCCGGCGACCCGATGCGCATCGTGGCAGACAACAAACGGCTGCGCGATGGAGCGGGTTGGAAGGCGAGATTCAACTTGGACGAAGGCTTGCGACAGACGATCGAGTGGTGGAAGATCGGCGCGTATCCCAAATCATGATTCCGAAACACGCGAAGAACGCGAGCGCGCTGACGCAGCCCGCAACGGAATAGGCACGGGGCGGCTCGTAGCGTAATACGATCTCATGCGCTCCCGCCGGCAATTCCAGCCCCATCAGTCCGCAACTGACACGCAACACCTCGGCATGCTTGCCATCCACCTCAGCATGCCATAACGGATAATAGCTCTCCGCGATGACGATCAGGCAATCGCGGGGTGCGGTGAGGTAGATGCGAACTCGTTGCGCATCTTCGCGCACGAGTTGCACATCCGCAAGCGGAACCGTCTCGCCATCATGCAGCGTCGCCATCGGCGCTTCGCCATCGCGGTAAACTCTCTCGTACTTCGCGGCAGCGTCCCCACGAGCAGGCCCGTACACAAGCGGCAAGTTTCGGGCTGCGAGCGCAAGCGCCAACTGTGCTGAGTTGCGGAAGTCGCCGTCAAAGAGACAGGCACGCGAATAACCCGTCACATACGGATGTGCACCATCGTTGCGGAATACGGCGAAATCATAGTTCTCGAGTGCGAAGGGGAACGTCTGTCGGTAGCTGGCAAGCACTTGCTTCATTTGCGGCGATTGCATGTCAGGGTCAGTCTTGTCGAAAACGACATAGCGCGCACCCATCAGGTTCAGGAAGGCGCGATGGTTGTCCCATGACGAAAGCCCCTGCTGGTTGAGCAGCCCGGTGCCGAGCGGGCACATCCAGTTGTAGAACGCCTCGTACACTTGTGGTTTGCCGCCGTACATTGGTCCGAGCAGATGGAAGTATCGCCCGGAAACCGAATACGTCTTCACCCAGTCGGGATCTTTGCGGAACGATGAATACGTCGCCTCCAAATTCTGCAACGTGCGGACCGGCATGGCATTGTCTTTCATAGATTTCTGGTACGGCCAGTAATCAAAGAGCAACAAGACCGCCAGCATCCCGACAATCTTCGGTAGATGTGCGCGCCAACGCCCTGCCTCTAGCACGTCGGTCACGAAGAATCCGGCGAGCAATGCTCCGATGAATGAAAACGGCTGGCTGTAAAACACGCTAGGCGCGCGGATTTCCTTGAAAGCGGGCAAATGCGCCACCACGCCAAACAGCGGCACGAACAGAAACACGATCAGCGCCATACCGGCGATCACCCACTTGCGCGGTGTCGTCAGCTTGCGCAGGGTAAAGAACGTGAGGCCGACCATGCCGATCACCACCGTCACCACCGTTGTCAGGCGCATCGACGCCGGTACGCCGTTTAACGCCATCAACGTAGTGAATGTAATCCAACTGGCACTGGCGACACTGCTGAAGCCAGTCCCCAGCGCGACACTGACCATCGTCGCACCGATGCAAAACCAGAACAGCCGCCGGTCGGTCCGTCCACGATTGAACAATGCACTCCATGCAATCAACGCCAGCAGCACCAGTCCGGCATACTTCTCAGGCGAATCCATCTGCAGCGACACGACACGGTTGATTTGCGTCTGCAACCTCGCAACGTCCTGCTGGGAAATGGGGTGGTAGTCGCCCGACTGCGCCTTATGGATGACATTCTCCACAGTCTCACGCGTGGCCGAGCCACCGCGATCAACCAGTGCCAGCACGCTCTTGAACGCGTAGGTATGCTGCCAGGCCTCCAGCGAATCACCGGCAAAGAGTTTCACATATCTCGACTCGACAAAACCCGGCACGAGGAATGCCGCACCCAATCCTAGAAACACCGCGCCCAGCACGGCACATGTCCGGATGATCCGTGCCCGCTGCGACCGTCGCTTGGGTTGCCACAACCAGTACAACAGATATCCGAGCAAGAAGACACCCTGTACGAAAACCTGTTTATAGTCCGTCCACATCGCGAAAACGAATGCCAGCGCGCACCAGAATATGTCGCGGAATTTTCCCGTTTGCAGCGTCTGCGCAAACAGCCACCACAGCAGCGGTATGAACGGCATAAACAGGTTGATGGTTATGTGCTCCTGAGTTGCGGCACGGGTGAGTTGTTCCGGACACAGCATGTACGCCATTCCCGCAAGAACCGCGGCCCATTCATGTCGGAGGAAATGTCGCGCGCAAAAGTACATCGTCACGGCGCTCGTAAAGATCGCGCACAATGCCACCAACTTACCCGCTGCCTCGAGGCTGGTGAAGGCGGAGAAAAGAAGCCACGGCAACAGATAGAAACCGCGGGAGTAATTGAGCGCATAGCTTGATCCGCTCATGTAGTGCGGCGTCCACCACGGCAGCCCGTGGCCTTGTGTCAATTCGCGTTTAACATCCCAAACGCGCGACGCGGATGCGGCCAGTTCCTTATCGCTCCAATTCAGCGGTAACCAATGCGCCCCCAACCAGACGCAGTAGATCAACGCCGCCAACGCCACAATCCTCAATCCGAAGCGGTGTGATTCAGCGTGGGTTCGTAATGGATTTTGCATCGGCCTCCGCAAGCAGACTCTGGACAGGCGCGAGGACTTCATCAAGCGTCATCCCGCGCACGCACGCGTAGTCGATTCCGGCAACGCACCGGAGGGGCCGGCTGGAATAATAGAAACACGGGCTACAGAGGAGCCGCCGGCTGACCACGGCACAGTGTGTTTTCCATGGCCGCACCCAGTTGGGATTCGTCGGCCCAAAAACCGCCACGCATGGGACGCGACAGGCCGCGGCGGTGTGCATCAATCCCGAATCATTGCTGATAAAGATGCGGCAGCGTTGAATCAGCACCGCGACCGCACGCATTGGCAACCGGTCAACGAGAACAACGTCGCGCCGGTAATCACCCAGCTGTGACAGGATGACTTGGTTAATCTCGATGTCCTGGGGGCCTTGGAAAAGTAGCACACGCGCGTGTGAACGCGTCTCCAGCAACCGACCAATCAACCGCGCAAAACTCGCTGATGGCCAGAGCCGATGATGTTGATTCTTCAGTGAGTTACAGCCGGCGTGGACGCCAATCAGCAGAGAGGCATCCGCGAGCAATTGCTGGCGTAGAAACTCATCGGCGGTTCTCCGGGCATCAGCCGACACGCGGTAGCAAAGATTGTCGGGCAAGGCGGTATTCGTGTCTCCCAACAACAACTTCGCCCAACGCAGGTTTTCTTCGACCACATGCAGCGACGGGTCCTCATCCAAAACGCACTGATTGAGTTGCGGCAGGTTGATCCGGCATTGGCGTTGATAGCGGAAACCGATCCGCTGTCGCGCCGCAATGACCCGGGCGAGCACGTTGTAGCCGAGCCGGTTCATCGCGTAGGGAATCACGCTCGCATCGAACTGTTCCCTTCGTAGCCGAAGCGCGTGGGCAAAGATTCGGCGTTTCGACATACCGAGAAACGAGATTAAGCGCACGTCATCAGTGAACCCTTGGTCTCGCAAGTACTCGGTCACGCTGGGGAACATCGCTAGCAACGTCAGATTAAACTGCTCGCGCCGCGCCGCCAACGCTGCCAGCGCGGGCGACGCCATGACAGCGTCTCCCAACCCTGAAAGGCAAAACACCAATACTCGTTGTGGTTGTTGCGGTTGCATGGTCATGCGGACGATCCATCGTGCGGACGCCGCCACCTTGATAAAGAAGGCTAACACGGTTGCAACGGCAGGGCAAGCATTGCCAATCGTCAGACTGAATTGACGCCCCTTGCTCGCCGCTGCTATAATTACTCCTCTATGAGGATCAATACCACCACGGCATCCGTCTTCACCCAATCTGCACCTGCTATTATCCTGTTTGCTTTTGAAAAAGAGCGACTAAGCGGCCCGGCCCGGTTCCAAGCCCTGCTTAGCCACGTCACGGACAAGGAGTTCAAGGGCGCAAGCAAACAACTTCTTTTGCTCCACACCGACAGTAAACTCCCTGCGGCCCGCATCCTGCTTGTCGGCCTCGGTAAGCGCCGGGAGTTCAACGCGGAGACGCTGCGCCGCGCGATGGGCCTCGCCACCAAGAAACTTCGCAGCGCCGGCCTCGATCGCGCTGCTGTCCAAGTTCGCGCCGACCTCGATGGTTGCTCTGCGCTTGATGCCGCCCGCATCCTAACGGAGGCGGCTCTGCTTGCCAGCTATGAATTCACCCAATTCAAAGTGCCCGACGACAATGCTACGGAACTCAAGTCCATTACACTTTGCGCCCCCACGGGCACCGATCTTCGCGTCGCCAGGCAAATCATTGCCCGCGCTGTTATTATTGTCGATGCTACGAACTATGCCCGCGAGATCGGCAACCTGCCCGGCAACGTCGTGTTTCCATCTGTTATTGCCCATTACGCCCGTAAGCTCGCCAAGGAAAACGGTTTGAAATGCACGGTGCTGAATAAAACGGCTTTAGAAAAGCACGGGTTTGGCGGCTTGCTCGCTGTCGGCAGTGGCAGCAGTCATGAGCCGCACCTGATCGCTCTAGAGTACCGCGGCAGCTCCGACCCGTCCGCACGGCCTGTTGTACTGGTTGGCAAGGCGCTGACCTTCGATTCCGGCGGCATCTCCCTCAAGCCAGGCGAGAAAATGGACGAGATGAAGTTCGACAAATGCGGTGGCCTCGCGGTACTGGGCGTGCTGAAGGCTGCGGCTCAGTTGAAGCTCCCACTCAACGTCCTCGGCGTTATTGCCGCCGCCGAAAACCTGCCAAGCGCCACGAGCTATCGTCCCGGCGACATCGTTACCAGTTACAAAGGCAAAGAAAAGCGCGGCGTCACCGTCGAAGTTCTCAACACGGACGCCGAAGGCCGCATCGTGCTGGGTGATGCACTTGCCTATGCCTGCGAACGCGACGCCGCAGCGATTATCGACCTCGCCACACTGACCGGGGCCTGCGTCATTGCGCTCGGCAATTTTATCGCCGGGTTGTTTGGCAATGACAAGCAGTTGCAGGAGCGGATCAGCGCTGCCGCCGACCGCACCGGCGAACGCGTCTGGCCCTTGCCGTTGGCCGACGACTACCGCGAAAAGATCAAGAGCGATGTGGCCGACATCAAGAACACCGGCGGCCGAGAAGGCGGCGCGATCACCGCCGCGGCATTCCTTGAAAAGTATGTTGGCAATACGCCGTGGGCGCATATCGACATCGCCGGCACCGCATGGACAACCGAACAACGTCCCTACTATGCCAAGGGCGCGACGGGTTTCGGCGTGCGCCTAATGACGGAGGTCTTGGATCATTGGTGCTGACCGAATACATCTCGCAAACGCGATGCGCACGGCGATTGTTCGTCGGGCTGGGGCTTCTCGTCATTCTCTGCGCACTGCGTTTACCATGGCTGGAAGCCGATAGCGGGAACTCAGCCTTTTGGTCATACGCCTATTTTTCGTGTGACGAAACGGGCTACACTGCCGGTGGTCGTCACGCCTATCTGACCGGCAAGTTCCTCGATCCTGCGCTCAATGAACCGTACACCTTTGGCTGCAGCTGGGGTATGCATTTCTTGGCCTATGTTGGATACCGGCTCGGCGGACTCAGCCTTGGCGCGATGCGATGGCCGAGCATGGCGCTGGCAATCGCCGCGTGGCTGGCGGTTTATGCCATCGCGACGCGACGGACGCCCGCGCTGGTCGCTGGAATCGTGATCGCCCTGATGAGCTGCAACCCGGCCAGTCTCACGTACGAGCGGACGGCCAGTACCGATGTGGTGCTCGGCTCGTTGGCTGTGTTGTCGTTTATGGCGATCACGGCACGCCGGCCGTTGCTGGCACTTGCTGCCGGCGCGTGCATGGCGCTGGCCTGCACCGTGAAGGCGAATGCCGTTGTGTTGCTGCCGCTCGTCATATTGGGGGCGAAGCAGCGGCGCGGGTTTCGATTAGGACTGGCAACTGCGGCATTTTGTGTCGGGTTGGCCGTGTTGTGGTGGGGGCGACAACTCGCCGTGATCGGTTCCAGCGATGGACACGACCCTGCGTGGGTTCTGGCGGAAAGCTCCCGTTGGCAGACTTCACTGGCCAGTCTCCGATACAACCCCGTGGATTGGTTCAAGCCGGTCTCTGTATTTCCTCGTTGGAACAACTCAATGCTGTTGGGGCCGTTTGTAGTTTGGGCGCTGGCTTTGCCGATGTGGTGGCTGTTGATGTTTTGGTGGCGCACGGGGCGCTGGTGGTCGTGGCGGCATGCCCTGCCGGTGGGAATGTTGATTTACACGGGGGCATTGGCATCCCAACCGCCCAACTCGCTCCGTCACTATTTGCCGTTGTTATTCTTCGTGCCGCTATTGCTAGTGCAATCTAGGTGGCTTTGCCGACCGGCTGGGGCACCACCACGCCGAGGAGCGGTAACACTTTTGGTCGGGGCGATTGTGATGTTGTGCCTTCTTTACTGGTGGCAAACGGATCGGGGCGCAACCCCCGCAAAAGTTGTCGCCATCTGGTACAACGCATTCATCGTGCCACACAACGCTTGGTCGATTTCGGGCGTGCGACTGGTTGTTGGCTGCTTGTTATTGAGCGTGGCAATTGCGAACGTGCTCTCGGGTGGAAAGAACCGCGCTGTCACGAGCAGGTGGCTCATTAGCATCGGCTTGGCGGTTGTGTTCGTGTGGTTGTTTTTTGCCAACTACACCTATTCTTTGTTAAGTATTGATTCGGATTTCGTGATCGATCAGATACTACTTCAACTAAGCTTGGCTGGGGCGTGCACTGCGATCTTTATGTGGCCCGCAGTTCGGTACCGTTGGCAAACGTGGTGGCTCGTCCACGTTTTTTTGTTCGCGGCGTTCATAGCCGGCAATAGTTACTGGTCGAAAGCCTATGGGGAACTGTGGGCGCGCACATATTTTACCCGTGATGCCTCACGCCAATTGGCGGCGGCACTTCCCGCCGATGCGGTCGTGATTGGGCGTCGTGCCTCGACACTGTTGCGCAATGTCCCGGTGCGGCTCGGCATGCGTATCCAGTACGAACCTGATGAGTTTATGAAAAAAATCACCAGCCTGCTCGCTAATCACCCGGTCTTTTGGCTGGTCGATGGCGACGAAGATTCACAATGGGAACGATGTAGGGACGCGGTTCGCAAACGGTGGTGCATCTCTTACGTCACGACCGTCCAGATTCCCTCGTGTGATCTGTTGCACCTCCGAGAGGTTGAAGAGTGGTTTCCCATGGTTCCCATTCACCTGATGCGCATCGGGGCAGCGGCGAAAACTTCTGTGACTACCGCCCCGGTTCCATGACGGGAGCTGAACAGTGAGACATGTGCGAATGCAAGACCACCACGATGACGATCATCACCACCAGAATGCTGGGAATGAAGAAGCCCCACGGCGTCACATTCCCTTTGAATCCGCGGCTCAGTTTCATAGAATGCGCAGGGTTCTAGTCAAGCTTGATCATGAACACAATTGCACAACTCAATCTGCCCGGCGTACCCAAACTTAAAAGTGGCAAGGTCCGTGAAGTATTTGATCTCGGCGACGTACTTCTGTTTGTCGCCACCGACCCCATCAGCGCGTTCGACGTCATCATGCCGAACCCGATCCCCGCAAAAGGCCGCGTCCTTGCCTCGCTGAGCGAGTTCTGGTTCAAGAAAACACGGCACATCGTCGAGAACCACTTTGTCACGAGCGATTTCAAACATATCTTCGCCCGCTTGGGGACGAATATCAAAGAGTTGCGCGGCGCCGTTCGATGCTGGCGCGCAAGTGCCAGTCACTAGCCATTGAGTGCGTCGTGCGCGGTTATCTCGCAGGTTCGGGTTGGGGAATACAAACAGAACCGCACCGCCTGCGGCATCCGTCTGCCTGACGGACTCGTCGAGTCGAGCAAACTCTCCGAACCGGTTTTTACACCCGCGACGAGAACCGAAATGGGCCATGACGAAAACGTCGACTTCGCACGCGCAGCGGACACCGTCGGCAAGGAAGTCGCCACGCAAGCGCGCGATCTATCCGTCGCACTCTACAGATTTGCTGCCGGCTATGCCGCCGCGCACGGTATCATCATCGCCGACACCAAGTTCGAATTCGGCTTGGACGGCGACAACCTTATCCTGATCGACGAGGCCATCACGCCTGACAGCTCCCGTTTCTGGCCTGCCGCCAACTACAAACCCGGCGGCCCGCAACCGAGCTTCGACAAACAACTTCTCCGCGATTATCTGGAAACACTAAATTGGAACAACCCCCCCGGTCCGCAAGTTCCACCAGAGATCGTCCAGAAAACCAGCGCCAAATATCTCGAAGCCCTCCAGCGTCTAACCGCATAACGCCGCCATCATTACAGAGTTTGTTTCCGCATCCGCGTTCATTGGCGTTCATCAGTGGCTACATCTGTCGTTACCTGTAACGCGCCAAGCCGTCGGATCTCCGGCCAGATAAATGCAGTAGCAAGAACGACAGCAATCGCACCGACGCCTCCCGAAACTACGGAGACGACGGCGCCGAAAAGTGCCGCCACTGCGCCGGACTCAAACATGCCGAGTTCGTTCGACGAACTGATGAAAACGCCGTTGACTGCCGAGACGCGTCCACGCATCGCGTCAGGCGTTCGCAGTTGGACGAGGCTATGGCGCACGACAACGCTGATGTTGTCCAGTGCACCTGTCAGCGCCAGCATCACCAGCGACAACCAGAACGAGCGCGACACGCCGAACACAATCGTCGCCATGCCGAAACCTGCCACCGCCCACAACAATGCCCGGCCCGCACGGCGCGGCGGCGGCACGTGCACCTGCCCGGCGGCCATCAGCAGCGCGCCGAAAGCCGGCGCGGCCCGCAACCAACCGAGTCCCGTCGGCCCGACGCGCAAGATGTCCTTCGCGTAGATCGGCAACAACGCCGTGGCGCCTCCAAGCAGCACGGCGAACATGTCGAGCGTGACCGCTGCGAGAATTACTTTCGTCTGCCAGACGAACCGCACCCCCGCCATCAGGGTGTGCAGCATCATCGGCTCGGGCGCGTGGGTTGACGGTCGAGGTTTGATGGGCAAAAGCATCAATAAGAATGACAGCGACAGCGTCGCGTCCACCACATACACCAGCGTGGCGCTCTTTTGCCATGCGATGAGCAGTCCCGCGAGCGCGGGGCCGACGACGTTAGCAAATTGGAAACCACCGCTCCGCCAAGTGACGGCGTTGCTGTACAGCGACGAAGGGATCAACTGAGGCCACAGCGATGCATTGGCTGGACCGTGGAACGCCCGCGCGACGGCATTGACAAACAGGCACACGTAGAGCGAGTAGGCATACTGGATTGGCGCAATCGCGCCGCCCATGAGCGAGAACGCCGCCAGCCCAAGCGAGCAAAGCATCGACACCATGAGAGTCACCAACATGATGCGGCGGCGGTCAAACCGGTCGGCCAAGTGTCCAGCAGGCAATGCCAGCAGAAATACCGGCAGCACCTGTACCAGTCCGACACCGCCCAGCACCCAAGCCTTGTCGGTCCGCTCGTATAAGTCCCAGCCGACCGCTACGCTCTGCATCGCATTGCCGACGAAGGCGAGCACAAGGCCGATACTGAAAATCCGAAAGTCATGGTGCCGCAACGCCCCATATGGGTCATGCGCAGCAGGTGTGGTTTTGTCAGAGTCGTTCATCGATGATCGACCTGCAATTTCCTGAAGCTCATACCCGAACGTCACAGCGGTTTGAAAGAAGAATCGCGGGATGTTTGGCATGCGCGGCCACAACGGGCCGCAACTAGCCGCTTGTGTTTTGGACATGGCATCCCTAGAGTCGAAGCATGACTACAATGACGGGCAAATTGTTCGTCGTAGGCACACCCATCGGCAATCTGGAGGATATCACGTTTCGCGCCGTGCGGGTGTTGCGCGAGGCCGATGTGGTGGCGGCTGAGGATACTCGACGGACGAGCGTGCTGCTGGCGCATTTCGAAATCCGCAAACCGCTCGTCAGTTGCCACGAGTTCAACGAAGCCCGGCGTTCCACCGAGTTGCTGCAACAACTTCGCGACGGCGCGCGGGTTGCAATCGTGTCGGATGCGGGTATGCCTACGCTGTCCGATCCTGGCCTGCGTATGGTGCGATCGGCGCTGGAAGCCGGTATCTCCGTGGAGATCATACCCGGACCATCGGCGATCACGGCCGCGCTGGCGGGCAGCGGGTTGGCGGCGGAACCGTTCCTGTTTTACGGTTTCCTGCCCCACAAATCGGCGCAGCGCCGCAAAGTGCTAACTAAACTGGCGCCATTGCCCTGGACGCTGGTGTTCTTCGAGTCGCCGCATCGGATCGTGAAATCGTTGTCGGATCTCCGCGAGGTACTGGGCAATCGCCGCGTAGTGCTAGCGCGGGAATTGACGAAAAAGTTTGAGGAGTTTATCAGGGGCGACCTCGATGGCCTGTTGAAAATGCTTGAGAACCGCACGGCCAAAGGGGAAATTACGCTGGTAATCGAGGGGCATTCCAAATGAAGAAGCGCAATAACTTTTTTTGTGTTTTGGTTGCGGGATTAGCGCTGGGCGCGTGGGCCTGCGCAGGCACGACGCCCCGTGTGTTGGAGGTATCGGATACGACACGCACCCGCGATATTCCGCCCGGCGACGTGCAGCTTCTTGCACGCGATCGCGCTTCGCACTTCAACTACACGCCGAAGACGCTACCGGCCTCTGAGCAACGGGAGGAATTCTTCGTCCGCTGGCAACCGGCTACGGTGGATCTGGTCAAGTTCGAGTATCACCAGTTGAACTCGCCCACGCAGACCGTCGCGCAGACGTTCGTCACGCAGAACCGCACTTGGAACGTGTTCGCCGTGCGTGGCGATGACTTCGTGGTTGGCGGGCCGGTCACGGCGTGGCGGGTGACTTTGTGGGCTGGCGGGCAACTGCAGGCGGAGCAAAAATCGCCGCTTTGGTGACGCCCCATTGGTTGGGCCATGTCGGAAAGACTCGTCATTGAATCGTTCGCCGCTGTTGCTGCCGCCACTCCGAAGGCGATCGCGGTCTTTTGGGGTGGCAAAAAGGTTTCCTACGCTGAGTTGCAGACGCATATCATTTCCTACGCCAGCACGTTGCATACGGACATCGGCATCCGCAAAGGCGACCGTGTCGGCATTCTGTTAAAGAACTGCCCGGAGTTCATCTACGCGCTCTACGGCGCCCTGATGACGGGCGCAGTTGTTGTGCCGATCAACAACTTTCTCAAAGCGCCCGAAATCCAGCACATTGCCACTGACGCCGACCTCAAATGCCTCATTACATCATCCGACTTCGATGAGATCACCCATGTATTGCAGGGGCCTAGCATCGTCGCACTTGCCCAACTCGAAAAGCCAGCGACGGCGCATGGGATTGTTTGGCCGGCTGTTGACCCGACCGACCTGGCATTGATCATCTATACGTCCGGTACAACGGGCAAATCGAAGGGCGCGATGCTGTCACATTGCAACATTGCGTCCAACGTCCACAGCTGCATCTGTGAGCTCGATGGAACCGCTAACGATCGTCTCGTCCTGCTGCTGCCGATGTTTCACAGTTTCATGCTCACCGTGTGCATCTTCACGCCGTTGTCGCTAGGTGCAGGCATCGTGCTGGTCAAGTCCGTGCAGCCGTTCAAGCAGGCGATGAAGGAAATTATCCGCAGCCGCGCCACGATACTCGTCGGCATCCCGCAACTGTTCCAGGCGATGGCGCAGGCCGATGTCCCTTTCTGGCTGCATTGGTTGTTGAGGTTACGGTTGGCGATTTCAGGTGCTGCGCCGCTTGCCGGCGAAACGCTGACGGCTTTTGGGCGAAAGTACTGGTTCCCTTTGATCGAGGGTTACGGCCTGAGCGAGGCATCACCCGTCGTCTCGCTGAATCCTATCCATGGTGTTCGCAAGCCAGGCTCGGTCGGTCGGCCCATCGCCGATGTCGAGGTGAAGATTCTCGACAACAAGGGGCGCGAGTTGTCCACGGGAGAAGTCGGCGAGATAGTTGTGCGTGGCCCTAACGTGATGGTCGGCTATTTCAACCAGCCCGAAGCGACTGCCGAAGCGCTCCGCCATGGCTGGCTCTACACCGGCGACCTCGGCAGGAAAGATGAAGACGGCTATGCTTACATAATTGATCGCAGCAAGGATATGCTGCTCGTACGTGGTATGAACGTTTATCCGCGCGAGGTCGAGGAAGTGATCTATCAGTTTGACAATGTCAAAGAGGCGGCCGTCGTAGCCCGACCCGATGAGAAACGCGGCGAAGCGCCAGTCGCGTTTGTGGTGCCCGTCGAAGGGGCAAAACTGCAGGCCGACGAGATCCAGCGTTTTTGCCGCGAACGGTTGGCCGACTACAAACTGCCGCGGGAAATCCGCATCGTTGACGAGTTGCCGCACACTGCGACGGGCAAGATCGCCAAGCTCGAACTGAAGAAGCTCTTGGAATAAGAAAGCACCCGGCCACCCCCATTAGCCCCTTCTATTTGTCGCGGCCCTTCACAAAGTAATCAATCTGCTGGCAGATGCGGTGCAGCACGTTCACGTCACGTTTCTCAAGCGGGGCACGGCTGAGGACACGGCGCAACGAACGCAGGAAAGATTCTGGATCGCCCTGATGCGGGCGGAACCCGACCTTGTTGAGCGATTCCGCCAGATGTCTCAGCACGGTCTCAACTTCGTGCACCGTGGCAAGGTTGTAACGCGGCTTTGGCACTTCGCCGAGACTGGCCAGATAAACCTCGTAGGCGAACAGCATCACGGCTTGGGCGAGATTGAGCGACGGATGTCCGGCGGCCTGCGGGATACTGGCGATATCGTGGCACCTGCGTAACTCGGTGTCCGAAAGCCCGGCCTCTTCGCGTCCGAACACAATTCCGACACGATGCTTCTGTGATAGCTCCGCAATTTTCGCCGCTGCCTGTCGGGCGTCGACAATCTGTGGAAACTGCGCACGGCGTTTCCGGTGGGTGGTGCCGACAAGCCAATGCAAACCATCGGCTGCCTCGTCCCAAGTAACAACGGCGCGCGCATGTTCCAGCACGTCGTGCGCGCCATGACCCAACATCGCTGCTTGCTGGTGTTCGGAAAAATTTTTGGGACCACTCACGACTACGAGATCACGGAGCCCCATCGTTTTCATCGCGCGTGCTGCGGAGCCGATGTTACCCGGCACCGCCGGTTCGACAAGAATTACGGTGACATTCGCCAGATTCTCTGGCGGCGCGAACGTGAGGACCGGTTCCGGATGTTTCTCGGTGGGTTTACGCATGTGAATCCAAAACAATCGTCACCGGGCCGTCGTTGACCAACTCAACATCCATCATCGCTGCGAATTTGCCTTCGGCAACTGTCAACGACGTGGCCTTCCGAAGTTTCGCCATGAACTCGTTGTAGAATCTTTCTGCCTCTACAGGCGGCATTGCGTTGCTGAAACTCGGTCGTGTGCCTTTGCGCGCGTCGCCGTAGAGCGTGAATTGTGACACGACGAGAATCCCGCCGCCGATGTCCACAACAGAGCGGTTCATCTTGTCGACCTCGTCGGGGAAAACGCGAAGGTTCAGGAGCTTGTTGATCATCCACTCCGCATCCGACTCGGTGTCGCCTTTGCCGATGCCAAGCAGCACGAGCAATCCGCGCTGGATCTGGCCGACCGTTTCACCATCCACGCGCACCGCCGCGCGAGATACTCGTTGCACCACCGCTTTCATGGGAGAGTGGAATACGCGAAAGCGCGGACGGTTGTCCAGCCTCGAACGTGCAGATGGCTGTTACCCAAACTTGTAGTGTTTCCGCACTGGCTTAAGCACTTTCCACGTGCACGACATGCCCGTGGGAAACGTAACGAGATCGCCCTTGCCAATCCGCACCGGCTTACCGCCCTCGGGCGTAACTTCCACATCGCCCTCAAGGAAGTAGCATGTCTCCATCTCGTCGTAGTGCCACGGAAACTCCGATACTTCCTTCTCCCAAATGGACCAGTTTTTTACGCCGAGGCTTTTGAGTCTTTCCGAGCTTGGGTTTGATTCGATATGGATTGGTGTCATTTGCGTGTCTCCTAAGCGGCCCCGCGACTGCGGGGCCTATTGCTCTTTGCCCGTTATTGCGTCGATTGCGTTTATGAATGGGCGGATGCGTACGAGGATCTCCTGCTGCTGTTCTTTGGTCATTCTATTGCCAGAACCAGGTTCCCAAGGCCTCATGTGCTTTTTCCAGAGCCGGTGCGTGATGGAATTCTCATTCCGGGGCGGGCAGTTGCCATAGTCGTATGCCCAAGCTTCCTTTTCTTGCTTACTGAGGTTCCTCCATTCTTCCGCGAGCCAAAGCAGATCGGCTCTCATCACGTCGATAGGCACAAAATCCTGTTGCGGGTTTAGGAGCATCGTGGCCATGCGCGCATGTAGCTTGTCGCCAGAACAGAATGCCATGCAGAACGGTATATAAAACAGATACTCCATGTCGATCAAATCTGTAAGGCTTGAGCCAAGAATGTTGTATGACGCAGCCACATGAAAAACGAACATGCCTTAATACAGAAGAATGCGTATGGAGCCCAGTCGCGAAGGAGCGGTGTACGTTTTTGCGCCCATCTTTCGACGATAGCGTCCTGTTCAAAACCGGGTAAAGCCAGTGACGTCATAAACCAGCGCAACAACTCTGTCTGTAAATTGGCATTTAGAAGAAGAGAATCTACCGAGTTCGCGACCTTTCGGAGAGAAGTGACCTTCGGTATGATTATGTAGTGCGTTGCCAGTGACTTCCGAAACCAGGAAGGATCTGAAAGTTGCCGCGAGACCTCCTGCCATTGCGCTGCAAGAAGCGCTTCGGCTTCCGGGAAGCGATATTCCCTCAAGCATCGAATCGCTTTCCGTTCGTTTGTTTCGTCAAAAAGGATGTCCTCTCTTCCATCTTGTGTGCATACGACCCTGCATCCTCCAATCACGGGCATGCCAGTTACCGTGGCTTCGTGTCCGAGCAGCGAAGCCATGCAAAGCGTCCTGTAATGGACGTTGAGCCGTGCTTCCCATAAGCTGAGCTTCTCAGCCAACACGGCTATTTGCTCCTGACAACCGGCGAGGTCTGCAACATCTTATTTCAGATCGGCGAACATGTCCAAAATCAGGACTGGCGGGATGTTCACCGTGTAATGTTTGTTCAAGAAACCGAGCTCTTCATGCGACAAGCTCTGGAATGCTGATTTATCGAGGATGACGATCGGCCCCATGATTAAAGCCCCACTACCTTATCTCTGAACGATTCTAGCAGCTTTTTGATTTCTGTCAGCTTTCCTTCTGGCTTTGGTGACGCGAGACGCGGGAACTTACCACCGACTTGGAAGAGCATGCCGCGCTGTGAAAGCATGATCTTATCATCGCGGGTTTCAACGACGTCCACGTTCACCGCGGCGGCGAGCAACCGAATCTCGGCGCATTGCAGCAGCAGCTTGACTTCACGCGGGAGTTTGCCGTACCGGTCGCGGAACTCGCGGCGCAGCGCCTCTACCGCGGCGAATTCGGAAACTTGGGCAATCTTGCGGTAGGCTTGGATGCGCAAGCGGTTGTCACGGATGTAGGCAACCGGTATGCGCGCGAGGGTGTCGGTGTCGTGGCCGCTGTCCCCAGCGGCACCTGTCGAACTCGGTCGAGCCGCCGGGATAGCGGCCCCTACACCAATCTGCAAGAAATCCAGCTTGAGCATGACCAGCGGCCGGCGCCTGGGTTTCTCGCCTTTCAATCGGGCGACGCTTTCCTTGAGTAACTGACAGTACAGATCGAATCCGATGGCGGTGATGTGGCCGCTTTGTTCCGCGCCGAGTATGTTGCCAGCGCCGCGAATCTCCAGGTCGCGCATGGCGATTTTGAATCCGCTGCCAAGCGACGAATACTGTTTAATGGCGCTAATGCGTTTGCGCGCGGTCTGTACGAGTTGCATGTGGCGTGGCAACAGAATGTACGCATACGCTTGATGCTTCCAGCGTCCGACGCGACCCCGGAGCTGGTAAAGATCGCTGAGGCCAAATCGGTCAGCACGGTCGATGATGATCGTGTTAGCGTTCGGAATGTCGAGTCCGCTCTCGATAATGGTCGTACAGACGAGGACATCGATCTGGCCTTTGACGAACCGGTGCATAACGTTTTCAAGCTCCTGCTCGTTCATCTGGCCGTGGCCTATGTCGATGCGCGGTGGCGAATCGCTGAACAGTTTTCGCAGCCGGTCGGCGATGGTGTCAATGCTTTGGACGCGGTTATGCAAAAAATAAACCTGCCCACCACGGTTCAACTCGCGTTGGATGGCCAGCCGGATCAATCGTTCATCGTAAGCGGCGACCATTGTTTCGACGGGCAACCGATCTTGCGGCGGCGTCTCGATCGTGCTCATGTCGCGGGCTCCCGTGAGCGCCAGATACAGTGTGCGCGGAATCGGCGTGGCAGACAGCGTGAGCACGTCCACCAGCTTGCGCAGTTGTTTGAACCGTTCCTTGTGCAACACGCCAAACCGTTGTTCCTCGTCTATGACGACCAGCCCGAGGTTCTTGAACTGAACGTCGGGACTAAGCAATCTGTGTGTGCCGATAACGATGTCCACGCCGCCTTCGCGGAGCAGCTTCACGACTTTTTTCTGTTCGCGTGGCGTACGAAAACGCGAGAGCATTTCGACGGTAATTGGGAAACCCGCCATGCGTTCGCGGAATGTGTTCCAGTGTTGTTCCGCGAGCACGGTGGTCGGGCACAGTACGGCAACTTGCAGGCCGTCCATCACCGCCTTGAACGCGGCGCGAACGGCAATCTCCGTTTTCCCATAGCCAACGTCGCCGCAGATGAGGCGATCCATCGGCCTTTGGGATTCCATGTCACGTTTGACTTGTTCGATGGAAGTTAGTTGGTCAGGCGTCTCCTCGTATTGGAATGCTGCGTCGAACTCGTGTTGCCACGGCGTGTCGGGCGCGAACGCATGACCTTTGAGCGTGGCACGCGCCGCTTGGATTTCCAGCAACTCGCTCGCAAGATCCATGATGGCGCGTTCGGCAGTGAACTTCTGGCGTTGCCACATCGTGCCGCCCAATTCGTGCAACTTCGGGATGCGTTTGCCCGCACCGACATACTTGCTGACAAGGTGCGCCTGCTCGACTGGCACGTACAGGCGCGCTTCGTTCGCGTACTCAACCGCGAGGACTTCCTGATTCGATCCGCTGACCTCGATGGCGCGCAAGCCGAGGTATTTTCCGATCCCGTGCTGGACGTGGACGATGAAGTCGCCCTCCTGCAGTTCTGTCCAGTCCGCAGGTTGCGCGATTTGATGGAACTTCCGGCGCGGCCGTACGAGTTTATAACGGCCAAAGATTTCCGCGTCCGTGATGATTGCTAGCTTGGCATCGGGCCAGAGGAAACCGCGGGATAGCGAAGAGCGAAGAGTGGAGAGCGAAGGGGGAAGCGAGTTGAACTGTTCGCGCCAGAGTTCCTCGAAACGTTGGCTCTCGCCGTCGGTACTACAGAGAATGTGTAGTACGTAACCGTCGTCAACCCAGCATCGCATCTGATCGAAAAACGCGCGGCGCATTTGCTCCGCCACTTCTGGATCTGTAGCACGGGTATCGAGCGGACGAAATGCATCGAGTGAAGTTAGGCGAAGATTGACGGTATCGTCGGAGCCGAAGTCGATGGTTTCGGCCAAATGAACCTGTTGCAGCTTCGCGCCAATAATCTTCTCCCATGGCTCGAAGAAAGGGTCTTTATCTGGGATTTGCCGCGCGTAATCGGCTGCGGCTTCGGCAAGTTGCTCGGGTTCGTCGAAAACCAGAAGCGTATCCGCCGGTAGCAATTCGAGTAACGACGCAGTCTTTTCGGGCGCGCGCTTCAGCAGGCCGAGTTCGCCTGCTGGTGTGACGACAACACTCTGGAGTTTGTCGTGTGATTGTTGCGTGACAGCGTTGAAAAGGCGAATGGACGCGACTTTGTTACCATCTAATTCGACGCGGATCGGATCGTCGCGGTCGAGCGGGAAGAAATCAACGATACCGCCGCGATGCGCCATGTCGCCGCGTTCGCTGACCTGATGTTCAGGATGATAACCGAGTTCGACGAGGCGGCCGATGATATCTTGGAGTTCAGATTGTCCACCGACGGAAAGTTCGGCGCTCAACTGACGGAACGCATCGGGCGCGAATGTGCGTTGCATCAGGGCTTGGACCGAAGCGACAATGGTGAATGGCGAGTGGCGAGCGGTGAGTGACGACAAGACGCGGAGCCGGTCCGCGATCGTGTCCACGTGTGGCAGGGCGTTATCATGGGGCAACGTTTCCCACGCGGGGTAAAAGAGCGCATCAGGGAGAAACACCTGCAGGTCGTTGAAGAACGTTTCCTGAGATTTAAGTTCGTCGCAGACGACGAGGATGGGCTGATTCGAGAGACGGGCGAGCAACGAAACAAGAAACGGTTTAGCGGCGTCGGCGACGGAATTAAGAGACAAAAAGTGCCCTTCCTCGAGTCTCCGCCTGATAGGGTGTATCAACGGAGACCCCAGCACTTGCTCGAACAACCTATTTTGACTCACAAAGGTGTAGTAGCCGCCGTCTCGGCGGTGCCCGGGACGGGCGCTGCTACACCAACAACGTGCTGAATCTAACATCCAATAGACGGCAGCGCAATGAGCAGCCGGTAGGGCGCGACCACGTGAAACGTGGGCAAAGGCCGCCGGGCGCGCCGGTCAGCGTGACAGTGGCCGATTCTGGAGCATTGCCAGCACACCCGCCCGGCGGTAGGATGCGCGGCAACCGTAGGCGACAATGGACATCACCTTTGCGTGTGAGAAGTGCGGCCAAAGCATCGTGACCGACGAAGCGGCGGCGGGACAACTTGTTGACTGCCCGAAATGCGGGACACCACTTGCGGTGCCCTACAAGTCCAAATCTTCGGACAAAGTCGCCACGCCTTCTTTGGACAAAGGCGGGACAAAGCTGGACAAATTTTTGGACGAACTTGACAAAGCTTTTTCAGCCAAGCCACGGCAAACCGAGGCATCCACTTTCACCGAGGCGCTCGGCGCGGGCGAGATTTTGCCAGCGGAAAAGGCGCACGAAAAACTAACCGAGGCATCCCCTTTACCTGAATGCGGCATGGCAACCGCTTTGACATGCATCGCCGTTTTGGAGTTCGTTGTCGCTCCCATAGCAGGCTTGCTAGTCGGCCAAGAGAATGTGGGCTTAGGGTTCATCATTTTCGTCAGCGGCATTCTTAGCGGGATATTCATACTCGGATTCGCATCCGCGTTAAGGTATCTTCACGCAATAGCGTACCGCTTGGAGAGAAACGAGTCTTTGCTGACCCCAAAAAACCAAATGAAGGCTCCCACGCCGAGCCGCTAGGTCATTGCCAACACCGGCTCGACGCGCCGCAATTCCCGGCACACAACGCGTCGCACCTATTCGGCCACGGTGAGCTTGTAGCTTCACGCTTGCCCATTCACAGCCATCACCACGCCGACGAGTGATTTCCCCGGCAAACCACTGCACCGCCCCGCATTGCTTCACAGTAGGTCGCCACAGGCTGGAGCAACTCCGTCAGCAAAATCCCCTCTACCGTCCGCCAAGAAAAGAGCGCAAATCGCCTGCTGGACGCGGGCGAACGCGGGCGGACGTGTTGTACAATGGCGTTGTACATTTGCCCTTGTAAAGCAAAAACCCCCACTTTTACAGGGGTTTTTGAACCGGTGGAGAGGGAGGTATTGGTACTGCTGAGATCATTTATCCAATAGTTGATCTCTTCAATGGATCCCTGATTGTCCATAGAACCGGAAACTTCTACAGATTCAGCCGTTTCACGTTTTCCAGCACGTGGTCTGCCGATTTCTTCAACTTAGCAAGCTCACTGCCCGTCAACTGGAGTTCAACAATCTTTTCAACGCCATTCCTGCCGAGCACCGCCGGCACGCCGACAAACATGTCTTTGACGCCGTATTGGCCCGTGCACCACGCAGCGCAAGGTAGCACACGTTTCTCGTCGTTCAAAATCGCGCACACCATGTCAACGGTCGCTGCCGCCGGCGCGTAGTAGGCGCTACCCGTCTTCAGAAGGCTGACAATTTCCGCGCCGGCATTGCGGGTGCGCATGACCATAGCCTCAAGTTTATCCTTCGGAATAAGGTCTTCGACTTTTTTGCCCACAACGGTGGCGTAGCGGACGAGCGGCACCATGTCATCACCGTGTCCACCGAGCACCATCGCGTCCACGTCGCGCACCGACGCTCCGAGTTCCATTGCGATGAAACAACGGAAACGCGCGTTATCGAGCACGCCCGCCATGCCCATGATCTTATTTTTCGGAAAGCCAAGTTTCGCGCTCGCAAGATAGGTCATCACGTCGAGCGGATTACTTACGACGATGACGATGGAGTTCGGCGCGTGTTTCTTGATGTTCTCGCAGACGCCGCCGACGATGCCCGCGTTGGTTTTTAACAGATCGTCGCGGCTCATGCCCGGTTTACGAGCGATACCGCTGGTGATAACGACCAAGTCACTGCCCGCGCACGCCGCAGGATCGTTGGAACCGGTGACCTTGACATCGAAACCTTCGAGGCAGGCGGATTGCATCATATCGAGCGCCTTGCCTTGAGGCATTCCTTCAATGACGTCGATCATGACGACATCGGCGAGTTGCTTTTCCGCAATGTGTTGGGCGGTGGTCGAGCCGACAAACCCCGCGCCGAAAACGGTGACTTTACGGTTCATAAGATCCCTTTAGTGAAGGCCGGTTATTGGGGGAACCCGGGCAGGTTGTCGAGCACGAAATGAGATGGCAGTGCTTGCAGTCCACCGGTTCTCCGTTTAATAATGCCATTCATGGATTTACAGGTGGAAGATTTCCGGCAGGAAACGGCCGTGGCGCTGAAAAGCTACGAGAAATACATCGTCTGCGTCCAAAAAACTCCTGAAGAATTCCTCAAAAGCCTCCAGTCATTGATGGGCAAAGCGATCCAAGCTTATGTGAACCGCGCCGAGGGACTTCGCCACGGTATCGCGCTGGATCGGCAGGTGACCATCATTCTAAGTGAGACCGACGGTCCGCGCCCGGTTTGCGGGATCTATTTCAACCTTCATAGCCCTTACCGGAAAACAACCAAGGCACCGTGACATCGTGGTGCGTGTACCGCTCAGCGACGCCGCCTTCGGAGAGCCAGCAGTAGGAGCAGTGCCGTGACCACCGTGGCCTTGCCGAGCCAGAGCAGAAGCGTCGGTGCCGGCATGTTGAGGAAGAACGCCGACTTAAACTGCAGCCAGAATGCCACTAACATGGTCAGTGATGTCCACATTCCCCGCGCGGCGAACACCGCCCCCAGCCGCTGATTATCCACTTCCTCCTGCAGCTTCGCGTCAATCGGGATGAGGGCCGTTGCGGCTACTGCTCCCAGCACAACCAACCAAACCGCCGCCAGCCAGGGATTGACCGTCAAACTCAACAACCACATCATTATTCCGCCGACAATCAATTGCACAAACGGCAGCAGGATGGATTTCGCCCATGATTTGCCGCGTCCCACGGCCACAATACCAATGGCCGCGCCGACGCCCGCCGCGGCCATCAAATATCCCAGACCACCCGTGCCCAACTTTAGCGTGTCCAACCCGTAGCCAACAATCGTCACAATCAAAACGCTGGCTAGAAACGCGAACACTCCGGACATAATCACCAGCGGCAGTGCGGACTGATGCGTCCACAAGTACACCAATCCCGTCCGCAATTCGTTCCACCCGCCTTTTTGCTCCCCCTTGGTTGCCGTCCCGGCGGTCGGCGCTTGGCGGCGGATCCCCAACAACAACAGGACGCTGAGGAGGTACGCCGCCGCATTCGCCGCGATGGCCCAGCCCGGCCCGAACCATTCTGCCACAAATCCGCCCAGTGCGCGTCCGCCAATGCCAGCCACGGCAATGCTCGTCGTGAACAACGTATTGGCCTGGATCAATTTCTCGGCAGGCACGAGACTCGGCAGCAACGCATACCGCGCCGGATAATAGAACGTGGTGATGGCGCCAATTACGGTGATCAGCGCGTACACCGCGAACATTCCCCGCTCAGCGCCGTGCCCGGTTAACAGCGGCCACATCCACACCATGATTCCCACCACTACGACCGAGCGGATCGCATCGCTGATCAGCAACACAGATCGTCGTGGCCAACGATCCAGATACGCCATTGCCAACGGCCCCAACACCGCTCCCGGCCAGCATACCGCGAAGAACAGCTTCGCCGTCTCCACCCGCTCGTTGAAGCCATGACGACGGAACACCTCCAGTAACCCCATCTGCATCACCGCGTCGCCCAACGCCAGTCCGATCTGGGAAAACCACAACCGCCGAAACGACGGGTTCCTAATGATGGTTCGCATCAGGAGTGTCCTCCGATAAACTCCTGCATATCCTCTGGCATCGGCGTTTCATAGCGACACTCCTGCTGCGTGCTCGGATGCCGAAATGCAACGCGCTCGGCATGCAACGCATGGCGCGGCAACAGCAGCCGCGCCAACATTGCATCGGTCATGCCTTCCTTGATGAACTGCAAATACAACGTTTCATCCGGCCCGTATACCTTGTCCCCGACAATTGGATGACCGAGCCAAGCCATATGTACCCGCAATTGATGCGCCCTACCTGTACGCGGCCACAGCCGCACCACGGCAAAACCTTTCAAGCGTTGTTCGACGGCAAACTCCGTCACGCATGGTTTGCCAGTCGCTTCACATACTACCCGCTTGGTGTACACCGCGGAATCTTTAGTCAGCCCAATCGGTTGATCCACCACGCCGCGATCCTCGTCAAACTCGCCCCAGCAAATTGCCACGTATTCTTTTTGAATCTCGCGCCGCAACACTTGTTTACCGAGCGATCTTGCCGCGCGCTCGTTCTTGGAGACGATGACCAGCCCGCTGGTCTCACGATCAAGACGGTTCACCATCCGCGGCGTCCCGATACCACGCTCGCGCAGCCACATGGCGAGTGACGGTTGCCCATTGCGCGATGCAGAATGACAAACCAAACCGCCGGGCTTGTCCACGATCAGAACGTCGTCGTCTTCGGAAACGATTTGTGGCCCGTTGACTGTGACGGTTTGCACAGCTGGGATGTTAGCTTTTTACCAGAGCCGCTGGCAATGAAAAGCTCCGTTAGTAGGGTGGGCGTCTTACCTGCCGTGAGAAGATTCACGGCGCATGGAGATTGACACGGCGCCAGAATGCGGCTATATAGGGACGATATGAAGACGCTATCAGTGACCGATGCGCGGCAGAACCTGACCCGCTGGTTGCGGTTGGCGATGGCCGGCGAGGATGTGGGCATCCTGTGCGGTAACCGGATCGTTGCGTTGCGACTCGTGCAGGTGTATTCCGAAGACTACGCCCTGCAAGAGTACGGCCTTACGAAGAAAGATATCAGCCGCGCAGCCAAACGCATGGATGCCGAACTTGCCGAGGACAAGGAGCGCGGACGGTTGCGCCGATACAGCGGCAATCTTGAGAAAGATCTGCGGAATCATTGAGCCGAGACATTTTCCTTAGTTCGCGTTTCCGGACCGTGGTGCGCACGTATCCGAAGCCTGTGCGGATCGAAATCGGCAAGGCCATTGATGCGCTGCAAGAGTCTCTCGGTCATCCCCACCGCCGCGGTGGTTTGGGTGTCCGGAAATTCGTGAAAAACTACTTCGAGATTCGCGTTGGTTTGGATTTGCGTTTGATCTTCAAGATCGAGTCGGACTGCGTCAGTTTCACATTTGCCGGCACGCACGACGAGGTGCAGCGGTTTCTGAAGTCGCTGTAAGACGCCGCCGAGGGTACCCGACCGAATGGTTCCGAGCGAATGGGGTGTTCCTACCCATGCGCTTTTCCGATCAGTTTTTGGATGGAAGTGTCGCGCCGCTGTGCGCGAATCAGCGTCCAAGCCTGCTGCCACAACCGGCGATTGGCAATCGGCTCACTCATCGGTTCGAGTCCCGAGAGTTGTCGCAAGCTCCAGAAGTCCGGCGAGCTACATATCACGAAACCGGCCAGAATCAAAGTGGATTGACGTGCCAACGGTCCTGATGTGGCAAATTAGCAAGCCGAGTGCTACTGTTATGGCGATGAGGATGGACGCAGAACTGCAAAAGCACATCGAGTACGCGGCGGGTTACCTTGACTTGCGGATGTACGAGGACGCGCTCCGCGAGGTCGATACGGTACTTGCGAGGATTCCGGATCAACCACAGGCGTTGGCGCTGAAGTCTGCGACGCTCTGGCAAGCGAATCGATTGCAGGAGGCCGAACCGTGTTTGGCCAAGCTAGCCGAGTTACGTCCACGTGAAGTGGATGTCTGGATCAACCTCGCCTACATCCGGCGCCGGACTCAGTCGCTGGACGCCGCGGCGGAAACCCTGCAACATGCTTTTGACGCCAACCCACGTGACGCGCTGGCGCACTTCAACATGGCCTGCTATCGCGCCCAGCAACATCGCACCGATGAAGCGCTCAAACTATTAAAGAACGCGTTGCGCCTCGACCCCAAATTGAAAGCCCTAGCCAAAACCGAGCCAGACTTTGCCAAGATGCGCGGGTTGTCGGAGTTCCGGATGTTACTCAACGGCAAGCATTAACCGCTGACGAAACTCTCGACCGAATGTTCCTGTACAGACTTCTTCGACAGGGCCTGTCATCACGAGATTCAGGGTACTATCGATCTCGATAGTCAACTCGCCGCCTTCCGTGTGAACTGTGACGCGACCATCCACCAATCCTTTATCAAAACACGCCGCCGCGACGGCGCAGGAACTGGATCCGGAGGCCAGCGTGTGTCCCGCGCCGCGCTCCCAGATCAACGCACGGACGTTGGCGCGATTGAGCACCTGCGCGAACTGTGCGTTTGTCCGGTTCTGGAATGTTTTGTGGTTCTCGATGAGCGGCCCGAGTTTGAAAAGGTCCACCTTCGCCAGGTCGTCCACAATGGTTACGCAATGCGGGTTGCCGACGGAGAGCGACGTTACGTTCAACGTCTGGCTGGCAACCTTCAGCTTGGTCAGCTCACGGTCAATGGTCGCGCGGCCCATATCCACTCGCACTGCGACACATTGATGCGTGTCGTCGAGAATGAGTTTTGCCTGTACCACACCGCCAAGCGTGTGAATGGTGAACTCGGTCTTTTTTGTGAAACCGTGGTCATAGAGGAATTTGGCGAAGATGCGCAATCCATTACCGCTTTTCTCGGCCTCAGAGCCGTCGGGATTCAGGATGCGCACGGCGAAATCCGCTGCGCCCTTCAGCGGGTCAACGCGCATAAGGATTCCATCGGAACCCACCCCCGTGTTCCGGTGGCAAATCATGGAGACACGCTCCGGCGTCAGCGTGAAGCCAAGCCGCGCCGCATCCATGACCAGATAATCGTTACCCAGCCCATGCGATCTGACAAAATCAAATCCCATCGCTCATCTCGGTTAAGATACTATGCTAGCGCGCCGCGCCGCGTTGTCGAGCCACAATCTTCGCGCCCGACGGGTAACCGCGCCGCGATCACCAGTCCTGACGGCGGCCAAAACGCACGAAAACCAGCGCACTACCTATCCGAGCGGTTTCTTGACCAAAGCGGGGTGGGCTGTTAGGATGCACCTTTTACAAAGGAAATCAGTACGATGAAACGAACTTATCAACCGTCGAAACTGCGGCGCCAACGTCGCTTCGGGTATTTGAAGAAGAAACGGACGAAGGCCGGTCGCAACATTTTGAAGGCCCGTCGCCGCGTTGGGCGCAGGCGGCTGACGCAAGTGTGATCCCGCAGGTGCGGGACGCGTACGCGGGGAGGTCGGGTTGCATGGACTTCACACATTTCCGAAGAGCGAACGGCTCCGGTATGGCCATCAGTTCCGCCAAGTTTACGAGCGCGGCCGAAAGGTCGAAGGTCGGCTGCTGGCGCTTTATCTGTTGGACGAACCGGCGACCAACCCTGCGCCTTCGGGCCGAGCGGTTGGGGTGGTGACTGGCCGCAAACTGGGCGGCGCCGTCCAGCGCAATCGTGCGCGCCGGCTGCTCCGCGAGGCGTATCGATTGAATAAACATAAACTGAAACCAAACATCCAAATTGTCATGGTTGCCCGCTATGGTATCCGAGGGAAACGGCTCCCTGATGTTGAAGCCGAATTGCTTGGACTTTTCGGGGCTGTGGGCGTGTTGAGCGCGTCGTGATCAAACGAGCATTTTTGCTGTTACTGCGGTTGTATCCGCTGGTCAAACCACTGGCGCTGTGGCTGCCCGTGTCACCGTTGGGCGGGCGGTGCTGTCGTTTTCATCCGAGTTGCTCCTGCTATGCACGCGATGCCATCGAACGCCACGGCGCAGCGCGCGGCCTGTGGCTAGCGGTGCGGCGACTGGCGCGGTGTCATCCTTTTCACGCGGGCGGTTTTGACCCGGTTCCTGAGCCATGATGGACAAGAAAACAATTTATGTGATGGTCGGCTGCCTGCTGGTGCTGATGGTGTGGCAACGGCTGGTGGATCAGATGTATCCGCCAAAGAAGAAGCCGTTGCGGCCACCGATCGCCGCGCTCGCGACGAACGCGCCGACGGCGCAGGCTGTCCCGCAACAGGTTGCTGCGGCCAGTGCCGCTACGACGAACCAGGTCGTGGCAACCACCAAGGCCGAGCCTGAACAACCACGTCCCGACGAACAGATCGCGGTGCTCAGCAATAACTTTATCCGTATCGAAGTCACGAGTTGGGGTGGCGGCATCCGTAGCGTTGAACTCCTCAAGTACAACGCTGGCGAACACGGCCACGTCGTGCTCAACGGTACGAATTTTGTGCCGGCGCTGGCGCTGAGGGAGTTGCCGGGTCTGGACAGCGGAGGCGCATATCAGTTGCGGCAGATTGACGCCCACACCATCGAGATGTCGGCCAAATCCAGCGCGGGCGTCATGGTGACGAAGAAGCTGGTGCTCACCGACAATTACGTGGTGAACGGCAATATCGAGGTTACGCGACCCGCACTACCGGGCGCACACGGGCCGAGCATCGATGTCATTGTCGGCACGGCCACACCCGTCGGTGCAAAAGAGGCGCCGGACTTTCTCGGCATGGATACGATGGTTGGAGGAAAATGCCGGGCGGAGTCGATTTGGGACTCATCGGGATTCTTCATCTTCCGCAGTAAGGTGTTAAGCCTGAAGGAAACCAACGAAGTCCTGTCTTCGCGCTGGGTTGACGTGAAGAACCAGTTCTTCACGATGGTTTTGACGCCCGCAACCAACACGTTGGCTGTGGGGTTCGAACGCGGACCAGTGCCAATCCCCACGCTTTGGGAATCGAAGGCCGCACCGCAAGGAGTGACCGCATGGGTGACGTTGCCGCCCACCGCCACATCCACCAACGGCGTGGAGCGCTACGAGTTCCGTTACTACGCTGGACCTAAGGAACTTGACCGCCTCGCGGCACTGGGTCAGGGACAGGAAGACGTGATGAATTTCGGGTTCTGGGGCGTCATCAGCGTGGTTCTACTGAGAAGCATGAAGTTTTTCTACCAGGTGATCCCGAACTACGGCGTGGCGATCATCATCATCACTGTAATCATCAAGCTGCTGTTCTGGCCGATTCAGGCCAAGAGCATTAAGTCGATGAAAGAGATGCAGAAGTTCCAGCCACTCATCAAGAAGTTGAAGGAGAAATACAAGGACGACCCGCAACGGTTGAACCAGGAGCAGATGCGCCTGTACAAGGAACACAAGATCAACCCATTTGCCGGTTGCTTGCCGATGCTAGTACAGATTCCGGTTTTCTTCGGACTGTTCGCGATGCTGCGTAGCGCCATCGAGCTGCGCGGAGCAGCGTTCCTTTGGATTAAAGACCTCTCCCTACCCGACACGATTTTTCACGTCGCGGGGTTTCCTTTCAACCCGTTGCCGTTGGCAATGACGGCTGCATCGTTTTGGCAGATGAAGCTGACGCCGCAAACGGGCGACACTCAGCAGCAGAAGATGATGTTGTTCATGCCGCTTATGATGTTGTTCTTATTCTACAACACGTCGTCGGGCTTGGTGTTGTACTGGACGGTGCAGCAATTTTTGTCCGTGGCGCAGCAATGGTGGACTTTGCGCAAGCCCGAGACCGCGGTCGCCACCATGCCCGCTGGGAAAACGAGATAGGATTGGCAGATTTGTGTAAACAAACTGGACTGAGACAGGCGTCGCAGCTCGCCCTGAATGTTCGCCTCGATACCGTCGGGGTATTTGGGGAAACGCAAGCCGAACGCCTGAACAACACAGGAGCCTGATATGGAAAACGAACCAACAGCCGTCGCACCCGCCGCGATTCCTGCGGCGAACCCATTGGACCCCAAAGACACACTCCAAAAAGTGCTCGATGGACTGGATCTGGAGGCCAGCATCGAACAAACAACACAAGACGACTCAATCCTCCTGCACATTCGCACGGCCGAAGCCGGCCGGCTCATCGGTAAACAAGGCCAGTCGCTGAGTCAGTTGCAGTTCCTGTTGAACCGTATCCTCCAGCGCGCCAATCCGGCGGCGCCACGGGTGATCGTGGACTGCGAGAATTATCATCAGCGCCAGCATGAAGAGCTGCTCCAAAGAGTCAGCGAGGCCGCCGATAAGGTGCGTCGCTGGGGCGAGCCGCTGCACTTCGGACCGTTCAATGCGTTCGACCGCCGGATCATACACCAGCATTTTGCCAGCGATCCTGAAATTGAAGCTGTCAGCGAAGGCGAGGAACCCGGCGTGCAAGGCCACGGCCACAAGCGGATGACCATCCGCATCAAGCAGACACCGAAGAAGTAATCGGGACAGCGTTTGCAGCCGACGCCGCAGACGCAGGGGTGATGTGTACGAAGTCAGTTGCTGACGAGCCGGGATTTCGCGCCTTGGACAATCTGTCGGATCGGGGTTGGCTCCTCGTCGCTGTCGAATTGCCCGACGATCTTGCGGCAAAACTCAAGTGCCTCATCGTGCCGCCCGGCATCCCAAAGCAGGTCAGCGGCGGATTTCCACGCCTGTAACACTTCCCAATCCTGCTGCGGATATTCCTCGGCAACCCGATTGTAGAGTTTGATGGCCTCGTCGAGTCGGCCCTGCGCGGCGCGTGCGTTACCGAGATTGCACAACGCTAGCGAGCACCAGAGCTTCTGATCGGAATACCGCTTCAGCACCTCTCCATAGCCCGCAGTTGCAAGATCGAGCATTCTCACTTTCTTCTCGCCTTGCAGATCGGCCGAAGGCAACTGGTATTGTTTTAAGGTCTGCTCGAACAAATCCCTTGCGGCGGCGTAACGCAACTGCAGTTCGGCGGCCTTTCGCTCTGGCGTTGCGCAGCCGCACAGCAGCAGTATGAGAATACCCACCATGACGGGTCGTGGCTTCATAAACAACCATTTGGTTCATGTGGGGCTTCAAAGGCAAGGTGAATCTCAATTTGGTCGCCTATGGCGCCGCCGTAGGCGGGTAACCCTTCAGCTTGCGTACCCATGAGCCGAATCCGTAAGGCGCTCCGCTCCGAGCGGAGCAACGGTGCGGCTACAAGTCGCGGCCCATCGTCCAGTCGAGCAGTCGCGGGAACCAGCGTTTCATCCACACACCGAATTTCCCCGGAATGGTAAGTGCGACCTCGCGTTTGTGTCGCGCACACGCGCGAATGATCGCACGGGCAACGGTGCCCGGTGGCACGCCTTTCAACGGCCCGATGCGCACCGGCCCGCTGTAACGGATTTGATTCTCAAAAAACGGGGTGTCGGTGTAACCAGGCATGATGAGGATGACTTCGATGCCGCTACCGCGCAGCTCGATCCGTAGAGCGTCGCTCAGCGCCCGCACGGCGAACTTGCTGGCGCTGTAGATGCCGTTGCGCGGCGTGGCCAGCATGCTCAGGATGCTGCCGATGTTGACTATCTGACCACGCACGCCACCGCGGTCGGGCATTTGCTGTTTCATCTGCGGCAATACAGTCTGCGTGCAACGTAGCAGGCCGAAGAAATTCAAATCCATCAGCCGTTGCGCGTCGGCGAACTGCGTCTTTTCGACTGTGGCGCGCATCCCGGAACCGGCGTTGTTCACCAAAATGTCGACACGACCCCACTTCGCCACTGTTGCCTCGACGAGCCGTTTCACGTCGGCGTCCTGCGTCACGTCGGTAGGAACTACGAGGAATCGCTCACGCAATGCGGGATCAGCCCCCGCCAACTCGCTCAACTTCGCCTCGTTGCGCGCGGCTAGCGCGACACGCGCGCCTTCATGGGCAAACGCCAACGCCGTTTCGTGACCGATCCCTGTGGAAGCGCCTGTGACAATAACCACTTTATCTTGGAACCTGCTTCTCATTTCCATTTCCGTTACGCACATGATATTCTAGCAGTAACGGAAGCTGCAAGTGCCGAAGCCATGAATACGTCCGACGAACTGGCCACCGCAAAACTCGTGCAGGTCCACAAGGCCCGCAACGAGTGGCAGGGAAACTTGTTGGTGGGTTACCTGCAAGACAATGGGGTCGAAGCAGTGATACGTTGCGCACCCAGCATCCCGCCTTATGACATCGCGGAATCCATGTACAGCAAGAATAAGATCGATGGCATCTTCGTCCGCGAACCCGACGCCGGCCGCGCCCGCAAGTTGATTAAGGAATTCCTGGCGACCGCTACGGATGCGCCTTCCCTCGATGCGCTAGCCGCGCAACGGCCGCCGTTGACGAAAGAAAAGATCGGTCAGCTCCGCGGCGCTCTGCGAGAGGAGCGGCGCACGTTCCGGTTTCTCGGTTGGCTGACAGTGGCCTTTCTGGTGGCGGTGTGGCTCTTGCTCGGCCGCCCGGTGCTTCACTCTGGTTGGCCGATGCTGACAATACTTGTGACGCTGGCAATGTGCGTGGGATACCTTTTGCGGAAGCATTGATGAACATGACCTGCAACATTGACCCGCGCGGGCGGAAGATCCGGTTTGTTGGCGGCATACTGTTCGATGGGTGCGGCGCGGCGTTGCTGGTTTGGGGCTTACTGACTGTCGGAGTCGGACTGAGCGTGGCCGGGGTGGTTTTGTCGCTAGTTGGCGGCTTCATGATCTTCGAGGCAGCGCGCGGCTGGTGTGCATTGCGCGCGCTGGGCATCAAGACGCCGTGGTGAGTGGACGCACATTTTGGAGGTAGATAACTGATGGGATCCATGCGTCATGTTTCGCGGGCACTCCAGACTATATGCCAGATATGGTATTTCCATCGGGGGACCTGCTAGCAGGAATGATCGCGCTGCTGCTCTTGTTGTTCGGGATGGTCATTTTGATGCGGTTTGTCCCCACCGAATACTGTCTGACCGAGAACTTCATCCGTTGGAATGTCGGCAACAGCACTCGGTTCGTCCATTGGAGGGCCGTTGAGCAAGCAACCTTGCGGGCCACACCCGTTAGTCAGTGACACCCAAACCATCAGATTCAGGTCGAAAGGAGGCCGCCTGGCCACCGTGACGTTGCCAGAAGACAAATCGGCCGAAGAAATTTGCCGTGTCGTTCGCGACAAGGTTCTTTCAGTCGTTACTCCTGAGGAGTTCACTGAGCCAGAGCGTCCTGCTCCACTGACGGGAAACGATTGCCTACTCTTGTTTTCGATGGTCGCGCTTTACGTGTACGGCGCTGCGCTTCTATTTCAGCGTATGCTGGTTCATGGGGGTATGGCTCGCAACCTTCTTAGCGCATTTCCTCTCGTCTTGCTGCTCTTGGGACCGGGTACGATTGGCTGCTTGCTTCTCGCCATGTTCAGTTGGCAGCGATTCCGACAGCTTCTTCCGTTCGCCTACGCGTTCAACATGCTGGCCGTTCTGCGACAATAATCGCATTTGCCCTTATCCTTTGCTCTCAGAGTCAACGTAGTCCCAACTCACCAGCGAGAGTCCTGCGCCGCACTGCACCGTGGACTCAGACCTTGTTGCGGAAGTAATCGATGGTGTGCCGGAGGCCGGTTTCCAAATCCACCTTCGGCTCCCAGCCCAGGTTTTTTTTGGCGAGTGTAATATCGGGCCGGCGTTGTTTCGGGTCATCCACAGGCAGCGGTTCGTGAACGATTGGACTTTTGCTGCCGGTCAGGCGGCAGACCAATTCAGCGAACTGAATGATGGTGAACTCCGACGGATTGCCGAGGTTGACTGGTCCCTGGTAATCGGACTGCGAGAGCTGGTAGATGCCTTCGATGAGATCGCTGATGTAACAGAAACTGCGCGTTTGCGCGCCGTCGCCAAACACCGTCAGCGGTTGACCTATCAACGCCTGGCCGATGAATGCGGGCACTACGCGTCCGTCACGCAGTCGCATCCGCGGCCCGTAGGTGTTGAAGATGCGGGCGATCTTGGTGTCGAGCTTGTGGACGCGGTGGTAGGCCATGGTGATGGCCTCGGCGAACCGCTTGGCCTCGTCGTACACGCCGCGTGGGCCGATAGGGTTGACGTTGCCCCAGTAGGCTTCGGTCTGCGGGTGTTGGAGTGGATCGCCGTACACTTCAGAGGTTGAGGCTAGCAGAAACGTCGCGCCCTTTTCTTTAGCCAGACCGAGGGCATTATGTGTGCCGAGGGAGCCGACCTTGAGCGTTTGAATCGGGAAATGAAGGTAATCGATCGGACTGGCCGGCGAAGCAAAGTGGAAAACGTAGTTTGCCGGTCCGGCGAGATAGATGTGATCAGTGACGTTATGCTGGATAAACGTGAAATTCTGGTTTCCTGCCAGGTGAGCGATGTTGTCTGTGCTGCCGGTGATCAGGTTGTCGATGGCGATGACGTGATGGCCGTCGGCAAGCAGGCGGTCGCATAGGTGCGAGCCTATGAAACCGGCGCCGCCGGTAACAACCGAGGTCAGGGTGGTGGTTTTGCTCATGCAACCTTCAGCTACAAAATCTTGCTCAGAATAGTAGTCGCATCTGCCAATGTCAAACCCACCTGTTGGCTAGCGGCGCACGCGGAACACGGTGAACCGCTCGCTCGTGAACTCCATCTCGAAGTGCCGAATCCGCTGCGGCGCGCTGGCAAACAGCATCGCCGCGCAGTTCGCAGACAGTGGCCCCAAGCGATCCGCTTTGTATCTACGTGACTCCGTTGTCGCCATCAGGAAACTCGCGCTGTCGCAAACAAAGTAATCCGCGCCGTACTTCGTGGCGAAAGCAAAGAACCGGTCCTCATCGACGTAGATCGCTTCCAAAAACTCCCGATATCGCTCGCGGATCTCGTGGTTCTCGAACTTCGAATGCAGAATTATCGGCCGCCCCGTGCATGCCAGAAACACCGGCGACTCCGAGATGCTTGCCAGCACTACCGCGTTGGTTGGCGTGTTCTCGTTCAACCAGCAGACGACTAGTTTATAGTCATCCGGCGCAACGGGTGCGCGGGAAAGCGGACTCAGGTTCAACATTGCCAGCTGCCAGATCGTCGCCACGACCAGCACAGCCTTCCACCACGCCCCTCGTGTGGCAAGTCCAGCCGCCATCACCGCCGTCGCAAATCCAAGGAACGTAAAATACCGCACCACCATCCATGCCAGCGGGAACAGAAACAGTGTGAACAGCGCGAAGACCTGCAGCGGTAGCCTATGACCGCTGTCAGTTCGGTGCTCGCGAAACGCCATTACAATGCCGGCGACAGCGAGCAGCCCGCACCACTGGAGACTGCGCCAAAACTCGTTCCACCCCGCTGTATTGAACGCTCCTTCCCACAGACATCGCGCGTCCCATGGCAACGCCGCCGGATTATCCGGTTTCACACCTAGAAACCGCAGTTTGTAGAAGAAAAGCTGATAGACGTGCGCATATTCCCCATAAGACTTCTGCAAGAGCAGTCCGACCGCGACCAATACCGTCGCAGAAACAAGGAACACCGCGAGCTTCTTCTTCCGCCCTCCATGAATCCAGACAGCCAGTGCCAGCGCGTACAACGTGCACATCGTAGGCGACGAATAAAACTGTTTCATCCAAAGGACAGGGATAAGTAATCCCCCGGCTGTCAGTGTCAGCACAAACCACTTCATTCGTGAGAGTTCACCCCGAAAGTTTTCGGGATGAGTTCCTGTCGCGACCAGTTCCGTCAGCCACACCAACACCGCCGCGCTGACACCCACAACCAGTACAAACTGTGTCAGATGCCAACTCGCCAGCGCCGCCGACCATGTCAGCGCGGCCAGAATCTGATTCCAAATGCGGTGGCGCAACCCTGCCGACTGCGGACGTTCCAACCCCCGCATCGCCCGGACTGTGAAAAATAACGCAAGCAAAATCAGTGGAATCGCAAAATCCTCGCGCAAAAACAGGTTTTTCACCGTCCGCCCATAGCTTGGATACAGCGTTGCATAAAAGGCGGTGGCGACCACTCCGGCAAAATCACTCTGCCACAGCGCTTGCGCGAGAAAGAAGATTGCAAACAACGACAAGCTGGAGATTAGACAGCCGTACCAGACGACAAACACGTGAAATTGCATTGCTGGATGAAACCACCGATACAGCACTCCGACTGGTACCTCCATCGCCACGGTGAATTCCGACCAGTTGTTGATCGTGTCCGGATACTGCACACCGCGGTCATGCGCCAACTGTCCCCAATCACGCACCGGATGCTCGGCGAAGAACTTCGCGAACCGGTATTGGAAGGCGCACTCGCTCCAAAATTGCCCGACGTCATCTTGCACGTCCCACGTCGGGTTGCGGAAGATCTTTTGCGTCTTAAGATGGACGTGGAAGACAAACAGCCCACAGACGACCAGCAGGCACCAGCCAAGTTGGGAACGCGGGCTCATTAGCCCATTATTTTAACGCACCCCACCCCCGTCGTCACGCCTCACTTGCGGACGGCGCAGCTCAGCCCTTCGCGCGAAACTTGATCGTGCAACCGACGGATTTGCTTTCCTTGACCGGGATTTCCTTGCCGGCCACCAGCGAGTCGAGCGCGTCCTGAAGGTAGTGTTTGTCCGCCTTGGCGGCGTTGGCGTAATTGTCGTCCACCGCGCCGTGATAAACCAATTTGCCGGCCTTATCGAACAGGTAGCATTCTGGTGTTCGCGTCGCCCCAAACGCCCGCGCCACATCGGAAGTGGCATCAACGACGTACGGGAACTCAAACCCGCGTTCCTTGGCGCGCTTCTGCATCTCCTCAAACCGGTCCTCAGCGTAGGCCTCAGGATCGTTAGGATTGATGGCGATCACACCAACACCATTCTTCAGTGTCGCGTTACCAATCATGCTGATACGGCTCTCCCAGCCTTTTACGAACGGACAATGGTTACAGGAGAAGACGACCAATGTCCCGTTCTTGCCAGCCGTATCTGCGATCGATAACTCCCGACCATCCACATTCTTCATCTTGGTGGCGCTCATGGGCTCCGTGTCGCCGAGCTTGAGCCCGGCCGCCAACACGGAACCGCCAGCTACCAGCACCGCGCATAACACGAACATCACAAACTTCATCGTCCTCATGGAACCATCCTCTCTATTGGTTTGGACAACACATCCAATACTTTTCGTTCAAGCACCTTGTACGTTTGTTTGCCTTCCCAGAAATCTTGGAGTTTGCCGCGGCCATCGTAAAGTAACGTCGCAGGAATCGCTCCCGACCAGCGCGAGTCAAGCGCGTCGATGAACTGCGGGTCCTTCTCCGAGTCCGACTTCACGAACGACGGGGAATCAACTCCCTGCGCCGCGAGAAACTGCCGCGCAACCTCCGGGTCAGTGTCCCAGGAAACGAACACGACCTTCAACCCGCGCGCCCAGTAATTCCGCTGGAGTCGCACGACATCCGGAAACTCCTCCCGGCATGGCCCGCACCATGTGGCCCACATATTGACCAGCACCAACTGGTTGCCCGACCCGCGAATTACGCGTAAGACTTCTGCCGCAGTCGCGGTACGGATTTGCACACGCTCTACCGGCACGGGCGGCGCCTTTGCGCACCCGGCAAACAACAACGACATCGCCATGCCGAACCCCATGAACATCTATCCTGTCCGCATACCCACGTATATGGTACGCCAAAACGGTTCATTTTCAAATCGCGAGCACCGTTTTCATAGCCGACAAATGTAAGGGAGCTCGCCGCGTTTCGCGTGGAAACCAATCGAATGCGCGCGGATTGGTAGCGTATCATTTTGAATCCTAGCGGGTCATTTTCTCTGGCAATCTGGGCGGACATGATGCAACTTTGCGTCATGCCTACGCGCCTACCCGCGGATTATGGTGATAGACAACACGACACTTCCATGATACGCTACGCAAACTTGCATAATCCGGCAAACAGAATTGAGACATCATGTATCGACAACGAATTGGCGCCCGCTCGGAATATCGTCAGCAGGAAGGACAGCGGGTCAAGGACTCAGCCACTCTTTCCGACACGTTTCGGAAGTTGAAGTCGCTAACGGCGATTCTCGAGTATTACGCCCCCGAAGGTGACACCAAAACCAGTCAAATCAAGTACGTGGTTAATCTCGCCAATGCCAAGTCCGTGTTCCGGTTCAGTTGTCCCAACAGCGAATGCGTCCGCGGCGATTTTGATTTGAGTGAAGAACTCGCCACCGGCATTCGTGGGCGTCAGAAGACGATCAACGGTAAAATGATCTGCCAAGGCTGGCGCAGCAAGACGACCATTGACACGGTTCATTGCAACAATATCCTGCGGTACACACTCAGTCTGGGTTACTGAACGCGTTCCTGTGGGTGACGGAACGACCTATGCGAGGCGGTAAACAATCCGCGCTTTATCGAGATCGTACGGTGTCATTTCCATCTTCACGCGGTCACCGACAGACAGTCGAATGAACCGTTTGCGCATCTTGCCGGAGATATGAGCCAGCACCTGATGTCTGTTGGGCAGTTCGACACGAAACATTGTGCCGGGCAGCACCATGACAACCGTTCCATCCACATTCAATAGCTGTTCCATATATGGTCTTCCTTTCAGTTCCATGCCTGCCACGGTTTCTTCAGGCGTCAAAGGACAGGCTTTGGCCCCGGCAAAGAGAAAATCAGACGACGGCTGGGAGAGCGGATGCAGTGTGACAGGTCTGTCGGGCAATGCAAGGCGCGAATCCATGAGGCCGCACCGCAAATCAAGGCTTGTGGAATGAGCGCGGCTGCATCACTGTAAATCATGCCATTCAAGAAGCTAGGATTGTCGGATGAAGTTGTGCGCGGCACGATAGCGATGGGTTATATTGACCCCATGCCCATTCAACTGCGGGGCGTCCCGTTGGTGCTCGCCGGCAAAGACCTCATCGGCGCGGCGCAAACGGGCACGGGCAAGACTGCCGCGTTTGCATTGCCGATCCTCACACTGCTGAAAACACATGGCAAATGCCGCTGTCTCGTGCTCGAACCGACCCGCGAGCTGGCTGCGCAAGTCGAGACGGCATTCCGCGATTGCGGGCGGTTCACCAACCTTCAGCCTGTGGTGATCTACGGCGGCGTCGGCTATGGCAACCAGAAATCCGCGCTCCAGCGCGGCGTGGATATCGTCGTCGCCACACCGGGGCGTCTGCTGGATTTACTCGGCCAAGGTTCGCTGCATTTGCGCGACATCCAGTTCCTCGTGCTCGACGAAGTGGACCGGATGCTCGACATGGGGTTCCTGCCAGACGTGCGCAAGATCGTCGAGCGCTGCCCGAAACAGCGCCAGACATTGTTGTTTTCCGCCACCATTCCGCGCGAGATTGAGCGGCTCGCCTCGTGGGTCCTGCGTAATCCAGTGGTGGTCGAGATCGGCGAGCGGCGGTCCCCGGCGGCGACGGTGACCCACGCATTCTATCCCGTGTCCAGCAATCAGAAGTTCGAACTGCTGCTGGCCTTGCTGAAGCAGACCGATTTCGACAGTGTGTTGATCTTCTGCCGCACCAAGCACGGCGCCGACAAGATCGCCCGGAGACTCAAAGAGGCGAACCATGCCGTGGCGGTGCTCCACTCCAACCGCACCCAGCGAGAACGGGTTGAGGCGCTGGCGGGATTCAAGTCCGGCAAGTACGAGTTGATGGTTGCCACCGACATCGCCGCACGCGGCATCGATGTCGAAGGCATCAGTCACGTCATCAACTACGACGTACCGCAACACCCCGAGGACTATGTCCACCGCATCGGTCGCACGGGACGCGCGCTGAGTGTCGGCGATGCGTTCACGCTGGTGACCGTCGAGGAACTCGATCACGTCCGCGCCATCGAACGTTTTCTCGGCAAACACGTGCCGCGGCTCAAGCTCGACGGGTTTTCCTACACCGCTACTGCGATGTTCCACGAGGAGTCGCTTTCAACCAGCCCCCGCAGCGTGCATACCGGTCGGACCGCCACCGGCGGCTACAGTTTCGCACCGCGCCGGCGGCGGTAAACACCATTCGTCACTTCTTTTCGCGCTCGCCAAGCGGCACATAGTGTTGGAGGGTCTGTCCAGTGTAGATTTGCCGCGGACGATAGATGCGACTGTCGGAGCTGTCCAGTACTTCCTTGTAGTTGGCAATCCAGCCCGGCATGCGGCCGATCGCGAAGATGACCGTGAACATCTCAACCGGGATACCGATGGCGCGCATGATAATGCCACTGTAGAAATCCACGTTCGGGTACAGCTTGCGTTCGACAAAATACGGATCGCGCAGCGCCGCATCCTCCAGTTTCTTGGCAATGTCGAGCAACGGGTCGCGGACGTTCAGGGACTCGAGAATCTTGTCAGACTGCGCCTTGATGATCTTAGCGCGCGGGTCGTGGTTCTTGTAAACCCGGTGGCCGAATCCCATCAGGCGTTTGCCGCTGTTCTTGTCCTTGGCTGCGGCGATGAACTTCGAGCCATCATCGCCAGCGTCGTGAATAGTTTGCAGCATCTCGATGACAGCTTGATTCGCGCCGCCGTGCAGCGGCCCCCACAACGCGCACACGCCTCCTGCTGCGCAGGCGAACAGGTTCGCGCGGCTGCTGGCGATCATGCGTACCGTCGAGGTCGAGCAGTTCTGCTCGTGATCAGCGTGCAACAGGAAAATCAAATCTAGCGCCTTCACCACTTCCGGCTTAAACTCGTAGTCCACGTACGGCTCGCTGAACATCATGTGCAGGAAGTTCGCCGTGTATTTGTACACCGGTTTCGGATAAATGATCGGCAGTCCGTGCGATTTGCGGAAGGCGAATGCGGCGATGGTGCGCACCTTGGAGATCAACCGCGCCACCTGCAAATCAAACACGTGCGGCTTGTATCCTTCCATCAACCGCGGATGGAAACAGCTTGCCGCGTTGATCATCGATGACAGGATGGCCATCGGATGCGCGTTCGGTGGAAACCCCTCGAAATGGAACTTCATATCCTCGTGCAGCATCTCGTTCTGCGTAAGCAGTTCCGAGAATCGGCGCAACTCTGTCCGCGTCGGCAGATGTCCGTAGATCAGCAGATAGGCCGTCTCGATGAACGACGATTTCTCCGCGAGCTCCTCGATTGGGATGCCGCGATAACGCAGGATGCCCTTTTCGCCGTCGATGAACGAAATAGCGCTCTCGCACGAGCCGGTGTTGGCATATCCATCATCCAGCGTGACGCAACCCGTCTTCTTGCGCAGCTCCGAGATGTCTATCCCACGCTCGTTTTCTGTACCCTCGACGATGGGCAACTCATGCGTCTTGCCGTCAATCTCCAATTTCGCGAACTTACTCATGGCGCCACCTTTCATTAGCCACTCTGTACGCTTTTACTTCGATTCCTTCCCTAATGCCAGATTTTTTCGCGGCTAGTTATCGCCGGAGAACACATCCGTCACGGCTGCTTTGCATGAGCACACGGGCGCACAAGGTGGGCATGCAACAACACTACTCACGCGGCAAGACCTGCCTCACTAAAATCAGCAATATGTCTCTTCATCCACAGCCGTTCCCCAGCCCGATTTAAGATACCTCTCACGCTTCTGTGCCGTTACGCGATCGGGAAGCTCTTCCAGAAGGACGCGCTTCCAAGGGCCCCATTTCTTTGTCGAACGCACTCGCCCAGCGTTGTGTGAGGCAAGGCGCTCATCAGGTGTGGCAGAACTGCCGACGTAGAACTGTTGATGGCGCCGACTGTGTAATACGTACACGTAATACATCTTCAGAAACTGGCGGAGAGGGAGGGATTCGAACCCCCGAGACCCTTGCGGGTCCAACGGTTTTCAAGACCGCCGCATTCGACCGCTCTGCCACCTCTCCGCTCCGACGGGTTGGCGTCCGCAACATATCACATTTCGCGTCTGATTCACCCAAAAAAGTTCGCAGGATCACCCCATTACCGCGGTTCGGATCTAAATGTCAGACGCGGCCGCTATCGGTTGGGCGGGTTCCGGCCGAAGTTGATGGCCATGGCACCGCCGCAGAACTCTTCAAACCCGCAATCGGCATAACCGCATTGTTCCATCAACGATTTGAGTCCTTGTTGCGCGGGATAGGCATGGAGCGATTGGATGATGTAGCCGTGCGTATCGGCATCACCGCAAAACAGCCGGCTAAACAAGGGCGGCGCGATGCACAAATAGGCGAAGTACGCGGCGCGCCACAATCGCGAATCGGGTTTGCCAAAATCTAGTGATAGAAGTTTTCCGTCAGGTTGCAACACCCGCAAAACCTCACGCAGGCCTGCGTCAAGATCAGCGAGGTTGCGCAGACCATAGCCGACGCTGACGATGTCGAAGGTGTTGTCGGGAAACGGCAGCCGCAACGCGTCGGTTTGAACGAATTGCAGCCGTGAAGTCGCCCCGAATACTTCGGGGCGACTGCAACGGACTGCCGACACCCGCAACATCTCCGCCGTGAAATCCACGCCCGTCACGCAGGCGCCGTGCTGTACAAACATCATCGCGATGTCGCATGTCCCGCAACAGAGATCCAAGATCTCGATTGTGGGAGCGGCATTCCTGCCGCGACATTCTGTTGCCATCGCCAGTCGCACCAGCCGCCGTTTCCAGAGGCGATGCAGGCCGAGGCTCATTAGGTTCGTTGAGTAGGCCATAACGGCGGGCGATGGTCGCGAAGAGATCGCGAACCTTTTCAGCGCGATGATGATCGGGGCTGTAGAACTTGCTGCTCACCGTCTGCCCATCCGCGGCGCGTCAGTTGTTTGCCTCCGCACCGGGAGCCGATGGCGGTTCGAGTTGAGCGGTATGGAAGCGGCGTTCGAGAACGAGCGTGTCGTTGCAGTAAAACTCGATCGAGTAGAGGCCGGGTTGCGGGAACGCGAGTCCTACAAAGTCAAAGTTCAGCTCGACTACGGCGTTGGCGTCGGGGAACTGAATTGGGCCGTTAAGGTCGGCAACTACTACCCCGGTTTCCTCGTGAATGATGCGAAGGCGCGCACTGTAGTTGCCGCGGCCTTCGGTCAGGCAGACGAAGACCGCCACGCGCGGGTGCGTGCAGGGAAAACTGGCAGTGGCAATCTGGTTGAAAATGCCGATCAGCGACTTCTTGTTTGTCAGTTTATCCTCGATGATCTGGTCGCAGACGATGATGGCGAGTCCGAGTGGAGAGGATTTCTCGGTGGTCATCGGGAGATGTCTTTCTGGTCGAGCACAGCGCAACCGGCCTTGGCGAGCACGGCATCGGCGTATTCGGCATCCTCGCAGTGCAACGCGAGCAGCACTTTGTCGTGTGGCCGGATCATCAACGAATAAGTGTACTGGATGTTGACCTCGGCGGCGACGAGGTGACTCAGCACTTGATCGAGCTTCTCTGGACCTTGTGGCAGTTCGACAACAACCAGATAGGATTCCTTGAATGGGATGCTGGCGTCTTGCAGCAGGCTACGGCAGTGATCGGGATCGTCCACCACCATGCGGACGACGGCGGCGTCGGCGGTATCCACGACGGACAGCCCACAGATGTGGACGTTGCCATCGCCGAGCAGCCGCGTGATGTCGAGCAGCGCGCCGACCTTGTTCTCAAGGAACACGGAGAATTGCCGCACCAGAGGCGACCGCAGTTTTCCGGTGGCTCGCACTTTGGATTCGACCATGGCCTTTACTCCCGCATGCTGTAATCTAGCGCAAGCCCTGCGATTGCGAAAGTGAAACTTCGCCTTTCAGACCCTGTTGATGTGCGAGCTCCTCAGGTGCTCGATGATCTGCGCAACCGACTCAGCCACTGTTTGCCGATCCGTGTGCACCTCGATCTCCGGACGTTCCGGTGGTTCGTAGGGTGCCGACACGCCGGTGAAGTTCGGGATTTTGCCCTCACGCGCCTTCTTGTAAAGCCCTTTCGAGTCGCGTTGCTCGCAGATCGCCAGCGGCGCGTTGACATATACCTCGATGAACTCGCCGTCCTTGAGGATCGAGCGTGCCAGTTGCCGATCGTCACGATACGGCGAAATAAACGCGGTGATCACCAACGCTCCCGCGTCCGAGAACAGCTTCGCAACTTCGCCGACGCGACGAATGTTTTCCGTGCGGTCCTCCGGCGAGAAGCCGAGATTGGCGCTGAGACCATGGCGTATGTTGTCGCCGTCAAGCACATACGTGTGCAGCCCCATCGCGAACAACTCGCGCTCCAGCTCCGTGGCAATCGAGGACTTGCCTGCGCCCGAGAGGCCCGTGAGCCAGATGACAGCGCCTTTGTGGACGTTGCGCGCTTCGCGCACATCGCGGGTGACCTTGCCTTTCGTCCAGAAGATGTTTTGGCTCTTGATGCCCGACAACACGTCGCGCCGGTCCGGGTATTCGCCTTTGGCGATGATTCCGCCGCCACAGATCTGGCGATGATCCACAAGAACGAAACGTCCCGTTGGCACGATGCGGTCGTAATTGTCGAAGGCAATCGGGAGTTTGGTGCGAACGACAACCTCAGCCACATCGTTGCGGGCTATGTGGTTGCGGTTCGATCGGTCGATCTCGCGCAACGTCGAGGCATCCACCAGCTTCTCGATGGATTGGATGTGGCACTCAACTTCCTCCGTCATCAGCTTCAGCTTGATCTTGCGGCCCACCTCCAGGTTTTGCCGGCCAAGCCAGAACAACTTCGCGCTGAACACGTCGGCCTCGATCGGCGGGTTCGTCTCCTGCGATCCGATCTGGCCGCGCTCGACGAAAACCTGTTCGGTTAACGTAATCCCAACAGATTCATTCGCACCCGCCCAATCGCGTTGCGGGCCATTCCAACGCTCGATGCTCTTGATGGTGCTGACTTTGTTGCGCGGCGAGAAAAGGATCTTATCGCCGGTTTTGAGCGTGCCTGATTCTACCCTGCCCGCAATGATGCGGCGGCGGTCGAACCGGTACACGTCCTGAATCGGGAGCCGCAACGGCAGGTCGCCGGACTGCTGCGGGACATGGAATTCGTCGAGCGCAGCCAGCAACGTCGGACCATGGTACCACGGCATGTGGGCTGAGGGATTGGCCACATTGTCGCCGAGCGACGCGGAAATCGGGATGAACAGCTTTGTCGCTACTTCGAGCGGCGCGAGAAACGCACGGCACTCAGTTTCGATGGCACGGAAGACTTCCTCGCGGTAACCTTTCAGGTCCATCTTGTTGACGAGCACCATGATCTGACGGATGCCGAGCAACGACAACAGGAAGCCATGCCGTCGCGATTGCTCCTGCACACCTTCGGAGGCGTCGATGAGCAATAGCGCGGCGTCGGCGCTGGCCGCGCCAGTGACCATGTTTTTGAGAAACTCCTTGTGACCCGGCGCGTCAATGATCACACATGAGCGTTTCGCGGTGCTGAACCAGATTTGCGCGGTGTCGATGGTGATGTTTTGATCGCGCTCGGCCTGCAGGCCGTCCATGAGAAACGCCCACTCGAATGGCATGCCGCGTTTTTCGCATGCAGCCTTGATCTTCTCGAACTTGCCCTCGGGCAGCAAGCCGGTGTCATAGAACAGGCGTCCCACGAGCGTGGACTTGCCGTGGTCCACGTGGCCGACAATGACGATCTTCAGTTGTTCAGTTCCTTGCATCAGTTTTCACCACGAAGCTAACGAAGAACACGAAGGTTTTTCGGTCTTCGTGAGCTTCATGGTTTAACTTTTACTTACATGTACCCATCGCGTCGCAATTTTTCGAAGGCGTCTTCGCTTTCCTGGTCCTGGGCGCGCACGCTGCGCTCGCTCTTTTTTGTCGTGCGCAATTCCTCCCTGATTTTCTTAAACGTGTCGGAGTTTGAGTCGATGGCAAATGTGCAGGGTGTGCAACCAAGACTGCGGTAGCGTTTGCCGTTCTTGGCAAAATACAGGGGCACCATCGGGATCTTTTCGCGCTCGGCATACTCCCAGATGTTTATCTCAGTCCAGTGCAGGAGCGGATGGACGCGCAGATGCGTGCCGCCGGCGAGGTCAGTGTTAAACTGGTCCCACAGCTCGGGCGGTTGGTCCTCGACGTTCCATTCCATGTGTTTGTCGCGCGGCGAGAAGTAACGCTCTTTCGCGCGCGTCGGGTCTTCATCGCGGCGAACGCCTACGATGAGGCCGCCATATTTTTCACGCTCAACAATCTTCTTGAGGTTTTCCTTGAGCAACGCCGAGCAACAGACGACGCGGCCGAGTTTGTAGTTCATGCCTTGGGCCAGCGCTTCGTCGTTGCGGGCAATGACGAGATTGAGCTTCCAATCCTTTGTCAATCGGTCGCGTTGTTCGATCAACTCAAGCATGTCGAAGCCCGTCTCCATGAAAACGCAAGGAATAGGCACGTGACCAAAGAACGCCTTGCGCGCCAGCCAGACCAGCGTCATTGAATCTTTGCCAACGCTCCAGAGCATCGCCAGCCGCTCGATCTTGTTGAACGCCTCGCGGATGATGAAGATGCTCTGGTTCTCCAGTTTGTCCAGATGATCCATTGCGCTTTCTTTTGTCGCTCCGAGCGCTTCCTGTTGTCAAGAGTTCATGGTGAACCGTTACCACGCGCCGCACGTAAACTTACGTCATTTCAGGTCAGCCCAAAACCGGCCGAGTGCGTTCAGTTACACCTCTGTTTTTCCTCGGAAAATGCGGCAAAAAGCGATCAAAAGCGTCGTGCCAACATCATCGGCATAACCGGAGCGATAACTTATTGGTAGTAAGCTTATTACAACTTAAGAAAATCCGAAATTAGCGTTGCGTTTTTGGCTGAATTTGGCCATAATTCCGGTGTTTTTAAGGGGGTGGAGTTCGATATGTCAAAGAAGGTTTCTAAAGGTGTACATGCTGTGGTAAAAGCGCGGAAAACGAGCGTTGAGGATGTGGTGTCAACGCCGAGTCCGGGCGATTACAACGCCGACAAAATCCAAAAACTCGAGGGCGTCGAGGCGGTTCGTAAACGGCCCGCGATGTATATTGGCGATACGGGTGAACGCGGCCTGCATCACCTCGTTTATGAAGTCGTGGACAACTCCATCGATGAAGCGCTCGCCGGTTTCTGCAAACACATCGACGTTTTCATCCACGTTGGCAATTCCATCACCGTGATCGACGACGGCCGCGGTATTCCCGTGGACTTGCACAAGACGGAAAAGAAGCCCGCTGTCGAAGTCGTATTGACCCTTCTTCATGCCGGCGGCAAGTTTGACAAAAAGTCGTACACGGTTTCTGGTGGTCTCCACGGTGTCGGCGTCACGTGCGTCAACGCGTTGAGCGAATGGCTCGAAGTTGAGGTAAAGCGCGATGGCAAAGTCCACCACATGCGTTTCAAGCGCGGCAAGACCGCGTCGAAACTGGAAGTCATCGGCAAAGCCAAGGGCACGGGCACGAAAATCACTTTCAAGGCCGATAGCGAAATTTTCCCCGTCATTGAGTACAAGTACGAGATCCTGGCCAATCGTCTGCGCGAACTGGCGTTTCTGAATCGCGGCATTGAAATCACGCTTAAAGACGAGCGCACAAAGAAAGAGGAGTTGTTCAAGTTCAACGGCGGCATCGAGGAGTTCGTCAAACACATCAACCGGGCCAAAGAACCGCTGCATCCCAAGGTCATTTACGTTCAGAAGGAGAAGGACAGCATTACCGCCGAAGTCGCGCTCCAGTACAACGAAGGCTACAACGAATCCATTTACAGCTACGCCAACAATATCAACACCATTGAAGGCGGCACGCATCTCAGCGGGTTTCGCAGTGCTCTAACACGGGCCATCAACCAGTATGCCAAAGCCAATAATCTGCTGAAGGAAAAAGATCCTACGCTCGGCGGCGACGACCTTCGCGAAGGGTTGACCGCCGTCCTCAGCGTCAAGGTGCCGAATCCACAATTCGAAGGGCAGACCAAGACGAAGCTTGGCAATGGCGAGGTCGAGGGCATCGTTTCCTCCATCGTGTATGACGGGCTGATGACGTTCATGGAGCAGAACCCGCCGGTCGCACGCCGTATTTTGGACAAATCACTCACCGCCGCTCGCGCTCGCGAGGCCGCCCGCAAAGCACGGGAGGCCGTGCGCAAAGGCGCGCTGTCGGGTGGTGGTTTGCCCGGTAAACTCGCCGATTGCTCCGAGCGCAACCCCGAGATGTGCGAACTCTACATCGTCGAAGGCGATTCCGCCGGTGGTTCCGCCAAGCAGGGACGGAACCGTCAATTCCAGGCTGTGCTGCCGATCCGTGGCAAGTTGCTCAATGTCGAGAAGGCGCGTAACGATCAGATCCTTAACAACAACGAAATCCGGACGATGATCACCGCCATCGGCACCGGCTTCGGCATCGGCGAGGACGAAGGCGCGTTTGACATCGCACGCCTCCGTTACCACCGCGTCGTCATCATGACCGATGCCGATGTGGACGGCTCGCACATCAGGACGTTGTTGTTGACCTTCTTCTATCGGCGCATGCCCGAACTGGTCAAACAAGGCCACATCTTCATCGCACAACCGCCTCTCTATAAAGTGAAACGCAAGAAACGCGAGGAATACATCGAGAACGATGATCAGATGAGCAAGATCCTCATCGAACTCGGCTCGGAGGATGCGCGGTTGTTCCGTCTGAAGGATAAGAAAGAGTTTACCGGCCAGCAACTCGTATCTGTTTTGGAATCGCTTAAGGAACTGGAAAAGCTTGCCGACACGATCGAGCGACGCGGCATCAAATTCGAGGATTATCTTGCAGCTCGTGACGAAAAGAGCGGCGATCTTCCCGCCTACGCCGTGCGCATCAAGGAAGAAGGCGTCGTCCGATTCGAATTCGCCCGCAACGACAAGCAACTGGCGAAGTTGACCGAGAAGATTGAAGAAAACCTGGACGAAATTGAGGACGAGAAAGCCGATGTCGGTACGAACGGCAAATCTTCGCGGACCAAAGTTATTGAGCTTTACGAGTCCGCCGGCATCCAGTCCGTCATCGAGACACTCGCGAAGAAGGGTTTCGACATCGATCACTACGCCACGCAGGAAAACCCGCTCTTCGAACTTGTCGAAGGCGCAGCTGTGGAAGGCGTGGAGAGCGGTACTGAGACTGCGGGAGCTGAGCCGCAGGCCAAGGGCGCGAAGCCCCGCGGCAGCGGGGCGAAAGGCAAAGCCATCGAGAAACGCACGCCGATCCATTCGATACCGCAGATTCTGGAACAGACCAAGGAGTTAGGCAAACGCGGTCTCGTCATCCAGCGTTACAAAGGCTTGGGCGAAATGAATCCAGAGCAGCTTTGGGAGACCACGATGGATCCCGAGCGCCGCAAGATGCTCAAGGTCGAGCTGATGGATGCCGCCGACGCCGACCGCATCTTCACGATTCTAATGGGCGACGAAGTCGAGCCGCGCCGCCAGTTCATCGAAGATAATGCACTCAACGTCCGCAACTTGGACGTTTGATCTCAGTTGGACATGATTATGAACCACAGAGACACAGAGCCTGCGCAGATTACTTGCGGACGTCAGAGCTGCTTGCCGTTTGCAAAACTTTTCTTAGCTAAAGGATAGACCGTGCCATCGTTCAAACCAAAAGGGCTGTGGGAGGCTAAGCCGCACACACAGGCGAAGATCGAGATTATTCGACAGTATCTCGTCCGGTGGTTTCAGATTCTTGGACGTAGCGGGTTGGGCAGTCGGCTTGTGTACATCGATGGCTTCGCCGGACCTGGCAAGTATAAAGATGGTCTCCAGGGATCGCCCATTGCAGCGCTGGAAGCCGCAAAGGCTGCCATCTTGCAAGCCGGGGCGGCCCTGAAAGCAAAAGAGTTTTGCTTCCTATTCGTCGAGAAGGAGCCGGAATTCGCCGAACACCTGCGCTCTTTAATTACAGAGCAACAGTGGCCACCGGAGATCAAATGGGAAGTCCAGCAAGGCACATTCGACGAGCAAGTCGGCAGCGTCCTCGAAGACCTGAAGACCCAACGACAATCTCTAGCACCCACATTTGCGTTCATTGATCCCTTCGGAGCGACCGGCTTGCCCTTCCGCATCGTTGCGGAGATTCTCAGCTACCCCAGTTGCGAGGTGCTGCTGAACTTGGATTCAGATGGGATTGGTCGCTTGGTGACGGCGCAGGCTCTTGAGAAAAACCAGTCCCATCTGGACGAAATCTTTGGGGATAAAAGTTGGCAGTCAGAGTTGAATCCAAACCTACCGATGGCACAACTTTCAGCGCGGGTTTTAGCACTGTACAAAAAGAAACTACGGTCATTACCCAAAGTGCGCTACGTGTTCGCGTTCGCAATGAACTCACGCGATGGGTTACTAAATTATCATCTCGTATTTGCCAGCCAGAATCCCAAAGGCTTAGAGAAGATGAAGGAGGCAATGCGGGCCGTGGATCAATCAGGGGCATATTCGTTCTCTGATGACACTGTTGGGCAAACTCTGTTGCCGTTTAACTACGCTGCTCCGGAACTGTGGGCGATGCGAATGCATCAAGCGATGGTTGGTCGTCCGCACGCATACGATGAGTTTCATGATTTTGCGTTGAACGAGACACCCTTTCTAAATCCCAAGGCAATGCTCGAATGTCTCAAAAAGCTAGGCAAAGTCGAAGTGCAATGGCTGGGCGAGCCGCCGAGAAGCGGATTTCCGGCGAAGAAGATCAAAGCGATACTACTCAACCCATGACCCCAATCAATCCATCTGGCCTCTGGAAGAAACGCCTTGGCGACTGGGTGCTTAATCCCTACGTCGGCTGCGAGCATGGCTGCTATCATTGCTACTGCCCGGCCATGCCGGGCGTGAAATTCAACAACCACGGCCACAAACAAGCCGAATGGGGCACGTACTTATACCCAAAGCACGGCATCGTGGAGGCGCTGTGCAAGCAACTTCGTACCTTCACTCCCGACAAAGCAAAACGTACCGAATGGGGCGATGGCTGGGTCTTGGTGTCGTTCCTAACCGACTGTTACACACCGGCAGAAGCGAAGTTTAAGCTGACCCGGCAATGCCTTAAGTTACTTCTTGAAGCTGGTCACAAGGTGCGGATTCAGACCCGCTCAGCGCTGGTCGAACGTGATTTCGATTTGCTCGCCGCGCATCGTCATCAAGTGTTGCTGGGCACGTCCGTTGGACATCTCGACAACAAGCTCGCACGCGTCCTTGAGCCGCGTGCCTCCTCGCCAACGCGCCGTCTGCGGATGATCGAGAAAGCCGCCGCGCGTGATATCCCCATTTATGTCGCCACCGCTCCATTCCTGCCGTTCCATGACCGGGCGGTGCTGGAGGCCGTCTTGGATGTCGTCCTGCCGCTCCATCCACGCGAGGTTTTCTGCGAAGTCTTAAATCCAAAAGGCGACAACCTGCAAATGATGCAGAACGTGCTACGCTCTGCCTATCCCGAATACGCCGAGCGGCTAGCCGGTTACTCGGCTGAATACTGGGCCAAGTTCACTTACAAAGTGCTGATCCATGGCATCCGTCGCTCCAAACGCTTCATCGCCTGGCCGGACACGCAGCGTCTATGGGCTAAACATCTTTCACCGGAACAAACGAGCTATTTGGAGAAATTTCTGCCGCCTCTTCCAACAGCAGTTTAAGGAGAATCTGCAATGTACGCACAGAACGAAAAAATTTCGGTCGTCAACATAAGTGAGGAGATGCAGCGGGCTTACATTGATTACTCGATGTCGGTCATCGTCGGCCGCGCCCTGCCCGATGTGCGCGATGGCTTGAAACCGTCAAACCGCCGCGTGCTGTATGCCATGCGCGGACTGGGGCTGCTCCACAACCGTTCCTACACCAAGTGCGCCAAGGTCGTCGGCGAAGTGCTCGGCAAATATCACCCGCACGGCGATGCCAGTGTCTATGACACGCTCGTTCGCATGGCGCAGGACTTTTGTTTGCGTTACCCGCTCATTGACGGTCAGGGTAACTTCGGCTCGATCGACGGCGATCCTGCCGCCGCCTACCGGTACACCGAATGCCGACTGGAAGAGATTGCCGAAGAATTGTGCGCCGATCTCGACAAGGACACCGTCGATTTCCAGCCCAACTTCGATGAGAAGGAGGTTGAGCCAGTTGTCCTGCCCGCGCGCATCCCAAACCTGCTGATCAATGGCAGCACCGGCATCGCCGTCGGCATGGCCACGAACATCCCGCCGCACAATCTCAACGAGATTGTGGACGCCTGCTGTGCGGTCATTGACGATCCCGTGCTTGACCTCGAAAAAGTTGCCAAGTTTGTCAAGGGCGCGGATTTCCCGACCGGTGGCCTCATCTGCGGCAAGCAGGGCATCAAGGATTACCTGCTGACCGGCCGTGGCAGCATCAAGATGCGTGGGCGTGTTGGCGTCGAGGAAGTCAAGGGGGGCAAGGAACGCATCATCATCAGCGAGATCCCCTACAACGTTAATAAGGCCACGTTGATCGAGAATATCGCCCGGCTTGTCAACGACAAGAAGCTCGACGATATCTCCGACATCCGCGACGAATCCAACAAGGAGGGCATGCGCGTCATCATCGAGCTCAAGCGCGATGCCATTCCGAAAGTCGTCATCAATAATCTCTACAAGCACACCCAGCTTGAGGACACATTCGGCGTCATCATGCTCGCGATCGACCACGGTCGGCCGCGCATCATGGACATCAAGCAGATGATAGAGTGCTACATCGCGCACCGTAAAGAAGTCATTACGCGCCGCACCAAGTTCGAATTGCAGAAGGCCGAGGAACGCGCCCATATCCTGGAAGGCTTCCGCATCGCCCTCGACAACATTGATGCCGTGGTCAAGATCATCAAGGAAGCCGATGACCGTGAGCAGGCTAAGACGAAGTTGATGGCCAAGTTCAAGCTGAGTGAAATCCAGACCAACGCCATCCTCGACCTGCGCCTGTATCAGCTCACCGGCCTTGAACGCGACAAGATTGAAGCGGAATACGAAGAACTCATCAAACGCATCGCTTACCTGCAGGGTCTACTGGCCAGCGAGAAGAAGCTCATGGCCGTAGTGAAGCAAGAGCTGCTTGAAGTGAAGGAAAAGTATGGCGATCCGCGTCGGACCGACATCGTCGCCGACGAAGGCGACATCGACATTGAAGACCTCATCGCCAACGAAGCCTGCATCGTCACCATCTCGCACCAGGGCTACGTCAAACGCACCGCCGTCAGCGCCTACCGCGCCCAGCGCCGCGGTGGCAAGGGTGTCATGGGCATGGAACAGCGCGAAGAGGATTTCATCGAACATCTTTTCACCTGCTCCACGCACGACTACCTCATGTTTTTCACCGAACAAGGCCGCGTCCACGTCGAGAAGGTCTATGAACTCCCCGAAATGGGCCGCGCCGCCAAGGGCAAATCGGCTGCCAACTTCCTCCAGCTTAAACCCGATGAACGCATCGCTGCCCTCATCCGGGTGAAGGAATTCTCCGACAAACAACACCTTATCATGGCCACCCGCGCCGGCATCGTCAAAAAGACCAACCTCGACGAATACGCCAACCCGCGCAAAGGCGGCCTCATCGGGATCAACATCGAAAAAGGCGATCGCCTCATTGGCGTCAAACTCACCAACACCAACAACGAAGTGGTGTTGGTGACCCGGGACGGCATGAGCATCCGGTTCCACGAAGATGGACTGCGCGACCAGGGCCGCGCAACCGTCGGCGTCTGGGGCATCCGCCCGAGCAAAGGTGATTATGTTGTCGGGATCGAGATTGTTGACCCCAATGCCACGCTGCTCGTCGCCGGCGAACGCGGCATCGGCAAACGCACGCCGTTCGACGAATACCGCATCCAGAGCCGTGGCGGTAAAGGCATTATCACCATGAAAACGAGCGACAAGGTTGGTGCTGTTGTGGGCGCGCTCAGCATGACCGATGCTGACGAAGTGATGCTCAGCACCGCCCAAGGCCAGACCGTCCGCACCAACTGCAAAGATATCCGTGTTGCTGGCCGCAACACGCAAGGCGTGAAACTGATTGACCTCAACAAAGGCGACAAACTGGTTGCCATCGCCCGCGTCATCAGCGAACAACAGGAAGAGGAAGCGGAGATAGTGGAGGGGGTAGTAGCGACGAGGAGAAGAAGTAACGAAGGAGCGGTCAATGCGTGAAAACAGCTAAAGGGCCGCAGTTCATCCGTTTCTTCCCTCCAATCTTGGAAGTGCTCAGGGAAAAGGGAGGTTCTGGTAGTGTGCCTGAGATTATTGATGCTGTCGTTGGTAGGATGCATATTCCAGAAACCGATCAACAAGTGACGCTGAAGAACGGGCAATCCCGGCGACCTGAGCCCCAAGAACTGGACCAGCTTGAAAGAGAGTCCTCGGATGTGCGACAAGCGTCGCGGAGGACAAAGATGCGAGGGAAACGGTTCAGCGAAGAAGATTATCGGGATACTGAAGGAAGCCGAAGCTGGGGTGGCCCTTGGCGATTTGACCCGCGAATACGTGATCTGCGAAGGCACCTACTACCGCTGGAAAGCCAAGTACGGCGGCTTGGAACTCAGCGATGCCAAGCAGCTGCGGCACTTGGAACAGGAGAACATGCGGTTGAAGCGCTTGTTGGCCGATGCCCTGTTGGACAAGCAGATTCTCCAAAAGAGACCTTGCGCCATTTTTGACTCGGCCCGTCGCGCGGCGTGAGTTGGTGACTACCGCTTGTGAGCAGTTTGGGGTGAGTCAGCGACGGGCGTGCGGGCTCCTTGAGATGGCGCACAGCAGTTATGCCTACCGGGTGCAGGCATCGGACGACGGGCCGTTGCGCGCGCATTGCGGCAAGCGGCGCAGGAACGGAAGCGGTACGGATATCGGCGGCTGATCTGGCGGCGGCGCGCCGTCGGGGCTGGCGCGACAACCACAAACGCATCGAGCGGATCTATCGGGAGTAGGGTTTACAAGTGCGATGACGAGGACGAAAACGAGTGACCCGGGCGGCTCGCCAGCCATTGGCGCGACCGACGCAGTTGAACGAACACTCGTCGATGGATTTCGTGGCCGACAGCTTGGCCGATCAACGCCGGATCCGGCTGTTGAATATTCTGGACGAGTACTCGCGGGAGTGCTTGCAAATCGAGGTGAACACCTCGCTGCCCGGTGCGCGGGTGGTCCGCATGTTGGAGCAGTTGCGGCAGACGCGCGGCTGTCCGCGGCAAATCGTCCTCGACAACGGGCCGGAGTTTACCGGGCAAGCGTTGGATCAATGGGCGTACACCCGCGGCGTGGAGTTGGTGTTTATCAAGCCGGGCAAGCCGCAGCAGAACACCTTCATCGAAAGTTTCAGGCAAGCTGCGTGACGAGTGCTTAAACGAGCACTGGTTTGTCAGTGTGGCCGATGCGCGCCAGACCACGGCGCAATATCGGTGGATGTATTATAACGAAGATCGCCCGCACAGCGGTTTGGACAACAGACGCCGTCGGAATTCGCGGCACAGGCCGCACAAACAGCATCCCTCTACCCCCAGGGATGCTGTTGGGGGTAGACCACAAAGGGGAATGGACAACTAACAAAAGGATGCTATGACCGTATCCGTACTCTCACGCTAACTGGCCGGCAACATGGGGCAGGTCAGGGTAGTTCAATTTCCGCCCGGAACCTGTATCACCGTCCCAAGGCCATTATTAAGATTATAGAGGTTTGAAGGCAAACTATTAAACCATCCAGCATGCCCGTCACAGAACAATATGTTGCCACCTGACTTGTGAGCTGCGCCGGTGTTCCCAAGACTCGGTAGGGCCCATATCGAACCCGCATGCCAAATAAGACCCGACATCGGGATGCCATAGGGAGTCGTTCGATCGAGTGCTATTATGGAGTCGGGCACCACACCCCAAGATATACCCACTACCAACGTGTAACTCATGCTTTCCTTTTTAAGCGGAAAAGATACCTGTGGCACTGGCAAATCAGTGGGGCAGGTGAAAAGCCCTGGCGAGACATCGTTGCTCAGAAGATTAAAAGAACTATGGCAAGATTTGCTCGCGGCGAGGAGGCCGTTGTTCCACGGCCCCATGCCGTTGTAGCGCTCTGCATACATAGCGATGCCCAAGCCGATTTGTTTCAAGTTATTCAGGCACTGGGAGCGACGCGCCCTTTCCCTGGCCTGGGCCAGCACCGGCAAGAGCATGCCCGCCAGAATGGCGATGATGGCGATTACTACCAGCAGCTCAATCAGGGTAAAACCGCCGAAGTTCTTCTTGAATATCTTTCTCATCTTGTTGTCCTCTGTGCTAGGTTGTTCTGTGGTTCCGCGTACTTGGCTCATGCGCCTTTCGCTCCGCTTCACGGCATTTTCCGTAGAAAGCACGCGCACAATAGCAAACATCACGCCACCTTGTCAACACCGGAAATGTTCCGAAAGAACCATGCGTCCGCGATCCCACGACTACGGGATCGCCAGCTGTTTTCCATCAAAGCAATGGTCGTGCCATGGTTCATGCACCCGATTTCCTCACGTTTCCCGCATCCCGCAACGCAGGCGCGCGTGAAGAACGCGCCCGCAGCGTGAATACCACGCTTGAG
>Ga0182027_10000113_pt1 | contig 126616 bp, 116 predicted proteins | sample 712E1DmetaG_FD_121300 | JGI IMG/M metagenome (GOLD analysis project Ga0182027, IMG submission 121300) | Permafrost microbial communities from Stordalen Mire, Sweden - 712E1D metaG (Illumina Assembly) | ecosystem: Environmental > Terrestrial > Soil > Wetlands > Permafrost | place: Sweden...
CCAGGCATACCGTTTTTTTTTGCTCTGCCGGCAAGTTACTAAGGCGAAAGGAAGGTCCGATAGGCCGGATTGGCCGACTCGTCCCAGTAGCGATAGGCGAGAGCATCCAGGAACTCTCGAAACTCGCCCATCTCCTCGGGGGGCACCTGCATGCCGACGACGACGCGTCCGACGTCGGCTCCGTGGTTGCGATAATGGAAGAGGCTGATGTTCCAGTCCGGGCGCATGCTGGTCAGGAATTTCATGAGGGCGCCGGGACGCTCGGGGAATTCGAAGCGGTACAGGAGCTCGTCCCGCGCCAGGGCAGACGATCCGCCGACCATGTGGCGCAGATGGGACTTGGCGAACTCGTCCTCGCTTAAGTCGAGGGCGCTAAAATGATGTTTGGCGAGGCTCTTAAGCAGGGCCGCGATATCGGCCCGGTCGTGTATGGCCAAGCCGACGAATATTCGCGCGAGGCGCGAGTCCGCGATGCGGTAGTTGAACTCGGTCACGTTGCGGCTGCCCACTAGCTCGCAGAAGCGCCGGAAGGAGCCGCGCTCCTCCGGGATGGTGACGGCGAGGATGGCTTCGTGCCGCTCGCCGACCTCGGCGCGCTCGGCGACGAAGCGGAGGCGTTCGAAGTTCATGTTGGCGCCGCTCGCCACCGCCACGAGGGTCTCGCCCTTCAGCTTCTCGCGCTCGACATAGGCCTTGGCGGCCGCGATGGCGAGGGCCCCTGCCGGCTCGAGGATGGAACGAGTATCCTCGAATACGTCCTTGATCGCGGCGCAGACGTCGTCGGTATCGACGAGGATGATCTCGTCGACCAGCTCGCGGCATAAACGGAAGGTCTCTTCGCCCACCTGCTTTACCGCGACGCCGTCGGCGAAGAGCCCTACCTGCTCGAGCCTGACGCGCTTGCCGGCCTTCAGCGACTTGGACATCGCGTCGGAATCTATCGGCTCGACTCCAATGATCGCCACCTCGGGCCGTACTCGCTTCACATAAGACGCAATGCCTGAAATCAAGCCGCCGCCGCCGATGGGGACGAAGATCGCTCGGATCGGACCCTGCTGCTGGCGCAGGATCTCCATGCCGACCGTGCCCTGCCCCGCGATCACGTCCGGGTCGTCGAAGGGATGGACGAAGCACATGCCCCGCTCCGTCTCGAGCGCGCGCGCATGGACATAGGCCTCGTCGAAGCTGTCGCCGAAAAGGATCGCTTCGGCGCCGCGCGCCTTGACCGCATGCACCTTCACGATCGGCGTAGTCACCGGCATCACGATGACCGCCCGTGTGCCGAGACGCTTAGCGGCTAGGGCGACGCCCTGGGCGTGGTTGCCGGCCGAGGCGCAGATCACGCCGCGGTCGAGCTCCGCGCGCGGCAATTGAACCATTTTATTATAGGCGCCGCGCAATTTGAAGGAGAACACGCTCTGCATATCCTCGCGCTTGAGCAACAATGTATTGTTGAGGCGAGCCGAAAGGATAGGCGCCTTTTCTAGGGGCGTTTCGGCCGCCACATCGTAAACCCGGGCGGTCAGGATTTTTTGAAGGTAATCCGGGGCATTCACGCTTTTGTCGCTCAATTTGCATATCCCTCTTGTGGAGTCTGAGTATACACTAACACCCCCCAAGAGGGGGTCCCAAAATCGAAGTTCTCGCCTATTTGTCTATCTCGCCGCCCAGGCAGTATCTTCTTATTCTTATGGACGAAACGACAAGCGCGCTGCCCATCCTCGAGGTGCGGGACCTCCACAAATCCTACGGAAAGGTCAAGGCGGTGGACGGCATCAGCTTCGCCGTGCGAGAGGGTTCATGCTTCGGCATACTGGGGCCCAATGGCGCCGGCAAGACCACCGCCATCGAGGTCATCGAGACGATACACGATCCCGATTCGGGGACGGTGCTCTACCGGGGCCAGGCGGTCGCCCATTCCTTCAAGGAAAACATCGGCATACAGTTCCAGGACACCTCCCTCCAGGAATTCCTCACCGTGCGGGAGACCCTCGAGCTCTTCTCGAAGCTCTACCCGAGGCCGAGGCCGATAGTCGAGATCATAGCCGCCTGCTCCCTCGAGGAATTCATCGACCGCGACAACCGCAAGCTCTCAGGCGGCCAGCGTCAGCGCATGCTCCTCGGCATAGCCCTGGTAAACGATCCCGACCTGCTTTTCCTCGACGAGCCGACGACCGGCCTCGACCCTCACGCGCGGCGCAATTTCTGGCGCCTCGTCGAAGGCATCAAGGCCCAGGGCAAGACGGTCATCCTTACGACGCACTACATGGACGAGGCCGAGTACCTCTGCGACGACATCATCGTGATGGACCACGGCCGCATCATCGAGTCGGGACGGCCCCGCGAGCTATTGCTCAAGCACTTCGGGGAAGCCGTCATACGCGTGCCCGAGGCCGCGGTGCCCGCCGGCGCGTCCTTCAGCTGCCCCGCCGAAAGCGCCGATGGTTTCGTGTCGCTCAATTGCGCGGACACCGACGCGACGCTGCGCGAACTCGTCGCGAGCGGGATAGACCTAAGGGGAATTTCGGTCGAGAGGCGCAACCTCGACGACCTTTTCCTCAAGCTCACCGGATCGGGGCTAGATTAATGCAGAAGTTCTGGGCAGTATTCGTGGCGCGCAACCTCGAGTTCTTTCGAGACAGGTCGACGCTGATCTTCAACCTGGTTTTTCCGATAGTCCTCATCTTCGGCTTCGCGTTCGCCTTTCCGGCCGGCGGCGGCACTAGCTTCAAGATAGGCGTCGTCGGCAGTCCCCCGGCCGCGGGCGCCCCCGCCGACCTCGCCTTCCTCCATTACAAGCACCTGCAGTTCGTACCCTACGCCGAGATCGCCGTTCCCCTCGATCGGCTGGCCCACCAACAGATCGATATGGTCATCGATTTTTCCAAGGCCGAGTATTACGTCAACGAGACTTCCTCGAACGGCTACATCCTCGAGCGGATGCTGTCGCCCGGCGGATCGGCCGCGAGCGGCGCACAGGCGCCCGCAGTCTTCGCCAAGCAGACTGTCTCGGGAGCGCCCATCCGCTACGTCGACTGGTTCATACCCGGCATCATCGGCATCAATATCCTCTTCGGGAGCCTCTCCGGCGTGGGCTTCGTCATCGTGCGCTACCGACGCAACGGAGTGCTCAAGCGATTCAAGGCGACGCCTTTAAGCGCCTTCGAGTTCGTGAGCGCCCAGGTCCTGTCGCGCTTCTTCATCGTCGCCTTCGTCTCGGTGGTCATATTCATGGGCACCGACCTCTTCCTCCATTTCCGGATGGCGGGCTCATGGGCCCTGCTCGCCCTCGTCAACGCCCTGGCGGTGCTTTGCATGATCTCCATCGGCCTGGTCTTCTCCTCGAGGATCAAGAGCGAGGAAGTCGCGGGCGGCATCATGAACCTCATCACCTGGCCCATGATGATCCTCTCAGGCGTCTTCTTTTCGCTCGAGGGCACGCCCCGCGCGATGCAGATCGCGTCGCGGATATTCCCGATCACCTACTATATCGAAGCCTCTCGCTCGATCATGCTCGACGGGGCCGGCTTCGCGGCCGTGGCGGGCGACCTGGGGATACTCGCGCTCATGACAGTGCTGTTCCTCGGCGCGGCGGCGGCATTGTTCAAGTGGGAATAGAGCGGCTATACTGAGGGCATGGACAACGAACGCAGCCACTTCAACTACCTAGCGCGCTACAACCGAAGCGCCAACGAGGATCTCGTCGGGCATCTCGCCTCGCTTCCGGCCAGCGAGATATCCAAGCCGCGGGGTTCCTACTTCGTCTCGATCCAGGGCATCCTCGATCATATCATCATGTGCGACATAAACTGGCTGCGGCGCTTCCGCATTCTTTTCCACGCCGACGAGGCCCTCAATAGGCCGCGCCTCGCGCCTCAGGGAAGCGAATGGACGAAGTTCGAATTCCCCCTCTTCGACGAGTATGCCCGCGAGCGCGCCGCGGTCGACGCGATCTTCGCTGACTGGATCGGCGCCGCCGACACCGCGCGCTTCGGCGAGGTTTTGGCCTATGCCGACTCGCGCGGCCAGAGCAAGCGCTACTATCTGCGCGAAGCCCTCGACCATGTCTTCAACCACCAGACCCATCACCGGGGCCAAGTCTCGCAGATCCTCGACGAGATGGGAATCGAGCACGACTACTCGAACCTCATCGGATCGGCGGAGAGTCCCGCCGACCTATAGGCCTTTTCCCGCTCGAAGAGGAAGCGGGCGTCCCCGACCAACTCGAGGCCTGCTCCCTCGGCCTCGCCCTCGAAGAGGAGCCTGCCTCGATCGGTCCAGCGAATGCCTATGGCCGCATCGACGCTTTCGGAGATCCGCCTCGTCAGCAGGCCCTTCACGGGAGCGCGCAAGAGTCCGCCGCGGGAACGCGACGCCCTGACTTCGAGCCGCGCACGGCCGCGGCATATGGCGAGGCTGACTTTCCCATCCTCGAGGCGGAAGTCCTCCAGTCTCGCGCCCGTATAGGTGGCTTCGCGCAGAGCGCGGCCGCCGAGCGACCCGACGCAGAGAAAGCCGGTGAAGGACGAGCCTAGCCAGGGTATGTCCGCGATCGACAGCATGAAGGAGTCGCCCTCGGCATCGAAATTGTTAGACTGCATCCATATCCAGCGGGATGGCATGGAAGAGCCCCAGTCCTTCTCGATATAGCCGCGCCCTCCGGCGATGCCCAAGGCGCGTCCCATCTCGACGCGCCGTCCCTCGAACTGGAAGCCGCCGGCGACGCCGTGGTTCAGGGAGACCAAGCCGTGGCGGCACTGCATGAAGGGGACAAAGCTGAATGGACCCATGACTCCAGGCCAGAGGAAGCGAGGGGGCAGACCCGTTAAGGGGCCGAAGCCCAGTTCGCCTTGGAAGCGCCCCTCCTCGCCTTCGAGGTCAAGGATTATTCCCGACTCGGAGAAGCGGCTGTTGCCGACGCGAATTTCGAGACGATCGGCCGAGGCGCTGAAATCCGCGAGAGGATGCTGAAACCACCAAGTCCTTCCGCTTCGGCCTTCTATCGCCTGGACGAAAGAATAGCCATCATCCTTTTTCTCGCCCCGTGAAATGCCGGGTATGAAGGACCAGACTTCCGATCGATCGGCGGAGACCTGCTTGAAGTACCAGCCCTCGAAATAGCGCCGTTTCCTGCGAGCGCCTTTGTAGAATTCGTTCCTAAAGCTTGAAGGCATCGTTCCTCCCGAAAGGGTCTCTGTCCCTGATTGGAAAGTAGCTATGCCCGGCCCCGGGGGCAAGGCGGCGCCCGGCTTCGCGTCCTTGCCCGATCGCCTTCCCGGCGTTACACTTGGCCGCGATTGGAGGGATGCGATGTTAAGCCGCGATGACGCTTTGCAGCTTTGGCGTAAATATAACGACGACGACTATCTTTTTCGGCATGCCTTATCGGTAGAGGCGGCCATGCGGCGCTTTGCCGCCAAGTACGGCGAGGACCCGGATTACTGGGGCATCGTCGGGCTCCTCCACGACATCGACTATCAGAAATACCCGGAGGAGCACCTGAAGCACGCGCGGGAGATGCTCGGTTCCGCGCTCTATCCCGAAGCCTTCATCCGCGCGGTGGAAAGCCACGGTTTCGGCATATGCACCGATGTCGAACCCCTTCACGTCATGGAGAAGACGCTCTTCGCCATCGACGAGCTCACGGGCTTTATCGCGGCCTGCGCCCTCATGCGGCCCTCGAAGAGCGTCCTCGACCTCGAAGTCAAATCGGTGAAGAAGAAGTGGGGAACGGCCGCTTTCGCCGCCAAGATCCGCCGGGACATCATCCAGAAAGGCGCGGATATGCTCGCTCTGCCCCTCGATGAGTTGATACAGGAAACGATCCTAGCATTGCGCGAAATTCACGCCGATATTCGGCTATGAGGATACGCGAGGATGCGCGAGGACGCGCGAGGATACGCGGATAAGCGCTTAGACGAAGAACGATTCGGAGCCGTCGGCCTTGAGCCCTCTGCTCGCCATCGCCGTCCGAAGGGCGTCGGCGTGCAGGCTCCATAATGCTCCTTCCGCGCCCATGCATCCTCTGGCTCGCGCATCGAAGAACGCAAGAAGGGCTTTGAGGGCGGTTTCATTCATGAATTTATTGACAGGGATGGGATTGAGTTCCATGTAGCCCGCTCTGAGCGCCCTCGACAGGAGCAGCTCTTCCTTAATCGACGCGAGAGTGTATTCGCCTGGCTTAAGTCCTTTAGTCGCATAGTTTTTATCATGATACTTGGAGAACCATGCATTGGATTCCCGCTCGATGCTATCGATGTCTTTTGACTTGAGGATATTGGCCTCGAGTTCGTCCCTTGTCATACGCTCTCCTCTTGGCCGAATAATGGCAATAAGCCTACCATAGTCTCGGGGCGCTGGCCATGCCGTATCGAGAGAATCGAGGGCTCGCTGCGAGGTCCTTCATTGACTCGCCGGCGCCGCCGGGGCCATACTTCAGCCTATGCTCGAGAAAATCAGCGAGAAATTTACCGATATAGCCCGGAGCTTGAGCGGCAAGGCCGCGATCAGCGAGAAGAATGTCGAGGAAGCGGTAGAGCAAATAAAGCTCGCCCTCCTCGACGCGGACGTCAACCTCCGCGTCGTGCGGCGCTTTGTCAACGCGACCCTCGAAGAAGCTAAGGGCGAGAAAGTCCTAAAAGCCGTTAGCCCGGGCCAGCAGTTCACCAAGATAGTCTACGACCGCATGGTAGCCCTCCTCGGCGATACGCGGCAGGATCTCCAGCTGCGGGGGCCGGACACGCAGAGCGTCGTCCTCCTCATCGGTCTCCAGGGCTCGGGCAAAACGACGAGCGCGGCCAAGCTCGCCTTCATGCTCAAGAACAAGGGCAGGCGCGTCCTCTTGGCGGCATGCGACCTCCAGCGCCCGGCGGCCATAGAGCAACTCTCCATCCTCGCTGGCCAAATCGGGGTCGATGTCTATAAAGAAGTCTCTAAGGACGCGGTCAAGGTAGCCAAGAACGCCCTGGAGAAAGCCAAGCGCGAGCTTTACGACGTTCTCATCGTGGACACCGCCGGCCGCCTCCAGGTCGACGAGGCCCTGATGGATGAGCTTGCGCGCGTCCGCGATGCCGTGAAGCCGCTAGAGTCCCTCCTCGTGGCCGACTCGATGACGGGCCAGGCCGCGGCCGACATCGCCAAGGCCTTCGACGAGAAGATCGGCATCACCGGCATCATCCTCTCCAAATTCGATTCCGACGCTCGGGGCGGCGCCGCCCTCTCGCTCAAGTCGGTCACCGGCAAGAGCGTCAAGTTCATAGGCACAAGCGAGAAGATGGAGGGCCTCGAGCCCTTTTACCCCGAGCGTATAGCCGGCCGCATCCTGGGCATGGGCGATATCGTCGGCCTGGTCGAGAAGGCTCAAGGCCTCTTCGACCAGAAGCAGACGGCCGAGCTCGAGCGCAAGATAGCCGACGAGAGTCTCAGCCTCGAGGACTACCTCGAGCAGATCCAGAGCATGAAGAAGATGGGCTCGATGAAGGGCCTCCTCCAGATGCTGCCCGGCCTGGCCGGACAGATAGACGAGGACAAGATCGACGAAGCGGGGCTAAAGCGCGAGGAGTCGATCCTTCGCTCCATGACCAAGAAAGAGCTTCGAAACCACCTGATCATCGGCCCCAGTCGCCGCACTCGCATCGCCAAGGGCTCTGGCACTTCTGTCGCCGAGATAAACCGTCTGCTTAAAAAATTCGAAAAGACCAGGCTCATGATGAAAAAAATGAGCAAGAACAAGAAATACCAGCAGCAGCTCACGGGCAAGGGCTGAGTCGGAGCTAATTTTTTCCTTAGTGGAAGACGTCGCTCGGAGATAGTGGAGCATGTGGAAATATCGGGCTCCTTCCAGCTTCTTTTTAGGCCCTTTACACTCGCCGCATGCCTCGATATACTCGTTTTCACCAATTCGATCGGAGCACTAGCATGGCGAGAAGATGCGAAATTTGCGGCAAAGGCACGACGTTCGGCAATACCGTTTCCCACTCTAAGAACCGCACGAGGCGGACCTGGCGTCCCAACCTCCTCGAGGTAAGGACCATGGTTAACGGCAGCGTCTCCAGTCTCAAGATCTGCACCCGTTGCCTCAAGTCAGGCAAGGTCGTAAAGGTAGTCTGACGCGCGGTCGGGTTCGTTTACCCGGCTTCGCAAAAGAATCCGCCCCCTAGGGGCGGTTTTTTTATCCGGACTAATCGTTGGCGTCTCGCCCTCGCGGCCGGGACGATGTGATAGAATGGCGACGGAGGCCCTCCATGCCCGAGCTTCCCGACCTTGTGCATATAGTGAAAACCCTCGGGCCCGAGATCGAGGGGCGTTGCATATCGCACGCCACCGTCAAGAACCCGATAGTCTTGCGCGTCCTCGTGCCCGGGGAGTTCCCCGACCTCGTCGCGGGGAAGACCATCGTCGGTCTCGTCCGCCACGGCCCCTTCCTGAAATTTTCCCTTTCGGGCGGTACCGATACACGTAAGAAAATCAAGGGCGGCGCAGCCGACCTTGATTTGGTCATGCACCTCATGCTCGCGGGCCGGCTGAGGCTAGCCGCGCTCGGAGAAAGGGCCTTGCCCTCTACCGCCTTCAGCTTCGAGCTCGAAGAGGGCTTAAGCCTCCATTACGGCGACGAGAAGTCCATGGGAAAGGTCTACCTCTGCCCGACCGGGAGCTTCGAGCAGATACCAGGCTACCTGACCCAGGGGATCGACGTTACTTCGCAGGACTTCAGCTTCGAGGCATTCTCGGACCTGATAGCGAAGAAGCGCTGCCAAGCCCGCGTATTCATAATGGACCAGACCTGCCTATCGGCGATCGGCAACGCCTACGCGGACGAGATTCTCTTCGAGGCGCGCATACATCCCAAGGCGCCTTGCTATTCCCTCGGGCCCGAGCGAAGGCGCGCTTTATACGACGCCGTCCGCTCGGTGCTCGCCTGGGGCATAGAGGAGGTCGCGAAAGCGGGCCTCCCCCTCGAGGACAAGGCGCGCGATCACATGCGCGTTCGGGGTCGCGCGGGCGAAAACTGCCCGCGCTGCGGCCAGACCATACGCAGGACGGGCGTCCTCGGCTTCGACTCATTTTTCTGCCCCAGCTGCCAGCCCGACCTGACTGGGCGCGGCCTGGATTGGACCAAGCTGTCGAGGAGATAGGCTAGCTCCGCTCAACGAGACCGACAAGCTCCTCCATCCGCAAAATCGCGATGCGTCTTCCATCCACTGCTATGAGCCCTTCGCGCGCCATTGCGCCGAGCTCGCGCGAGAGCGAGGGACGGGTTACGCCGAAGGTCTCGGCCATCTTCTCCTTAGGCGCGGGAAGGACGACTTCTCCGCCGCCCGAGCGCGAAGACTGCCTAAGCATCCAGTCGGCCAGGCGCTCGCGAAGGCTGGCGAACTGGAGAAGGCGGAAGCGCTCGGAGAGGGAGGCGACGCGGGTACCAGAGTCGCGGAGGTAGTTTTCGAGGAAGGGGCGGCTACGCTGGCAGATCGCCAGGATCGACTCCCTCGGGATGCAGACGACGCGAACCGCGGAGCGCGCGCGAACGGTGACGGGTAGGACGCTCCCTGGCGCGAAGAGCATGGCCGACGCGAGGGGCTCGGGCGCGCAGATCGTCTCGATGTGGACGATTTTCCCCGAAGGGCCCTGCATCTCCGCGGCGACCGATCCCTCGACGAGAATCCAGAGCGAGTCGTAGGCGGCGCCCGCCTGGAGCATCAGGCTCCCCGCGCCGTATTCCCTGACCGTGGCGGGGGTGGCCCCGACAAGCTCGTCGAGCTCCACGACGCCTATGCCCGCGAAGAGGGCCGTATCCGCAAGGGCCGCGATGTCCCGACGCTGCATCGGCGAAGTATGCCCGACATCGCCTAAAAGCGTAACCTCGGGTACGGACGATTAATTAGGACTGCAGTATCCTAATTATATAAATCGTGCGCCGCAAGAGCCGCGAAGGAGCCAACCATGGAAGCGAGTCGAAGGGAAACCATAAAGTCCGCGATACGGCGGATTCACGCTGGCGAGGATGTCGAAAGCCTCAAGGTCGAGTTCGGGCAGGCGGTAAAAGGGCTGACGGAGGTCGAGATAGCCTCGGTGGAAGAAGATGCGATTCGGGAAGGCGCCTCGGTGGACGATGTGCGCAAGCTCTGCGGCGCCCACATGGAAGTCTTCAAAGCCTCGATAGTCGAAAAGACTTTGGACGTCCCGCATTGGCATCCCCTCCATATTCAAGAGGAGGAGCACATCGACATCGCGAACAAGCTGTCCCTCCTCAAAGGGCAGGTCCACGCCCTCCTGTACGGGGCGGTCGGCGGGGCGAGATTCGCCGCGACGGCCAATCTCCGAGAGATTGTCGCCTATCTCGGGAAGGCCGAGTCCAATTTCCTAAAGCAGGAGAACGTCTACTTCCCCCTGCTCGAGAGGCACGGCATCGCCCAGCCGCCCAAGATCATGTGGGCCGAGCACGATCTCATGCGCGCCGCCCAGAAGCGGCTCGCTGCCCTCGCGGCAGGACTCGGCCCCGCGGCCGCCGCCGACGAAATCGGCGCGATCCGCGACGCTGTCCTCGAGTACGAGGGGCTTTTCCTCGAGCACGTGATGAAAGAGCGGACGATCCTTTTTCCGGCATCTCTCCAGCTCTTCTCCGAGAAGGAATGGCTAGACGCGCGCCGCGAATTCGACGCCATAGGCTACTTCGCGTTCTATCCCGGCGAATCGCCCGGCGCCTCGCCGAATCCGGCCGCGCTCGGGCCGAGTCATCTGCAGGACAAAATAGATTTGGACACGGGCTATCTCTCCCGCGACGAGCTCGTCGCGATGCTCAAGGCCCTGCCCATCGATATCACCTTCGTGGACGCGGACGACAAAGTGAAGTACTTCAGCGAGACGCCCGATCGTATCTTCGTGCGGACGAAGGCGGTCATCGGGCGCTCGGTCCAGAACTGCCATCCGCCCAAGAGCCTCCACGTCGTTCAAGCCATACTGGACGACTTCCGCGCCAGGAAAAAGGAGCGCGAGGAATTCTGGCTGAAGCTGGGCGAAAAATTCGTCCTCATCCGCTACTTCGCCGTGCGCGGCGAGAAGGGCGGCTACCTGGGCGCCCTCGAGGTCAGCCAGGATATCGCGCCGATACAGGCGATCGAGGGCGAGAAACGCCTGGCGGATTGACACTCGCCGCGGCGAACGGCAAAATGTCGGGCGGCGATGGAGTTCGCCGATCGAGCCGTCGATAGCGGAATTGCCGACTCGAAATAACCGCCTATCCATAGGCTGATGACTCCTACCACCTTGCTTCGTGGAAGGAGTCTTTTTATGGAACCGCTTTTCTTCATCGCGGCCTTGTGGCTCGCCCTCGCCGTCATCGCGGCCATCGTCGCCTATCACCTGGATATCTCGATAGCCCTCGTCGAGATCTGCGTAGGGATCGCCGCGAGCGCAGTCGCCGATCGTTTTTTCGGCAAGGGCTCGCTCGGCGCCGGCCAGCAATGGCTCCAATTCCTCGCCTCTGTCGGAGCGGTCCTGCTGACCTTCCTCGCGGGCGCGGAGCTCGATCCCGTCGTCATGAGGAAGAAGGCGAAGGAAGTCTCCATAGTCGGAGTAGTCGGCTTTCTCGCGCCTTTCGCGGGCGCGACCGCCGTGGCCTATTTCGTGATCGGCTGGAAGCTCCCGTCCAGCCTCCTCGCCGGCATCGCGCTCTCGACCACCTCGATGGCCGTAGTCTATGCGGTCATGCTCGAGACGGGGCTCAACAAGACCGATTTCGGCAAGGGCATCCTCGGCGCCTGCTTCATCAACGACCTCGGCACGGTGCTGGCGCTCGGCCTCGTCTTCTCGCCCTTCAATTATAAAACCCTGGTATTCGTCGGGGTCAGCGCCGTGCTGATCTTCTTTTTCCCCCTCATCACAAAACTGCTCACGAAGGTTTACGGCAACAGGACGGCTGCCATCAGGACAAAGTGGGTCATTGCCGTCCTTCTCTTCCTCGGCGCCCTGGCCTACTGGGCGGGAAGCGAGGCTGTCCTGCCCGCCTACGTCCTCGGCATCGTGCTCGCCGAGTTCGCCTCAGTCGAGCAGCAATGGGTGCGACGCATCAGGACCCTGACGACCGGCTTCCTTACGCCCTTTTATTTCCTGCGGGCCGGCACCTTAGTCTCGATTCCCGCATTGATCGCGGCTCCCTTCATTTTCCTGTTTCTCTTCCTAGCCAAAGTCGCCTCGAAGATATTCGGCCTCTTTCCCGTAATCGCGCGCTTCCGGAAGGAACCGAAGGAGCGATGGTACTACACCCTCATGATGTCGACGGGACTCACCTTCGGGACCATCTCGGCGCTCTTCGGCCTTTCGCACGGCATCGTCGACGAAGGGCAGTATTCGCTCCTCGTGGCGACCGTCATAGCGAGCGCCCTCATCCCGACCTTCATCGCGAACAAATTCTTCCTGCCTAAGGAACTCCTCCCTGAGACCCAGGAATCAAAACGGACACTCCATGTGCCGGAGGGCGGCCTGGCGGACGAGTAGGGTTTTAAAGAGTACGCTACCGCGAATCTTCCCCGATCCCCGAGGAAGGGAAGCGCGTTCGTTCATCGAGACGATGGGCTGCTCGGGGATGACGCATTCCGCGGCCATGGCCGCCGAGGTGCTGACCGGGAAGACCATCCTCGAGGCGATCAACACCGCGATGCGCGAGCTTTTCCTGCAGATCGTCTACGGACGCTCGCAGACGGCCTTCTCCGAGGGCGGCCTGCCCATCGGCGCCGGCCTCGAGGACCTGGGCAAGGGGCTGCGGAGCCAGATCGGCACGATGTGCGCCACCAAGGCTAAAGGGACGAGGTCCCTCGACACGATGGGCCTCATCGGCATGGGCAACAATCCGATGGTCGGCGCGTCGGTGGCGGTAGCCGTCGCGGTGAGCGAGGCGATGAGGAAGTGATCCGCAAGGGGCCGTCCGGGAAGCGATTCCTAAACGGCCCCTTAAAGGCGATGGAGTTCGCCCGGGGCAAATCCCTGAACCACCGCGCCGAAGTGCGGTTGACGACTCCTTTCCGCGACCAGATGACTGGGATCGATTTGGAAAGGAGGAACCTGCATGAAAGCATCCGACGCGTTCAAATACTGCGTGCTTTACCCGAAACCCCATGAAGGAATATCGCGGGAATCGGCGATGGCCCCCGATTCCCTGGATATGAACCATATCGAGGCGGCGTATTTTACCGGCCATCTCAGATGTTTCTGGGGTGGCCGGGGCCGTCGTTCCCCGACAACCTTCAGCTTATCGGGGAAACGGCAAGGACTTGAATTGTCCGGTCTTTAATCTTGACCGCTCATTAAGCCGGGGCTACACTCGCGACAATGAAGAAAAAATCTTATTGCGATCTCAGTATAATATTCTCTATTTTTTTGTCGTCTTTCTCTTCGGTTGCGCGTCCTTCAGCACTCCGAAAAATTATATTCCGGACGATAAGGTCGTATTTCTCAGGGAAAAACTGGAGTTCGGGCCAATCAAATACGACCCCCTGACCGTCGACCCCTATAACTTTGCACCTGATGCCGGGGCGCTCCAGATTGAGAAGCCAGCCTTTTTGCAAATTCCCGGACTTGAAAACATTTTAAAGGCTGACTTTGCCGCGGATAGCCGGCTGTATCGTGAGATAAAAGGGCACTTGCTTTATGTCGCCAGCTTACAAGCCTTCAAGGATATGGGCGCACGACTTGATACCGAAGTGATACGGGCCGTTCCCCCCTTGCCCCCCGACCATGGCGAGAAGGTCAAGGATTACAGCAATGGAGCGCAATACGCCTATCCGGGCTCACCGGATGCCCTGATAACTATACTAAACAGCGGTGAATATTTTATCGACTTTTCCGACAAGAGCGCATTCAAGTATTTTCCCGATGGCTCCTATACGCGCCTCGACGCCTCGGGAAAGGAAGTTTCTTCTCTCAATAAGCAAGACTCCTTGATTGTCATGCGAGACAACGACGCTACATTCACCGTAAAGGGTGACTTTAAGAGGATGAGTTTGCCACAGTGCATCGTTGAATACTCTGCGAACCCGGAGCCGCAATACCATTTTTCATTCCCTGATGATCAGGAGAAAAAAATATATACATTCTTCGTCAATCCAGCAAAGGAGTTTTTCGAGTACAGCGTATCATCCTCTTCTGGCATCCGTTTCGACTATCTTCTCGAAAACGACACTGTGCTTATTACATCCGGATCACGGGCAATAGTCATAGACTCGCGCTTTGAGAAACAGCTATCCACGTATGATACCAAACTGAACAAGGCCACGAACGTACACTCCATCTATCTCCCAGAAGGTATAGCCATGGAGAGCCTAGCTGGCCCCGACCTAAGCTATGCGGACATCAATCCGGCATGGCCAGAGAAGTATCTGTTTAAATCCATAGGTCCATTTACCGTGCTGTATACGGCTAAGGATGAAGGCTTGCTGTCCAAGCTGGACCCAAAGCGCCTTACCTTGATAGATGAAAGCGATCGAAGACTCAGCGGTTTCGGTGTTACCCGCGGCCGTACGATCCTCATCCCGCCTGATCTAGCATCCTACTGCAAACTCCAGGCGCGGAAGCCGGGTAGTACCTTGAATTGGTATCCCTCAGGCTTTGAGACTAATGATCATATCGTTATGTGGCCGATATCAGTTCCCCGCTATAACTCACCAGAGGGCCAAGACTATTTTTTCAACCAAGAGTTTTATGAAATTCTCGCTCACGAGTACCTCCATCTTATGATTGGAGAAAACGCAGGGCTCTTGAGCCCTGTGCCTGTTTGGCTTAACGAAGGCTTCGCGGTATATATAGAATCTCAATTCTCGAGCGAGTGCCGGGCCTATTGGGATGCAACTTTTGAAGTATCGCGTGACCATGGCCGATTGCTCGATTGGGATCAAGTAACAATTCACGGCACAGGGGACTTCGAGGTAACAAAAGCGAGGATCGAGTATGCGCAATCCTATGCGCTCGTGAGCGCGCTCATCGAAAGGTTCGGGCCAGTGAAGGTTGCCGAATACGTGAAATCTTTTCGAGTCAGTCCCGAAGAGTCTATGAAGGTTGATTTGAAAAACGAGTACCGCGTCAAATTTCAGAAGATATTCGGTATTACCTTCCAGCAGGCTCTCGACCTATTAAAGCGCCCATCGTGAGGTGGACTTCTCCCGAAACGGGAGGCATTTTTCTGCTGCAATTGCAAACAAATACTCCCAGTGCTACAACCCCAGCCGCTTCATCCCCGTCTCGTCGTAGCGCGTGCCCGCGACCTGGGCGGGCGAAACGAGAGAGCCTAGCTCGACGGACTCGGCCTTGGACAAGGCGATCTCCGTCGCCCCGATGTTCTCGCGCAAGCGCGACTCCCGCCGAGTCCCCGGGATCGGCACGACGTCTTCGCCTTGGGCGAGCAGCCAAGCCAGGGCGAGCTGGGCCGCTGTCGCTTTCTTGCGAGCGGCAAATGCCTCGACCTTAGCGACAAGCTCCCGATTCTTGTCGAAGTTCTCTTCGCTCATGCGCGGGTTGGCGGCGCGAAAATCCTTAAGGCCAAAGTCGCTGCGGGCCTTAAATGCGCCTGTCAAAAATCCGCGGCCGAGGGGGCTGTAGGCCACGAAGGCGATGCCGAGCTCGCGGCAGGTCGGCAGGATCTCCGCTTCGGCATCGCGCGTCCATAGCGAATACTCGGTCTGGAGGGCGGTAATGGGATGCACCTTATACGCCCGCCGTATCGTCGCCGGCCCCGCCTCGGAGAGCCCGAGGAATCGCACTTTGCCGGCCTTCACGAGTTCCGCCATCGCTCCCACCGTCTCTTCGATGGGAACGTTCGGGTCCACGCGATGCTGGTAGTAGAGATCGATATGGTCGATGCCAAGCCGCTTCAGGCTCATGTCGCAGGCGGCCTTCACGTACTCGGGCCTGCCATTGATGCCCAGGAAGGACCCGTCGATCCCGCGCATGTTGGCGAACTTAGTCGCGATTGTAACCTTGTCCCGAAGGCCACCCCGTTGGAGATCGCGGAAGGCCTGCGATAGGAGCATCTCGTTGTGTCCGGCTCCGTACATGTCCGCGGTGTCGAAGAAGGTGATGCCAAGATCGACAGCCTTCCTCAGGAGGTCCACCGAGGCGACGTCGTTCGAGGGCCCGTAGAATTCGGACATGCCCATGCAGCCGAGCCCTATGGCGGAGACCCTGATGCCGCTTTTGCCTAGAACTCGATCCTTCATAAGCCTTGTTCCTCCTATTCGTGGCAGTCGTGCCCGTGTTCGCGGCCCAGTACGACAAGCTTGTCCCCCTCGGCCCTGCCGACTAGGCCGAAGGTATCGAGCAGAGCCTCCGTCCGCAGCACTTCGGCCGAGGCTCCGTAAGCGACAAGCCGGCGGGCGAGGAGCATAGTGTAGTCGCAAGCCGCGGCCGCTTCGATGTCATGGGTGGCGATGACCGCCGACGCGCCGCGGGATACGGCCTCGTCGAAAAGGCGCCGCGTGGTCGCCCGCGCGGTCCCGTCCAGATTGGCCTCGGGCTCGTCGAGGAGAAGGAGTTCGGCCCGGCGCGCCAGGGCTTGGGCTATAAATACGCGCTGGCGCTGTCCTCCCGAAAGGGCGTTGAGCGGCATATCCGCTATGTCGGCGAGACCGAGCTCGGCGATCGCCTCGCGCACTGCCTCATCGTCTTCCTTCTTAAGCTTGCCGAAGAGGCCATGGGCCGAGAACCTCCCCATCCGAACGATCTCGGCGACGCGCAGGGGAAGGGCGAAGCCCGAGGGATGGAACTGCCCGAGGTAAGCTACTCTCGAAGGAGAACCCAAGGGCGCGGCGCCGAGAACCTGGAGCTCGCCCGCTAGAGGCGGGAGAAGCCCGGCTATCGCTTTGAGCAGAGTCGTCTTGCCGGAGCCGTTGGCGCCGACGAGGGCCAGGGTCTGGCCCGGCCGCAGCGAAAAATCGAGGCCCGAGAGGATGCTCTCGCCGCCGTAGCCCGCCGAGAGGCCGCGCGCCTCGATTAGGTTTGGAGAGCTCATGCGCGCCTCCGCGCGAGGATGCGCTTGGACTCGAGGAGAGCGAAGAAGATCAGGGTCGCGGCGAGGGCGATAGAGGCGCCGCCCGCCGTGTTCAGGCGGTAGCTCGCGAGGAGGCCGAGGTACACGGACGTGGCGCCGAAGGCCAAGGCGAGGAGCATCATCGACCCCACCTTCCTCGCGAAGAGGGCGGCCGAGGCGGCGGGCGCGATGAGCAGGCCGAAGACCAGCAGCGTGCCTACGGTCTTAAAGGAGACGACCACGGTGAGGGCTATCATGAGAAGCATGATCGAGTGATAGCGTTTGGCGGGAAAGCCGGATACGTCGGCCTGCTCGGGGCTGAAGCAGAGCAGGAGGAAGGGCCTGCGGCATACCGCGGCGACCGCCGATACGGCGAGGGCCGCTCCCGCCTGACCCGCCACGTCGGCCCAGGAGATGCCCAGCACCTCGCCGAAGAGGATGCGCACGAGGTCGCCCGAGAAGGAGCGCGAACGCGACACGATGACGACGCCCAGGGCCAGCATGCCGACGAAGAGGAGGCCTATGGCCGTGTCCGAGGAGAGGCTCGAGCGCCGCGTCACGTAGCCGATGCCGAGGATCATCGCGAGGCTGCCCGCGGCGGCGCCGACCATGCCCGGCAGTCCGAAGAGGAGGGCGACCGCCACTCCGGGCAGGACTCCATGCGAGAGGGCGTCGCCGATGAAGGCGAGCCCGCGGAGGACCACGAAAGTCCCGACGACGGCGCAGGAGAGCGAGACGAGAAGGCCCCCCGCGAGGGCCCTCGCCATGAACTCGTTGCGTATGAAGGGTCCGAGGAGAAAATCGATCACCGAGGGGCTCCCTTCGCGAGGGATTGCGTGATAGTCGATGCGAGACCGCGGATGAACTCCGCGTAGCCTCCTCCTTCGGGGAGGGCGTGCGTATTGAGGCTTACGGCCTCCACCTTGGCCTCGCGGGCGAGGGCCGCGGCCACCGCGGGGCTCGTTCCCGCTTCCGTGAAAATCACGGAGACGCCCTTGGCCGCGATGAGCGCCTTGAGCGCCGCGAGCTCGGCGGCCGAGGATTCGGCCTGGCTCGAGAGGCTCGGCACGATGGCCCCCACCAGCTTGAATCCATAACGTTGCGCGAAATAGCCCATCGATTCATGGCCCGTCACCAGCATGCGCCTTGCCTCGGGGAGTTTCGCCGTCTGCGCGGCTACTTCGGCGTCGAGGGCCTCCAGGCGAGAGTCGAGATCGGCCCGCCGCGCCGAGAGATCCACCTTGAAGCCGGCCTCGATCTCGTCGGCCAAGGCATCGACGATGGCCTCCATGGTCACTGGGTCCGTCCAGAGGTGGGGATCCTGGGCGCCAACCTCCTGGTCGGGATCGCCGGAAGGGAGGCCCTCGCCTTTCCCGACGGTTCTCACCAGCACATGGTCCGAAGCGGTGAAGAATTCAACGCCGGCCTTTCGGGCCTGAGCCAGGGCCTTGCCCATGCCCTCCTCGAGGCCCAGGCCGTTCTCGACGACGAGGTCGGCCCTATTTATCGTCTCGATATCCCGGGCCGAGGGTTCCCACTCGTGGGGATCCAGAGTATTGGGAATCGAGACGATAAGCTCGAAACGGTCGCCGACGAGATCCTTGACCACAGAGCCGAGGATCGAATAGGTGACGACGATAGTCTTCTTCCCCGTCCCTGCCCTGCCTGCGCAAGAACCGAAGGCTAGGGCGATCGAGAAGCCGAGGGCGGCGACTAGGAGAGGAGCCGCTGCCTTCCTCAGCCTGGTTCTCATTCACGAATCTCCACTAGAGCAGCGCCTTGAGCCGAGGCCCCGAGCTCGCAGCGGAGGTATACTGCCTGACAGTCTCCGCAGCGCTCCACACGGTGATGCTCGGTAAAACGCTTCCAATGCTCGGCCTGTTCGAGAGTGAGCACTCCCCTGCCCTGACAGAGGGGGCAGGTATTCGAAAGCGCCCCGAGAAGGGCATTCCGGATGAATTCGGATTTATTGGGGAGACGATCGATAAGCTCGGCCAAAGAATGCTCGACTTTGAAGGTGATGAGGTCGGTCTTTGGAATTCCCATGCTGCGCCCCCGAGTTGCTGGGGGAAATATATATTACAAAGTATTACGAGTCAAGTTTCAATTTCGTTCGATCGATATGACGCCGTCCTCGTCTAGACCGAAGGAAAGCGGTTCGAGGGCGATGAGGGGCGCCGCCGCGCTCGTCCGCCGCGACCTCCGCGCCAAGCCGAATACTGCCTGCCGCGAGACAGCGCCTCCGCCTGGCTCAATGCCCGCAGCCGCGGGAAGGGGCAGAACGGCGTCTAGGAAAAGCACATGGACGGGCGATGCGAATTTTTGGAAAATGCCGCCGGGCGCGGCGACGCCGACGATACGGTAGAAACGCGTCATAGGCGCGAAATCGGGCCGAGCCTGCGGTGCGGCTATAGAGACGGCAAAGCCCAGAGGACCCCAAAGCTCGAGGCTCTCGACCGAGAGGGCCGCGCTGCTCGAGGCGAGGCCGAGCTCTTGGGCGATGGGCACCGAGTCGCGGACAGGCAGCTCAAGATGGCCGCGGAAGGAAGAGGGGCCGACATCGTAGGCCAGGAGGGCGGCTATTTTAACGGAAGCTCCCGCGGCGGCGGGGCGAAGGGGTAGCCAGCCTTCCAGGCTCAAGCGGAGCATGGCAAGGGCGGCCAGAGCGACGAAGACGAGGGGCAGTCCGGCCGATAGCGGGCGGCAGCCCGCCGCGACGGCTAGGACGGCGATAAGGGCGACCCATAGGATGAGCTCTGGACCAAGGGCGGTCTTATCCGCGAAGACGAGGAGGGCGGCGAAGGCCAGTATGCCCAGGCTGAGGAAGCTGGTCGCGCGAGCTATGCGGCGGGATCGGCGTCGGGTGGTCCTAGACTCGCCGCCTCGCGCAAAAATCAGGGCGCGCGCGGCCTGGCCCGCGGCTAGACCGGCGAAAACGGCGGCGGCGGATGCCCAGAGATAGGGATCCGCCCAGATCCCCTTCGGGTCAGAAAGCATATATCCGCGAGTACTTCTCGTTGAGGTAGGCCATGAAATGCTTCGGATCGAGACTCGAGCCCGTGACTCGCTGGATGAGCTCGCCGGGCAAATAGGTGGCTCCCGGTTCGTGGATATTTTTCCGAAGCCAGGCGAGAAGCGAGGCCAGGTCGCCCGACTCGATCCGCGAATCTATATCGCTCAGGCTCTTCTTCATCGTCGACCAGAGTTGGGCCGCGTAGAGATTGCCCAGGGCGTAGCTGGGGAAGTAGCCGAAGAGCCCAGCCGACCAATGGACGTCCTGGAGGCAGCCTCGCGTGTCGTCGGGCGGAACAACGCCGAGAAGCTCCTTCATCTTCGCGTTCCAGGCTGCGGGCAAATCCTTGACGGCGAGGCGGCCGGAGACGAGGTCGGACTCCAGTTCGAATCGCAGGATAATGTGGAGGCTGTAGGTCACCTCGTCGGCCTCGGTGCGGATGAAGGAGGGCTCGACCTTGTTGATCGCCTTTACGAATTCGTCAATGCCCACGCCGACAAGAGCGCCCGCGGGGGCGGCGCCGCCAGCGAGCTCGGCGAGGCGAGGGTAGTTGCCCTGCCAGAAGGCGCGCGATCGGCCCACCATGTTCTCCCACATCCGCGACTGGGACTCGTGGACAGCCATCGACGCGGCCTCGCGCAGCTTGCTGCGCGCGAACTCGAGGCCCGGGGCGATCCCGAGTTCGTACAACGCGTGGCCAGCCTCGTGGATCGTGGAGAAGAGACCCGAGGGGAAGTAGTCCTCGATATAACGCGTAGTGATGCGCACGTCATCGACGCCCAGGGTGGTCGTAAAGGGATGAGCGACGGTGTCCAGCCTCCCGCGCCTGCGGTCGTAGGCCATGAGGCCCATCAGCCACTCGCTGATGGCGGCCTGGCGATCGGCGGGACAGCTCCCGCGGAGGCAAGAGTCGTCCACCTGGGGCCTCGACTGTATCTTCCCGAGAAGCTCGACCAGCTCCTTGCGCAGTCCGGCGAATACTTCGGCTATCGAAGCTTCGTTGCTCCCCGGCTCGAAGAGGTCGAGGAGGGCATCGTAGGGCGACCCGGACGCGGCGCCCATCCCGCCTAGGAGGCAGGACGCCTGACGCTTTTTCAGCTCGACCATGAGCTCGAGGTGGGGCTCGAAGGAAGGGAAGTCGTTGGCGGCCCGAGCCTCGATCCAAACGGCCTGGGCGAGACTCGTTTCGCGGGCTAGATCGGCCACGAGATCGGCGGGGAGCTTCATCTCCCTGTCGTAGGCCCTGCGCAGCGCGCGGAGGTATGCCCTCTCGCGTAGGCTTAAGGCGGGATCGCCCATGGGCGAAGCGGTCGTAGAAGCGAGAGAGCCGAGGAGATCGCCTATCTCGCTGGATATGAGCTTCTCGTGGCCGAGGCTCTCGATATAGACTATCTGCTCGGATCTCTCGCCCACCGCCTTCGCGGGCATATAGGTTTCCTGATCCCAGCTCAAAAGCGCGCCTATATGTCCAAGGAGACCGATCTCTCGATCGAGCTCGACGAGCCGCGATAGTTCTCTGCGCATCTGCACCCCTTCGTCGTCCTTGAATCCTAGCATCGCGCATCGCGAGGGACAAGACGGACTCGCCCGTGAACTTTGAGGGGAGCCCAGGCGCCTCGCGGCTTGCTTAGATGCCGCGCGCCCAACTATTATCGCCGGGTAAGGAGATACCGATGTTCCTCCGCGAGCTCGGCCAATCGCTGAAGGTCTTAAAGGGGGCCGGCGCCCAAGTTACCGCGCGCCTGGCCAAGCTCGGCGTCTTTTCGGTCGCCGATCTCCTCCTCAACTATCCCCGCGACTACGACGACCGCACGAGTTTCGTCCCCTTCGCGGATTTCGCGAAGGAGCCGCGAGTGCGAACCCTGGTGGAAGTCCTCGCTCACGACTGGTTCGGCTATGGCAGGATGAGGACCCTCAAGGTTACCGTTCGCGACGGGACGGCGAGCGCCGTCCTCGTCTGCTTCAATCGGCCCTACCTCGAGAATCAGCTTCCTATAGGCTCCCGCGTCGTCGTCACGGGCAAGTTCGCCTATCGCTATGGGGACCTGCAATCCTCGTATTTCGAGGTCGAGAGCCTCGGCGAGGACATGGCCCCTCACTCCGGCATCCTGCCGATCTATGCTCTCACCGAGGGCCTCAATCAGGGACAGGTCAGGCGCGTCGTGAAGGCAGCCATCGTCGAGTACGGATCGAAGGTCGAGGAAGAGCTGCCCGCCGCCTTACGAGAGCGGAAGAAGCTCATGCCCAAGCGCGAGGCCCTGCGCGCGGTGCATTTCCCCGTCGGGAGCGAAGAGCTCGCGGCCGCCCGCGCGAGTCTCATCTTCGAGGAGCTCTTCTATTTTCAAATCGCGGTCGGACGGCGGGCGATGCGCCGCCGCGAAGCGCAGGTCGAGCGCCGCGAGCCGCGGGGCCTTCTCAAGCGGCGCCTCGTCGAGCGCCTGAGTTTCGAACTCACGAGCGGCCAGGTCGAGGTCGCGGCCGAGATCGCCGCCGACATGGCCTCCCCGCGGCCTATGGCCCGCCTGCTCCAAGGCGACGTCGGCTCGGGCAAGACCCTCGTCGCCTTCCTCGCCTGTCTCGACGCGATAGAGGCGGGAGGCCAGGCGGCGATCATGGCGCCCACCGAGCTCCTCGCGAGGCAGCACGCCGCCACCGCCGCCCTTCTCCTCGAGCCCCTCGGCGTCCGCCTCGCCTTCCTCACGGGCAATGTCGGCGATGCCGCGCGCGCGCCTATCCTCGCCGCCCTCAAATCGGGCGAGGTGGACCTCGTCCTCGGCACCCAGGCCCTCTTCTCCGACGAGGTCGAGTACAAGAATCTCAGGCTGAGCGTCGTCGATGAGCAGCACCGCTTCGGCGTCCTCCAGCGCCTCGCCCTGTCGCGCAAAGGGCCGGTGCCCGACCTCCTCATGATGACGGCGACGCCCATCCCCCGCACGCTGGCGCTGACCGTCTTCGGCGACCTCTCGATCTCCGCGATCCACACCATGCCGCCCGGCCGCAAAACCGTAATCACCCATCTCGCCAAGGCGGGCAACGAGGCCAAAGTCTACGACTTCGTGCGACGCCTCCTCGCCGCCGGACGCCAGGCATATTTCGTCTATCCCCTCATCGGCGAGTCCGAGAAGCTCGAGCTGAAGAATGCGGTGGCTATGGAGGAGAGGCTCAAGCGCGAGGTCTACCCAGGGTTCAAAGTGGGCATCATCCACTCGCGGCTCAAGGAGGACGAGAAGAGGGCGGCGATGGAGGCTTTCTCGAAGGGCGAGCTATCGGTCCTGGTGGCGACGAGCGTGGTGGAAGTAGGCGTCGACGTGCCCAACGCGGCGGCGATGGTCGTAGAGCACGCCGAGCGCTTTGGCCTGGCCGCCCTGCATCAGCTGCGCGGCCGCGTCGGGCGCGGCAGCGAACAATCCTACTGCTTCCTGGTCTATTCGGAAGGGGTGACCGATGAAGGCAAGTCGCGTCTCAAGGCGATGTTAGGCACGAGCGACGGTTTCGTCCTCGCCGAGGAGGATCTTCGCATTCGAGGCCCCGGCGAAATTGCCGGCACAGCCCAATCGGGCTATCTCAGGCTGTCCATAGCCGACCCAATCCGCGACGCCCTCGTCCTCGAAGTAGCTAGAACCGAGGCTTTCGCGATGCTGGAGGCCGATCCGGGACTCTTGGATCCAGTGAATGCCCCGATACGTGAAGTCCTCGCTCGGGCCAATCCCTTCGGCGACGCTCCCAGTTCATAAGGACGGCATTTTCGCGCGCATGAAAAATATTATTTTTTCTTAGTGCCCTTTTTGGGCGCGCCCTTTTTGGGAACACCTTTTTGGCCTGCGGCCTTGGCGACAGGCTTCGCGGCCTTTTTCGGGACGCCCTTTTTAGGGAGGGCTTTCTTGGCGACAGGCTTCTTCGCCGGCGCGATAGCCTTTCGCGCCGAGACTCTCGCGGCTGCGATTTTAGGCTTCGCGCCTTTCCCTGCCGAAGCCTTCGTCGCTGCGGCGGCCCTTCCTTTTCGGGAAGCCTTGAACTCCTCGACCGCTTCCTTGCCCCGAGAAAGCACGGACTCCGCGCGCAGAAGGTACTCGACCATCTTGGCCTGGGAGGCGCGAGCCCCGAGGAGGGACTCGACCCTGCTGAGCTTGCGCCGCATGTACTGGATCGAGGGTATCGTGGCGCCGAAACGCTCGGCGAGCTGCCAGTCTTTCTGTTCGTAGCGGCCATCGATGCCCTTGCGATTAAGGCCCAAGAATTCGGTCACGAGTTCTTGGTCCCAGCGCACCGAGACGCCGCCGGAGTAGTCGTGGGCCGCGAGGCGCCTGCGCGTGCGCTCGGCGGAACCCTCCATCTTCTTAAGCTTCCAATAGGGATGGCGGTTGCGCGCCCTGAGGATATCCTCTTTCGTGTAACCCGTCGCCTCCATCCATTGCCGCGCGAGCTTGGCTTTGGCGGCGGGAGATACCCGAGCCTTCAAGGAACGATCGATGTAGTCCCCAGGGGTCTTAGCCTCGAGAATCGCGTTTTCTGTCTTGGTCATATGACAATAATAATATCAGGCGGCGATCAATGCAAATTTCGTCGAAGAAAACATTCACCGGTGCCGCCCATCGCGTTATGCCAGTCTTTTTCGCCAAACCGAGGCTACGAAGGCCTTTTTACGCCTCTGGCCGAGGAGGGTCCAGCGAACGGCGCCGCCCTCGCCTCCGTCCGTCGGCCCGTCAGGCGGCCGGGTCGAGGACGCGTCCTGATGCCTCGCCTCAGGACGACGCTTCTCGAGACGGGTCATCTCGGTGCTCGAGCAGTAGGCGAGGTAGAAGCCCCCCGCGCGGAGAAGGCGCCCGGCCAAGTCCCAGGAGGGGCCTATCCAGTCTCGCTCGGGCACGATATCGGGGCTCTCGACGACAAGATCGAAAGAATCGCGGGGCAGGTCAGTTGCGCCCAACGCGTCTATGGCGGTGTAGGCGGGCCGGGAAGACTCGCCCAGGCAAGCGAGGTTCGCATCGACCGCCCATAAGGAAAGATAGTCGCGCGAGGCCGCCGTTACTCGCTTTAGCCCGAGCGCGCGCGACGCCCAGATGGCCAGGTGTCCTACGCCGGGCTCGATAAACAAGGCGTCGCGAAAGCCCCCGCCTTTGCAGGCCCGGGAAGCCAGCTCGGCCGCGATCGAGGCGCCGTACCCAGGCGTATCGAACTCGGGGAGGCCCCAGTATCCCGACGCGCGGTAGGCGAGGTCGGCGAGCTTGAATCGAGCCTCGCCTCGGAGGTAGGCGCCGAGATATGAAGCGGCCAAGGGAAGATCCACCGTCGCCTCGTCCGAGCCTTCGACGCGTCCTTCCGCGCCTTGTCGCTCGACGACGAAGACCCTATGCATGCTCCCGCGCTCCGAGGCGACCGTAGAAAGGCCGGCTTCGGCTATCCATTCCGCCGCCGCCTCGGCGAGGGGGTTTACGATGACGACGCCGGCCCTGCCTCCGCCTACGAGAAGAGGGGAGCCGCTCTTGCCTGAAAGACTATCGAAAAAACGCTTTAGAACGGGGGCGCCCGCCTTAGCGGGAAGGTTCGAGAAGACGAAATCGAAAGGTCCTCCTTCGCGGCCGTCGCCGAGCAGGCCCCTCTCGACGCGGGGGGCGGGCCGGGCCATTCGCTGCGCCCCGGTCCGGGGATCGGTCCAGGCGCTTACGCCACGAAGCTTGTTTGCGATGCGGTTGCGTTCAGTGAAGGCCACGGCGAGCCCGTCCCTGTCGCGGAGCAGCACTTCGGCGTCGGGGAAGGCCTTAGCTGCGCAGAGGCCTATTACGCCTACTCCGCAGCCCTCGTCTAGAATCCTGCGCGAGGATGCGAGGACGGGATCGCGGGCCGTCGTTTTCAGAAGGAGCCTCGTCCCGACATCGATGTCGAAGGATGAGAAGAGGGCGTGGGAGAGGTCGAACTTGAGCTCGACCCCCTTGAACTTGAAAGGGACGTTCTTGTTGACGTAGCCGTTAAGGTCGATCACCTAGGCAATTCTACCGATCAGGCGGCTTTTGCATAGCCTCAAGACCCTTTGGCGTCCGAATAGCCCACCACTTTATTGCGGCCCGTCTCCTTGGCGTGGTAGAGGCTTCGGTCCGCGCTGCGCACGAATTCGTAGGAACCCTGGCTATCCGCGTCCATCCGAGTCCATCCGATGCTGACCGTCACCCGCATCTGATTGCCCCCCGAAAGGAAGACGCTCTTCTCCACGCTTTTCCCGATGCGGTCGCAGAAGGTCGCGACCTCATCGTCGCTTCGCGCATCCAGGATAACCGAAAACTCCTCGCCGCCGTAGCGTCCCGCTATGTCTCCGCCCCGGACGGATGCCTCAAGTATTCGCGCGATCCCGCGGAGTACCTCGTCCCCGGCAAGATGGCCGAACTCGTCGTTTACCAGCTTGAAGAAATCGATGTCGAGCATGACGAAGGCCACTTTCTCGGAGGAGCGTCGCTTGCGCCGTATCTCGAGGTCGAGGAACTCCTCTATGCGGGCGTGGTTGTATAGTCCTGTGAGGCTGTCGCGCGCCGCGCTGTCCTTGAGAATCTCCTCGCGCTCGCGGATGGCGGCGGCCATTTTGTTGAATAGCTCGACGAGCTGGTCGAGCTCGGTCCCGGTACGAATATCTATGGGCTCATGGTCCTTGTCGCGGATGACCCCCTCGGCGGCGGCGGCAAGGGCCTGGATAGGGGCGATGAGGCGGGCGCTAAAGATGACCGAGACGAAGGCGAGGAGGACGAGGAATGGGATCAGGAAGATCAGCCCAGACTCGAGGATCGCCGTAACGGGCTTAAGCGCGCGGTCTCGGGAGAGTTCCACCGCGAGCCCGAGGCCGAGGGGCTCGACCCGCGTGAAGGCGCCCACGACCGCGCTCCCCCCGTAACCCTCGTATTGGCCCGTGCCCTGCCGTCCCGCGCGAAGCTCGCGCGTGGCGTAATTGTCTATGGAAGCGCCCGCGGCCTCGGGGCCGAGCTCTTTGTATCGTTTCGAGAAACCGGCCGCGGAGACTATCCGCCCCGCCTCGTCGATGAGATAGGCGGAGCCCAGGTCGCGCAGGCTCACGTCATCGACGATGGCCGATAGAGCATCGAGGGGAAGGAAACCGACGACTAATACGGATTCTGCGCCCATCGACCCTCCGGCCGAGTTCGGGCGCAGGGCGGCGGTGACCGCGATCTCGGCGTCGTTATTCAGCCGGCCTCGGATCAGGCCGCTCACGGAATTGACACCCTGCAGGGCATCCCGGAAGTACGCGCGATCGGCAACGTTCGTCCGTCGATCGGTGGGGCCCTGCTTGTCGGCGACAACGATCCCGTCGGAAGCCACGAGGGCCACGTCGCGGAAGATCGGGTCCGTGGAACAGAAGAGAAGGATCTTCTTGGCCGCCTGGGCCGTCGATCGCCCCTCGGGGCCCTCGGAGTCTATCACCCGCGCTAGGTATTGGATGTCGTCGCGGCGCTCCTCGAGCCAGTCCACGATCCTCAGGCGGATTTCGTCGCGATAGGCGGCAGAGACCTCGATCTGGCGGTTGATGATGGCCTTGCCCGTCACCAACAGAAGGGCCAAACAGGTGACGCCGAAAAAGAAGATGGTAGTCCCGAAGAGGGTGACGAACTGGCGGCGAAAGATGCCGCCCGAGAAGAGCTTATGCCTTCTTCTCATCAGGCCGCCTTTTGCTCCACGACGCGTAAAACGGTGACCGCCGCGGACGCCTCTTCCTTTGCGATGCGCGTCTCGGGCAGACCGGCGCCCTGCAGATTGATTATCCATTTCATAGGCTTAAGCCCTCTGGTTAACTGTATTGTAGGGTCGGAAAGTCCAGACAGTCAAATACCGCCATGAAGGGCGAGGAGCGCATTCCTCCTAAGAGCATCGATCGATATCCATCCCATTCCGAGGGCGCTCCGTTTTAGGGTGGAGCGTATCTCTCCATCGGGGGCGGAAACGAGCCAGGAAGCGGGCAAGCCCGGTCCCAAGAGCCCTCTATCCGTCTTCGCGGAGGCGTCGGGCCGATAGCGGGGGCAGGCTTGCTGGCAGCTGTCGCAGCCGTAAAGCCTATCGCCCCAGGTCGCCTCGATGGAAAGCGGCAGAGATCCGGGGATGGAGCTCCAGTGCTGAAGGCAAAGCTCGCGCGTGAACTCGCTGCCGCTCCCGTCGGACAAGGCGCCTGTCGGGCAAGCCGCGACGCATTCGCGGCAGCCGTCGCATGAAGGATCCAGGGCCGATGAGCTCGACGCCGCGGCTGCCGTAAGGTCTTCGACGCCGAAGGGCAGGAGCAGAACGCCAAGCACTACGGCGCTGCCCGGAACCGGCAGCATCACGAGGCCGTCGCGGCCGAGCCGTCCTAAGCCCGCCTCGAGGGCCAGGCGCTTCTCGGGCAGCCGCGAGTTGGAGAAGCAGCGCCAGTCCCGGACGGGCCCCGGATCTAGGCCCTTCTCATGGAGGCGAGCGCGGATTAGCGCGGCGGCTTCCCGTAGCCTCGCGCCGAGCTCCGCGTACCAATTGGCGCGGGCGAAGCGGGCGATGCGCGCGAGGGGCCCCGGATAGGCGCTGAAATCGACTCCCGCGATCTCGCCTATGGCCGAACCCTCGCCGTAGGAAAGGGCCGCCGCGATCGCCCCCCGCGAGCGATCCAAGCCTAGGCGCGAGGCGAGCTCGGTCGGCAGGAGCGAGCAGGACTCTCGCAGCGCGGCCTCGCCTATGAAGCCGTGCGCGCTTAGGCGAGCCTCTCGCAAGGAAGCGTCGAGCATGTCGAGGGGAATGCGGGGAGGGGCCACTTTATCGGGCGAGCTGGGCGTCTTTCCTCGCCTTCTCGATCTTCTGCATCTTGCGATAGTACTCGGTCTGCTTTTCGATCTCGGTGACGTCCATGGCCATTATCTTGTTCTCGATGAGGCGTACCTTATTATTCTCGAGGAGCTTGTGCAGGACGAGGGTGCCCTCGTTCATAGGCAGGCCCACCATGCCGATGAGTTCCTTGGGCCCGAAGTCGAAGCCGTAGGCGTTGCCCGCCTTGAGCGGAACCCGGTTCTTCTCGAGCTGGATGAGGAGGGCGTCGTAAAGCCTGCCCAATGGGTCGGACAGCAGGGTGTTGGCGATCTGCTTGTAGATGAACCAGATCCGCTCGGCAAGGAGAGTCGTGAGCCGGGTCACTATCTGGGGCTGGGTCGAAACCATCCGCTCGAAATTGGTCTTGTTCACGGCAAGAAGGTAGGCGTCCTCGAAGGCGACCGCGTTGGCTGACCTCGGCTTGTTCTCGAGGAGGGCCATCTCGCCGAAGATGTCGCCCGTCTTGAGCACGGCGAGAAGCACTTCGTTGTTATCGACTATCTTCGTGATCTTGACCGAGCCCTTTTGGATGATGTAAAGCTCCGATCCGGGCATGCCCTCGGACATGATCATCGTGTCCTTGGGGTAATGGCGGTTAAACTCCTCCGTCGAGCCGTCGAGGTAGACCGCCTTGGAATACGGCTTTATCTTTTCCAGCCTCTCCTTGGCCACATCGACATGGGCGCCATGGGGGCAATGCTTAAGGTATTGGTAATAGGCGTAAAAGGCCTGGTTATAGAGGCTCTGCTTGGCGTAGTACTCGGCGACGCGGAAGAGGTGGGAGGGGTCGGCCTCCGCGGTGTTCTTGAGCGTCAGCCTGGTGAGCGCCTCGTCGAGGTAGCGCATGCGCTTAGAGAAGGCCATGATGATCTTCATGGCCACGGGAGTGTTCTTCTCGATGAGGGGTCCATATTGATCGCGATGGACGGAGATGAGGGTACAGTCGGTCACAGCCTGGGCGGTTTCGATGTGGCTGTGATTGGACATCGTGGAGACCACGCCGAAGGAGTCGCCGGGACCGAGAGAGTTGCCGCCCTCTTCCTCGACTACCTCTACGTCCTTGGCGATGCGCACCTTACCCGATCGTATGATGAAGAAGCGGTCGGCGTTCTGCTTCCCCTCCACGATGATATATGAGTCCTTTTTGAAGTTGACGAACGAGAGCTGAAGCGGACTTTCCATCGTGTATCCTGACGGTTCCTCGGTGGCCGACTTGGCTAAGTATAGAATCGGCCTCTACGCGCTGTCAATTAAAGGTTCCGTTCCGAAATCGCTCAGAAGTAAGATATCGCCGCTGGGCCGTTTCACCACGGAAGCGGAGCTAAAGCAGCGCTTCCGATGTGAAAATGGGAATGTATGTTCTTTTCGTCGAACCAATTATGGCAGAGGGAAGCGGGCGGTCAGCTTCAAGACTCGCTCTTTTACCCCCGCAACGACCTTTTCTTCGCCCTTGGCCTTGAGGACTTCCATGATATAACCGGCCACTTCTTCCATCTCTTTCACGCCCATGCCCCTCGAAGTGAGGGCGGGCGTGCCGACGCGGATACCCGATGTGACGAAAGGCTTCCTCTGGTCGAAGGGGATGCCGTTCTTGTTGACCGTGATGTTAGCGTCGTCGAGCCATTTTTCGGCTTCCTTGCCCGTTATCCCGAGGCCGTTCAAATCGACGAGCATGAGGTGGTTGTCGGTGCCTCCGGACACGATGCGGGCGCCGGCGGCAGAAAGAGCGGCAGCCAGAGCCTTCGCGTTCTTGACGACGTTCTGCATATAGACTTTGAATTCGGGACCTTGAGCTTCCTTTAATGCCACCGCCTTGGCCGCGATGACGTGCATGAGGGGGCCGCCCTGGATGCCCGGCATGACCGAGCCGTCGATGAGTTCCGACCAGAGCTTGGGCCTGTCGCCCTTGGGCGTCATGGCGCCGATCGTATTGGCCGCGTCCGCCCCGACGAAAATCATTCCGCCTCGGGGGCCGCGCAGCGTCTTGTGCGTCGTGGTCGTCGTGAAGTGCGCGAGCTTGACGGGACTGGGATGGAGTCCAGCCGCGACGAGGCCCGCGATATGGGCCATATCGACGAAAAGGAAGGCGCCGACTTCGTCGGCCACCTCCCTGAAGCGCTTGAAATCGATTACGCGGGAATAGGCGGATGCGCCGGCTACGATGATCCTGGGCTTCGACGCTCGGGCGACGCGCGCCATCTCCTCGTAGTCGATCGTCTCGGTTTCCTTATCCACCCCATAGGCTACGACGTTATAGAGCTTTCCGGAAAAGGAGACCGGGGAGCCATGGGTCAGGTGGCCGCCGTGGTTCAGGTTCATGCCGAGGATGGTGTCGCCCGGCTTGATCGCGGCGAAGTATACAGCCATGTTCGCCTGGCTGCCGGAGTGGGGCTGGACATTCGCGTGGTCGGAGCCGAAGAGGGCCTTGGCGCGCTCCCGCGCAAGATTCTCCGCCATATCGACGAACTGGCAGCCGCCGTAATTGCGCTTGCCCGGATAGCCCTCGGCGTATTTGTTGGTAAGGATGGAACCAACTGCCTCCATGACCGCGCGCGAGCAGTAATTCTCGCTGGCGATGAGCTCGAGATTGTCGCGCTGGCGCGCGGTTTCAAGCCGCATCGCCTCGTAGAGCTCGGGATCCTGCTGTTGTATCAGTGACATGGGGGACCTCCTGTCGGACTCTGCCGGGGGGGGAAGGATAGGGGCATGATACCGAAAAATGGGCAGCGGCTCAATAACCGCGATTTCATAGAGAGTCCGATTCTTGACATACAGAGCAGGCTAAAAGTATATTAGTTAAGTATCTTACTATATTAACTACTTAACTGTTAAGGAGGACTATGAACCCTTCTACAGCTTCGCTACAAGAGACCCTGACCACTGTGCTGGAGACCCTGCCGCTGGTCTGGGATCGCATCCGCTCCAATTTACGCACTGCCGCGACGGCAAAATTCGGCATCACGCTCGAGCAGTTCCACATATTGCGTCATATCCGCCGAGGCTGTCGGTCGGTGGGTGCCCTGGCCGAAAAAAAGCAAATAAGCAACTCGGCGGTCAGCCAAGCTATAGAAGCGCTCGTGGAAAAAGGTCTCGTCACGCGTCGGCAGGAGATCGATGACCGTCGCTGCGTCCTCCTCGAGCTCACGAACCATGCCAACGAAGTGCTGGACGCGAATTACGAGGAGAACCGCAGCTGGATGGAACTCAAAATGGCTTCTCTGACCGGGGAGGAACTGAACAGCATTCAGCGGGCGATGGAAATCCTAAAAGAGACGTTCACGCCTGGCGAAGCTTGACGATGGACGGCGCTAAAGCCATGAGCGATGTTCGAAAGCTTCTCCGCTTCGTCAAACCCTATTGGAAACTAGCGGCATTCTCCCTCGTTATGCTGTTAGCCATGGTCTTCCTGGACTTGGCCATCCCCCGCCTCGTCGAACAGATAATAGACAAAGGCATAAAACAGAAAAACATGTCCATCGTGCTCACGACTTCGGCCATCATGCTCGGAATCTCTCTCTTGGACGCTGTCGTGGCCGTGCTCAACAGCAATGCTTCCGTCCGCGTGGGCGAGAGCGTAGCCCGCGATCTCAGGGAAGCGATCTTCGTCAAGATTCAGGCTTTTTCGTACGGCAACCTGGATCGCTTCTCCACCGGCAAGCTCATGGTTCGTCTCACGAGCGACGCGAGCGCCGTGCAGCGGCTGACCCAAGTCTCGCTGCGCATCGGCACGCGCGCTCCGCTGTCGATGATCGGCAGCATCATCCTCATGTTCGTCACGAGTCCGACGCTGGCCGTCGCCATGATTCCCCTCCTCCTGGTCACCGCCTCGGTCATCGTTTTTTTCAGCCTGAAAATGGAACCTCTCTTTCGAGTGGTTCAGCAGAAGCTGGATCGTCTCAACACGGTCCTGCAGGAGAACATCTCGGGCGCCCGGCTCGTCAAGTCCTTCGTACGGGCCGACCATGAGGCGGAACGCTTCGGGGCTGCCAACGCCGACCTGACTCAGGGGACGGTGAAGGTCATGCAGTTCATGTCGTCGATGACGCCGGCGCTGACCGTCTTCATAAACATCGCCATGGTGCTGGTCATCTGGCTGGGCGGAATCCAGTCCATCAAGGGCGCTCTGTCCTTAGGGCAGATCGTCGCCTTTTCGAACTACCTCCTGGCCACCATGAATCCCCTCATCATGATGACCCAGCTTTCCAACACCTGGGCCAACGGCCTCGCCTCGGCCAAGAGAATCAACGAAGTCCTCGACACCGATTCCGACGTAGCCGAGGCCCCGGACGCCCGGCCTTTGCCGGGACGAGAGGCGAGCGCGGTGAGCTTCGACCATGTCTTCTTCCATTACAGCGGCGAATCGGATTTGGCGGTGCTCGAGGATGTCTGCCTCAAAGCCGAGAGCGGCCAAACCATAGCGATTCTAGGCGCCACGGGTTCGGGGAAGTCGACCCTCGTCAACCTGATCCCCCGCTTCTACGACGCCATCCGCGGGTCCGTGCGGATCGACGACCTCGATGTTCGCGGCCTCCTGGAGGACTCCATCCTCGAGCATATCGGGATCGTCCCGCAGGAAACCATCCTTTTTTCCGGCACGGTCCGCGACAACATCCGCTACGGACGCCCCGACGCGAGCGACGAGGAGGTCGCGGCCGCGGCCAAGGCGGCCGAGGCGCATGACTTCATACTGCGCCTTCCTAAAGGCTACGACACTCGGATCGAAGAACGGGGCGTCAACGTATCGGGAGGGCAAAAACAACGCATCGCCATCGCTCGCGCCATCATCGCCCGGCCCGCCATCCTCATCATGGACGACAGCACGAGCGCCGTGGACGTCGAAACCGAAACCAAAATCCAGGCCTCCCTCGGCGAATTCCTGCATGGCTGCACCTCCTTCGTCGTGGCGCAGAGAATCAGCACCGTGCTGAACGCTGACAAGATCGTCGTGCTCGACGAGGGGCGCATAGTCGCCGAGGGAAAGCATAGGGAATTATTGGGGACGAGCCCGGTCTACAAGGAAATCTACGATTCGCAGCTGGGGGGGGATTCCCATGCCGAGTGAAACCATGCCCTCGGCCCAGGACCTCCGAACGAGCATGCAGCGCCGGGGAGGCCGGCCCGGGAAAATAGAGAAAGCGCGGAATCCGCGCCGCGCCCTGACCCGCCTCGTACTCTACCTGAAGCCCTACGCCCTTTCCCTCGGCCTCGTGATGGGCTTCGTCCTCGTCTCTTCCCTCCTCGGTCTGGGCGGCCCCTACCTCATGGGCGTCGCCATCGATAAATTCATCGGCGGCAAAGACCTCGCCGGCCTTTTCAGGACGGCCATCCTCATGCTGGCGATGTATGTCTTCGGCAATCTGTTCCAGGTATTCGCCAACTGGATCATGGCCCGCGTCTCGCAGTTGGCGCTCAGGGAGCTGCGCAGGGACCTCTTTCAGCACCTGCAGACGCTATCGATGAGTTTCTTCGACACGCACGCCGCGGGCGGCCTCATGAGCCGCCTCACCAACGATATCGACGCCATCAATCAGGCGGTCTCGCAGAACGTCACCTCGCTCATGACAAGCGTGGTCACCATGCTGGGCATCCTCATCACCATGTTTTTGCTCAATCATTGGCTGGCCTTGGCCAGCCTCATCGTCGTGCCCATCATGATATGGTTCACACGCTTCGTGGCTAAATACACGCGGAAGGGTTTCCGCGATCTGCAAAAGGGCCTCGGCGAGCTCAACGGCGTCGCCGAGGAAGCCATCAGCGGACAGAAGGTGATCAAGGCATTCAGGCGCAACGAGTCGGTCATCCAGGCCTTCCGCGTCCAGAACCAAGCCGTCTTCGAGGCCGGAGTCTACGCCAATTCATACGCGCTATTGCTCATGCCGCTCACGGCCGTGCTCGGGAATTTCTTCGTGGTCGTTCTGGCCAGCCTGGGCGGATGGCTCGCGCTACGGGGTCTCGTGAGCGTCGGCACTATCGCCGCCTTCATAAACTATGGGCAGAACTTCACCTCGCCCCTGCGCCAACTGGCCAACCTGTACAACTCGGTCCAGGCCGCTCTCGCGGGCGCCGAACGCGTCTTCGAGATCATCGATACTCCCTCGGAAATCGCCGATTCGCCGACGGCCCTGCCGCTTTCGGCGATCCGCGGAGACGTGAGCCTGCGCAACGTGGAGTTCGCCTATAACTCCGGCAGTCCCATCATCAAGAATTTCAGCCTCGAGGTGAAGGCGGGGCAGACTATCGCCCTCGTGGGGCCCACGGGCGCCGGGAAGACGACTATCATCAACCTCCTTACCCGCTTCTACGAGATCCAGGGCGGCGTCATCGAGATCGACGGCCGCGATATCCGCGGCATAAAGAAGGCCGAGCTGCGCCGCAGCCTGGGCCTAGTCCTGCAGGATACCTTCCTATTCGCCGATACCGTCATGGAGAACATCCGCTACGGCCGCCTCGAGGCCACCGACGAAGAGTGCGTCGAAGCCGCGCGCATGGCCGAGGCCGACCACTTTATCCGACAACTGCCCCAGAGCTACCAGACTAACCTGTCGGAACGGGCGGGGAACCTGAGCCAAGGCCAGCGCCAGCTGCTCTCGATCGCCCGCGCCATACTCGCCGCTCCGGCCATCCTCATCCTGGACGAGGCCACGAGCAGCGTGGATACGCGGACAGAAGTGCGAATCCAGGAGGCCCTGCTGCGCCTGATGGAGGGGCGCACAAGCTTCGTCATCGCCCATCGCCTGAGCACGATCCGAGACGCGGACAAGGTAGTGGTCATCGACAAAGGCGAGATCGTCGAGCAGGGAAGCCATCAGGAGCTGCTCGATCTGAAAGGTTTTTATCACCATCTTTACTTGAGTCAGTTCAAGGGAAACGCCATTTAGCCTTTAGTACATTCCCGTCACTTCGATGTCGCCCCAGTATGAGCTGTAGGCGTCGAGGGCGCCGGAGGCCTCTTCGTAGAAGCTTTGGAAGGACCAGCGCCTATCCTTCGAGGCTCTTCGGCCCTCCGGGCTCATGGGAGCGAGGGCGGAAAAACCCCGCGAGAAGGCAATATGCCGCGCGTCGATGCCGCCGAAGTAGCGGCTGCGATCGTCCCAAGGGGCTCGCATCCCGCCCGGCGAAGCGCCCGAGCCGAGGACGGGATCGAGGGGGGCCCATCCGAGCCCATATATATAGACCTCGACCCAATAGTGGCGAACCGTCTTTCGGCTCGGATCCACGAGATACCCGGCTACCGGAAGACTGGGCAGACCGGCCGCCCTTAGTAAGGCGCAGGCAATGATCGCGTATGAATAGGAGTCGGCGATTTTGTCGTTTAGGGCATCGAGGACTCTCTCTCGCGCTCGTCGCTCGGTCCATGCGAGGTTGGCGGTAAGCCAGTCCCAGACGAGGCGCGCAGCCCGCCAATCGCCCTTCTCGCCGCGGAGTATTTTTTTCGCGAGCTCCTGGACTGCGGGAGCCGAGACGGGGACGAGATCGTCGCTTGCCGTATATGCCGTCATAAGGGCGGGAGGGTTCTGGGGCCTCGGGGTTTCCCTGAGCGGATCGACGGCGGTTTCCACCGCGAAAACCTGGACGAGGAAAGATTGATTGACCGCCCGGTCCTTGCCCGTCGCGAGATCGGCGAGGCGGAACAGGGCCGTCCCTCGATAATCCCCCACCATGGGCTCCGGCTCTTGGCCGAGGATTTTGACCAGCCGCTGAGAAGCGCTCTGGACGGGCAGAGGCGCCCAGAGATAGAGCTCGGCCGGTCCCGAGGCCTTGATCCTAGATACGCTCACTGTCTGCGAAACGGCGAAACTCGTTCGAGCGAAATAGCGCTTGGCGCCCGCGCTCCCGGATACGCGCAAGAAGACAGCGTTGCTCCTGCCTTTTTCCGAGACGATATAGACCGAACCCGATATGGCCCCATCGGGAACGCGGAGGCGCAGTTCCTTGTCGGACCAAAGCTCGCAGCCAAGATCGGAATCGGGTGGAGAGACGGAGGCGGGCTGGGATTGATCGCCCGGAGGGGAGCCCCCCCCGTCGGCGGTCCACGCGAAAAAGACTTTCGAGGAGCCCTTGCCTTCCCCGAAACCCTCCCCGGCTAATACGAAAAGGGAGCCTATCGGTCCTTCATCCGGAGAAATCGAGGCGATGTAGGGCAAGCCCCCAGGTTGCGGGCCCGAGGCGAGTATGGGCAGCCGTTCCCGGTTCATGAAGAGCTTGGGATTGGACCTGCCCTTCTTGGTCACGACGTGGAGGAGGCCGGAGTCGAAAGAGGCAGGAAGGCGCAAGCGTATCCGCGTATCGCTCCAGGACAGATAGGAGCTGGAGGTCGGAAGCATGCCATCGACGTCAATCCAGGAGTCGCCGCGCGAGACGCCGAAGTTGCGTCCCCCGAGCAGGACCTCGCCGCCCGGCTCCCCGACGCTGGGCTCAAGAAGCTCGAGGCGGGGACGATCGATGAGGGTGAAGGAGAGATAGACGGCGAGGGAAGTGAGGGCGAGGCCTACGACGGCGGCGAGAAGGACTAGCTTAATGCATCTCGGGCTGTTCGGGCGCGATTGCGCTTGCCGGAGGCTCGATGCGGAAGGGAGCTCGAGGCTCACTTACCCGCCTTGTCGCCCGCTCCGCCTCCGTCGAGGTTCATGCCTGCCGCGCGCAGCACGGATATTTCCAGCCGCAGAGGGGCCTTGCCATCCGGGCCGAGGCCGAGGGGGAAAAAGAGGACCGTCTCGCCGAACTCGACCGACAAGGACTCGATGGCGGTATGGTAGGAGAGCCCGCCCTCGGGCGGCTTTACCCACACCTGTCCCTGGGCGATGAGGGTGACGCCCTTGCCGTCGTCTCTCTCGAAGGGAGTGATCTGGACGATAACCGCCACATTCGTTCCGACAAGCTTGAAGGGGACGGGCGTCCCGGGCACCGTATACTTGACGCTCTCCGCCTCCCAGGCTTGGGCTTTATCGGCCCCCCCCCCGAGTGCCGTGGGCGCCGCCGTACCCGCATCCGCGGCCGCAGCGGGCACTATCGCGACGATGCGAACGACCAGGGCTTTTTCCTTGAGCGCATCGGGTATGCCTTGGGCGCCGAGGGCGAGGGGAAGGGCGGCGAAGCCCGTCAGGGCCAGAAAGGCGAAAACATGCCTCAAGGCGAGTTTCCCCCGACGTACATACTGCCGCGCGCGGCGCTCACGACTTGGCCGGAGCGCATTATGACGGGCTGGCCCGCGCTGCCGAATGTGGTGTCGTTGGGCAGCTTGATGGTCAGCGTCACTTGACCGCCTTGGGCGTCGAGGTAGCGCAAAAGCTCGTCCATGCTCGCCGGCTGGGCCCTCGCCTCCGGCGTGGATGGGGCTATTACGCCCGATGCGACGGCCTGTATCGCGGCCGTCTTGCTCGGCCGAAGCGCGAGGAGGGTCGTCGCCCCGCCCAGGAGAATGACGAGGAGAACCGCCGCGGCGGCGAGAGGCAGGGGGAGGCTGACGGGACGGCGCCAGTCTTTCCATGATTCGCCGCGGCCGCGGGCGGAGGAATGCGCGCCCTCGTCGGCGGCGGAGAGGCCCCCGAGGAGGACATCGAGCTTGGCGCGGCCGCGCGCGAGGGATTCGGCCTCGTTCTCGACGAGCTCGATCCTGAGCCTCTCGCCTAGGGCCGAATAGCTCGAGGCGAGGGCGGCGCAGTCCCGACAGGACGCGAGGTGCTCGTCGATGCGTTCGCGCCAAGGGCTCGGTACTTCGCCATCGACATAAGCCGAAACGAGATCGCGGTCAGGACACATGCTTCGAACCCTCCCCGAGCTTGACGAACAATGCCTCCCGGGCGCGGAAAGCCCGGACTTTTACGTTACCCTCGCTGATGCCCAGCGCGCGCCCAATCTCTTTATAGCTCAAACCGCCGTACTCCTTGAGGACGAGGACTGCCTTGAGCCCCTCGGGCAGGGACTCAAGCCCCCGCCTAAGCTCTTCGGCGGACTCGTTCTTGAGCACCACCTCGTCCGCCCCGCCAGAACTTTCCTTCTCGCCCCGCCACCAGCGCTCATACGCCTTGACCTCGCGGCCCTTGCGCTTCGCGTAATTGAGGGCGCCGTTTTTAGTTACCCTGATGAGCCAGAACTTGGCGTCATCCATTGTCGGAAAGGGAATGCCCTTCTCGACCAGGCGGGCAAAGGCGTCGTGGACAATGTCCTCCGCCGCCTCCGAGCTTCCGGCTATCCGCACCGCTATTCGGAGAAGGAGGGGGGCGGCCGCGTCGTAGAGGCGGCGGATGTCCTCAGGGCCTGGGGGCCCGCTACTTGAAAACAATCTCGTATCCCTCGGGTTACGACAGGGCCCGCGAGGAGCTCACTCGAGCCTCCAGGTCGTGCCGGCGGGAGAGTCCTCGAGGAAGACGCCCTTGGATTTGAGCTGGGCCCTGATCGCGTCGGCGCGAGCCCAGTCTTTGGAATTCTTGGCCGCTTTTCGCTGGGCCACTAAAAGCTCGATCTCGGCCGCGAGCAGGGGATCTACGGCGACAATCGCGGCGCGTTTCGACTCCGCGAGGCTTAGGCCGAGGACTTCGTCCATCTTATAGGCCGCGGCGAGGGCCTCAGGCGGCGGGACCTCGTTGTCGCGAAGAAGGCCCCATAGCTCGGCGAGGGCACGGGGAGTCGAGAGATCCTGGCAGAGATGGCCCGTAAAAGCCTCGATATATGAAGAAGCCTTTGCGCCGAGCGGCGGCGGCGAGCTTCGCTCGTCGTTGTAAGATGATGCCCGACCCGCTTTTTCCTTTAGCGCGATGACCCGCTCCGTCAAGGATTTGCGCGACGCTTTGGCGGAATCGAGGGCCTCGTAGGAAAACTGAAGCTGGGATCGGTAGTGGCCGCCCAAGAGAAAGTAGCGGTAATCGAGGCTCTCGTAGCCTGCGTCGATGAGAACCTGGAGGGTGAGAAAGCCGCCTGCCGATTTGGCCATCTTGCCGCTCGCCGTTACGAGGAACTCGTTATGAAGCCAATAGTTGACCCATTTTTTGCCGGTGGCCGACTCGCTTTGGGCTATCTCGTTGGTGTGGTGGATCGCGATGTGGTCGATCCCGCCGGCGTGGATGTCGAACTGCTCGCCTAGGTACTTCATGCTCATCGCGGAGCACTCGATGTGCCAGCCCGGGTAGCCGCGGCCCCAGGGACTGTCCCAGATCATGGCCTGGTTCTCGAACTTGGACTTGGTGAACCAGAGGGCGAAGTCGGCCGGGTGTCGCTTGTTGGGATCGATCTCGATGCGGGCGCCCGCCTTGAGGTCGTCGAGCCGGAGGAGGGCCAGGTCGCCGTAGCTCGGGAACTTAGAAACGTCGAAGTAGAGGTTGCCACCGGCCTGGTAGGTGAAGCCCTTGGCCTCGATGCGTTTTATCAGGGCGATCATGTCGGGGATATGCTCCGTCGCCTTGCAGACGACGCTCGGGCGCAGGATATTGAGGCGCGCGGTATCCTTGAAGAAGGCCTCGGTATAGAACTCCGCGATCTCGTAGGGCGACTTGCCTCGTTCCTGGGCGCGCTTGAGCAGCTTGTCCTCGCCGGTGTCGAGGTCGCCCGAGAGGTGGCCTACGTCGGTGATATTCATGACGTGCTTGACTTCGTAGCCGAGGAAACGAAGGGTACGGACGAGGATGTCGTCGAAGACGTAGGCGCGGAGGTTTCCGATGTGCGCGTAGTCGTACACTGTGGGGCCGCAGCCGTAGAAGCCGACCTTGCCGGCCTCTATGGGCTTGAACTCCTGGAGCACGCGGCCGAGGGTGTTGAACAGGCGAAGCGCGGGCATGGACTGCCTCCGGGTGCAGCGGGTAGTATCCAGACATGCCCACACTACGGGACTTCATACAAAAAATCAATATAAGGGCGGAGCTTGCGTATGACGAGCCCATGTCCCTTCACACGAGCTTCAAGATCGGCGGCCCCGCCGAGGCTCTAATCCGACCCGAGGACGCGACCGCGGCCGCCGCCCTGCTGGCCGCCGCCCGCGCCGAGGGCATCCCCCTCTTCGTCCTTGGAGGCGGAGCCAACATCCTCGTAGGCGACAAGGGGATACCCGGCATCGTGATGGACACCGCCCGCATCGCCGCGGCGCGGATCGAGGAGGACGGCCCCGGCGGCGCGGAGCTTCTCGTCGCGGGGGCCGGCATGTCGATGGACGCGCTCTGCCTAGAGGCCCTGTCGAAAGGCCTGGGCGGCCTCGAAGACTTCGCCGGCATGCCAGGTTCGGTGGGCGGGGCCGTCTTCATGAACGCGCGTTGCTACGAACGCGAGATGTCGCAGGTACTGGCTTGGGTCAGCTCGGCAGGGCCGGCGCGCCGTCCCGTCGAAGCCGCGCTCTGGTCATATAAGCGCTCGCCCTATCAGGAGTTCGGGAGCGCGGCGGGCGAGCTCATATTGGAGGCATCCTTTCGCCTCGCTCCCGCCGACGATGCCGGGGTCGCGCGCATCGCGCGCGTTATGCGCGAGCGCCGAGCCGACCGAGAGGCCAAGGGCCACTACCGCCTTCCCTCGGCCGGCTCCGTCTTCAAGAACGACCGTTCCCTCGGCGCCCCGACGGGCAAGCTCCTCGACGGCCTGGGGCTGCGCGGCCGGCGCATAGGGGACGCCATGGTCTCGCCCTGGCATGCCAACATCTTCGTCAACGCCGGCCGCGCCACGGCCGCCGACATGCGCGAGCTCATCGAGCTCGCCCAGGCCGAGGCGCGCGCGAAGCTCGGGATAGAGCTCGAGAGCGAGGTCCTTATGGTCGGGGAGTTCTAGGAGGAAGGCATGAGAAGGATCGGCATCTACTACGCTTACTGGACCCACGACTGGGACGTCGATTTCCTGCCCTTCATCGGCAAGGCCGCCGATCTAGGCTTCGAGCAGCTCGAGCTTAACGGCGGGACGATCGCCGCAATGGGACGGGCCGAGAGGATGCGCCTCGCGGACGCCGCCGCGGCGCGCGGCATCGCCCTTTCCTATGGCATAGGCCTTACCGCGCAGCACGATACTTCCTCCCTCGACGAGTCGGTGCGCCGCTCCGGGCTCGAGTTCATGAAGAAAATGATAGAGGCGGTTTCGGAGATGGGCGGCGGCATGATCGGGGGAACCACCTATTCCACCTGGCCCGCCAAGCCTCCCCGCGACCTGGAGGAAAAGAAAGCGGTCCGGGCGCGGAGCCTAATGAGCATGCGGGAACTCGCTGCCCTCGCCAAAGGCTCCGGGGTAACGCTCAATATCGAAGTCTTGAATCGCTTCGAGCATTTTCTATTCAACACCTGCGAGGAGGCTCTTTCCTTCGTAGATGAGATAGACAGCCCCGCGGTAAGGATCCTCCTCGATACCTTCCATATGAATATCGAGGAAGACTCCTTCGGCGGCGCCATCCGCCTGGCGGGCAAGCGCCTTGCCGCCCTCCACCTGGGCGAGACGAATCGAAAGCCGCCCGGCATGGGAAGGATTCCTTGGGCGGAGATACGCGAGGCACTCGATGACATCGCCTTCGACGGCCCCCTCGTGATGGAGCCCTTTATATTGCCAGGCGGACAGGTTGGCCGCGACATAGCGCTCTGGCGCGAACTGATCGTCGATCCCGACCTAGACGCCCTCGCGGCGAAATCCGCGGCCTTCGCGAAAGCCGCGCTCCGCTAAACCCTCGGCCGCGTACGCTTACATTCCGATGTGCTTCATGAGGGCGAAGACGAGGAAAGCCGGCCAGAGCAGGGCTTTGATGAAGCCCAGGACCCCGGCTCCGAAAGTCGCGGCGTGGCCGATGTAGTAAACCGCCGCGCCGATAAAGGCGAGGCCATAGGCTCCGCTCGTCGCCCCGGTCGTAGCTGGGTGATTGCGGTACCTTCTCTCGAGATCGTTTGCCATAGTTTTCTCCTCAACGGAAATATAACGCCGTCCGAGTTTCGAGGCGACTTGAAAAGCGTGGCCTGGCGGATTAATTTCGGCCCTTCGCCTTCCTATAATTTTCCCGCGCCCTCGCCCTGTTCATGCACTCCGGGCGGCACCAATGGCGCGTGCCGCTCTTGGTCCCGTCAAAGAAAAGCAGAGTGCAGCGTTCGCTGCGGCAATGTCGAAGGCGCCCCAGGTCGCGCTCGGCTAGAAGCTCGGCGGCCGCGAGGGCGATCGTCAGAAGACACCCGCCGCCGTTCGATCGCGACGAGTACTCGCGAGTGAGGCCCCCATCCTCGGCCTTTAGAACGAAGCTGCCCCGAGCGAGTATGGCGTTCATCGTAATCGGCTCGGGAATGGGGCTCTGTCCCCCTACAGGCTCTCCCGCGGCTGTCGAGGCATCGACGCGGCTCTTGACGACCGACTCGAAAATCGCTCGTAGCTCGGCACGGAGTGATATAAGCGTCTCGAAGTCTCCCGCGGACCAGGAATAGGCCGAGCTTGGCCCCAAGCGATATTTCGCGCTGGCTTCGTCCCACCAGTCCTGGATCTGGCTCAGGTTCCAGAGCTGATCGAACTGGATAATCTCCCGAGACCCCGAAAGCCTGCGACTCCGCCTAGTGTTCACAAGGTCGATGGCAAGGTTGCCCCCGAGAAAGACGAAGGGGAGCTGCGACAATTCCGTGGGGACAGTGCTTGTAAATTGGGGGACAGTGCTCATGTGTTCCATTTCCCTAATCTATAGGTCAATCTATGTATTGACAAGTATATTTCTCGTTAGTAGGTTTTATACAGGTCAATCGCCACTTAGACTAATATCTGAGCGAGACCGAGGAGAGAGCCATGAGAACGATGGGCATCAACGGCTTTGGCAGGATCGGAAGAACCTTCCTGAGGGCGGCGTTGGGCAGCGAGAAGATCGACATTGTCGCCGTCAATGATCTCACCGACGCGGCCACGCTCGCCCAGCTCCTAAAGCACGACTCGCTTTGGGGCGCGTTCCCCGGCGAAGTTAGGGCTGAGGAAAAAGCAATCGTAGTAAACGGGAGACGTATCCAAGTGCTCGCCGAGCGCGATCCGGCTGCCATCCCCTGGTCAAACCTAGGCGTCGATATGGTGCTCGAGTCGACGGGGCTCTTTACCGACCGGGACAAGGCCAAGCTTCACATCGAGTCGGGAGGCGCGAAGAAGGTCCTCATATCTGCGCCGGCCAAGGGCGAGGACATCACGATCGTGATGGGCGTCAACCACGAGAGCTATGACAGCGCGCGCCACAGCTTGATCTCGAACGGCTCCTGCACGACGAACGGCCTCGCGCCGGTGGCCCTCGCCCTGCACAAGGCCTTAGGCATAGCGAACGGCCTCATGCTGACCACTCATGCCTACACCAACAGTCAGGCGCTCCACGACCAGCCCGAGAAGGACCTGCGGGGCGCGCGGTCGGCGGCCCTCTCGATCGTGCCCTACCCCAGCGGCGCCGCAAAGGCCATCGGCAAGGTCCTTCCCGAGCTCGACGGCAGGCTAAACGGTTTCTCCCTGCGCGTGCCGGTGCCCGTCGTATCGGTGGTGGACCTGACGGTGAACGTTATGCGACCGACCTCGGTCGCCGAAGTGAACGCCGTCCTCAAGTCGGCGTCGGAAACCTACTTGAAAGGCATTCTCGGCTACACGGAAGAGCCACTGGTATCCCGCGATTTCCAGGGCGACGACCGCTCGGGCATTGTCGATGCCCTGTCCACGATGGTCATCGGCGGCAGCCTCGTGAAGGTCCTCGCCTGGTACGACAACGAGTGGGGCTTCTCGAAGAGGCTGATCGACCTGGCGGAGTTTGTCGGGGCGAGGGCTTAGCTCGCTCGGCTTCGCGCGCCGTCCCTAGCGATCCGAAGCAGGCCCAGCCCCACGGAGAAAAACCAGAGCGGGAGCAGCGTCCCATAGAGGGAATAGGCCGCGCCAATGTAGTCCCTGAAAGCCTCGAACAGGATGCCTAACGCCCCGGTCACGATTCCGAGGATCGAGAACCATTTCGCAAAAGGGCCTTTGGTCATTTGGATAGAAAGGATGAGGATAGCCAAGGCCGTCAGGATGCCTACCGAAGAAATGGCGTTGGCGTAGGCGGCGAGAGCCTCGGCCGCTGTGGCGAGGGAGGCCCGAGCGACTTCGCCGGCTGCTGCATAGCGATCGCTAAGAAGGATCAAGCCGCCGTTCAGCGAGGGAGGGCTGGAGCCTAAGGCGAGGGCCGCGAACTCCGAGCCGGCCCCTATCACGGCGCCGAGGAGCGCGAGACTCTTTCCCGAAGGAGCGAGCGCCGCGCCGAGGGCGAGAAATGCCGCTATGGCCGGCAGGCTTAAACCCACGAAGCAGATGAGTTCGGCCAAGTAGGCCCCGCGATGGGCCGCGATGAACTCGAGGATGGCGGCGCCCCCGGATAGGGGCGCATGGGGCGCGGCGATCAGGAGGACGAGGGGGATGAAGACCATGAGGACATAGCCAAAGGCCGAGATCGCGCCGATGCGAAAGAGAAGCTTCCATGAAGAGCCCGAGACGTCTTCAAAATGCATTAAGGCCTCCATCGCGATTTCTTAAGTGCCTCGACAATAGCTCACCATATCGACTCTATTCAGCCAATCCGTATCAAGCAAGGTGAACCATCATTTCTTCCCACGCGTCATGCCGCGGCAGAGGCCTGCCATGGGCAGGGCAAATCCATCGAAAAGGCAGCTTTGACAATTCCCGAATCGAGTCTCGCATCATAGCGTCGTTCCAGTTCCAGAACGCGGGATAGGGCCTTAAGTTTCCCCTATGGTTCTCTACGATGTCGCCGGCGAAGAGCAGGTCGCCGAAGAGGATGCAAGCATGGCCCGGCGTGTGGCCGGGCGTCGGAGCAAGCTCGATCTCGGCTAAAGGGAAGCCATCTTCATAGGCGCGTATCTCGCAAGGCGCCTCGTAGCCGAGAATCCTCGGCAGATACTTCTTGAAGCCCGGCCTCGGAATTCGGCCGGTGATATAGGGGATTTCCGTCGCCGATGCCCACAGAATCGCGCCGCTAAGCCTCTGCAGAAGGACTGCGTTCCCGACGTGGTCAATGTCATAGTGAGTCAGGAGAATATGCTTAATATCCGTCAAGGCGACCTTCATCGAGACGAGCTCTTCGACTATCGCCCTTCCCTGCCAGGGAAAGCTCGTATCGACGAGCAGCTTCTCCCGTGCCTCGACAAGGTATGCATAGGCTCCTTTAGCGGATTCTAGAATATGGACGCGCTCGTCGAACCCCATAGGCACCGTGCTCACGCGATGCCCGAGAGCAAGCTTTTTGCGAAGGCCACGACCTTCTCTCCGTTTTCGGGGTCGGACCAGTAGGCGGGCATCGGTCTCGGCTTTTTCCCGAAGAAGACCCGGTCCTTCCCGATGCCGGGATCGGCGAGGGTCGCCAGATACTCGATGCTTTGGGCGGCCCGATCGGCCGTTTTAGCGAAAATATCCATCAGGAAGGAGAGGATAGGCGATAACTCCCTTGCGATGTTCGAGCGGAATTTCCCCGGGCCGGGCTCTACGAGGAAAACGGAAACCTTGCCTGAAAGGGAGCGCATCAATTCGACGCTATAGATCGCAAGAGCGAGCTTGGTCCGCATAAAGGAGGAGAAGACCTTAAAGCGCGCGGCATCATATGCCGCATCCATGGCGAGGCGCATGCTCGCGGTAGGCGCGGCGATATTGATTATTCGCGGGTCGGGGCTCTTCGCGAGCGGATCGAGCAGGGATTCGCAGAGCATGAAGGGCGCGAGGAAATTCACCTGGAACATCGTCTCGAGCCCATCGGCCGTCCGCGTGAATTCCTTCTTCCAGACCGCCGCGTCGTTGAAGAGCAGGTCGAGTCGCTCATGCGAGGCCTTGAACTCCACAATGAAGCGCTTGACGGAGGCGACTGACGCCAAGTCGCAGATCATCAATTCCAGCTCGGCATCGGGCGCGCGCTCGGCGATATCCCGCAGTGCGCGTGCCCCTCGATCCTTATCACGACATACCAGCACGACCCTGGCGCCCAGCGCAGCGAATCTTTTTGCCGCGCATAGCCCCAAACCTGAATTTGCCCCGGTGATCAGGCAAGTCTTCCCCTTCATATCCACTTTACCAACCTCCCAACTCGAATTTCTCCCAGCCGAATTTCTCGACGAGGGCCGCCATAAAGTCGCGCGATTTCAGGAAAGGACTATCTCGAAACAGGCCCTGGGCCCTTAGCTCGAGGGCATCGTCGGCCATGGCGGCATTGGCTTCTACGAAGGAGCTTACCCTCTCGATATGGCCGTCATCGAAGCGCAAGCGTTCGGGATCGACGTAGCCCAGCTCGATCATGGCTCTCGTCTTGCGCTCGCAGCGGCAGGGATTCACGGGATTCGCCAATCCGCATTCCTCGTTCATATAACGGGAAAGCTCCATCCTGGAACGCGAGAGGATCTGGCGGAAATTCTCGGGGCTCATCTCCATGATCTCGCCGCCGACATTCCCGTTTATCCCGAAGACTCCGCCGAGGATAAAGACGAGCCGCTGAGTCCTGTCGAGGCAGAGGAGCATGCCCGCCATACATTCGCGCTTGGTCTCCTCGACAAGGAGGCGGTGGTATGGCGTCGGCGATTTTTCGTCGACCGGTTCGCTGTCGGGGGTCTCGCGGAGGACCTCGGCATGCCGATCGAAGGAAGGGAAATAGTCTTCCATGGGCCGCCTGGCCATGGACAAGAGATGATTCTTCGCTATCCGATAGAGCCAGGTGCGGAATTCGCTGCCGCCCTTAAAAGTTGCGAGCTTCGTGATCGCCTTGATAAATATTTCCTGAGTCGCGTCCTCGGCATCCATCGCGTTGCCGAGCATCCGGAGGGCTATGTTGTAGATCCAGGCCTGATGCCTGAGCACGAGCTCTTCCAGCGCGGCCCGGTCCCCCTTCGAGATAGACGCGAGCAGGACCGAATCTGCCGCCTGCGCGGCATTGGCTTCATCGAATATGGCTAAAATCGGCGGGTCGCCCAAGGTTGCTCCTCCTTGTTCTCGACTATTAGACGCCTGCCCAAGCGAGTTGTGACAGTATATCGGCTATTTTGACAGTGGAGTGGCGGTAGTCCTTCCCCTTCGTCTTATTCCAGTGATGGATTGCCCTTTGGGGACACCATTCGTCGCAGGCCATGCACGTGCGCCGGAAGAAAGAGGGCCGCGAAAGCTCGAACGCCTGTTTATTTGGCCGAGGGCAGAGCGCTTTTATGTAGCCGCAATCCGACCGATAGGATCCAAAACAGAAGAAAAACGATGGCTGCAAAGTAAAGCGCGATTGCGATCCACTTAAAATGCGCCGAGGCATGCTCGGCTATTTCGGCGACTATCCCGCAAGCGCCGGCAGCGATGCCGGCCCACGAAGTCGGCTTGCCGAAGTGATCGCTTTTTAGCATCGCTATCGAAATCACGATCCAGGAAACCGAAAAAACTACATAGCTCAGCATGAACGTATTCACTTTGAACATCGTAATCATAGACTGACATGCTGCCAAAAGCATGGCCCGTTCCGCATCAGAACCGGCGGTTTTATATTGCTCGCTGAGGGAAGCCACGGCGAAGCCGGTGTTCGTGGAAAAGAAGATGGAGATCGCAACGACAAAAAGGGCAGCTCCGACCAACGCTAAAGATGCGCTCGATCGCCTGAGCAAGAGGCACACCGCCAGAATGACCGGTATGAATAGCGCGTATGAAATCATTCCGAGCAGATCGAATCGCAGGAGCCCGAAAAAACGGTTTTGGGAGAAATCCGATAATAGTTGTGCCGGCGCTCCGATAGAAGGGAGCGCCGCGAATACAACAATCTCCCCAACGAGCAAGATGGCGATTGCCATGGCCGCGAAGCCACTCAGTTTAAAAAGACCGCGCCATTGGGAAGAGTCGTCCTTATTTATGGCCATGGAATGCCTCCAAACAGGTTACAAAGGCTATTCGTATCTTACGCCTGTCCTCGGCATCAGCCGGTCCTCCGCCTGGCCTGCGTCAACATATCCGTGATTTTCACAGTTGGGTGGTGGTAATCATGCCCCTTCGTTTTGTTCCAGTGATGGATAGCTCTTTGAGGACACCACTCGTCGCAGGCCATGCACATCTCGCAATGGTGCTGCCAGACCGGCCTGCCGGCGATCATTGCGATATTGCGGACAGGACAGACCTTGACGCAGGTTTCGCAGCCGTTGCAGGAATCGTCGACATAGATGCTTTTATCCGATAGATAGATCAATTCACGAAAACCGAGCCTGGTATTCTCGTTCTCCTTGGCCATTTTTTTCAAATGCTCGACATAGAAATGCTGAAGCATCGCGTTCATCGGCGTGATCAACATGTTGAACAGCGATTGCCGGATCCTGTGTCCATTTTTCACCTTAGCGGTGACGCACCAGCATATTTCCTCGATTTTTATTTGGCATCGTTCAAACATTTTTTCATGATCCTGGTGTTGGATGGAGATGTACTCCAGATTATTCATGGGAAGGTTGATCGAAAATTCCGCGGCGAGCCTGCCGCCGAGCGATTTTATTATCTTTCCCAGGTTTTTCAGAGTTGGAAGGGCATTTACGCTGACCCGGCCTCCGCAGGTGGCGACGGCGAATACATACTTCGAGCCGATGCCTTCGAGTTTTCGGACGAATCTCTCAACGATCAATGGGATGCCGAAGAGTTGGGCCAAATAGCAGGGGAATACGATCCCGATGCTATCTGCGCCGGTTTTTATGGTCGGCATATCGATGACCGAAGAAATGGAAATCAAAGTTCCCTCGGTTTTTTCTGCGATCTCTTTTGCTACGGCTAAGGAATTTCCCGTACCCGGAAAATAATACGCGTCAATACTCATCCTAGGCACCTCATGATCGCGTGGGTTTGAAGGAGTCGCTCCGATTACTTGAGTCTGTCGACGAAGCTCCTGACCGCGGCTTCCTTGGAAGACGCGCCCATGGACTTGGTGGCTGTCGAAACCGCATCCACGGAAGCGGCCTTGTCTTTCTTGAGAAGGCTGTCGAGCTGACCGCGAAGTTTATCGAGAAACCAGCGATTGGCCGTGACGAACACGGCGACCCTCACGCCCTCGAGCCGTTTCTCGGCCTTGAGCCAATCGCGCACGGGCGACTTGGAGTTGAAGGCCATGACCATGCCATGGACGAGGACGGCGCGATACTTCGAGATGTCCATCGAAGGCACTTGGGAAGCGGTCGCCTCGTCGTAGGCGATGCCATCCGCCGCGAGGGCCGCCTTGAAATAACCGATGTAGGGTCGGGACTGGTCGTTCACTTCGTCGTACACATAGAGGACCTTGCCCGACGAGGCCTGAGCGTAGAGCACGGCCGTGAACAGGGCGATAACCAACGCGAGAACCGGCTTTTTCATGTGCACTCCTGGCATGCATTATACCGCCGACCGCGCGGGCGGGAAATGATCGGCCGCGCAGGCGGCATGTCGGTTCGCGCAAAAAATGGCTCTGACAAAATTGACTAGCAAGGGCGGCGAAGGCTATTATCGTGTCCATGGTCAAAGCCGAGCAAGGTCAAGGCTACGAAGTGAGCGCCACGCTAGGGAGGCAGATGCTGCGCTACGCGGCCTCCCGCGGGATCAAGCCCGAAGCCCTCCTAGACTCGCTTGGGGTCGACCCCGCGCTGCTGGACGATCCGGACGCCCGCTTCCCGGTGGACACCTACCTGGCCATCCAGGAAGAGGCCGCGCGCCTCACCGGCGACGAATGCTTCGGCCTGCATATGGGCGAGTTCACTGAGCCGGGCTCCTACTCCATCGTCGGCTATATGATGATGAACTGCTGCACCCTCGCCGAGGCATCGGAAAAGTCCGGCCGCTACGAGCGCATCATCGGCACGATGATCCAGGGCGGCGTGCGGTTCGGACTGGGAACGGTCACCTTTCTGCTGTCGCAGCCCAAGCACGCTCCCGCGATGTCCAGGCACTGCTTCGAGTCCGCGATGTCGGGCATCGTCCGCATGATGCGCACGCTCGCCGGTCGGGAAATCGATCCCCTGGAGATCCGCTTCTCGTATCCGCGGCCGGCCTCGACCGCCGAGTACGAGAGAGTCTTCCGATGCCCGGTCCATTTCGGGCGCAAGGCCACGTCCATCACTCTTCCCTCCGGCTATGGGGACCTGCCGGTGGCCGCTTCCAACCCCGGCCTCCTTGCCTACTTCGAGGATTATGCGAAAAGGTTCCTCGACGGCATCGACGCGAAGGAGCGCTATGGCCGGCTCGTGACCAAGGCGATCCTCGCCCATCTCGACGATGAGTCGCTCTCGATTCGGCTCGTCGCCAAGGATCTGGCGATGAGCCCGCGGACTCTGCAGTCCAGGCTCAAGGCCGAGGGCCGCGGTTTCAGCGAACTGCTCGACGACACGCGGCATGCGCTCGCCAGGCGCTACCTGCGCGAGCGGCAGTCGGTGGAGGATATCACCTATATGCTCGGCTTCTCGGAGCCCAGCGCCTTCCGCAAGGCCTTCAAGAAATGGTCGGGGCTCACGCCCAAGGAATACCGCGAAAGCATGGCAGAGACCGTCTGATTTTCGCTTTCGCCTTGCGGCGGCGCGATATCCGCCATAGAATAATGGGAATGTCTTTCACCTTGCCATTAACCGACCCCGCGGGCATCTTCTCGATCGTGCTCGTGATAATCCTCGTAGCGCCCTTCCTCGCAGAAAAAATACGGCTGCCCGGGATCGTGGGCCTCGCCCTGGCCGGCGTCCTCGTGGGCCCCCACGTCCTCAACCTCGTCGCCAAGGACTCGGCCGTGGAATTTCTCGGCACGATCGGCCTCATGTACGTCTTCTTCGTCGCCGGCGCGGAGATCGATATCGCGCAACTTCGCCGCGAGCGCAATTCCAGTCTGGTCTTCTACGCATTCACCTTCGGCCTGCCCTTCGCCGTCGGCATCGGGACGGGCCTGTCCCTCTTCGGCATGGGCATTCTTTCCGCGGTCCTTTTCGGCTGCGTCTTCTCCTCCTACACCCTCGTTCCCTACCCCATCGTCTCTAAGCTCGGAATCACCAGGCAGCGCTCGGTTGTCGCGGCCGTGAGCGCCGTCATCCTCACGGATACGACCACTATGTGCATTCTCGCCGTGGTCGCGCGTGTCTCGCACGGTGGCGGGGACTGGCTCACTTGGGCCAGGATGCTCGGCGCCGTCCTCGTCTGGGCCCTCCTTTCCGGGCTGCTCATACCCAAGGCCGCCGAGCTATTCTTTCGCGAGGCAAAGCCCAACGGGACGATCGAGTTCGTCTTCGTCGTCGCTCTCGTCTACATATGCGCCTTCACCTCCCGCCTCGCGGGCCTCGAGCCGATCATCGGCGCCTTCTTCGCAGGCCTCCTCCTCAACCGCTTCATACCCGAGTCGGGCGTCCTGATGAACCGCATCAAATTCGCGGGCGACGGCCTTTTCGTACCCTTCTTCATGGTGTACATAGGCGTCCTCGCCGATCCGGGGGCGGTCTTCGGGAGCCTCGTCTCGCTCGGCGTCGCCCTCGCGATGGTCGCGCTCAACATCGCGTCCAAGTGGCTCGCGGCGAGCGGGGCGGGGCTGGCCCTCGGCTATCGCAGGGACGAGAGGCACATGCTCTTCGGCCTCTCGGTCAACCACGCGGCGGCGGTGCTTGCCGCCGCCCTCGTAGGCTACAAGCTCGGGCTATTCAGCCAGGCAGTCCTCAACGGGGCCATCTTCCTCATCATCGCGAGCTGCTTCATCGGGCCCCTCGCCACGCAGAGAGCGGGCAAGCGCCTCGCGGCCGCCTGCGAGGACAGGCAGGCGCATACGGACCGCCCTCTCGAGCGGATCCTCGTCGCTATATCCAATCCCTCCTCCATCCGCGACCTGCTCGCCCTGGCCTTCCTCCTCCGCGGCAGGCGGAGCGAGGAGCCGGTCTACCCCGTGGCCGTCGTGCCCGAGTCGGCCAACACCAGGCTCGAGATAGCCAAGGCCGAGAACAGCCTCGCGCAAGCTGTCGTGCAGGGAGTATCCGCGGGCGTGAGCGTCATCCCCGCGACGCGCGTGAGCGTCAACGTCTCCGAAGGCATTATACAAGCCGCCCTCGAGGACCGCGCCGGAGCCATCGTGCTCGGATGGGACAGGAAGCCCAAGCTCTCGCACGCCTTCTTCGGCAGCGCCATCGACCAGGTCATTAAGTCGGCGCCGGAGCTCGTCGTAGTCGCGAGGATCACCAAGCCCCTCAATAACGTGGCGCAGGCGGTTCTCCTTCTGCCGCCCCTCGTCGAGCGCCATCCCGGCTTCCGCAGGGGCCTGGCCTACGTCGCCAATTTCGTGTCGCAGACGGGCGCCCGCCTGACCGTCTACGCGCAAAAGCCGAACGGAGCGGCCGTCACGGCCGCGATGGGATCCACGCGCTCTCGCCTGCACGCCCAGATCGTAGAGATCGATTCCTGGAAGTCCTTCACCCAGGTCCTTGGCCCCCAAGGCTCCGTCGATCAAGCTTTCGTCCTCTTCAGCGCGCGGCCCGGCGAAGCGGCCTGGCATCCGGCCGTCGAGAAGCTGCCCCACCGTATCGGCGAGGAGAGGCCCGACCTCCCGCTCCTCCTTTTCTATCTTCCCGAGGGCGTGGAAGCTGTCCCCGCCGCGCTCCACCAGGCCCAAACGAGCGACCTCTTCGAGCGGGCTCTCGCCGCGGGCAGGGTGATGCCCAAGATGGAGGAGACCTCCATCAACGACGCGATACGCGAGCTTCTCCGCAGCCATTTCGACGCCGACCGCAAGGCCCTAGCGCGGCTCTCCGCCCTCTTCACGGACATAGCGCAGAGGCAGCCCATCGAACTCGAGCCCGGCGTCCTTCTGCTCCACGCCCATGTCGAGGAAGCGATCGAGCCCCTCGTTTTTTTCGGAGCCCGTCCTGAGGGTCTGCGCCTTCTTTCCCTCGAGTCCCCGGCTCGCCTCGTCGTACTCCTCTGCGCGCCCCTGTCCCAGACTCCAGAGGAGCACCTGAAAACCCTCGGCGAGATAGCCCGGCTGCTCAAAGGCGGCCGCATCGCGGAGCGCCTGGGCCTCAATAGCCCAAGCTAACATTTTTCCGCCGCGCGCGATCGACTCTTCCCATAGAGAGCCATGGGTAGGTATATTCACCGCGTTGCGCATTAGCCGGGAACCCGGGGGAAGACTCGTCGATTGTTTCCCTACATTACGCCGGCGCGCAAGGAGGCCGTTATGACGGCATTCGTATCCGCCCTCGCGGCGATGCTCGGGATCGTCCCCTACTTCGCCGCCGCCCTCGTGCTTTTTTTTCTAGGCAAATTCCTGTTCGACATCTCGACGCCGCGGATCGCGGACGACGAGGAGCTGACGAAAAAAGACAATCCGGCATTCGGCGTGCTTTGGGTCGGCTATATGCTCGGCCTCGCGGTCGCCCTTGCCGGCGCCTTTTCGAATTTAGGGCCCTCGGTCCTGGATAACATCCTCGACCTCGTCATGTCGGGAATAGCGGCCATAGTTCTCATGAGAGTGAGCATGTTGCTGGGCGAGAGACTCATCCTCCCGGGCCTCAGGCTCGACGTCCAGATCGTCACGGAACGCAACCTCGGCGCCGCCTTCGCCTTCGCCGGCCTCCTCGCCGCCAATGGCTTCATCGTCGCCGGCGTCATGCAGGGCCGAAGCGACTCCTACCTTCGCGAGCTCCTCGATATCGGCGTCTATTGGGCGGCCGGCCAGGTGTTCCTTCTCCTCGCCTGGTTTCTGTACCGCGTCATCGCGCGCTTCGACGCGCGCAAAGACTTAAGCACGGGCAAGAACGCCGCGGCCGGCATAAGACTCTGCGGCTTCTTCGTCGCCGTGGGCATCGTTCTGCAGGCCGCCCTCGCCGGAGCGGGCAGCGATATCGGGGCCGAACTCATCGTCACCCTCGTCGCAGGCGTCTGCGGCCTCGTCCTCCTAGCCGCCGCGCGCGCCCTCTCCGCCCTCGTACTCCTGCCCAAGGCCAATCTAGCGGACGAAGTGTCTCGGCAGGGCAACGTGGCGGCGGGCGCGGTTTCGGCCCTGAGCTTCGTCGCGGTCGCCGTCATCTTCGCCGCTCTCGTCCGCTCCCAGCTCGGCTGAAGCGGCGAGAGCGAAAAGGCAAAAGGCCAAACTATGAACCCCACGCGCACCAGACTATTGGCTGCGGCATTCGCGGCGGCCCTCTTCCTCGCCCCCGCCTCGAGCGCCTTCGCCCGCAGCGGATTCCGCGGAGGCGGATTCCGCGCCCCTTCCCTCGGCTCCTCGCGTTCCTTCGGAGCGCCGCGCGCCTTCTCGGGCTGGGGAAGCGCAACTAAACCGACCTTAGCTCCATCTCCGTTCAAAGCCCCGGCATCGACGCCGCGGCTGGGGGGCATCTCGGGCGGCCGCGCGAGCCTATCCGCGCAGCGCGCTCTCTACGATTCGGCCAGGCGGAACGGCAGCCTCTTTGCGAACAAGGCCGAGGCCGGCCAGGCATTCAAGAGCCGCTACGCGAAGGACTACGCTTCGACCTTCGCCGCCGAGCCATCCGTCAGGCCAGGCTACATCCCGACGAGCGCCTTCGTCGGCGGCCGGAGCGTCAACATCGTCTACAACCCGGCCCTCGGCGGCTATGGCTATATGCATCCAAGCCTCGGAACATGGATGCTCTACGACGCGTTAGCCGACTCATCGACTCTCGGCTACGCTATGTCGAACCGAGGCTACTACTGGGGAGGAGCTCCCGTCTACCTGAGCCAAGGCCCGAGGTTTTTCGGCCTGGCCTTCGCCCTCCTCGCGATCTTCCTGATCGCGGCGATAGCGGTCCATGCGGCGGCTCGGCGCAGGGCATCGCGCCTGTGATGTCGCGCAACGCGCAACGAAAGGCGGCAGTCAACGACAAAAACGACCCCGCCTACTGGAAGCTTATCAAGGGCGGCGACTTCGTGGGCATCCGCGACGCCGAGGCCTTCGCCCAAGAGCTCGCAGACGCAGGCGCGCACGGAAACGCCGCGGGCCCGATCTCGGTTTCCGACTATACGGCGGGGGAGATCCGAATATTCGCCCTGCAGGGCCGCGAGTCTTCGCGGACAGGCCCTCGAGCCTCGCTCGGCGCCGCATCGCCGGGCGAGTACCGTTTCATCGAGCTGCTCAAGGAAGGCGCGCTCTCCTTCTACCTGACCCTCGTCGAGGCGGAGGGCCGATCCGAACTCCGTCTTTATTTCATACCCGAGGGCCTCGCCTGCGGCACCCGCGACGAACTCATCGACAGAGGAGAGACCTGGCTCTTCCTCCCTCCTCCCAAGCCCGATGACTTCAAATCCTCGGAGCTCGAGTACGCCCCTTATCCGGACGTACCCGAAATCCAGGAGGGGGGAGAAAGCAGAAAGCTGCTTTTCGCTCCCTCGCTTTCGGGCAAGAGCCTCTATGGCGAGGCTCAAGATACGCTAGCGGCCGTCATCATCACCGAATACGCCGCCCAGATTCAGGAAGGCGACGCGGCGCCCGACAATCCCCTCCTCCTTGTCCTCGAGGAAGGCTGGATACTAAGCGACGGTTCCCAACCCGAGGAAGGCGGCTACCTGACGCCGATGCTCGGCCGCGTCCTCGACGGAGCGAATGTAGATTATTATCCATCCTCATGATAAATCCGCCGCATCCATGTACATTTCTTCATCTTCGCATTGGACGAAAAAAAGGACAGGCCGCCCGGATCGCTCCGGACGGCCTTCTCATCCTATGCGGCAGACAGGCATCACTGTCCCGAGCCGGCCGCCTGATTCTTGATCAGTATGAACTCGACGCGCCTGTTCTTCCAGCGATTCTGCGCGTCCTTGAAGTCGACTACCGGTTCGCTCGAGCCCATGCCCTTGGTCGAAAGGCGCCGCGCGTCGACGCCGTTGTCGGATAGGAGCTTCTTGACCAGTTCCGCCCGACCGGTGGAAAGCGGCAGGAGTTCCTTCGATTCTTCGCTCGCGATCGAAGCCGCGCTATAGCCGCCTATCTTGCCCTCGCTGTTGGCGTGGCCCTCGATGAGGATGGCGTAGTCCTTGAACTTGTTGAGGATCTGCGCGATTCGCTTGATCACCTTCATGTTGTTGGCGAGGGTGTCGGCGTCGAGGCCGTTGAAGTCGAAGCCGTTGGGCCTGAAGACGATGGACGGCACCTTTATCTTGAGCCTGTCGCCTTCGCGTATCACGAGAACGTCGACGGATATCGCGCCCTCGACCTTGGCGGAGTTGCCGAGGACGTCGCGAACCGTGAAGACGAAGGGGTAATCGGTGGCGGACTCGACGAGCTCGCCCTTGTCGGAGCGGCCGTCCCACACGAAGGACTTGGCGGGAGCGCCCGTGCCGCCCCATGACTTGAAGAGGCGGTCAGCCGGCTTTACGCCTGGCGTCGCCCCTTCGACCACGGCCTGCTCGCGGACCTGGAAACTCCAATCGGCGATATCGCTGGCGCTCGTCACGTCGAGCCTGACGGTCACATCGTCGTCGTAGCCGTCGTTGTCGGGGCTGAAGACGTCGGGCGTCAGGCTCACCTGGGCCTTGGGTCCGTCGATGCCCACGAATATTTTGCCGGTCCTGGCCTCGGCATGGTCGCCCTTGAGGTAGTCTACCGAGAAGACGCCGGTGTAGTCCCCTTGGACCACGGCGCCCGAGGAGTCGCGTCCGTCCCAGACTATCTTGTTGGGGACGTCGTTGCCCTTGCCGGAGAAGACGCTCCTCTCGGTCCCGGCCTTGTCGACCAGGGCGAAGCGCCAGCCGTCGATGCCCTCTCGAAGCTTTACGATGAGGCTGAAGCTGACCGTGTCCTTATAGCCGTCGCCATTGGGCGAGATGCCCGACTCCGAGGCGGTGACGAAGACCTGGACCTGGCGCTGATCGACGACGATCGAGGGAACCGCGCCCGCGCCCTTGTTGCCCGCGGCGTCCACGGCGGAGACGTCGTAGCGGTAGGCGCCGTCGGCGACGGTGTTGCCCGCCTCGTCGGTGCCGTCCCAGACGAAATCGGCGGCCTGGCCCTTCCAGCTCCATGTTCGCTTTACCTTGCCGTCGGGCCCGGCGATGGCGCCCGTCCAGTCGTCCCCGATCGCGGTCTTCTGGGAGAAGCGCACCATTCGGTTTCTGCTGCCCTCGGCAGGCGAGAAGAGGAGGGGCGACGCGCTCACGGCTATCGTGGGCGCGACGGTGTCGATGGCGAAGCCGGGGGTCGCCGCGTCGGCGCTGTCGCCGTTGAGGTAGGAGACGACGAGCCTGGCGGCATAACGGCCGTCGGGCGTTTTAATCTTGGCGTCGGTCGTGCCGTCCCAGACGAAGGTCGCGGGCACGCCCTTGCTGTCCTTCCAGACGCGTATCGCCGAGCCCGCGGCCGGCACTGCCGCGCCGCCAAGGGCCGGGACGTCGAGGGCGACGATGGAGAGTTCGTAGGAACGGACCTTGTCGTTAGACTGCACCTGGGCAGTCAGGGTGAGCCTGTTCTTCGTACTGCCGGGCAGGGGGCTGAAGGCCTTGAGGTCGGCCACTAGGCGCACCGCCTTTTTGGCGGTATCGACCGAGACGGAGACGCTCGTCGTAGCGAAGGAGTTGCCTGCCCCGTCGATAGCCTTGAGTTTATAGGAATAAACGCCGTCCGCGACCGGCTTGCCGGAATCGTCGGTGCCGTCCCACTCCACGTCGGGATCGGGCAGGGGCGAGAAGTAGAAACTGCGCGCGGCCTTTCCGTCGGGCCCGGTGACCTCGCCCGTCCATTTGGCTTCCTTGACGCCTTTTTGCTTGAAGTGGACGCTATTCTGCCCCTGGGCGCCCGCGGGGTTGAAGGCGGGCCTATCTACGCTCAAGGATCCCGTAGGAGCCGTGATGTCGAGGACGAAGTTAGGCGAACTCGCCTTAGGATTATATCCGTTGAGATAGGTGACCGAAATCTGGGCCTGATACTGCCCTTCGGGCAGGGTCTTCTGCGACGCGTCGCGGCCGTCGAAGGGCACGCGATCCTGGAGGGAGGCGGCGTCTTGCCCCGATAGGAACCAGACCTCGCGCTTGCCCTTGTCGAGGACCGAGAGCCGCCAGGCAACGATGCCCGTCTTTACCGGCACGCTGGGGAAGAGGGTGACGACGTCCTTGACGCCGTCGCCGTTGGGGCTGAAGGAGGGAAGGTCGATCACGAGACTGACGGGGGGCTGCTGGGTGTTGACGACGATGTTGTCGAAGCGTTTAGCGGCGGAATTGCCCGCCCTATCGGTAGAAGAGATCGAGAAGGAGTAGACGCCGTCGGAAACGACCTTGCCGTCGTCGCCCTTGCCGTCCCAGGTCCAATCCGAGGGAGCCGCGTTCTCGAACTTGGCGGTCCTGACCGCCTTGCCCGAAGCGTCGGCGATCTGAGCGGACCAGAGGTCCTCGACCGACCCCGAAACCTTTATGAGGAGGCTGTCCTTGTTGCCGTCGCCGTCGGGGCTGAAGATGGGAGGATCCTCCAGAACGCCGATCGCGACTGTCGGCGCGGCATTGTCCACGACGATCGGGAAGGGCCCGACGCTCCCGCGGTTGCCGTTGTCGTCCACAGCCTCGATCGAGGCGGAATAGGCTCCGTCGGGCGCGACTTGTCCCGCGTCTGTAACGCCGTTCCATAGGAGCTTATCGGGCACGGATACGCCCTTCTTCACATAGGTCAGGCGATCCATGAGACCCTTGAAGCCTTGGCTCTCGGGCCTGGACTCCTTGTTGGAAATCTTGCGGACCACTTCGCCCTTATCGTTCGCTATGCTGAGGGTCCAGCCGACGACAAAACGCTGGTCGGTGATTTTTACGGGAATCTCGAGCGAATCCTGGATCCCGTCATTGTTGGGCGACATATAGGCTGGCCCCCACTTGGAGGCGGGGAAGGCGGCGACAATCTTAGGCGGATTCTTATCGACGACGCCGAGGGCTAGATCCACGCTCGCGCCAAGGCCCCAGATTCCGCCGTATAAGGGCGCGGCCGAAATGGCGGGCCTGAGTTCGGCCTGGTCCCATCCCTGTTTGGAGGGATTGGGGCTAGCGGCGGCGCTCTTGAGCGGAATATTCGCCGTGAGGCCGAAAGTCGGCATGAGGCTCCTATTGGAGCCGGCGAAGATCTCGCGCATGTCTTGATCCCAATTAGCGCGTAAGATTATGACGTCGCGGAAGGAGACGCCGGTAGAGAGTCCAAACCCGACATCCTGGAAACTCGGGAAGGATAGGTCGGCGCCGAGGGCGATCTTCCAGTCCTTGCTGCGCACGATATAGGCCCGCATTCCGCCCGAAAGGCTGAAAGGATCGATGGCGTCGCTGTAGGTTCTGCCCATGCCGGAGAGAACCGCGCCCCAGCGCAGGTCCTTAAAGGCGCCATGGTCGCCGAGCAGCTGCATGACGCCCAAGTCGAGGCCGGCTCCCCAGCCATTGCCGCCGAGGTGGAGGGCGAGGGCGCTGCCGATGAAGAAGTTGGGATAAAGGTCCTTCGCGATGCCGCCGCGAAAGCCGGCGACGGTGCCGTAGGGAAGGGCTGTCATCTGAGAAGGAGTGGACAGGAATTCCGCGCCGGCGCTCCAGACCGCATAGGGCTCGGGGAGGGAGATGCCGAGCGAGGCCGCGATGCCCGAGCCCTGCCCGTGATCGAAATCGGTGAGCGCCGTATACCCGGCATCCAGCACGGTGCGTTGCTCGGCTGCCGAGGCCGCTGGATTGAGCCTATCGGCCCAAGGCGCGTCGAGGGCAGTCGCGGAGGGACCGTAGGCGAGGGCCTGGGCTGAGCCGAGTACCGGGAAAAAGGAGCCGCCCGCAGGTGGATCGTACGCGAAAGCGGAGACCATCCCGATCGCCATGCAGAGCGCGACCGCGGACGCTGTCTTTCGGTAGTGGAACATAAATCCTCCTAGGCTAGCTCATCTATATGGATATACTCCCTTAAAAGTACCGCCATTGCGCTTCGGAGACTAGCATCGCGGAACTTTTCATTGATAAATCACTAGGCGGGGCCGCGGCTCCAGGGCGAGCACATCGGCGGGGAGGAGGAGCGGATCGTCGTATCCTGCGCCCTCGACGTCTGTTTTAAAGAACAGCTTGAATCCCTTGAGGGGCATGTTCTCCGCCCTGACATTGGAGGAATAGCTCGAACGCTTGAGCGCGGGCGGCCCGAAGCCGTCGGCCGTATGTACAAGAAGGACGCCGTCGTAATCGGCCCTGACCTTCTCCCTGTCGGCTATCATCCTATCCTGGAACTGGTGGACGACGAGCATTTTAACGCCGAGAATGCCCTCGGCGCTCATGTAGTCGCTCATCGCCGCCTCCGCGGCGTTGATTTCTTCGGCGCTTACGGCGCCTATCACTTTCATGGGGGATTCGGTCCTCCACTCGGGATCGATGGCTATGTGTACGTTGGGATACTTAAGCCAGGGCAAGAGGCGCTTCACCGCGTCGGCGACGGGATATTTCCCGATCTGGTGATCGACGAAAACAAGCCAGCCCCTCGCTCGCGCGAACTCGATGTACTCTTGGACGACCGATTCCTTGAGATAGCCTATCTCCCCGCCCGGCCAACAAGTGCCGTAAATCAGGTAGAAGGCGGGAATGACGCCCTCGCTGCCGTTTAGGTCGTCGTAAAGCTTCGCGTAGCCTTCGAGGAGCTTCGCTAGTTCTTCCTTAGGATATTCGCCGAGGATGCCCATGCGCCGGGAATCGGGCTTGCCATAAAAGGCGAGGATCTGGTTATTGGCCATCGCGGGTATGAGAGCGTCGCGGTCGGCATCCTTCCCTTCCCATGGTGAGTGAAGGATCTGATCGTCTAGGCGGGGCCCAGCCTCGAGCGTGAAACCGCGCCCTAGCTCGCTCGCGAAGAGGGCGGGGAAACCGAGGGGCCGCCTTGCCCGCGAGTCGGAGGCCTCAGGCAAGCCGCCGCTCCGAGGCACAGGCATCGGTTGGGCAAGGGAAGAAGGCAGCTTCGACGCGACTCGGCTGGACAGGCCCTCGGAGCGCGATCCGAGGGTCGATGCGCCCAGGGCAAGGGCTCCGGAAGCCACTCCAATGAGGGCGAGGAGAAGGGGATGGAAGGAAAAACGGAAGGGACGCATGACAAGAGACTCCAGTGTGCGCAGCGTGGTGTCGCTTTCGAGTATCGGCGCGCCTTTCTAGGTACTGAAGTACGCCGTCTCGGCCGCCGAGAATAAATAGGATGAAACTAGAATTTTTCGCAACCGCCCTCTTCCTCGCCTTCGCGTCTATAAGCGCCGTCCATGGCGAGGAGCCCCCAGCCAAAGCCCTTCCCCTTGAAAGCTTCCCCGAGAGCGCGGACATACGGTCCAAGTATTGGGTGAGCTTCTTTTCGGCCCCGGAACAGGAGCTTCAAAGGCGCGCTCCCGCGATCGTGAGCAACGAGTACGGCTCCTTTAGGCTTTCCGTGGCGAGATCGGGCGGTTATTTTTACACGATCGCCGCCGCGCTCGAAGATTCGGCGAGGGGAGAGACAGAGAGCCCGCTGTATACTCAGGGCAGCTGGATACTCAAGCGTTCCTCTCCGGACGGCAGGCCGATCCAGGCTAAGGTATTCTTGCGCAGCGACCCTGGGACCTTTTTCCGGATATATCCCGACGGCGACCGCAGCAAGCTCGACCTCGTCGTCTATGGAGGGGTCCTGGGCCGGGAGGTGCCCCTCCCCGTCCCCTTCGAACGCGCCTTCGCGGCCACGATGGCCGACATCGCCTCATGGACGGGGAGCCTCGTCGACTGGAGCCTCTTCTCGCCTAGGGTCGGCATGTACCGCGAGGTCCGCGCCTTCGTCGCCGAGACCAGGCGCCGCCTCCCCTCCCTGCGCTATTCCGACGACGGGACTCTCGACGATGCGGGAAGGCCGGTCTACATCGCCACGGGAGCGCCCCAGGCCTCGCCTACGGGACTCAACTGCTCGGGTTTCGCCGCTTGGGCCGCCGACGGATTCTACCGCCCCTTGACCGGGCGCCTGCTCGACCCCAAAGCCCTCGCCGAGCGCCGCATCGAGGCGCGCGCGACTAAGGCGGCCGACCGCTTCGAGAGCGACCTCGACCCATTCTTCGGCCTCGACTGGACGCGCAACATCGCAAAGGCCCTCCTCGACGCGCGCTACCCCTCGAGGCCGCACGACCTCGTCGAGAGCGACGTGCGGATCTCGCCTTTCGCCCTCGTCGCCTCCGGAGTTTCCGGAATGCCCGATGCGGTGAACGGCGGCTCGGCCTATCTGGACTACCCCGCCTATCAACGCGACCTGGGCTACGAGACGACCGGCCTCAAGTCCCTTCTGTACGTCCTCGCCCTGCGCGAGCCCGGCTCGATCTACCTCGCGAGCCTGTCGCGCAAGTCGGGCGGGGCGATCCCCGGCCTTTCGCGGCATTACCACGTCGCCGTCCTCGCTCCCTACTTCGAGGAGACGGGAGAATTCAAGGTGGCGGCATTCGAGAGTGACGTCGAGACCAGCGTCGAGGCGATCATGGCCCGAGTGCCCAAGGACTTTGTCCATCTCGTCAGGATCAAGGCCGAGCGCGATTACGACCCGCCCGCCCTGCCCGATGGGGCCGACTAGCCTGTAGGCCGCCCCTTGCGCGATACTTCCGGCATGCGAGTTCTTTTTCTCGGATCGGGCACGAGCTTCGGCGTTCCCGTCATCGGCTGTTCATGCCCCGTCTGCGCATCGAGCGACCCGCGTGATAAGCGGTACAGGGCATCCATCCTCATCGAGTCGCGCGACGCCGCAGGCGTCGTCTCGACCGTCGTCGTGGACACGGGGCCTGAATTCCGCCTGCAAGCCCTGCGAGCGCGCATAACGCGGCTCGACGCCATCCTTCTCACGCACGCCCATGCCGATCACCTAAACGGCCTCGACGACGTGCGGCCCCTGACGATCCAAAGCGTCCTGCCCGTCTACGGCAACGCGTCTACCCTCGCCGAGACGAGGGAGCGCTTCGGCTATATCTTCCGCGAGACTCAAGTGGGCGGGGGCAAGCCTCGAATCGAGCTAAAAGTGGCGCAGGGCCCCTTGATCGCGGGGGGCATGAGCATCGTCCCCATCCCCGTCAGCCATGGCAAGCTGCCGATCCTCGGCTGGAGGACGGGAAAATTCGCCTATATCACCGACTGCTCGGAGCTGCCCGAATCCTCCCTCTCCCTCCTCGAAGGCGTAGAGGTCCTCGTCATAAACGGCCTCCGCCGCAAGCCCCACGCTACTCACTTCAGCCTCGACCAGGGCATGGAAGCAGCGCGGCGCATCGGCGCCAGGCAGACCTGGCTTACTCATATGAACCACGAGTCCACACACGCGCAGCTCGAGGAGTACTGCGCCGAGCGCGGCGCCGACGTCGGGGCGCGGCCGGCTTGGGACGCTCTGGAGTTCGAGGTCTGAGAGGGGAGGGCGCGGTTTTTGCCGGCTAGAGCGCCGTGCGCGAGGAGGAGCTGCGGCTCGCTCTCTGACGCATAAAGTCTCGGAACAAGCCTTTTGCCGCGGACAGCGATTTGAAGTCGCCCTCTTGCGCGATTTTGCCCGCATCGAAGACCAATATCCTGTCTGCGTTCTTGAGAGTCGTCAGCCGGTGAGCGATCGTGATGACCGTTTCCCGGCTGAAGATCCTCTCGATGTTCTCTTGGATCCTCGCCTCGTTCGTATTGTCCAGCGCCGAGGTAGCCTCGTCGAAAATAATCAACTCCGGTTTTTGCAGCATGACGCGGGCCAATGCCAATCGCTGTCTCTGGCCGCCGCTCAGGTTATTGCCGTTCTCGGAGATGGGACCGCCGAAGCCGCCGAGATTCTCCTGGATTTCCTCCAATATGCAGGCGTTGCCGGCCGCCTCGCGGAGTTCCTCCTCGCTTATCGCCCGTCGGCAGCCGTACAGGATATTGTCTTTGATAGTACCCGAAAAAATGAAGGGTTTTTGAGGAACATAGGCAATCGTCTCGGCCAGCTCCTCCCTGGAGATGAACTGCAGCCCTTTGTCGAACAAGGACAGCTCGCCCGAATAGCCGTGGATCAATTTCAGGACAATATGGATGAAAGTCGTCTTGCCGCAGCCGGAAGCCCCGACGATCCCGATGCTCTCGCCTCTTCTAATCGTCAGGCTGATATCGCTCAAGGTCGGAGCCTCGTCCTTGCCGCCATACGCGAAGGACAGTTTCTTGACGGACAAAGCCGAATCGCGGCTTTTCTTTTTTTTCTCCGCGTCAGAATCCAGTTCGGCGAAAGAAAGGTCCAATGGCTGGCGCAGGATATTGTAGAGATCGTTCACTTGAATGGCGTTCTCGGAAGCTTGATCCAGTATCCGGTGAATTTCGCGAAGCGGGGTCGTGATATTGGCGAACAATATGGCGTAGACCAAGATATCGCCCTTCGAGATCAGGCCTAAAGAGACCATGAAAATGGACAGGACTATCACTAAAATAGTGAAGAATCCCTCGTTGAGCGACTTGGCGGCGTCGAACAAGGCCATATAGATATGATGCTTGATCTCGATCTTGCGGCGCTCTTCCGTACTCTGCTCGACTTTCGCTACTTCATACCCGACGGTATTCAGGACTCGAATAGTCTCGATGCCCCCCAGCATCTCGACAACCTTGCCATCGACTTCTTCCTTTTGACGCAATAAGGCGACTCGAATCCCTTTTTGCGAAGCGACTTGCTTGACGATCAGGTACAAGCCGACGGGAATCACGAGAACCATGACCGAAGCGATCAAGGGCTTCTGGAAAAAAGCGATGCCGATGGCCGCGAGAGCGGCGAAGAAGACGGGCATGAAATCCAGGAACGCGAGCTTAAGAATACCGATGAGCCCTTCGATGGATCGGAAGATGCGCCCGTACAAAGAGCCGATTTGCTGCCTATAGAGAAAACCGCCGATATCCACCTTGAGCAAGCGCTCGATCACCCGCACCGTCTGATGCTTGTCGGTTTGGGTGGCGATATTCTCGATCAGGTACTTCCTGACTACGGTCAATCCTTCCCGCAGCAAGATGACCGCGCTGAGAAGAACGATAAAGGGAACTACTATGTCGAATCGTATGACTTCGCCGCCAACCAGCCGGTCCACGAGCTTTCCCAGGATCACAGCGGGGCCATTGGTCAGGATCCCCGTAATGAGCATGATGAATGTAGCGATATAAAGGCTGATCTTTTCCTTTAAGCTCAGTAGGCTCACCGATCTCTTGACGCCCAGCAATATTTCGTTGAATTCCGTTTTCATTTTTTGCCCCCGGACCCGAAACCCTTCGACCCTAATTGGATTATTCTTGACCGATCCGCTCAGGCAGGCGAGAATAGCCCAAGGGGTGGACATGGGCAAGACTGCGCCGGACCGCGCGACGGTTCCGGCGACGATATCGATAGCGGCTGCCCACAAGCGCCTCGACGAGCTGGCTTCCGCGGGCGCGGCCCAGAGCGAGCTCGAGCGCTTCATCGTCGGCGTATTCATAGAGCGCAACCGCTCGATCCGCAACATCGACTTCCAGCGCCTCGATCCCCGGACCGTAACCGAAGATTACCTCAAGCCTCGCGCCGAGCTCTATCGCTTCATCGTCGTCGGCTGGATCAAGCTCCTTTTCCTTCCCTCCCTCAAAGCGCGGGTACGGGAGGAGCTGTTCATGTTCGGCCTGGGGCGGCTCTTCTCGACCTACAACGACATGGGCGTCCAGCATTGCACCGACGTGGATCTCAACATCGTCGCCGGGGATAGGATGAGCAAGGCGGACATGGACTACATCGAGCGCAGCCTCGACGCGCTCAAGCGGCGCCTCTACGAGCTCTTCGGCATAGTGCTCGAGATCGACCCGGCCTATACCGTCCTGAAGGCGAGGGAGGTCGCCGCTCGGCTCGCCCACGCCGACGACGAGATACGCGAAGCCAGCCTGCGTTTCTACAAAAGCAACGAGCGCAGCATCCATGTCATCAAAGATCAGCCTGAGATACGCGAGAGCCTGTTCTCCCTCGTGCGCGCAGAGCCCGACAGCCGCATCTTCGAGAACTTCCTCGGCCTAAAAGGCAGCAATCCCAGCTACACCAAGCTTCGCGCCGGCTCGGAACGCCTGTCCATCGTCGCCGAAGGCGGCGAGAGAGCGCTCGCCGCTTCAGTCGTAGGTTCCAAGCCCTTCGATACCTATTGCCGCAAGACCTTGCCATCGGGCCGCTTTCTCTCGCCCCCGGATTGGGTCTTCTCGATGAAGTATTTCGTAAACCGAGTCTACGATTACGTCGGAGCGATGCGCTGCCGGGGCCATTCTCTCGAGGCCATCGGCTTCGACTCGACGGAGCCGGATCCCGATTTTCGTTTCCTAAGGAACGCGCACAAGCTCATGCTCTACCTGCAGGAGCTCATCACGATCGCGATAGACAGCTACGGCGGCTCGCGCTGCGACTATAGCTACATCTCGCGCTCCCGCTTCCTCCGTTTCATGGAGATCAACGGGGACAAGTTCAGGCGCGATTTCGAAAACATGGTCCTCGGCGGGGACATCCTCCTGCTCAGCGAAAAAAAGGATTTCCTGGAATTGAATGCAAAGATCGCCACTAAATCGAGCGACCGATTCCTAGAGCTCAAGGCGACGGCGCTGGCCCTCCTGCCCGCGGGCTTCGCCTACGAGATCGTCCACCGCGACGACTATTGCGCGAGGATATCGGTGCCCTACTCCTGGTCCGACCTCGGCTACTTCGCCTTCTCGCGCATCGCCGCCCGGATGAGCCGCATCGTCGACGATCGCCTCGTCCCCCAGCTGCCTAGTTTCGGCATGGCGAGCGAGGACTACCGCCTCTACTCCGAGTGCCTAGGCTAGGGGACATGGCGGCTTTATCGAGATCGGGTCGGGCGGAGAGGCCTCACGCTTCGGGCATCTCCCTCGCCGCAGCGATCGAAATGGTAAACGCGACCGTACGCAGGAATGACTCGAGCTCTTCGCTCCATGAGGCATCGTGGGAGGCGCGCAGACCGATGACGCCCAGGCAGCCATGGGGACCTTCCATCGGCACGAAATGCCACTCCGATTTCGGGAAGAGCTTGGTAAACCGGCCCGTGCTCTTCATGCTTTCGAAGGAAGCTCGAGCGGCGTCCCTCGCGCCTGCGTCGAGGGGTTCCCATCCGCTCTCGGCCTCGTGCTTCAGTCCCTTTTCGTCCTCTCGCAGGATCACGATAGCCTCCACGCTGAACGCTTCCTTTATCGCCTCGAGGCCCTTGTCCAATATCACCCCGATAGTCTTCGCGCCCGCGAGGGCCGAAGCGAGGGAACTCAAGCGGGACATGTGGCTTTCGCGCGCCGCGAGCAGGCGCTCGCTGGCCCTGAGCCTGCCCGTCAACCAGCCCGAGCAAAGGGCGACGAGGAAATAGAGGACGAGCATGAGGACGTCCTCCGTCCTCGAGATGGTCATGGTGAAGCGCGGCGGGATGAAGAAGAAATCCCAGGCGATCGCCGACAGCAAGGCCGCGAGGATCACGGGGGCCCGATCGAGGACGAGGGCCAACAGGCTGATCGCGGCCAGGTAGGTGATGGCGGCCGCCCAATATCCCGCGTAGGCGGCGAGGGCGAGGTTGAGGCCGGTCACCGCCGCGATGACGAGTATGGCCACCATGAATTGGCCGGCTAAATCCTCGAACGAGGGGACGGATCGCTTGGAGCGCGCCCTTCCGCCGCCGCCGCGCGGGGCGGCGATAGCGACGACCGAAAATCCGCTCTCCCCGGAGCGCAGGCGATCGACTATGCCCTTCCCGAAAATTCTTTTCCGTCCCATGCCCGCGACGATCGCGGAAGCGCCGCGCGCGGAGGCGTACTTCAGGATGCCGGAGGCCGCGTCGATGTTCGGCTCGCCGACGATCTGCGCGCCTAATTCGCGCGCCAGGCGCCGCGCCTCGGCCATGCGCTCGCCCTCCTCGGCCGAGGCCGCCGCTCCGGTATCGATGGTCAGGCACTCCAGGACGGCCCCCGATTCGCTGGCGAGGGCATGGCCCGCGCGGATCAGGCCGACGCCCAAAGCGTCATAGCCCAAAGCCACGACTACGGGCCCCGTAGAATTCGCTTTTTCAGCCATATTATCCTCCCGATTCCAAGAGCGCGTTGAGCGATACTACGTTGACCCGGGGCGGCCCGACAAGTGAGCTCGCGTCGGCGGCGTACTTTTGTATCGCGGCGACTAGAGCCGATCGAGAATCGGCGCTTAAGCCCCTGGCCAAAGCGACAAGATCGACTTGGGCGAGGGCCGCCTCGAGGCTGATGTCCGGATCGAGGCCCGAGGCCGAGGCGTAGACCATGTCATCGCTCGGCAGCGCCCCGAAGTTCTCTTGCCACGCCGTGCGCCGATCGGCTGCCGCCTGCGCCAAATCGGAGCTCACAGGGCCGAGGTTGGATGCCCCCGCTCCTATGTAAGCATAATCGCTGGCCGACGGCCGCGCTTGGAAGAATCGCGGCGATTGGAATTTCTGCGCGAGGAGCTTCGATCCCCTGACCGCCCCTTTCATGACGAGAAGGCTTCCGTTCGCCTTGCCCGGGAAGGCCAGCTGGGCCACCAGCGTCACCGCCGCGGGGTAGAGAACGCCGGTGAGGATCGTCATCCCGAGAAGGAATGTTATCGATTTCGGTATCTTGGTCAGTACGCTCATATATCCTCCCTCACGCCAGGCCCAAAGCGCCCAGCAGTAGATCTATCAGCTTGATGCCTACGAAAGGCGCGATTATGCCGCCCAGTCCGTAGACGAGAAGGTTCCTGCGCAGGATACGCGACGCGCCCGCCTTGGGATTGAATTTTACTCCCCGCAGCGCGAGCGGGATCAGCGCGATGATGATGAGGGCGTTGAAGATCACAGCCGAAAGGATCGCGCTCTCCGGCGTCGCCAGGCCCATGATATTGAGGGCGGCCAGCGGACTTCCGGCGGACTTCGAGGCATAAAAGCCCGAGAATACGGCCGGCAGGATTGCGAAATACTTGGCGACGTCGTTGGCTATCGAGAAGGTAGTGAGCGAGCCCCGCGTGATGAGGAGCTGCTTGCCGACCTCCACGACGTCGATCACCTTGGCGGGATCGTTGTCGAAATCTATCATGTTGCCGGCCTCGCGCGCGGTCTGCGTGCCCGAAGCCATCGCGACGCCGACATCGGCCTGGGCCAGGGCGGGGGCGTCGTTGGTCCCGTCGCCGATCATGCCGACGAGGTGGCCCGCGCGCTGCTCGGCCCTGATCGCCTCGAGCTTGCTCTCCGGCTTGGCTTCCGCGACGAAATCGGAGACCCCCGATTCCGCCGCGATGGCGGCCGCGGTGAGGCGGTTGTCGCCGGTGATCATCACCGTGCGTATGCCCATCGCGTGCAGCCCCGCGAAGCGCTCGCGTATGTTCTCCTTGACCACGTCCTTAAGGTGGATAACGCCGAGCACGCGGTTTCCGACAGAGACCGCGAGGGGCGTGCCGCCCGAGCGGGCTATCCTCTCGCAAGCGCTCGCCGCCTCGGGCGGCACCTTTCCGCCGCGTCCTTCCACGAATGCGCGCACTTCGGAGAGGGCGCCCTTGCGGATAGCCCGCCTCGGGTCGGCTTCTCCGTCGGCCCCGGCGAAATCGACGCCGCTCATCCTGGTCGAGGCGCTGAAGGGAACGAAGCTTCCGCCCTCCATGCCCGGCGCCGCGCTCGCGGTCGTGAATTTCGCCGCGCCGATGCCGCCGCAGATCAGGGCCGCGATCGACCTTCCTTCCGGAGTCTCGTCCGCCAGGGAGGCGGCGAGGGCGGCCGAGGCCAGCTCCTCCGCGGTCGTGCCCTTCGCGGCGATGAGCTCGGTAGCCATGCGGTTGCCATAGGTGATGGTCCCCGTCTTGTCGAGCAAAAGGACGTCGATGTCGCCGGCAGCCTCGATGGCCCGGCCCGACAAGGCCATGACGTTCTTGCGCATCAGCCGGGACACGCCCGAAATGCCGATCGCCGACAGCAGCCCGCCGATAGTCGTCGGGATGAGGCAGACGAGGAGAGTGACGAGCTTAAGCAGAGACAGGACGTTGGGAGCATTCGACTCGTTCGCGATGTATTGCGAGAATGGATAGAGGGTCACCACGGCGATCAGGAAAATCATGGTGAGGCTGGCGAGGAGGATGGTGAGGGCTATCTCGCCGGGGGTCTTCTGGCGCGTGGCGTTCTCGACCATCAGTATCATCTTATCCACGAAGCCCTCGCCGGGATTGGCGGTTATGCGAATGACGATGCGGTCCGAGATAACCCGGGTGCCGCCGGTAACGCCGGAGCGGTCGCCTCCCGCCTCGCGGATAACGGGGGCCGACTCCCCGGTGATGGCCGACTCATCGACGCTCGCGACTCCCTCGACGACCTCGCCGTCTCCCGGGATGAGGTCGCCGGTCTCGCATACGACGAGGTCGCCTGATCGCAGCTCGGAAGACTTGACGTCCTTCGTGTTTCCGCCGCCGCCCAGGAGGTGGGCCAATATCGCGTTGCGCATCGAGCGCAGCGAGTCGGCCCTGGCCTTTCCCTGGGCCTCGGCTATGCCCTCGGCGAAATTGGCGAAGAGGAGCGTGAACCAGAGCCAGATTATCACCTGGACGGCGAAAGAGCTCGGGGGAAGGCCGCCGATCCACTGGCCCGCCGCCACTATGGTGCACAGAACGGAGCCTGCCCACACTATGAACATTACGGGATTCTTTACCTCCACCCGCGGGTCTAGCTTGGCGAAGGCCGCGAGCGTCGCGGAGAGGATGGTCTTTTTCGAGATGCCGAATCCCGGCAATTCTTTCTTTTTCACAGCGTTACCCCCATTGTCATAAGGAAGTGGTCCAGGATCGGCCCCAGGGTGAGGGCGGGAAAGTGCGTGAGCCCCGCGACGATCACGACGACCGCGACGAGGAGGACGCCGAAGGTCATGGTGTCGGTCTTGAAGGTGCCCGCTCCCGGAGCGACGAGCTTTTTGGCGGCCAGGCTTCCCGCCACGCCGAGCATGGGAAAGATGACGCCGAAGCGGCCGATGAACATGTCCGCGCCGATCGTGAGGTTGTAGAAGGGCGTGTTGACCGAGAGGCCGCCGAAGGCCGAGCCGTTGTTGCCCGCGCCCGAAGTGTAGGCATAGAGAACCTCAGAGAGGCCGTGCGGCCCCCTGTTCGAGAGGCCGGCCAGGGCCACCGGCAGGGATATCGCGACCGCGCTGAAGGCCAGGATGATGAAGTTAGGCGCTATTATCGCGAGCATTGCGAGCTGTATTTCCCTTGCCTCTATTTTCTTTCCGAGGTATTCGGGGCTGCGGCCTACCATAAGTCCCGCGATGAAGACCGTTATCAAGACGAGGGCGAGCATGCCGTAGAGGCCCGAGCCCACGCCGCCGAAGACCACTTCGCCGAGCATGATGTCTATCATGGGTATCATCCCGCCCAGGGGCGAGAAGGAGTCGTGCATCGAGTTCACGGCGCCGCAGGAAGTGATCGTCGTCAGGACCGCGAAGAGGGCCGAGTCGCTTTTCCCGAAGCGGGTCTCCTTCCCTTCCATCGAGCCCCAGCGCTGCTCGGACGAGACGGCGGAAAAAACCAAGGTTACGAGGATGACTAGCATAACCGCGAAGATCACCCGGCCCTGGCGCTTCTTGCCGACCATCCGGCCGAACAATAGCGGGAACGCGAAGGCAATGAGGATCTGCGCGATCACTTCGACGATGTTGCTTAAGGGCGTCGGGTTCTCGAAGGGGAAGGCGGAGTTGGGGCCGAAGAAGCCGCCGCCGTTCGTGCCGAGGTGCTTGATCGCCACCTGGCTCGCAGCGGGACCAAGGGGAATCAAGTCCTGCTTGCCTTCGAGCGACAGGGCGGGGACATAGCCGGATAGGCTTTGTACGACGCCTTGGCTGACGAGGATGAGGGCGATGATTATGGCGAGGGGAAGCAGGATGTAGAGGACGCTCCTCGTCATGTCCACCCAGAAATTCCCGATGGGGACCTGGGCCTTGGCGGCGGCGATGCCCTCATCCGGTTCCCGCCTGCGCGCGGCGATGCCGCGAATTACGGCGACCGCGACGGCCATGCCCGCGGCGGCAGAGAGGAAGTTCTGTACTGCCAGGCCGACGGACTGGGAGAAGTAGCTTAATGAAGCCTCGCCCGAATAGGCCTGCCAGTTCGTATTCGTCACGAAGCTGATGGCCGTGTTGAGGGCGAGGTGCCAGGTCATGCCGGGGAATTTCTGCGGGTTAAGCGGTAGGAAGCCCTGGCCGACGAGTATCAGGAAGAGGAGCGCTATCGAGGCTAGGCTAAAGGCGAGCAGCGACAGGGCATACTTCTTCCAGCCCATCTCCGCCCCTGAATCGATGCCCGTCACCTTGTAGAAGAAGCGCTCCACGGGCTCTAGGAAGCGCAGAGGGTGCTTCTCGCCCGAATACACTCGCGCCATATACGCGGCCAGGAATGGCGCCGCGCCTATGGCTACGATCGCGACGATAAGGATCTCGGCAATGTCCTGCGGTTTCATGCGCGGCTCCTTAGAATTTTTCCGGCCTGGCCATCGCGTAGGCCAGGTAGCCGAGTAGGAGGATAGATAGGACGAGTCCGGCGAGAATGCTCAGTTCCATGGTTCACCTCTGACCCAATCATACTCCCCTGCATGCCGACGGATAATAAAGGCGGCGTTCAAAGGCCGCCTTCCGCGGTTAAGGCTGCGTTAAAATCCGGCGCTCGACCGGAGTTAAGGGCGCCACGGCCTGGACTCGAAACGGCGACGGGGCTTAGAATCGAAGCATGAACGATGAGGCGCGGCCCGACCCCGACGAGCTCCTCGCGCGCATACGCGAGACCGAAGGCTCCCTCTCGCGGGCGGAGCTCAAGATTTTCTTCGGCATGTCGGCGGGCGTCGGAAAAACCTACGCCATGCTTCAGGAAGCGCGAGCGGCGAAGACTCAAGGCCTCGATATAGTGCTGGGGATAATCGAAACCCATGGCAGGAGCGAGACCGAGGCCCTCGTGTCGGGCATCGAGCTGCTTCCCCTCCGGTCGGTGGATTACAGGGGCATCCTCCTCGAGGAGCTCGACCTGGACGCGCTCATCGCGCGCCGCCCGGCTATAGCCGTCATCGACGAGCTCGCCCATGCCAATGCTCCCGGCTCGCGCCACGTAAAGCGCTGGCAGGACGTGCTGGAGCTCCTGGACAGGGGGATCTCCGTATGGACGGCCGTCAACGTCCAGCACATGGAGAGCTACGCCGACGTAGTCGAAGACCTGACCGGCGCCCGCGTGCGCGAGCGCGTGCCCGACACCGTGTTCGACCGGGCCGACGAGGTGCGCCTCATCGACGTCGCGCCCGAGGATCTGATACGCCGACTCGAGGAAGGCTCAATCTATACGGGCGAGTCCTCGCGCGCCGCCATCGAGAATTTCTTCAAGCCAAGGAACCTCGCATCCCTGCGCGAGATAACGCTTCGCTTCGCCGCCCGCACGGCGAGCCATCGACTCAGCGCCTACGCCCGCGCCGAGAGCGGGCCATCGTCTCAGGCGAGCCTGGGCGAGCGCATCCTCGTGGCGATCGGGCCGGCCCCCGGCTCGGCCTACCTCGCGCGATGGGCCAGGCGGACTGCCTACGCCCTGCGGGCCGACTGGACGGCCGTCCACGTCGATACGGGCGTCGCCTTGAGCGATGACGACAAGGGCCGCCTCGAAGCCAATCTCTCCCTGGCGCGCAAGCTGGGCGCCGAAGTCCTCGTCGTGCCCGGCGTCGATGTCGCCGAGGCAGTCATCGAGACTGCGCGCGCGAAAGGCGCCTCGATGATCGTAGTGGGCCGCTCCGGGCTGTCGCGCCTCGGCCTCCGCCTCAGGCGCGCTACCGTCACGGACCGCATCATGCAAGAGGCGGCCCCGATCGATATAGCCCTCGTGCAGGACTCAAGCTCCGTCCGCGCCGAGCGTCCGCTCGCGCGCTTCAAGCGCGTATTCGACGCGCCCAAGCGCCAGTACGCCCTCATCGCCGCGGCCTTCGCGGCCCTCACCCTCATCGCCGAGCTCTTCGTCCCCGCATTGGGCTACCGCAGCGTGGCCCTCCTCTTCCTCGCGGCCGTCCTCGGCCTCTCCTTTGTCGCCCGACCCGGACCCGTCGCCGCATTGGCCATCCTGAGCGCCCTCGCCCTCAATTTCTTCTTCATTCCGCCGCTGTACACATTCACGATCACTGCGCTCGAGGATTGGGTCCTCTTCGGCGTCTACTTCCTCGTGGCCTTCGTCACGGGCTCCCTCGTGTCCCGCGTGCATTCCCGCGAGCGCCTGCTGCGCGACCGCGAGAGCGCGGCCTCCTTCCTCTTCGGCGCCGCCCAGCTCCTCTCCGAATGTTCGTCGGTGGAGACCGCCGCCGAGGCCGCCGCCCGTCTCGCGGAAGACCATTTCGAAACCGAGGCCGCGGTCTTCGTCGATGACGGCAATGGCGACCTCGATCCGGCGCCCCGGGGCAAAGCCGCGAAGCGGATCGACGAGCGCGAGTTCGACGTCGCGGCCTATTCCTTTGTCGAGCGCGCCGCCTGCGGGGCCCAGACGGATACCCTCCCGAGCGCCCGGCTGCGCTACCTTCCCGCCTGCGCGGGGGAGAAAGCCGCGGGCGTGATAGGCTTGGCCATCCCGGAGGGGAGGGTCTGGACGAGGGCCGACGACAACCTCCTGCAGTCCCTGGGGCGGACTCTCGCCCTAAGCCTCGAGCGTTTCCGCTCCGAGGCGAGAAGCCGCGCCGCCATATTGCAGCTCGAGTCCGAGCGCCTCGGCGGCATCCTCCTCGACTCGGTGTCCCACGAGCTGCGGACGCCCCTCACGACCATCACCGGCAGTTTGAGCGCCCTCAGGGACGACGCCCTTGCCGAGCGCTCGGAGGCCAGGCACGCCATACTCGCCAACGCCCTCGAGGCTTCGGACCGCCTCGACGGGGTCGTCGCCGACCTCCTTTCCTTGAGCCGCATCGAGTCGGGCATGCTCAAGCTGGCCCGGCATCCGATCGACCTAAGCGAGCTCGCGCGGGCGGCGATCACCCGCGCGGGGCCGGAGCTCGCCTTACGGCGCCTCGAAGTCTCGACGCCGGAGGAGGCCGCCGCGGGCGAATCGGCAGTCCCTGGCGGGACAGCCTTCGTAGACGCCACCCTCGCGGCTCGCCTCGCGGCCAACCTCCTTCGCAACGCCGCCCGCTATTCGCCCCCAGAGCTCCCGATTTCCTTCGCCTTGGAGGCCGGCGCCAAGAGTCTCGCGATACGCGTACGCGATCGCGGACCGGGCCTGAGCGAAGACGAGCTCTCGTCGATCTTCACCAAGTTCAAGAGGGGACGAGGAGCGAAGGGCAGCGGCCTGGGCCTTGGCCTCGCCATATGCCGCGGCATAGCGGAGGCTCACGGCGGCGGCATTCAGGCGCGCAACGCGCCGGGCGGCGGCCTCGAGGTGGAGGCGGTCCTGCCCTACTCCGCGGAGGCCGCCCCATGAGGCGAATCCTCGTGATAGACGACGAGGCGCAGATCCGGCGCCTCCTCGAGATAACCCTGTCTAACTTGGGCTGGGAAGTATTCACCGCCTCCACCGGACTCGAGGGCCTCGAGGCGGCGCGGGGAGCCAAGCCCGAGCTGATACTCCTCGACCTGAACCTCCCCGACATGTCGGGGGCCGAGCTCCTGGTGCGGCTGCGCGAGTGGAGCACGATCCCCGTCATCATAATCTCGGTGCGCGACGCCGAGCGGGACATCGTCGAGCTGCTCAACGCGGGGGCCGACGACTACGTGGCCAAGCCCTTCTACACGAACGAGCTCATCGCGCGTATCGAGGCCGTCCACCGCCGCCGCATGCCCGAGCGCGAGCCGATCTTCCGATCCGGCAGGCTCGAGGTCGATGCCGAGAGGCGCGAGGCCCGCGTGGCCGGCGATCTCGTCCGCCTAACGCCTACCGAATACGCCGTCCTCGACATCCTCGTCCGCTACTCGGGTAGGATCGTCACGCGCGAGCGCCTCCTGAAGGAAGTATGGGGGCCGGCCGGCGAAGCCGAGGAAGGGTCCTTGCGCGTCTACATCAACGCGCTGCGCAAGAAAATCGAGGCCGATCCCTCCGCGCCTGTCCTCATCGTCACCGAGGCCGGAGTCGGCTACAGGCTGGAGGCGCTGCCCCTGGAAACCCCGCCCACGGTTTGAGCTATTGCGCGATTCCCAGGAATACCGATAAAGGACGCGACACCGTCAACATTGTCGTATCGTCGACATGGCCGATGAGCTCCCCGATTTTCTCGCGAGGCGCCGCATGCGCCTTATCGACCATGATCTGCGATTCGGTTCGCAGCCCGTTAGCCGCATCGGGCCGTACGCTCCCGGCAGAGCGATCGTCACGATATCGCCTCGCCTCAAACCCATCCCTCGGTGTCGGCGATTTCGGGTATGCCGGCGAGTGTCTCGGCTACATTGGGATCGTCGCGAAGCATGAGCGATTGACTGCGGCACATATCCGCGAAACCTGGTCTGTGGGTATCCGGTACCCATAGCTGAACCAAACGGAATCCAGAATCGCGTAATCGCTTGCGATAATCGCTCACATTGAGAATTCGTCGGTCGAAAATGGTTCGGGTCACCGCCTCTCGGAGGAGCTCGAGGAACGCCTGCGGCCGAGCCGCTACCTCAGGGGATCCTCGCCGTATCCCCTCGCCAATGGCGCGCCCACAGCCAGTTTGAAGGTCCGCTCGCCGGCGACGAACATCCCGCTCTGCATCATGAGTTGGACCAAGCCTATGCTTCGAAGGAAGGTCGATTTGCCGCCCTGATTGGCCCCGGTGATGATTACCAGCTCTTTATCATCCGCGTCCACATCGTTTCCCATGACCTGAAGATTCATGGTAAGTGCCAGGCAGGGATCGCACAACCCCCGGAAGGAATGCCTCCGTTTCCCGGCATCCGACGCTAAGGGGAACGCGATGGGAAGGCCCTTCCCGGCTAGTATTTCGCGCAGGTTCATGCATCCGCTGTAGAACGCCAATTCGAGCCGCGGCATGGCGAAGAAGCCGAGGATATGGTTCGCCGATTGGGCCGCCGCGTCGGCCGCCAGGTTGACGCCACGGGCTTTCCCTCCTTCGACTGCACTCCACGATGAAGAGCGCCCTCGTCGCGGGCCTCTCCCTCAACATCTTCAATCGCCACGCCGGGCGCGTCCTCACGGCGCCGCAAATGGACGGCCGCGGGGCGCATTCTGACTGCCCGGGCTGCGGGATCACTAGTTCTCTACAGCCGCGAAACGGATGCAGGAGTAGCTCAGGGGCGGAAGGATGATCGGCCCCGTGTCGACGGCCACGTTTTTTGGCGCGACCTTGTCGGGGGCGGCGGCCGTATTCGTCGCCTTGACGTCGAAGCCCGCGAGCTCGACGCGCTCCAGGGGGCGCAGGCTTTCGAAGCCGGCGGCCCTGAGGTCCAGCTCCATCGCCTCCTTCGCGCGGTTGACGCAAAAGAGCGACAAGGAGCCGCCGTCCTCGGAGAGTATCGCGGAGGCGTCGAGGTAGGGCACGTCGCCGTAGCGCTCATTGTCGTACTTCGGGCAATCGATCCGTAGGTCCATCGATGTGCCGCGGCCCTGCTTGGACGCGTACAGGAAGGGCCAATAGATGGTCTGCCGCCAGGCCGCGCCGCCGTTATCGGTCATGATCGGCGCGATGACGTTGACGAGCTGGGCGAGGCAGGCGATCTTCACGCGGTCCGCATGCCGGAGAAGGCTGTTGATGAGACAGCCCACGACAAGGGCGTCCTCGAAGGTGTAGACGTCCTCGAGCAGCTGGGGCCCGACCTGCCAGGCCTCGTTCTTCTTGTCGGCGCCGTTCGAGTGGAACCAGACGTTCCACTCGTCGAAGGAGAGGTACATGGGCTTCTTGCTGCGCTTCTTGGCCTTGACGAAGTCGCAAGTGGCGACCACCGAGTCGATGAAGCGGTCCATGCCTATCGAGGCCGCGAGGAAGGTCGGCAGGTCGTCGTCGTGGTTGTCGAAGTAGTGGTGGAGGGATAGGTAGTCGATCGAGTCGTAGCAATGGTCCAGGACGGTGGCCTCCCATTGGGGGAAGCTGGGCATGCGCCCGTTCGACGAGCCGCAGGCGACGAGCTCGAGCTTCGGGTCGAAGAGCTTGATGGCCTTAGCCGTCTCGTAGGCGATGCGGCCGTACTCGTCGCTCGTCTTTTGGCCGACCTGCCAGGGGCCGTCCATCTCGTTGCCCAGGCACCAGAGCTTGATGTCGAAGGGCTCGGGGCTGCCATGCTCCTTGCGAAGATCGCTCCAATAGGAGCCGCCGGGGTGGTTGCAGTACTCGGCGAGATTGCGCGCCGCGTCTATGCCCCGCGTGCCGAGGTTGATGGCCATCATCGTCTCGGTTCCGGCCGCCTTCGCCCAGCGGACGAATTCTCCTATGCCGAATGCGTTGGGCTCGACCGATTTCCAGGCTAGGTCGAGGCGGCGCGGCCGCTGCGACTGGGGGCCGACGGAGTCCTCCCAGCGGAAGGAGGAAACGAAGTTGCCGCCCGGATAACGCACGACGGGCACGTCCAGATCGCGCACGAGCTCGAGCACGTCGAGCCTGAAGCCATTCTCGTCGGCCTTAGGGTGGTCCGGCTCGTAGATGCCGCCGTAAACGGCTCGGCCCAGATGCTCGATGAAGGAGCCGTATATCCGCTTGTCGACCCTTCCGATGACGTATTCCCTATCGATGCACAGTCTGGCTTTCATTCCGCATTCCTTTCGAGCTTAGCCTTTGATGCCGCCGGCGCTTAGGCCGGAGATGAAGAATCGCTGGAAGAAGAAGAAGATGATAATGATCGGAACCGAGGCCGCGCAGGAACCCGCTATTAGCATATCATAGTTGTTCCCGCAGGGAGTGAGGAGACTGTTGAGGCCTATGGTGAGCGGGAACATGTTGCCGGTACGCATCACGATGAGTGGCCACAGGAAGCTGTTCCAGGCCTGCTGCGCCATCAGGATGGCCATGGCCCCGAAAGCGGGGCGCCATGAGGGGCGCGGTGAGGAGGAAAAAGATCCGGAACTCCCCAAGGCCGTCTATCCTGCCCGCGTCGAGGTAGTCCTTCGGAATGCCGAGGGAATACTGCCTAAAGAAAAAGATGGCGAAGGGCGACACGATGAAGGGAGCGACGACCCCCGCGTAGCTGTTCATGATGCCGATGGCCTGGAGGCCCGACATGAAGTATACGATGTTGACCCCGGTAGATCGAGTTGAGCCGCTTGACTCCCGAGTTGGGCAGAACCGCGAGGAGTATCGGCAGGGGAATGAGTATCAGAATCGTGTATACCGTGTATTGGAAGCTCATCACCGTCGTGCCTATGAGGGTAGAGTTAGAAGGCGCAGAAAGCGACGATGCCCGCCTAGCGCCTTCTGGCGAGGCGGGCATCTTCTGGATTCGATTCTAGCCCAATTACTTGCGAAGATCCGCGGCAGCGTCCTTGAGCGCTTGCTCGGGCGTTTTGGACTTATCCGAGAGGGCCTGGAACATCACGTTGTGCTAGACGGAATCGATGATGGCCGGATAGTTCCCGCCAACGTTCGTCGTGTTGAAGCCGTCTTTGACCTTAAGGAGCATTTCGAAGACCGACGTTCCGTTCTGGAAGAAATCGGTGAACTTGTTGGGCTCCTTCATGGCCTTATCGCCCCAGACGCCCCGGCGGAGGGGGTCGAAGCCGAGCCGCTTCCATATCTCGATGGTCCCCGCCTTCGTGCCTTTGCAATAGTATAGGAACTGCTTCGCGAGGGCTAGATTCTTGCTCGTCTTCACGACCGCGGTTTCGGCAACTACGACTAGGCGATAGTTCTCAGTCCCTATTTCGCTCAATGGCCCGCCTAAACGGGCTCTCGCCCGAGTCGGGCGGAAGTACGTTGACAGGTGGATGCGATTGGGAGGAAAATCAAGGGTCGATGGAGGTGGATTGCATGATCACGAAGTATTGCCTCAAAGCTAAGTTCGCGGGGATCGACAATGAGCTCTTCTTCGAGGTCGATGAGAAGGAATTCTCCCGCCTTAAGGGGCGCTATCTCGAGGTCTCCCGGCCCGACGAGGCGATCTCCTTCAAAATGAGCGACGGCTCGGCCGCGATAATGGCCTGCAAGAGCGTCGAGACCCTCCATTTTGTCTTCGAATCGAGTCTTGAGGAATTTCCCGCCCTCGAGAACATCAAAGACGACGACTGTGTTCTGAAGTATCGGCTCCTCAACCGCGGAGATCCCGAATACCTCGCCGTCGATTTGCCCTCCACAGCCGTGGAATTCTACGATCGTGTCCGCGAGGCCCTCGAGACCGACTTCGCCGAAGACGCCGGCCTCTTCTTTGCCGTGGTCGATGAGGATGGCAAGGACTTTTATATTAACCGTGAGGCCCTGCTCTATATCGTCGTTCCCAAGAAGGTATTCGACGAGGGAAGCAGGCAACTTGGGAAAAAGCGGATCCAGGACTAGGAAAAGAACATTTTCACCGATAGCCGGGCGAGGCAGACGACAAAAATATTGCGCATCAACGCGGGGTCGAAGAGTCCGTCCGTCTTGGCCCCGAAAAATCCGCCTACGAAGGAAAGGGCCGCGATGATCGCGCCCGTCCCGCCGATGCCGAGAAGGCCATAGCCGAGAGTCCGTGTGAGTTCGCTGTCGTACCGGCCTCCTAAACGTGAGACATTTTTGCCCATCCACACTCAGCGTGAGAAAATACTTCTCATTAAAATACGGTATAAAATTTTCCCGGAGGAGTATCGGCCCCATTTTCCCCGGTAATTCGCTTTGCGTAATTTATTCAGCCGGGGACTTTTAGCGCGCATCGAAGCCGTCTTCGCAATCGAGGAGAGGGAATCCGATGATCTGGCATGGATACTGCTTTAGTGATAGCAGCTGATGATATTCAGCTGTCGTGTTTTTTAACATGGCCACGTTCCTGTTGTGAGGAGTATCGGTATGAAGAGGATTATTGTCGTGCTTATCGCGGCGCTCGCCTTCGCCGGAGTCGCGGCGGCTCAATCGGCGCCTCCCCCCCCGGCGCCGAGTCAGGCGCAGACGGTAAAGGTTTCGGGAAAGCTCGAGCTGATCGATGGAGCTATCGGGTTTAAGGCGGGAGGGAAGACCTACTTTGTTCCGAGGCTGAGGGAGTTGATCGGCTTCGTGAAAGATCTCCAGGAGGGAGCCCTCGTAACGGTGGAGGGCTACGAGCGTCCCTTCCCTCATGACAGCACTGTCTCGCTCCTGATGGTGACGAAATTGAGTTTCGGCGGCAAAGACTATGATCTCAGTCATAAGGCCGGCCCTGGTACGCGCTGGGGAATGGGGAGAGGGAAGCGCGGCGGGATGGGGGGCGGTCCGCGCTGGTAGACGCCGCACGACGTAAACATTGGGGCCGCTCGCTCGAGCGGCCCCTTTCGTCCGTCGCCGGCTGCCGTCCTTACAAATGCAAGCCTTCGAAAGACGGCAGGAGTTTCACGGAGCCTCGAAATATCTTGAGGGCTCCGCGGTCTTCCCAATCCTTGAGGATGCGGCTTACCACCTCACGGGACGTGCCCACCTGGTCGGCCAGCTCCTGATGGGTGAGCTCGACGCGCTTATCGGGGCTCGCTCGCCCGCGCTCAACCAGCCATTGCCAGAGGCGCTCGTCCACGCGGCGGAAGGCGACCTCCTCCACGAGCTCGATCACCTCCGCCATTCTGCGCGAGTACTGTTCGAGCACGAAATCTCGGAAAGCGGGGCCCTCGTCGAAGAGCCGCCGGACCGAGGCGGAAGGCATGAAAGCCGCCGACGTGTCCCTCTCGGCCACTACAGTCGCGGGGAAGGACGCGATCCCCGCGCCGCAGCCCGAGCTGAGGATGCAGCTCTGTCCCTCCTCGATTCGGTACAAGGTGATCTCGCGGCCGGATTCGGCGGTCTTGAATACGCGGATCGCGCCGCTCAGGACGAAGGGTACGCTCGCGCAGGCCTGACCTTCGCGGAGCACCGTCGTTCCCGCTTCCATGTCCCTGTACTGTAGCGAGGCGAGGAGGGGCTCGAGCTTCATGGTCGGCCATTCCCGCGGCGGGAAGAGGGCGCCGAAAAGGCCGAGGAACCGGCCCCTTGGGTTAATGTCTCTTAGTGCGTGCATTCGTCCCCGCCTGCGATAGCCGCGAGCACTTTCTCGCGAGTCATGGGAAGAGAGCGCAACCGCGCCCCGACGGCGTCGAAGATCGCGTTGGAGACGGCGGGCGCGACGGGGTTGAGGCCCACCTCGCCCATGCCCTTCGCGCCGAAGGGTCCGCCCGGCTGCGGAACCTCGATGATGACCACTTCGATGGGGGGGATATCGCCGATGCGGGGAACGCCGAGCTTTCGCAACGTGTCGGTGAGGACTTCGCGGTCGTTCGCGATGAAGTTCTCGCTGAGGGCGTAGCCCAGGCCCATCGCCGCGGCGCCCTCGATCTGACCGACCACGCTCATGGGGTTGATAGCCCGTCCTACATCCTGAGCGACGCAGAGCCGCAATGGGCGCACGGCGCCCGTATCGAGATCGACCTCGATGGCGACGGCAGCGCTGGCGAAACAATAGGCGTAGTGTATGTCGAGCTTGGAATGATCCTCGCCGGGCCCGAGGGCCGCGCTCGTCCTGTGCGCCTTCGTGGCCGGCGGGCGATACAGGACTTCTGAAAGAACGGGAAACCCTGCGGCGAGGGCGCTTCCCCGTGCGGCGCTGAGCTCTATCGTGTCGCAGGAGGCGCCCTTCGCCGGCAGGTAAGCTGCGAGGCGGGCGCGGAGCTCATCGGCGGCCTGCTTCACGGCGTTGCCCGTCACGAAGGTCTGGCGCGAGGCCGTCGTCATGCCGCCATCGGGGCAGGAGCGCGTGTCGCAAGCGACGACGTCGATGAGGTCGTAGGGCAGGCCTAATGCGTCGGCGGCGATCTGGGCGGCCACCGTGTCCGAACCCTGGCCCATATCCGCGGCCCCGGTGCGCACGGAGACTCGGCCCTCGGCCGTGAGCTCTACTATCGCGCCCGCGCTGTCCGAAAGGCCCGTACCTATGCCTACGTTCTTGTACGAGCTCGCGATGCCGAAGCCGATGCGCTTGCCGGGAAGCGCATCGGCAGAGCCGTAATCCAAGCGCATGCGAGCGAGGGCCTCGGCCGCCGCCTCAAGGGTGCCTAAGTAGCCGACGCCCTCGTCCAGGACCTGGCCCGTTCCCGTACGCTTGCCTGGAGCGTAGCCGTTCCGCCGCCTGAGCTCGACGGGATCCATCCCGATCGCGCGAGCGATCTCGTCCATCTGTATCTCGCAGGCGAAGCTCGCTTGAGTGCTGCCGAAGCCGCGAAAGGCGCCCGAGGGATTCTTGTGCGTGTAGACCCCGTAGGAGTCCGCGACCACCGCCTCGACGACATAGGGTCCGGTAGCCGTCACGGCGGAGCGGAAGACGACGGGGCCAGTCTGCGAGATGTAGGCTCCCGCGTCCGCGACAACCAGGGATTCCACGGCGAGGAGTGTGCCGTCGCGCAGGGCGGCGTGGCGCATATGTATCCGCATCGGGTGTCGCTTCGTGCTCATCCGGACGGATTCTTCCCGAGAAAGGGCGATACGCACGGGCCTGCCCGTCCGCAAGGCGCCGAGGGCGGCCTGTATCTGCACCGTGGGCTCTTCCTTGCCGCCGAAGCCCCCACCGCATGCGGCGAGCACGACGCGCACTTTGTCTTCGCTCAAGGAGAGACTGGCGGCGATCATGTCCCTATAATCGCCGGAGCCCTGGTTTCCGGTGTAGACGGTCACGCCGCCGTCGCTTTCGGGTACCGCCAGGCAGGATTCGCTCTCGAGATACGCATGCTCGACGGCTTGGGTATCGTAGTCGTTCTCGATGACGATATCGGCGCGCGCGAAGGCTAGGCCTGAGTCGCCCTTGCGCACATGGGTTTCATGGACGATGTTGTTTTCCGTATCGGAATGAAGCAGGGGGGCTCCCTCCCTCATGTTCTCGTCGCTCGAGGCGAGGACGGGCAGATCCTCATAGTCGACGGCGATGAGCGCCCTCGCGGCCTCGGCCCGCTCGCGCGTCTCGGCTAGGACTACCGCCACGACGTCGCCCAGGTAGAGGACCTCGTCGCCCGCGATCACCGGCTGCTGGGGCACGAAGAGCCCGAAGGCGTTGATGCCGGGAACGTCCTTCGCGGTGAGCACCAGGACGACTCCTTCGGCCCGCGAGGCTTTAGAAATATCCACCGACCTTATGCGTGCATGGGCTCGCTCGCTGAACAGCATCTTGCCGATCAAGGCGCCCTCGATGGGCAGGTCTTCGGCGAACAGCGCGCCGCCGCGGACCTTGGCCGCCGCGTCCTTGCGAGGCAGCGAAGCGCCCACGGCGCCCGCCGGAGGGGCGGCCCTCGGCCCGGCGAGCGATGCCCCTTTGTCCATCGGAGGGTCGCGCAGGTCGCGCGCGGCGCGGAGCACGGCGCGCCTGATGGCCGCATAGCCCGTGCAGCGGCACAGATTGTCCTTCAGCGCTTCGGCGATATCGGCCTCGGTGGGATCGCTTTCTCGGTCGAGCAAGGCTTTCGCCGCCATGATCATGCCCGGCGTGCAGAAGCCGCATTGCACGGCTCCCTCGAGGACGAAAGCGCGTTGTATCGGATGAAGCTCCCCGCCGGATCCGGCGAGGCCTTCGATCGTCAGTATCGAGGAGCCGTTCGAGCGCGAGGCCTTGAGCAGGCAGGATCGTTTCGCTTTGCCGTCGATGATGATCATGCAGGCGCCGCAGTGGCCTTTCTCGCAGCCGTTCTTCGCGCCTGCCAAAGCAAGTTCCTCGCGCAGGAAACGGAGGAGGGACAGCGAGGGCTCGACCTCGCGGACAATGCGTTCGCCGTTGACGGTGAGCGAAAGATGGACCTTCTCGGACAAGGAACGCTCCTGGAATGGTCGCAGATGAACTTATAGTAGTTGAGGAGACAGCCCAGAGTAAAGCGAGCGGGGTTGGAACAGGATCGACAGGATAAGCATTCGGGAGGAAAAGAGTACAGGATAGCGCTCCAGTATCTTAGGGCCTGTCTATCCTGTCTCTACTTTTTCCTACGCGAATTGACAAATCGTATGAAGTCGTTGATGTTTTTCACGACGATCTTGTCCGGGAAGAGCTCGAGGCGGCGTTGGTTGGCGAAGTGCCCGATGAGGGTCTGGGCCTCCGCCGGGGACATGCCCGCCCAGTGCGCGACATCGTCCATCGTGACCCTGAACTCGCGCTTCTCGCCCTCGAGCTCGCCGCCGCGGACGGCGGCGTTGGTCTCGTCGAGCATGAGGAACACGTCCGCGATCTTGGCCTGCGGATCGTCCAGCGTGAGGATCATGAAGCGGCGTTTCTGATCCCAAATGCGCTTGGTGAAGAGCTTGAGGAGCCGAAGCGCGATCTGGGGATTGCCCATCATGAGCACCTCGAAGTTGGCCCTGTTGAACTCGAGCACCTTGACCGTATCCAGGGACTGGGCGGTGGCCGACCGGGGAGCGCCCTCGAGGATGGCCATCTCGCCGAACATCTCGGGAGGCTGGAGTATATCGAGGGTCTTTTCGATGTCGCCGACTATCTTGGTGATTTTCACCTTGCCGGCCTGGATGAGGTAGAAGCTGTCCCCCGGCTCGTACTCGGCGAAGATGATCTCGCCGGGGTGGTAGGTCCGCGCGAAGCGGGTAAAGGCGGCTAGATCAGCCACGGCCGGCCTCCTCGAGGCGGCGCAGGAACTTCGCGGCCTTTATTCGGATCGACGCGTCCTCGTCGGATTCCATAGACAGGATCTTTTTGAAAAAGCCTTTCGCCCGCTCTGTATCGCCCTTCTTCTCGTAGGATTGCCCAAGATAGAGGAGGGTATCGATGAGGTCGGGATGCTTGGGATAGGTCTGCACCATCTGAGTGAAGTGTTTGATCGTGAGTTCGTACTGTTGGAGCATGAAGAGGCAGCGACCCATCTCGTATAGCGCCTTGGTGACGTATTCGGGGTCGGCGTTAGCCTCGACTAAGCGCTTGAAACCCGTGAGGGCCTCTTTGTATTTCTCCGAGCTGAAGAGGCTTACGGCGTCATAGTAGCTCTTGGCGGCGTCCGAGAGCCCATTGCCCGGCGCCGCTCGCGAAGCGGAGCTCTCGTCGTCGCGATGGCCTGGTTCCTGGCGCCCGCCCTGGTCCTGGCGCGGCGGCGTCGAGCCGTCGCGAGACGAGCCCTGCCGCGTCGACTCCACCATGAGGGGTGAGGGACCCTTGCCGTCGCCGTACTTGACCGAGCCGTTCTCGGCGGCCTCGAGGTAGCGGCTCGCCTGCTCCGCTAGCCTGCCGGCGGGGTAGTAGGTGAGATAACGGCTGAATATATACTTTGCCTGCGAGTACTGGCGCGCCTTAAGGTAGTACTCTCCTGCCTTGAAGAGGCCGGCCTCGGGGCTCTGCGCCTCGTTCTTCTCTAGGAGGTTGTCGACCTGCTTGTGCACGCGCCGGAGTTGGTTCGAGAAGACCTTGAGCATCTTCATGATGATGCGCGTCTGGGCCTGGGCGAAGACCTCGAACTCGGGCACCGAGAAAATCAGGACCTGGGCGTCGGAGAGCACGACGGCGTTCTCCTCGCGCGGGTACTTCCCCAGAGCGCTTTTGACGCCGAAGAACTCGCCCATCTGGATGATCTCGCGTATTTCCTTCGCCGTCTCGATATCGGTGTAATTGAGACTCACCTTCCCTTGCTGGAGGACGAAGACCTTGTCGCTGACGACGTCCCCCTGGAAGTAGATCACCGAATTGGCGCGGTAGTTCCCTACCTTTGGCATCCTCTTTTTGCTCCTCTATCAGTTCTCGTCCCGACGACTTTCTAGTGTAGGCCGCTTGGCCTTCCAATGCCAGCCCTCAGGCGCGCCATTCTATCGCTCATCCCGCATCGAAGGGGAGATAATCGAGCCTCTTGGGAAACCCGACCGCCGACCGGATCTCCCGGTATAGGCCCGCCGGATCGCCCTTGACGAACATCTGCCTGCCGCCGACGGTCACGCGGCCATAGCCGGCTATCTCGGCGCCCGCGATCTCGCCGAAGAAAGCCCCGTACTTGGCCTCGTCGCCGTAGACAGGCACGCCTTCGAGGGTCAGGAGCTCGAGGTCCTCGCAGCCCGCCAGCGCGAGGCTCTCGTAGGGATCGTCGGCCTTCGCCCCGAACACGGCGACGTCGGCCCAGGCCCCAGGCTCGAGCTGGCCGGCGCGGCCCTCCAGCCCGAGGGCGCGAGCCGCGTTGATCGTCACCATGTCGAAGAGGGTCTTGGCGGGGAGCTCCTCCCCGTAAATTTCCCGGTACGACTTGCGCGCGAACTTCATCTCCGCGAGCAGATTGACCGAGCCGGTATGCGTCGAATCCGTCCCAAGGGCCACGTTGACCCCGGCGCGCAGGAGCTTTCGCACCTTGCAGGTGAGGTTGAACATGAAATAGTTCGAGGCAGGGCACCAAGCGACGCTCGCCCCGGCCCGTTTCACTTTCTTTATGTCCTCTTCCGAGAATCCTATGCAGTGGACCAGGAGGTCCCTATCGTCGAGAGCCTTCGCGCGCTCGAGGATGCCGATCCCGTCCATGCTCTCCGCGTCGAAACCCTCTTCGAGGTGGGTGATGAAGGGCCAGCCTCGGGCGACGGCACGCTCATGTTCGATCTCGATGCCATCGCCCCATTTAAGGTCGAAGGAGGAGCACTCATGGGCGAGACAGTATTCCCGTATCGCACGGATGGGCAGGCCGTCGAGGAATGCGTCGTTGAGCTCGTGGGGGAAGTGGTCGTTGACCGTTCCAACGCCCGAGAAGAGGTTCTTATAACCGCCGAGGAGGTACATTTGGGCGACGCTCAAGCCTGCGCGCTCGGCGTAGACTGGCGAAGCCTTGAGGTCGGAGTCCCAGGGCGACCAGTTGGGATAAAAGCCGCCTTCGGGGGGGCCGACGCGAGGCAGGTAATTGCCGCGCAGATGGTCGTGGACATTGACGAGGGCGGGATAGACGTAGGCTTCAGGGCCTATCGCCACTTCCCGGCGAGCTCCAAGGCCGAAGCCCGTGACTTTGCCGCCCTCCACGAGGAGGGACGCGGATCCGCGTATTTTGCGCGGTGTCACCACGATAGCGTCGGTAAAGGCGTATGCGTCCAAACTTCCGTCCTTGCCCTAGACTCACCTGTCTTCCGTTAATTCTCGGCGGGAATAGAGAAGATATTGAACCTGAAATCGACGTGGGGCGGGAGGCCTAATCGATGCAGCAGCGCAGGGCGAGCGCGGCGGCGCCGAAGAGGCCCGCGTCGGCGCCGAGAAGGGGCCGTGCCACGAAGGCGGAGAGTCGCGCGCTGTCCTCGAGGGCGCTTAGGTATCCGCCGAGTTCCTCGCCCACGAGGGCAGCCACGCGCTCGGCGATGCCTGGCCTTAGGCCAACGCCGCCGCCCAGGAGTATCCTCTCGGGCGAGAGGACCAGGGCGTAAGTCGCGAAGGCCCTCGCGAGATAGCGCGCCTCGAGCTCCCATGCCTCGTGGTCGGACCTAAGATCCTCGCTTCGAGCCTTCCAGCGCTTGCCTATGGCCGGGCCCGAGGCCATGCCCTCGAGGCAATCGCGATGGAAGGGGCATATGCCGGGGAAGTCGTCCCCGGCCTCGCGCGTGACTTTGATATGGCCTAGCTCGGGATGGCCGAGACCATGGACGAGAGCGCCGTTGGAGAAGACGCCTCCGCCTATGCCGGTTCCCACGGTAACGTAAATGAAATCCTTGAGCCCCTTGGCGGCGCCCCAAAGGTACTCGCCATAGGCCGCGGCATTGACGTCGGTATCGAATGCGACGGGCAGGCCGAGTTGGTCGCGGAAGAAGCCGGCCACTTCCGTATCGCGCCAGCCGCTCTTGGGCGTGGATGTGATATAACCCCAAGTCGGGCTGGATGGTCGCAAGTCCACGGGGCCGAAGCAGCCGATCCCCACCCCGTCCAGCTTGCCGAGGCCTTTGGATTCTGCCGCCGATGCGAGGAATTGCGCGGATTTGTCGAGGGTTTCCTCGGGACTGGTCGTAGCTATGTTTTTTTTGTCTATGAGCCTTGGCTTGGCGAAATCGGAGCAGTCGGCGTCGAAGAGCCCGCATATGAACTTAGTTCCCCCCGCCTCGATAGCACCTAGGATCATGGTTCTGCCTTCTGCGCGCCTTCATCTTTCTCAGGCCCGCGGTGCAGATGCCTCGCATACATAAAATAGTCGTCGCCTGGGCTGTAGAAATCGGGTATATGGCCGATGAGGGCGTAGCCTTGGCGAGACAGGATGCCAGTACCGATCGACGCTTCTTTACGGGTGGATGTCTCGAAACGGAGAATGGCAGAACTCTCCATGCTTAGGACTTCGTCCTCGAGCATTGCGATAATGCTGGTCGGGACACCCGTTCCGATGTAGGAAGGGGCGATGCACATCGCGCGAACGTCGAAGCTGGAGTCGGTGCCCGCCTCGCGGCACATCACGGCGAAACCCGCGAGTACCTTGCCGTCTCGGAGCTCGAGAACGGAATAAGGATCGCCAGGCTTTTGCTGCCAGGCCGACAATGCTTCCTTGAGAATCTCGAGTTCGATGTCTTTGTAGACCTCCGTCTCACGGGCTAGGCCTCCGAATTCGTCCATGTCGATCATAGGCAGGACCGCATCCCTATTTCGTTGAATCATTTTCTCTTGCCAATATACCCGGTCTCGGACCCTTTGTATATGAAAAAGGGGGGAGCGGTTCTCCGCTCCCCCTCAGTGGGCTCATTTCACGTTGATGCCGATGAAGGGCTCGAAGATGTATTCCCCGCCGGCCTGTATGTCTACCTGGGTCTCGGCTACGAGGCCTCCTGAGATGAAACGAATGAGATGCCTGCCCGGCATGATCTGACCCGATTCCGCCATACGCCCCTGCGGCTGATCCTGGAGAACTCCATCCACCCAGAACTGCACTTCGGTGAAACGGCCTGGCTTCGCGTCCCTGTCCCTGTTCCCGTAATTTTCGGGCAGCTTGAGCTGCCATGTGGCTATCATGGGCTGGAGCGCCGCGTTGACTGCCTGAGGGCCGTTTACGGCGATCTGAACTTGATAGTCGGTGTAACCCGTCGCCCGTACCAGAACGGTATAGTTGCCCTGGGGCATAGAGGCGGCGTAAGGCGTTTGACCCATCTGCGCGCCGTTGATGAAGACGAGGGCGCCGTTGACGTTCGCGTTTACGCTGACTTGATAGGAAAGGCCTTGGAGCATCGCGTTCACCTGGACGGGGCCGCCGTTTACGACGAAGTTCTGGTTGTAATCGACGAAGCCCGGCGCCCGGACGAGGATGGTGTATGAGCCGTTGGGTATTTGCGTGGAAAAGGGCGCCTTGCCCGCAGGGTTGCCGTTGATGAAAATATCGGCGCCGTTGACGTTGGCGGCTACCGTAAGGGCGTAGTTGAAGATCTGAGGTACGGGCCTTCTGTTGTTGTTTTGAGAGATGTCCGGCGCGGGGACGGTGTTGGGCATGGGGATGGCATTGCGCGGGGTCGCCGCGTTGGGCATGGCGTTGGGTACTACGCCCTGGGGCACCATAGCGGGCGCGGATGCGGCGCCAGGCTGGACGAGGTTGACTTGGAGAGTGACGCCGGCCGCGCTTAGAACGATCGTGCTGTTATAATCGACATAGCCGTTTTTCCTAACGGTTATTCTATAATTGCCCGGAGGAAGAAGCATCGAATAATTTGGCGTCGTGTTGCCGTAGAGTCTGCCATTAATCAATACTTGGGCTCCGCTGAGGTTGCATTGTACGATTAATGCACCTTTATTCTGCGCGAACAGTCCGCTGGACAAGATTAAGAGTCCGACGAGCAAGGCGATGCTTCGCTTCATTGTATCTCCTTTATACCTGTGATCGATTTAAGCTTTACGACGAATGAGGAAAAAACTCGATTTAAATATACTATCTCCGTTGAGGGTTTTCCAGTACTTTTACACAGGTAAGGAGACTATGTTTACTTGAATTTCCATAACTGTGCGCTATAGTTTGTGTTAATCAGTCTTGTTTAGGAGGAGATTAAATGACCAAGAAAATATTGGTAGCTGCGGTACTCGCGGCCGCAGTAGGCTCGGGAGCCTTTGCCCAGCTTATGCTCGGCGTCTCCGGCGCCCTGTATATGGACACCACGAACGGCGTAACCGCAAGCCAAATCGCCGATCAATTCAAGAGCGGGGAAAACATCTGGTATGGCGGCTTCGTCGAGATCGCGGGCAAGCACATCGGTCTCGGCTTATCGTTCAACACTTCAGCCGCATATACGGATATCCTCGATGTTACTTGGCATAATTACGACGCCGCGTTCTATCTCGCCTATCACCTCTTCGGAGCGAGAGCCTTCCTGGATCCTCTCGCCGAGTTGGGCGTCGGCGCTCTCGCCCAGATAAACGATACATCCAGCAATATCGCCACGGGCACCGGTTATTGGTATGGGGCCCTGGGTCTGGGCATCAACCTCGGGCCCATCGGAATATTCGGGAAGTTCGCCTATGACTTCAAGCTGGCTCAGCACTTGACGCAGACAGACGAGGCCGGAAATAAATACGATGTCCCCTATTATCAGGCTTACGACCTCAGCGGCGATGGCTACTTGCCCAATTTCCGCTTTACCCTCGGAGCCAAGCTGATTCTCTAGACAGAATACGAAATGGCGGGATGACAAGCGGCTGCCCATACGGGTGGCCGCTTGCGTTTCATAGCGGTATGCGCGCGGCGATTACGAGGACCAAAGCTTGACGAGCTCGACCAGGGTCTCCACGGCCAGGACCATCTCCGACACCGAGGCCCATTCGTAGCGGCTGTGGAAATTATAGCCGCCCGTGAACATATTAGGCGTGGGCACGCCCATTTCGGTGAGGCGGGCGCCGTCGGTGCCGCCGCGGATCGGCTTGATGAATGGCTCGCATCCGGCGCGGCGCGCGGCCTCCATCAAGCGATCGAGCACCTCGGGGCGCTCGTCGAGCTTCTCGCGCATGTTCACGTACTGCTTGGTCACGGTGAGCCCCACCGATCCTAAGGGGAACTGCGCCTCGACAGCCGCGGCGATGGCCCGCACGGCCGCGATGCGCGCCTCCATCCCGGCTTGGCCGAAGTCGCGCAGGAATACCTCGACCACCGCGCTCTCGAGGCCGCCGGATATCTCGAGGGGGCAGTAGTATCCGTACCAGCCGTCGGTAGACTCGGGAGCCTCGCTGCGCGGCAGCATAGCGACGAAACTCCCCGCCATCGCCACCGCATTGGCGAGCTTTCCCCTCGCGGCGCCGATGTGTATGGCCTTGCCCTTGAACTCGGCCTTGACCGCGTAGGCGGTGAAGCACTCGGCCTCGATCTCCCCAGCCTTGCCTCCATCGACCGTGTAGCAGGCCTTGGAGCGCAGCCGCTCGAGGGGGAAGAGGTTCATGCCCTTGCCCGTCTCCTCGTCGGGCGTGAAGATCAGCTCGAGGGGGCCGTGCTTTACCTCGGGGCGGGCAAGGAGGTAGGCTGCGGCGGTCATCACTTCGGCGAGGCCGGCCTTGTCGTCGGCGCCGAGGAGTGTAGAGCCGTCGGATACGACGATGGTATCGCCGACGTGTTCGGGCAGCTCGGGGTTGTCCGCTATGTCGAGGACCAGGTTTACGCCGGATGCCGCGGCGGCGCCGAGGCGAATGTTTTTTCCGTCGTAGTTTTCGATGACGCGGGGACGCACGTTTGCGCCCGAGACATCGCTCGCGGTGTCCATGTGCGCCATGAGGCCGATAGAGGCCGCGTCCTCGAGGCCCGGAGAGGCGGGGAGTCGCGCGAATAGGTAGCAGTGCTCGTCGAGCTTTGCGTCGGCTATGCCGAGGGCTTGTATCTCCTCCAGGAGGAGGCGCGCGAGATCCCACTGGGTTTTGGTGGAAGGGATGTCGTCGATATGCCTGTCGCTGGTGGTCTCGATCTTAGCGTAGCGTACGAGGCGCGCCGCAAGCTCGGAGGCGAAGGGGCGTGATAGAAGTTCCGCGAATGTTTTCATGGGAGAGTGAGTATGCGCTTTCGGTCCCCGCTCGGGCAAGGGATGTTATCTGGGAATGCTTCCCGGTCTCCCGCGGTATTGACTTGCCTCGGCGTCGGGGCGAACCGTATCATATAGTCCATGCCCACATCCACAGCCCAGTCCGTGCCCGTGTACCCCGAATTCGCCCCCGTCTCTCTGGAGATGCGCGACGCCCTCTATCCCGCCCTCAACATGATCCCCGACGGGATCTCCGAGTTCACCTTCTCGAACCTCTACCTTTTTCGCCATACCTACGGCTATCGCGTGTCGCGGGTCCCGGGCAAGACTTTCGTGATCGAGGGATCCAAGGCGGGGAAGTCTTTCTTCTATGCCCCCTGCGCCCTGCCAGAAAGGCCGGTCGTCGATGAGCTCATGGCGAGCCACGACTACCTGAAGAACCTATCCGAATCTCAGGCCGGCGCCCACAGGGTTACGCTGGAGCAATGGGGCTATTCCGTCGTAGAGGACAGGGACAATTTCGACTACCTTTACCTACGCAGCGATCTAGCGGAGCTTTCGGGCAAGACTTACCACAAAAAGCGGAACCTCGTGAACGCCTTTATCAACTCTTACGCCTACGAGCAGAAGCCGCTGCACAGGGAGAACGTGGGCGACGCCCTCCAGGTGCTCGAGAAATGGCGCGAGGCCAAAGGTTTTGAGGGCGATTACGCCGCATCGCGCGAGGCTCTCGAGCTCTTCAATGTCCTGGGCATGCGCGGTTGCGTGTATTATGTCGATGGCGCGCCTGCCGGCTGGTGCCTTGGCGAGCCCCTCGCGCGCGGCCGCATGTTCGCCGTGCACTTCGAAAAGGGAATCGAGGCCTATAAGGGAATCTATCAGTTTATCAACCAGGCCTTCGCCCAGGCCCTGCCCCCGTACTTCAAGTCCATCAACCGGGAGCAGGACCTCGGCGACGACGGCCTTAGGCAGGCCAAGATGACCTACAGGCCATCTTCGTTCGTGAACAAGTACCGCGTGATCAAGGCTCAATAAGGTATACTGGCGGCCATGGAATCCCGACTTATCTGCCTGACCGGGCGCGGCTACGCAGAGGCTCCTTCTTTCCGCAGGCAATTGGCGGGCATAGCCTTATCCGAGGGCCGGCCCGATATCGCATCGGTCGCGGAGTACGCCGCCGGCCTCGCGCGCCGCACAGTCTGCTTGACTCTGCTTGCGGGCTCCGGATCGCGCTGGGTCAAGTCGCTCGCCAATGCCGTGGAGCGAGGCGGCGCAGCGGCGAAGAGCGAGGCACGCGGCTTTGATCCGGCCCGTCCGCGCGGCCTCTTCCCCGTCCGCGATTTCCTGCTCGGCGGCGAGCGCGTCCCGGTCGCGGCCTACGCTCTGGCCGCCGTCAACGGCCTCGGGCGGCATCTGATCGTCGTACGCGGTTGGGAGGCCGAGATAGACGCCGAGATACTCGCGCCCCTCGGAATAGAGTCGGGCGACAGGGACTTCTTCACCCAAGAAGCCCCCTTCGGGAAACCTCTCGGCCACGGCGACGCCGCTTGGCAGACCAGGTCCCTCTGGCGCGGCGCCGACTACGTGGTGACCAATTTCGGCGGCGATGCCAACTCTCGGCGCACTATCCTCTCCTCCCTCCTCGCCCTCGACGCGTTGCGCGCCATTGGGACTGCCATAGATCTGCTCTTGCCGGCGGCTCCCCAGGATTCTCCCGCCTATCCCATCCGTATAGACGAGGCCGGCCTGCCGCGTTCCTTCGGCCACGCGAAGCTTCAAGGACTCGCCCAGGCAAGGGGCCCGGGCTATACCAATGTCGGTGTACGCGCCTACTACGCCCCCGCCCTGCTCGAAAAAGCCGAGTCCATCCGGAAGCGCTATTGGGTCGAGGGCAGGGGTTATGCTATACCGGGCAATGATCCCGAAGGCAACGAGTTCGCGCTCGACAATATCGACGCCGAGCTGGCGGCGGAGGGTCGGGCGCGCATACTGGCGATCGGGCGGCCGGAGGAGCTCACGCCCGCGAAGAGCGTCGAGGACCTCGGCGCCTTCGAGCTCGCGATGAAGTCCGTAGTCGCGGAGGACTCGGACTTGCGCGCCGGACCCGATTGAAATTCGCCCTGAGGGAATAGAGGGCTTTTGGGGGGCCTGCAATCGGGCTGCAGGAGCGTATATCGCAAAAAAGCCGCATGGATTTCTCCATGCGGCTTTTTGAAGATAAGAGTGACTATCAGCGAGCTTCCTTGAGCGCTTCGATCGCCAGCACGACGGCGGTCGCGTGGATGGAGGCGCCGGAGATCGCATCGGTCGTCGTGTCGGCCTTGAGGGCGATCTTGGCGGGATCCTGGGCCTTGACGATCGCGTCCTGCACCGCCTTGGCTTGGATGTTCCAGGCGCCCTTCTTGGCGGCTTTCTCCATTCCGTATTTGCCGGCAAGGTCCTCTACGAGCTTGGATTTCTTGGTCTTGTCGCTAGAGACGCCGTTCCATAGGACATCCACTATGGTCCCGTTTACGACGGTGATGAGGACAGAGTCTTTCCAGGTCGAAGTCTTGTCGAAGTCGGCCTGTTCCTTGAAGAACCAGCCGTTTTTCTTGTAGATGCCCTTGGGTACGGGTGCGGAAGAGAGGGCCGAGCTCACGAGTGTGAAGAAGGGCTTTACGTGGATGGTAGCGCCCGAGATGGCGTCGGTGCGGCCCTCGGCGTCGGAGTACTTGCTAAAGGATGGGTCCTGCGTCTTTAGAAGGTAGTCCTCGACGGCTTTGGCCTGGACGTTCCACTCGGCCTTAGCCTTGCCGAACTTTACCATGGGGTAGCCCCCCGTCGCGACGGCCGTCAGCTTGTCCGCGACACCGGTGTTGGAGACGCCGTTCCAGATGACGGATGAGATCTTTCCGCTCTTGACGGTCACGACGACCTGATCCTTCCAGCCAGAGTCCTTCGCGAACGCGTTTTCCTGGGCGAAATAGATCCCGTCCTTAGCCTTAACCTGACCGAAGGCGATTCCGGCGAGGCCGACCGATAAAACCAAGGCTAGCGCAATGCTTCTCTTCATTTAACCCTCCAAAATACAATAATCGCAATTGTTGAATGCTAAAGCAAGGCACAAGAGAGTTTCAAGAACAGATGCCCTGGATGTATCGCCCGCGGTTCTGGATACCCCCAGTCCTTGACATCCCTCGCGACAGGCGCTTAGGGTGTTCGCATGAACGCGCTCGCGGAAGAACTCAACAGGACATTGGCCGGCAGCGTCGCGTCGCGCCTACTCTCCGAAATGGGGAAGCGCATGTACTTCCCTAAAGGGATCATTTCGCAGAGCGCGGAGGCGGGGGAAAAGGCGTATCGCTTTAACGCGACGATCGGCATGGCCTGCGCCGGCGGCCATCCCCTCATCCTCGACTCGATGCGCGCCGGGCTACCGACCCTTAGCCCCGAGGAGGCGGTTTCCTACGCCTCGACCTCGGGTTCGATGCCGCTTCGGAAACGCTGGCGCGCGGAGCTCGATCGCAAGAACCCCTCCCTGCGCGGAAAGCTCGCATCGCTGCCCGTCGTGGCGCCAGGCCTCACGGCCGGGATCTCTTTCGTCGCCGACCTTTTTCTAGACGCGGACGACGAGGCGGTGATGCCCGACCTCTACTGGCCTAACTACAAACTCGTGGTCGAGGAGCGCAAGGGAGCTTCGGGCAGGCTCTTCGCCGCTTTCGCTCTCGGCGCCGACGGGGCGGTGGCCGGCCTGAACGTGGCGGGCCTCGAGGCCGCGTTGCGCGACGCAGGCAAGCGCTCGGCCGCGCGCGGCGGGTCGGCGAAGGCCGTATGCATCCTCAACTTCCCGAACAACCCCACGGGCTACACGCCCACGCTCGAAGAGGCCGACGCCGTCGTAGCCGCCCTCGTCCGCATCGCCGCCGATGGCACGGCCGTCCTCGCGGTCGTGGACGACGCATACTTCGGCCTCCAATACGAGGAGGGCCTCCTGGCCGAGTCCATCTTCGCTCGCCTCGCCGACGCCCACCCGAACATCCTGGCGGTCAAGGTAGACGGACCGACGAAGGAGGACTACGTTTGGGGCTTTCGCCTAGGCTTCGTCACCTTCGCCTCCGCGGGCCTCGGCGGCGAGGCGCTAGAGGCGCTGGTAAAGAAGCTCATGGGCGTCATCCGCTCATCGGTCTCGAGCTCATCGACCCCCGCGCAGAGCCTCCTTCTCAAATCCCTAGACGACCCGAGGACCGAGGCCCAGAAGGCGCGCTTCCGCGCCGCCCTCGAGGAGCGTTACCGTTTAGCGAAGCGCTTCCTCGCCGCCAGAGCCCTCCCGCCCTCGCTAAAGGCCCTGCCCTTCAACTCGGGCTACTTCATGAGCTTCGAGTGCTTTGGCTTTTCGGCGGAGGAGCTCAGGAAGAAGCTGCTCGACGAAAGGGGCATCGGCACCGTATCGATGCAGGACCGCTACCTCCGCGTCGCCTTCTCGGGGGTCGATGCCGACGGGATAGACGAGCTCTTCTCGGAGATCGCCGCCGCCGCCCGCGAGCTCGGGACGGGCTCCGAAAAAGCCGTCGGCAAGGCATGAGAGCAAGCCCGAGCGCCCTGATCCTCGTTCTCGTTCTATGCATAGCGCCTCAGGCCGCGAAGGCTCAGGCCGCGGCCACGAAGGCCGTCGAAACGGGGACAGCCTCCTGGTACGGGCCCGACTTCAATGGCAAGAGAACATCGAGTGGGGAGATCTACGACAAAGAGAAACTCACGGCGGCCCATAGAACCCTGCCTTTCGGGACCTACCTTCGCGTGCTCGACCTCGACAACGGCTCGAGCGTCGTAGTCCGCGTGAACGACAGAGGCCCCTTCGCCAAGAACCGCGTCATCGATCTGTCGGAGGCGGCGGCCCGGATCATCGGCATGATCCCTTCGGGCACCGCGCGGGTAAGCTTGACCGCGATACCGAAGGAAGAAGCCCTAGCCTGGAAAGGCGGCGGCATCGATGGCGCGCCGGCCATCGACGCTTCGCCGGACGCTGGCGCGAGGGCTTCGCCGGACGCTGGCGCGAGGGCTTCGCCGGACGCGCGCGTCCGCATACAAGTGGCGTCTTATGCGAACGAGGCAAACGCGATGGCGACCGTCCAGCGGCTCGAGATGTCGGGCCTGGCCGCGATGATCGAGCGTTCGCCATCGCGCTTCCGCGTCGTCTTTCCCGATCTCTCCCAGGCTGAAGCGCGCATCGTGACTCTGAAGCTGGACGGACTCGGGTATAGGGAATATACGGTCACTATCATCCGCCCGGCAGCTAAGCCGTAATCCATTCATGGCGGGGCTTCGACGATGCGGCATTTAGACCATGGATTCGGGGCGGTCGTCCGCTTCATCGTGGGCAATCGGAGCTTCCTCGGGCTCCTGGGCTGCAACATCCTGCTCGGCTTGGCCTATTCCTTCGTCAGCCCATTCATGTCGCTGTTCGGCGAGCACGAGGTGGGCATGAGCTCGGGGGCCTTCGGCGCCTTCATGACGGTGACCTCCCTCTGCGGCATCGTCGTGAGCACGATTCTCGCGCGGTGGTCCGACACGCGATTCGCCCGGCGCACCATCCTCCTTCTCGGTTCGGCCGCAGGGGCCTTGGGCTACGCGCTCTATGCGGTCGTTCGCGACCCCGTCTGGCTCGCAGTGATCGGCTCGGTCCTGCTCGGAATCTCTTCGATCACTTTTTCCCAGCTTTTCGCGCACGCACGCGAAGAGCTCTCTCGGTCGGAGGTCCCGTCGAGGGACGTTCCGATCTATATGAACGTGTTTAGGCTCTTTTTCGCGCTGTCTTGGACTATCGGTCCGGCTATCGCCTCTTGGGTCATGACGAAGCTTTCCTACCTTGGAACCTTCCTGCTGGCTGCCGCCTGCTTCGTCGCCCTCTTCGGGGCTATCCTCCGCCTCATCCCATCGCGCCTGCCCTTGGGCGCGGCGAGGCAGGAAGCCACTATCCGCGAGACGATCCGGGCCCTGGCCCGAAGTGAGGTACTGGCCTACTTCGCGGGATTTGTCCTCCTCTTCGCCTGCGGCTCTCTCGGGATGATCAGTCTCCCCCTCCTCGTGATCGATACGCTCAAGGGAACGACTCGGAACGTCGGCATTGTCTATAGCGTCGCTCCTCTATTCGAGCTGCCCCTGATGCTTCTGTTCGGGTTCCTGGCCACGCGCGGAGACCACGCGCGGCTGATCCGCCTCGGCGCGCTGTTCGCAGTCGCCTATTACAGCCTGCTTGGCCTAGTCCGCGCGCCCTGGCAGATCTATCCGCTGCAGTCGCTCAGCGCGGCGATCACGGCCGTCACGCAGGGCGTCGCCATCACCTTCTTCCAGGACTTCCTTCCGGATCAGGTCGGGACGGCGACTAACCTGTATTCCAACGCCTCGCGGCTGGGCCAGGTGGCAGGTTACGTCCTCTTCTCCCAAATCGCCGGGCCCCTCGGGTACCGCAACTTGTTCTTCGCAAGCTCTGCGATCTGCTGCGCGTCGTTGCTGCTCATGTGGCTCTTTCGCCCCCGGTCGAGACCGATGGCCTTGATCGATCCCTAGCTATCGCCTTCCCATGATTCCAGCGCCGCCTTCACGCTCCGGAGGAAGCTGTCGGCCGAATCGCCGTCTAGGGCTCGGTGGTCGAAGACGAAGGAGAGGTAGACCATGGGCCGTATCTCTATGGAGTCGATGCCTTCGGCGTCCGTGACTACGACAGCGCGCTTCTGCATGGCACCCGTGCCGAGTATCCCTATCTGCGGCTGATTTATGATGGGCGACGCGAGAAGCGATCCCCCGGTGCCGTGGTTGCTCAGCGTGAAGGTGCCTCCCCTCACGTCCTCGGGACTCAAGGTCCCGGCGCGGGCGGCAGTCGCGAGGGCGTCTATCCCTCGCGCGATTTCCGCGAGGCTCGAAGCGTCCGCTTTCTTGACGACGGGGACTATCAGGCCAGCCTCGCCCAGGGACACGGCGAAGCCGATGTTGATGTCGGGATGCAGGGTCATGCCGTCCTCGCCCCAGGAGGAGTTGACGTCCGGTCGGAGCCTGAGGGCTGAGGCGAGGGCGGCGACAAAATAGGCGCTTAGCGTAAGCCTTGCGCCCTGCGCGGCGTAGAGGCCCTTGTTAGCCGCGCGATGCGCGACGATTGCGCCGAGGTCGGCCTCCATGACGGTCAGGACGTGGGCTGAGGTCCGCTGGGATTCGATCATCCTCTCGGCGATCTTCCTGCGAAGCGCGCCGTGAGGGCGATGATCGACCTCGGCCTTGGGCGCGAGGGGCGGAGAGACTGCCGGAGGCGAGGCGGCCAGCATGGCGGGCGCGGCGGAGGGCGATCCAGTCTCCTCGTCGGCGAGGATGGCGACTACGCCTCCGGCCTTGGCGATCCCGCCCGCTTGGACGAGTATCTCAAGCAGGCGGCCCGAGGCGGGACTAGGGACTTCGGTCGTCACCTTGTCGGATTCGATCTCCAGGAGGCTCTCTCCCTCGTTTACGAATTCTCCTACGTTCTTCTTCCAGGCGATGACGCTGATCTCATCGACTCCCTCGCCTATCAGCGGCGCGAATATTTTTCTGCTCATCGTCGTCTCCAGCGATCAGTTTATTGGCGGATATTTATCGCCCTCGGCCCAGGAGACGAGGGAGTAGGCGGCATCGAAGACGGACTCGACATTGGGCTTGGACCAATAGTCCCCGTCCGAGCCGTAGGCGGGCCGATGCTCGGCGCCGGCGAGGCTTCGAGGGCTCGAATTGAGCCAAGCGAAGGCCCCTTGCTTTTCCAAAACCTCGCGCATCATGTACGCCGTCGTCCCGCCCGGGACGTCCTCGTCGATGAAAAGCACGCGCGAGGTTTTTTTGACCGACTCTCCGATCCTGCCCTCGAGGTCGAAGGGCAGGAGGGTCTGGACATCGATGACTTCGGCATCGACGCCGACGGCCGCGAGCTTTGCGGCCGCATCGAGGACTAGGCGGGTAGTGGAGCCGTAGGTAACGAGGGTGAGGTCGACTCCCTTCCGGAGGATCTCCGGCACGCCGAGGGGCAGGCGAAGCTCTCCTATGTTCTCGGGCATCGGCTCCTTGCGGCGATAGCCGTTCAGGGGCTCGACCAGTATGGCGGGATCGTCGGATTCGAGAAGGGTGTTGTAGAAACCCGCCGCGCGGGTAAAATCGCGCGGCACTAGGACGTGCATGCCCCGCACGAGGCCGATGATGCCGGCCATGGGCGAGCCCGAATGCCAAACGCCCTCGAGGCGGTGTCCCCTCGTCCGTACGATCACCGGGGCCATCTGCCCTCCCGCGCTCCTCCAGCGCAGGTTGGCGAGGTCGTCGGCCATAATCTGGAGGGCGTAGAGGACATAATCGAGGTATTGTATCTCGGCGATCGGGCGCAGGCCCCGCATGGCCATCCCTATCGCCTGCCCAAGGATGGTAACCTCCCTTATCCCGGTATCGGAAATCCTAAGATCGCCGTATTTGTCCTGAAGGCCTCGAAATCCCTGGTTTACGTCGCCTAACTTCCCGAGGTCCTCGCCGAAGGCGATAAGGCGGGGCTCTCGCGCCAGGGCCGCGTCGAATGCCGCGTTGATCAGCTCGAAGCCGGGGACGGCGGCCGGGGAGGCGGAGTAGATCGGCGCGACCGGGCTGACCGAGAGGGCCGATCTCGGACCCGGAGAGTAGAGATGCGAGCCGTATCGCAGCTCCCCCTCGGCGCGCGCCGATTCGAGAAAGGCGGCGAGCTCGCGGCGGGGCCTCGAGTCCTCGCCCCGAGTCAGAGTGAGGGCCGCGTGGACGGCGGCGACCGAATCGCGCTGTAGGGGCTGAGGCAGCTCCTCGAGGGCGAGGGCCGATGCCTTGAGCGCATCGCCTTGGGATCCGGCCGCCGACAGCGCCCCGATGAGGGCGATAGCGCGGGAGCGCTGCTCCCGTATCGGTCCCATATAGGCCGAGTAGGCGGCCTTTCGCGCGGCTTCCACCTCCGAAGCCGCCTCGGCCTCGAGCGCGTCGAGTTCGCTCGCGGCCGCGATGCCGCTCTCGAGGATCCAGCTTCGGAATTTAGGGAGGCAGTCGTTCTCCGCCTCCCACGCGAGCCGCTCTGCGTCTTTGTACCTTTCCTGCGATCCCGAAGTCGAATGGCCGAGGGGCTGGGTGAGCTCGGTGACGTGTATCAGGGAAGGGATGTGATGGACGCGGGCCTGCTCGCCCGCCTGACAAAAGGCATCGAGGAGGGCGGGGTAGTCCCATGCCCGAGCGCTGTATAGGTCGAATCCGCGATCGCAGAGCTCGGCGGGACACTCGATCCGCTCGAAGCCCTTCAGGATCGCGTGGATGTCTTCCTTGACCATCTGCATCCGGTTGGGGACGGAGATGCCGAAGCCGTCGTCGTAGACGGTAATCACGGCCGGCGCGTGAAGCACGCCTATCGCATTGACCGATTCCCAGAACATGCCCTCGGCCGTGGACGCGTTGCCGATGCTCGCCCATGCCACCTCATTTCCGCCGGAGGAGAATTTCGAGAAGGGCTTCAGGGATTCGAGGCCGCGGTAGAGCACCGAGGCGTAGGCGAGACCCACCGTGCGGGGCATCTGCGAAGCGGTCGGCGAAACGTCGGCGGCCGAGTTGTACATCGCGGTTTGGTCGAGCCACTCGCCGGAGGGACCTAGGAATCGCGAGGCGAAGTGCCCGTTCATCCCGCGTCCACCCGTCGAGGGCTCGTAATCGACATCGGCGTGGCCGTAAAGCTGGGCGAAGAGATTCTGCATATCGAGGATGCCGAGGGCGAGCATCCAGGTCTGGTCCCTATAGTAGCCGGATCGCCAGTCGCCCTTCCTAAAGGCTCGGGCCAGCGCCAATTGCGGCACTTCCTTGCCGTCGCCGAAGATCCCGAACTTGGCCTTTCCCGACAGCACTTCCTTGCGCCCGACGATGGAGGCTTGGCGCGACGCAAAGGCCGCTCGATAATCCTTCACGATCTCTCGCGCCTGGAGGGGGAGCCTTCCCTCGGCCTCGTGCTGCATAGCTACCCCCATGGAGAGTTGCATTAACTAAATAGAATATATGAAAAAACCCGAGAAAGGCAAAATAGAGGAGCCGATATCCCGCGGTTAGCCGTGAGCTTGTTCATCATAAAACGAAATACCTGAAACTAAAACGCGCCTTCCCTGTCTATTTGGCATAGGCAAGGAGCGGGTCAATGAGCGATTCCATATTAGCGAAGAATTACAATTTCCTCGTTTCGGGAGATTCCATTTCGAGGGGAATCATTTTCGACGAAGAGAAAGGCAAATACGCGGTCCTGGAAAAATGCTATGTCGCCTTGGTCCAGCGACGGCTCAAGGGAATCGTGCAGAACGCCTCCAGGTTCGGAAGTACCCTGATTCGCGGGATCTGCAGGCTGGGAAAGGACATCGCGAAGGGCCGACCCGATATAGTCCTGATCGAGTATGGCGGCAACGATTGCGACTTCGCCTGGAACGAGGTCGCCGCCTATCCGAATATGCCGCATGAGCCCCAAACCGACCTGACAGTGTTCGAGGATACCTTGACTGCCGCCGTCGCCTCGCTCAAGGCGCAGGATATCGCGCCTGTCCTTATGACCTTGCCACCTCTCAACGCGGATAGCTACATAAAATGGGTGAGCAAGCAGGACCCCGCCGTCGAGGGCAATATCTTGAAATGGCTCGGAAGCGTCACGAAGATCTATTGGTGGCAGGAGCGATACAGCGCATCGATCGTCAGGGTAGCGGAAGCGACGGGCACGAGATGGATAGACATTCGGGGAGCCTTCCTTAAGCAGCCCGATTTTACGGCCTTGATCTGCAGGGACGGCATCCATCCCAACGAGATGGGACACGCGCTCATTGCCCAGACCATCGTCGAGTACATCTCGAGCGGTTTCGCCTATCTGCTTGCGGAAGGGCCGGTGCCGGTCTCGACTGCTAATGAACGGATGCCTTGGGTTCCGGCGCAGAGTTCGAGCTGTCTGTCGTAGGTGAGGATATGCAGCTCGGAGTCGCTTTCGGCCTCTCGCCAGAGAAGGGCGCTCGCTAAATGGAGGGCGTCCAGAGTGCCGATCACGGTCGGGAAGGGACCTGCCGCTCGCTTCAATACTTCCGCGTCGAGCGAGATGACGACAATGCCCGCCATGAATTTCTCCAATAGTCTGAGGGCGCTGGAATAGCCTTCGTCATCCAGCAGCCGCTCTAGCCGATAGCGCTGGAGCACTCGCGAGCATTCGACCCAGAGGAGCTCGCTGGACGCGACTCTTTCGCAGAGGCTCGCTTTTTCCAGCGAATCGTCGCGCTTAAGGATGGAGCGCAGAAGAGCCGAAGAATCGACGTAGCACCTCATCGTTTCGCGCGGTCCTCCAAGAGGTATTCGAGGGGATCATGATCGATCGCCGTGTCCAGGCGAGGAATAAAAAAGGGCGCTGTTGGCTCCCTGACGACAAGCTTGCTCGCTGTTTCGGTCCGGATAGGCCGCACTTCCGCGATAGGCGTTTCCCTATCGGTGATGACGAGACTGCCGCCTTTTCTGACTTTGCGAAGCTCCTCAGAAATATGGGTTTTAAAAACAGATATCGTCATGGTCTTCATAAGACCATAATAAGTCTTTTCGATGTGGCTGTCAAATGAAGGTATAAAAAGCTATTGCCAGCTCGAAAATAGTGGTATATATCTAACAATAAGTTAAGGTATTCGCACAGGAGGAGACATGAAGCCCAAAAAATCCACGATCATCGCCTGGGCTATTTGCATTCCGCTGTCGGTCTTGGAAGTCTACGGCCTCGTCAGGGCCAAGAAAATGGAGACACAATCCCTCGTCTGGACCTTCGTGACTTTTACCCTGGTCTTCGTAATTTTTTTCTTTCTGATCCAGAGGCGGGGCGGCGAAAAAGTCGAGAAGGACGAGCGCACGATGCGCATCGCCAATCGCGCGATGAGCTACTCGTGGATACTCAGCATTTTTTCCGTCACCGCAATAATGTATTTCGAGGAGATAGAAGTATTGCATATGGCGGTGATGCAAGTCCTCACGGTCATAGCCATGATTATGTCTTTTTCTTCAATAATTATCCGCGCGATCCTGAGCCAGAAGGGCGATGTAGATTGACGTCGAGGATGAAGGAGTATCGCGCCAAGGTCGACCTGACCCAAGGACAGCTCGCCGAGGCGGTCGGCGTGCGACGGGAAACAATCGTCTTCCTCGAGGGGGGCAAGTACAATCCCTCGCTCCGTCTCGCCCACAAAATCGCCGAGAAGTTAGGCGCCACCGTCGACGAGCTGTTCGATTTTTCGGACGAAGGCTGAAGAGAATCGTGGCAGCAGCCACCTCGGCCCTAGGTTCATACCTTTATCTTCTCATTTGCGGCCTTGCGTTTCGACCTCCACCCGTCGAACCGGAAATATCCATTGAGGACAGCCGCCGTCAAGGAAGTTCCCGGCCCTTCGAATTTCTTCGCGACATCCATTAATAGCGTGGGTATCGCCAGCCCCTGAGGACAGGTCTTCAGGCATGCGTTGCACAGGGCGCACTGCGAGGCGAAGCCTGGGGCCTCGCCGGTCAATAGCCCGCCTGCGTCCATGATGTAGCGTATGCGAGGGGTGACTACCGGATGCGAGCTGCCGAGGAAGGCATCGTTGTATGCCGCGAAGATCGCGGGGATCTGGACGCCTGAGGGGCATGGCATGCAGTATCGGCAGCCGGTGCAGCCGACCTTGAGGCTCTGCCGATAGGCCAGGGTCGCGCGGTCGACGATCTCGATCTCCTGCACGGTGAGCGAATCGGGGAGGGCTTCCTCGGCGACCCGCAGATTCTCCTCGATGTGCGCCTCCTCGTTCATCCCGGAGAGGGCCATGCTCACTTCAGGCTGATTCCATACCCAGCGAAGAGCCCACTCCGCGGGCGATCGAGACACGGCCCCAGAGTCCCAGATGGCCTGGATCTCCAGCGACGGCTTTCGCGCGAGGGTCCCTCCCCGGAGTGGCTCCATCGCGATGACCCCCACGCCCTTCGACGCGGCGTAGCGCATGCCTTCCAACCCGGCTTGATTGTCGCGGTCGAGGTAGTTGATCTGCAGCTGGCAGAATCGCCATGGGTAGTCGTCCACGATTGCGCGAAACTCGTCTTTCCCTCCGTGGTAGGAGAATCCGATGTTGCGGATTTTCCCGTCGCCGACCGCCTCCTCGATGAAGTCGGTCACCCCCAGAACCTTCAGCCTCTTCCACGCGGCGGATTGAAGGTTGTGCACGAGATAGTAGTCGATATGATCCGTTTGCAGGTTGCTCATCTGCGCCGACAGGAACCGGTCCATGTCCTCGCGTGAGCGCACGTTCCAATGAGGCATTTTCGTCGCGAGCTTCACCTTCTCGCGATAGCCGCCGCGAAGGGCTCGTCCGAGAAAGGGCTCGCTTGCGCCCATATGGTAGGGCATCGCGGTGTCTACGTAATTGACTCCGCGGTCGATGGCGGAGAGGAGCTGATCCCTCGCGCGCTCCTCGTCGATCCTGCCGCCCTTTTGGGGGAGCCGCATGCAGCCGTAGCCGAGCACCGAGAGCTCGTCCCCCGTCGATTCCATTCTCCTGTATCGCATTTTATCGCCCTCCATCTCGCCCTCGATAATGGAATAAAAATTCACATAAAAGTCATTTCTCGAGCCGACCCTCAGCGGTGACGGAAATTGAAGGGAACATGGTATTCGTCACGGAGGCGACGACCCTGTCTCCTTCGAAGGTAAACGTGTATATCGTCGTTCCTTGGCCGGCGAGGGACTCGAAAGACGCTATGAAGGTATTCTCATCCTGCCACGCGCCGCGGGCCGCCTCGTAGCCGACCATATTCGGATTGATGCGGAATATCCCATCCAATCCGAGCTGTGATTGTACCTGGCCGCCTACCGAAAACGTCGATTTCATCACGGCTGTGTCGCCCTGGAAGGAAAATGACACCGCCCGTATTCCAATGGGATTGTTCGGGTCCGCGACGAAGGTCTTGCCGGAGATCGCCTGGGCGACGGGCGGCAGGGGCGGGACAGGCTGCGGCTCCGGATTCGACACGGCCTTGATGAGTCCTTCCAGCCGCGCCGCGCTCGCAGGGTTCGGTTTGAGGGGCGCGTCGGATTTTACCGCCGGGAGAATGTAGTCCTCGAACAGGTCGTAGGGCTTCTGGAAATCCTGAGGACTGAGGCCCGCAGTGAACACCACCTCGAGATCTTGCGCGGGCACCAGGATGATGTATTGCCCGCCTAAGCCCTGCGCCGAGCTCGCGCCGAAGCTTTGCAGCCACCAGAGATAGCCGTAGCCGGAGCGTTTTTCTCCTTCCATCTTGGGATCCATCCGCTTCTCGAACGAGGCTTTCACCCAGCTTCCCGGGACTATCTGCTTCCCTTCCCAAAAACCCTCCCTCAGGTAGAGATAGCCGAGCTTGGCCATATCGCGCGGCGTCAGCCGAATGCCGGCGCCCCCCGCTTCCAAGCCGTTCCGGTCGGTTCTCCAGCCAAAGTCCGTTATCCCGAGCGGTCCGAAGAGATTTTCCGCTGCGAAGTCCGACGCGCTTTTCCCCGTGGCCTTCCGCAGGATAGCGGTCAGGATAGTCGGAGCGCCGGAGTTATACGCGAATACCTGCCCGGGGGCGTCCGCCATCGGTCGATCGAGAACGTACTTCACTGCATCTTGGCTTTGGTCCATTTCGCCGTTATTCGCGTCGTCCGACCATTTCAGGCCCGAGGACATGGTGAGGAGCTGCTCCAGCGTGATGGCCCGCTTTCTAGCGTCATTGTTCGCGACGGCGAGATCGGGAAAGTAGTCCAGGACCTTGTGGCCCACCCCATCGATCGCGCCTTGTTTTATGGCGATGCCCACCAGGGCGGATACGACGCTTTTTGTGACGGAATAGATCTCGACTTTCCTTTGGGCGTCGTAGGGTTGGAAATAGGCTTCCGCCACTATGCAGCCATGGCGGACGATAACCACGCTATGGAGACCGATCTGTTCGGATTTGATCCGCTCCATCATGAGCGCCAACGGCGCCGAATCCATGCCCTGCCGCTCGGGCGTGGAGCTGCGCCATTCCGCGGTTGGCCACTGATTCTTTTGGGAGACCGGCGATCCGGCGCACGCGCTCAACAGAATCGCGGATACGAAGATCAAGCCGAGCGGAAAGGGTACGCTTGCTTTCACGCTGAGTACCTCCTATCGTCGTATTATAACCCTCACGCCGCGTTCTGACATGGCGTAACCCGAATGGAATATGGCATATCGCGCTAGAGGCTTTGCCCCACCGCTGTCCGCAGCCGCTTGGCGAAGGCCGCACCGCCGGGCGCCTCGACCAGGCCGAAGCTCACTGACTCGGCCCCATTGAACCGCGCGTACGAGGCGATGGCGTCGGCCGCCGCATCCAGGAGCGCGCCGAGAGCGGCCTTCCTCGCAAGGGCGTCGCCTGCGGCGTCAGGCCGCTCGAGCGACAGGCGGTTGACGACGAGGACCTTGTTCTTCCGGTCGGCCTTGGCGTCCATGAGACCCGCGAATCGCGCGCCGGCATGCTCCGCGAACAGCAGCGGAAGCGCGAAGTAGCCGAAGCTCCGCTTGGCCTCGGGAAGATAGCATTCGATCGTATACCGCACGCCGAAAAGTCGCTCGAAGCGCTTCCTGATGATGAGGAAGGGGTCGAAGGGCGAGAGTATGTACAGTCGAGGCGCGGACCGAGTAGGGTCGGCCGCGACGGCCTTGGCCGCGCGCCCGAGAAGCGCGGCATCGACCCAATACGGCCGCCCCGGGAGGCCATCGACCTCCGCGCGGACGAGGTCGCCCGACTCGACGAGGAGCTGGAGCGCCGCGTCGATGCCGCCGAGGAGCTCCTTCCGCTGGTAGGCGACTTCGTCCCGCGCGAAGATTCCGTACGCGCGGGACGCGGAGCGGACATACCAATCTCCCATTTCTGCCTCGGTCGGCGCGCGAGCGTCGATCGACGCGTCGATGTGCCGGGAGGCGAGATCGTACAGCTTGCGAAAGCCGGTCCTTGTCACCGTGACGAGCTCGCCGGCCTGGTGGAGGTATTCGAGCGCCTGCTTCGCGGGCTTGCGGTCCCACCACTCGCGCTTCCCGGTTCCGGTGTCCTCGAAATCCTTGGCCTCGTGCGGGCCCTCCGCGGCGATCCTGTCGCGGACGAAAGCCACCGTCGAGTCGTCGCAGCGATACCAATCATGGCCGTGCTCCCTGACGCGCTCCATGCGCGGGAGGCAGAAGCGGTAGTCCCTCATCGGTACGTAGCAGGCGGCGTGAGCCCAGTATTCGAGGACGCGCCGCGGGTTGCCTTCTAGCGCGGCGACCATGCCGCGCTCGTAGCCGGGGACCCTGCTCCAGAGGATGTGGTGATGCGCCCTCTCCACTACGGAGATCGTGTCTATCTGGACGAAGCCGATGGACTCGATCGCATCGACGGCGCCCTCCGTCCCCGCGCGATACCGGCTCGGTAAGCCCGTGGACGCCCGGAGGGCTATGCTCCTGGCCGTCGCAAGATCGAGCTGCAGCGCTTTTCGGGGGCGGCTCATGAGCGAAAAGGGTAGCGGAGCGAACCGGGCGAGGCAAGGGGACGCTGCGGGGCTTGACGGAGCCCATTTATCTTGTTATAGTCAGTACTGACTATGAATGACTCCTATAAAGTGCCGTTTTACATCTTGGGCTTCCTTCTCAGGCTGGGACCTTTGCACGGCTACCAGCTGAAGGCGCATATCGAGCGCGAGGCCCGCGACTTCGCGAAAATCAGGCTGCCGAATCTCTACTATCACTTGGCCGCGATGAAGGAGAAGGGCTGGATCGAGTCCGTTCGGGAACGAGAGGGCAGCCGCCCCGAGAAGGAGACCTTCTCGCCGACGGACGAGGGCCGTTTGCGCTTCGCCGAGCTGTTCGAGCGCTGCCTGGGCGAGAGCGCCGAGTGGGATTTCCCGATCGACGGCGCACTCTTCTTCTCCAAGGGCAGGAAGGCGAAGCCGATCGCGCGCGCTCTGAAGGGTGCGGAATCCCGAACGCGGGCGGCCCTGGAGGCCCTCGCGGCGCACCGCGAGGAAGTCTTGGCCGAGGTGCCGCCGTCCTTCCGGGAAGTCGCGTCGCTGATCATCGGCCATCACGAACGGCATTACGAGGCGGAGATGGAATGGCTCGCCGAGGCGATAGGGACGTTCTCGAAAGGAGGCACATGATGCTAAAGATAGGCTCGAGGCGCTTCGACATCGATTTCTACGAGAAGGATGAGGGGACCTGGCTCGTCGTTTCCCATTTGGTCGATGACGCTCACGACATCACGACCGAGGTGGAGGTCGGCGTGCCCGAGATGAGGATCGTCGCCGCCGAGGTCGAGTTCGTGCGCTACCCGATCGACGTCTGCCCCATGATCGAGCGCAACGTCAAGCGCCTCGTCGGGCTCAATCTGCTCAAGGACTACAACATGCGGTCCCTCATGATCATGCTCGGCTCCAAAGGCTGCGGAAACGTGATGCAGATCCTCAACACCGGCCTGCAGTCCTTCGTGTACGCCTACTACCCGCACTTGATCAAGACCGGGAAGATGAGCTTGCCTGAATGGGAGAAATTCTCTATCACCCGCCTCCGCAAGGCCTGCCTGGGCCACACCCTCCTGGAGAAAGGCCAGGCCAAGATGCTCCACGAAACCGCCCCCGCGGGCGGACAATAGAGAGCGGGGGTAGCGGAACCCACCGCAGTCAAGGGTGCAATGGTTTGACGGCTCGATCTGTATCGCGCAACGTCCCTTGACGAGGAGGGTGGAGCGAGGGGGAGCCGCCTTGGGTGGCATCTCGCCCGGCCTTGGCTTGATGGCGGCGTAAATCGATTTCGCCTTTGGCTGGGGTGTCAGCGGAGGGGGTGGCACGCGATTCCGCAGGCGAGCGACCCGAAGGGGAGCGTTGCCGAGGACTAGCGGGCCATCCTCGCAGCTGACAGGACCCCTGCGATTAGGCGAAATCGATTTACGGGTTGTGAGGGATAGCGCGGGCGACGCGTTAGCCGGCCGCGCTTCCCCCTTACTTTAAAATATACGCTTGCAGCGGCGGAAAGCCGTTGAAGTAGATCGAGCTGTAGCTCTGCGTGTAGGCTCCCGTCGTTAGGATGAAGACCTTGTCCCCGATGCGCGCGGAGTCCGGCATCGTGTAGGTCCACTTCTCGTAGAGGATGTCCATGCTGTCGCAGGTGGGGCCGGCGATAATGATCTCCTTCGCGTTGCCCGAGCCCTCGAAGCAGATGGGATACTTGATCGCCTCGTCGAGGGTCTCGATGAGGCCGCCGAACTTGCCGATGTCCAGGAAGACCCAGGGATAGCGCTCGTGCACGGACTTCTTGGCGATGTTGACGATCTCGGCGACGATGACGCCCGCGTTGCCCGCCATCGAGCGGCCGGGTTCGATGATGACATCCTCGGGCCACTCGCCCTTGAAGTTGTTGTCGAGGAATCGGCTTATGTCCTCGGCGTACTGCTGCAGCGTGTCGGTTGGCTCGACGTAGTCGGCGGGGAAGCCGCCGCCCATGTTGAGCATCTTCAAGCCGACGTTCGCCTCCTCGCGCGCCCAGCGGAAGAGTTGGCCCGCCGTGGTGAGGGCCGAGGACCAGGCGCCGACGTCGCGCTGCTGGGACCCCGGATGGAAGGAGATGCCGTAGGGCTCGAGGCCAAGGCGCACGGAGAGCTTGATGAGCTGGCGGACCAAGTCGGGATGGGAGCCGAATTTTTTGGACAAGGGCCAATCCGCGCCCAAGCCCTCGGTGAGGAGGCGGAAGAAGACCCGCGAGCCGGGGGCGGCGCGCGCGATCTTGTCGAGGTCGGAAGGGCTGTCGGTCACGAAGAGCCGAACTCCCTTTTCGTAGAAATAGGCGACGTCGCGCTCTTTCTTTATCGTATTGCCGAAGGAGAGGCGGTCGGGGCCGACGCCAAGGCGCAGGAGCTGGTCCAGCTCGTAGCGGGTGGCGACGTCGAAGCTCGAGCCAAGGTCGCGCAAGGCGGCGACTACCTCGTCGTGGGGATTGGCCTTGACGGCGTAGTAGATCTTGGCGTAGGGCAAGCTGTTCCTGAGGGCCTCGTAGTTAGCCTTGATCACATCTAGGTCGAGGACGAGGAAGGGCGTCTCCTTGTCCTTGCTAAATGCCTTAATACGCTCGAATTTCTCCCTGCTCATGAAATTCTCGAGGGGGAAACGGTAGGGAATATCTTCCAACTCTCAGACCTCCTGGATCGCGCGAAGCGCGTTATGAACGTAGCCAAACATAATTGCGTGCTTGCCATCATGTCAAGAATAGGCTATACCGCATCAATGATCGGTTTTTTCATCAAGAAGGCCTTCTTCGACGGATGGGACCACCTTTTTTCCCTGCTCCTCCTCAATCTGGGCTTTCTACTCTTCCTCTCCATGGGCTTTGTTCTGCCAGGAAGTCTCGGCGTTCCCGTTTGGCTCGCCCTGTCCCTCGTCGCCCTTTCCCTCGCTGGTGGATCGGTCTGGTGGTCGGCCTGCGTCTATGCGATGAAGGACGTCGCGGACTTCGGTAGCTTTCACGCGAGGGATATATGGGCGAACGTCAAGCGCGGTCTCACTCCAGGCCTCCAGGTCGGCGCCTTTCTCGTTCTGCTCTGGTTCGTCGTCTCGGTGGGGCTGCCCTTCTACCTGAAAATCGGCGGGATACTCGGGGCCCTCGCCGCCGGCGTGATATTTTGGTGCGCCATCATCCTCCTGCTGGCGCTGCAGTACTACATTCCGCTCCGCTCGCGGCTCGGCGGTGGCCTCAAGAAGAACATGCGCAAGAGCTTCGTGATTTTTTTCGACAATCCCGGTTTCTCCTTCTTTCTCTTTCTCTATTGCGCGGCCACCCTCGTGGTCTCGATCTTCCTGGCATTCCTCCTGCCGGGCTTCGCGGGCATAGCCCTCGCGCAGGATGTCGCCCTCAGGCTCAGGCTCTACAAGTACGATTGGCTCGAGGTAAATCCCGAGGCGAAGAGGCGAGAGATCCCCTGGGACAAGCTCCTCGAGGAGGACAAGGATCTCGTCGGCAAGAGGACGCTTAAGGGTATGTTCTTTCCCTGGAAGGAATGAAGGGTCGTTGACCTATGGGGCGGCGTTGGCTATGATTGATATATACTATGTCAATAACAACCAGCCAACAAATAGGGAAATGGTTCGATCTCTATAAAGCGATAGATGTCACCTATACGAAAGAAGTAATCAAAGCGGCGGGACTCGATATTCGCGGGGTCTTCCTGAAGTGCGTGGGCGAGCAGTGGCCCTGCGTAGTCTATTCCAGCTCCTTCTCGGGGGCCAAGGTAATCGTAAGCTCCAAGGAGACCCTCACGGAGCGTATCGCTAAGGCCAATAACGCTGTCAGCTTGCGCTTCAGCTTTAGACTGTCCGACGCGCCCGATCCGGTCAGCTTCTTTATCGGGGCGAAGATCCTGGGCTTTTCGGGCTACTCGCAGGGAGGGGGAGATCTCCAGTACGCGAACCTTCAGTATACGCAGCGCCCGCCCGACGATTTCATCGACATCATGGGGCGCCTTCTCGAGGCCAACATCAACTCGAAACGCAGGAGAGACGAGCGCATTCTCCTCAATCCGGACGCGATGCGCCGTTTATGCCTCGTGTCCAAGGAATGCTACATCTACGTCCAGGGCGTGCCGCGCAAATGCATACTCCGCGACCTCTCCTTCTCGGGAGCCAAGGCGATCATAGTCGGCATCGCTAAATTCCTCGTAGACAAGGAATGCACGCTTCGCATCGAAGTGGACGAGCCGCGCGAGAGCCTGGATATCAAGGCGAAGATTGTCCGCAACGAGGATGTAGAGGGCCGCAAGGACCTCACGGCCATCGCCATAGAGTTCGACGAGCAGTCGGTCCCGATGACTTTTAAGATGCACGTAAACGACTATGTGAGCCAAGTGCGGCAGTCGCGGACCGAAGACACAGCGCCAACGGCGTCTTCGCCCGACGCTCATCCGTCCAAGGACGCAGGCGCGAGCAAAGAGTAAGTGGAGATGGAAATGGACAGATTCCGAGCCTCTCTCTCGCCCGACGAGAGCGACGATCCTGGCGATGCCGCGCTCAGGCGCCTCGTCTTCATCGATCTGCCCGCTGGTCTGGTTCGCTCCATTGGCTCCTTCACGCCGGACCCTTCCATTCCCCTGCCCCTGGAAACCGGCCCCGTATCCTCGCATGAGGCTGGGCGCTTCGATCCGAGCGCCATCACGGCGGAGGCCCTCGTGGCGGGCAGTTTGAGGCTGCTCGCCTGGAGGCCGAACCACGAGAAGGCCGCCTACTATCGCGCTTTCGTCAAAGCGGTGCGGCCCGAGATACTGGCCGAGCTTTCGGAGGCCGGCATCGCGAAGGCGCGCAACAAGGATTGGGAGATAGCCGAGGAAATATTCCGAGCCCTCGCGGGGCTTTACCCGGAGGCGCCTGAGCCCCTCCTCGACCTCGCGATACTCTCCGAGGACAGAGCGGAGCTTTATACGCAGTCGGGCCGCGATGCTCTGGCCGAGGAGATGGACGAGCGCGCCTTCGAGGCCTATAAGCGCCTCCTCGCCCTCGAGCCTCCCTTTCCGCCCGCCTTCTTCAACGCGGCCTTTTTTTTCCTGCGCAGGCGCAGCTTCGATCGCGCCGCTTCCCTCTTCGAAACCTATGTCAAAGTGAGCGACGACGACGACAAGAAGGCGCGCGCGAAGGAAATCCTGCAAAAGCTCGCCGCTCAGGGATATCTCGACAACTTATTCAAAGAAGCCTTTGATTTTATAAACCTGGGAGAAGAGGAGAAGGGTCTTGCCAAGGCTGGAGAGTTCATCGAGCGCCACCCGGAAGTCTGGAACGGCTGGTTCCTCGTCGGCTGGGCTAACCGAAGGCTGGGGCGCTGGGAAGACGGTCGAGCGGCCTTCGAGAAGGCCCTAGCCCTCGGCGCGGAGGGCGTGGATTCGCTCAACGAGCTTTCGATCTGCCTCCTCGAGCTCGGCCGCCTAAGCGAGGCGAGGCAAGCCCTCGAGCGCGCCCTCCGCGCGGAGAGCGAGAACGTCAAGGTTATCGTGAACCTGGGCGCCCTGGCGGTGCGCCAAGACAGGAGGCGCGAGGCGGCGGGCTTTTTCCGCGCGGCCCTCGACATCGACCCCAGCGACCCGGCTGCCAAGAGCTGGCTCGAGCGGCTCGAGTCCGAAGGATAGGAGGCGGGGTGGCAGGTCGATCAGGCCTCGATTCGGGGGCCGGGGCTTTTTTAGCTCGAGTGCGCGCCTACGCGGCGGCGCCCGCCCTTCCCAGCCGTCCCGATCTGGCCGCGCTCGTAGAGGAGACGGCGGCAGCGCTGGATGCTGAAGAGCCGAGCCTCCGCCCGCCTGATTCCCACGAGCGCCCCGGCGGCATCGTCGAGCTGCCCGCCCTGCCCACGGTCCTCGTGCCCGACCTTCACGCGAGGCCCTATTTCATCGCCTCGGTCCTGGGCTGGACGCCGCCGGGCTTCGCTTTGCCCTTGGCTTTCCTCCTCGAGACGGGGCGCGTCAACCTCGTCTGCCTGGGCGATGTTTTCCACTCGGAAGCCGGAAGCGCGTCGAGGCGCTGGGCGGCGGCTTACCGCGAGTACGCCTCGCTCTGGGCTACGCGAGAGGCGATGGACGAGGAGATGCGGCTCTCCCTAACGACGGCGCGCATCGTGCTCGAGGCCAAGCTCGCCTTTCCCGCGAACTTCCATTGCCTCAAGGGCAATCACGAGAACATCGCGGACGAGGAGGGAAGGGGAGACCACTCCTTCTATAAATTCGTGGATGAAGGGGCGATGGTCGTCTCCTGGTTCCGCGACAGCTACGACGAGGGCCTGCTTATCGAGTATCACGAGCTCGAGCTCGATCTGCCCCTCCTCGCCATAGGCCCGAATTTTATCGCGAGTCACGGCGAACCCGCCTTTGCCCTGTCGCGCGCCGACATCGTCGAGTATCGCTCCAGGCCCGATGTGGTCGAGGCTCTCATCTGGACGGCCAACGGCGATGCCGAGGAAGGTTCCGTGGCGCAGAGCCTCGACGCCCTCCTCGGGACGGAAAAGGCCGAGGGAGCGCTGTGGTTCGCCGGCCACCGTCCCGTAGCCGGCAAATACAGCCTCCGCGCCGGGGGAAAGTTCGTGCAGTTCCACAACCCCATCGCCACCCGCATCGTCTTCCTCGAAAGCGGCCGCGCCCCCGATCCCAACCGCGACATCCTCGAAATCCCTTTGTATTGACCTGGATTATCCCGATCCATATCATGAGGCACTATGGCCGCGAGAAAACGAAACGATAATCGAGCCGGTTCCAGCGCGGGCACGGTCTTCTGGCTTGCCGCGATCGTCATAATCCTTTTCATCTTCGCGCTCAACTGGGGGAAGATACAGGAAACCCTCGCGCGAACTAATTTTCACGAAATAGTGAAGACTCAAACGGGGGCCGACAAGGCACCAGCCGCGCCGCAATCCACGACGCCAACAGTTTCCAACGCGACGCCAACAGTTTCCAACGCGACGCCAACAGTTTCCAACGCGACGCCAACAGTTTCCAACGCGACGCCAACAGTTTCCAACGCGACGCCTCGCGCTTCGTCTCCGGGATCGCCCCAGGCGACCCCGCAGGCTCCGGTCCCGAAGGCCGCGATAAAACCGCAGGGTTCCGCCGCGCTCTCCAACCAAGCGCCTGCTGCCATGGTTACGCTCGGCGCTCAGGGCCAAGATCAGGTTGCGAACGACGGGTCCCGAGCGGTGGTTTCGGCTCAGGGCGGCAAGTCGCGCTCCGCCTCCCTCTTCTTCGTCCGCATAGACGACGACGGAATCATCGTGAGGCAGGAGGTAAAGCGGCAGATCGCCGTTTCGGACTCGCCTCTGCTCGATTCCCTAGCCGCCCTTCTTAAGGGGCCTAGCGAAGACGAGATTCGCAAGAAGCTCGTCTCCCTAGTGCCTCAAGGCACTAAGCTCCTCTCCGCCCAGGTCCGGGGCTCCACCGCCTTCCTCAATTTCAACGAAGCCTTTATGTACAACCATTACGGGATCGAAGGCTACGCGGGCCAGTTAAAGCAAATCGTGTACACGGCGACTTCCTTCCCGACCGTACAGGACGTGCAGATCCTCGTCGAGGGCGAGAAGCACGACTACCTCGGCGGCGAGGGGGTATATATCGGCAAGCCGCTATCGCGCAATTCTTTCTAGTCGGAAGTCCGCCTCGCCTTGTCCCTGGTTTTTCGGCGTGTTACAATCCGCCTCGACAATGCGATAGGAGGCCCCTCCTGCTCAGCACCCGACTTCATGACTGGCATCTCGCGAGGGGAGCCAAGATGGCGAACTTCGCCGGCTTCGACATGCCCATCTCCTATCCGACCGGCGCCGTCGAGGAGCACCTGATATGCCGGCGTTCGGTGGGCCTCTTCGACATCGACCATATGGGCCAGGTCGAGCTGAGCGGCCCCGGCGCGGACGATTTCCTATCGCTCCTCGTGAGCGCCCGCGTCCTCGACATGCTCTCCGGCGAAGCGCGCTATTCCCTTCTCCTCGACGACAATGGCCTCGTTCTAGACGATCTCTTCGTATACAAGCTTCCGAACAGCTGGTGGATAGTCGTCAACGCGTCCAATCGCGAGTCGGACCTCGCGTGGATGCGCTCGCGCGCGCCCAAGGGCGTGAGGATCGACGACCGCTCCGAGGCTGCCTATATGATCGCCGTCCAGGGGCCCCGCGCGATCGAGCTTCTCGACGCGGTCTCGGGCGGGGCGGCATCGTCCCTGCGGCGCTTCGGCTCCGGGAAGATGCTCATCGGCGGGACGGATGTCCTGTTCGGCCGCACGGGCTATACGGGCGAGGACGGGGGCGAGCTCTTCTTCCCCGCCGATCGCGCCCTCGATCTCTGGGAGCTCCTCCTCGCCGAGGGCGGGAAGAGGGGCATAGAGACGGCCCCCATAGGCCTCGCCGCGCGCGACAGTCTTCGTTTCGAGGCGGGCATGCCCCTCCACGGCCACGAGATAAGCCGGAGCATCAACCCCATCGAGGCGGGCTTCAAGTGGGCATGCGACTTCGCGAAGGACTTTGTCGGCAAAGAGGCTTTGCAGTCGATCGTCGCGGCGGGTCCTAGCCGTCGCCTCGTCGGACTCGACGTGGCGCTCGGGGTGCCGCGAGAGGGCTGCGAGGTGTTCGCGCCCATGGACGCCGCGTCGGATGGCAAGGCGGTAGGCCGCTGCGTAGCGGGCATGTTCTGCCCTACCGTTGAAAAATTCGCGGCCAACGCTTTCGTCGCCCCCGGGTTTTCGAAAATTGGGACGGCCCTGGCGGTTTCGATACGAGATAAGCCCCGAGAGGCTGTCGTCGTCAAACGGCCGCTTTATGTTCCCGCATACCGACGCTAATCTTTTCCGGAGGAGCACGCCATGAAAATCGACCCCAATTGCCGCTACAGGAGCTCGCACGAGTACGCCCGCAAGGACGGAAGCGAAGTCGTCGTCGGCATCTCCGACCACGCCCAGGAGGCCCTGGGCGACATCGTATTCGTCGAGCTGGCCGAAGTCGGGAAGGTCCTCGCCCAGGGCGAGGCGATAGGCGTCGTCGAATCGGTCAAGGCCGCGAGCGACATCTACGCGCCCCTGTCCGGAAAGATCACGGCGGTGAACGCCGGTCTACAGGGAAATCCGGCCCTTTTAAACAAGGACTGCTACGGCGCGGGTTGGCTCCTGCGCATCGCGCCTTCGGCGGCCGCCGAATGGGAGGGTCTCATGGATGCCGCCGCGTACGAGAAGGAATGCGGGAAGGAGTGACGATGCCCTTCATCGCGGCGACCGACGCCGACCGCTCGGCCATGCTGGGACGCATCGGCGTCGGAAGCTTAGGGGAGCTCTTCTCCGACATCCCGGCCTCTGCGCGCTTCCCCGTCCTCGATCTGCCTGGGCCCCTTTCGGAGCTGGAGGCGATGCGCGAGATCGAGGCCCTCGCCGCGAAGAATCTCTCGGCTTCTTCCTCGGCCTGGTTTCTGGGCGCCGGAGCCTATTACCATTTCATCCCGGCGGTAGTGCCCGCTCTCGCCTCCAGGGCCGAGTTCCTCACGGCCTACACGCCCTACCAGCCCGAAGTGTCCCAGGGCACCCTGCAGGCCATCTTCGAGTACCAGAGCATGGCCGCCTCCCTCCTCGGCGTAGACGTGGTCAACGCCTCGCATTACGACGGAGCCACCGCCCTCGCCGAAGGCCTGCTGATGGCGTATAACGCTGGCGCTAGGGCTTCGCCTAACGCGGCCACCGGCTCCGGCGCCGCGGCCGCCGTCCCGAGAGACCGCGCGATCCTCTGCGCCGACATCCATCCCGAGTACAAAGACGTCATCCGTTCCTACCTGTCGGCCTATCCCGTCCGCCTCGAAGAGTCGGAGCTTCCGCCGGAAAAGGCCGCCGCCCTCGCCGACGCATCGACATTCTGCGTGGTCGCCTCCTATCCGGGCTTCACGGGCGCGATAGGCGACATAGGCGCCGCCGCGAGGGCGGCCCATGCCTCGGGGGCCTTCCTCCTAGTCCAGGCCGACCCGATCATGTGCGGACTCTTGAAGAGCCCGGGCGAGCTCGGCGCGGACATAGTAGTCGCCGAGGGCCAGGCCCTGGGCAACCCCATGAGCTTCGGCGGCCCCTTCCTCGGCATGATGGGCGCGAAGGCCTCCCTGGTTCGTAAAATGCCCGGCCGCCTCGTCGGTCAGGCTACGGACGCCGCCGGCAGGCGGGGCTTCGTCCTTACCCTCACGGCCCGCGAGCAGCACATTCGGCGCGAGAAGGCCGTCTCCAACATCTGCTCGAACCAGGGCCTCGCGATGCTACAGGCATGCGTCTACCTCGCCGCGATGGGAAAGACGGGCCTGCGCGCCGTCGCCGAACTCTGCTGGAACAAGGCGCATTACGCCGCCTCCCTCATCGCGAAGCTTCCGGGTTTCGCGATCGGGACGGGCAGCTTCTTCAAGGAGTTCACGGTAAAGACGCCCGTACCCGCCGAGGAGCTCGCGAGTCGTCTGTCGCGGCGCGGCGTCGTGCCGGGCTTGCCTCTCTCGCGATACTATCCCGAACGCGAATACGAGCTCCTGACTTGCGTCACCGAGATGTGCACGAAAGCTCAGATAGAGCTTCTCGCGCGTTCCCTCGGGGAGGCCTCCGCGTGAACTTGAAGGAAGAGCCCCTTCTCTTCGAGCTTTCATCCCCCGGCCGGGTATGCGCCTCCCTGCCCGATTGCGACGTGCCGGCCACTCCGGTTCCGCCGGAGCTCGCGCGCGGCGATCTTAGTCTTCCCGAGCTGCATGAGCTCGGCCTAGTGCGGCATTTTACGCGCCTCTCGCAGAAGAATTTTTCGATAGATACACAGTTCTATCCCCTAGGCTCCTGCACGATGAAGTACAACCCCAAGGTCAACGAGGCGGCGGCCTCGCTGCCGGGATGGCGCAACGCCCATCCGCTCTCGGGGGCCGAGTTCAATCAAGGAGCGCTCGAGCTTATATGCTCCCTGCAGGCTTGGCTCTGCGAGATCGGCGGCTTCGCGGCGGGCAGCCTGCAACCGGCCGCCGGGGCCCAAGGGGAGCTAGCCGGAGTCCTGATTATCCGCGCCTACCACGCCTCGCGCGGCGACTCGATGCGGCGTACGATCCTCGTGCCCGACTCGGCCCACGGCACGAACCCCGCTTCCTGCACGATGGCCGGCTTCCAGGCCAAGACGATCCCCTCCGACGCCGAGGGCGGCATCGACATGGCGGCGCTGAAGGCCGCTTTGGACGGGAGCGCGGGCGGCGAAGTCGCCGGCATGATGATCACCAACCCGAACACCCTAGGTCTTTTCGAGCGCAATATCGAGGCGATAACCATGGCGGTGCACGAGGCCGGCGGGCTAGTCTACGGCGACGGCGCGAATATGAACGCCCTTGCGGGAGTCCTCAAGCCCGCCGATGTAGGCATCGACATTATGCACTACAACCTGCACAAGACCTTTTCGACGCCCCACGGCGGCGGAGGGCCTGGCGCGGGCTTTGTCGGCGTCCGCCCCGACCTCGCCGAATTCCTGCCAGGCCCCATAGCAATAAAGGCCGAGGGGAGGGGGGCGAGCCGCGAGATCTATGCTCTCGGCATGCCCGCGACCTCGATCGGCCGCATGAAGGCCTTCTACGGCAACTTCGGCATTCTGGTGCGCGCCTACGTCTACCTGCGCATGCTCGGGGCTCCGGGCCTGCGCCGCGTCGCCGAGGCGGCAGTGCTCAACGCCAACTACCTAAAGGCCCTCGTCGAGGGCTCGTACAAGATCAAATACCCGCGGCGCTGCATGCACGAGTTCGTCGCCCAGGGAGACCTGGCCGAGGGCGTGCACACCCTCGACATCGCGAAGCGCCTGATCGACTACGGCTTCCATCCTCCGACCATCTACTTTCCCCTCATTGTCCCCGAGGCACTTATGATCGAGCCCACGGAGACGGAGGCCAAGGAAACCTTAGACGAATTCGCCGCCGCGCTTTTAAAGATAGCCGAGGAGGCGAGGATCCAGCCCGGCCTTTTGACTTCCGCGCCGACGAGCACGCCCGTGGGCCGACTAGACGAAGTATCGGCGGCCCGCAACCCGACCCTGTGCTACAGGGGATAAGCATTTGCGGAACGGCCCGCGCTGGAGCCCGCCGTCGGCGCTCAGAGGTCTCCGATGGTGGCGACCATTACTGCCTTTATCGTGTGCAGCCTGTTCTCGGCCTCGTCGAAAACCACGGAATGGCGGGAGCGGAAGAGTTCGTCGGAGACTTCCATTTCCTTAAGCCCGTACTTCTTCTGCACGTCCTTGCCCACTTCGGTCTCGAGGTCGTGGAAGGCAGGCAGGCAGTGGAGGAAGACGCAATCGGGGTTGCCGGTCTTACGGACCGCTTCCATCGTGACGCGGTATTTCTCGAGCTGTTTTATGCGCTCCTCGAACTTGGCCTCTTCGCCCATCGAGACCCAGACATCGGTGTAAAGGGCATCGGCCCCTTTGAGGGCCTCGTCGGCCTTGGCGATGTCGAAGAACTCGATGCTGCCGCCTGTCCGCTCGGCGACCGCTTTCATTTCGGCGGTAAGGGCCTCGTTGGGCCAGAGCTCCCTGGGGGCGAGGGCGACGAAGCGCATGCCCATCTTGGCGCAGCCGATCATGAGTGCGTTGCCCATGTTGTTGCGCGCGTCGCCGCAGTAGACGAGTTTGATCTTGTTCAGCGGCTTCGCGACATGCTCCTCGATCGTGAAGAGGTCGGCGAGAATCTGGGTGGGGTGATCCGCGTCGGTGAGACCGTTCCATACGGGTATGCCTGAATATTTCGCCAAGTCCTCGACGAGCTTCTGCGAGAAGCCGCGGTACTGTATGCCGTCGTACATCCGCCCAAGCACCTTGGCCGTGTCCTCGACCGACTCTTTCTTGCCCATCTGGCTGTTGGTGAGGAAGGTAGCGTTGCCGCCTTCGTCCCAACACGCGGCTTCGAAGGCGCAGCGGGTGCGCGTGGAGGCTTTGTCGAAGATGAGGACGATGTTCTTTCGGAAGAGAAGGTTTCCCTTTATGCCCGCACGCTTCTTGGCCTTGAGCTCGGCCGAGAGGTCGAGAAGATAGCGAATTTCCTCGGTCGTGAAGTCTTTAAGGGTGAGAAAGCTGCGTCCTTTAAGATTGACGGGCATAGTATCCTCCGCGAACGATACTACACGCCTGCTCGCGAACTCGTCAATGAAGGGCGATCTTCAGTCTCGGCGGCCCCTCGGATAGAGAAACCTCTTGATGCTCTGCTTGGGCGTCTTCTCGAAGGGTTCCTTCTGGATCTCTACCTTGGCGATGCGCGAGAAGCCCGCGAGGCGGACGTTCGCCTCGCGCCTGATATTGTCCATGAGCTGGGACAGGGACCGCTCTGCGCTGCCGATGCTCTCGCCCGCCTGGTGAGCCGCGTGCCCGACGGCGGCCGCAAAGCTCGCCGCCGCCGCCTCGGCGCCCTCGACTCCGTCCTGGACGCGGGCGGCGAGATCCTCGAGCACTTCGGGCTTGAGCTGGACGAGGGCGGTCAGGCCCTTGTCGTCGCCGTATACCAAGGACTCGAGGACATAGGGCGAGGCGTTGAGCACCGCCTCTATCTCCTCGGGGTAGATGTTCTCGCCGGAGGCGCCGAGGATCATGGCCTTGAGCCTGCCCCGCACCGTGATGCGCCCGCGCTCGTCCATTACGCCGAGGTCGCCTGTGCGGAACCAGCCGTCGGAAGTGAAAGCCTCGGCCGTGCGATCGGGGTCCTTGTAGTAGCCGGGGAAGATGTTGGGACCGCGCGCCTGGATTTCGCCCTCGCCCGTATCGGGACGCTTATCGGCGATGCGCAAGGAAACGCCCGTCGCGGGTATGCCCGTCGTGTGCAGGCGAACCTTGCCGGGCTTGTTGCCGGTGAGCAGGGGCGCGGTCTCGGTGAGGCCGTAGCCGATCGAGTAAAGAAAGCGCGCGTTATGCAGGAAGGTTTCTACGTCGGCCGCGATAGGGGCGCCGCCTATGCCGAAAAAGCGTATCTTGCCGCCGAAAGTCTTTTTAAGCTTGAAGCCCGCCACCCATTCGAGGGCGGGGCGCAGGGCCTGGATCCTATACAGCGAGATTTTGTCGAGGGCGGGCTGGACGCTCGATCGGTAGATTTTTTCGATTATCAGGGGGACTGACAGCATGAGGGTGGGTCGGACCGAGGCGAGCGCGGGGAGCAGGGCCGAAGCCGAGGGCGGCCTGTCCAGGTAGTATACCGCCGAGCCATGCATGATCGGGATGAGGAAACCGATGGTGAACTCGTAGACGTGGGCGAGCGGCAGCACCGAAAGGAGGCGGTCGGTGCGCAGGAGGAGGATGAAAATAGTGGCCGACCAGGCGTTGTAGACTAGATTGCGGTGCGTCAGCATGACGCCCTTAGGCTTGCCCATCGTACCCGATGTGTAAAGGATGGAAGCGAGATCGTCCGCCTCGACGCGCGGCGAGGAGAAGTCCTCGGCAGCGCGGTCCAGGGCGGTTGCTCCGATATCCGCGGCGACAAAGGGCGCGGGCGCCGCGAGGAGGGAGAAATCCTCGAGCGAGACGAGTATTCGTTTTTCGCCCTCGGCGGGCACTTTGGCGGCGAAGCGCTTGGAGACTATGAGTATCTTGCTCTCGGAATGCTCGAGGATGGTCGCTATCTGCTCGCTCGTAAAGTCCGTCATTATCGGGACCGCGATAGCCCCGACCCGGGCTATGCCGAAGTATGAAAGCCCCCACTCGGGCCTATTCTCAGAAAGCAGGGCAACCCGGTCGCCCTTAACGGCGCCGAGGACTCTTAAGAGAGCGGCGATGCGCCTCGTTCTCGGCTCAAGATCGCGGTAGGAAACGGCTTTGCCCCCCACCATGGACAGGGCCGATCTTGACGCATATCGCTGGGAGCTTTTTTCTAGTATTTCCGGAATTGTATAGCGCTCGATCGTATACATGGTTCATCGCTCCTATCAAAATCAAGACCCGCGAACGGCTATTCAGGTTGCGCCAGAACGACAAATTGTAGACCAATTAAAATGCGTTTACCGTAAAAAACGACATATATCCATCCGCGGCGATAGCTAGGATCGTCCCATTGGGCGAAAAGGCGAGGGCGCTCGGCTTCTTGGGCACTGCGCTGCCCGCGCCTGGCAGAATAGGGCCGATATAATCGAGCCTCGCGGCCGCGCCGGCATCGAAGAGCGAAAGGCCGTCCTCGGCCCCGCTCCCTACGACAGCTAAAAAGCGGCCGTTCGGCGAGAGCGCAAGGCGCTTGGGGTAGGCGAAGCCCGAAATCCCGCCCTGACCCGATCGCGCGCTCGCCGCCGCCGCGAAGAGGCCGCTGTTTATGTCCCGGTCGAGCCTGACGAGGGACTTCCCGTAGTACGAGAGCACGAAAAGACTTTGGCCGTCGGGGGAAAAGGCGAGGGAGCAGGGATCGGAAAGGGGCGCGGCCGCGGGGAAGGCCGACTTATCCACTCGAGCGCGAAAGGCAAGCGCGCTAGTCGCGCTATCTCGGTCGAAAAAGTAGATCGCGTCGTCTCCCGAAGTGCCCGCCGCCAGGACCCTGCCGTCGGGGCTAAGGGCGAGGCAGGAAGGCCGCGAGAAAGATGCCAGGCCCTCGTCTCCCTTGACCGCCGCAGCCTGTATCCCAGCGAGCTCTCCCCCCGGCCCCAGCGAAACGATGGCCACAGCGTCCGCGCCCGAGGCGGCCACGTAGGCGCAGGACGCGTCGCAGGTGAGCGCCAGGTCTTTGGCCCCGGCGAGGCAGCTTGCCGCGAGGCTGCCCCTGAGGATCATCGCCCCATTCCCGGCAGCCGTCCCGACACCGACCGAGTAGGCCCTGCCCTCCGATTCCGAAATCGCCAGGATCCCTCCCCATGGCAGGAAGCGCAGGAGGGAGGGTTCGACGAGGAGGGGCTCGGGCGGGCCGCCCAAGCAGGAGAGGGCGAAGACGGCCCCCGGCGCCGGCGCCTCGAGGAGGGACAGGGCGTTCGAGGTTTTGCCGGCCGCCGCGAGACGAGAGCCGTCTGCCGACCACGCGATGTCGCGGCAATCCCCGAAACCCCGCATCGCGGCCCCAGCGGCGGCGCTCCCCTCGGCTTTGTCGATGAGTTCGCCCCAACACAGGGGCCCCAAGACTTGACTCTCGTCTATCCTCGCCTCGGCGCTGCCGGAGCGGGGAAGCGAAGAACAGCCCTGCACGCAGTCTATGCGCTCCGTTCTCAAAGCCCCGCTCGGAGCGTAGCGCAGCTCGCTTCCCGACTCGGGCAGGGAGGCGCCTTCGGCATACCAGGAGAGGAGGCCCGAGGCCGGAGCGCGAAACGTCAGGCTCATTCCCCGCGACGAGCGCCGTACGCGAGGCTCGACCTGAAAGCAGAGGGCGGCGAAATCGGGCAGGACAAAGCCTAAGCCGGCATCCTGCGCACCTACTCGCTTCAGCCTTACAACGAGGGCTTCCTCCTGCGCTATCCGCACAAGGAGGCGCCCGATACCCTCACGCCATTCGTGGACGACCCCGTCCTCTACGCCATAG
>Ga0182027_10000114_pt1 | contig 126388 bp, 99 predicted proteins | sample 712E1DmetaG_FD_121300 | JGI IMG/M metagenome (GOLD analysis project Ga0182027, IMG submission 121300) | Permafrost microbial communities from Stordalen Mire, Sweden - 712E1D metaG (Illumina Assembly) | ecosystem: Environmental > Terrestrial > Soil > Wetlands > Permafrost | place: Sweden...
AAAATGATACAACAGTACCGATACATTATGCGATTTATGTATGTATTCGCTTTCGCTCATACATACAAAGATATAATTTTTACGCTGCAAGCAGCGGGGAACTAACCCCTCATGAGATTAGACCCTTAATCAGTGTATTAAAACATCCGCCGATGCCAGAATTTTCTTTGTTCCAGAAAACTATATTGTAGAGCTTCGCTGTTTTTCATTGAAAAAGACAGCACTTGAATTCTTCACTAATTAAACTTCAAACCCACATTAATGTACATCACCATTCTGACCCACTATCTCGATCCTGACGGTAACATTGCTAAGGAGATGCCGAAAGCAGCAAGGGAACTTGCTTCATTTCAATCTCTTATCGTTGACGAGGCAACAAAAGAACCACAACCCCCGACATTGGCTACAGAACTGAGATGCAGGAACAACAAGTGCAAAAGCATTATTGAAGTGGAATTTGACGGGGATGTAATCGAGTGGTGGTGCACAACCTGCAATCAAGCTGGAAGGATCAGTGGCTGGCAGGGTTCCAAGTGGGATAACAGGAAGTAAGGGTAAATGATATGAGAGTCACTCCTGTTTTTCTTGTTATAATCCTGATACTCGCCATCGGATGCAAGAAGAAAACCACTGAAACCAGCAGTGATTGTTTATCCAGAATGGATTTCACAAAAATTACTTACACAGATGAGAATGGACTGACCCTATCCCAAGATACTACTGACTGGAAGAACGATCCATCATGGTGTGACATTGAATATGCCCTTTTCAACACAAACAATCTTAATCTTTCAGGGTCTGACACATCCAAACTATTTACGATACTATTTCCCAACCCTTTGAGAGATGTGGGTTTAATTGTTCTGATCAGGAAAAAACTCTGCCCAATCCAATATGTTGTTGTAAATCGCTCTTTTCAGGTACTGGATACATTCAGTATTCCAAACGTAACTGGCACTGTACTTAAAGAACTGCACTTCTCAGATTCATTGAAGTATAAGCATGGGGAATATTACAGAATCTATTATGCTGCTCATTGTACCAACCAGTTGTTCTTTTTCAAAGGGCACGGTGACTTTAAGATCGAGTAGAAAAACACCTGTCTCAAATTATTTCATTTAAGGCAATCTGGCAAATAATAATTCTGAGAGCCATGACCCTTGCCCACGGGGAGATCACACAACAGGGGGCGGGAAAATGATTTATATGGCAATACTGCCATGTGTTCACATGATGGACATCCGAATATAAATTTGGTCTTCTACCTGATAAAATTATTCAGCCCACAGAGCCACTTACTCAATTACAGGAAGTAATTTCCACCATAAAGTTTTTCTATTTACTTCAAGCACCAACCCTTTTCGCTTTTTATATATTACGGTAACTATGATTGTTATTGCTATAGTTACTCCACGAAATACATTAGATGTTACCCCTCCAAGCGCATTTTCACTAACCGAAAATATCTCCCACGATAAATTCATCAGAAAATGCATCATGATGGGAACCCATAAATTGTAATTCCATTCGACATATAACCATGCAAAAAGTATGGCACCCATAAATGTCGTCAAGAAAATCCCAATGATTACAGAAAAATCAGTACTTTGATATAAGTGCCCTGCTGCAAATAAGATAGCCCCTAATATGACAGCAGGAATAAAACCCAGTTTTGTATACTTAAAAAGTTGTCCGAATAAAAATCCACGGAAATACAATTCCTCAAATAGACCAGCACAAATGGTAAGCCTGATAACTTCGGGCAATGTCATTTTGTAATTAATGTGGAAAAAGATAACTCCACCAATAAACATTGGCAAAGTAAATAAGATCGCTAAAAGAAATCCCGTTTTGAAATTTCCATTCAATCCCAGATAGCCGAGTATTTTAATGTCTTTATGTATTATTGCTGTACCTATAAAAAGAGGGATACCTGTAACGATATATGTTAAGATGTAACTGATAATACGAAGATTTACCAGCATATCAATTACTGAAAATATTTTACCAAAATATTCAAATATAATGTAGTAAACCAAGAATGACATGACTACGATTATAGAATTTTTTACCGTCTTATTCATCATCAGGTGTCTTAATATTTTCGATTAAATTCAAAATGCGTATAAATCCATTCACTGCTTCTAATTCTCTCATGTCTATAATTGCCGATGCTCCAAAAGAGAAGGCTACTTTAGATTTAGTAATAGAACTAACACAAAAACATTCTAGTCATCAAGTTCCCGCATTAGTTGATCATCGATCTTGAACAGATACTCTTTAATTTCTGGATCATCCTCGTATTTCAGCTTCATAAGTGCAGCGATGTACCTTTTTGAAATCGATTGAAATTTGTTGGATTGTTCAAATTCTGTCAACCATTAGGCAAACGCAGCCAGTTTTGGCTGAGTATATGAGTACTTAAAATCTGCCAAATATTCTGGTTTTTCAACACCCCAACTTTCTTCTTTATCAATTAGGATAAGTTCCAGACCAAAGAATTTGTCGAAGATGTAAGTGCTATTGAAAAATGTTTCAACTGCTTTTCGTTCAGCTTCTTTTACCTTTCCATTCATGTAAAGGATCACCGTCCATTCGAAAAGGAAATCAGGGGCTCCAAGGTCACCTGGTACGACCTTGAGATACCAGCGAATGTAATCCAACCCAGCCTTGTAATCCTCCATTTGAATATAGAGCTGCGTTGGTATATACACCACCCTATGTTCATCGTCAAATCCATCAAGTAATTGTACTTCTTTTTCTATGGATGCCTTTATACTTTTAATTTGTTCTTCGAGTTCTTGTTTTTGGTTGGGAGTCATGTAGTATTGATTTGAAATACAAAGTTCGGAATATTGTGCGGATAGCTGTTCCAGATTTTTCAATGCTTACAAATATCATTTCATAGAACAGAAGTTCGCTTTCTTTTACTGAGATAATAGTGCCATAGGTAATAGGTGGCAAGGGATCGGTATGGCTTCCATTTTTCTGAGTACTTGATTATTTCATCCTTTGAAACAGAACCAGTCAGTTCTTTGATGGTTTTTACAACTGCAATATCACCGATTGGAAAAATATCTTTCGCTTGTAAACAAAACATCAGATAGATATCGGTAGTCCAGTCTCCGATTCCCTTAATATTCTTTAACTGGGTTCTAATATCAGGAACGGGCAGTTCTGGTAACCTGTTCAAATCTATTCTACTATCAAGGATAGCCTTTGAGAGTTCCTTCAAATATTGTGATTTTTGTTTACTGATCTGGCACTGCCGCATCTCCTCGTCTGAAAGTTTCAATATTTTTTCAGGGGTAAATGAGGGTAGGTAATCGCTGAGTTTATTGAAATGAGCATTAGCGGATTGTAAGCTCACCTGTTGCTCCAGTATGATCTTAGCCAATGTATTGAACCCTTGGGGTCTGTTCCAATTGGGGGGAGCCCCATATAAAGCATGAATTGTTCTAAATATCGTATCTGTTTTCAGGAGTTTTTCAATATCTGGTTGATTTAAGATTGGATTCATAATAGCTCCAATTCAAAAAAGATTACATCAGACCTTGGGTTGTATGTGTACGCATCAATTTCCTTGAATCCTTTGGCTCGGTATAGTTTGATCGCAGATGCCATTTTCGCTACGGTATCAAGTCTGATTTTCTTGTACCCAAGGTCTCTTGCCAGATTGATTGACTGGGTCAACAGTTGTTCCCCAAGTCCTTTGTGACGGTGACATTCCTGAATAAACATTCGTTTCAGCTCAGAGATTCGATCTTCAATTTTCCTGATACCAGCGCATCCCACGTAGTTCCCCGTCAGACTTTCCTTAATCAATATCAAACCGCCATCGGGTTCATTGTACATGAAGTTCAGTTCATTCAATTCGTAATCAAAGTTTTGAAAACACAGGTCGAAATCCAATGTTTTTCCATATTCTATGAATAGTTCCTTGGCGGCATCAAATTCCGAGCTTTCAGTCGCTTTCATGAAGGCATATTCCATGCTATAACTATGATTGACAATGGAATTCATAATTTACATGTCATCTCATTTGGGGATCAATCATTCAATATCCCTTACATGGTGTTCAAATTTAGGCTCCCATGCTGGGGATGTAATGCAAATCTGTTTTAAATCTCCTTTATAATGAATTGTCCAATTGCTGTTTTTATTTCTTCTCTGACCTTTCTGGTTTTCGTCAATTTTTGCTCTTCCGTTCCAGTAAATGCTGATGGGTCTTCAAATGACCAATGTAATGTCTGAGTTACACTGGGGAAAATCGGGCACCGCTCTGAATTTGCGGCATCGCAAACGGTAACTACATAATTGTAAAGATATCCATTTTTATAGAAATCAAATACATCTTTGGTCTGGTTCTTCGAAATATCTATCCCGATTTCGGACATCACTTCGATTGCCAAGGGGTTCAGGGTTCCTTTTTCTAAACCAGCGCTTGTTGCTTCAAATTTATCCCCTGCTATGTGGTTTAACAGGGCTTCAGCCATCTGGCTTCGGGCTGAGTTATGTATGCAAACGAACAAGACTTTTATCTTTTCCATTGAATATCGATTATAATATGAATCGTAAAATTACGATAAGAATTGAAACACCCAAAGGTGCACGTGTTAACTTATCGTTAAATCGATAGGCAAACTCATCAAGAATTAAGGTACTCGCCGAAAATCACTTATTCTTTCGTCCTTCATCCTGCGTTTTTTACGCCCCAGAATGTGCCGGATATGTTTGCCTTTTTCCCTTCAATCTGCGCATCTGGTTCATAAAAAATCAGCCAGAATGTTCTATACAAGTTGATTTATCGTATATTTAACGCTCTTATATGTAATGGTGTCATCAGAAGCTAAATGAGTCTACGACAATCTAATACTGAAACAGAATGAAGAAATCACTACTCTTTGCAATCATTGTATTATCCATTAATGCTTCTGCACAAAGCAAGCATCCAACCTCACCTTCAATGGAAACTGTTCGGGGCAGGATTGAAAAGACAGGAATAAAAACATCCGACATTGCTGCCAAAATGAATTTGGGGCAAGTTTTCAAACATAAAGCACCCAATCAGGGCTCATTAATCCAAGTAATTGACAGCACTTTTTGGTGGCAATGGGATACGCTCAGCACTGGATGGAAAATTTATAGTAAAGGAATTGATTATCTTTATGATTCCAAAAATAATCTGACAAGTATTTTATGGCAAAGTTGGAACGGCACCACTTGGGTGAATTCCTATAAAAACCTCTGTACATATGATGCCAACAATAATCTGACAAGTGAATTAGACCAAAACTGGAACGGCAGCGGATGGGTGAATTCCCATATACACCTCAGTACATATGATGCCAATAATAACCTGACAAATAATTTATACCAAACCTGGAATGGCAGCGGATGGGTGAATTCCCATAAATACCTGAGTACCTACAATGCCAACAATTATCTGACAAATGAATTAGACCAAGATTGGAACGGCAGCGTTTGGGTGAATACCGATCAATACACTTACTCCTATAATGTAAACAATAATTTTACAAGTGAATTATCCCAAACTTGGAACGGCACCACTTGGGTAAATACCACTCAATACACCTATACCTATGATGCCGACAATAATCGGATAAGTGGATTAATACAAGGTTGGGTGGGAAACGGATGGGTGAATTCCTTTCAATACACCTACTCCTATAATGCAAATAATAAGGTTACAAGCGGATTATGCCAAATCTGGAACAACAGCGCTTGGGTGAATTCCAATCTATCCACTTATTCCTATGATGCCAATAATAATCGGACAAGTGAATCAGACCAAACCTGGAACGGCACCACTTGGGTGAATTCCACTCAATACACCTCTACCTATGATGCCAGCAATTTCGAAAAAAGCTATTCAAGAAAAAATTGGGATAGCTCTGGCGCTAAGATAACAGATGGGGATAGCAGCTACTATTATTATCATACGGTTCTTGGAATTTATGAATTTACTTCAAATTTCAATACTCTCAAGATTTACCCTAACCCTGCAAAAGATAATATAACGTTGGAACTATCAGAAGCGATAAAAGAAAGCAATCTGGCAATAATTGATATAGATGGTCAGCAACTCATCACCCGCCAGATCACCTCACCAAAGACACAATTGGACATAAGTGCTCTGCCCAGCGGCGTGTATTTTGTGCGGTTGACCAGCGAAAAGAGCGTTTTAACGGGGAAGTTCATAAAACAGTAGGATTCCTGCCGATTATCATTTGTTCTTCCGTCCATCATTCTGCGATTGTGCCCCCCAGAATGTGACCCGCATGTCTGCCGTGGATGCTGGCGTGGGATGGAATAAAGCGAGGGACAGTCCTTTCCTGTAAAGATCGGCTCATTGCTATTTAAATCTCACAACTCCCCTAAAAAAAGATACAAAGACAAATATTTCAAAGTAAAAGGGAACCTTGCTTAAAGCCTTTTAAGTGAGGTTCTTCGTTCAAACGGATTAGGCGGTACAGAACTTTATTCATATTTTTATTGCTATGAAAGCAAATGCAATACACCAGAAACATACACCACAAATTTGGAAAGCGGGGGGAATGATGTGGTTAATTTCAATAACCTTCTTTTTTGCATTACTTGATCTTTACTTTGCAAAATTATCGATACTTCCAACTATCAGTATAGGGACAGCAACTCTTATAATTACAGGCGTTTTACTTACTTGGAGTATCAATACGTTACACCTCGTAAAAAAACTACCTGATGAGAAATCTGAAGAGGGGATGCAAAGGGGACGTCATATCAGAAAGTGGTTCTTCATAATACTCATATTTGAAATTGCGGGGTTAAATATTGCGACCCTAACTCTGGTTAAGTTACATTGTTTTCAATATATTGTTCCAGTTTCCATTCTGATTGTTGCGTTGCATTTTCTTCCTTTGGGTCGTATTTTTGTTATGCTCGTTTATTATGTCCTTGGAACTATAATGTCTTTGATAGACATTTTAACAATGTTTTTCGTTTCGGGATCATTACAAATAGGACATCTAAATGCCATCATAGCTATTCCAAGTCTAAGTTTTATCTTCTTGAACTGGATAATTATTGTCTATGTTCTAAGGGATGGAATGAAAAACTTAACAAAGACATAGGTGCATCATAATGACATCTTGAATTTAATGCTCTTTTTGTCCCGTCCGTTAAATCTGATGTCTTTGGCTGGATTGTTGTACGACCTGAAAGGGAGCTCCAATAGCCTTCGCCACGTCCTCAATATTTGGTCTTATTGTGGGAGTATCTCCCAGTTCAAAGGAGTTATAGATAGCCTCCTGTATTGCGTCATCCTTTTGGCTGTCTGGTAGGTTAAACTTTGCTGGGGCAATGTTTAATAGGTCACTATACTTTTCCCCTTTGTCTAACATTTCTTCCAGAGCCTTCTCGTATCGGTATCTCATAGCTGATGTAAATACGTGCTCCATTTGTCTACGCGCCCCTTCTTTTTCGTAGCTTTTATCATATCCCAGCCTATATATACCCGTAATTTCCTGCAATGCCTTAGCAGAGGTTATGGTTACGTTCCTCTGTTCTTCTACCAGCCTTACAAAGATTTCGTTTAGGGCTTTATCATCCTCGTAAATCTCAGTAAGTAGGTCGATCCATCCTTTATGTATCTCTGTATCCTTGAGCCCTTGGTAGACTTTCCTATAATATGTCCGCCTGTACGTCTTCTTATTCCGTAAAGCCCTTACCATTTCATTATTTAGTATGTCCTCTGGGCTAATGTCTGTTACTATTTCCTGATATAGCTCCGCGCCCGCATAGTTGGTGCGGTCAGGCAGAATGCCGTTTATATTTAGAAATAGATTCTTTAACAACTGTATGCTCCCCCTGTCTATGAAATAATTTAGTAACAACTTCAGTCTTTCCGTATTTATGGGAACGGCTGTATTCAAATTCAGCAGCTCCTTTATCGTTTCGTTTATGGCGTTATCCACTACTGGGGTATTATGTTCTTCTATGTTCATCTCCTTTATGATTATTCTACTTCTACCATAACCATTGCGTAACCTTGGTTATAGGATCAAAGGTAAAACTTATTATTGCCCTAACCATCAGCTGGCAGTATATCTTTTTACCACATAATCTGACCCCACATGTCTGCCGTGTGTATTTTGGCGGGGATGAAAAGGGCAATGGATGGCGTGAGGGGGAGGTTTTTATATCAATAAAACGGAGTAAGGAATGGAGTAAGGAAAACAGCCATAAAATGGTAGTGGAGTAAGGAAACCTAAAATACATTCATTATCCATCAGGCTGTATTACAGCATTTTACATATACTCAAAATTCGATATGTTGGGCTCATAACCCAAAGGTCATAGGTTCGAATCCTATCCCCGCAACCACGGAAACCCTGGCACGATAGTGCCGGGGTTTTTCTTTTTCCGCCGTTAATCTCAATTTCAGCATCAACAAGTTCTTCTGCCTGTCTCCTGATGCTCCAAAATGCTTACTTTTATTCCATTATATCAGAGATAGACAATGTTGAAAAAGAATAATTTACTTACAATTCTGTTCTTGATACTTTTCGGAGTGAACGCTTACTCCCAAAACCGGCATAATATTGATTCTCTCAGGAATGAATTACTCAAGTTTGAATTTCATAAGAGAGCAATGGGTGTGAATGCACCTGCTTTAATGGACAGTTCTAAAGCGGATATTTTATATTCCATGGTTAAAGAATATTGGGGCAATACCCCTGATTCCGCAATGTTATATGCCGGGGAATGTAAATCCTTATCAGACCGAATAGGATACAGGAAGGGAGTTGGTAATGCCTGCAACGGTTATGGGCTTATCTATATGTTCAAGGGAAAAAGCTATACGCTGGCATTGCAAAATTTTCAAATAGCATTAATAATAAGAAGTGAAATTGGTGATAAGGCAGGTCTTGGCTGGACATATAATAATCTGGGTCTTCTTTATGGAAATGAAGGAAACTATATCGAGTCTATAAAAGACCATTCAAATGCTATAAGGATCAGGGAAGAAATAGGTGATAAGGAAGGACTGGCCTCATCCTATATAAAAAAAGGGGACGCTTATAAAATTTTAGGTAATTATCCTGAAGCCTTGAAAAATTATATCAGTTCCCTTAAAGTTGCGGAAGAATCCCGCTTCAAGGAAGGCATTGAGGCCAGTTATGCAAGCATGGGAAGGCTTTATGAAACAGAAGGTAATTATGCCGAGGCACTGAAAAAATTTATCGCTTCGTCCAGGGCAAGAGAAATGATAGGGGATAAATTTGACATAGCCACATCTTATAATACGTTAGGGGAAATCTATATTCATCAGGGGGATACGGTTGAAGCCTTAAAAAAATTCAATAACGCATTAACAATTTCTGAAGAAATCAGGAATGGATATGGAATGTCAAGGTCAAATTCTAATATCGGGCATATAAATTTTTACCAGGGCAAATGGGATGAAGCACTGAAACATTTCCTGATTTCTTTAAAAATAAGTGAGGAACTTAAGGATAAAACTTTTATCTCAGATTTGTTAATTGATATAGCAAAGGTCTATGAAAAGCGGGGTAATCATAAAAAGGCAATTAGTTATCTGAATAATGCACTTCGTTTGGCTTTGGAAATAACGTACAGAAATGGTATAAAAGAAGCGTATAAAAGCCTGTCCGAGATTTATGCAAAACTTAATGATTACGAAAGCGCTTATAAAACCTCTGTACTGTACAAGCAGGCTTACGATTTTATTTTTAATGAGGAAAATGAAAGACGGCTAACCGGTTTGCAAATGCAATTTGACTTTGACAAGAAAGAATCATTGCAAAAAGCCGAACAGGAAAAGAAGGATTTGATGGCAAGGAAAGAAGTGCAGAGACAAAGATTTCTTCGCAACGGAATGCTTATTGGTTTTGCGGTATTGTTGCTGTTTTCCATAATTATTTTCGTCATTGTAATCCAGTTCCGCGAAATCAGGCTGATTAAAAAGGAAAGGAGCCGGATCTCCAGGGAATTGCATGATGATATCGGGTCTGAGCTTAACCGTATCACTTTGATTAGCCAGCTTCTGTATAAAAAAACTTACAAGGGTGATGAAATACAGGAAAAACTTGCATTTATTTCTGATTCAGGAAAAAAAGTACTGGGGAGTATCGGTGAAATCATCTGGACCATGAACCCTCAAAAAGACAACCTGGAGAGCCTGTTTGCCAATATCCGAAAGTTTGTAGTGGAATACCTTGAAACATACGGCATGGATGTACATATTGAATTTCCTGATGAAATCCCTTTAAAACCGGTCACCGATGAATTCCGCCGGAATATTTTCCTGGTCATCAAGGAAGCCCTGTATAACATTACGAAGTATTCACAAGCCACTGATGTTCACCTCTCGATGAAATTCAGCGGAAAGCTGGCAGAATTATTGATTTCCGATAACGGAACCGGGTTCTCAGTGAAAGAAAAACAGAATTGGGGAAACGGGCTCAGGAATATGGGTCAGAGGATGAGAGATATCCGTGGCAATTTCCAGATCAGCTCTGAATTAAACAGGGGTACTTCTATCAGACTTACTTTCCCGTTCCGCTAAAAAAAAATACAACTTTTATCTTATTGATTCTTTTGGTTTATTAATTGAATTTTGGATCATGATTTCGGTTGCAATTATCGAAGATGATAACGTCACAAGGGAAAGCCTGGAAATCCTGATCCGCTCCGAAAAGGATATTGAATTTGCCGGTTCTTTTACCGATGCTGAGACCGGCCTGGAATTTCTTACTGATAATCCTGTCGATATTGTTTTGATGGATATTCACCTGCCATCCATGGATGGGATTGAGTGTGTCAGACGGTTTAAATCTGTTCACCCTGGGATGCAATTTATCATGTGCACCATCTTCCGTGATGATGATTCGGTTTTCAATGCGCTGAAAGCGGGAGCAACAGGATACATGCTGAAAAATGATGATCCCGTTAAAATTATTGATGCAATCAGGGAGCTGCACCGCGGTGGATCGCCGATGACCCCGCAAATTGCCAGGCGTGTCCTGGAATCCTTTAAAAGACCTGCTGTTAATGATGCTCTTCACCTCCTGACCAAAAGGGAAACCGAAATGCTGGGTCTGCTTGCAAAAGGACTCCGGTACAAGGAAATTGCGGATAAACTGTTCATCAGTGCGGCTACTGTAAGGACGCACATCTATAACATCTACCAGAAACTCCAGGTGCAATCGCGCACAGAAGCGATAAACAAAGTATTCGGAGAAAAAAAATAGCAAACCTTTTCTCTCCTTCATTTTCCTTCCTGCAGCTTATAAAAATCATACAAAAGTTGTATTGCGATATTCCTTTCCCGGTGATACTTTTATTGCTGAGTATTATAATCATTGAAATATGGGAAAGACATTTTTTTTAATCCTGATGCTTTTATTCAGTTGGGACATTTTATTTTCGCAGGTAGCCATCAATAACGACGGCAGCAATCCCGATCCTTCGGCCATGATGGATATAAAATCGACCGGCAAGGGCTTGCTGATCCCGAGAATGACCTATGCCCAGCGCCCGGTCACGCCCGTAAGCGGTCTCATGATCTACCAGACCGATGTTTCCCCCGGGTTTTACTATTATGACGGGACAACATGGCAAAGAGTGGGTTTATCCCTGAACGACTACTGGCTGCTGAACGGATCCGATATTTATTACCTGGCAGGGAAAGTGTCTATTGGCACCACCACAGCCGACGGGAATGGTTTGAATGTCACAAACTATATCACCAACAAGGGGGCTATCCATGGCTTAGACATAAATTCAGGCACCACTTATGCGGAAGGATATCTCGGTTTTCTTACACCAACGATGACCGGAATACCTATGAGTGTTTACCATATCGGGGTTTTCGGGGTGGTATCGAACGGGAATAATGGAGCAGGCGTGTACGGATGGAATTCGAATCGTGTCAGGTTTAATTACGGTGGCATTTTTGCTGCAAACGGGAACACGGTTGCACTAGGGAGTATGTATAATAATTATGGAATTTATTCGATTGCTGATAGCGGATACACCAACATCGGGACCTATACAAGAGGCATCGCAGGATACACAAATTATGGCCTGATGTCAGTGGCTCAGGGAGGGACGACAAACTATTCCGCGTACCTGAAGGGACGGGTGTATATTGAAAGTCATGCATCCAGCACCGATGCCGCAGACTATACCTCGTCTCTGCTATATTCCAAGGTGATACATACCCAGTCTTATGATACAAAGGCGATCGAAGCCTATTCAGTTCCACAGCCGGGATATGGCGAGGGTGTTCATGCAACAGGGGGATCTTATGGGGTTTACGCCCTTGTACCTTCTTCTAATTATTCCGGCTCCACTTATGGCCTTTATAGTGATGCGGATGGTACAGCAGGGACTCGCTATGGCGTTTACGGTACTTCTTTGGGAATGGGAACCGGAACACATTACGGGCTGTATGGAAATGCATCAGGTGCAACTACAAATTACGGCCTTTATGCTGTTGGTACAGGAAGTGCTACAAATTACGGGGTATTTGCCGCAGCCCAGATGGGGACAACTAATTATGCCGGGTACCTTACCGGAAGGCTTTATGTACAGGGCAATTCGAGCATAGCGTACGGAGGGGACTATACATCATCCCTGATTACTGCACAGGTAACGCATACACAGCAGGTGAATACAAATGCGGTTGAAGCATATTCCGTTCCCCAGCCGGGATTTGGCACCGGTGTTTATGGAACCGGCGGATCTTATGGAGTTTATGGGATAGTCCCAACATCTTCCTATTCAGGCATTTCATATGGGGTCATGGGATCTGCGGCTGGAACAGCCGGAACACGATATGGCGTTTATGGCACTTCTACGGGCAGTGGAACCGGAACACGGATCGGTATTTACGGTAATGCAAGCGGTGGTGCAACCAATTGGGCAGGTTATCTGGATGGAAGTGCCTATATTGCTTCGGATCTCAGGATCAACACTACAACCCAGGCAACCGGTTGCAATCTTTCCATTAACGGCAGCACTTATATTTCTGACAACCTGGAGATCAACACTACAACCCAGGCAACCGGCTATGCCCTTTCAGTCAATGGGAAAATTGCCTGTACTGAGGTTCTGGTCCAAAATCCGTCGAACTGGCCCGATTATGTATTCTCTGATAGTTATCATCTGACCGACCTCGGTGATGTTGAAAAGACCATCAGGCAGGAGAAACACCTGCCAGGCATTCCTTCTGCGGCCGAAATTGAAACAGGCGGAATCCAGGTCGGTGATATGCAAAAACGCCTCCTGGAGAAAATAGAAGAGTTGACATTGCATCTGATCCGGCAGGGGAAAGAGATCGAATCCCTGAAGCAGGAGATAGAACAGATGAAAACAGCAAACAATTCCTCAGGGAAAGAACAAAGTAAATGATGCACTATAACCAGTCTTTGTATGAATCAGCTTATCAAAATCGGGTTTTTCGTTACGTTCCTGTTTTTTGCCGGCAGCCTGTACAGCCAGGTTGTGAATCCCCGCAGCCGCTGGCTTGATCCTTCATCCGATGATTTTGTCACCATCCGGAAAAATGTGCAGTCTTATTATTCGGGAAAAAGCAAAGGACGTGGAAGCGGGTATAAGCAATACAGGCGTTGGGAGTTTTTTAATCAAAACAGGTTGACATCCGACGGAAAGATCACCAATGTTTCTGCCAGGAACTGGGAAGCCTATAATAAATATATTGAGCGCATGAAAGCCGATAATCAATACTCCTTATTATCAACTACCGGCAACTGGAGTTCCCTGGGTATTGACGGGTATACAAACGGTGCCGGCTGGAACCCGGGGGTAGGAAGGGCGAATGTCATTGCGTTTCATCCAACTGATCCCAATACGTTCTGGGTAGGAACGCCGGCCGGGGGACTTTGGAAAACGACGGATGGAGGATCAAACTGGACTCCCCTGACCGATGGCATGCCACAGATCGGTATATCGGGCATCGCAGTGGATTATACAAATACCGATGTCATGTATATTCTTACAGGCGACGGGGATGCCGGCAATACCAGGTCGATCGGTGTATTAAAGACGACAGATGGCGGCATTACCTGGCTGAGCACGGAATTGACCTGGACGATTACTGATGATGTCAGGGGATACAAGCTTATCATGCATCCAACCTCCCCGAATATACTGTTTGTGGTGGCATCAAATGCATTGTGGAGAACGGACGATTATGGAGCTAGCTGGACTCATCCCCTGATGGGCGGAGATGGCTTTGACATTGAGTTCAAACCGGGGGATCCGACACATGTATATGAGGTGGGATCATCGTCATTCTGGGTTTCGACCAATACAGGTGTCGGCTGGGTCGAAACGATTACAGGTGTTCCCACCAATGCCCATAGAATGGCCATCGATGTATCGGCGGCCGCCCCTTCCAATGTTTATCTTTTTGCAGGTCCTTCAACTGATACCGGGTACTATGTCGGGTTTTACGTCTCTACCAACAACGGCTCCAGCTTTTCTTTGAAAAGCAACACACCGAACATCCTCGGGTATGAGGCCGATGGGCATGATTTTAAGGATCAGACCCGGTACGACCTGGCCCTGGCCGTATCACCTTCCAATGCAGGGACGCTGGTAACCGGGGGAGTCAATTGCTGGAAGTCGACGAACACGGGATCATCCTTTCATATTGTCTCCAAGTGGGATGACTATCTTGGTCTGCAGGGGATCGGTTACACCCACGCCGATATCCATGACCTGGCCGTGAATCCCCTGAACGGATGGCTTTATTGCTGCAGCGACGGCGGGGTATACCGATCGAAGGATTTTGGAGAGAACTGGACGAACCTGACGACAGGGATATCGAATACCGAATGGTACAGGATAGCCGGATTTGAGACAGATGCAAGCCTGATCATCGGAGGCACCCAGGATAATGGTTCAGATAAATGGACCGGGGGGACAACCATGGAACACATCCTGGGCGCCGATGGGGGCGGCTGCATGATCGATCCGACCAATCCATTCTTCATGTATTATGAATGTGACGGGGAGCTTCGCAAATCCATTGATGGGGGGATGACGAATATAGTCATCGCGCCGGCAAATATTACAGGACGACCTACAGTTACTCCGATGGTCATGAACCATAATGCCCCAGGCACCATTTATATAGGGTATGATACCATTTGTAAAAGTACTGACGGGGGGGCTTCTTGGACCACACTATTGACAGACAAGCCATTGGGCAATGGGGCCATGGCCATTGGGATCAATAATCCCAGCCGGCTTTATGCATCACACCAGGACAGCATCTGGAGGTCCGACAATGCGGGGGGCAACTGGACCTTTGTTTCTTCCGGCCTCCCTTCCCAGCCGATCACACATATTGCGGTCAACCCCGACAATGCGATGGATGTCTTTGTAACCTTCGGAGGTTATACGGATGGACAGAAGGTATATCATTCAACATCCGGGGGTGCTTCATGGATAAATATATCCGGATCGTTGCCGAACGTTTCTGCCAATTGTATAGCGTTTGAAGATAATAACGGGTCGCCGGCAAATGCTGTCTATGTCGGGACAGATCTCGGGGTGTTTTATAAAAATGACAATATGACCGACTGGATCCCTTTCCAGAACGGCCTGCCGACCGTTCCTGTTTTTGATCTCCTGATCAACAAAACATCCGGCGTTATAAGGGCCGCAACCTTCGGCAGGGGATTATGGTCCTCCGACCTTTACACTATCTGCCCGGATAGTTATACACTCACCCCAGCGAACGACCCCAGCAATCCAAACTACACAGGTGTTCAGGATTATGAGGCGAACACTTATATCCAGTCGACAAGAATCGTCACTGGTGGCATCGGGACAGATGTCACTTACACCTCGGGGAATAATATTAAACTTAAGACCGGGTTCCATGCCCTCGGGGGAAACCAGTTCAAAGCCGCGCTTGGTCCTTGCCAATCGGCCAAAAAAGCGAAAGTTATTCCGGTATCGGGCACATATGCCGGGCCGATGCAGAAATGAACTTCTGTAAGTTTTCCGGTGAATGAAAAACCCCGTAAACTCGAGGTTTACAGGGTTTTCAGATCAGCCCCACTAATTCGCCCAATTCATGGGGAAGGGGTTCAATATTTTTTAGTTATAGTTTACCCATACGGTTAAATCACTGCTGTTTGTATAAATACCGGCACCTTGCGGAAAGTTAACATTCAGGGTAGCGCCAACATTGAGGGTCTGTGTCCCGCCTGAACTCAAAGTCCCGATTCCGGAAGGGTTGCTGACAAATGTATTCACGGTCATATGATCGCCTCCTGTACTGTTGAGGGTTATTGCCGAAGGAAGAATAATGCCATAGGTAAAACTGGGTTCGCCGGTTACAGTAAACGATGCAGCTGAAACGGTACCTGATACTGAAGGAAGAGTTACCCCACCAGTATTTGTACGGGTCCCGTTTGTGCCCAAAACTATAGTACCTGATGTCTGGCTGACGGCCAGATTGCCAAAATTCATGTCGGCCGATTTGGTGATTGCTATCGGTATTAATACGTTTGCCGATCCGTTGGCTGTTGCTGAGACGCCATTCTGAGCAAATGAACTGATAGAAATCCCGATGAGTAACATTGCGATGGCGATAATTCTGATCTGTGTTTTCATTTTGTTTGTTGTTTTTGATTATTGTGTGTTTTAATTTCCTTATTGAATGATGAATTAAAGATACAATGGACGGATGGGCCTGCACAAGCACCAATTAGTATGTGTCGGTTTTTAAACAGGGTTTGTAAGCAGTTTAATTCGTATTTGAAGCCGACTTTCGGATGAGTACAAGGAACACCCTGCTAAATGGTATGCCTGTTGCTGCGGGGCCTGCCGGGATTACCCGGATAGACAAAGAAAAAACCCTGCAAACATGAAGTTTACAGGGTTTCCATGGCTTGTCCACTGATTCGCCCGATTCATGGGGAAATGGTCTAATCTCTTTTAGTTATAATTTACTGTTACGGAAAATGGTGTTCCTGAGGTATAGAGACCGGCAACCTGTGATGCACCCACATTCAGGGTTGCGCCCACGTTGAGAGTCTGCGTACCACCTGCACTTAGTGTACCTGTTGTGGTTGGATTACTGGTGAAGGTACTCACGGTCATAGAATTCGCGCCGCTGGTGATCGTGGTTGCGGTTCCCGGGAGGGTTATTGAATATGTGTAACTAGGAGCACCTGAAACAGTAAATGATGCAGCAGTCACAGTTCCGGTCGTTGCGGGAAGTGTTACACCACCGGTCAGGGAACGGACTCCAGCCGCAGTCATAACTACAGTTCCTGCAGTTGCACTGACCGCTACATTACCAAAGTTCATGTCGACTGTTTTGCTGATGGCAATAGGTGTTACAATGGTAGCTGATGCACTGGCTGTTGCCGATACCTGTGCAAATGTGCTAACTGATATTCCGATAAGGAAAAGGGCGATGGCGATGATTCTGATCTGGGTTTTCATATTTTTTTTGATTTATTGTTTACTGTTTTAATGAATTGATGAATCAAAGATACAACAGGTTGAAGAGCAGTTTCAAGCGCTAATTTGTAAGTGTCGGTTTTAAGTCAGGTTTTGTAGTCGTTCATTTCGTATTTGAAACAGCCATTTGATTAACTGTGTATATGAACCAGGGTTATCGAATCTTCAGGGAGCTTCCTTATAGACAATGAAAAACCCTGTAAACTCGAGGTTTACAGGGTTTTCAGATCAGCCCCACTAATTCGCCCAATTCATGGGGAAGGGGTTTAATATTTTTAGTTATAGTTTACAGTTACAGTAAACGGTGAGGCTGATGTATAGGTACCGGCTGCCTGTGATGCGGTCACATTCAGTGTGGCACCTACGTTGAGGGTCTGTGAACCTGTTCCACTCAGGGTTCCGGTCGTTGCAGGGTTGCTGGTAAAAGTACTTACTGTCATCGTATTGGCACCGCTCGTGATGGTAAGGGCGCTGCCCGGAAGAGTAATGGCATATGTGTAGTTGGCCGCACCTGTCACATTGAATGATGCAGCTGTAACTGTTCCGGTTGTTGCGGGGAGGGTCACACCGCCGGTAAGGGTACGGATTCCTGCAGGAGTCATAATTACGGTTCCTGCCGTTGTGCTGACAGCGACATTACCAAAGTTCATATCGACTGTTTTACTGATAGCGATAGGTGTTACAATTGTTGCCGACGCGCTGGCTGTTGCCGAAACCTGTGCAAAGGTGCTGACTGAGATTCCTGTAAGGAACAGTACGAGGGCGATGATTCTGATCTGTGTTTTCATGGCTTTTGTTTTTTTGTTTATTGTTTGGTTTTAATTGCTGATTAAATGATGAAGCAAAAATACGATGATCCGAACAGGGAAAACAAGCGCTAATTTGTATGTGTTGATTCCAGGGACTGTTTTGTAGCTGTTCCGTTCGTAATTGATTATGCAGGCCGGCCTGAAAGATCCGGGATCCCTGAAAAAGATGATATTTTTTGCATTATTCATTAGGAGGTTTGGATTTGGGTTCCAGCCCCGGAGTTTGGTTTTCACGAATCCCGCTCTGGATCGGTTGGAGAACGAATTCAAGCCCGTCGACAACATCCCCGTCAATGGAACGGTTAATGGAAACAGGAATACCTGAAGGCACCGAAATCATTTGAAGCTTTCCAAGCTGGACAGTATCAATGCGCACTGAGTAAGAGCCCGGCGACAGGCCCAGGTAGCTGAAGTACCCTCCCGGTTCAGTAATTGTACGGGCTACCAGGGTCGTATCATTGCGGTAAAAACAAACGATTACACGTCCCTGCCCCCTCTTGCCGCTTTCACTTTTCAAATATACCGTCCCTGAAACCTCTCCTGCCACTGTTACCGGGATTTCAACCATCTTCATGGTATTGGGCTCAATTGTTACTCCAATCGTGCGATTATGGATCTGCCAGGCAATATTCTCAAAACCGTTCCGGTCAAGTTCAATAATACAATTAATATAAGGTTCAAGATCAAATACCCTTATTAGTGTATCTTTCCGGTCCTCTTCTATACGCCCTCTGCTGACCCTGAAGGTAAGCCCGCTGACCCTGGGTTCTCCTTTATCCCAGATGCCGTTCTGATTAAGATCGAGGAATGACACAAGCACCAGGCCACCGTTCCCGACATTGATGTGATTATTGAAGTCAACGAACTTTGATTTGGTATCGCAAATAATACTTCCTCTTGCCGACTCAAAGAACGTTGCAAGATTGTTTGATTGTTTGAATAAAAACTCAGCATGGGCTGCCTTGAAGTCATATCTGAGCCCAAATTGGGCGTTAAATACAAGGCTTATAAAATTCTGCTCATATGAAATATTTGCAAACAGCTTGCGAAACACCCGTTTTTCAAGTTCACATTTAGCCGAAATAAACCGTTGCTGGTTATAATCATACTGGACCTGGGGTGAAATTGTAAACCCTGCCGGGAGCCTGAATCCCAACGACAGGTTACTGTAAACATTCGGGGTCCCGGGGTTTGGGAACAAAGCATAAGTTGTAAAATTTGTTCCTATACCGAGAAAGGCGCCTGACACAACAAATTCAGAAGTTGTATAATAGGTTGTCGGTAAAATAATCTGATCCAGGGTCAACCTCAGGAAGAATGAAAGGCTTTTCGCACGCACCGGCATGGATACAACAACTTTTCGCTCTTCCAGGTAGTTGTAATTGATGGCCGTCTGACCCTCATGATATCTTGTGTAATTCAATTCGAACTGAAAACTCGACGGGAGCGAATAATTGAGGATGCCTTTGAACCTTACTCCATAAGTATATTCACCCGAGAGGAGAAGGCTGGAAGCCAGCCTGAGTGCGATATTGAGGAATGGCATGGTAGGCCCGGTTTTTACCAGTGAAAGGTATTCGACCCCTCCCCCTATGGTTATGCGTTTACTAAGACCATAATTCACTGAGCCACGTGAAAAGATGCTCCTTGAACTGTCTTCAACCATTCCTCCGCTTATGGTGTATTCCAGCTCGTGGACGGGTAGAAAATTATATGGGACACTGATGTTCCGTTCTTTCGTGCGCTCCTCTCCCCACGGACCATAAAAACGAAGTTTAACCTGGGAATTACCATAGACGAGGGGTACTTCAAATGTAAAGAACCCGGATGGATCAGCCTTGGTATAATTTACCAGGGCATTGTTCACATACAATTCAACGATCCACCCTGGTTCTGTATGATCACTCAGGATGTAAGAGCCGAAAGCCCTCCGGTATGTAGTAGGTGTGTTTGTCAGCTGAAGTCCGACTACGGGCGAATAAATAGAGGATGTTGCCTGGGTTGATATTTTTCCCAATGTGATCTGGCGCAGGGCTCTGAAGTCATTGTTTGCATACCGCCAGCTGTAAAATTGCTGTTTCTCTGTAAAAGGCTCACCATTACTGTAATTAAGCAGGACATTGGCTTCTCCTCCTGCTAAGACCGCACCAAGCCCGAGGTTTATTCTTACGTTATAAGGCCCTCTGGACATCTCGGTCGCGATGACCGACCAGTCGGCCATCCCAAAATGGAAAAAAGGGTAACGGCGTTTTATCACAGTATCCGCATTCCCTTCCCCCTTGAGCGACCTGATGTTACGCCGCATTTCCTCCAGGCGCATTTCCCTTATAATTGGAAGCTCTGCCTGGGATGTCAGTGAAACCGTTAGATCCCTGAACGTAAAAGTACCTTTTAGCCCGAAAACCTTTCCAAAAAGGGAAAGTTTCATAAACGGAGTACTTTCGGTAATAATGATATCGTCAGGTTTCAGATCAACTGTCTTTTCCTGGTATGTAATTCGATGATCCGACTTATTTATCAGGTAACGTGCATTCTGGGTGATGAAAAATCCGGAGATCGAGTCCATGCCCCTGGATGGAATATTCCTTATCTTCAGATAGTCAAACAGATCCACAACCGGAAGATATACTTCATCGTTATGGATCAGTGCCCGTATCTCAACATTACCCAGCTGCTGTATTTTCAGCACTACGGATATTTCTTCAAAATCCTCTGATTCCTGGGCAAAACAACCCTCGCCGGGGAACAAGGCAAAAAGTAAAACTGCAAAGAAAACCGATACTGTTATAAAAAAGCGAAGCTGCCGATACCGTTGGATGAAGGGGTTTATTCTTTTGCTTCTCAAGGTATCTTTCCTTTTTTAATTGGTCTTACTACTGCTGGTTGAATGTCACTGTAAAAGAGCCGTTATAGGCACCGACCGGGTTCGCCCCCGGGTTACCGATGGTCAGTATACCGCCAATATGGACCTGTGTCTGGCCCGCAGGCGCTACAGAAGTGATAAAGGGTGATACCGGTGAGGAGTCACCGATGTGAAGTGTCATCGATCCCCCGTTACTCCCTGTCAAAGGAACATCCGGGCCATTGCTAATTGTCACGATGGTCCCGACATTGGCATCCACCGAAAAGATTGCCGGGTAAAATGAAAATCCAAGTGCTACAAGATGAGTATCGCCTGTTGAAGAACGGGAACCATTGGCATATATGATAACTGTTCCGCCTGATATCCCCTGGTAAAATGCCCCGAAGTTCAATGACTGGATCGTATTTAGTTTTATTTGGCGCGGCGGTTTGGGCTGGGCATTGAGGCTGCTATGCCCCGACAACAGCAGGATTACTCCGCAAAATAACGGTAGCAACAGCCTGTATCTCGTAGATAATATATTGTTCATGTTCAATGGCTTGTAATAAAGACTTTTTTTGATTGCGTCCCGGCGTTTGTATTAAAGCTTGCAATATATATTCCTGTTTCCGCATTCGGATCGATTTCATGAAGGCCCCTTCCCTTAATGTTTGCTTGTAAAAGGGTTTGCCCAAGCATGTCATATAACGTAAGTTCCCCGCCATTTTCAAACCCCGGATCAAGATTCACATAAAGTTTTCCTCCTGAGCTGTACATACAGACACCGCCAATGGGAATTGTACTGTTTCGCAGATCCTTCAAACTAAATATCAATGCAAAACGATTATTATAACTTCCTGAAGAAAGAAAAACCTTGTATTCGGGGTTGATCCGCAGGTCATGATATACTCCTGCCTCCCTGTCCTCAAGATAGATGAAGGTCGTGGCAGGAATCTGCCCGGCTCCACCGGCTTTTAATGACACCATGCCATCATGCTCAGAACTGAAGCCAAGAGGGATGCTTGTCAGGCTGTCTCCGGATGCCGGGATTGCGCTGATGGAAAGAGGATATTCATCCGAAGAAAAAGCAAAGATATTTGGTACAAGGTCATCCGTATTCATCATTTTAAGTGCATCAAATTCTTTGTCGAAAGCCAGGGTTGCCGAGTCCTCAAAATAAACTACGACAGCATCCTGCCTTGCAGATATATCAGTGAATCCTGCAGTAAGCCTGATCATGGGTTTGGGTATAACATCTGCGGATTTATGGTAAACGGGGTTAAGATTGTTGATCCTGACAGCGTTATTCAGAACCAGTGTGCCGGTAACCGGATAGGTCCCGTCGGAGACATGGATGAAAAATCCCTGCAAGGCCGGGATGATGTTGTTTGCAATTCCGTCACTCGATACACCGTTGATATAACTGCTGTACGTCCCGTAATACTGGTTTGTATCGCTTGTATTAAAATAATAAATGGCATTATCAATATTTGTCCTGGTCCAGCCGCTGCTGGCATTCCAGTCAACTGGAGAAGGATAGGGATTACCGACCAGGTTGAACCCGAGTGTATAGGGATTATTATGATTGTAAAGGGCCGGTGCCGTCATTGTCCCGGTATTTACCGCACCGGTAAGAGAGATTGTCATGATGGATTTTGAGGTACCAAGGTTGGCAGCATAGCCAAGGGTTGGTGTGAGGGGGTTTGAGCTGTTGGTGTAACTGATCCAGCCGTTGGATTGCTGGGTTTCGTCATTGCGGTAAAATGCCGGGAATGAAGCTGAAAGATTTACATAAGGTGAAAACTGGCCGACGGTGGCTGATTGAAACGGTGAACTGATGTATTTGTATCCAAATGCTGACGCGATATACCTTTGCAATGTCACATTTCCTGAAACCTGTCCTGTTCCTGATCCATCGATGAGGGCTGTCTGAGCCGCCGTGGAAATGAGGGTCAGGTTCCCCCCTGTAGTCAGAGTGCCTGAGCTTAAAGTCAATGTCCCTGATATGGCTACAGCTCCCCCAAGGCTGATCCCGTTTGTACGGTTAAGGGTAAGGTTGTTCAGTGAAATGGCAGGTAAAGTCGTGGAAGAGCCACTTCCCCCGATAATGACATTTGTCGAATTTCCCCCGGCCAGAGTTCCGGTTGTCACGTTTATAACCCCGTTAATAGTTAAAGTATTTGCCCCGATATTCAATGTGCCACTTGTCAGTGTCAGGGTTTGTTCAATGCTAAGGTTCCCGTTAAGAGTCAAACCATTCGAATTGTTTAAATTCAGGGCCTGAACGGAATTATTGACAAACCCTCCTGAAGGAATGCTTTGCGGGATGGACCCGGCGAATATAACAGCCGAAGAAGATGAGGTCGCATCGATCTGGGCTCCATTGGAGAAAATCAGGTTACCCGTGATGGTCAGCTGGTTACCGTTTGTGACAAAGTCCATGGCAGCCTGTGCATTGGTAATATTATTAAGGGTCCTGTTCTGGTCCAGGAAACAATGGTTTGAAGGAGAAGGTGCAAAAGCAATATCAGAGCCGTTGGCAGGCACAACTCCGGCCGTCCAGTTATTGAAGTTTGAGAAATCAGTGCTTACTGTTCCCTGCCAGACATAATCATCCGACTCCAATGCACCCATTTTGGGAGGAGAAGTCCGTGTAAGTCCTGTATAATCCGTAGTAATTCCGGTGCCTGCCACCCCGGGTAAAGCTGATGCCGGATAATAGTTTACTGCTGCTGTTCCTCCCGGGACCGAAAAAGCCGGATCTATCGCCAGACTGCTTCCATCCAGTCCTGTCACAATAGGCAGGGCGGTTTTGTTAGTGGAATTGTAATAACCCAGGACTCCGCCTGTTCCGGGAGCATAATAATCGTTATATCCCAGCGTCAGGTTTGTATTGACAGCATAGTTGAAATAAGCAGCATAGTGCTTGCTCGAACCGGATGCTGTGGATCGGGCATTCACGAAGATATTATTCCTGAAATCCCTGGTGTTCGAGGAAGCACTGCTGTATAAACAATATGACTTCGTGGTGGCTCCCGATGCCAGGCTGCCGTTGATGTAAACTGTATTAAAATAAAGACTGCTGTTTTGCGAGGCCGATCCGGCATCATAAATACCATAGACGGTAGTAGCGGTGTTGCCTCCCAGGGTAATAATGTTGTTTGAATATGTTGTAACTCCTGTGACCGCCTTGATACCATAGATTGTAGCCGTTGTGGACGAGGTATTGACCGAGAGGCTGTAAATAAAATTGGCGGAGACCACATTAGCCCCCGTGCCGGCGTTAAAATTCAGGCCAATGACATTTGATGCGGTTGCCGAAGTCCCGCTGACCGACAAGCCATATATTATATTATTCGAGGCACTGTTCGCACCCGTACCGCCTGTAAAATAAACGCCGAAAATATATCCGGTATAAGATGCATACGAATTTGACAGGTTATATATGGTGTTCCCGTTTACTGTTTTTAACGTAGAACCAGTGAGGGCAATACCGCAAACCGAGGCTGTATTGGATGAAGAAGTATTGGCGTTTGCAATGGTTAAATCATGGATCGTATTGCCGGAGATTGTATTCGTACCGCTAATGGATGTGATCCCGTTGATAACCCCTGCTGTGGATGTGGTAGCATTGGTAGTTGCGTTCACCATATTGGCAATGGTATTGCTGTTTATAGTCACGGTACCCGTCCCGCCACTATAAATTCCATAAACACCCTGGGCATTCGAAGTGCTTGCGGAGCTGGCATTAATACTATTGGCTGTGGAAGGACTCCCGATGGTATTGTTGCTGATGGTCGTCGTTCCGGCTACTGCAGTCTTATAAATTCCGTAGAAGTTACCTGCCAGGGTGGAGCCATTTGCAATATTGACAGAGCCTACGGCATTACCCTGGCATACAACGGTTCCTGTACTTGCTATATTGATTCCGTAAACTGTCGTTCCGGTTGCAGCACCTGTTACGGTCACTGAGCCTGTACCTGTCGAAGAACCGATTATATTGCCTTGGGTTGTACCTATATTCACATCTCCCGCCGCTATGCTCATGCCGGTCCAGGTTGCAGAACTCGAATTGCTCCAATTCATGTTACTGATGGTGTTATTCTGGACGCTGCTCGTTGTCCCCGTGGCCACATTGAGATAGATAGCAATAAAGACGCTATTCTGTGAATTCTTGGTCCAGGCTCCTCCTCCGCATTGTGAAGAAGTTCCGCCAATGTAATTTCCGCTGATGGAAAAGCCGCTCCCTGAAGTGTTGTTTATCTGGATGACAGTGTATGCGACAGAAGCTGTAGCTGCGAATGCAGTCGTTTCATAAAAACTGTTTCCTGAGATGGTCCATCCTGTAGTATATGAAGAAAGGTTAATCCCGAAGGAGGCTGTTCCCTGGCTAAAAAAATTGTATATATTATTATTGCTTATGATTTCACCGCTGTTTGTTTTTGCAGATGTTCCCGCTGAATAAATGGCATTTATAGGCCTGCTGGTAGCTCCGGTACTGGTGATATTATTATCATCTATAGTAATTGCGTAATTCCCTGTTGTTCCGGTTGTTGTGCTGAATAACAGTATCCCGTTGGAAGCACTGGTGGAAGCACCCTTGAGAGTGCAGTATTTAACAATGTCATTTGTGGCATCGTTAATAAAACGGATCGTGGAAGTTCCGGCAGTGCTGGAAGTGCTTGTATTTGAAATGGTCAGGCTGATTGTGCTGCCGGAAGCATTGACTCTTCCGTCAATAGTTACATTATCCGCACCGTTCAAGTCAATCAATGGCAACGCCAGATTTCCGCTGATGCTTAAACCTGATACTGTCGGATAAATGGTTACGGAGGTGTAGTTTGCACTTCCGCTTCCGCTTGCATTAAGTTTGGCGGATGATGTTTCAGAAGTACTGCCTGTGATCTGAAGTGTAATGGTACCGGTAATGGTCCCATTATTTATGGCAGTAAAAGCGGCATATAAAGTGGCATAGCTGGCCCCGGTTCCACCAATGGTTTTGATGGTCTGCGCATTCCCAATCTGCATGAACATTACAAACCCCATTGACATTGCGCAAAGCAATGAATTGAGCCATTTCATATGTCATTTTATTAATTCTTGCAGACGGTTATCAATGCAATATCAACATGGCTTCAGCCAGTTTTTCTGCTTTAGGTTCTGCTTGAGTTGTAAATTCAACGTAAAGTTTCCCCTTATGATAATTAACACCGGCGGCTTTTAAAAGATCAAATTTAAAATTCCTGGTTTTGTTTGGCGAATAAACTGCAAGGCCTTTGATCAATCCGACCTGGGTCGTTTTTCCATCCGGCGAAATGTAATTAACGGTAACATCTCCGTAAACCGAGAAATTACCCGAACGGTTAAAGGTCATTTTAAAACTGGGAGTGGTGTCATTGACCATTTCAAGGCCCAGGTTGGAAAGGCTTAATTTCGTAGTGGATTCCCCTACACGGATGATCACGGGAATTGTGATCCCGAAGACAGGGGTCAGTTTTACAGAAATATTCGTAGTGTCTTTCGGAGCTTCTTCTTCCCCCAGGGGTTTTGAATTCGGAACAGCCCTGAAATAGACATGTGACCGATATTCGCCTGGTGTGAGTTCATTTGTTTTCGTCAGCTGGATTTTAACCACCTGGGCTTCATTCGGACCAAGAGACACCGTACGCGGGAAGAACCGGAGATATGGATCAGCAAACAATTGCCCGGAATCAGGTACCGTGATTGTCTCAAATACTCCGTCATCCGTCATCCTGAGCCGGACAATTGAAATAACATATTTGGCGGTATCTTTACCGGTGTTGGCCAGATTCAGGTCCATGGATTTTTTCGCACCTTCAAAGACAACCCTTCGCGGGGTCAGCAGCAAATTGCCCTGGGCCATGATCCGTGCAGGTATGGCGACCAGTGAAACAGCCAATCCTGTAACTATCATAATTATACACAGTATATTATTGTCCCTTAATGTTTTCTTTATGGAATCTGGGGTTAGCATAGGATAAAGTTTTAGTTATAAAATACAAACATAAATCGAATTCATAAAGTCTGTCAGAGAGCCAGTAAATAGTTATTAAATTGTTTTGAACACCTGAACAAAAGTGGTTGGCATCAGTTCACAGGTATTTTTTCATCCGGATACTAATTATAGCTGAAAGTAATGGCGTAGGTGCCCGTATAAATACCGACCGGGTTATCATACATGCTTCCTGCAACCAGGGTGGCGCCAACCAGAACAACCTGGGAGCCTCCTTCGGGAAGTATAATCCCCATACCCGGTTTCGGGTCGGATGTCCAGTTGATAATGGACATGGTTTTCGAGTTTTGGGTATTTATCATTGTAACAGGCCCGTTGGGCAGCGTTATTGAAAAGAGAACACCGCTTTCACCGGTTATAAAAAAACTGGCTGCATTGTGAGTACTGGAACTTAAGATGATGTTCCCGGTTGACATCAATGCGCCCTGTGGGGTCATGATCAGCTGCCCTCCGCTGAACTGAGGAGCAAAGCGCCCGAAATTCAGCTGAGCTGTTTCAGTAGCATTGAGGGACTCAATAACTTCTGCAGTAACATGCCCGATGACTCTCACCTGGGCTTGCAACTTAATCCAATGGAAAGTGGAAAGAGCTACAAGTATCATGATAATAGCCGTAGACTTTTTCATTTTGATTGATTTTTTGGATTTACAGGTGCCTTGAAATAATTACAGGTACAAACAAAGTTAATCAAATTTACTCCTTTAAGGGTTACCCGGGTCAGAATTATTATCGGAACCCTCAGTATTTAATTCAATCTTAGTTATAATTAACTGTAACTGAGAATGGAGTGGCGGCAGTATAAGCCCCTGCAGGCTGAGATGCACTAACATTTAATGTAGCGCCGACTTTGAGAGTCTGTGTGCCGCTTCCGTTGAGTAAACCGGTAGGTGTAGGATTGCTTGTAAAGGTGTTCACTGTCATATTGTTGACCCCGCTTGTGATGGTGGTTGCAGTGGAGGGCAGCGTGATGGAATAAGTATAATTGGGAGCACCTGTCACGGTGAAGGAGGCCGATGTCACGGTTCCCGCCGTAGTCGGCAATGTTACGCCTCCCGTTGATGAACGTGTTCCGGCAGGAGTTAAAACAACGGTTCCTGCAGTTGCACTGACAGCAACATTGCCAAAGTTCATATCCTGGGTTTTTGCAAGGGCAATCGGCGTTACAATTGTCGCAGATGCACTTCCTGTCGCGGATACCTGGGCGAGCAAACCGTCGGAAAAGGCAAGCAGAATCAAAAGGAGGGCGAAAAATCTGATCTGTGTTTTCATGTTATTATTACTAATTGTTTGTCTGAATTATTGTCGGTTGAATTATTTAAGGCAAAATTAATATGAATCCCATGCTGTGTCAAACGCCAATTTGTAAGTGTAGTGATTTTATTAATTTGTGTCGACTTCCGGTACGTATATGAATCTCGGGTTTCAGTTCCGGTTCTCTAAATTGATCTGTATCGATTTCAGTATTCCTGCAGCATAGATGAACTGCTCAAAGGAATTATACAACTGCACTGAAAGGCGGGTGGTGCGGCGGGGCGGTTGTGACCAGTACCATAAGGGCAGTTCCAGGTGATATTCACTGAAGATCCAGTTTTGGAGAGCATCACAGTTTTTATAATCGGGAGGATTGATACGTCCCAGGCCTGGGAGCTCCAGGGTTGTCATGCCCGCGTTCATGTGATCCGGGCAGGAAGGCTTGAGTCCTAGCTCACTGCAAAAAACATCCCTTGCCCGGAGGCAAATATCATGGTTCCTTTTCATTAAAGCGTCCCATCCTCCGGGTATCAGGGAAGCCATATATCCAAGGGCGTCAGGGACGCAAAGGACCGGTGTCGGGTCAAGGGTCCCCTGCCAGAAAAACCTTTCCGCAAAGGGTTCTGCCTTGTGCCCGGCATGGCTTATGATCAGGGGAACCACGGGTTTCTGTTTATCCTTCCTTACGTGAAGGATGGCCGCACTTTTTGGCGTGCACAGCCATTTATGACAGTTTGCCGTATAATATGCGGCACCAATTTTTTTAATATCCAATTGAATATTCCCGGGCACATGGGCTCCGTCGACCATGGTGTCAATCCCCCTGTTTGCCAGTTCTTTCACGATTTCTTCAACGGGCTGTATGAGAGCGGTAGCTGAAGTGATATGGTCAATGAGGGCGATTTTCGTTCGCGGTCCTGCTTTTGCAAGCACGGCTTCGGTAATTATATCCGGGGAAGAAACAGGGATGTCATAGTGAGCCTCTATGAGAATAGCACCCGTAGTTTCCGTTATATATTCAAGCAATTTCCGGCAGGCAAAATAGGTGTGGTTGGTGATCAGGATCTCATCTCCCGGCATAAAACGCAGGGATCGGAATATGGTATTGACTCCGGCGGTGGCGTTCTGGACGAATACCAGGTCAGAAGGGTCTGAATTCACAAATGCCGAGATCTTCTCCCTGGCATAATTTATCATTTCATCGAGCCGGCGTACGAGAAAGCTCATAGGTTGTCCTTCCAGGATATTCCTGTACTCCTGTTGCTTTGCCAGGATGAATTTAGTGCACGCTCCGAAAGACCCGTGGTTCAGGTAAATAACCCCGGGGTCCAGGGCCCAGAGATCAGAGTATTCTGATGGAAAGCGAAGTGCGGAAAGATCCATCTCCGAAAAGAGTAAGGGTGCGAAGTTAATAAATACCCCCGGTTGGAGGAAGTATGCGATTTTCCCGGAAGCAGCTCTTATATGGATTTATACCATAATTTTCTGAACCCCGGTTCCGGGCACCGATCAAAGGCCGGTAGCTTATTCCACTTCCAGTATTAGGCCTTTGAGATATTCTCCCTCGGGATGGCAGATATTTACAGGATGGTCGGGTCCCTGCGACAGATGATGAAGGATACGGATATTCTTCCCTGCTTCGATCGCGGCCGACTGGATCGCTGACCGGAACATTTCCCGGCTGATGGCCTGGGAGCATGAAAAAGTAAACAACAGGCCTCCTGGATTCAGGCTGCGGATGGCAGCAGTATTAAGATGGATGTATGCATGCAGGGCATTGTTGGTGACCTGGTGTGTTTTTGCAAAAGCCGGAGGATCAACGATTATCATGTCATACTTAAGGCTGTTTTGTTTAAACAATGTCTTCACATCCGCAAGTTCCGAACTGTGCCGGGTTTCATCCAGTCCGTTCAACTGAAGGTTTTCCTTTGCCCATTGAATTGCCTGGTGGGAGCTGTCGACTGAATGGACATGGTGGGCTCCACCCTTCAGGCAGTAAACCGAAAATGCCCCTGAATAACAGAAAGTATTCAGAACGGAACGGTTTTTTGCGTAAAACTGGGCGAACATCCTGTTACTCCGCTGATCGAGGAAAAAACCGGTTTTCTGTCCATTGATAAAATCCACCTTGAATTTATGGCCGGTTTCGGCGATCTCAACCGGCAAGGCCGAACCAAAAAGGAAACGGTCCCGGGCCAGGATCTCGCTTTTCTGATTCGAATGTGTCATGGATTCCGGGCTTTTCTCATATACAGCCAGCAGTTTGTCACCATATATTTCTTTCAGGGCATCGGTAAAAACCTGCGTTAATAATTGCATTCCCGTCGAATGTGCCTGCATTACGGCAACACCATTATACCAATCGATGATCATTCCGGGCAGATCATCCCCTTCACTGAAAACCAGCCTGTAGGCATTGGTAAGCGGACTTTCGGTGAGACCCAGTTTTCTTCTCAACTCCAGTGCATTATGTAATCGTCCAAGCCAGAACCGGTAATCAGCAGGCGTTTCAGTAAACGAAAACAATTTCACTGCGATCGAACCCTTCAGAAAATGACCGCTTGCAAGGTACTGGCCATCAGAAGAGAACACTTCAACAATATCCCCTTCCGAAGCATCACCCCTGACCTGGCCTACCGCACCTGAAAATATCCAGGGATGGCGGCGTTGTATTGCAGCCTCCTTCCCGGGTTTCAGAACTACTTTTGAAAATTTTCCCATCAACCTGAAAAATTCATAAAATACTTGACAAATCCCCGCGAATTTATTACTAATTTAGCCCCAAACTTAAAACCAAAAGCAATGAAAAAGTATTTTTTGCTTCTTCTCATTCCTGTTTTCGTGGCATCCTGCGGTCGCGAAGCTAAGAAAAAAGCAGAAGAATTACAGGCTCGTACCGACAGCCTGATGAATCAAACCACGCAGAAGGATGAAGCGATCAATGAATTCGTCCGGTCTATCAATGATATCCAGGGCACACTGGATACAATAAAAATGAAAGAAAATATTATTAATCTCAGTACTGAACACAACGGCGAACTGAAACAGACCGCCAAAGACCAGATCAAGACCGATATCCAGTCCATTTACAGCATGATGCTTAAAAACAAGGATCAGCTTGCCAAACTGACCCAAAAGCTGAAATCTGCAAATATGAAAGTGGATGAATTACAAAAGATGGTTTCGCACCTGGAGAAAGACATCGCGGCAAAGACAGCCGAGATAGAAGACCTCCGTGACAAGTTACAGAAAATAAACATCAAATTTGAGGCTGCCAGCCTGAAGATCGACACACTTAGCAAAACGGTCAATGAACAGGGTCAGAAACTAAACAACCAGACTCAGACTATCGCTCAGCAGGAAGAGGCCCTGAACACTGCTTATTATGTGATTGGTACAAATAAAGATCTGAAAAAGAACGGCGTGATAAAAAAAAGTGACATCCTGACTGATTTCAACAAGGAATTGTTTACCAAGATTGACGTTCGTAAAACTACGGAAATCAGCATCTTAAGCAAAAAAGCCAAGATTCTTTCAAGCCATCCGAGTTCTGCCTATAAATTTACAGGTGATAAGAAAGTCATACAGTCACTTCAAATTCTCGACTATAAAGCTTTCTGGAGCAACTCCAAGTACCTGGTCATCATGGTTGACTAAAAGGCACTCTTAAAAAAGCATGAGCGGGCCGGGAGTTCTCCCGGCCCGCTCATTTTTCATCAGGACAGCAGTTATTTCCCAGGTTTGCTGAAATCTTCCTCAGCCAGCAATTTCCCTGCTTCGTCGTAAAAGCGCCATTTACCAGTGCGCTGATCGTTTTTATACTGCCCCTCATACCTTATTTTCCCGTTTTCAAAATAAGTGACATGCCGTCCCTCATTCTTGCCGTTTTTGTATGACCCTTCACTCCATATCTTTCCATTGGGATACCATGAGGTCCATTTCCCGGTGCGCAATTTATCCTTGTATTCGCCATCCATCTGCATTTGGTGGTTCTCATAAAAATTCGTTTCCCTTACACACTCCCGGCTTTCTCCTTTTCCTTTATAGATGCATATGCGTTTGGGAGAGCCGTCAGGCCAAATTTCTTCTATCACTTTCTGTTCGAAGCGGCATGAGGTGGTGATTAGTAAAAAAACGACAAGAATAGCCGGGAAAGTGTTTTTAATATTCATAGTACTTAATTTTACAAACTTATGGATTAAATGAAAGTCTTTGTCCTTTTATTGATTCGTCGAATTTCCCATGGTCGAAAACCAGGTTTCCATTGACCCAGGTCATGCAAACCCTCGATTTGAATGTTACCCCTTCCATGGGGGACCAGCCGCATTTGTATAAAATATTTTCCGGTGCTACAGTCCAGGGAGCATCCATATCAACCAGAGCCAGGTCGGCATGGTAACCTTTCCTGATAAAGCCCCTGTTTGTTATCCTGTATAGAAGAGCAGGTGCATGGCACATTTTCTGTACGACTTTTTCAACGGATAAACGGCCCAGGTGCGTAAATCCGAGCATGGCAACAAGGCTATGCTGAATCATTGGCGCCCCTGAAGGGCAGGTAGTATAAGGATTGTTCTTTTCCCAGGCCAGGTGAGGTGAATGGTCAGTAGCTACGATATCGATCTTACCGGTGATCAGTCCCTCCATCAGCCCTTTTTTATCCTTTTCCGACTTGATTGCAGGATTCCATTTTATCCTGTTACCCAGCACGGCGTAATCCCTGTCATCAAACCAGAGATGGTGAACGCAAACTTCTCCGCTGATCCTCTTTTCTTCAAGGGGGATGGAATTATCCAGGAGATCCAGTTCTTTCACAGTTGAAAGGTGTAAAAGATGCAGCCTGGAATTAAATTTTTGGGCAAGCGAAACCATCTGTTCCGATGATTTATAACAGGCTTCTTCACTCCGGATGAGCGGGTGGGCAGAGGGGGGTATATCCTCCCCGTATTTTTCCCTGAAGATTTTCAGGTTTGCCTGTATAATCATTTCATCCTCACTGTGAACGGCAATGATCAAAGGGGATTCCCTGAATATTGATTCGAGGATCAGGGGGTCGCTGACCAGCATGTTTCCCGTGGATGCTCCTGTGAAAAGCTTCAGTCCGCAAATCGTTGCGGGATCAGCTTTCCTGATCTCTTCCAGGTTGTCATCGGAAGCTCCGAGGAAAAACGAAAAATTAGCCAGGGATTTTCCCGCAGCCAGGTCAAACTTGTCCTCAAGGATCTCCAGGTTGACGGCTTTGGGAAGAGTATTGGGCATATCCATGAAAGATGTCACTCCACCGGCCACGGCAGCGCGGCTTTCGGTGTATAGGTCACCCTTTTCGGTAAGCCCCGGTTCCCTGAAATGAACATGATCGTCAATAACCCCTGGTATCAGGAGTTTCTCACGGGCATCTATAATGACAGTTTCAGGTGGAAGAATAAAGGACTCCGGCTTTCTCCCGCTGAACACTTCAGCAATCAGTCCTTCATGCAGGAACAACGAGCCGGGAAACTGCTTTCCTTCATTGACAATGTGAGCATTGTGAATAAAAAATGATTTCATCTTGGAGTGAGAGGAAATGCTCAGGCATTCCTGCGCCTGTATTTTTTAAAAAAGCTCTTGAAACGGAGGGTGATCACTCCGAAAACGGCCTCCCTGAAGATCCCTTTACTCATCTTTGATTCTCCCAGAGTGCGGTCGGTAAAAATGATGGGAACTTCAATAATTTTAAAACCCAGTTTCCAGGCAAGAAATTTCATTTCGATCTGGAATGCATATCCGGTAAAATGAATATTATCAAAGTCAATGGATTCCAGCACATTACGGGTATAGCACTTAAAACCTGCAGTAGTATCCCATATTTTCATCCGGGTGATAAAACGCACATAGGCTGAAGCATAATACGACATCAGCACCCTGCCGATAGGCCAGTTGACCACGTTCACACCTTTCACATACCTGGACCCTATGACCAGGTCTGCATCCTGGTTTCTTGCGGCATCATACAACCTGACAAGGTCTTCTGGGTTATGAGAGAAATCGGCATCCATCTCGAAAATATAATCATATTTCCGTTCGATGGCCCAGTGAAAACCATGTATGTATGCCGTTCCAAGCCCAAGTTTTCCCTTACGCTGCTCCATGAAGAGACGGCCGGGGAATTCAGAAATAAGCCTGGATACTATGGCTGCGGTGCCGTCGGGGGAATTGTCCTCAATAATCAGAACATGAAATTCCTTTTGAAGGGAGAATACTTTGCGGATCATCCGCTCGATATTTTCCTTTTCATTATAGGTTGGAATTATGACCAGACTGTCAGTCACCCACGTAAAATTTTTGCGAATTTAATCATTTTAATCGAACAGAAAAATAACGGTTTTAAATCCTTTTTTATTGCAAGCTGATTTTATTCAGTGTCGCATCAGGCCGGTTCAATTGAATTGGGAAAGGGTGTTGATCTATTCATCGCGCGGAATCAGGCGGTCTCCAATGCCCTCAGCAGGCTTCCCAAAACATCAAATCCCTGCTTTACAGTTTCAGCCTCCTTAAAAAGCAGGTATAATTTATTTCCATCCTGCCTCAGCTTCATCGTGGAATCCTGTTGCCTGATAACTTCAAGTACTGCTGTGAAAACTTTTGACTGGTAATACGGGGATTCCGGGTTCGATGGGAAATAGGCATTCATCCTTCCTTTACGGAGGATAAGCTTTTCAAACCCTATTCTCCTGGCCAGTTTTCTTAACTGGATTGTCTGAAGAAGGTCATCGGTCTGCCGGGGGACAGGACCGAAGCGGTCAGTAAGCCTGTTCCTGAACTGTTCAAGCACTGTGTCTTCTTCTATCGAGTCCAGTTCCTTGTAAAGGTTCAACCGTTCAGTGATATTCGTAACATATTCATCCGGGATGAGTATTTCCATATCGGTTTCTATCACACATTCCTTTGATTGTTCCCGTTTTGGCTCATTCCTGAAAACTTCACTGAAATCCTGTTCCCTGAGTTCTGAGATAGCTTCATCGAGGATTTTCTGGTACATCTCATACCCTATCTCGGTTATAAACCCGCTTTGTTCGGCCCCAAGGATATTCCCGGCTCCCCTGATATCCAGGTCCCGCATGGCAATACTGAAACCGCTTCCAAGCTCAGAGAATTCTTCAATGGCCCTGAGGCGTTTCCTGGCTTCATCCGTGAGGGTGGACATGGGGGGCGCGATGAGGTAGCAAAACGCCTTTTTATTCGACCGGCCAACCCTTCCCCTGAGCTGGTGAAGGTCGCTCAGGCCATAATGGTGCGCGTCGTTTATAATGATGGTATTGACGTTTGGTATATCCAGGCCGGATTCAATGATGGTCGTGGCAACCAGGACATCATATTCCCCTTCAATAAAATCGACCATTACTTTCTCCAGCTTCGGCCCTTCCATTTGTCCGTGAGCCACTGTAACTGCAGCCCGGGGGACCAGCCTCCTTATCATTCCGGCGACCTCGCCTATATTCTGGACCCTTGTATTGACCACAAATACCTGCCCTCCCCTTTCAAGCTCATAACTCACTGCTTCCCTGATGATGTCTTCCCTGAATGGATGAACTTCAGTCTGCACCGGGAACCTGTTCGGCGGAGGTGTGTTGATGATCGAAAGATCCCTGGCTCCCATCAGCGAAAACTGGAGGGTTCTGGGTATGGGGGTGGCAGTGAGGGTGAGTGTGTCAACGTTGACTTTTAGTCTTTTCATTTTCTCCTTTGCGGCAACCCCGAATTTCTGTTCCTCATCGATGATCAGCAGACCGAGATCCTTGAACACGATATCTTTCCCGAGAATGCGATGGGTTCCGATCAGGATGTCTATTCTCCCTGCTTCCAGGTCTTTAAGTATCTGGTTCTTGCTTTTTGTTGTCCTGAACCTGTTCAGGTATTCAACCCTGCAGGGAAAGTCCTTAAGCCTTTCCGAAAATGTTTTATAGTGCTGAAGCGCCAGGATGGTTGTGGGAACGAGTATGGCTACCTGTTTGGAATCAGCAGTGGCCTTGAAGGCGCCCCTGATGGCGATCTCTGTCTTCCCGAAGCCCACATCACCGCATACCAGCCGGTCCATTGGGAAACCCTCTTCAAGGTCTTTTTTAACATCCATGGTCGCCTTGACCTGGTCAGGTGTATCTTCATAAATGAACGAAGCTTCAAGCTCGGTCTGAAGGTAGGTGTCGGGAGTAAAGGCAAATCCATTGGTTGCGCGCCTTTCGGCATATAATTTAATCAGGTCCCGGGCAATATCCTTGACCCTGCTTTTCGTCCTTGCCTTGAGCTTGTTCCAGGCATCAGACCCAAGGCGGTTGAGGACCGGTGCTGTGCCTTCCTTACCTATATATTTCGTGATCCTGTGAAGAGAATGGATGCTTACGTACAGAAGATCCTCATTCTTATATATCAGCCTGATAGCCTCCTGTTCCTTCCCGTTGTTCATGATCTTTTCCAGGCCGTCGAACCGGCCCACGCCATGATCGATATGGGTCACGAAATCTCCCGGTTTAAGATCGTAAAGCTCCTTTAAAGTGAGGGCTTCCTTTGTCGCATAACCATCCCTGAGATGAAAACGGTGATACCTTTCAAAGATCTGATGGTCGGTATAGCACAGAAGTTTCAGGTCATGATCGATGAAACCTTCATGGATCATGTATGGTGAAGACGGAATTGTGATCAGGGACCGGTGGTCGGCAACTTCAGTTTCAGATCTACCTGATTTGGCAGTTCTGTCATCCAGGCCGTTCCCGGCCGGATGGTGTTCGTTTTTAATGTTCCCCGGGTGCGAGGCCAGCAGATCATCGAGAATGGTTTTAAGCCGTTCAGCCTGTTTGGAATTATCGGCCAGGAGAATATTCCTGTAAGCCTGCCCTGCATACTTTGCCAGGTCGGCCGTGAGAAGGTCGAATTTTTTATTGAACGAAGGCTGGGGCCCGATGTTAAAAACCACCCTGCTTACATTGCTGAAAAATGTCCTGTTGCTGAATTCCACTGAAGAAAAACCCAGGAGGAGAGGAAGGAATTCTTTCCCTTTCATCAGGAGGTCAGAACCGGCAAACTTATCCAGCTGTTCCGCACAATACTCCGTATCATCAAGCCAGACGACAGAACCAGCCGGAAGGAAGCTGAACAGGGGTTCATATTCTATCTTTTTCTCTGCGTTAACACGGATATCCGGCACTATAGTCACCGATTCCTTTTTCTCCAGCGATAATTGTGCCGAAGGGTCAAATGTCCGGATGGAAGCGATGTTGTCGCCCTGGAACTCTATCCTGTAAGGATGGTCACAGCTGAAGGAATATACATCGATCAGCCCCCCCCTCAGGGCAAACTGTCCGGGCTCCAGCACAAAATCGGTCCGTTTGAAATCATATTCCAGGAGGACATCCAGGATGAAGTCCATATTCACATGTTCACCGGAATGAAGAAGAAGCGTGTTTTTCTCGAGATATTTCCGGTTCACGACTTTCTCGGCCAGGGCCTCGGGGTAGGTTACTACAATGAACCTGTTTCCCTGGCTGTTCAGGCGGTTCAGGACTTCGGTGCGCGATAGCAGCCCCTGGTTGTCCTCCGCCCCTGTCAAAATGCCCTTTTTAAACGAAGAAGGGAAAAATAACACCTGCTTTCTTTCAGCTCCTTCTGTCGTTTCGCCAAGGATCTGTTCAAGGTCATTCAGGAACCAGGCGGCGGATTCCCTGTCGGGCATGATCAGCAGGTGAACCTGCTGCGTTTGCCTGAATATAGCAGCTGTCACAAAGGCTCTTGAAGAACCGTTAAGTCCGGCCAGGCTGTATCTCGCCCGTAAAGGTCCGGACAGGTTCTCCGAAACATCAGTTATACGGGGATCCTTTAAGTATAAGGAGATCAGATCTTCAGGATTCACGGCCGTCTATAATTTCCGCAGAGATTATCCAATGCGGAATTCAGGTGAATATTTCTGCATGAATTCCCCTGCTTTGTCCACCATGTCGGAAGGGCCGGTGAACAATGGAGAACGTTCATGAAGTTCGCGGGGTTGAATGTCAAGGATACGGCGGAAACCGTCAGTTGCTTTACCTCCGGCCTGCTCAGCCAGGAAAGCCACAGGGTTGCATTCGTATAGAAGCCTGAGCTTTCCTTGCTTGTTTTTTGTAGTTGCCGGATAAATGAACATACCTCCCCTGATCAGGTTCCTGTGAAAATCAGCCACCATAGAGCCAATATATCTCGTGGAATACGGCCTGTTGGTAGATTTATCATCTTCCTGGCAATGGCTCAGGTATTTTTTTACTCCTTCAGGAAAATAAATATAATTGGCTTCGTTGATGGAATATATATTTCCATTGGCCGGGTAATTCATATCCGGATGACTAAGGATGAATGAGCCCACGGATGGGTCCAGGGTGAACCCATGGACTCCGTAACCGGTAGAATATACCAGAACAGTGGACGAGCCGTATAAAACATAGCCTGCAGCGACAAGGTTCTTTCCGGGCTGCATGAAATCCTCGATCGTGGCAATTCCCCTCACAGTACGGCGGAGATAGATTGAGAATAAAGTCCCGATGGAAACATTACTTTCAATATTCGAGCTTCCGTCGAGGGGATCCATGGCAACCACGTACTTGGCATGTCTCGACATGCCGGAATCCAGGATGATGATCTCTTCATTCTCTTCCGAACCTATTGCACAACATTGTCCTCCGTCCCTCAAGGCTGCAATGAACTGCTCGTTTGCAAAGACATCCAGCTTTTTCTGCTCCTCACCCTGCACATTGATCTCGCCTGCATATCCCATCACTTCACCAAGCCCGGCACGGTTGACTTCACGGTTTACAAACTTGGCTGCAGTTCCTATGTCATTTAACAGGCGGGTCAATTCCCCGGTTGCACCAGGATGTTCCGATTGCTTCTCGACAATAAATGCTGTAAGGGTCTTGAATTTCATGGGGCTGATTGTAATTGACTGCAAAGATATGCAATTTGCCGACGGGCCGGAAGCCTTCCGCCTGGTTTTGAATTCTCACGCCTCCCATGCTATAATGTCGTTACTCCAAATATCTTACCTTTGTCGATATGGAGATCAAGGTATTCAAATTCGGAGGGGCATCGGTCAATTCCGCCGCTGGTTACAGGAATGTTGCCAGGATCCTGAAGAGATACGGAAATGGCCGCCTTATGACGGTCATTTCTGCCCAGGGTAAAACTACAAATGCCCTTGAGGAAGTGCTGGAATGTTACCTTGAGCGTGACCCTGTTGCCCTGATCTCCCTGTTCGGAAAGATAAGGGATGCACATTTCAATATACTCAGGGAGCTTTTTCCCGGCCAGCATCATCCGGTATACGGTGAACTGGAATCCCTGTTCGACCAGCTGAGGGGATATATACGGAAAGGCCATCTTCATGACAGCTCTGAAAAAAGTTATGACCGGGAGTACGACATGATCGTCAGCCATGGTGAATTGTTTTCATCATGTATCCTGCACAACTACCTGAACCTGAAAGGCATCAATTGCCGGTTGTTTGACGCAAGGGAATTGATCAGTACCGACGACTCATACAGGGACGCAGCTGTCAACTGGGATAAAACGACAGTTAACGTCAACAAAACCCTCCTTCCCTGGATCTCCCAACTCAACTTTCCAGGCGTTGCACTCACCCAGGGATTTATAGGTTCTTGTGATTCCGGGGATTACACAACACTTGGCAGGGAGGGCTCCGATTATACGGCTGCCGTATTAGCTTATGTTTTACGGGCTTCGGAAGTCACAATCTGGAAAGATGTCAGGGGGGTCCTGAATGCCGATCCCAAGTGGTTCAGAAATGCAAAAAAGATTGAGGCTATCTCTTACCGCGAAGCGATCGAACTTGCCTGGTTCGGGGCTTCTGTCATACATCCGAAAACCATCCGGCCACTTGAAAATGCAGGTATCCGGCTATATGTAAAAAGTTTTCAGAATCCTTCAGCTCCCGGGACCCTTATTGCTGATCTCAAACAATGGACTATCAGGTTCCCCGTTTATATCCGGAAACAAAACCAGGTTCTTATTTCCATCTCACCCCGCGATTTTTCCTTTATCGTCGAGGAAAACCTCGGACAGATATTCAGCATACTGGCAAAGTACAGGGTCAGGGTCAATGTCATGCAGAATTCCGCCATCAGCTTTTCCGTTTGCGTGGACAGGAACGACAGGGTGCTCCCCGGTCTGATTGAAGAATTATCATGGAAGTACGAGATCCGGTATAATGACGACATTGAACTTTTTACGGTAAGGCATTATACTTCATCATCTATCAGTAGGCTTACCAAAGGCCGGAAAATACTCCTGGAGCAAAAGACAAGACAAACGGTGCACCTTGTAGTGCAATAGGCAATAGGCATCAGGCATTAGTAAGCCGTGGTTCAGGATTTTCGGCGCCTGTGGATAATGGTACTGCCATATTCACTTTCCTTAAAATTCAGCCTGGCAATACGATCGGAAAATCGTATTTAAAATCAGGGTATTCGGGCTTTTCAAGAATTTGGGAAAGGAAATGGGTATAAGCTTCGGTAAATGAAAACTTGTCGATATTGTAATAATCATCGGAAAGGGGCTTGTTTCCGACTGCCCCCATATCAATTGCGGTAGTATTGAATTCCTCAAGTTCCACGAAGGGCACAATTTTTTTCATTACAGGCATCATACCGTAATCTTCCCTTAAAAGAAGGTCAACCACTTTATCGGCAAGGGTTGAGGTAAGCCGGCGGTCATAGTGACGGCAATGCCCGGCTCTTGCATAATAACCGGAGATCTGCGCCCTTGCTTCGATTCCCAGGCGGTTCGTGATCTCCGAAGCCACGACGCCGCTCACACCGCCAAACCTCGGGTGCCCGTATTCATCCACTTCAGACGAAGCATAAACGACATCCAGTTTTCCTGTTTTATCTTCATACCAGCGAATGCCTTCCGAAACCGGTATAACCAGGCATTTATGACGGGAGTGCATGTAAGCTTCCTTCACAGTATCGAAGAAAACATCTTTGCGCTCTTTTGTCATTTCATATTCCGGGACAAGGCCCAGGGAGGCTCCTCCGAAAATAGCCGAACCGGTAAGCCAGCCGGCATCACGGCCCATGACCTCCATCACGATGATCCTGGAATGTGATTCGGCAGTTGTTTTGATCTTGGCGGTAAACTCCATCATGGCTCTTGCAGCAGATGGAAAACCCGGGCAAAGGACAGCTTCTATATCACTTCCTTTAAAAGTATGGACGGTCCTGGTCCGCAGGTCATTATCAATGGTTTTCGGGAATCCTATGACCGGGATCCCTTCCGTTTCAAATAATCGCTTGGCCGCGCCGTTTGTGTCATCGCCTCCAATGGTAACCAGCACGTCAATCTTATACCGCTCGAAATTTCTCAACACCTGTGAAACCCGGCTCTCCGGGTTCTTTTTTGACGGGAAAGGGTTCGTTCTGCTCGACCGAAGGGCCGTTCCTCCGTAATACCCGTCGTATGGCTGGTTGGTCAGGTCAACAATATCACCTTCGCCGAGCAGCCCTTTCCAGCCCCTGAGTACTCCGTATACTTTAAAACCAAGCAGGGATGCCCGGTTCCGGATAGCTTCAATGCTGGAGTTTATTGCCGGGGTATCCCCCCCGCCTGATAAAATGGCTAAAGTCTTTCCTTTGAATAATTTATGTTCAAGTTTCATTTATTAATAATTTATTATTACAGGACACAAGGTATTTCCAAAACTGCTTTTCCGGATCCTTATAAATGGTTCATTGGTTATTTCATGATCCTGGAACCGTAATTTTTTGCAAAGCTAATTGAAATTGCTGAATGTTAGGCATTACTTTAGGGATGGAGGGAGCTTTGCATCATGCACACAATGCATAAAAGGATAACTTATGTCAATATAAAACAGCTTTTATCTTTTCAACAAGTGCCCTGGCCAGTTTGATGTTCGACTCAACAGTCCACCCGGCAATATGAGGGGTGAGCAGGACATTTTCCGCATTCAGCAGAAATTCAAGATCCGCCGGCATATCCATCTTGATGTCCTCGAATGAAGCATCTTCATATTCAAGCACATCCAGGGCGGCTGCCGTTATTTTTCCTGACTTCAGGCAACTTACGAGTGCAGAGGTTTTGACAACCTGTCCGCGCGATGTGTTGATCAGTATTATGTTCATTCTGAACCCGGAGAAAAAATGTTCATCAGCCATGAACCATGTTTCGGCGGTGAGAGGAACGTGAAAGCTTGCTATGTCACATCTTTCCTGCAATTCATCAATCGAAACTTCCTTTACACAGGCATCTGAAAAACCTGTTTTATATTTATCGCAGGCAATAACCTCTGCCTCAAAACCTTTGAGTTTTTTAGCGAAAGCGCCGCCTGTGTTGCCATATCCTATTATGCCGATAACCTTTCCCATTATTTCCGTTCCGCGGTTTCCTTCACGGATCCATTTGCCCTGCCTTATCTGCCTGTCGGCCCGGTTGATATGATTCACCAGGTTGAGGAGCATGCCAAGGGCATGCTCCCCAACTGCATCCCTGTTACCTTCCGGGGAGTTCAGGCAGGCCACTCCCCTGCTCTTAGCGTATTCCACATCAATATTTTCCATTCCCGACCCCACCCTTCCGATGAATTTCAGCCCCGGAGCCTGGTCCAGGAAAGCTTTATCCAATATTATCCTGCTGCGGATGATAATGCCTTCATAGCCGGCAACAACAGCCTCAAGTTCCTTCCTGCCGTAGCCCGGAAAATAATCACATTGAAATCCCATGGAAGACAGTTCTTCCTTTATCAGCGGATGTACGCTGTCGATGAACAGAACTTTAAGCATACTGAATTCCTTCTTGCTCCTGCAAAATTACCAATGATTTGGATGGGATTAAAGAAATCAGGGAGTATTTTCGTATTTTTGTACTTTCGAAAGATATGTGGAATCTTCTGGTCAGGATTATCTTAAGGAATAGGATCGCAATCCTGGCAGTAATCGCGGCTTTGACCGTTTTTATGGCCTACAAGGCCACTTTCGTGCAGGTCCAGTACAAGAGCACGAGCATCCTGCCGGAGACTGACACAACAATCAGGGTTTACCAGCAATTTATTAAGCGTTTCGGTGAAGACGGCACCGTGATGTTCATCGGGATCATTGATCCTGGGCTGTTCCGGCTTAACAATTTCAATGCTGTTTATGACCTGTCCGATTCCCTTGCAAAGATCAAGGGAGTGGAAGGTGTTGTTTCCGTGACCCGGATTTTCAACCTGGTGAAAAACGATTCACTGAAGAAATTCATCTTTGTTCCAATCAGCCCTGGAAAACCAAAAACCCAGGCTGAACTTGACTCCATTCATCAGCTTATTCTTTCCCTTCCGTTTTATAACAACCTGGTTTACAACAAGGAAACATCAGCTTACCTTTTTGCACTTACACTTGACAAAACACTGATTCACTCCAAGGAAAGGCTTAGCCTGATGCAGAATATAAAGGGGGTGGTAGACCGTTACAGCAAGCTGAATAATATCCAGGCTCATTATTCAGGTCTTCCTTATATCCAGACACTTATCGCCAAGAAGCTGCAGGATGAACTTAAATTTTTCATCCTCCTTACTCTTCTGATAGCAGCTTTTTTCCTGTTCATATTCTTCCGTTCATTAAAGGCGGTGATCTTCCCGGTGCTGGTTATCATAATCTCGGTAATCTGGGCACTTGGTTTTATGGGGTTATTCCAATATAAGATAACCATGCTTACGGCTATCATCCCGCCACTGCTCATTGTGATCGGCGTGGAGAACTGCATCTTCATCCTGAATAAATACCATTACGAATTTTCGCATCATAAAAACCAGGCCAAAGCCCTCACCAGGGTGATCCAGCGGATAGGCATGGCGAACCTTCTTACCAATGCAGCCACTGCTGCGGGGTTTGCGGCATTTACCATTACAAGGAACCAGCTTCTTGTGGAATTCGGGATGATTGCAGCCATCAACATTATGGTCGTTTACGCTCTTTCACTGACCCTTGTTCCTATTATATTCAGCTTCCTTCCTCCGCCTGAAAGCAGGCATGTAAAACATATCGAGGCCAGCCTTGCCAAGAAGCTCATTGATAAGGCTGTTTTCTGGGTGACAAATTACCGCAAGCTGATTTATATAGCAATGGGTGTTTGTGTGGTTTTCGGTATTGTCGGAGCAAGCCTGTTAAAAACCTCCGGAACGATTGTCGATGATATTTCGAAACGGGACCCCTTATATACCGACCTGATTTTCTTTGAAAAGAATTTTAAAGGCATCATGCCATTGGAAATATCCATCGACACAAAAAAGAAAAAGGGTGTGTTACAACTTTCCACGCTGAAAAAGATTGACCGTCTGCAGGACACGCTTGCGAAGTATAAAGAGCTTTCCAAAGCTTTATCCATTGTGGAAGTCATCAAAACGGCAAGACAGGCTTTTTACGGAGGGAACCCTGAATTTTACTCTCTTCCCAACTCGAGTGAAATTGCATTCATGGCGGATTACATCCCTGATATGAAGCCGAAAAAACGCAGCATACTCAAAAATTTCATCGACAGCAGTTACCGCTTTACCAGGATCAGTGTACAGATGGCGAATGTGGGGACGAAAAAGATCGACAGTATACAGAAGAACCTGAAACCCAAGATCGACAGTATTTTCGACCCGGCCAGGTATAAGGTCGATGTTACCGGGACAGCCGTGGTCTTCCTGAAAGGGACCAATTTCCTGATCAGGAATCTCTGGGAAAGCATCGCCCTGGCGATCGTGATCATAGCGGCAATCCTGGCCTTCCTTTTCACATCCTGGAGGATGATATTGATCTCACTGATACCTAACATCATACCCCAGCTGATGACGGGAGCGCTGATGGGCTTTGCCGGGATACCCATAAAACCATCGACCATACTGATTTTCAGTATTGCGCTGGGCATCTCGGTCGACAACTCAATACAGTTCCTTTCCCGCTACCGTTTACAGCTCAAGCATTCCAATCATAACATTCCCTATTCCGTGGTTTCCGCTCTGAAGGAGACCGGGTACAGCATGATCTATTCCTCAACTGTACTTTTCTTCGGGTTCGGAGTATTCATACTTTCCACTTTCGGAGGCACCCAGGCTCTTGGTGTTCTGGTCTCGATCACACTGCTTGTTGCCGGCTTACTGAATATGTTCGTACTTCCATCCATGATCCTCACCCTCGACCACTGGAGTACGACCAAGGCCTTTGAGAAGCCCATCCTGGATATTTACGAAGAGGATGAAGACCATCATGAAAGGCATGACATTCAAGATAATCCGGGAGAACTGAAATAAAAAAATAAGCTTATGAAAGGAATCATTCTTGCCGGAGGGGCCGGAACACGCTTGCATCCATTGACCCTTGCAGTAAGCAAGCAGCTCATGCCGGTTTATGACAAACCCATGATCTATTATCCCCTTTCGGTTCTTATGATGGCGGGCATCAGGGAAATTCTGATTATTTCAACACCCTGCGATCTTCCGAATTTTCAAACGCTTCTAGGCGACGGCAGTGAGCTCGGCATGTCATTCTCCTACGCCGAACAGCCAAAACCCAACGGGCTTGCCCAGGCATTCGTAATCGGTGAGAGTTTCATCGGGCAGGATAAAGTTTCACTCATCCTTGGAGATAATATCTTTTATGGTACAGGCCTTTCCCAGCTTGTACACGATTGCAATAATCCCGAAGGGGGCATTGTTTTTGCATATCATGTCAATGATCCTGAACGATACGGGGTGGTTGAATTTGATGAACATTACAAAGCCCTTTCCATAGAAGAAAAACCGAAGTCTCCCAAATCAAACTATGCTGTGCCTGGCTTGTATTTTTATGACTCTTCAGTGGTCGGCGTTGCAAAAAACATTAAGCCAAGCGCAAGGGGTGAATTCGAGATTACCGATGTAAACAGGTATTACCTGGAAGAAGGGAAATTGAAAGTCGGGGTACTCAGCCGCGGAATTGCATGGCTGGATACGGGAACCTTTGAATCGCTGATACAGGCAGCCCAATTCGTTGAAGTCGTGCAAAACCGGCAGGGGCTTAAAATTGGATGCATTGAAGAAATTGCCTACCGGATGAGATTCATCAGCCGCGAGCAGCTTTCCAAAATCGCCCAGCCCCTGCTTAAAAGTGGTTACGGAAAATACCTGCTCAACCTTGACGACCTTCCGGGGTTTACAAAATAAAACAAATAACACATAAAATCCATGGTTTAATAAATCCGGCCGCACGGTTTTCTTCAGCGGCCAGGTTAAATACTAATTACCGGCAGCATGTATAACAAAGAAGAACTTCAGGATATAATTGCCAAGGCTTTTAACAACGCCTCATTCCACTTTGAACCCTCCTCACTGTATGACCCCATTGAATATATGATGGATCTTGGCGGAAAGCGCCTCAGACCGCTACTTACCCTTTTGTCGTGCGATATGTTCGGCGGCGACATAGAAAATGCACTGGCACCGGCAATCGGCCTGGAATTGTTCCATAATTTCACATTGCTTCATGATGATATTATGGACCTGGCCCCTCTAAGGAGAGGTAAGGAAACCGTATATAAAAAGTGGAATACGAATTCTGCCATTCTTTCCGGGGATACGCTCTTCGTAATGGCTTACGAATATGTCACAAAAACAAATTCCTCCCTGCTTCCCCAGGTTCTTGAACTTTTTAACGATACGGCTCGAAAAGTATGTGAAGGCCAGCAGTTTGACATGGACTATGAAACCCGGTCCGACGTTACTATCGATGATTATATCAGGATGATCAGGTTGAAAACAGCAGTACTAATCGCCTGCAGCCTCAAACTTGGCGCCATCATAGCCAGGGCCCCGGCTGCTGAAGCCGACATGATCTATCGCTTCGGAGAGTTCCTTGGACTGGCTTTCCAGCTTCAGGACGATTATCTTGATGTTTTCGGAGAAGTGAAGAAGTTTGGGAAAGAGATAGGGAACGACATCGTAACAAATAAAAAAACCTTTCTTTATTTAAAGGCTTTTGAACTGGCAGGAGGGGAATCCCTTGAGAAAATGAAAAAACATTTTCATGAAAATGCGGGTGAGCATTTCGAAAAAGTCAACATGATCACAGGAATTTACCGGGAACTGCATATAGATGCAATGACCCGGCAGCTTATCGATGATTATTTCTCCAAAGCGCTGTCAGTATTATCAGGGATAAAGATAGAAGAGAGCAGGAAGAAAGTTCTGCTTGAACTGGCAGGCCAGATGGTAGACCGGGAAACATAAACCCGGGTTACCAGGCTGTCGTTTCAGGTCATCTTTTCAAGGTTGTTATTCAGTTTTTCCCAATTTTCAACCTCATCCGAAAGCTTTTCTTTAAGTCCTTCATACGTCTTGTATAATGAACCATCCCTGATCCTGTCCTGGTGTTTCTGCGGTTCCGCAAGCATCGCCTCGTTATCTTTTATTTCTTTTTCAAGCCGCTCTATTTCAGCTTCAGACCTGCTGATCTGAGATTTCAGCCTGCGGATATCCCGTTCGGATTCCTTCTTCTTTTCGTAATCAGACTTGTTGGAGGAAATACTTTCCGGCATGTTTTCCCTGCCGTTCACTGAAGGTTTTTCCAGCTCGGAAAAGTCTCGTATCCTTCTCTGTTCCAGGTAATCATAAATATCACCAAGATATTCCCTGATCTTTCCCCGGGTGAATTCAAACACCCTGTTTGTCAGTCCCTGGAGGAAGTCACGGTCATGTGAAACAATAATAAGGCTTCCATTGTAGCTTAAAAGGGCATTTTTCAGGATATCCTTTGAACGCATATCCAGGTGGTTCGTCGGTTCATCAAGGATAAGCAGGTTTGCCGGTGTGAGCAGGAGCCGGGCAATGGAAAGCCTCGATTTCTCGCCACCGCTGAGCACCTTCACTTTTTTCTCTATATCATCGCCGCTGAAAAGGAATCCTCCGAGAATGGCTTTGATCCTCGGCCGGATGTCGCCCGTAGCAATATCGTCAATGGTTTTAAAGACTGTTTTATCAGGATTCAGAGTATCGGCCTGGTCCTGCGCATAATACCCGATAACCACATTATGTCCGGTCTTCAGTTCCCCTGTATAATCCAGAACTCCTGAAATGATCTTTGAAAGCGTCGTTTTCCCTTCTCCATTCCTTCCCACAAATGCAATGCGGTCATTTTTTACCATCGTGAAATCAAGCCCGTCGAGCACTCTTTTTTGGGGATAATCCTTGATAAGTGTTCTGGCTTCCAGCATGATCTTACCTGAATGAGGGGCAGGCGGAAAACGAAAGTGAATGGACGAATCGTCAAATTGTTCCACCTCGGCAACATCCATTTTCTCAAGCATCTTTATCCTTGATTGCACCTGGCGGGCTTTTGTATTCTTATAACGGAAGCGTTCAATGAACCTTTCTATCTGGCGGATCTGCCTCTGCTGGTTTTCATACGTTGCAAGCTGGCTTTCCATCCTCTCTTCCCGCATCTCCACATACCCGGAATAGTTGGCTTTATAATCGAATATCCTGCCCAGGCTTATTTCGATCGTACGTGTTGTTACATTATCCAGGAATGCACGGTCATGGGAAACGAGCATCACCGCTCCCCGGTATTGAACAAGAAAATTTTCAAGCCATTGTATGGATTCGATATCCAGGTGATTGGTGGGTTCATCAAGAAGGACAAGATCAGGCTGGCGAAGCAGGATCTTGGCTATCTCCACCCTCATCTGCCATCCGCTGCTGAATTCAGAAACCGGCCTGTTCATATCCTCCCCTTTGAATCCAAGCCCTGACAGGACCTTCTCTATATCTGCCTGTATCGATTGGCTCCCGATGATATGATAGCGCTCAAAAGCTTCCGAGTGCTTTTTCAGCAGGACCTGGTATTCCTTTGATTCAAAATCGGTACTGTTATGGATTTCCTTTTCCAAAGTCTGTATCTGCTCCTCAAGTTCAATGATCTCGGTAAACGCCATGGAGGCTTCGGCAAGGACGCTCTGGTTGCTGCTGATCTCCATTTCCTGGGGAAGATAGCCTATAGTCTGTCCGTCGGGCATAACAATTTCACCCTGGTCAGGTATGAACAGTCTGTTGATGACTTTCAGAATTGTGGATTTTCCAGCCCCGTTCTTGCCCACGAGGCCTATACGGTCCTTGTCATTGATAAAAAAAGACACATGATCGAAGAGGAGCTCTCCGCTGAACTGCACCGAAATATTGTTTACAGATATCATAGGGATGTGCAAAGATAGGACAAAAAAAAGAGGCCGGACATAGCCGGCCTCTTCGTAATATCTAATGAAAGATTAGTGTGTCACGGTGACTTTCACAGTGCGGATGCCTTGTTCGGTATTAACCTTCACAAAGTATACACCTGACTGCAGTGAAGAAACGCTGAACCTGGTGGCTTTGTCGGCTACATTATTATTCGTGTAGACTGTTTGGCCAATATAGTTCATTACTTCAATTGCATTGATCGTGTAAGTGCTCTTCACATTTACATTATCATTTGCAGGATTCGGGTATACCATGATCTGTCCGCTACCAATCTCAACAACACCAACAGCCGGTCACTTCACAGAAACAGTGTCGCTGCCCGGAGATTCGCAAAGCATTGCATTGGCAACAGTATCCTTATGCATTGCTGTTACGAAATACTTGTAATTGCCATAAGCGGTAACCAGGTTGGGGATAATATCCCTGTAATTGGTTACAGTTACAATGGAGTTGTTAAGTTTGTGGTAAGGCGGCAAGCCTGATGTGTCGGTGCGATAAACATTGTAGCCGGCGATTATGCTGCCGTCAGTGCTTTCGCTGTAAACACCCTTGGTCCCTGTGAACTTGGTGCCTCCATTGACATACTGGGCGGTAAGTTTGCCGTCATATTTACCCGGAGGAGTTATAGGATGTACAGGTGTACCCAGAGTGACAGACTTCTTGTCGTCGTATGTTACGTATGCATGAGCTCTGAGCATTGCGACAGTCGGGCCGAATACACCCGGGGCAATACTGTTCAGGGTTGAAAATGCGCCGTTGTAATAGATCCAGGTAAGGTCTGATGCTGCAAACGGTCCGTCCTGGTCAAGTCCAAGACCATTGACATATCCTGTACCAATATCGATCATGGCATAGAACAGGCCTGTGAACGGGATACTGTCAGCTGTTACCGTGGTCCATGTGTCAACATTATCAATGTTGAACGTAGCAGTATTGCCTATGTTGATAAAGTTGTTATCATAGACATGAACCTGGGTTGAACCAGTAAGACCAGTGCTTGCCAACATAACGTCGAAGCTGACGAGTTTACCGGTCATGGTAGGTCCAACCGGCATCTGATTGCCGCAAGGAGCTGAACCGCCATTCATGAAGACCTGGATTTCATAGGTACCGTCATCAAAAATGATGTCGACAAGCTCGCCATGTAAGCAACTTGGCGGATTCCATGACAGGTTGACGGTATCATGCTTCTGTACCTTGGTAAGCTGGAGAGGACGTGCACAAATACCGTATACATTGATGTTATCAACATACCAATGCAGGATATTCGGTGAAGAGGCGCCGTTAGCCCTGAAGCCAACTTTGAAACCCTTGCCTTCCCCAGCGGTGATATTGATGTGCTTTGACTGCCAAGTAGCGGTTGTACCGTTGTTCGATACATCCTGGCCGAGATTATGCCATGCACCACTATAATAAAGTTCGGGGGTCAGAACTTCCGTTTGGCCACCGTTGCGGTCGATGCACTTATAATCAAAGTCAAAATAGATAGATGCGCAGGTCCATGGACCGCCGTTCAGAGTCGGGCTTTCCAGTCTCAGGCTGTAGTTGTTCGTCGGAGGATCCCATTTGAAGTCGGCACATGGCAGAGGATTACCTTCCTGGTTGTTGATTACCCAGTGCTGCTGTGTGGCCGGTTCAAAAGTCCAACCCTGGAATGTAAAGCTTGAATGATCCCATGGTTCGTAGAACGGCAGGGACATTCCGCAAACGATATTGAGCATTGACGGGCCATCAGGCATGGATTCTCCCTGTCCTGTATTCGGGGGATAAGCCGTGAGGTCATACAGTGCACTTACGCCATAAGCGTGTGTACCCGGGTCAACATTGATATCATAATAATACAATGTATCGGGACTTGGTACCTGGTGGATCATGATATTGTCACGATACACCCTGTAGCCGAGGAGGCCGGACGGGATAGGATTGCCACCGGGAACTGCAGCCGAGGTCATTTCAACACCTGTGGTTGAACTGAGAACGGTGGTGTTCCCTGTTGCAGTGTTAACTGTACGGATTTCGCATGCACCGTTTGAAAGGTTGTATGCAGCAAGCATCACATTTCCTGACGGTGTATCAAAGTAAGCGCCCTGTGCATATTGCGGGTCGAATCCGAGAGGTCCGACGACTGTACCATTACCTGTAGCTTTATTAATTGAAATCAGGTTATTACCGTTCATATCATTGCCCCAGAGGTTTCCGCTGGCGTCATTGGTTATGGCAATCATAACCGTCGTGATGTTGAACGGGCCGATAAGTGTAAGAGCAGGAGTAGCCGGGTTCAGTGTATACAGGTTGATCAGGTCGCTGGCATAGATCGTGCCGTTTGACGGGTCAATTGCAAAACCCCTGATATCGGCCGTACCCATTGCACCAAGGTCGGTCCAGACGTTCGTGGCCTCAACGACTTTCCAAAGGTGGGTTGTAGTCGGATAATTTGCAGCATAGCAATAATCCGATACGCCCTGCGGGTAAACCAATGCAGAAACAAACTGGGAGCTTGAAGGAGGAGTACCTATAGTGGTCATAGCGCTGACATTATTCTCATCAAAAGTAACCATGGAAGGTGCACCAGTGCTGGTGCTGTAAGCGCCACCATAAACGATGGTGCCTGCAGGCAGTAAATTACCTGTCTGCTTCGGCTGGTCGATTGAAGGAACGATAGGAGCCAAGGTTGTTATCGGGCTCTTCGGCGGGAATTTAGGACCAAGATAAACTGCCTTGTTGTCCATATTCCCCGATACTGCAGGTTTCTGCCAGGTAATGTAAGCTGAGCATTCAACCTGTGAGCTGGCAATATTCCTTGGAGGCCAGAGGAAATGAGAAGTGAAGTTAGCGCAGATTGCAGATGAATAACCGCTTCCGTAAACAGCTTTCACGCAAGCCTGATACTGGTTGCCATAATATACCTGGGAACCGGGGATAGTATAGGTAGTATCAACTGTGAAACCGCTAAGGAACTGCTGTCCGCTCGGTAACTGCTGCAGGTAGAAGTTATAACCTACCACGCAGGGGTTCGGGCCATGATGACCGTCATTGGCAACAAGTTTAATGTTGTCAATGTACCAGTCAAAGTAATTGTCCATAGCTCCCTGAGCTTCAAACTGAATCTTGGTGTTGACCTGGGAATAAGCGGAAATATCTTCAACATCCGTTGTGAATCCAAAGCCGTTGGCATTGGAGTTATCCCATGTCTTCAAGGTTTGCCATGCATTACCGGTCCAGATTTCAGCAGCCATTGTATTAAGAGTCGTATTATCATTATACTCTGTAACAGCCAGTGAAATGTCATAGGAAAGGGTAAGATGCGGAGCATTTGTTGCAGTCAGGGTCTTGCTCGTTGCAGTATAATCGTAGTTGGCTGGTGAGAAGCCCCAGGTAAAGTCAAGGCAGGGTGCTGGATGACCGGCACCAGTATTGACGTACCACGGATAAGTGGCGGGGTTCATCGTCCAGTTGTTGGTGGTCCATGTACCTGAAGACCAATCTTCGTTCAGCGAAGTGATTTCAGCTTGTGGAGGATGCCACCATGAATACAGACTACGGTCATTGACCAAAGGAGTCGGAGGTGCGGGAGCTGTCGGAGGCAGCTTTGAACCAATGAGCAGTACGTTGAAAGTCTTATCTGAAAAGACATCAACGTTTGCTGTGTAAACATTGTAACCCATACGGCTTACAGTCATGTTATAGTTGCCTTTCCAGAAGTGATGGAATACGACTATACCTGTTGTGTCGGATACTTTCTGGTAAACCGTATCAACGGGAGGTGACTGTGAGTTTGCAAATTTAACGAGGCAATAGCCTGGTTTCACTGCATTACAGGTAAGGCTGATATTGACCGTAACCGTGGCTGTCCAATTCTTGCCGATCACATTGGTGAAGGTAGGAACTGAATAGCGTGGGCCAGGATACTGGGCTTTGATTGCCCAACGGTATCCGCCGTCGCCAAGTCCCGGCCATGCATTATCGGTCATATTCAGGTTGGTGGTCGGAGCTCCCGAAGGAGGAACCGGAGTCCATGTTCCCTGGTTGCTTTCATTTCCATGGTTAAGACGGAATACGACATACGGAAGTGTTCCTCCGCCCTGTGCTGTTCCATTGATCATGAATGGCATACCCTGGGGATAATTGGTGGTTGCATCACCATAGATGTTGACGTAACCGCCGGCTGTTCCGGTGTACTCAATGGCATTGCCGGTAGACGGCTGTCCGTTGATGGTTATCGGTGGTGCCCAGGGGCCGCTGTATGAAGCACTGCCTGCGAATCCCCACTCAACCCAGTAAGTACCAGGGCCTAGTGTGAGTCCGGGTGTCGATGCATTTACCTTAAAACAGGCGCGTGCAACGCCGCCGTTCGGGGCAGCAACGCGGTTGATGTTGGCATAAGCACAGGTATTCAGGCGGTTGGTAGTAGTATCACCCCAAATAACTGTGGCACCTGAAGCTCCGGGTTTTCCGTTCCACACTCTCACGATTGCCTTGGTGATCGGGGGTGAGGAAATGGGACAGTTGGTCTGGTATGTATAATAATCAAAGGATGTCACAGACCAGGAGGCGCCGGCAACGGTAAACTTGTCGGCAACGCGGTAGTAAGCATTGATGTTATTGTTCCATCCATAAGAAGCGATAGGAGCAACGATAACGCTTTCGTCAGCGCCGCCTGAGCCGGTTCCCTGGCTGTTTACCAGCGGACCGCTGTTATACAGAACTGAGTTCGTGTTTTCAGGATAAATTGGGCCACCGAGAAGTGTTCCCGTATAACCCTGACCCACATCTGTTCTTGGCTGGCTGAGAATAACTGATTTATCAACCGGGTTGTTGTTGACTGAACGGTCATTGAGCATATTAGCCCAGTTGAAGCTGCGGGTTTCGCCTTCGGCCTGGTAGCCTGAAGCGTTATGGTACGGATAGTCAAATGTAAGACCAGGGATGTTCTGTGTGATAACAAACGGTCTGTGCGCCATATCCAGATGCAGAGGACCGCCCTGGCCCTGGCATACAACGCGCATCATGAAGTTGCCGGCTGCAGGAACCCAGGGTCCGTTTCCGCTGACATACTTCGAGAATGAGCGGAATGACGATGTGGTTGTATCAACAGCAAGACCCCATGCTGCAGGGGCAGCGCCTACCTGCTTCATAACGAGGAAGAAATCACCGGAAGTGATCGTGGTTGCTGGTAATGTGAATACCTGCCATCCCATCTGGATCTGGTCCGGCGTGATGTCGCCGCTGGTTGCAAGGATGGTACCTGGCATACCGCCGGGGCCTGTTGCATCATACAGATACATCTTGAACGGGGGCATCGTGGGCAGCGGTGAAGGATAGTTGGCTGGTTTACCAACATTCACTTTACCACCTGTAACCGTCATCGGATAGGCGGGAGCAGTGAATTTCACTGCATTCAGGTTACCTGCCTGTGCCCAAATTGTCCAACCTGTCTGAACTCCGTTATCGTAAAGGATTTCATAGAATCCCGAAGGAGTTGTCCACGTGATATCCACTGCGGAATTGTCGGAGCGCAGGGTAGCGACTGCCGGTGTTCCCGGAGGATTGGCCGTGGGGGATAAACTGATATTATAGTTATTTGAGCCGCCGTTGAAAGTAACGTTGGTTGCAGTAAAGTTGTCAAAGCCTGGTTTTGTAGCAGTAACCGTCCATCCTGAACCAGCGGGGAATAACTGAATTGAATAAGAACCACCGGCAATCGAGTAGATTGTTTGGTTTGTTGTACCGTTAACAAAATTGAGCATTGCACCCGTGATGGGCATCTGGGTATCATTATCCTTGACAATACCCGTTAGATTGGCAGGTTGCGGGTTAAGGCAGCCGTTCAGGGTGGTCATCGCATTACCAACAATGGTAACGGGGAAAGACCCACTGTAATAACCGGTTTTGGTAACGGTAACGGTCTGGTTGCCGATAGGCTGGTTCCAGAGGACGTATGAACCGTCAGCGCCTGTTGTGGCACAGCTGGCTCCGATACAAACCGAAGCGCCGGCAACTACTGCTCCGTTATAGCAGCTGGTGATCTTGCCGGAAAGGTGGCCTACAACGCCCGGCATTGTAAACTGGGCGTTCGGACGGTAACTGTAACTGGAACCTGCTGCAACAGAACATCCTGTGGTCGGGTCGTTATAGTAACCGACTTCCTCATTTGCGACAGCCGTCTGGTATACATACTGTGTAGCTGTATAACAGGTCGGGTAGGATGTACAGGGCTGGCTCCAGCAAACGTCGACCAGCACATTGGAACTGCCATCCCATGCAAACGGGGTGGTGAAGGTAATGGTTTGCCAGCCTGTTGCAGGCACTGTGTACGATGCAGGGTTGTAGCAAACCGTGAAACCTGTGGTTACAAAAGTAACGGGTAATACGGTCAGTGCCGTATTGGCCATGGAAACCTTAAAGCCCTGCATGGCGATCAGAGGTGAGCTGACATTGCTCACGTTGAAGGCAAGTGCAGAGATGTTTCCCATGCCGCCGCCTGCAGCAAGGATTTCGGCCTTGGTGTAAAGCATCTGAGTGCGGCAGTTTGACCAGAAGTTATAATACGGGAAACCGGAACCTGTAGTAGTAATATTTCCATTTCCGACGGTTACCGGTACAGGGGGTGCCGGCGGAGGGGTGACCTTCAACTGTACGTAGTCAAGGTTACAGTTGTCCCCGAAAGTCGTTGTAAAGTGGAAACCGATGTAAAGGGTGGACACGCCTTGTGCGCCTGCAGGCAGAGTAACGCTCTGCGCATACCAGTTGTTCGTTGCATTGTAACGGCAGATGGGGCTTCCGACCAAAGACCAGCTGGTTCCGTTGGTTGAGTACTCAACCTGGACAGCATCGCAGTCTGTCGAGTATCCGTTATCCTCATACCACTGGAACGTCACTGTAGCATTGGTTGTACCGACGACGCTGGTCGCTACGGTCCTGGTCAGGTCAGCAGTTCCTGTATTGTAGCTGAAGGACGGAAAATCAACGTAACGTGCACCGGTAGTAAGCACCCCATTGTTGTTAAACGCCTGGGTGATCGTTGGATAAGTTGACGAGGTCACAAACGACAGGGGGATCGTACCTGAGGTAGCCCAGCCTGCTGGTGGTGAACCTGTTTCGAAGCTTTCGGTCAGCATAGCCAATTGAGCTCTGACCTGAGGCCCGTTAACAAATGCAAGCACAAGGGAAAGTGCGAGCACTGTCAGAATTCGGGTAACATTTCTCATAGGTTTGAAATTTAGGTTAATAATAGTAATTATTTATATTTGGAATCAATGAACTCATTGATTATATATAGGGATAAAGAACGCAAATTTAATCACAACAAGATTTTAAAACAAACAAACTGCTTGTTTTAAAATAATACGTTGCTATTTAATGCTTTACATTTATAGTATCCAGCATCAGATGCAAATATATAACAAAATCTTTTTACCCTCCAACTTTTTTTGATGTTTTTTCACAAAAATTTAATACCGGATATGAACAAATTTAACTCTATTGTTTGAAATCAGTTTCTGTATCAATACCGGCCTTCCTGTACAGTGTAGTAAAATATTTACAATTATCTCATTCTGATTTTGTTACAAGTACCATTGCCTGGTGGTCCCTGAACTGAAGCTTAAGGTAGTAGATCCCTGGTGAGAGACCCTGTAACGAAAAGACTTCATCGTATTGATCACTTCGTTTTACAGAAAATAATGTTATGCCAAGCTCGCTGAAAAGCTCCGCTTCATTCCATGGTTCCGCCGAGACCACCCTGAACTGGTCCCTTGCCGGGTTTGGAAAGACTTTCAGCCTTTTCGCCGGTTCCTTGCCAATCCCTGTGATCACATCCACAAGAGCCGTGTCGGAGGAGTTTCCGCGGGTGCATTCACCCAGGAGAGCGACGGAATAATATTTGTACCGTCCCGGAACCATTCCGGAATCGACATAGAATGTATCGTTCACCGGGAGTATATTGATCTTGACATATGCAGCGGAATCGGGAAGTTTGCGGTAGACGTCATAACCGCTCAGGCGAATAGGCGTATACCCAATAGAGCAATCATCAACAGCCCAGGAATACCACAGTCCGTAACCGTCACCGTCGACCGCCCTCCAAGCGATATCGGCGACGCTTCCGATATATCCCGACATATCCAGGATGTATGGCTGGAGCCAGGCGTTGAACCCGTTGTTCGCTGGAAAGGGAGGCAGGGCGGAAAGGTCCAGCAGGGTATTCCAGCTTGCTCCCTGGTCAGTGCTGACAAGGACGTAATAATGATCGCCATGGGCTGAACCCTGGTATGCAAAACTCCAGAAGGTAAGATTGCCTGAAACATATACCTGGTGGGCGATCAGCCATTCGTCCTGGTGCACATAATCCCATGGCAGCAATGCGGCATAATTCCCCGAATGGACACCCTGGGGGGTATGCCTATCCCCCTGCTTCCAGGTTGAGGCCGGATCGTTTATGATCTGGGTCCAGGAGGGAGGAGGGAACTGGCTGCCTTCAAAGCCTTCATCCAGGATGATCCCCCCATTGGTGCATTGCGGGCGTGTCCAGTTCAGGTGGACATCAAGGGCTTCGGCATCTGCTGTAAGGTTTATTGGTGCATAACAAATACCATATATGAATATGCTATCTACTTTCCAATGAAGTATATTTGTACTGGATATACCTCTTGCAACAAACCTAACTTTGAACCCTTTTTGCCTGACTTCGCTGATGTCCACATGATAATATGACCAATCGAAACTCCCGTTATTCTTTACTTCCAGTTTAGGATGCCAGGTATTATTATAATACACTTCGAGGGAAAGGTTCTCAGTTGAATTTGCATTCTGGTCGTCCAGTTTCAGAAGGAAATCGGCCCAAATCCCAGCGCAGTGGTAAGAGGCAGGGTCCAGGTCGCCTGATTCCAGTGCATCGGCATAATTGATCAGGGGTGGTTCCCAGTTGAACGAAGCCGAAGGCGGCGGTTTGCCGTCAGCAGGGTCAATGACCCAGTTTCCCCCGGAAGGATCCAGGGTCCAGTTATTATACGTGAAAGTACCCTGGTCCCAACCTTCGAAAAAGGGGATGAGCTGCCCGTAGCTTATATACAGGCTCACCGGCCCGCTTGGATACGATTCATCCGATGCGCCGGGGAAGCCGTAAGGGGTCAGGTCGTACCTGGCGGTGATGGTATATGAATACGTCCCCGGCGACAGGTTGAGATCATAATAATATAATGTATCGGAATTCACAAAGGCGATCAGGACGCTATCGCGGTAAATGGAATAGCCCAGGAGGCCGGGAGGGGTTCCGTTGTAGAACTTCATGGACATCTCCGGTTTCTGCCAGTGCAGGTAGGCCGCATTCTCTATTGTATCCCCCTGGAAGCCTATGACGGGCCAGAGAAAGCGGGATTCAAAGGAAGAACAGGACTGGGCAGATACCCCGCTCCCGTATACAGCTTCCACACAGGCATCGTAAGTAGTGCCGTATTGCACCTGTGAGCCCGGGATGGTATACTGGTTGTCAGTGACAAAGCCGCTGATCACATTTCCCAGCAGGAAATAGTACCCCATTATGCATTGCCCCATATCCTGGGGAGTCTCTTTTCCGAGCACGTATATATTGTCGACATTCCAGCCGTTGATGTCATAGGTATTCTCACCGAAAGCCCGGAAACGGATCCTGAAGTCGGAAATCAGGCCGGAGCTGATGTCTATCTGCTCGCTGGTCCAGGGGATGGAACCTCCCTGGTTGGAATACAGCCTTATCGTGTTCCAGGCTGTTCCGTTCCAGATTTCGACGGCCAGTTTATTCTGGGTGGTCGTGCTGTAGTTGTCAAGATACACATCATAACCCAGCATTGTCACGTCCGACTGCGGATTGGTGATCAGTGGGGATTGAAGGATATGCTCATAATTGATCTGCTGGGGGTTCCAGCTGAAATAGGCTGAGGGCGCAGGATTGCCGTTTGCCGTGGAGATCTGCCAGTTATTGTTTACAGGGGATGTGGTCCATCCGTGGGCCGAGAAATTTCCGGAGGACCAGTTCTCGCTGAACAACGTATCGCTGAAGGCAGGCATCACCCATTTCGACTTCAGTGTTTTCGCGTCCACTGAAAGAGAAGAGGGAGGTGATTTGACCTGCATCAGCGTCACGTTGAGTGTGTCGGGGAGCATGACTGTTTCGGAAGATGACCAGTTCTGGAAGCCGAAATGCGTTACCCTGGCCGTATAAGTCCCTTTCCAGACAGCCGGGAATACCACGGAAGAGTTTGTATCGAGAATGGCGGAATAGCAGGTATCGGGGTAGACCTGGTTGATCAGCCTGATAAAGGTTCCGTGAACAGGGTGTGCTGAACAGCTCAGGGTAACATTTATTTTGACGGGGCAGGTCCAGCATTTTCCAAGGGCGTTTGAAAAACCTGCAACCGACCAGCGGTTGTTCGGATATAAAGCCTGGACACCCCAGCGGTAAGGGCCGCAGGGCAGCGAAGGCCAGGCAGGGTCAGTATAAGAAAGGCCTGAAGTCAGCGTAAGAGGTGTCCAGATGGCGGGATTTTGTTCTTCCCCCTGCCTCAGCCGGTAAACCTGGTAGTTGATTGCAGCCAGGGGATGGTTTGCTTCCATGAAGGCAGGGCCTCCCGGGCCGGATACAGCAGCCCTGATCATGAAATTTCCCTGGGCGGGGACCCAGGCCTGGTTCCCGTTTTTCATAAAGGAACGGAACTGCGGGTTAGTCTGGTCAACCGCCAGCCCGGTGGCATACGGATAATTCTGGCTCTGGGTCATGACGATATAAAATTCACCACTGCTGATGGTCACCGAATCGGAAAAACGGAAATCCACCCATCCATAGTTCTGGGGAGTGACCGTTATGTTTGTTAGTTGGTTCCCGGGAAGTCCCCCGGGGCCGGATGCATCGTAAACTGCGACCTGGAATGAAGCAAAACTATACTGGGAAGGATAATCCGACGAACTTCCGATGTTGATTTCCCCCCCGGAAATCACAAGCGGGTAGGCTAGTGGTGTGAACTTCAGGGCATTTTTATTTCCGCCTGAAGCCCAAATGAGAAAACTGTCCTCCACCCCATCGTCATAAAGCAGTTCATAAGGCCCTCGGGGAGGAAGCCAGCTGCAATGCACGACATGGTTAACCGAATCAAGCTGGCATGTCACCTGGAAAACAGGATTGGCCAGCTCATCAAGGCAATAATTAAGCGTCACTATCGGGTTGCTGGGAATCGTCACTGAAGTATAAGTGAGCGTATCAAAGCCCCGCTTGCTGATGCTGACCGTTGAATACAGGCCCGGGGGCAGGTTCAGGGAATAGTCCCCGCCGAAAACAGTCAGGGTGGTATAAACCTGTCCGCCTCCCGCTGCAATGAATTTAACATCCGCGCCGATTATAGTCTGGCCCCCGGAACACGAACTGACAATGCCTCCGACATTCACCGTCTGGCTGAATCCGCAGACAGGCCTCCATAAACTAAAGAAACAAACCAGGATAATACAATATTTTCCGGGTATTTTCATCCAGGACAGGAATTCTTGAACAGTTTAATTTTTCTACGGATTCCCTTGGGAATTGTTACAAATTTACTTAAAAAACAGGGGTCCTGCGATTTTTTTAAGGCTTTTCCTTTGGGATAATTAAAATTTACTATCTTTGCACTCCCAAAATTTGTATATCAAACCCATACTATGTACGCAATTGTCGAAATAGCCGGTCAGCAGTTCCGGGTAGAGAAAAAAGACGAGATCTTTGTGCACAGGCTTGAAGGTGAAGCCGGCTCCAAAGTTGAGTTCCATGAAGTTTTATTGACCGACGACAAAGGCAAAGTCACGATCGGCAAGCCACTTGTTGAAGGAATCAAGATCACCGGGAAAATCCTTGACCATGTCAGGGGTGATAAAGTGGTCATCTTCAAAAAGAAGAGAAGAAAGGGCTTTCAGAAGGAAACCGGGCATCGCCAGGATTTTACGAAGGTTCTGATCGAGAACATCACGGTCAAAGGGGCCGGCAGGGCTAAAAAAGCAGCTGAAGGCGAAGCTGAAGAAACTGTAACAGAATAAGAACATCAGAATAAATCAGATATGGCACATAAAAAAGGCGCGGGAAGTTCAAGCAACGGGCGCGAATCCCACAGTAAACGGTTAGGCGTTAAGATTTACGGCGGCCAGTTCGCGAAATCAGGCGCCATCATAGTCCGCCAGCGTGGCACTGTCCACAGCCCAGGACTCAATGTCGGTATGGGAAAAGACCATACATTATTTGCATTGACCGACGGCATGGTTGAATTTGAGAGAAAACAGAAGGACCGTTCTTTTGTTTCTGTCAAACCTTTCGAGGAAGAAATAAAATAACTCTCAGTGGAACATAAAATGAAAGGCTGCTTCTGAAAAAGGGGCAGCCTTTTTTATTTTTCTATTTTTGCAGGCTAAAGATATATTACATGTTACAGTTAACCCAAATCCGTGAAAAGACCAGTGAGGTCATAGACGGGTTGAAGAAAAAGAATTTTGACGGGACCCGGATCATTGCTGATATCCTTAGAACGGACGATATCAGGCGTGAAACCCAGAAAGCGCTTGACGACATACAGGCCCGGGGCAATGCCCTGGCAAAGGAAATAGGAATCCTGGTAAGGCAGGGCCAGGCCGATGCCGCAAATATCCTGAAGGAAAAAACGGCCGAATTGAAATCCGGTGCCAAAGAACTGGATGAAAAACTCGAAGCCACCCGAAAGGAACTGGAGAACCTTTTGCTCAGGGTGCCCAATCTTCCCCATGCCGGTGTTCCCGCCGGAAAATCAGCCGAGGACAACGAAGTGGTATTTTCGGGAGGAGGAGCCATCCCGGAAGGCGGCGATTTTACCCCCCACTGGGATTTGGCATCCAGATATGACATCATTGATTTCGCAACGGGGACGAAGATCACGGGCGCCGGGTTCCCCCTCTATAAAGGTAAAGGCGCGAGGCTGCAGAGGGCTCTGGTCAATTTCTTCCTGGATGAAGCCATTAAAGCCGGCTATGAAGAAGTCCAGCCTCCTTACATGGTGAACCCGGCCTCGGCTTATGGCACGGGACAGCTTCCCGACAAGGATTCGCAGATGTATTACGTGCAGCTCGATGACCTTTACCTGATCCCTACTGCGGAAGTTCCTGTAACCAATATGTACAGGGATTCCATCCTGAAGTTCCAGGACCTTCCAAGGAAGAATGTGGCTTATTCAGCATGTTTCAGAAGGGAAGCCGGCTCGTACGGAAAAGATGTCAGGGGATTGAACCGTCTTCACCAGTTCGACAAAGTGGAAATCGTCCAGATCACCCGGCCCGACCGTTCATATGCCGCGCTCGAAGAAATGCGCCAGTATGTGGGCGGATTGCTGGAAAAGCTCGGGCTGACTTACCGGATTATCAAACTATGCGGAGGGGATATGAGCTTCACTTCAGCCCTTACCTATGATATGGAAGTCTGGTCGGCCGCTCAGAAACGCTGGCTCGAGGTGAGCTCGGTTTCGAATTTTGAAGCGTTCCAGGCAAACAGGATGAAACTCCGGTTCAGGGATGAAGCCGGGAAGATAAACCTGGCACATACCCTGAACGGCAGCGCACTGGCTCTTCCACGGATCGTCGCGGCATTGCTCGAACACAACCAAACCAGGGAAGGGATCAGAATGCCTTCAGTTCTTGTGCCTTATTGCGGGTTTGACATGATAGGATGATCGGGCTTACCCGTTTAACATTTGTTATGCAAGAAAATCATTGTATATTTAACATCTGATTTAACAGCACAACCATGAAAAGAGTCACTTTTGTTATCATCCTGCTGCTTATAAGCAGCATTACCTTTGCCGGCCTTGATTTCGGTGTTAAAGTGGGTTATAATGCCAACAAGCTGACGACTAACATCGATTCGGTCGGCTCGCAGTTCAAATCGGGCTTCCAGATCGGCGCTTTCCTGAGGATAGGCGGAAGGTTTTATGTGCAGCCCGAACTGTACTACAGTCTCCAGGGAGCCGAATACATTTTCAATGACCCGACCAACACAGGCCAGTGGAAGCAGAATGTGACCATAGGATCCATGGATATTCCCATCCTGGCAGGTTTCAAATTCCTGAAAAGCAAACTCTTCAACGTGAGGATTATGGCGGGCCCCGTCGCCTCCTTTGTGGTAAATAAAAAAATCACTGAAAAGGGCAGTGTGACAGGACCACTCACTACAAGCAGCATCAATACCGCAAACTGGTACATTCAGGCGGGAGCCGGGGTTGACCTTTGGTTCCTGAGTCTGGATGTCAGGTACCAGATCCCTTTGAACCAGACAATAAAAGGTGTTGTCGACAGCAAAGGGGTCACATGGAACTTCGACAGTAAAAACCAGGTCTGGATAGTCAGCCTCGGGTTCAAAATATTCTAAATAAATCCCAGCCATGAAGGGTCAAGGTTCAACAGGAAGGATTTTCCGGGGTTTCAGGATTTTCGTTTTTTTGCTGCCATTCATTTGCCTGGCCGCTCTTTCGTGCAAGACGAAGGTAAGCCCTCCTCCTGTTTTCACCTGGGAGGACGATGGTCCCGATTCGACGGTCCTCAACATCCTGGTTCAGACCCCCCAGGGATTACTTATGTACGGGCAGTCGGTGAACCTCGCATTGAGCCAGGACAGTCTCAACAGCAAGCTGCTGGTTCGCCGCACTCCTACGAACACTATGGGCATAGCCGTGTTCCGCAAACTTTATCCGAGGATTATATACTATAACTGTTATGCTGTGAACAGTGTCCAGACATTTTACGGCTCGGGGCATGTCCACCTCCTTCCTTCTGCAAGAAGAGATACTGTTTTAATTGTATACTGAACAAGGTGAAAGTCGGCGAGAGGAGTTACAGGACCGTATGGATGGAAGGCCCATCCGTTTTCTATGTTGAACAAAACCTGCTTCCGTTTGAATTCCGGGTTGCTGAAGCTCCGGACTATAAGGTTTGCTGCCAGGCCATAAGGACCATGCAGGTCAGGGGAGCCGGCGCGATAGGGGCAACCGCCGGTTTTGCAATGGCCCAGGCTTTCCTGGAATCGGTTGCCAGGCAGGATCCTGCTTTACCCGCCCGGGCAAGGATGGAGATCGAATCCACCCGTCCGACGGCAAGGAACCTTTTCCACGCTGTTGAAAAGGTTTTTTCGGCTGGTTTGATTTCGCCGGAAAGGGCTGTTGCCGAAGCCCTGGACCTCGCCGATAAAGATGCAGCCGATTCGAAACGGATTGGAGAATACGGAAGCAGTCTCATTCAGGATGGCTTCCGCATCGAGACACATTGTAATGCAGGCTGGCTGGCCTTCGTGGATTACGGGACGGCCCTTTCACCCGTCTACCTGGCTCATGAGCAGGGCAGAAAAGTCTTTGTTTACGTGGATGAGACCAGGCCGAGGAGCCAGGGGGCAAGGCTGACCGCCTGGGAACTGACGCAGGCAGGCGTCCCTCATTCCATCATCCCGGATAATGCCGGGGCCTGGCTGATGTCGCAGGGCAAAATTGATATCATGATCACCGGAGCCGACCGTATTGCCGCCAACGGGGATACAGCAAATAAAATTGGCACTTTTGAAAAAGCCCTGGCCGCAAAGGCGCTGGGTATCCCTTTTTATATAGCAGCCCCCCTGTCGACCTTCGACCCGGACTGTAAAAGCGGCAGGGATATCCCAATCGAAGAACGGAGCCAGGATGAAGTGCTTTATTCGGAAGGACCGGATGATCATGGCATCATGCACAGGATACGGGTCGCCTCTCCCGGATCCGTCGCGATCAATCCCTCCTTCGATGTCACCCCGGCCAGGTATATCAGTGGGTTCATCACCGAGAAAGGGATCATCAGGGCGGAAGAAAGTGAAATAATGAGAATCATCAGACAGAAGTAAACTGAATATCGAATATTGAATATTGAATGTCGAAGTAAAATGTAAAATTCTCTTAACTCATCACTCATGGCTCATGGCTCATCACTCATCACGAACAATCAAACGTTCCTCATATGAAAACGAAATCTGTGTTAATTTCCCTGGCAGTTATGATCATCCTGCCGGGATTTTTTACTGCATCCGCTGAACGGAGACCTTATACGGGAGTCAGACCTCTGGCAACAGTCGTCTTTGATACGAATTCCGGATCCGAAGCCGGGAAAACGAAGTCCAAATCCGCAGTCAGGAAAAAAAAGGAAGACAAGGAGAAAAAGAAGGAGGACACTGTGTTCAATTCAGCTCTTGTGGACGGGTTGAAATGGAGAAGCATAGGACCGGCATTCAGTTCGGGGCGCATTGCAGAATTTGCCGTTAACCCGAAGAACCACAGTGAGTGGTTTGTTGCAGTGGCATCGGGACACCTGTGGAAAACCGTCAACAACGGAACGACTTTTGAGCCGGTTTTCGACAACAACGGAGCTTATTCCATGGGGTGTATCGTTTACGACCCGAATAATACGAATGTTCTCTGGCTTGGGACGGGAGAGCATAACCACCAGCGGTCGCTGGGATATGGCAACGGGGTTTATAAAACCTGCGATGGCGGAAAAACATGGAAGAACATGGGATTGAAGGATTCCCGCCAGATTGGCAGGATCCTTATTGACCCGAGGAATTCCGATGTGGTATTTGTTGCCGCCGAAGGATCGGTTTGGGGCCCCGGGGGAGACCGCGGGCTGTATAAAACGACCGATGGGGGAAAGAACTGGAAAAAAGTGGTCGAGATAAGCGAAAATACGGGAGTGAACAATGTGGTGATGGATCCGAGAAATCCCGATGTTCTGTATGCCTCATCGGAACAAAGGCGCCGTCATGTGTTCACCAAGATCGGAGGGGGGCCTGAAACGGCTCTGTATAAATCAACAAATGCAGGGGAAACCTGGGAAAAAATGACCAATGGGCTGCCTTCGGCCGACATGGGTGGAATAGGGCTTGCCATCTCCCCTGTGAACCCCGATATTATTTATGCCATCATCGAATCCACTCCCGATGCCTCCGGCTTTTACCGAAGCGCCGACAGGGGTGCGTCATGGCAGAAAATGAGTAGCCATACCGCACAGGGACAATATTACAACGTGATCTTCTGCGACCCGAAAACCCTGGATAAAATCTATTCCGTGGAAACCGTATCCCAGCTGACCGAAGACGGAGGTAAAACATGGAGACCTGTAGGGAACAACAAACGCCATGTGGATGATCATGCCATGTGGATTGACCCGGATGACCCCTGTCATTTCCTGATCGGGGGCGACGGCGGGATTTATGAGACTTTCGATTCGGGGAAGGAGTTCATTTTCAAATCGAACCTTCCTGTGACACAGTTTTACAGGGTTCAGACTGATAATTCAAGTCCATTCTATAATGTTTACGGAGGGACGCAGGACAACAACAGCTTCGGGGGACCCTCCAGGAGCATTAACGGGGCAGGAGTCCTTAGCGATGACTGGTTTATAACCCAGGGCGGCGACGGGTTCTGGTCGGCGATTGACCCAGAAGACCCGAATATCGTCTATGCCGAATCACAGTATGGCGGGATGGTGAGGTACGACAGGAAAAGCCAGGAAAGCACCGATATCAGGCCTGAACCGCGCAAAGGAGAAAACACCTACAAATGGAACTGGAACACACCGCTGATGATCAGCCCTCACTCGCATACGCGTTTGTATACTGCTGCCAATAAGGTTTTCAGAAGTGATGACCGGGGACAGACCTGGCAGGTGATCAGCGATGACATTACAGCTGGCATCGACCGCAACAAATGGCCTGTCATGGGCAAATACTGGAGCATCGACGCTGTTCAGAAAGATATTTCAACCTCACTTTACGGGACCATCATCTCGATGGATGAATCACCAGTAAGGGAAAATCTTTTGTATGCCGGTACCGATGACGGATTGATACAGGTCACCGAAGACATAGGGAAAAACTGGAGGAAGATCGATAAATTCCCGGGGGTGCCTGAAAATACTTACGTCAGTGCTATCAGGGCATCCCGGTTTGATGAAAATATCGTTTACGCATCCTTTGACAATATCCTGAGGGATGATTTCAAACCCTACATACTGAAGAGCACCGACAAAGGGAATACCTGGGTTTCAATTTCGGGCAACCTGCCTGAAAACGGGACTGTCCATTGCATTCAGCAGGATTTCATCAATCCTGAGCTGATCTTTGCGGGAACTGAATTCGGGGTGTATTTCACCATTGACGACGGGAAAAACTGGATCCGCCTGAAGTCGGGAATTCCCGATGTCCAGATCAGGGATATTGCCATACAGAAGAGGGAAAACGACCTGGTCATAGCAACCTTCGGCCGCGGGTTTTATATCCTCGATGATTACAGTCCCTTAAGGCTGCTGAAAAAGGAGAACCTGGACAAAGACGGCTACCTCTTTCCTGTAAAGGATGCCCTGATGTACCTGCCAGGCGATATCAAGTACGGTCTGGGTTCCACTGTTTATGTTGCTAAAAATCCGGATTTCGGAGCCATCCTGACTTATTATGTCAAAGAAGTTCCTAAGACAAAAAAAGAAACCAGGAAAGAAAAGGAGAAAGAACTTTTCAAAAAAGGAGAACCCATCCCCCAGCCTTCCGAAGATGACCTGAGAGCGGAGAAGAATGAGTTGGGGCCTTTCCTTACTTTCACAATTACAGATGAGAAGGATAATCCTGTCAGGATCATCCGGAAAAGCATGTCGAAAGGGATCAGCCGGGTTAACTGGGACCTGAGGTATCAATCGGGGAGGCCGGTGGATGCAGATAAATTTGATGCCGTTGCGGATAACGGGAGCGGGATACTTGCGATGCCCGGCAATTATAAGGTCAGCATGGCCATGATTGCGGGGGGTGAGACAAAACAGCTGGCCGGGCCGGTACAATTCACCGCCAGAGTGATCAGCAATAACAGTCTCCCTACGGCCGACAGGCAGGCCGTGGTGGAATTCAACCGCAAAGTGTCTGAACTCACCCGGGTAGTGCAGGGAACTGAAAATTATGCCGAAACCCTGTACAGGCGTGTCACCAGCCTTCTCCAGGCCATGAATAGCACGCCAAAGGCAAGCCCGGAACTTGCCGGCACGGCAAGGACTCTCCAGTTTCAGCTTGATAATATCCTGAACCGGACATTCAACCACTCTACGAACAAACCCAGCGAAGAAGAAAATCCACCTTCACCGGTGACACTGAACCAGAGACTCAGGAAATTAAGCGGGATGAGCTGGTCTTCAACGGGTGATCCGACAAAGACCCAGATGGATGCTTATTCCATCCTGATGGACGAGTTCCCCCCGGTTTATAACCAGGTAAAACAGATCGGGGAAACGGATGTGCCAAAACTGGAAAAAGCGCTGGAAAGCCTGGGAGCCCCGGTAACTCCCGGCAGGCTGCCTGAATGGAAGAAATAGGCATTGTTCAATAAAACGACCCGACCGCTTTCACTACCGTTTCTATCTGCTTTTGATGTAGTCCGTAAAAGAAAGGCAATCTCAGGATGCCATCGGAAAACCGTTTTGCATTCGGCAGATCGGGTCCTTTATACCTGTCCCGGTAAAACGGGCTGGTATGCAGGGGAAAATAATGAAATGCCGTTTGTATTCCTTTCTCTTTCAGATGGGTTTGCAGGCAGTCGCGTTCTTCCAGCGAACCGGCCAGGACGTAAAAGAAATTTCCGTTCACAGAAGAATACCCGGGAATCATGGGACGTTTCAGGAGGCCTTTATCTTCGAGCGGCTTCAATTGATTGTAATATTCCCACCATGCCTTTTTCCTTGACTCCTGTATCCTGTCGAAGTGTTCCAGCTGGGAATACAGGACCGAGGCGATAAGGTCGGAGGGCAGGAAGGAAGAACCTGTGTCGACCCAGTTATAGCGGTCCACTTCCCCCCTGTGAAAAGCAGCACGGTTCGTGCCTTTTTCCCAGATGATCTCGGCCCTCCGTGTAAACCTGGGGTCATTTACAGCAAGCAGTCCGCCCTCTCCTGAAATGATATTTTTTGTGGCATGAAAGCTGAATGCTCCAAGATGCCCTATTGAGCCAAGCGCCTTCCCTTTATAAAACCCGTCGATCGCGTGGGCTGCATCTTCGATCACCAGGAGATCCCGGCCGGCTGCGGTTTCCATGATACGGTCCATATCACAGGCAATGCCCGAATAATGCATCACAACGACAGCCCTGGTCTTTGGGGTAAGCAAGCTTTCCACATGGGCGGGGTCAATATCCGGGATATCCTGCTGGCAGTCGGCAAAAACCAGCTCCGCACCCCGCAGCAGGAATGGGTTGGCAGTTGACATAAATGTAAATGACGGAAGTATCACCTCATCCCCCGGGCCGATTTCACTCAGAATTGACGCCATCTCCAGGGCATCGGTGCAGGATGTTGTCAATATGGCTTTAAGGAAGCCAAAACGTTTTTCAAACCAGGACTGGCACAAGGCGGTGTATTTCCCGTTCCCCGACAGGTTCCCCGATAAGAGGGCACGGAAAAGATGATAGTAGGTTTTTTTAGGAATATACGGCCGGATGAAGGGAAGCATATGGGGAGCTGTAAAATCGTGAGGTTGTGAAATTGTGAGTTTGTGAAAAAACGAATTTGCAAAATAATCTTGCTAATTTTGCCGCTAAGATACGGATTATAAATTTTTAACGCTTGGCTGCCCGTTCATATTTCAAGGACATATTATCGGTCTTCGGAAGTAATCTTTCCGTAACATTCAGCAACCTCCTGATCGGGATCATCCTTTCCAGGGTCCTCGGGGCTGCCGGATTCGGCCTGTATTCCTTCCTGATCGTTGTGCCTGTTATAGTCGTGGGATTTACACAGCTTGGAATCCGGCGTTCGACCATCTACCATATCGGACAAAAGAACATCAGCGAGGACAACCTGGCATCTGCCCTGGTCCTCCTGTGGCTCTGGACAAGCTTCCTGAGCATCATCATCTGCGGGCTCGTTTACTTTTTCTCCGCCACCCAGCCTTACGATCCCCTGATCGTGGTGCTCATCCTGCTGACCATCCCCATGCTGCTAATGAACCTGTTTGCAGGAGGCATATTCCTGGGCAAAGAAGAGATCATGAGGTCGAATATCATCAATGCCGGGCCGACGCTGCTCACACTTATACTGACCGTCATCTTCGTGTGGTGGTTTAAATTATCGGTGCTTGGGGCGTTCATCGCTGTTTCCCTGGCGAACTTCATCATGTTCTTTTATGTATACTATACCATCATCATGGAATACAGGTACAAGATCACCTGGAAATACCATGAGCCCCTGATGAAAAGCATGATCAAGCTTGGCCTGGTAAATGCCATCGCGATCTTCGTGATGCAGCTTAACTACCGGATGGATGTCCTTATGCTTAAAAAGCTATCAAGCCTTGAGCAGGTCGGGTTTTACGCGGTCGCCACGCAGATCGCCGAACAGATCTGGCATATCCCCTATGCCATTGAAACCATTATTTTAAGCAGGAGTGCCAATACAACCGACGAACAGGCAGTTACCAGGACCGTGGCATCCATCTTCAGGGTTTCGATGCTGGCGGCCATCCTGGCTTCGGTAATTATCTTCTTCATTACGCCATACGTGATCCCCTGGATTTTCGGCAAGGAATTCATCAGCAGCGTTCCCATGATCCAGACCATTCTGCCCGGTATCCTGATCCTGGTGGCATTCCGCATCCTCAACAGCCGCCTGACGGGAATGGGCAAGCCCCAGGTCGCCATATGGATCTTCCTTCCGGCCCTGATCATCAACTTCCTTGCAAACCTCTACCTGATCCCTAAATACGGAGGCATGGGCGCGGTCTGGTCAACGAACATAAGCTACGCGATAGGTTCCATTGCGTTCATCCTTGTTTATTCAAGGCTGATAAAGATGCCGGTCAGAGAGATCCTGGCCTTCAGGAAAAGCGACTTTTATTTTTACAGGGATCTCAAAGGAAAGAAAAAACAGGTTTCAGCCTGATAAGACTATTTCCGGTTAAATTGCGCCAGGGGATCAACCGGGCGACAGGTTACACCCCTGCCAATATTTTTCACCCGGGATCAGTCGAAGTAATAGATCCTGCCTTCAGCGGTTGTTTCAGTTTTAAGCTGGTTCCCGCTTTCCCTGACCCTAGCTTCCCATTGGCCGGCCACGGGATCTTCGAGTTCTTCCGTTTCAAAGACCAGGCGGCCCGGGCTACGGTCTTCGTTCATTATTTCAACAGCTTTTTTCAGCTTTGTCAGCCTGCTATTATACAGGTCGGGGGTAATGGACCATTCCTGGTTCTCCTCATTTTCCTGGCCGGGGCTCAGTTCATAGCCAAGGAGGCGGACAAATGCCTGTCCAGGTAGGTTTTCTTTCAGCACATGGGCATACCCTTTTCCCAGCTGGAAAATCCAAAACGGAATATTCCCGGAAAGATAGGTCACAATGGCAGGCAGGGCTGTGTTGTGATACTTCTCAAAAGGAATGAAAATACCGCCTTCGAAGGTTTTTTTATCCCAGTCTATATCCTTGAAATCAATAACCCCGATTTTCTCCCCTTTAAACTCAATAATGGTGTAAAGGTTATTGATATTATTGACCGAAACGAACCATTTTTCCTGCATCTCCGGCGTGATATACTCCCTGAAAGCATGGTTCTTGACCACTATGGGTTCGTTCCTCCATTGTCTCACCTGCTCAATATCCTTCGCAGTCAGACGTTCCAGAGTGACTCCATATTTCATGTATTTCATTTGCGATGGATTAAGTATTATAAAACACGTTTGATGGAATAACTTGGTTTACGGTTCTGGACCTGGTAAATACGGCTCAGGTATTCCCCGAGGACGCCGAGACTGAACAGAATAGTGCTCCCCGTAAACAGGATGGCAACGATAATGGAAGTATACCCGATCTGAACATTAAAAAAGAGCTTCTTGATGATGCCGAACACTCCCGTGAAAAATGAGATGACCGATATCGTGAACCCGCCGTATACCAGCAGCTTCAGGGGCAGCATGGTGTAAAACAGCATGATGTTGTTAAAAAACCGGAACAGGTTCCTGGTTGAATATCCCGATTTGGCGAATTTTCTTTCCAAATGTTCAACTTCAACGAAGGCGATCTCATCAGTATACCACTGAAAAATCTCTTCCAGGAAAATAAATCCTTTGTGGTGTACCATCTTTCCCACGAGGTCGGCCGTTATCAGCCTGAAAGAAGAAGAATTCTCGTGACGGTTGAAGAAGAGCTTGGAGGTCCTGCGCAGTGAACTGCTGCTCATTTTCCTGAACCAGGATTGTTTTTCCTGGACAAAGTAGCCATAGACAAGCTGTGCATCCGAAGATTCCATCGAACGGATGAGCTTGATGATCTCATTTACGGGGATCTGCAGGTCATCGTCAATGGTAATGATGTAATCTCCCTTGGTGAAGGTGAATCCGCAGAACGTGGCATTGTGCTGCCCGTAGTTTTTACTGAGACGCACTGCAGTGACCAGGCCAGGGTTTTCTTTCTTTATGCGGGTCAGCAACTCCCAACTGGAATCCTTGCTGAAATCGTCCACGAAAATGATTTCGAAAGTTTCGCCCAGCTCAGCAAAAAAACCTTTCAATCCATTGAAAAGTTCTTCAATGGTATTTACGCTGTTAAAGACCGGGACGACAACTGAATATTTTGGCATGGCAGTATAATTACTGAAGCTTTTTACGGTTTTCTATAATATCAAAAATATCCCTGATCGTTTTTGAAGCAATCAGGTCGGCCGGCGAAAGTGTGATATCGTATTCCGTTTTTACCATGGCAACCAGGATAAGCGCATTGATGCTGTTCCACTCGAAAATCTCCTTATACCTGCTTTCGGGACTAAGCTGGCCCGGGGCCAGGTCATCAAATTCCTTTTCTATCTTCCTGATAAAATCCTCAATGCACATACTTAAAAACAATTGAGGCAAAGATACGGTTTTTATTCCTCCCCCGGGATGGTTTTTAATGCCGCGTGGTGATTGTTAAGATGTTAGGGGGCTGTCAAAGGTAAACGGCCTTGGGAAAGTCGCCTTGTATGAAACGTTCCACCAACCTGAAACGCTGAAGTTTCCCGCTGGATGTGCGGGGCACCTCCGCCGATCTTAGCGGTACAAACGTATCGAGCTTCAATCCCAGGCGGTGCTGGAAATCATGCTTGAGGCGGAGATATTGCTGGTGAGTCGTTTCATTATATGTGCCGACCATGAATACCAGGATCCGGTCCATTCCCCTGGCCTGGTCAAAATACCCGCTGATCACGATCTTCCCTGTCTGGATATCGTCGATGGATGAGGCGAATTCTTCCAGGTCGGCGGCATAATAGTTTATCCCGTTGATGAAAATGATATCCTTCCTTCGGCCTGTAACGAAAAGATCGCCGTCATGAATAAAACCCAGGTCGCCTGTATTCAGCCATTCTCCCTCAAAAAGACTCAGGGTGTTTTCCTGGTCGTTGTAATAACCTCCCGTAAGGTTCGGCCCCCTGACCTGGATATGGCCGATGATATCTTCGGATAATGACTTCCCTTCTTCCCCGGTTATACGGATATCACAGAATTTGATCGGCTTGCCAAGATTTACGAGGTGATAGGGCTGGGCGGATTTATCGGGGACTATGGCTGCAATACCTTTTTTCAGCAAATCTTCCCTGTGAAAGGACAGGACCCTGGGATTACGGTCATGTACTGTAAATGTCACGGCAAGCGTGGCTTCTGCCATACCATAAGCGGGAAGCATGGCCTCAGGCCGGAACCCGAAAGGCTCAAGCCTGCCGAGGAAATGCTGCATGATCCGTGCCGAGATGGGTTCAGCCCCGTTAAACAGTATCCTCACTGTCGAAAGGTCCCATTTTCTCTCTGGGTTCCTGTGCAATGCCCGTTTCATGAGTTCCTGCCCGAAATTGGGACAGGCGGTGATTGTTCCCCTGTATTTGTCGAGCACGTCAAGCCATAACAGGGGATTCTTGATAAAATCCTGTGTGTCGATAAGATATTGGGTCATTTTTGTCTTCGTGGGGGTCAGCACGAATCCGATCATGCCCATATCGTGGTAAAGAGGCATCCAGTTGACCCCGATGTCCGCGACATTAAGCTGTATGCCGTGAATGATCGCTTTGACATTATGAAGTATGTTGGAATGGGTAAGCATTATACCCTTGGGTTCTCCTGTACTTCCGGAAGAAAACTGGATAAATGCCAGGTCCCCCGGCTTACTCTTTACCGGTTTTGCATTTTTCGCCGGATGAAGGAGGCTGTGAAAGGGGAGCAGGTGGTTTTCGCTGATACCTGTTTTTTCCCAGTAGGGAAGATGGTCCTGGGAAATGATTACGAAAGGTTTGTCGAGGCGCCGGAAGACCCGGGATATCTTTTCCGCCGCCGGATTGTATTCCGTAAAACTCAAGGGGGGTTGTAAAAGGGCCGGGACAACTCCACCCAGGAAACAAGCCCACAGCGCTGGAACGATCTCTTCATTTTTACCGGAGGCCAGGATGATCCTGTCGCCGTTGCCGATTCCGGCTGACTGCATCCCCGCGAGCAGGGAAAGGGCTTCATCCAGCATTGAAGGATACGGATGAAAATGCACCCCCCCGTCGGGCCGGATAAAACCCACTCCGTTCCCGGGATGGTCGTGGGCTGCGTCTTTAAGTAGGTCCGGTAATGTCAGGTAATCGTCTTTCAATGCTGCCTGGCTTTATCGATGGCCTTCTGCCCGAGATCGTAATAAAACTGTGATTTCTGGAAATCTCCGTGCACTTTGAACAGCACACTGAGCTGCATGCATAATTCCGGCGAAGGGTTAATGGTCGCCGCTTTTTCCCAGTACTGGACAGCCCCTGCCGTATCATTTCTTAGCATGTGATAATTGCCGATATTTATATATGGCATATCAAAATCCGGATATTTATTGATTATGGCTTCATTCATTTTTACGGCTTTTGCCACATCTCCCATTTCATTATAAAGGTCGGCCATTGCGAAATAGGCTTTGATCTGTTTAGGTTCGATCTGAAGGACTTTTTTGTAACATTCCATTGACTTCGGATAATTTCCGAGCTGGCGGTAAGCCATGCCCATGTTGACCCAACCGGGGCTCAGTGTGGAATCAACGGCGATGGCCTTCTGGAAATAGAATAGAGCCGAATCATATCTTTTTTCAACGAACAGGAAGGCTGTCCCGATGTCATTAAGGGTGTTGTATTCTCCAGGCGCCACGTTCAGCGATAAATGAAAATGATTGAAAATGGTTTCCCTGAGCATCTGGTTTGAGGCACCGTAACGGAGGAAGTTCTCGTCGGTGATCAGCATTTTCATCAGGAAACCGGCGTACTGGTAATTTGCTTTCGCTGAATTCTTCAGGTGGGGAAGGTCGCTCTGGTAAAGGGAAAGAGCATTCCTCCAGAAGAAATTCCTCTTGACTGTAAGAGCCCCGTATGGTAAAAGGAGTATGGTTGCTATTGCAATGATCTTAATACGGGAATCCAGTTCGATGGTAAGGCTCTTCGGATCCGTTTTAAAAATCCTGAAAAGGAAATAAACAATAAGAATAATAAAGCCGACGGAAGCAATGAAAAGGAACCTTTCACCGACGATCCCGGGTACAGGAATGGCCAGGTTGGAATACCCGAAAACCGAAATAAGGTACCACAGTATTGCAAAGGATGCCAGGTCTTTTTTCCGGAATCTCCGGATTGCATAGATGAGCCCCCCTCCGTATATGATAAGTGAAAGTATGGCCAGCGGATTCCAGATATTCACCAGAGGGATCATGTTATAACCGTAATAATATAACAACGGCCATGGATAAACAAGGATCCTGAGATAGAACAATAGCGACAGCATGGCCGTTCCAAGCCTGATCCACAGGCTTTTTTCAAAATAAAGCCCGTTCTCGAAGAAAAAATTGGTGCGGAACGCAGGAGGAAGCAGGAGAACCGGGACCAGGATGGCAACAAGCATGACAAAAAAGAGAATCAGGCCTACCTTTGTTAGTTTCCGGGGACTGATACCGGTAAAATAGAATAATGTCAGCACGTACAACAGGAGCATTGGGGCAACAGAAACCTTCGATATGCAACCTAAAACAAAAAAGATAATGGTCAGGGCCAGGTATTTCGGTTTATAAGTGTAACCATAGCCCAGCAAGGCATGCATCCCGCTGATACCGAATAAAAATGCCAGCATCTCGTCCCTGTTTTTCAGGCTGGCCACGACTTCGGTATGGATGGGATGGGCCATGAAAAGGAGGACGACAAGGACCGGGAAAAGGATATTGTAGTTTCTGAACATTCTCCTTAAGGTGTAGAAAAGCATCAGGGAGAGCAGAAAATAGATGAGAACGTTAATCGCGTGGCTGAAAGCCGGCTTTTTTCCCCACAAACCGCATTCCACTGCCATTGTAGCCTTTGCAATTGGCCTGTATTCGCTCCTTTGCCCGCCGACATTCCTTGATTCATCAACGAGGTATGAAGTAAAGATCTTGGGCAGGGCTTTGAAACCCTGGGCTTCGACATCACCGTTGATGATCAGATTATCATCGATGGCATAGCCATTCAGAAGAGTGTTCCCGTAAAGGAGAAAAGCCCAGATAAAAAGGGCTGAGATCACGATCAGGTTAGCTTTCCTTGATAAAGGCGGCGGCAGCTCCCTGCGAACCTCCGGGAGAGGTTCTTTTTTAGCGGGATTCAGCGGTTTATGAGTTTGTTTCACAGGTTTTTTTCCCATTATTCCGGGTTTTTCATCATTATTCTGCAAAAATATGATTTTTAGACGATGATTTGTTGCAGGATAGCGGCAAGATGTATAAAATCCTCTACCGTAAGCTGTTCCGCACGTTTATCAGGAAAGGGCAGTTTACCAGCCCCGGGCAGGCCTTCTGTCAAAGGTTTTAAAGCATTTCTGAGTGTTTTACGCCTTTGGTTGAATGCTGTTTTGACCAGCCGGAAGAACAGATCCTCATCACAATCCAGGTGTATCCTTGAGTTTCGTGTTAACCTGATGACGGCGGATTTAACTTTCGGTGGCGGGATGAAAACCGATTCACCGACAGTAAAAAGGTATTCAGTTTCATAAAAAGCCTGCGTGAGGACGCTCAGTATCCCATATGTCTTGCCACCCGGTCCATGGATGATCCTTTCGGCAACCTCTTTCTGGAACATCCCGACAACAGAGGCTATTTTATCACGGTGCTCAAGCGCTTTGAATATTATCTGGGAAGAAATGTTGTACGGAAAATTTCCAACGAGAGCCATGGGGCCATTAAATTGTTCAAAGTCCTGGTCCAGGAAATCTCCGATGATAAGGCGATCTTTGATGTCAGGATATTTTTCGAGCAGGAAAGACGAGGCTTCCCTGTCTATTTCCATGAAATAGGTATCGTGGCCCGGGTCGGCAAGAAGGTATTTGGAAAGTATCCCGGTCCCCGGCCCGATTTCAAGTATCAGCCTTGGAATGTCAGGAATAAAAGAGATGATTTTCCTTGCAATATTTTCATCGTGAAGGAAGTGCTGTCCGAGGTGTTTCTTGGGTCTGACCATGTCATTGCAGGTTATCCCCCCTCAGCATTCGGTATCTTTTCCTGGCGTCCGTGATGAAAATGCTGCCGGGGTAATTATTCAGGATATCCTGGTACAGGGCCATTGCCCCGGCCTTGTCATTCAGGTTGATTTCATGGATACCGGCACGGTACATGATAGCTTCATCGGTAATGATATCAACCGGGTGGGCTTTGCCGACAATAGTAAACATGCTGTCGGCAAGCACGTAATTCCCCTGCTTGAGATAAATCTCCCCCTTCCTGAATATCACGTTGTCGAGGATGGGATGGTCGCTGAACATGGCAGGAATGGAATCCAGGGTTTTAAGGGCCAGTTCATCCCTGTTCCTGAAATCCTCGATCTCCGCCCTGGCATACATGGTCAGTGCGACTGTGTTGCTGTCAGGATCATAATTATTGCTGATCAGGAGGGAAAGTTTCATGGCGTCATTGGCAATGAATTTCGATGTTGCCGCTTTTAGTATATCAAGTTGTGCTTCGGCATATTTGAATTCCCCCATATAATAGGAAAGCCGGGCATTCCTGAACTTTGCTTCCTGCCCTGTCGAGTCGTTTTTAAAATCATGGTAGATTTGCTGGTACAGCACCGTGGCAGTCCAAAGGTCATTCCTGTATACATGGACATCGGCGAGTTCCAGCTTGGCAGCCGCCAGGCTTTTCTGGGAAAGACCCGGCCAGCGGACGACTGCATCAAGCAGGTCAAGTGCCTGGTCCGGCTTATCCAGGTAAAACGTGCTGAGATGGGCCAGATCGAGGGCAATGCGTATGGCATCAGGATCCCTGTCCCAGCGCTGAAGCTCCAGTTTCAGGGATTTCTGTAATTCCTCATAGTCTTTAAAAGTAACACCCGGAGTAGCAGTGAGCCTGAGATAACGTGTGTGAAGAAGCTCCCGGCGAGCAGGTTCATAAAGAGCCGTTGAAGATCCTTTTGAAATCAGGTATTTATAAGCTTCCTCCGCCACGTCATAGTTATTATTGGAAATGGAAAGGTTTGCCAGCTCCATGATGCGGTCGCCGTTTTCTTTCAGCCTCCGGTCGAGGGCCCTGGCCTGGAGCAGGGCCAATTCGAAATCTTTCTGCTGGATGGAATACCACCACAGCAATTCAGAATAACAGGATCTGTCCGGTTCTTTCTGCACCTTTTCGAGCAGCAGTTTCCTGAAAATCTCGTTCTTTGAGTTATCTTCATCCGATGCGAGGAGTGCCTGCAACCTGTCCCTGACATTTGATCTGAAGTTGTTATCGGCCGAGAGGAGGTACAGATATTCCTCAATGGCTTCCCTGTAATTGCCCATTCGTTCGTAAACCGAAGCAATCTCGAAGCCAAATGTAAAGTTCCCCGGCACGATCTCGCTTCCCTTTTTATAAGTTCTTACCGCGTATTCAAACTCGCCTTTCGAATAAAAGGCGTTAGCCAGGTCATAAACCTGGTTTGCCTCCGCGGGAAGGCGTTTGACGGCGTCTTCATACTGCTTCCTGGCTTTTTCCGTGTTTCCTTCACGAAAGTAAACATAGCCCAGGTCGACCATGTATTTGATACTGTTTGGTTCAGCTTTCTGCTGTGTCTTTATAAGCTTGCGGGCTTCGTCGAAATCGCGGATCTCGACGAGGGAATACAGGTAATACGTGTAATTGGAAAAATTAGGGTGCTTCTGATAGATCCCGCTGTACAGTTCTGCTGCTTTCTCGTAATTCCTGTCCTGGAAAAACTGGGAAGCGAGCTGTTCTTCATTTTCGGCAGTGACTGCGTTTTGCTGGAACGGGAGGACAGGGCTGCCCTGAGGGCGGTCCTGGGCAAGGGAAAGGATGGGGAAGAGCAGGAGAGCAAATAGCGAGGGTGAGAAATGGCGGGGTAGCGAGGTGGCAAAGTAGCGAAATAGCGAAATGGCGAGGCAGCGATGCAGCGAAATGACAGAATTTTGAATATTCACAAGAAATTCAACGCTCATAAATCGATTTTTGCTCACCGTGATGTGTATTTCACGGGTATTCATTCCCATATCGCCGACCCTTATCCTGTTAATCATCCGGCCCTTTGTTACCCGTTCAGGGTTTTCACTGCCAGCCAGGCCATCAGCCCCATTCCTGTTTTAAGTGCAGCTTCGTCCACATTGAAGCCTGATGTATGCAAATTGGGTCCGTCCCCTTTGCCCGGCCAGGCAACTCCGAGGCCATAGAAGCAGGCCGTGGCTTCCCTGCCGAAATAGGAAAAGTCCTCCGCCCCCATCTTGGGCTGCATAGGTTTAACGTTATTCTCCCCGAGATATTCTCCTGAAAGTGAAATGAGTTTACTCGTTAATTCCTCGTTATTCATCACATATGGATACCCGCTGTCGATGCGTACTTCGCAGCTCCCGCCCATGGCTTCGGCAGTACTTCCTGCGATCCGCCTCACCAGCTTATGGATCTCCGACCGCCATTCCTCGTCGAATGTGCGGATCGTGCCTTCCAGCCTGGCTGTTTCAGGGATCACATTAGTACGGCCTTCTGAAATGAACCGGCCTATGGTAACCACAGAAGGGACCAGGGGATTTGCATTGCGGCTGACCACCTGCTGCAGTGCCACCACGATATGCGAAGCGATAAGGATAGGATCGACCGTTGTCTGTGGCATGGCGCCGTGCCCTCCTTTGCCTTTCACTGTCATGTATACTTCATCGGTGGATGCCATGAACTTACCCGGGCAAAAACCTACCTGTCCCGAAGGCAGGAATGGGAAAACATGCTGCCCGATCACAACCGAAGGCCTGGGGTTTTCCATCGCCCCGTCGCGTATCATCTGAATGGCACCGCCTGGGAATGTCTCCTCGGATGGCTGGAAAAAAAGCTTCACTGTTCCGCTGAACCGGTCTCTCATACCGTTAAGTATCCTTGCCGTACCCAGGAGGCTGGCCATGTGCACATCATGCCCGCAGGCATGCATCACCCCTGGATTGGTTGACCTGTATTCAAGCTCGTTCATTTCTGTGACCGGCAAAGCGTCCATATCCGCCCTCAGCGCGATGCAGGCCGATTCCGGGTCCTTCCCGCGGATCAGCGCCACGATGCCATATCCGCCGATATTATCAGTAAAAGGAATTCCATACTCCTTCAGTTTGCTCCCGATAAAATCCATTGTCTTTTTTTCCTGTTTCGACAACTCGGGATGGGCATGGATGTGGCGGCGGATCTCAACGGAATCCGTGAAATACTGTTCCTCCCGATCGTGGATGATGTTTTTCAAATCAGTCATACCTCCGGCAATTTGATGTCAAAGGTAAGCATTGTTCAAAAATGTTCAGGCAGGGAGAATCAGGTATACTCGGAACTATGAACCGACAACTATAATTTTACGCACATCCACCATACCTTCATGATGGATGATAAAAGTGTATATCCCGGCGGGGACAGGTCTCAGATCCAGGCTATAAGGCACATCACTTTTAAGGTTGACAGCTTGGTTGCCGTAAATCTTAACACCGAGCTCATTGTAAATTTCGAGTTCACAGGTAATCTCAGATCCGTTGTTTATTTCTATGGAGAATCGGCCGTCGTTGGGGACTGGAAAGACAATAATATTTCCGGCATTGTGTTCCTCTGTCCCTACGCCCTGGACATACACATGATTAGACTGATCGGAAGAGCATCCCAGCAGAGTAACAACGCTCCAGTACCAACCCGGCTGATCGGCAGGGACAATATATGTCAGGCCTGTGGCGCCCTGGACGACAGCCCCTTCATGGTACCATTGGTTACCATAAGTTTCGCTTGACGTGAGTTTATATCCGTTTACAGTAACTACCGGGTTAAAAGGCGCCGGATTCACCGTCACTGACAAAGGGGGCGAGCTTATCCCGTTTCCGCAGGAATTTGTTTCTTCAACAGAAATTTTACCTGAAACCGAGACGAAATTAACGGTAATCGAATTTGTGTTTGCTCCCCTTTCAATAATGCTGCCTGAAGGTAATGTCCAGGAATATCCCATGGCATTAGTTATGGATGCAACGGAGTATGGGATGTTCTCTGCTCCGGAACAAACCGAAGCCTGACCATTGACCGTCCCTGCAGCCGATGGTAACGGATTAACCGTGACCGGAAAACCGGGAGAACTGTTGCCTGTTCCACAGGCGTTGGTTCCCGCGACGAATATGTTTCCCGTGACCGCGTTGGACCCAAAATTGACCGTGATATTATTGGTGTTGAAACCTGATGCAACAGTTGCGCCTGAAGGCAGGGTCCACAGATAAGCTGTTGCATTGGGTACCAGGGCAACAGAATAAGCCACTTCCTGTGCGCCGGCACAAACGGCAGCAGATCCGCTGATATTTCCGGCAGTCGCGGGGACATCCGTAACTGTTACATAGAGTATTGAAGGTACTGCTGCTGTACACCCAAACCCATTGGTATAATTTACAGCAACCCACCTTGAGCCCTGGCTGTTCCAGTTTACCTGGACATGGCCCGTGTTCTGCCCTGAAACAATAGTCCCTCCCGCAGAGATTGACCAGGTATAATTCGCCATGCCCTGTTCAGTGGAATAACTGTATGGCCCCGAATTCACGCATATCCCGGTAGGCCCGCCGACCGAAGGAATCGGTAAAGGGTTTACGGTTATGTTATAAACTGTCGGGGAGGGGGCATAACATCCCTGTGCATTTGAATAATTCACGCTTACCGACTGCTGACCCGGTTTGTTCCAGGTTATAACAGCAAAGTTGCTGGACGGGTCTCCGCCGGCAGTTATGACCCCACTGTTGGAAACGATCCAGGCATAGTTCGTCATTCCGGCCTAGGTGGTATAGGTGTTTCCCGGATCGGAGGCGCAAACGACCACAGGTCCTGTCACACCAAGCACCTGGTATTGTTTGACAGTCACCATAATCGTTCTTCTCGTTGCACTTTGCATACATGTGCTGTCCTGCACATAATAGCTGGTATTTGAAAACAACAAAGGTGTTGTAAAACTTGGTCCGTCGGCCAGCCAGTTTCCCCCGACAGCCTGGCTGTATCATCCTAGCGTCCCGGTTCCGTTTGCGCTGAGGATCGTGGAATTCCCGATACAGATATTCTGGTTGGCCGGAGGAGTTGTATTCGCAGGCATGGGGGGAGGAGTGCAAATCCCGGCATTATACTCCCAAAAATCCTTTTTTGCACTGTGAGCATCATATCCCGTACCAATATATCCTTTGGTCCCTATGCTGAAGCCGACGCCATTATATCTCGATGCCCAGCCCAGGTCTGCTTTTTCAGTCCAGGAGTCGGTTGAAGGATCATATTCCCAGAGGTCATTTGTCAGGCCGTTGTCATTATTATACCCTGTTCCCATATAGCCTTTGTTCACAATGCTGAATCCGACAGCGCCCCATCTGGGTGTTCCCCCGAAATCAGCTTTCCTGGTCCAGGTATCGGTGGACTGGTCATATTCCCAAAAATCTTTTGTATGACCGTTAAGGTCCCGGCCTGTTCCGATATAGCCTTTGTTGTTAATACTAAAACCAACTCCATCATCTCTTAATGCTCCTGCGAAACTTGCTTTCTGAGTCCAGCCATTGGTGGCAGTATCGTATTCCCAAAAGTCCCTGGTTGAGCCTCCGATGTATCCTTTGCCACCAATGCTGAACCCAACTTCTCCGCTTTCGTAAATGCCTCCTAGATTTGCCTGCTTACTCCAGGTTCCATTTGAAGGGTCATACCCGTAAAAATCTACGGTGTAACTCCCTGTTCCCACATAACCTATATTTCCTATGCAGAAACCAACCGCATAAGTCCTGGCGATGCCGGGGAATATGGTTATTTGAGTCCATGTATTGTTTGATGGATTATATTCCCAGCAATCACGAAACATATTGATATTATCATATCCTGTTCCTAAGTATCCTTTGGTTCCAATGCCAAGACCAAAGGCATATGCCCTGGCGGCTCCCCCGAAGTTCGCTTTCTGGGTCCAGGTGTCCGCCGAAGGGTCATATTTCCAGAAGTCATTTTTCATTGCCGATCCGGTATTTCCTGTCCCAATATTGCCTTTGGAACCGACGTTAAACCCTGCAGCACTGAATCTTTGCGTGCCCCCGAAATTTGTTTTCTGTGTCCAGGTATTTCCGGCCGGGTCATATTCCCAGAAGTCTTTGGTGGAAGTCCCGGAACCGTTTTAGCCTGTTCCGATGTAACCCTTGTTATTAATGCTGAAACCGACTGCAAACTTCCTCAGGCCTCCCTGGAAGTCTGATTTGGCTTGCCAGGTGTTTGCGGCCGTGTCATATTGCCAGAAATCTTTGAACTGTCCGTTTACATTGAATCCTGTACCCACATAACCGAAAGAACCTATACTGAAGGCAACAGCCCCTCCTCTTGTACCACCCTGAAAATCGGCTTTCTGTGTCCAGAGATCAGCGACCGGGTCATATTCCCAGAAGTCGTTCAGATAGTTGGTCCCGTCGTATCCCAGGCCGACGAATCCCTTGTTCCCTACACTGAAACCAACCCCTTCGCTTCTGGGCGGAGGGCTGTTCGGCAGGTAGAACCCCAGGTCGCTTTTCCGGGTCCAGATGTTAGCGCCCTGTGCAAAAGATTGCCCGGAAAAAAGAACATTAACAAGAAGGAAAACTGAAAAAGAAAAAAACTTTTTCATATGTAAATGAACGACCTCGCGGCAAGCAGCGAGGTATCACGGGAATTATATCTATTCGCTGCAAGCAGCGGGGAACTAGCCCCTAAATGAGATTAGATTGAACCTATATGGCTTTTAATTTTTTCATTTCTTCGGTAGTCACGGTCGGGGGCATCTGGCCTTTTCTGATCTTTTCAATCACAAGTTTTGCAACTTTCTCCGCATCAGATTTTTTTTTAAAGCCTTTATTCCCGGGCAACCCGGGGATGACAGGCTGGTGGATCAGCAAATGCTTGTCCCTGTATACATCGTAGCCCCAGGTTTTTTCGGCAGCCGGGATGATCGTATAGGAGTAGGTTGCATCTTTGCCTGCCCCCTTCTGCGGATTGGCCGCTTTTTGCCCCTGATCCGGATTGGACTGGGCGTTCAATGCCGAAACCGTGAAAACGGTCAAAAGAAATAGCAGGCTTTTGCAATGCCATATCCGGGGTTCCATTGCCAATGGAAAGTTTGAAACCCCCTGTAAAAAATTTACAGGGAAGTATCAAAGTTAATTTAATTTTTCCCTGCCTGGTATATAATTAACAAAAATATTTACAGGGGAATGTTCCCGTGCTTTTTCGGGGGGTTCTGCTTGCTTTTGTTCTGGGTGAGCTCCAGTGCCTGGATGAGTTTCATGCGGGTCTGCTTCGGATGGATGATCTCGTCGACATACCCGAGTTCGGCGGCTTTATAAGGATTGGCGAAGGTCTTCCTGTAGTTTTCGACGGCCTCTGCCCTTCCCGATTCATCCAGTTTTCCCTTATGGATGATGTTCACGGCTCCTTCGGGCCCCATGACGGCGATCTCGGCTGTGGGATAGGCGAAGTTCACGTCACCTCCGATATGCTTGCTCGACATCACGCAATATGCCCCGCCGTATGCTTTCCGGGTGATCACGGTGATCTTGGGAACAGTCGCCTCGCAGAAGGCATAAAGCAGCTTGGCCCCGTGTTTGATGATACCCCCGAATTCCTGGTTGGTGCCGGGAAGGAAGCCGGGCACGTCTTCAAAAGTGATAATAGGGATATTGAAGGCATCGCAGAACCTGACGAACCTGGCTCCCTTGAGGGATGAATTGATATCCAGCACCCCAGCGAGGTATGCCGGCTGGTTCGCCACGATGCCCACCGGTTTGCCGCCGAGGCGCGCAAATCCGACGATGATATTGCCTGCATAATGGGGCATTACTTCGAAGAAATTATGGTTATCCACCACCGTGGTGATGATATCCTTTATATCGTAAGGCTTGTTGGGATCGGCCGGGACGATGGTCTCCAGTTTCTCATCCTGCCTCATGACGTCGTCGGTGCAGGGGCGGGTAGGGGGATCGGCCATATTGTTCGAAGGCAGAAAACCCAGGAGCTCCCTGATCATCATGATCACCTGTTCGTCGTTCTCGGCGGCAAAATGTGCGACACCGCTCTTCGAGTTATGGGTCATGGCGCCTCCCAGCTCGTCCATGGTGACCTCCTCATGGGTTACCGTCTTGATGACTTCCGGGCCGGTCACGAACATAAAGCTGCTGTTCTTGACCATGAATATGAAATCGGTCATGGCTGGAGAGTAAACAGCACCGCCTGCGCAGGGGCCGAGGATTGCGGAGATCTGCGGGATGACTCCGGATGCCTGGACATTCCGGTAGAAAATATCGGCATAGCCCGCAAGGCTTTCCACACCTTCCTGGATACGGGCCCCGCCCGAATCGTTCAGACCGACAAGGGGGGCGCCCATGCTCATGGCCATATCCATGACCTTCACCACCTTATCGGCATTGGCGCGGCTCATCGTCCCGCCGAACACTGTGAAATCCTGGGCAAAGACAAAGGTCAGCCTTCCGTCAACCTTGCCGTAACCGGTCACCATGCCGTCGCCGGGGATCCTGGTCTTGGCCATCCCGAAATCATGGCAGCGGTGGGTCACCAGCTTGTCCATCTCCACGAATGTATTCGGATCAAGGAGCGTCTGTATCCTTTCCCGGGCCGTTATTCGCCCGGCCTTATGGATCTTTTCGATCTTTTCAACCCCGCCCCCGAGCTCTGCCGCCCGGTTCCGCGATTCAAACTCGTTCAATTTTTCTTCGAGAGATATCATATGTTACAATTTATAAAGCCATGGGTGAGGAACCATGAGCCAAGAGTAGACTTTTCCGAATGCCTTTTTACTCATGGCTGGTGGCTCATGGCTCATCATTTAATTATTCCAGTTTCATCATGACCTGGTGAGCGTTCACGGTATCGCCCTCTTTTACAAGGATTTCGATAACGGTCTTATCGTGGCTGGCTTTGAATTCGCTTTGCATTTTCATGGCTTCCACCACGACCAGGGTTTGCCCTGCAGCCACCTGCTCACCGGTTTTCACCGGGATCTTCACCACTTTGCCCGGCATGGGTGAAGCGACGATATTCTCCTCTTCCGCTTCCATTCCTTTATTGCGGCTGCTGATATACTTGGACTCGGCGTCGATTATTTCCACGTTGAAGGTCTTGGCAAAAGTGTTCACAATATATTTCTTGCTGCTGTCGCCTTCGATAAGTTCGACATTATACGAATGACCGTTGAACAGTATGGAGTAAACTCCCTTTTCAACCATCACGATATCCACGTCGTACCTGTTCCCGTCGATATCGATCAGGGTTTTTGTGCCAGTACGGTTCAGGATGTCGACCTTCGCCGTTCGGTGCCCGAGACTAACTTCGTAAGCCATAGATCTCCTTATAAACGTAAAACATTGCGCTTGCGCCCGAAATCCTTCCAGCTGGAACCGAGCTCATCCGTGTACTTTGGCGGCTGGATCTCTTCCATCTTGTTCACAAAATCGGTAAACGCGGCCATGATAGCCATATCCTCGCATTCAGTACCGCAAAGGCGCGACCGGTAAAGAGCCTGGGAGTTCTTTTCGATAAAGTGCGTATTGTATTTTCCTTCCCTGAAATCCTGTGTATCCATGATCTTTTCAAGGAACTTGATATTGGTGATTACGCCTGTGATCTTATATTCATAAAGGGCCCGCTTCATGCGTGCAATGGCTTCGTCGCGGGTCACGCCCCAGGAGATCAGCTTTGTGATCAGGGGGTCATAATGCATGGGGATCTCGTATCCCTCGTATACATAGCCGTCGCAACGGATCCCCAGTCCGTGGGGTTCGGTGATATGCTTCACCACGCCGGGGTTGGGCATGAAATTGTTATTCGGGTCCTCGGCATAGATACGGCACTGAATGGCGTGGCCATGCTGTTTAAGGTCGTCCTGGCCGAAAGACAGTGGGTTCCCGTTGGCTATGTTGATCTGTTCCTTCACCAGGTCCACCCCTACCACCCTTTCGGTGACAGGGTGTTCGACCTGCAGGCGGGTGTTCATCTCGAGGAAATAATAATTGAGGTCATCACTCACGATGAATTCGATGGTTCCTGCCCCCTTGTAATTCACTGCTTTTGCAGCTTTCACGGCCTTTTCGCCCATTTCCCTGCGGAGTTCCGGATTCATCAGGGGCGACGGAGTTTCCTCGATGACCTTCTGGTGCCTTCGCTGGATGGAGCATTCCCGTTCAAACAGGTGAACGGCATTCCCATGGTTGTCGGCCAGGATCTGGAATTCGATATGATGGGGCGACTGTATATACTTTTCAATGTATACCGAATCATCGCCGAAGGCGTTCAGGGCTTCTGATTTAGCCCTGCGGAAGGAGGAGCCGAGGTCTTCGATGCGGTGCACCAGCCTCATTCCCTTGCCGCCCCCGCCGGCGGAAGCCTTGATCATGACCGGCAAGCCGACCTCCCTGACGATGTCATGGGCATTCTGCTCGTCGGTGATCTTCTCGGTTGTTCCCGGCACGACAGGCACGCCCGCGCTGATCATGGTCTTGCGGGCAGTGATCTTGTCCCCCATGGTTGTGATGGCATAGGGATCGGGGCCGATGAAAATGATCCCTTCTTCCTGGCAGCGTTGTGAGAATCGGGCATTCTCCGAAAGAAACCCGTATCCCGGGTGGATGGCATCCACCCCGGAACGTTTGGCTGTTTCAATGATTTTTTCTATATTCAGGTAGCTTTCGCGCGAGGGCGCCGGCCCTATATTCCAGGCTTCATCCGCATACCTTACGTGCATGGCTTTACGGTCGGCGTCAGAAAAAACACCGACGGTGATGATACCCATCTCCCGACAGGAACGCATAACCCTTATTGCAATCTCCCCGCGGTTTGCAACCAGTACTTTTTTGATCATCTGCAGGTTATTTATTCTTATTCCAAACAGCGAAATTACAATTAAAATAATTTACACACAAAACTATGTAGATATCTTCTATTAATTTCATTGTTAACAAGTTAACAAGTTGAAAGATTTTACAGGCCATCTCTTGCATAAACGCATTTTTTACGATCTTTGCACCGGGATATTTTTTTCGGATGTCATTTAAATTCAGGATACTGTTTCCGTGGCTTTTGGTTTTTCTCGCCTGTTCATGCGGGGATGAAGGAACGGATCATATAAAGACCCGGAAGGAAGTTCCGTCATCGAACGAGACGGTGTCGAGAAAGATCATGAGCCTTCGCCAGGAGCTGGAACAGCTGAAAGAAGACGGTTCTTTAAAAAATGCTTCACTTGGTTACGTGATCATGGATATCACCAAATCGAATCAGAAAGATGTGGTGGCTGAATCCGGCTCGACCCGGCCGATGATCCCTGCTTCCACCCTGAAACTCTTCGTCACGGCCCCTTCGCTTGAGATCTTCGGGCCTTCAATCATCCCTGAAGTGACCGTGACCAACCAGCACAGCATTAACTGGAGATCCTCCAAGCTGCTCCGCCGCATCGGCGGTAAGCTGTACAATCATAACACCAAGGATGCCGGCATCCAGGGCATACTGGAGTTCTGGAAAGCCAAAGGCTTGGATACAAAAGGCCTCTATTTTGACGACGGTAACGGCTTGTCGAGGAACAACGCGGTTTCTCCGAAGCAGCTTGTCGATGCCCTATACATCATGACCGGTTCCAAGTATTACCTTCCTTTTTATGAATCACTGCCCATTGCCGGTCTTACCGGGACCCTTCACAAAGCCATGCGGGGAACCGCAGCTGAAGGAAGGGTGCGAGCCAAAACCGGGACCATTGCAGGCGTTAAAAGCTTCGCCGGCTATGTCAAAAGCATCTCCGGAAAGGAACTTGTCTTCGCCATCATCGTGAATGATTACACCTGCCGTACCAGGCTGATCAAAAAGAAACTTGAAGCCATCCTGGTAAAGATGGCAGAGATCTAGGATCAGGGGATAAAATTCACTTCTTGTATTTATGTGATTTCGAGGTCTGCTTGCTGCAGTCCTTGTCTTTCGGTTCCCGGTAATAGTAGTTGTATTTATGGCAGGAGGTGGAAAAAATCGCCAGGGCCAGCATCAGTGCCATGGCGATATTTTTTTTCCGTATCATGGGCTGAAAGGATGTGAAGGCTTCGGATCAGACAAAAGACTGAAGGTCATAAAGCTTCCTGTATACGCCGTTGAGCTCCAGCAAGGCGTTATGCGTCCCCCTTTCGACGATCTCACCCGATTGCAGAACCACAATCTCGTCGGCAAACTGTATGGTGCTCAGCCGATGGGCAATGACGATGGAAGTCCTGTTTTTCATGAGATTCTCAAGGGCCTGCTGGACAAGCCTTTCACTTTCGGTATCCAATGCGGATGTGGCTTCGTCGAGTATCATGATGGGAGGGTTCTTGAGAACGGCCCGGGCGATGCTGAGCCTCTGCCTTTGTCCGCCCGACAGCTTGGTGCCCCGGTCGCCGATGTTGGTCTGGTAGCCAAGGGGCATGTTCTCAATGAATTCGTGGGCGTTGGCGACCTTGGCTGCGGCAACGACCTCCTCCTCGCCCACCGTTTCCATGCCAAAGGCTATATTGTTGAATACGGTGTCGTTGAAGAGTATGGTTTCCTGGGAAACGATCCCCATCAGGGATCTCAGGTCGTTGATGACCATTTTGTGGATGGGCACGCCATCGATGAGTATTTCGCCTTTGATGCAGTCGTAAAACCGGGGAAGCAGGTCCACCATGGTGGATTTGCCCCCTCCCGACTGGCCGACAAGGGCAATTGTCTTTCCCTTGGGGATCACAATCTGAACATTTTTAAGGACTTCTTCACCTGTATAAGCGAAAGTGACATTATGGTATTCCAGTTCAGTATCGAAGCTCTTTTTGGAGATGGCTCCCGGGATTTCCTCGATCACCTCGGGTTCGTCCAGGACCTGTCGGATGCGGTCAAGGGATGCGGCACCCTTCTGGAGGTTATAATAAGCCTGGGTGATGGTTTTTGCCGGGTTTATCACCTGGGAGAAGATCACCATATACGTAAGGAAAACCGCAGCATCGAGCAGGTTGCCGGGTGTAAACACCAGCTTCCCGCCAAACCACAGCACGATGCTTATCACTACGGCACCAAGGAATTCACTGAGGGGTGATGCCAGGTCTCGTTTCCGGTACAGTCTGACCATCAGGCGGAAAAAACCATCATTGGTCTTCCTGAACCTCTGGTCTGCAAAATCAATGGCTGTAAAAGCCTTGATGATCCTCAGCCCGGAGAGCGTTTCCTCGATGATGGACAGGAGCACTCCCATCTGTTTTTGTCCTTTGTCGGAAGTTCTTTTCAGGCTTTTCCCTATCTGCCCTATGATGAGCCCCGACAGGGGAAGCAGGATCAGGATGAATATGGTCAGCCTGGGGCTGATGGCGAAAAGCACACCGATGTATGAAAGAATAGTTATCGGGTCGCGGAAAAGCATTTCCAGCCCGCTCATGATCGACCATTCGACTTCCTGCACATCGGTAGTCATTCGTGAAATGATATCCCCCTTCCTTTGTTCGTTGTAATACCCGAGAGGCAGGATGAGGACTTTATAGTACAGCTGGCTCCGGATGTCCCTCACCACCCCGTTCCTCACGGTTGCCAGGAAGAACATGGCAAGGTAACGGAAGAGATTCCTCAGGAAAAAGAGCACGATGATAGTGACACTGATATAGACCAGCATCTGCTTTTCACCGTTCTGCTTGATCATCATTCCGAAGAAATAGTAAAAATTATCCTTCAATGCATCAAATGAGAACATCTGGAACATCTGGTTCAGCGAATGGGCCTGAGAAAGGTCGACGGCAGGAGCCGAGACAGGGATCTTGACCTGGTGGAAGAGCATCTGCAGCACCGGGATGAACAGGGTGAACGAGACGAGGGAAAAAAGTACCGAAAGGATGTTGAACAGGATGTTCAGGGAGGCGGTCAGCCAGTAAGGCTTGGCATAACGCAATATCCTGATAAGGTCTTTCATCAGGGCAAAGATAAAAATTTAATCCGAGGGAATATTATCTTTGTGGAATAAACCCTGAAGGTGAAGATCCCGGTCCATTCCATTACAACCAAGCTCCTGCTGCTGTTCTTTTTTGTCGGGCTGGCATCTGTGGCGCTGGTGGGTTTTTATTCATTCTATTCGGCGCGCCAGGCCATTGTCAAAAGGACCATGGACCAGCTGATATCGGTCAGGGCTGTTAAAAAACAACAGATCGAATATTTTTTTGCCGAAAAGACCAGGAACCTGGAATTCCTGGTCCGCAGCAATGATATGAAGCTGCTGGCCGACTATTATTATCAGCCTGACTTTGAATTGCGGGGGAAAAACCGGCTGAACAGTCAGCCGGCAGAAGGCCCCGGGTCAAAAGAAAAAAGGAAAAGCCTCTCGGAAGCCAGGGAAAACATTTTATCCTATTTCCGCACTTATGGTTTTTCGAACCTTTATCTGCTTACCGGGGACAGCAACCACCCCGACATATTTGCCATGGATTCGAACCCGGGCCTGAACGACTGCCCATATCAGAAATTAATGGTCATTCGTAAAGAATTCCGGAGGGCGGACCCGGTGAGGATCTACGACCTTTTCAAGCGCCGGGATAATGATACGCTGCCGGTATGCCTGATGGCCGGGGCGGTCAGCGACGGTTCCGGACACATGACGGGCGTTGCGGTCCTGGAGATCTCTTCCGCAGAGATCAACCGTATCATGCTGCAGAACAACAGCAGGATCGGCCTTGGACAATCAGGGGAGGCCTATCTCGTGGGCGATGACTATCTGATGCGGTCCGAATCCCGTTTCATTTCTCATTCAGTGCTGAATACGAAGGTAAATTCGCTGAGTGCCAGAAAAGCCATCAGCAGCCAGACGGGTGTTGTTGAAACCCCGGATTACAGGAATATCCAGGTCTTCAGCGCTTTCGAACCGCTGAATATCCCTGGACTCAGGTGGATCGTCCTGGTCGAGATCGATTATGCCGAATCGCTGGTCCCGGTGGACCGGCTGAGGAACGACATCCTCATCGTATCCCTCGTCATCCTGATCTTCATCCTGGGTCTTGCCCGCCTCATTTCAAAAATGATCAGCCAGCCCCTGATCAGCCTTAAAAATGCTGCTGTTAAAACCGGGATGGGGGATTTCAACAGCCGTGTGGATGTCAAATCAACGGATGAGATCGGATCCCTGGCGGGCACGTTCAATACCATGATTGACCGGATCAGGGAAGAAAGGGAACGGAGGCTGTCGGCTGTATACGACGGGCAGGAACTGGAACGGCAGAGGGTTTCAAGGGAACTGCACGACGGACTGGGACAAAAACTGATTGGGGCAAAACTCCAGATGGAGAATTGTGAAGGGCAGGATTATCCATGCCTGCAGAAGACCTTTGGGGAAATAAAGAATGTGTTCGGTTCCCTGATCGAGGAGACAAGGCAGATATCGAATGACCTGATGCCCCCTGCGTTGAATGAACTGGGCCTCGACCATGCTCTTGAAAATCTCTGCAGTACAGCCAGCCGGCAGTCGAACCTCGAAATCGCATTTTCCTCCCATGGCCTCAACGAGCCTCCCGACAATAAGACCATCGTATACCTTTACCGTATCGCCCAGGAAGCGCTGAACAATGCAATCCGTCATTCAGGCGCAAATGATATCAGCATGCAGCTCATCGAAAACAGGGATAACCTGATCCTGATCCTGGAGGATGACGGGATAGGTTTTGAATTGGAACAAAGCGAACCGGGGAGCGGGAACGGGCTTTACAATATGGCGGAAAGAGCGAGGATACTGGGCGGAACCCTGAATATTGAAACCGGGCCGGGAAAGGGAACAACCATACGCGTCAAAATACCGAGACACAAATGAGAAGCAAGATCAGTGTATTGCTGGTGGACGACCACCAGATCATCCGCGACGGCATGAGCAATATGCTCCGGGATGCAGGTAATATCGAAGTCTGCGGAACGGCTGCAGATACTGTTAAAGCTCTTGAAATGATCAGGGAAAACTTGCCGGATGTAGTGATCACCGACCTTTCCATGCCCGGCAGGTCCGGGATCGAACTGATCCGCAGGATAGGCGAGAAACACCCAGGGATATACGTCCTGGTGCTTTCCATGTACGTCACCGAGGATTATATTTTCAATGCGCTCAAAGCAGGAGCCAAAGGTTATCTTCCTAAACAGGACACAACCCGTGCCGAACTTCTGAAAGCAATCCAGGCTGTAGCAAGGGGCGAGGAATATTTCAGCGACTCAGTGGCCCAGGTTATCTCCAAGCTTTATTCGCATTCGGCAAAATCAACGGCAACCCCCGATTCGATGGCCCGCAAGGCAAGCCTGACTTCCCGGGAGACGGAGATCCTCAGGATGTACACCGAAGGCCTTTCCAACATGGAAATAGCGGAACGTCTCAACATCAGCATCCGGACCGTCGAAACCCACAAGAACAACATCATGCAGAAGTATAATTTTAAAAATACGGTAGAAATGGTGAAGTTTGCCATCCGGAACAGACTGGGGGAAGCCTGATCATCATCATTGAAAAAAATTTCACAACACTTTTGCCGATCATTCATTCCTATCCGATTTATTCCATTTTCATCTCATGTTAGGGACTAAGTAAATCACTTAGTTCCAATTCAGGGTTTTCATTATTCCCCAATTGATGGGTGTTTGCGTCATTTGTATTCGTAAAAATATTCACTTTTTCCGGTAATAATATCGGAAAACAAACTTAACACAACACATATGATAGAAACTGGTTCAACCGGCTTTATGCTGCTGGCAGCCAGCCTGGTCATGCTGATGACCCCGGGCCTGGCAATGTTTTACGGCGGACTGGCGACCAAGCGGAACATCCTGGGCATCATGATCCAGAGCTTTGTTTCATTGGGCTGGACTACCGTATTATGGATTATCTTCGGTTATTCGCTCTGTTTCAGCGGGGGACAGGGCGGCATTATCGGGAACCTGGACAAAGCGTTCCTCCATGGTATGACTCCCGGAACGATGTTCTCCAATGGGAAGATTCCCGAATATGTATTTGTCGCCTACCAGATGATGTTTGCCATCATCACTCCTGCACTGATCACCGGTGCATTTGTCAACCGAGTCAACTTCAAGGCTTATTTCATTTTCCTTACGGTGTGGCAGATACTGGTGTATTACCCCTTCGTTCATATGATCTGGGGCGGCGGCCTGCTTGCTCAGTGGGGCGTACAGGATTTCGCAGGCGGTGTGGTTGTTCATGCTACTGCAGGCTTTGCAGCCCTTGCTTCGGTGTTTTATGTGGGAGCACGTGTGGATAAAAATTCAACCCCGAACAGCATCCCCCTGGTCGCTATCGGAAGCGGGCTGCTCTGGTTCGGATGGTATGGGTTCAATGCAGGCAGTGAAGTTGCCGTTGACAGTGTTACTTCCCTTGCTTTCCTGAATACGGATGTGGCTGCTTCATTTGCAACGGTAGCTTGGCTTTTCCTGGAATGGGCGCATGCCAAGAAACCGAAATTCGTTGGCCTGCTCACGGGATCCATCGCGGGCCTGGCAACTATCACTCCATGCGCGGGATTTGTTCCCCTATGGGCCGCACCCATCATAGGCATCACCGCGAGCCTACTCTGTTACATGGCCGTTCAGTTCAAGAATAAAATGAACTGGGACGATGCCCTGGATGTATGGGGAGTGCATGGCGTCGGTGGTGTGCTCGGGACAATCCTCCTGGGCGTGTTTGCCGCCAAAAGCGTGAATGCCGGCAGCTCCGACGGGCTCTGGCTGGGGAACGGTTCCTTTTTCCTAAAACAGACAGTGGCAGCAATCGTTGGCGCCGCTTATGCTTTCGTATTCACCTATATCATGCTTGTCATCATCAACTTTATTACCCCTGTAAAGGTGAATGAGGAAGCCGAAAAAACCGGGCTCGATTATGCCATCCACGGAGAAAAAGCGTATGATGAGGGTGCAATTTAAAAAGATGTCCCCCATGTAATTTGAAGGTTGATCCCTTTACCAGGAAAGACCTTTCTGACAAGGCTGTCTCATACTTATGAGACAGCCTTCTTTTTTTACATGCCTGTGTAATCAGGAAACCGCTCATAAGCCAGGTTCAGATGACCGCCTGGTTTGACTGCCGCAGGGACAAACCTGGGATTTTATTTCATATCTTTGCTCCATGGACAGCATGCGACAACAGAAAATCAACCGGGTGATCCAGAAAGAGCTTGGGACCGCGTTTCAGCGCGAAGCCAGGAATCTGTTCAACGGAGCCATGATCACCGTCACCAAAGTACATATCAGCAAGGACCTTGCCGTAGCCAAGATATACCTCAGCATTTTTACTCCCGGAAAGAAAAAGGGGTTGCTGGAACTGGTCAGGCAGCACGGAAAAGAGCTCAGGTACCACCTCGGGCAGAACCTGCACAACCAGCTCCGCATCATCCCCGAGCTCCAGTTCTTTGAAGACGATTCCCTGGATTATATCGAGAACATAGATAACCTTCTTAAAACCTGATTCTGAATGCAATATGACCCGATCAAACGATCGCTCGGTAAAGTCTTCAATAAAACACCTTTCCTGAGGAAGCTCTTTTACCGTTTGCTTGATATCCTGTTATTAAGATCATGGCATGTGAGGAAGGAGCTTAAAAAATGGGCAGTTCAAAAATCCGGCTCATCGGGAGTTTTGGAAATCCTTGATGCCGGTTCAGGCTTCGGCCAATATACTTATTTCCTTTCAGGCCTCAGGCTGAATAAACACATCCTGGCGGTGGATGTAAAAGAGGAGCAGATCGCCGATTGCAATTCCTTCTTTTCCCGCATCAATCGCAGCGGTGTATTATTTGAAACAGCCGACCTGACATGTTTTTCAAAACCTGGTTTTTTCGACCTCATACTTTCAGTCGACGTGATGGAACATATTGCCGGGGATGAAAAGGTGTTTTCAAATTTTTTCAGTTCCCTCAGACCTGGCGGGATGTTGCTGATCTCAACGCCTTCGGATATGGGTGGCTCGGATGTGCATGACCATGACCACGGCGAATCCTTTATCGATGAGCATGTGCGCGACGGATACAGCATCAAGGATATCCGGGAAAAGCTGGGCAGGGCAGGGTTCAGCGGGACCGAGGCCCGTTACACCTACGGGAAGCCCGGCCAGATCGGCTGGAGCTTGTCAATGAAGTACCCTATCCTGATGCTGAATGCAAGCAAACTGTTCTTTATTTTACTGCCTTTCTATTACCTGCTGACCTTCCCTTTTGCCCTGGTATTCAATTATATCGACCTTCACAGCAAACATAAAACGGGGACGGGGCTGGTGGTCAGGGCTTTTAAATAGGTATTAGGTGTCAGGTTTTCGATTAAAATATTGACCTAAGGAATATCTGATTTCGAATGAATTTCCCTCTCTACATAGCACGCCGTTATCTTCTCGCGAGTAAATCGCATAACATCATAAACATCATTTCGCTTATTTCTATTCTTGCCGTAATGATTGTTACGGCCGCCCTGGTTATCGTGCTTTCGGTTTTCAACGGTTTTGCAAAGCTGTCGGTTTCGCTGATCAACACCTTTAACCCCGACCTGGTCCTGGCTCCGAAAAAGGGCAAATCCTTTAAGACCAATGAGCTGGATATCAGCAGAATTAAACAGATAAAGGGGGTGAAATATATCACGGAAGTGATTGAGGAGGACGCCCTGATGAAGTACCAGGACAGGCAGTCGAGGGTGACCATCATGGGCGTAAGTGAAGACTATGCCAGGATGTGCGGCATGGATACCATGATGGTTTCGGGGCATTTTATGCTGGAGGACGGGAACCTGAATTTCGTCGTCCTGGGTGCGGAAATCGCGGATAACCTGGGTGTCAACCTGAATGATTACAATACCCCGATTACGGTATTTGTTGCAAGAAAGGATGCATCGTTTTCAAATGTTTTTGACAATGCAATCAACACGGCAACCATTTTCCCCGCAGGTGTTTTCTCGATCCAGATCGATTATGATTCAAAGTATGCCATACTTCCGCTAAGATTCGCCAGGGAGATCCTGGGATACGGGAATGAGCTCACTTCACTTCAGATCGGGCTGGACAAAAGCCAGGACCAGGAAATAGTGCAGAAAGAGATTCAGAAAACGGTTGGCGACAGGTTCAGGGTGAAGAACCGATTCCAGCAGGAAGAAGTACTCTACAAGATATTCCGGACTGAAAAATGGGCGGTCATCATGATCCTGGCGTTTATCCTGCTCATAGCCACATTCAACATTGTTGGCTCACTTTCCATGCTCATCCTGGAGAAGAAAAAGGATATTGCCGTCCTCCAGAGCCTTGGGGCTTCCCAAGCCCTGGTAAGGCGGATTTTCCTGTTCGAAGGAATGCTGATTTCGCTCAGCGGTGCCATTGCAGGTCTCATTATAGGAGCGATTATTTGCTGGGTACAGATACGCTTTGGCCTGGTGAGGCTGGGAAATGCCAACAGTACTTTCGTTGTCAACACTTACCCGGTTCACATGATGCCTCTGGATTTTATGATCATTTTCATAATCGTCATGGTGACCGGTATTTTTGCAGCCTGGTATCCGGTATATAATATCCGGAAGATAGGCGTCACGATGATGAGGTCGGAATAATCTGGATCCCTTAAAGCATGCAAAACCAGGTAAATATGTTCAGTAAAACTTTATCCGGCTTTGTCTTGCCAGTTTGCTTGCTGCTCCTCCCCTTTTTTATGCGGGCAGGTAATATAGTCCTCAAGCCAGGTACCGACCGTGTGATCTTTTCATCTGTACCTTTTCAATCCCTGGACCTAACCCTGGAGCTGAGCAACCTGAGCTTTCTGCAGGTTCAGACCAGGCAGGGGCTTTTCACCGGTATCAGTGCCGGGAACTTTGGGTTCAGCAATACCGAGGGGGATCCGAAGCTTCCTGTTTACCACAGGCTCATCCAGGTGCCGTTGAATGCAGGATATGATGTCAGTGTAACCTATAGCCATTACAGGGAGATCAGGCTTGACAGCCTGGGGATCCATACGGAGGTCCTCCCTGCCCAGGCGCCTGTCCCGAAAAACACCAGTAATCAGGAGAACCTGCCCTTCCTTAAAAATGAAGGTGCCTACCTGCAAAACCAGTTCCCGGACTTACCCCTGGTCAATGTCACTAATGTGGGGACCATGCGTTCCGTGGTCATGGCAAGGATCGATATCTCTCCTGTGTTGTACAACCCGGTATCAGGGATCATCAGGGTGTATGACAGGATTGAGGCAAGGATAGTTTTTACCCATCCTGATCTTAACGCGACGATGCGATTGCTTTCAGAATATTCTTCCCCTTATTGCATTGCATCCTGCTCAATCCTGCCGAATTACCGTGGCACTCCTGACTCCCTGGAACCATCCCTGCCGGAAACCTATGTGATCGTTTCACATCCGAGGTTCAAAAACATCCTGAAACGATTCATTGCCTGGAAAACCCGGAAAGGGTTCAGGGTGATCATTGTTTTTACCGGTGATCCGGGTGTAGGGTTAACGCCTGTTTCCATCAAAGCCTGCCTGCAGGGACTATACGATAATCCTCCCCCCGGATACAAACCTCCTTCCTTTGTCCTGTTCGCCGGTGATGTTGACCTTGTCCCGACATGGGACATCAATGCCCATCCTTCCGATATGTTTTATTGCGATTATACAGATGACCATATACCGGATGTTCTTTACGGTCGTTTTGCAGCCGGGAACACCGACCAGATGAATGCTATCCTGGATAAGACCCTGGAATATGAGCAATATGCGATGCCCGACGACCGCTTTCTCGGCGAAGCGGTAATGGTGGCCGGAGCCGATGAAATCAACGGCCCATTATATGCCGACGGGCAGATCAATTACGGTACGGCATATTATTTCAACCCGGCCCATGATCTGTTTTCGCATACTTACCTGCAACCCGAACCTGCTGGAAACGAATATGCATCCGAAATACGGAATGAAATTTCAAACGGCGTGGCTTTCGCGAATTACACTGCACATGGGAACGAAGCAGGTTGGGCAGATCCCTCCTTTACCATCGAAGATATCCCTTTCCTGCAAAATGAACATAAATATTGCCTGATGGTGGGAAACTGTTGCCGGACAGCCGATTTCAGCATCAGCTGTTTTGCAAAGGAGATCACCAGTGTGGCAAACAAAGGGGCTTTGGGCTATATCGGATGTTCGGATGATTCCTTCTGGGATGAGGATTACTGGTGGGCCTGCGGGTTCAAACCGGTGCTGGCGCAAGGTCCTCTTTATGACAGCGCGCACCTTGGCGCTTATGACAGGACTTTTCATGATCACAGCGAACCGCTGCGGGATTTCTACATCACGATGGGTCAGATGGTCCAGGGAGGCGACCTGGCTGTAGAAGAATCAGGCTCGACATTGAAGTCATATTACTGGGAAACATACTGCCTGCTGGGTGATCCATCCCTGAGCGTCTATTATTCGGTGCCGCAGGCAATAAGGGCAAGCTTCCGGCATGAACTCCCTGTCAGTTCATCAAGCCTGGAAGTAAGGACTGAACCCATGGCTTATGTTGCCCTTTCCCTCGACGACTCCACCCTCCTGGGTTCTGTATGCGTTGATTCATCCGGCCTTGCTGTTCTTAATTTTCCCGCGGTGAACCATTCCTGTTATGCAAGGCTTATCATCAGCAGGCAAAACCGGCGGCCGCTGACCGACAGTGTAAGGTTCATTCCGCAGACATGGCCGGAAGGAACCGGTGAGACCTCATACGCAGGGAGTATCAGTATTTATCCTAACCCGTTCAATGAGCAGTTGAACATCATTGCAAACATCAATAAACCAGTGAAAATCCGGATCATTCTCTATGATACATTCGGAAGAGTTGCATGCAACACATCTGAATATGATGCACTTAAGGCCGGGCAGCAAAGTATCAGCATATCCACGGCCAGCCTAGGGCAGGGAGTATATTTCTGCCGTATAGAAACAGGATCCCTGTCGGAAACCAGGAAAGTAATACTGATGCGTTAAAGCAGGCTGGTCATTTCCGGAGCTTGACCTGAACTTTACTGACCCCGATCACTCCTCCATTGGCGCTCTTGGAGTAATCGGTAAGTATTGCGACAATAGAAACATGGGTCTCGTCCCAGGCCGTATCCAGGGCCATGGTTTTTGTGTACTGGAATAATTTACCGGTATCCGGTGCGCTGGCAAGTTTTTCACCCCAGGCACCATTCATCGACTTCCTGAAAACATTCATAAAATAATATGGATAAACATAGGGCCTGGTATAAAGAGGGTCGGAATTGGCCTGGCGGCCAACGATAGAATCCTCGAGAAGGTAAAGACAGATGTTCACATCACCGTCTGTCTTGGTCTTGAACCAGGCAGTCACATTCACAGTAAGCATCCTGGAATCGGAAACATAGGCATTATCCAGTTTAATCTTTGTTTTAACGGGTGTACTCATCTCTGCAGCAATGGCGTTTCCCCAGTCGCCTGTCATCAGGCCGTAACTGGATTTATATTGCACCCTGTCAACGACCCCGAGAGGAACATAGGAAATCTGGAATGCAGGCATCCAGTTCAATGAGTCTTCGGCGGTGCCAAGCACCAGGTTATATAATGGCGGCAGCCTCCAGGCAAGCTGGGTGCCATGTTCCGACATGAGGATGACATGGCCGCTGTAATATGTTGCAAGCGCTTCGGCTTTTTTGGTAGCGCTCAGGCAGTTGACACATTGCTGCCCGGTATGCTCCTCGAGCAGGACAAATGGTTTTGCAGTAGTGTCGAATTTACTTGCAACCGTTGCATATGGCTGGCTTACCTTGTCGCATGCGGTCAGAATCAATCCGGCAAATGCTATAACGGGGATAAGGAGCTTTGCTATTTTCATAATGATCTTGTCTGAAAAGTAAACAGGTTAAAAACTACTCGTAATGGTCACGGTGAATCCGCTGGATTTCGGGACATACCTGCAAACGCCGCCAACACAAACAATCCCGTCCCGCTGGCGCCCGTATGACAATTGAATCCTGCTTGTATTGTAAATAAATCCACCTGCGACATTATAATAGTGCAACTGCTGGCTGGCAACAGAGTTCCCGTAATTCCACTGGTCTGATACGGAAAAGAACCACTTCGGGGAAATCGTGACTTCCATCAGTCCGGCAGCCCAGTTGCCGTTATCCTGCTTAGTCCACAGTCCCTGCAGTTCCCATCGCAGGGATAACTTCTTGGTGAGGTTGTACGCCACATCTGCAATCCCTATATGAGAATAAATGGTCGGGTACTGAGGCTCAGCCTGGATGACTGCTTTATTATATGTCTGGTAGAGATAATCAAAGATGCATTTGACTTTCTTGCCGATTTTTTTTGTCGCTTCGAACTGGACCTCCTGGTAATATATTTCTTTACCGATGGAATAAAATTTAGAGTTATAACCTAGTGTCCCGGTTTGTCCGACAGGTGTAGTATCGTTGAGCGGAGTCTTCGCTATGGAATTGACCTTGGAAAAGTCGAGTGTAAGGGTCAGGCCGGTTTTGCCGCCCAGTTTTGAGTTTTTCTTTATGGTATAGACTATTCCTCCTGCAAAGCCCACTTCCCCGGTAGTCTGTGTGGCATAAGGATACATGGAAGAAAGGAAATAAGTGTGCTCTTTGGTGATCGCAGGAAGGTAGTTGATATCGACGGCATTCAGTGTATAGGTACGCATGGATTTAAAGCTGAAATTGTCGATCCACTTGGATTTCAGCTCGATCCCGAGGTTCTTCCGGGAATAGGAAAGGTCGAACAGGATGGCATCCCCGTTCTTGTAAATATAGCTGTTCATCTGGGAAGGGTCATTGATCTTATGCGCATATTCCGAATAAAAATTAAAGCCTGAATAATTCAGGTTCAGCCTGCCTCCATAACACGCTACATTTTCGGGTAATTTCAGGGTGTACACCTTGTCGCCGATGGTATAGTTCATGGTTTGCCCCTTCTGGTAGTCGCTGACGCAACTGCCGCCGAGGGTGATTTTCAGTTTTGCATTGGTCAGTGCATTGAACATATCATTGAGATTAAAATTCCCGTCAATGCCTTTGACTATTCCCCTGTTGTTATCCTGGAAAGGAACCCAGTAAAATCTCTGGAAACCATATATACCGGTAATCACAATCCCCTTGTACGGCATAAACTTCACCCTCAGGCCTCTCATACTGTTGTCATAGCCCAAGGTCCAATCCTGGTAGGTCCTGAAAGTCATGCCGGTACCGAACTGCTCATAGAAGTTTCCTGCCGTGACTTCAAGCAGGTCATTCTGGTATTTCGCGTACCAGTATGGCAGGCCGGCGCCCTGGTAACTTGCATCATAACCCAGCAGCGGGGGGAGATACGCTTCAAACCGCGCACCGGCCGAGAAGTTTTTATAGTCATAATTGACTTCGGTAAACCCGTTCATACGGGCAACCTGTCCATTAAGCGACTGGCTGGTAATTCCCATTTTGGAATCGGGCTGGTAAAAAGCAGCATCGGCCTGGAAGGACCCGCTGACCTGGCTGTTCTTTAAAAAATCCTGTCCCGACAGGATGGAAGGGGCCAGGGACAAGGCTATAAGCCCTGAAAAAATCCGGATAAGTTTTTTCAATGGAGTAAAGATTTTTTCCGTTGTTCTTTATTTAATTGCTTCACCCTTGGCCGCTTTCCGCACGATATCTATGATATCCAACTCATTCCCTTCGGCATAGGAAGTATGGCTCCATATGATTTCGCCTTTGCCGTTCAGGACAAAAGTCATGGGGATTGGTCCGACCCCCATCGCACGCTTCAGATCCGAATTCTGGTCCAGTAACACTTCGTAGGTCCAGCCCTGGCCATCAACAAAAGGCTTCACCTGCGAAGATGACCTGGGGTCGTCGATCGAAACGGCATACAGTTTCACACCGGTTTCCTTGACCCAGTCATCATACAGATCGCTTATCGCTCTCAGCTCCTTGACACAGGGTTTGCACCATGTGGCCCAGAAATCAATAATAACAGGTTTTCCGTCATTATTGATCCGGGAGGTGTTAAAGACATTTCCCTTGACATCTTTGATGTCAACATTAGGTACTGTTTTGCGTTTGGCAGAAGCATCATCGGTTTGTGCAAAAGCCAGCGTCACAGCTGCCAGGAACACAATGATCAGGGTGGTTTTTTTCATTTGGTTCAGCTTGTTTTTTCAAAAAACGGGTACAGTCTAAGTCCGGCTACCATCGGTAATTGTGGAAAATCACTGCCGGCAAAGGATTCTGTTACCATAACATTCTCCCTGAAAACCATAATCTTTCATAAAAATGCAGGATCTCAGGAAGAAATATGTTATGTGAATTGAATCACAGGCAAAAGTACAAATTAATTTTACACACTATACACTTCGAGGATTTTGCATCCCGGCATGGGGATCAGCAGAATTTTTTCAAGAATCGCCGGGATCAGCAGCACTTCTCCCCTGCTTATGCTTTCCTTTCCCGAGTCATAAATGACATCCGCTTTCCCTTCGGTGCAAAGAAGGATTATGAAGGAATCTGTAGCTGAATAATCTTTGGCAACAGGCAGGTTGAATTCCAGGAGGTTAGTGCAGAAATACGGGCTCCGGACAAGGCTGACCGTATGATTCAGGCTTTTATCATATTCCGAACGGTAGGAAGCGGGCACCGTAAAATCGATGGCGTCAAGGGCAGGTGCAGTATGCAGCTCTCTCTCCTTACCCTGGCTGTCGACCCTGTCCCAGTCATAGATCCTGTATGTTGTATCGGAAGTCTGTTGGATCTCGGCCAGCAGGATCCCCGGGCCAAGTGCATGCACCTGCCCTGCCGGTATATAAAATACGTCACCCTGTTTTACCTGCTCATTATTCAGGATATTGCCGAGAGTTTTGCTGTTAAGGTGCCTGAGATATGATTCCCTGCTGACAGTGCCCCTGAAACCTGTAATCAGTTCCGAGCCGGGTTCAGCTTCCAGCACATACCACATTTCAGTTTTTCCCCCGGCCAGTCCCCGCTTTGCAGCCAGTGCATCATCCGGATGAACCTGAACCGACAGCCAGTCATTTGCATCTATAAATTTGACAAGTATCGGGAACTGTTCCTTATGTTTGGCAAAAACTCTTTCTCCCATAAGGTCATCCATAAAGATCTCCAGCAGTTCATTTAATTCATTTCCTTTCAGGAAGCCATTGCTGACTTTTGTCTGTGACCCGGGAACTCCCGAAAGCACCCAGGCTTCTCCGCAGTCGGGCAGAGGAGCGAAGTTCATCCCGAGTGAGCTCTTCATCTTTTGTCCGCCCCATATCTTCTCGAGGAATAATGGCGTAAATCTCAGAGGATATAACTTATTCATGAAAATAATTTCACTTGATTAAAATCGTTGTATTTTTGATTTCTGCTAAAACAAAGATACATTCTTTTCAGGGAAAAAGAGCACTCTGCATTGGCTGATTCGGCTGACATGATTTGCATAGGGATCACGGGAACCATAGGCGCCGGCAAAGGAACGGTTGTGGAATACCTGGTGGAAAATAAGGGCTTCCGCCATTTTTCCGTGAGAGGATTCCTTTTGGAACAGATCCGGCTTGAAGGCCTACCTGAGGACCGTGACAGCATGTTCCTCATGGGTAACCGCCTCAGGGAATTACACGGCCCTTCATACGTGGTTGACTGCCTTTACGACCTGGCTTGCAGCGAAAAAGGCAATTGCGTCATTGAAAGCATCCGCACCACGGGTGAGATCATGTCGCTCAGAAAAAAAGGTCAGTTTTACTTGTTGGCGGTCGATGCGGAACAGTCACTAAGATACAAGCGTATAGTGGAAAGGAAATCGGAGACCGACCTGGTATCGTTTTCAATTTTTAAAGAAAATGAAGAACGTGAAATGAGTTCCGCTGATCCTGCCAGGCAGAACCTCAGGGCATGCATCCGGCTGGCAGATTTCGTGCTCACTAACAACGGCACAAAGGAGGAGCTTTTCAGGGAAGTTGAAAAAATTTTAATGAAGATTTGATATGGAAGACAAGCAGCATACGCGCCCCAGCTGGGACCAGTATTTTATGGAGATAGCATCTACAGTGGCAAAACGAGCCACGTGCGACAGGGGAAGAAGCGGATGCGTGATCGCAAGGGACAAACAGATACTGGTCACAGGCTATGTGGGCAGTCCCCGCGGTCTGGCCCATTGTGACGAAGTCGGCCACCTGATGAAGAAAGTGTACCATGAAGATGGGCGGATAACACAGCATTGCATGCGGACTGTCCATGCAGAGCAAAATGCCATCTGCCAGGCAGCCAGGCTTGGGATATCCCTGCAGGGAGCTACCATCTATTGCCGTATGACACCCTGCAGGACATGTGCGATGCTCATTATCAACTGTGGAATAGAAAGGGTGGTATGCGAAAGAAAGTACCACGACAGCCTGGAAAGCGAAGAAATGTTCATGCAATCAGGGGTGAAGCTTGAATATGTGTATAACGAAGTACAGGCATACGAAAACCAGCAAGGCTGAGCATGCCAATACCATCAGGAAAGCAAGTGATAACCAGGGATCCGGCAGGTACGACATAAGATTGTGAAATGCAGATAACACCAGGACTGACCAGATCCCAGTTTGAATCATTGTTCCGCAATGAATACAAGGGCATGCTGCTGTTTGCACTCCGGTTTGTCAAGGATGAAGAGGCAGCCAAGGAAATTGTGCAGGAAGCATTTATAAACCTCTGGGAGAAAAGGCAATCCATAAACCCGGCAGGACAGGTAAAATCGTATCTTTCCACTTCTGTCAGGAACCGCTGCCTGAATTACATCCGCGATAACAAACGTTACAGCGGCACACTTCTCTCACTCGAAAACCTGAGCCCTGGGCCGTATATTGAAGAACATGACAGGCTTGAACTTCATGAACTCAGCAGGCAGATACAAAATGCCATTGCAGAGCTTCCCGGGAAATGCCGTGAGATATTCGAGCTGAACAGGTTTGAAAACATGAAATACCAGGAAATAGCAACACATCTCAGGATCTCCGTGAAGACCGTGGAGACCCAGATGTCGAAAGCCCTGGCCCACCTGCGTAAAAAAGTGGATGTAACAGGCACGGGTTAAAAAGGTTATGAACGTGAATAGCAAAAATTTACCGATTATTTTTAAAACCGGATCAGGGTCAGTCAATGTTATCGTGTAGTATTACAGGTTATGGAAAAGGAACCAACATATTATGAACTTCTAGTCACCCGTTACTTAAGCGGGGAAGCCACCCCCGGCGAGATCACGGAACTCTCTTCCATGGCGGGACAGAACCCTGAAAACGAAACGATCATCAGGGAGATGAGCCAGGCTTGGACAGCTTTTGAAAAAACCCGTGTGAATGAATCGGTCAACCTTGATGCCGAGTGGAGCCTGCTTGAAAAACAGCTGCCGGTGACAGGCCAAGTGATACCTTTTTACCACCTTTTGCTGAGGATTGCAGCCGTTATAGTCATACTGGCCGTTCCGCTGTTTTTCGTTTTCCGTTACCTTGGGCACCCAAGTCTGAATGAAATATCTGCAAACACGGGTCGCATGGACGCCATCCTTCCGGATGGCTCAAAAGTCACCCTGAATAACGGAGCATTGCTTCAATACCCCGATCATCTTAAAGGAAAGATCCGTTCGGTAAACCTCAAAGGCGAAGCTTATTTCGATGTGGCCCACGACGCGGCAAAACCGTTCATCATCTCATCAGGCGAGATCAGGGTCGAGGTCAGGGGTACCTCTTTTTATATAAATACACAATCAACAGGCGGTGACTTCGAGCTTGTTCTCACGACCGGTAAAGTTGAATTGTATTTCAATGACCGGTCAGGCCATCCTGAAGTTCTTGTCCCGGGCCAGAAAGCCGTTATCCGTGATCATACCATAAGTATTTTACCGAACAGCGACCCCAACTATATGGCCTGGAAGACCCGGAAAATAGCTTTCAACAACGTTTCCCTGAATGATGTAGCCGCCACCCTCAGCAAGGTCTACCAGACCGATATCCATCTGGGCAATCCCTTGCTGGCCCAGTGTCGTCTCACTGCAACCTTTGATAATCAATCTCTTGCCTCTGTCCTGAATGTTCTTAAAGCAACATTGGACATAAATATCAGGAATTCCGGAACTTTGGTGGAAATTTCCGGTAAAGGATGCAGATAAGACTCATGCCAGGATTTCAAGCAAAACCTGATTTCCGGCCCTTAAAAGGTGCGGGGATCAGGCAATCCTCCTTTGCTGTTTTCATAAGATTCCCGGGACTTGTTACCGGCTTTTTCCTCCTGATAGTTTTTGGGTTCCTTTCATCCGCTTCATACAGCCAGGGGCTTGATAAAACGATCAGTCTCCATCTGAAAAACAAACCTTTACCGGAGGTTCTTCACATCATTTCGGAAGAAGGGCATGTCAATTTCTCCTACAATCCCGAAACTATCCCGGCCAACAGCCTTATCAGCATAAATTGCCATAACAAAACGATACGGGAAGTACTTGACATGATCTTAAAACCTGCCGGTATAAGTTATCTCGAAATGGAAAGCCAGCTTGTACTAAAAGCATCTGCAGCCACGGTTAAATCCCATCCCGATGCAGAAGTTCATCCTGCCAGGCATTTTACCATCAGCGGTTTTGTAAGGGAAAAATCCAGCGGGGAAGTGCTCATAGGCGCCAATGTATATGCCAGGGGCACAACCTTCGGCACGACTACGAATTCTTACGGATTTTATTCGCTTACCGTTCCCGAAGGCAAGTACCTGGTCACCTATTCCTTCCTGGGTTTCAATGAGATCGTTGATGAAACGGATATGACATCCAACCACTGGGTGAGCAGGGAGATGGAAGAAGCCAGACTTGATATGCAGGAGGTTGTCGTGAAGCCGGATGAAGCCGGTTCCGACATCCGGAGGACACAACCCGGGGAATTCAGCTTTACCAATAAGACCCTGGCCAGCCTGCCTGGCTTTGCAGGAACTCCCGATGTGCTGAAAGCGTTGCAGTCGGTACCGGGGATCCGGTCGTATGGTGACGGTTCTTCCCTTTTCTACGTGAGAGGAGGGAACAGCGACCAGAACCTGTTATTGCTCGACGAAGCCCCTATTTACAATCCATCCCATCTTTTCGGTTTTTTCTCCGCCATTTCACCTGATGCAGTCAATGAACTTCAGGTATACAAGGGTGACTTCCCTCCCGGGTTCGGGGGAAGACTGAGTTCTGTCGTGGATGTCACGGCAAGGGAGGGGAACATGAAACGATTCGGCTTCAGCGGAAATCTAGGGCCATATGCTTCGAACCTCTCCATTGAAGGCCCGATCTGGAAGAACCGGTGCTCCTTTTTTGTTTCCGGAAGGTTATCCACCCTCAACTGGCTGAACTATTTTATCAAAGACCAGCCCAGCTTCAACATCCAGTTTTACGATATCAATGCAAAGCTCAACCTGATCGCCAATGATAACAACAGGTTTTACCTCACCTTTTACACAGGCAGGGATGACTTCAGCAGGATCAATCCATCAGCCTACCGTACATTCGGCATCAGCTGGAATAACATTCTCGGCATTGCCAGGTGGAACCATGTTTTCAGCAATAAGCTTTTCTCCAATACAACGGTAAATTACAGCAGGTACAATTATTACCTGTATACGGATGAAAAAAAGAACAGCTTCTGGACTTCCTCCATATCGAACCTCAGCCTGAAATCGGATTTCACCTGGTTCATCAGCACGAATAATACCTTGCGCAGTGGTATTGAGGTCACAAATTACCATTCCAATCCGGGCAACATCAGTAATACTGCAGGTGGAGCAGACAGCAACGTAGCTCCTGCCGTTTCCAGGTATCAGTCGATGGAATACGTGTTCTACATCGGCAATGACCAGCATGTCGGGAAACACCTCCTTCTGAAGTACGGGATCCGTTTGCCGGCATGGCAGGATTTCGGTCCTTCGACGGTTTATTTTTTCGATGTCAACCACCAGCTCATCGATTCAGCACAGTATGGAAAACATACTTCCTATGACCTGTTCTTTAGTCCCGAACCCCGCCTGAGCATAATTTATAATTTCAACGAGAGGATCTCTCTTAAAGCAGGATATACCCGCAATACCCAGTTCCTCCAGCAGCTGTCGAACTCCACAGGACCGTTTCCCTCGCTGGAAGTCTGGGCATTCAGCGGCCCCAACATACCTGCTCAAAAAGCCGACCAATTCGATCTCGGATATTACCAGAAGCTCGCCCGGGGACGCCTGCTTGTTTCTGCAGAAGTTTTTTACAAGAACTATCTTGACCATCTCGATTACCGTGACCATGCCAGCCTGATGTATAATCCTCTTATCGAAGGCGAACTGCGGTTCGGAAAAGCATGGGCCTATGGCATTGAGCTTATGCTCAGGAAGCCTGAAGGAAAGCTTACGGGCTGGCTGTCCTATACTTTTTCACGGTCGCTTGTAAAGACCGACGGAGTGAACAACGACCAAACCTATCCATCGATATACGACAGTCCGAATGATGTCTGCATCAATGTTTCCTATGATGAACACCGCCACTGGGCCTTCTCTGCCAACTGGTTTTATCATACCGGCAGCCCGATTACGACTCCAACCGGCTTTTTTTATAATAACGGGTATTCCGTGCCGGTATACGGGGCCAGGAACAACAGCCGCCTACCCGATTATCACCGGCTTGACCTTTCGGTGACCTACAGGATCAGCAATCCCGGTAAACGGTTTCAGCACAGTGTGATCCTGACCATTTATAATGCATACGGAAGATATAACCCTTATGATCTGAGCTTTAACCGGATGACCGATGACAACGGGAACTTTGTCGTGCCTGCCAACCTGCAGGGTGGATCCCAGCTTGTCCCGACTACGATATCCGTTGCCGGTATCATTCCATCCCTCAATTATCAATTCAAATTCTGATGAAAAAGATCCCGGTATACCTCCTTGCCCTGCTGATCCTTGCTTCATGCGTGAAACAGGCCGACTGGACAATTCCGCCAACGACTACAGATCTCATCGCGGTTGATGGAATTATGACCAATGAAAGAGGTTCGCAAAGCATCACCATCAACCACCCGGTGAACCAGCTCAATGGCACGGCAGTTCCCGTGACGGGGGCCATCGTAAATGTGCTGACCTCCGACTCCATCTGGACCCTGACTGAAAATCCGTCCGGCAGCGGGATCTACCGGACTTCCTCTACATTTATTGCCCTGCTGGATAAAACCTATACCCTTAATATCTTCCTGGGAAGTAAAGTTTATTCGGCAAAAGCCGCTATGACAGCGGGAGCCGTTTTCCCCCCGCTGATCTATGCAAAAAATGATAATGACAGTCTTTACCATATAGAATATGTGGCCAGCGCCTTCAGCAGCAGCCAGCCGGCCATGTGGGAGATCCTCGCAAACTGGACCAGGGTGCCCGGCTATGAGCATGCCGATACCAATAAATGTAAGGCCAGGCTCCTGTTTTATACCCTGCCGACCCTGGATGAAAGCGAGATCTTTGCTCCCGTCGTTGAAAGTGTTTCTTTCCCGGCCGGGACACAGATAACCGAGCGAAGATATTCACTCGCCCCCCAGCATGCTGAATTTATCAGGGAAATGTTGCTGGAAACTTCCTGGCAGGGTGGCTTGTTCCCGACAGCGGCCGCAAACGTTTCGACAAACCTGAGCCCAGGCGCCGTCGGTTTTTTCGGAGTGTGCGCAGTGGACAAACTATCGCTGATAGTGGTGAAATAGTGAAGTTGTGAGTTTGAGAGTCTGAGCGTTTCATGATTTAAAATTTTTCACTTCCGCATCAGGGTGACTTCTTCCATCCGTGTATTATATCCAAACGCAAAAATTATCCAAAACCCGATAACCATGAAAACAACGAAAATCTTCAGAATGAGCCTTCTTCTTGTTGCACTGCTCGTAGCAGGGCTAACAGCCTGCCAGAAGGATAAAACGACAACGACCACTGATCCCGGCATTCTCTCTGTACAAAGCCTTGCCAGCGATGAGAACCAGGTAAATTCCGCATCCAATGAAGCTATAAACGATGTCAATGTCGTCCTCAGCGGCACAGGTGGGGGGCTGAAATCAACCCAGGGACTGCCGTGCCATGCAACCATCGATTCCACTGCTATTGCAAACGATACGATCACATATTATATAACTTATAACGGGACAAATTGCCGCGGAAATCTTAACCGTACGGGCCAGGTGGAGATCAGGAAGCAAATCCATACACATTGGTATGAAGCCGGCGCAGCTGTGATTTACAAGTACATCAATTTCCACATCACGCATGTTGCTTCAGGAAAATCCATCACCCTTAACGGGCAGAAAACATATACCAACGTATCAGGCGGGTTGATCTTCATGATTCCGCAATATATTTCATCTGTCACGACCAAGGATGAAGGAAATATGAATGTGACCTTCGATGACGGCACTACAAAATCATGGCAGGTTGCACGCCAGATCACATATACAAAAGTCAACGGCAATCTCGTGCTGACCATTGACGGCTTTGGCGCTGCCGATAATTACACAAACCTGGTCATGTGGGGAACCAACCGCAACAGCGAACAGTTCTATATCCAGATCCTCCAGTCGGTCGTCCAGAGGGAAGTCTGCCAGTTTGACCCCTGCTCCGGTCAGAAGAAAATGATGATCCCCGACAAGAACAAGGGTGCCACCATGACCTATGGATACGATAGCAATGACCAGCCTATAACCGGCGATGAATGCCCGACCAAATACAAGGTCGACTGGTATAAAGGCAGCAGCAGCGGTACGATGTACCTTTTCCTTCCGTAATCCTTCTTGCTTTATATATTTCCAAGGCTGTCATCTTCGGATGACGGCCTTTTTTTATTCAATATATCATCACCTCCGCTTTGCCGTCTTCCGAAATGGTCCCCCTGAACATGGCATTGGTGCTGAAGGGCATGGCCGTATTTCCGTATTTATCGACCGCGATAAGCCCGCCTTCCCCACCCAGGGGTTTAAGTTTGTCGAAGATGACATAATCTGCTGCAGCCTTCAGAGGCATTCCCATGCATTCCATCCTCACTGCGACCGAATATGCCGCGACATAACGGATAAAATATTCGCCATGGCCTGTGCAGGACACGGCGCATGTGTTGTTGTCGGCATAGGTTCCTGCCCCGATGATGGGGCTGTCGCCCACCCTCCCGCTCATTTTCATCATCATCCCGCCCGTGGAAGTCCCGGCTGCAAGGTTTCCCCTGGAATCAAGGGCAACCGCCCCTACCGTCCCGTGATCTTTTTTTGCTGAATCTTTGTCCTGTCTGGGAGGAACGGGAAGCCTGGTCTTTTGTTTCTCCGACTTCCATGATTCGAATCGTTCAGGTGTGATGAAGTATGAAGGGTCCACCATTGCAAGGCCTTGTTTCCTGGCAAAAGACTCTGCCCCTTTCCCTATCAGTAAAACATGAGGAGAACTGTCCATGACAGCCCTTGCAGCCATGATCGGGTTCCTGATGACAGTGACCCCGGCTACGGCGCCCGCCTTGCCGGTTTTTCCATCCATGATTGAAGCATCGAGCTCGGCGATGCCATCTTCGGTGAGCACGGCCCCTTTTCCGGCATTGAACAAGGGGCAGTCTTCCATGAACCTTATAACCGCTTCAACCGCATCGAGACTGCTTCCGCCCGAAGAAAGAATTCGGGAACCTATCACCAGGGCCTTGTTCAGTGAATCGGTGTATTGCTTTTCTTTTTCAGGTCTCATCGTTCCTTTTGGCGGACCTCCCGCGCCCCCATGGATGACGAGCACCCATTTACTTTCTCCACCGGAAGCAGTTCCGGGACTCACCTGGGCAAAAGCCCCGGTCATAACGAAGACAACCAGGCCAATAAAGCATATCCCCAGGCAGAGGAAGTGATTCTCCGTTTTCATATCCGATACATTTGATTTATAATATATTTTTCAGAAGATGGGTAAAATTAATTACACCAGTGATCTGCAGAACAGTCAGAATGATGGAGATGACAATAACGGCGCGGATAAACCCTGCGCCTTTCTTTACGGCGAAATAAGATGCAACCAGAGCGCCGATGATGCTCCCTGCTGAAAGAAGGAGCCCGTAAAGATAATTGACCTGTCCGTTGATCAGAAAAACAGCCAGGGCAAAGATAGCGTAAAAGAAAACGATCAGGTTCTTGATGGCATTTGCCCTGACGAGGTCATATCCGGTTCCAAGGGCAAGGGCCATCAGGAGAAAATAGCCCACTCCGACCTGGATGAACCCACCGTAGAAACCGACAACAAAAAAAATTGCAAACTGCCACCACCTGAGCGGGTGTTTCAATAAGGCCGGGTTTTCCTTCAGCCACCTGTCCGGTTTATAGAAAAGGAAGAATCCCATCATAATCATGGCGGTGATCATGGCCGCTTCAATTACTTTTTCATGAACATCTACAGCCATTAAGGCGCCAAGGACCGAGCCAATGGTCGCGGGGATCCCCAGCCACACAGGCCTGAGGTCTGTAAACATCTTCTGCCGTGTGAAACTTCCGACGGAAGAAAGCGTCTGGAAGAAAATGCTGATCCGGTTGGTCCCATTGGCAACTCCGGCAGGCAGCCCGAGAATGATCAGCAGGGAAAGGCTGATCACGGAACCTCCTCCCGACAAAGTGTTTATGAATCCGACGAAGATACCTGCTACGATGATGACGATGATACCGGCTGCCGACATATGGGTCACAGGTTTGATTTGAGGTTAGGGCCGGGATGCCTGAGATGGCTGTGGTGCCTCGAGTAGAACACATAAACACACATCCCGATAACAAGCCACACCAGGAAGCGCATCCAGTTCGTGAAGCCCAGGTTGACCATCAGGAAAAGGCTTGCAAGCAAGCCGAGCACGGGGATCAGTGAAAGCTTCCTGACTATCCCAAGAACGGTAAGTACAAGTGCGGCCAGGACGAACAGCACCAACGGCAGTTCATCCCTGTTCAGGTCCCCCCTGACGACTTTTATCAGGCCCGACAATTCAGGTGGATTCCAGAAATAGAGTACCGCAGCAATCCCCAGCCAGACCAGGGGGAGGGAAATACGGGAATTAATATAAGGAACGCGGAAACCCTTATCTTTTTCTTCGTTGTTCGCTCCCTGCTCATTGCTGTATCTCTTCCCATATGGGTTTAACATGAGCACTCCCCCGCTGACCAGTACGAAAGCAAAGAGGGTCCCGATACTTGTCAGATCGGTGACCTCGGTAAAATTCATGAACAACGAAGGCACGGCAACGAAAATACCGGCTACAACGGTTGCGAATGAGGGTGTACGGAAACGGGGGTGTATCCTGGAGAAGGCTTTGGGCAGCAGTCCGTCGCGGCTCATACTCATCCAGATACGTGGCTGCCCGACCTGGAAAACGAGGATCACGCTGGCCATGGCAATGATGGCAGCCAGTGCGATGAAACCTGAGAGCTTTGTCAGGTGAACCTGTTCAAATACGAACGAAAGAGGGTCTCCCACGCCAAGATCCGAATACCTGACCATGCCTGTCAGTACCAGGCTGATCAGAACATAAAGGACTGTAGTGATGATCAGTGACCATATGATAGCCCTCGGCATATCCCGGCGTGTATCGCGGCATTCTTCCGCTGTTGTGGATATGGCATCGAAGCCGATATAGGCAAAGAAAACGCCCGAAACCCCTTTCAGCACCCCGGTAAGCCCATGCGGGGCAAAGGGAGTCCAGTTCCCTTTCTTTACATAAAATGCGCCGACTGAAATCACCATCAAAAGAACCACTACTTTCAGGATGACCATTGAATTTCCCGCGACCTTGGTCTCATAAATACCCATGTAAACCAGGGCGCTGATCAGCACTACAATGGAAAATGCGGGGATGTTGGCAATCACGTGGATACCGCCGATGACCGGTGCATTCATCCAGGCATGAAAGCATTTCTGGATGGCAGGGCTGAGCTGAAGGAAGCTTGTTCCGCCTGCAATCTGCCCGGCTCCGTCAAGATAACCCCGCATGGCCGTGACGTAGTCGGTACACAGGTATTCGGGAATATGAATGCCCATCCCTCCCATAAGCCCGGAAAAATAATCGGACCAGGAAATGGCAACTGCAATATTCCCGATGGCATACTCGATAATCAGGTCCCAGCCTATAATCCATGCGAAAAGCTCCCCGAAGCTGGCATAGGCATAAGTGTATGCACTGCCGCTCAACGGGATCACCGATGCGAATTCAGCATAGCAAAGAGCGGAAAAACCACAGGCTACGGCAGTGAAAATAAAAAGCAAAGCAACGGCAGGCCCTCCCGAAGCCGCGGCACTTCCTATTGTTGCAAATATCCCGGAACCTATGATGGCGGCTATACCGAGGGCGGTCAGGTCGAAAACCGTCAGGCTTCTCCTTAATCCACCCGACTCCTGGTCATGGCGCAAGGCTTCCGCCATAAAATAGGCAACCGGCTTCTTCCTGAAAAGGCTGGAAAACGACAATGGAATTTTTGGATAAAAATAGAAAGATTTTTAATGAAAGCTGACACCCCTGACTGTTAATTCATTCGGCAACCGGCTGATTTTTTTTTACCTTTGCCTTATCGTAGGTCATAAATATGAAGATTGCTGTTTTTGGTGCGAGCGGAAGAACAGGGCTGGAACTCGTATTCCAGGCCCTGAACCAGGGGCATGAAGTGAATGCATTTACAAGGAAAGCCGATAAGGTTACCATCTCACATAAAAATATCCGGATCCTCCAGGGCGAACTTTCAGACGCAGGTAAGGTAAAGCAGGCCATAGAAGGCTGTGATGTCGTGATGAGTACACTGGGCATGGATAAAAACAATAAATCCACGGCCCTCTCAGATGGTACGGCAGGGATACTGAAAGCCATGGAAATGTGGGGGGTTAAAAGGTTCATTTGCATGTCCTCGGCCGGAGTATTGGGAAATGACGGTGGATTCTGGTTTGGAAGAGTCATTGTTCCTTTATTTCTCCGGCATATCATGGAAGATAAAAAAAGACAGATCGAAGTCATCAGGAAAAGCAATGCCGAATGGGTCATTATCCGTCCGGCAGGACTTACTGATTCACCAAAAACCGGGAGATACCGGATCAGTGAGGGAAAGCCGACATCCTGGTCAGTACCAAGGGCGGATGTTGCAGATTTCATGCTTAAGCTTATGACAGAGAAGAGGTATGATTTCAGCCTGCCCGCCATTTCGAGCCGTTAGAATTGATTGTGGGGGATCCGGAGAAGGTCATTCCGGTTGTAAGGCCGGCATAAAGGCATGAACCGGGAAGGCTGGACCAACGATCATCAAACTTCATAGAATAGAAAATATCATTGCATCTATAAAAACAGATCACTATGGATTTAAAATTCAGGAACCATTTTCTTCGCCAGTGGGCAAAATATTTCGGGGATGCTGAACTTCCAATTGCATTTTATTATACCGAGGACCCCGGTGAAGTGGCAAAAGCCGGTATTCCCAAGGGCTGGAGTTGTATTATCAGCGAACTTGCCCTGGTAAGACACGGGAAATCACTGAGCTGGAACGTGAATTCACTTTCCTGCGGAGGGTCAAAAAGATATTTCGGGTACTCTGAAAAGATGCGGCCCGATTTTGAATATTTCCTGTCATACGGAATTGAAAATAAAATGGAAGGGGAACGATATATCCAGACCCCGGAAATGGTGAAGGAGATCATGTCGAATTTGAAATGTATCCCTGCAAAAGGAAAATATATCGTTTTTAAACGATTCGACAACCTTACTCCGGAAGATGAACCTGTTGCAGTTATCTTCTTTGCAAGTCCCGATGTACTTTCAGGTCTTTTCACCCTGGCTAATTTTGACCGGGCTGACGGGCTCGGAGTGGTTGCACCGTTTGGCTCCGGCTGCTCCTCCATTGTTCATCATCCGTATTTCGAGAGCGAAAAGGAGAATCCCAGGGCTGTCCTTGGGATGTTCGACCCATCTGCCAGGCCTTGCGTTCCCAAAGACCGGCTCAGTTTCTCCATCCCCATGAAGAAATTTGTGAAAATGGTCGATTATATGGATGAAACATTTCTCATTACGGATTCATGGAAAAAAGTAAGTGAAAGGATACGGTCTGCTGAAACCAGGGATTGATATTCCCCATGGGAACTAATGTACTTTCGGGATAAGGAATGGTTGGAAACCCGATCCCAAACATCAGTTTTAAAGAAAAAATGACGGTTTCAAAAACAGTACTTTCACTTCTCATTTTCCTGGTCCTTACCGGCCAGGGGGTCGCCCAGGACATTTCGCCGGACTTTCCCGGCCACGCACAAATAGTTAATCTCCAGGCATCATTCACGGGGCCGGATACAACTTGCGTGGGAATGCCGGTCAATTTTGTGAAAGGGCCTGGTGGTTCACAGTTTTATTGGAACTTCTGTACGGCGAACACTACGCAGCCCCCCATGGGAAATAACTTCGGGAATAACGGCAACAAGATGAAACGGCCGAAATTCATCACCTTGATTAACGACAGCGGAAGCTACCATTGTTTCATTACAAATCCCGGCAACCAATCCATCGTGAGAGCAGATAACGGCTCCTCGCTTGGGAATCCGCCGGCCTCTACGCTTACTCTGTTCACTACTACCCTTCTTTCTAATAAAATGAGGGGGATCCAGATCGTTATTGACAGCCTGAGCGATCATTGGGCAGGGTTTTTTACCGCGGGCAATTCGATGACCAGGCTGGTTTTCCCGGGAGGTCTGACAAACAATCCAGTTGTCCTGGACTTCAGTCTCAGCGGGATGAGTTCAGCATCCGGACTTGTCATTACAAAAGAAGGGCAAAATTACATAGGCCTGGTCGTTGATTCCCTGGACAATTCATTATACCGGCTGAAATTTGATTCATCCCTCATGAAGATCCCGGCAATTGAACCCCTGGGAAACTTAGGGAACCTGGACGGTCCTACAGGTATTTGCCTGGTGAAGGATAACGGGAATGATTATTTGTTTGTCTGTAATGCCGGTAGCAGCACCCTGACCAGGATAGACTTCGGGAGTACACTTCTCAACCAGCCAGCCGCAACGAATCTGGGTAATGTTGGCGGACTGGATCATAATACCGGAATCTCGATCAAAGCCGATTGCCAGCATATAAACGGGATTGTTACAAATAACGGGGCAGCTGCCCAGCCTTTGATCCTGCTTAACTTCCAGGGAGGAATCACAGGAAATGCCAGCGGCACTCCCATTGATCCGCCAAACGGTTCGCCCTCGCAGCCTTTCGGCATCTCGGAAATGATAAGGATAGCCGACACCATCTATTGTTTTTATCTTAATGACAATAGTTCCACTCTTTCCCAGTTATATTTCCCTCCACTGAATGCTTCAGTGCCGTTATCCTCAACGCAGGCCGATCCCGGCCCGGTCGTTTATTCCACAGCAGGAGATTATAATGTGATCCTCAGGGAAGATGCTGGGACGCCAAATGAAAGTTCCTTTTGCAGGCCGATCCATGTTTTGCCCAGGCTGACCGTAAACCTTGGAGGCGACAGGTTCATCTGCCAGGGAGTATCGGCACTTCTTGATGCCGGGAACGGGTATTCCGGCTACTTATGGTCCACGGGTTCAACATCATCAAGCATCACCGTTTCCGATTCAGGAAAATATTGGGTGAGAGTTTCAAACCGGAACGGATGCATCGCCACTGACACAGTTTTCGTGCATAAAACCCTGGCACCTGTTACCCACGTGGATACCACTATTTGTTACGGGGAAAAGTTTTTTGCCGGCGGAAAATATCAGACCCAGTCGGGAATATACACCGACACCCTAAAGCTTACCGGGGGCTGCGACAGCATTGTCATAACCGATCTCAGCGTGCGCCCGAAGATCAATGTGACCATAGGGCATGATACAGTATTATGCCCGGGCGGCACATATGCGATGGATGCCACCACTGCCGGGGCCACTTCATACCTCTGGCAGGATGGCAGCACCGGCACGAAATACACGGCTACCGGACCGGGAATGTACTGGGCGCATGTAATGATAAATAAGTGTGTGGGAGGAGATACTGTGATGATCGAGGTTTGCCCTTACGTGCTAACTTTTCCGACGGCCTTTACTCCCAATAATGACGGTCTTAATGATATATTCAGGCCGACCGGGATCAGTATAGGGAAATTTCATATGGAAATTTACGACCGGTGGGGAGGTCTGATGTTCCTGACGGATAACATCAGCCAGGGATGGAATGGAATTTATAAGGGTCAATACTGCCCTGTCGGTGTTTACGTGTATGATGTCACCTTTGAAAGCCTGTCGGATCCGGGGAGCAGCAAAAAGGCGAAAGGGACCTTCACTCTGCTCAGATAGCCAGCCAGTGTTAAGCAGGCTGATCCTTGTTCGCGCCCGGATAATTTTAACATTGTGATTATACAATCAGCGTTATTATTAACTTTACACTAATCCCCCAAATTATGAGATCCGTATTAATTATTCATTGGGCTCCCAGGATTCTCTGTATCCTGGCAATACTCCTGGTGAGCATGTTCTCACTTGATGCCTTCCAGGCAGGCATGTCGCTGAAAGACCAGCTGCTGGCCTGGCTCATTCATATGATCCCGTCATTTGTGCTGATCCTTATCCTGGTCATTGCCTGGATATGGGAAAACATTGGTGGTATTATGTTACTTTCCCTCGGACTGGCATTTTCCCCTTTTATCTTCTGGGGTAATTATACGCATAATCATTCCCTTTGGATGAGCTTGCTGATCATTCTGATGATCACTTTCCCGTTCATCCTTGCCGGGGCATTGTTCATGCTGAGTTACCATACTAAACGCAGAACTTCCAGGCTATTGAAGATGTTGGAGAAGAATGCCGAATAGGCGTTAGGCATTAGGAAATAGGCATCATAACCGGTTTATCTTTCCCTGATGCCTATTTTAATCTTCACGGCTTTGATGATGCCGTCAGCGTCGTACCCGCATTCATGGTGAAGCTCTTCATTCTTTCCCTGTTCGATGAATTTATCGGGAATGCCGAGGCGTTTCACGCTGGCTTCATACTCATGTTCGCCCATGAATTCAAGGATTGCGCTCCCGAACCCTCCTGAAACAGCACCATCCTCGACCGTGATGATCTTTTTAAACTGTTTGAAGATCCCGTGAAGAAGATCTTCATCCAGGGGCTTCACGAAAGTAAAGTGATAATGGGCAGGGCGGATGTTCTCTTTCTCAAGTTCCCTGCAGGCTTCCGTGACAAAGTTCCCCGGGTGGCCTGTACTCAGGACAGCTACTTCATTGCCTTCCCGTAACTGTATCCCTTTCCCTATCTCCAACTCCCTGAACGGTGTTTTCCATTCAGGCATCACCCCGCGGCCTTTGGGATAACGTATGGCAAACGGTCCTTTGCCCGGAAGCTGGGCGGTGAACATCAGGTTCCTCAGTTCCTCTTCGTTCAGGGGTGCTGAAATGATCATGTTGGGGATGCAACGCAGATAAACCAGGTCATAAGCGCCATGATGCGTTGCACCGTCTTCTCCGACCAGCCCACCCCTGTCGAGGCATAATACAACCTGCAGGTTCTGAAGGGCCACATCATGGATGATCTGGTCGTAAGCCCTCTGGAGGAATGTTGAATAGATATTGCAAAAAGGAATCATTCCTGAAGATGCAAGGCCGGCGCTGAAGGTAACGGCATGTTGTTCGGCTATACCTACGTCAAATGTCCTTTCAGGCATCTTATTCATCATAAGGTTCAATGAACAGCCTGTTGCCATTGCAGGTGTGATCCCTACAATTGCCGGATTCTGTTCAGCAAGTTCAATTATCGTCCGGCCGAAAACGGTCTGGTATTTGGGAGCCAGCCCGTGGCATTTGTCTTCCTTGATCTTTCCCGTTTCCTTGTCAAAAACCCCGGGTGCATGAAATACGGTCTGGTCCTTCTCCGCCTTCTCATAACCCTTGCCCTTGACTGTATGGATATGCAGCAGCTTCGGTCCGCCAATATCTTTGATGTCCCTCATTACATTAACAAGACGAAGTACATCGTTACCATCGACCAGCCCGAAATACCTGAAATTGAAAGCTTCAAACAGGTTGCTTGGTTTGAGCAGGGTTCCTTTCAGCGCATTGCCAAGCTGTCGTACGATAGCCCTTGAATTCTTGCCATACCTCGTCCCGCCTCCCATCATCAGCCAGATGTTGTCCCTGATCTTATTATAGGTTTTGGAAGTGACAATATCCGCAAGATAATCCTTGATGGCCCCGACATTTTTATCAATCGCTATCTGGTTGTCATTTAGGATCACCAGGAGGTTTGCCATGGATACACCGGCATTATTCAGGGCTTCCATAGCCATGCCGCCGGTCATTGCACCGTCGCCGATGATTGCCACATGGTGGCGGTTGGTCTCCCCGCGGAGCTTTGCTGCCACACCCATTCCAAGAGCCGCGGAGATGCTGGTGGAAGAGTGGCCCGTTCCGAAGGAATCATAAACGCTTTCCGAAATCCTGGGAAACCCGCTGATCCCGTGGAAGCTGCGAAGCGTATGGAAAGTATCCCTGCGGCCCGTGAGAATTTTATGGGCATAGGCCTGGTGCCCAACGTCCCAGATCAGCTTATCATTGGGTGTATCAAATACGTAATGCAGGGCTACGGCAAGTTCAACAGCACCGAGGCTGGAGCCAAGATGGCCAGGGTTGACTGAGATCACATCGATGATAAACTGCCTGATCTCGTCGCAAAGCTGTGGCAACTGATCCACCCTTAATTTTTTCAGGTCTTCAGGACTGTTTATCTGTGCTAGTAAAGGACCGGTAGCCGGAGTCATGGTTTGCGTAATTCGGGGACAAAGGTACGAAATTTCATGATGGAGGTTCCGATCCCATCTTCGCGCCAAGGCGGGACATTCACCAGGCGGGATCAAATCAGCCCGAGTTCCACCTTTGCCTCATCCGACAGGTTTGCCATATCCCAGGGAGGTTCGAAAGTCAGGTCCACATTAACTTTTCCGACACCTTCAACCCGGCTTACTTCCTCCTGGACAATGCCCGGCATGTCTTCAGCAATGGGGCAGTTAGGTGTGGTCAGCGTCATCAGGATGTTCACATTATGATCATTGTCGACTGCCAGGTTGTATATCAATCCGAGGTCATAAATATTTACAGGAATCTCAGGGTCAAACACCCTTTTCAGGGCATCAATAACAGATTGTTCGAAGGGGTTATATTGAATACTATCAGGATTTTCCATATTACATATCACTTATTTTTCATCGCAAATACCATGGCATAAAGCTTCATCTGTTTGACCATGGAAGCCAAACCGTTGGAACGGGTGGGTGAAAGATGTTCTTTCAGTCCGATCCGGTCAATGAAAGTGAGTTCGGCATTCTGAATTTCGGCGGGGGACTGCCCTGAAAGAACCCTGATGAGCATGCTTACAATACCTTTGGTGATAATAGCATCACTGTCGGCAGTAAACCAAACCCTGCCTTCCTTATATTCAGCATGCAGCCATACTTTGCTCTGGCAGCCTGAAATGACATACTGGTCGGTCCTGAACTGTGGATCAATCGGCGGAAGGGATTTTCCCATGTCGAGGATAATGTCGTATTTGTCGAGCCAGTCATCCAGGGCTGTAAATTCTTCCACGATCTGCGCTTCAATTTCCGGTATGGTCATCTTGATTCAATATTAACTGTTTAGCTAAACATTGTTTTCACCCTGATGATCGCCTCCGCCAGCCGGTCAATCTCCTCCTTCGTATTGTAAAAAGCAAATGAAGCCCTGACTGTCCCCGGGATCCCGAAATGGTCGATCAGTGGCTGGGCACAATGGTGTCCGGTCCTCACGGCAATTCCCATCTTATCGATAATGGTTCCTGCATCAAAAGGATGTATGTCCCCCACCAGGAACGAAACCAGGCTGGCTTTTTCAGGAGCTGTCCCGAAGATCCGCATGCCTTCAACAGCCAAAAGCCTTTCGGTGGCATGTTTCAGAAGTTCATCCTCATAAGTCCTGACCTCTTCCATCCCCAGGTGTTTCAGATATCTCACCGCAGCCCTCAAGCCCATCACTCCTTCAACGTTGGGAGTCCCCGCTTCAAATTTAAAAGGCAATTCATTGAATGTGGTCTTTTCAACACGAACATCTTTCACCATCTCACCCCCGCTCTGGTATGGCGGCATCTCTTCAAGCCACTTTTCCTTTCCGTAAAGAACACCTGTCCCCATCGGACCGTACATTTTATGCCCCGAAAAACAATAAAAATCGCAATCCAGGTCGCTCACATCCACTTTAATATGGGAAACGGCCTGGGCCCCGTCGACCATCACCGGAATACCCTTTTGATGGGCATATGCAACAATCTCTTTTACAGGATTTATCGTACCCAATACATTGGAAACATGTGTAAATGCAATAAGTTTGGTTCTTGGGCTGATGAGCGAGTATAAATGTACCCGGTCGAGTTCCCCGTTCGGAAGTATGTCGGCGATCCTGAGCTTAGCTCCTTTTTCTTCGCAAATGAGTTGCCATGGAACAAAATTTGAATGATGTTCCATGATGGTTGTAATGATCTCGTCGCCTTCCTGCAGGTATTTTTTTCCGAAAGAGGAAGCTACAAGATTCAGCGACTCGGATGCCCCTTTTGTAAAGATGACTTCATGTGTATTTGCTGCATTGATGAATTCCCCTATCTCCTTTCGGGCTTCTTCAAATTCTTCCGTTGCCCTGATGCTCAGGTAATGGACTCCGCGATGTATATTACAGTTTTCCTGTTCGTAATAATCGCTGATTGCTTTGATCACCTGTACCGGTTTCTGAGTAGTGGCGGCATTGTCGAAATAGATCAGAGGTCTTTTGTAAATTGTCCTCGAAAGTATGGGGAAGTCGGCGCGGATGTCGGAGATGTTGAAAGGCATGTAAGATTATATGGTAAATTGAATACTCATCACTCATCCCTGTCATATTTTCGACATATCTATCACGAATTCCACCGGGCTCTCCGGAGTGTTGCAGTGCAGTACGCAGGCTTCACAGATCTGCAATTCACCCTGGAGACGCTTTTTAACCATATCTTCGACGCGGTATCTCAGGGGATCGATGGTTATCTTCCCGATCACCTCATCAGCATATGCATACATCAGCAGCATTCTTGCACTGTCCTCGCCGATTCCGCGTTGCCTCAGGTAATACATTGCATCCTGGTCAAGCTGCCCCGTAGTGGATCCATGTGAACACTTCACATCATCATTGTAAATCTCGAGGAAAGGTTTGGAATTCACTTTAGCGGTTTCCGTCAGCAAAATATTCCTGTTGCTCTGGTATGCATCAGTTTTCGCGGCATTACGTTCCACCAGGACATGCCCGTTGAACACACCGCTGGAATGTTCATCGAGGATCCCCTTGAATAATTCTTTACTTGTGCAAGCCGGGAAAGCATGGTCCACAAAGATGTTATTGTCGATATGCTGTTTCCGGTCCATCAGGTAAAGACCGTAAATATTCGCGTTCCCGTGAGGACCGTTGAAACGCAGCCTGATGTCGTTCCTGAGCAGTCCCCCGTTCAGGCTGATATAATGGGATTCCAGCCGTGCAGAAGCCTCCATCTGGAAATACACGCTGCTGATCAGTGTGGAACTGTTGTTCAGGTTCTGAAGCTTATAATGATCCAGGATTGAACCATCCCCGATGCGGATCTCTGTCACGACATTTGAAAAAGAGGGCTGATGATTGTATGAATCATCGCAATGGACCAATGAAAGCCGGCTGTTTTTTCCAAGCACAATAAGGTTGCGTGACTGCAGAAAGAGACTTTCATCATGATGTATCACGTTGATTATCTGGACCGGTTTCGGGCTTTTAACATTATCCGGAACAAAAATGAAGACACCGTCCTGCGCAAAGGCGGTGTTGAGAGCGGTAAATGCATCCTTGCCGGAGTCGGCATATTTTCCCAGGTGATCCCTGATCAGCCCGGGGTACTTTTTCATTGCCTCGGCAAGGCTTCCCATGATGATTCCGTTCCCAAGCTCCATCAGGGGGACATCCTTTGAAACATACCAGCCATTCAGCTGCCCCATGATTGCCGTGTCAAGGTGCGGGATATTGCATTGGAAGACTTTCTGCACATCGACTCCCTGCTCCGGATTCAGAATTACATCGTATTCTTTCGAAAGACTTTCCTTCAGATCCGTATT